>Ga0268287_100004_pt1 | contig 512183 bp, 508 predicted proteins | sample MetcocultureR3M_FD_191348 | JGI IMG/M metagenome (GOLD analysis project Ga0268287, IMG submission 191348) | Soil microbial communities from Anza Borrego Desert, Southern California, United States - Methanotrophic co-culture R3-M | ecosystem: Environmental > Terrestrial > Soil > Desert | place...
ACCCAGACCTCCAGGCCGCGCTCGACCAGAAGCCGGGCAGCCTCGGGATAATAGGTCCAGCGTTTTGAGACACCTACCGAGCCGGGGGCGAGCGCCACCGCGGCTCCGGCGCTGAGGCCGTTGGCCTGGCGCCAGCGGGCGATCTCCTCGACCGGGACCCGGAGTTGCGGCACCGGCCATTCCGGCGGCAAGGGGGCTCCGTCGGGCTGGGCCAAAGCGGCATTCTTGTCGATGAAGCGGGGCAGCTTCTTCTCACCCCAGCGCCAGCGGTTGATCAGGCCGAACCGGAACTCGCCGACAAAACCGACCCGTTCCGGAATACCCGCCAGGGCTGGCGCAATAGCCGCCTTCCATGTGCGGGGCAGTACCAGCGCGGTGCCGTAGTTCCGCCCGCGCAGGAGCTTGGCTAGGCGGAATTGGCGGGCTATGGCGAGCCGGCCCCGGGGCAAGTCCCACACAACGCCTTCCCGCACGCCGGGCATGTAATCGACCAGCGGGGCGCAGAGCGAGGTCGTGAGAAGATCGACCGGCCGGTTTGGCCAGCGCTCCTTCAAGACACGCACGACCGTGTGATTACGCACGAAATCGCCGATCCACATGTAGGGAATGATCAGGATCGGCCGGGTGTCGCTCCGGTCTGCATTTCCGCTAAGTTCCGAATCTTGATTCATTCGATAATTGGGGTGAGGCAATCCAACGTGGCGGTTCGGTTAGCCGCTCCGGGCCGGCAGGTAAAGCCGGCAGGCCTCTCAGTCCAAAACTGCTTACACTTTGGCGGCTCATGCGCTACGGCAGGACCGGGCCGCAAAATCGGGCAGGGATTTTGGAATGTTGCTGGTGACCGGCGGAGCCGGTTTTATCGGATCGAATGTCGTGGCCGCGCTCAATGACGCGGGTCGCAGCGACGTCGTGGTCTGCGATTGGCTCGGCACCGAGGGCAAGTGGCGCAATCTCGCCAAGCGGCAGCTTGTGGATATCGTTCCCCCCGCCGAGCTGATGGACTGGCTCAAGGGCCGCAGGCTCGACGCCATGGTCCATCTCGGGGCGATTTCCGCCACGACCGCGACCGACGGCGACCTCGTCATCGAGACCAATTTCCGCCTGTCGATGCGTCTTCTGGACTGGTGCACGATGAACGCAGTGCCGTTCATCTATGCCTCCTCGGCAGCGACCTATGGCGATGGCATGGAAGGCTTCGACGACGACGGCTCGCTGCCGGCGCTGAAGAAGTTGCGGCCGATGAATCTCTACGGCTGGAGCAAGCACCTGTTCGATCTTGCAGTCGGCGGACGCGTCGCGAACGGCGAGCCGCTCCCGCCGCAATGGGCCGGGCTGAAGTTCTTCAACGTGTTCGGTCCCAACGAATATCACAAGGGCTCGATGATGAGCGTGCTGGCGCGGCGCTTCGACGACGTCAAGGCTGGCCGCGTCGTGCAGCTGTTCAGGTCGCATCGCGAGGGCATCGAGGACGGTGATCAGCGCCGCGATTTCATCTATGTCGACGATGTCGTGCGGGTCCTCATGTGGCTGCTGGCGACGCCATCCGTGTCCGGCGTGTTCAACGTCGGCACGGGCAAGGCGCGCAGCTTCAAGGACCTCATGCTTTCTGCCTATGCCGCGCTGGGCACCAGGCCCAACATCGAATACATCGACATGCCGGAGAGCATCCGCGACAGCTACCAGTACTTCACCGAGAGCAAGGTCGATCGCCTGTGCCGCGCCGGCTATAATGGCGGCTTCACCACGCTCGAGGACGCGGTGAAAGCCTATGTCGGGGACTATCTCGACCGGCCCGATCGCTTTCGCTGAGGCCCTTTAGACCATGCCGACTCCCATTCTCGATTTCGATGCCCTCGCGCAAGCCATCTCGGGCCGAACGGTGCTGTGCATCGGTGACGTCATGCTGGACGAGTTCGTCTATGGCGAGGTGTCACGGATCTCGCCGGAGGCGCCGGCGCCTGTCATCGCCGCCCAGCGCAGCGAGATCCACATCGGCGGCGCGGGCAACGTCGCGGGCAACGTCGCTTCGCTCGGTGCGCGCTGCATCTTCGTCGGCCTCGTCGGCGAGGACGATGCCGGCGCACGTCTCGCGGCGGCGCTCAAGGAGCAAGCCGGCATCGAAAGCGTGCTGGTGTGCGATCCCTCGCGGCCGACCACGCGAAAGGTCCGCTTCGTCTCCGAGCATTTTTCCACGCATATGCTGCGCGCGGATTGGGAGCAGGCGCTGCCTGCATCGGATGACATCGAAACGAAATTGATCGATGCGATCCTGCCGCAGATCGCCCTTGCGGACATCGTGCTGCTGTCCGATTACGCCAAGGGCGTGCTGACCGCGCGCGTGATCCGCCATACCATCGACGCCGCGCGAAAGCTCGGCAAGCCCGTGATCGTCGATCCCAAGAGCCTGAACTGGGCGATCTATCGCGGTGCCACGCTGCTGACCCCCAACCGAAAGGAGTTTTCGGAGGCGACCCGCAGCCGCGCCGACACGCCCCAGAGCATCGTCGAGGCGAGCGAGGACGTGATGCGGCTCGCCGATTGCGAAGCAATCCTGGTCACGCAGGGCGAGCATGGCATGACGCTGGTGCCGCGCAACGGTGAGGCCGTTCACGTTCCGGCTTTCCCTGTGAAGGTGCGCGACGTCTCCGGCGCCGGCGACACCGTCGCCGCTGCGCTCGCGGTGTCGCTCGCGGCCGGCGCGGACTGGGACACGGCGCTGCGCGTCGCCAATGCCGCCGCGGCCGTCGCGGTGGGCAAGCAGGGCACCGCCAACGTGAGCACGACCGAGCTGAGACGCAAGATCCTGCCGCACGCCACACTCGCGGCCGAGGAGAAGATCGTGTTCGATCCGGCCGCGCTCGATGCCCAGCTCGCCGAATGGAGAAGGCAGGGCCAGCGTGTCGGCTTCACCAACGGCTGTTTCGACATCCTCCATCCCGGTCACGTCAAGGTGCTGACGGCGGCGCGCGCGGCCTGTGACCGCCTGATCGTGGGGCTCAACAGCGACGCCTCGGTCCGGCGCCTGAAGGGTGCCGATCGCCCGGTGCAGGACGAACGCGCGCGTGCCGAGGTGCTCGCCGCATTGGAGGCCGTGGATCTTGTCGTCATCTTCGAGCAGGACACGCCGATCGAGCTGATCACACGGATCAAGCCCGGCGTGCTGGTGAAGGGTGGCGACTACACGCGCGAGCAGGTGGTCGGCCACGAGGTTGTCGAGGCTGCGGGCGGGGTGGTCGTGCTGGTCGACATCCTCCAGGGCTTCAGCACGACGGCGCTGGTTCACCGCGCCCGGGGAGGGAGCAAGTGACGGTGCTTGCCCGGGAGACCTCCGGCCAGACCTTGCGGCGGCGCCTGCGCAGTCCGGCGGCCTGGAGCGAGACAGTCGACCTGTTTGCGATCCTGACCGCGGCTTCGCTGCCGTGGTCGACGTCCCTTGCGGGGATCTTCAACGCGCTGATGCTGCTCTGCATGGTGCCGTTCCTCGATTTGCGCGCGTTCCTGCAATCGCTGAAGCGACCGATCTGCCTTGCGCCGATCGCGCTCGTCATTCTCGCGCTGGCGGGAACGCTGTGGTCGGATGCGCCCTGGGGCACGCGCTTCTATGCGGTCAACCCGACGGTCAAACTGCTCGTGCTACCGGTCCTGCTCTATCATTTCGAGCGCTCGCAGCGCGGGCACTGGGTGCTGATCGCCTTCCTGGTATCCTGCGCGCTGTTGTCGGTGATGTCCTGGCTTGTGCTCTTTTATCCGCATCTCTCGCTCAAGACCGACCCGGTGGAGCGCGGCATCTTCGTCAAGAACTACATCGACCAGAGCCAGGAGTTCGCGCTCTGCGCGGTCGCGCTCGCCTATCCGATCGTGATGCTGCTGCGCGAGAAGCGCTACTGGTTCGCCGCGCTGCTCACCGCGCTTGCGCTCAGCTTCGTCGTCAACATGGCCTTCGTCGTCGTATCGCGCACTGCGCTGGTCACCATTCCGATCATGTTCGGCGTGTTCGCGCTGCTTCACCTCAAATGGCGCAGCATCGGGATCGTCGCCGCCGCGCTTCTCACGGGCGTCTTCCTCGCGTGGCAGGTCTCGCCGCAATTGCGACACACTGCCGAGCGGTTCACCGACGACTATGCGCGCTATGTGGAAAAGGGCGAGCCGACCTCCCTCGGCCTGCGGCTCGAATTCTGGCGGAAGTCGCTCGGCTTCTTCGCGGAGGCGCCGATCGTGGGGCACGGCACCGGCTCGACGCGCGGATTGTTCGAGCGCGTCGCGACACCCAGCGGCCGGTACCAGGCCTCCGCCGAGGTGATCGGCAACCCGCATAACCAGACGCTGAACGTGGCCGTGCAGTGGGGCACGATCGGGGTCGTCGTCCTCTACGCCATCTGGATCCTGCATCTGCTGCTGTTTCGGGGTGACGGCTTCGCCGAATGGATCGGGCTCCTGGTCGTGGTGCAGAACGTCTTCACCTCACTGTTCAACTCGCATCTGTTCGACTTCCACGAGGGCTGGATGTACGTCATCGGCGTCGGCGTCGCAGGGGGCATGGTGATCCGGGCACAACAGGCCGAGGCGAAGGTGGGGGAAGTCGGTTCTTGAGCGGTCGCGCTTCTGGCAAGTCTTGTCCGGATGGGCTATCAGCGCGGTCAGGTTGCATCTAACTGGGTTTTCATCGGTCGTCGGATGACGCGTCTTTCGCACCTCACCTTGCGCAATTTCCTGATCGCGCTCCACGACCTGCTGGCGACCACGGCGGCGCTTTTTGCCGCCTTCTATCTGCGATTCGAGGGCGGCGAGTTCTTCTACGATCGCCTGCCCCTACTGTTCCAGATCCTGCCCTACTTTCTCGCCTTCAGCGTGGTCGTGTTCTTCATCTTCAATCTGACCACGACGAAATGGCGCTTCATCTCGCTGCCTGACGCGCTGAACATCATCCGCGTCGCGACCGTGCTGACGGTCGCCCTGCTCGTGCTCGACTACATCTTCGTCGCTCCCAACGTCCGCGGCGCCTTCTTCCTCGGCAAGGTGACGATCGTCCTCTATTGGTTTCTCGAGATTTTCTTCCTCAGCGCGCTGCGGATGGCCTACCGGTACTTCCGCTATACGCGGGTGCGCCGTCATGCGCGCAGCGACGAAGCCGCCCCGACGCTGCTGATCGGGCGAGCCGCGGACGTCGAGGTGCTGCTGCGCGGCATCGAGAGCGGGGCGATCAAGCGCATCTGGCCGGTCGGCGTGCTGTCGCCGTCGAGCGCCGATCGCGGGCAGTTCATCCGCAACGTGCCGGTCCTGGGCAGCATCGACGACGTCGAGGACGTCATCGCCGACTTCGCCAAGCGCAACAAGCCGATCGCGCGGCTCGTCATGACACCGTCGGCATTCGAGCCGGACGCGCATCCGGAATCGATCCTGATGCGGGCGCGCAAATTGGGTGTGATCGTCAATCGGATGCCCTCGCTCGAGAGCGGCGACACGCCGCGGCTTACGGCGGTCGCCGTCGAGGACCTCCTGCTGCGGCCTAGCGAGAAGATCGACTATGCGCGCCTGGAAGCGCTCATCAACGGCAAGGCGGTAATCGTCACCGGCGGCGGCGGCTCGATCGGTTCGGAGATCTGCGAGCGCGTCGTGGCGTTCGGCGCCGCGCGGCTCCTGATCGTGGAGAACTCGGAGCCGGCGCTCTACGCGATCACGGAAGCGCTTGCCGCGCGGGGGGCGGCTGCCGAGGTCGAAGGGCGGATCGCCGACATTCGCGACCGCGAGCGCATCATGCGCCTGATGGCGGAGTTCAAGCCGGACATCGTGTTCCATGCCGCGGCGCTCAAGCACGTCCCGATTCTCGAACGCGACTGGAGCGAAGGCGTCAAGACCAACATCTTCGGCTCGATCAACGTGGCCGATGCCGCCGTGGCGGCCGGCGCCGAGGCGATGGTGATGATCTCGACCGACAAGGCGATCGAGCCGGTGTCGATGCTCGGCCTGACCAAGCGCTTTGCAGAGATGTACTGTCAGGCGCTGGATCACGAGCTCGCAGCCGGAGTGCGCGGGGCCAAGCCGCCGATGCGGTTGATCTCGGTCCGGTTCGGCAACGTGCTGGCCTCGAACGGCTCGGTGGTGCCGAAGTTCAAGGCCCAGATCGAGGCCGGCGGACCGGTGACCGTGACCCATCCCGACATGGTCCGCTACTTCATGACCATCCGCGAGGCCTGCGATCTCGTCATCACGGCGGCCACGCATGCGCTGGGAACACAGCGTCCCGACGTCTCGGTCTACGTCCTCAACATGGGCCAGCCGGTGAAGATCGTCGATCTCGCCGAGCGCATGATCCGTCTGTCCGGACTGCAGCCCGGCTACGACATCGAGATCGTGTTCACCGGCATGCGTCCGGGCGAACGCCTGCATGAGATCCTGTTCGCCTCGGAAGAGCCGACCCGCGAGATCGGCGTTGCCGGAATCATGGCCGCCCAGCCGAACGAACCGCCGATGCAGACGCTGCGCAAGTGGATCGCGGCGCTGGAGCAGGCGATCGCGCGCGACGATCGCGCCACCATCAGGACCATCCTGAAGGACGCGGTGCCCGAGTTCGGGTCGACCGCGGCCTGACCATGCAGCCCCGAGGCAAGATCGTCGTCGCGAGCCAGCATTACCCGCCTGACCCGAGCACCACGGCGGCGATCATGGCCGAGATCGCCTGCCGCCTCTCGGCCGAGCACGAGGTCGTCGTTCTCTCGGGCTCGCCGGGTGCATTGCCGGCCGCGCAGACTGGCCCCGGCAAGCCGCGCGTCGTCGCGATCAGGAACCGGATGGCAGGCAAGGCGGCGCTGGTGCGGCGCGGCGCTTCCGAGCTCCTGTTCGCGGGCCGCACGTTCTTCGCATTGGCGCGGGAATTGAGGCGAGGGGACGTGGTGCTCACGGTCACCGCGCCGTTCATGCTGCCCTATGCGGTGGCGGCGGCAGCAAGGGTCAAGGGCGCGCGCTCGGCGTTGATCATGCACGACCTCTTTCCCGACGTGCTGGTGATGGCGGGTCTGTTGAAGCCAGGCTCGGTCGTCACGCGGACGATGCGCGTCGCCAACAGCCTGATGTTCCGCGCGCTCAACGCCGTCATCACCATAGGGCGAGACGCGGAGCGGCCGCTGCTCAGCTATTCCGGGATGAGGCGCAGCAAGATTCGCTTCATCCCGAACTGGGCGACGCTCGCGCCCGCGCCGCGGCCCGTCAGCGCGGACAATCCATTCCGCAAGTCGATTCCGGCGCGTTTCATCGTGGGGTTATCGGGCAATCTCGGCTTCACCCATGATCCGGACATCGTGTTCGAGGCGGCGCGGCTCCTGCAGGACGAGGCGGACATTCACTTCCTGCTGTCCGGCTGGGGCATCGGCTTCGAACGGCTGAAGCAGTTGCAGGCGACGGCGAAACTCTCCAATGTCTCCTTCGTTGGGCGCGTCGAGGATTCCGAGCTCGAAGCGTTTCTCGCTTCCGCCGATGTCTGGATCATTCCGTACCGGAAGGACGTGGCGGGAGTGTCCGTGCCGAGCCGGTTCTACAATCTGCTCGCGGTGGGGCGGCCCGTGGTGCTGGTGTCCGAGCCGGAGGCTGAGGCCGCCTTGACGGTCGCGGAGAGCAGGCTCGGCTGGGTCGTGCCGCCCGGCCGTGCCGATCGGCTCGCCGAAGCGATCCGCGCCGCGTTCCGTTCCGACGACGGCACCATCGCGGTGCGCGCGGTGAAGGCGGCATCGCGTTTCGACAAGACGACGGCGATGAACGCCTATGCCGAGCTGATCGGCGAATTGTTGCGCAACCCGAACCTTTCGGAGCAGGGATGAACGAGCGTCAACCGGTCGTGCTGGTGACGGGAGCGAGCGGCTTCGTCGGTCGTCATCTCGTGCCGGCGCTGGCTCATGCCGGATGGTCGGTCCGCCGTGCGGTCCGGAGCCCGGAAGGCGCCGGCGACGAGGTCGTGATCAATTCGATCGGCCCAGAGACCGACTGGCAGGCCGCGCTGGAAGGCGTCGACGCCGTCATCCATCTCGCCGCGCGCGTGCATCACAAGCACGAGGAGCACGCGGTCCAGCTGTACCGCAACGTCAACATCGCCGGAACGCTGCATCTGGCGCGCTCCGCGGCGACGGCCGGCGTGCGCCAGTTCATCTTCATCAGCACCGTTCTCGTTCACGGCCGCAGCAATGATGGCCGTGCGCCGTTCAGCGAGAACGACGTTCTGACGCCGCGCGGCCTCTACGGCATGTCCAAGGCCGCGGCCGAGGCTGGCCTGAGGACGCTGGCGCGCGACACCGACATGAAGATCACAGTGATCAGGCCGCCGCTGGTCTATGGCGCCGGAGCCAAGGGCAATTTCGCCCTGCTGACCCGTGCGATAAGCGCGGGGCTGCCGCTGCCCTTTGCGGCGATCAACAACCAGCGCGCCTTTCTGGCCGTGCAGAACCTGTCGTCGTTCATCCTGCACCGGCTCAGCCATTCCGATCCTGCGAGCAACTTCGAGATATTCCTGGTGGCCGATACCGAACAGGTCTCGACGCCCGAATTCATCAGGCGCCTGGCTACAGCGTCCGGAAAGAACGCGCGTCTGTTCGGCATGTCGCCGCGCCTGCTGTCGACGCTGCTCAATGTGATGGGCCGGCAGGACACGCATGACAGCCTGATTGGCTCGCTCGAGCTCAACATCTCCAAGGCGCTGGCGACCGGCTGGCAGCCGCAGATCTCCATCGACGAGGGGCTGCGGCACGCGCTTTCGGATCAGGGCGCCTGAGCCCGCGAGAAGCGCTGCAGCACAAGGGCGACCGCGCCCGCGCCTGCGAACAAGGCAACGATCGTGATCGTCATCGAGCCGGCGCGAACCGTGGTGATGGCAAGGATTGCCAGCACCAGGTTGAGCGCGAATGTCTCGCCGACCACCCGCTCGACCGTGAACCCGTTGTCGGTTGCACGCTGATAGAAGTGTGTGCGGTGTGCCGACCAGAACGGTTCGTGCCTGATGATGCGGCGAAACAGGGTGATGGTGGAGTCTGCGAGGTAATAGGCCGGCAATAGCAGCGCCGCGGCCGGCTGGCCCCGGAAGGCCAGCTCCAGCAGGCACCAGCCGAGCAAAAGGCCGATCGGCAGGCTGCCGACGTCGCCCAGGAAGACCTTTGCAACGGGACGGTTGAACGGCGCAAAGCCCAGCATGGCGCCGCATAGCGCGGTGGCGATCAGCACCGCCGGCCAAGAGAGATCCCCGAGCACTCCCAGCAGCAGCAGCGCTGCGGTGACCGGCACGACTTCCGCCACCGTCATCAGGTCGAGCCCGTCCATGAAGTTGACGAGGTTCACGAACCAGACGCCGGCCAGGACGATGAGGCCGCGCTCCAGCCCGAGCGGCAGAGCCGGCACGATGCGCGCGCTCTCGGGCGCTGTGAACACGACGGCGCCGACACAGGCTGCCTGCAGCACCAGCCGCACGAGCACGGGCAGCGACACGATGTCGTCGGCAAAGCCGACCAGCGCGATCACGATGGTCGCAGCGACCAGCGCCGGCGGGATCGCGACATTGGCCGAGGTGCTCCAGATCCAGGCGACGACGAGAGTCGCGGTGATCACCGCGATGCCCGCGCCCTGCGGGGTCGGGATGCGATGCGAGGACCGCGCATTTGGCCGTGCCAGCGCGTAGCGCTGGAGCAGGGGGCGGCTGATCCAGGTGACGAGCGCCGAGATCAGCGCGGCGATTGCGGCGGCAAGCAGCAGGAGGGCGCCGGCGAGCGCATCGGCTGCGGAGCTCACTCCGGCACTCCGATAGGGGCAGATCCTTGCGCGGCTTTCTCCGCGCTGAGGATCCAGACCAGGCCGCCGACAGCGCCGACCATGAAGAACACGGCGCCGAACAGCAGCGAGACGTTGACGCCCTCGTTGGCGGAAAGTCCCGCGAAGCCGAACGCCAGGCTCATCGTGGCTTCACGCACGCCCCAGCCGGCGATCGAGATCGGCATCATGGTGATCAGCATCACCGGCGGCACCAGCAAAAAGACGTCGCTGAAGCGGACCGGGGCCGCAATCGACTGCACGACGCACCAGGCGATCACGACGGCCAGCACGTGGACGAGGACCGACAGGATCGCGATGATCGGCCCGCGGGTGCGGCTGAAGATCACGCGATTGGCGATGACGGCGCAGGCGTGAATGTGATGCGTGGCCCACCAGGTCTTCAGCCAACGCCATTTCAGCGCGCCGAAAATCAGGAAGCCGACGCCGCCCGCGAGCGCCAGGAGGTCGATCAGCAGCAGTGCCGAGCGCCCGTGCGGATCGGTGATGAGGGTGTAGCTCCAGGGCAGGCTTGCGACGATCAGGATCGCGAGCGCGATCAGGCCGATCGCGCGGTCGACGAAGATCGAGTAGGTCGCCGCACGCCAGCCGGCCCCTGCGCGTGCGACCAGCCACAGCCGGACCGCATCGCCGCCGATTGCCGACGGCAGGGTCTGGTTGAAAAACGAGCCGATCACGTTGTAACGCATCGCGCGGCCGAGCTCGAGCGGCGCTCCGCAGGCGGCGCTGATCTCGCGCCAGCGCAGCACGCCGACGAAGATCTGCAGGAACGTGATCGCGATCGCCACGCCGATCCAGAACAGGCTGGTGATGGTGAAGCGCGAAAACAGTTCGGATAGATCGACCTTGCGCAGCGCCAGATAGAGCAGCGCCACGGAAATCACGATTTTGGCCGTCGACAGCAGGATTCGGCGCATCTCGCCCGCATGAGGGTTTGCGAAGAATTGAGGCAACCCGACGCGAGGCGCCGAATTCGGCCGCTTTGGTATGGTCTTGGCGCCGATCTTGCAATAGCCCTCGTGTAAGGATGCCATGAGGCCGCTTGTGAGATGCGGCCAGCCTATTGCGACCCCGTCAAGCCGGCGGCTAAACAGGATGGGGCACGGATCCAGGGAACAGGATGACGGATCAGGCGATTTTGGTCACCGGCGCGGCCGGCTTCATCGGTTTCCACGTCGCCCGCCAGCTCCTCGGCGAGGGCCGGCCTGTCGTCGGGCTCGACAATCTCAACAGCTATTATGATCCGGCGCTGAAGAAGGCGCGCCTCGAACTGCTCAAGGGCGACTCCCGCTTCTCTTTCGTCCAGGCCGATCTCGCCGACCGCGAGACGATGGCGGCGCTGTTTGCGCAACATCGTTTTGCCAAAGTCGTGCATCTGGCGGCGCAGGCCGGCGTGCGCTACTCGATCGAGCAACCGCAGGCTTACGCCGATTCCAATCTCGTCGGCTTTCTCAACGTGCTTGAGGGCTGCCGCAACAACGGCTGTCGTCATCTCGTCTACGCCTCGTCATCCTCCGTTTACGGCGCCAACACAAAACTGCCATTTGCTGTCGCGGACCGCACCGATCATCCCGTGAGCCTCTATGCGGCAACCAAGAAGGCGAACGAGGTGATGGCGCAGTCCTACAGCCATCTCTATCGCCTGCCGGTCACCGGGCTGCGCTTCTTCACCATTTACGGCCCGTGGGGCCGGCCCGACATGGCGATGTTTCTTTTCGTTAACGCCATCATGGCGGGCAAGCCGATCCGGCTGTTTAACCATGGCAAGATGCGCCGCGACTTCACCTATATCGACGATGTGACGCGTGTCGTATCGAAGCTGATCGATCTCGTCCCCGCGAATGATGCGGCTGCCGCAAATGCGCCGTCAAAGCTCTACAATGTCGGCAATCACCGCCCGGAGGAACTGATGCATGTCGTCGGTCTTCTGGAGCGGGAGCTGGGCCGGACGGCGATCAAAGAATTGCTGCCGATGCAGCCGGGAGATGTGCTGGAAACGTTCGCGGATGTCGAGGATTTGATGCGCGATACCGGCTTTGCACCGTCAACGCCGATCGAGCATGGGGTCCATAATTTCGTCACCTGGTATCGGGACTACTTCAAGGTTTGAGATCACGATGGACAAACGCATAATCCCCCTGATCATGTGCGGCGGTGCCGGCACGCGGCTGTGGCCCGCCTCGCGCGAGGTGCGCCCGAAGCAATTCCTGCCGCTGTTCGGCACGCGCTCGACTTTCCAGGACACGCTGCTGCGCGTGTCCGATCCGCAGCTGTTCGATCGTCCTGTTGTCATCACCAATGCGTCCTATCGCTTCATGGTGCTGGAGCAACTCGCCGAGATCGGCATCGAGGCGGACGTGATCCTCGAGCCGATGCGGCGCGATTCCGGCCCTGCGATCGCCGCAGGCGCGGTGTTCGCGCAGAACCGCGCCAGTGAAGCGATCGTGCTCGCGCTCGCCGCTGACCACGTGGTGCAGGACAATGCCGCCTTCGTCGCGGCCTGCCGCGAGGGACTTGCGGCGGCGAATGCCGGGCGCATCGTCACCTTCGGCGTCAAGCCGGAGCGGCCGGCGACCGAATATGGCTACATCAATCCGGGGGAGGTGATCTCGGGCGAGGTGCACGCCGTTGCGCGCTTCGTCGAGAAGCCGGATGCGGTGAAGGCATCCGACTACGTCAATTCGGGCTATCTCTGGAACAGCGGCAACTTCATGTTCCCGGCCGCCGTGCTGCTCGACGAATATCGCAAGGTCGATGCTGCGAGCGTCGAGGCCATCACCAACGCCGTCAACCATGCCGGCCGCGATCTCGGCTTCGTGACGCTGGAGCCCGAGGCATTCGCCGCGGCAAAGGCGATCTCGATCGATTATGCGGTAATGGAGAAGACCTCGCGCGCAGCCGTGGTGCCGGTGTCCTGCGGCTGGTCCGACGTCGGCTCCTGGCACGCGGTGTGGGAGCTGTCCGAGAAGGACGCCCTGGGCAATGCTGCGCATGGCACCGCCGTGTTCGAGGACTCCCGCAACTGCAACGTCACGACGGATTCCGCGCTGGTCGCGCTCGAGGGCGTGGACGATCTCGTGGTGGTCGCGACCGCCGATGCGATCCTGGTCTCGCGCCAGAAGGATGCCAATGGTCTGAAGCGCCTGGTGACGAAGCTGAAGGCGGTCGCACCCAAGGTCACCGAGGAGCATCTCAAGGTGCACCGGCCCTGGGGCAGCTACCAGTCCGTGGACAATGGCGAGCGTCACCAGGTCAAGCGCATCGTGGTGAAGCCGGGCGGACGGCTGTCGCTGCAGAAGCATCACCATCGCGCCGAGCACTGGATCGTGGTGCGCGGTACCGCCCAGGTCACGGTCAACGAGACCGTGAAGACCGTGCACGAGAACGAGTCCATCTATATTCCGATGGGCGCCGTCCACCGGATGGAGAACCCCGGCAAGATCCAGCTGGAACTGATCGAGGTCCAGACCGGCTCTTATCTCGGGGAAGACGACATCATCCGGATTGAAGACGACTACCAAAGGTCGTAACCAGCGAGCTCCGAATCACGCGACCCGGGCCGAAAGAGCGGTATCCCTTTCGGCTTAAGGCCCGGGGAACGTGTAACTTTTTGAATCAAATCGTGTCCGGGCCGCCAGCGCGCCATTCGCCACATATGTGACGTCCGTGCTAGAAGCGCGCCGGGGATTTGGGTTGAATCGGGGTTTGCTCAGATGAGTTCCAGGGGATCTGCACCGGCAAAGGCCGCCTTGCGCGTCGGCGTCATTGGTGCCGGCGTGATGGGCAGCAACCACGCGCGCGTGCTCAGCGGGCTTCCCGGCGTCACACTCGTCGGGGTCGTCGACCCCTCGCCGGCGCATCGTGCGCGGGCCACGGAACTGGCCAATTGCGAGAGCTTCGAGACGCTCGACCAGCTCGTCGCCGAAGGCGTCGATGCCGTCACCATCGCAGCGCCCACCCATCTGCATCACGAGGTCGCGCTCGCCTGCATCGCCAAGAACATCCACGTCCTGGTCGAGAAGCCGATCGCTTCGACGGTGGACGAGGGGCATGAGATCGTCGCTGCCGCGCAAAAAGCCGGTGTCACGCTGATGATCGGGCACGTCGAGCGCTTCAATCCGGCGGTCGCTGCCGTCAAGCAGGCGATTGCGGGCGAGGATATCCTCTCCATCGCGATCACGCGGGTCGGCCCGTTCCCGCCGCGCATGTCCAATGTCGGTGTCGTCATCGACCTTGCCGTGCACGACATCGATCTGATCCGCTGGTTCACCGAATCCGACATCGTCGAGGTGCAGCCGCAATTGTCGAGCGCGGTGGCCGAGCGCGAGGATATCGCGCTGTTGCAGTTCCGCACCGCCAACGGCGTGCTGGCCCACATCAACACCAACTGGCTGACGCCGTTCAAGGCGCGCAGCGTCACGGTCGCGACCCGCGGCAAATACGTGATGGGCGATCTCTTGACGCGCCAGGTCACCGAGTGCTTCGGCTTCAAGCCCGATGGCAGCTACTCCATGCGGCATCTTCCTGTCGGCCACGACGAGCCGCTGCGCGCCGAGCTGATCGCGTTCCTGAAGGCGGTGCGCCATGGCGAGACGCCGGCTGTGACGGGCGATGAAGGCGTCGCCAGCCTCGCGATCGCCACCCAGTGCCTGGAGACGCCCTCGCGCCCCGCAGCCACGTCGCCGGCTCGCAAGGCTGCTCGCCGCGTCGCCGGCTGATTCCTTTCCATGTCGTCCGCTCAAACGTCACAAGGTGCCATGAACCAGCATCTGCGTTCCGAACCTATTCCCTTCATCGACGTCGCCTCGCAGCGGCGCCGGCTCGGCGCCTCGCTTGATGCGGCGGTCAAGCGCGTGATGGACCATTGCCAGTTCGTCAATGGGCCTGAGGTCTTCGAGCTCGAGAAGCAGCTGGCGGCGTATTGCGGCGCCAAGCACGTCATCGCCTGCGCCAGCGGCACCGACGCAATTCTGATGGTGATGATGGCGAAGAATTTCGGCCCGGGCGATGCCGTGCTGTGTCCGTCCTTCACCTTCATCGCGACAGCATCGCCGGTGGCGCGGACCGGCGCGACGCCTGTCTATGTCGATGTCGACGAGGCGACCTTCAACATGAGCCCGGAGTCGCTGAAGCGCGGCATCGCGACGGCCCGCAAGGCGGGCCTGAAGCCCGTCGCGGTGATTCCGGTCGACCTGTTCGGCCAGCCGGCCGATCATGATGCCATCGCGGAGATCGCCAAGGCCGAGGGCCTGTTCGTGCTCGACGACGCCGCGCAAGGCTTCGGCGCGAGCTACAAGGGCCGCAAGCTCGGCACGTTCGGGCATGCGACTGCGACCAGCTTCTTCCCGGCAAAACCGCTCGGCTGCTTCGGCGATGGCGGCGCGATTTTCACCGACGACGACGAGCTCGCCGCCACCTTGCGCAGCATCCGCGTGCACGGGCAGGGCGTCGACAAATACGACAACGTCCGCCTCGGTCTCACCGGCCGACTCGACACCATGCAGGCCGCGATCCTGATCGAGAAACTGAAGATCTTCGATGACGAGATCGCCGCCCGCAACGAGGTCGCGGAGCGCTACGCGCGCGGGCTGTCCAATGTCGTCACCGTCCCGCGCCTCGCGCCCGGCAACACCTCGGTCTGGGCGCAGTACACCATCCGCTTGCCCAGAGGCACCGACCGCGACGGCTTCGCGGCCGCGCTGAAGGCCCAGGGCGTGCCGACCGCGATCTATTACGGCAAGTCGATGCATCAGCAGACCGCCTACAAGCACTATCCGGTCGCCGAGGGCGGGTTGCCGGGGTGCGAGAGCCTGTCGCAGGACGTCATCAGCCTGCCGATGCACGCCTATCTGACCGAAGCCGACCAGGAGCGGGCGATCGCCGCCGTTCGCGGCGCGATTGCGGGGTGATTTGCCTGTCGCCTCTCCCGAAGGGAGAGGTCGGATCGCATCGAAGATGCGATCCGGGTGAGGGGTTACAAACTCACTGAATGCCGCAGCCCCTCACCCGGATTGCCGCGCAATCCGACCTCTCCCCGTCGGGGAGAGGTGGACACCGAGCAAGCCGCTTTTTTGATCTCATGGTCTTTCAAAGCCTTATCGGCGGCCCGATAAGCCTCTAGAAGAGTCCGCATGCTCGGACGCATCTTTACGGTCGGTGGTTACACGCTGCTCTCGCGGCTGACGGGGTTTGTCCGCGACATCATGCTCGCGGCAATCCTCGGCGCCGGTCCGGTGGCCGACGCCTTTTTCGTGGCGCTGCGGCTGCCCAATCATTTCCGTGCGATCTTCGCCGAGGGTGCCTTCAACGCTGCCTGGGTGCCGGCCTATGCCCACGTCCATGGCGAGAAGGGGGAGGCGGCAGCAAGCCTGTTCGCCGACCGCATTTTCACGCTGCTCCTGGCCTCGCAGGTGGTGCTGCTGATCGTTGCCTGGCTGTTCATGCCACAGGCCATGAGCATCCTGGCGCCCGGCTTTTCCGAGGACGCCGAGCAGCGCAAGCTCGCGATCGAGCTCACCCGGATCACCTTTCCCTATTTACTGCTGATCACGCTGGTGACGCTCTACGGCGGCATGCTCAACGTCATGCAGCGCTTTGCCAGCGCCGCGGCTGCCTCGATCTTCCTCAATGTCGCGATGATGATGACGCTGGCGCTGGCCGCCTGGTTTCCGACCGCGGGCCATGCGGCGGCCTGGGGCGTGCTCATCTCCGGCTTCCTGCAATATTTCCTGCTCGCCGGTGATCTCGCCCGCCATGGCGGCCTGCCGCGCTTTGCGCCCTTGAGGCTCGACGAAGACATCCGCGACTTCTTCAAGGCGCTGGGACCGGCGACGCTGGGCTCGATGGGCACCCAGGTCGCGCTGTTCGCCGACACCATCATCGCGACCTTCCTGCCCGCCGGCGCGCTGTCCGCGCTCTATTATGCCGACCGGCTCAACCAGCTCCCGATCGGCGTGATCGGCATCGCCATCGGCACGGTGCTCTTGCCGGAGATGTCGCGACGGATCACGGCGAACGACGATGACGGCGCGATGAAGGCGCAGCGCCGCGCCTTCGATTTCACGCTGCTGTTCTCGATGCCGTTCGTGGCGGCCTTCCTGACCGTACCCGACGAGATCATGCGCGCGCTGTTTGCCCGTGGCGCCTTCTCGCAAGCCGATGCGGTTGCGGCCGGCGGCACGCTCGCGGCCTATGCCATTGGCCTGATCCCGTTCGTGCTGATCCGCAGCGCTGTCGCGACCTTCTATGCCCGCAAGGATACCGCAACGCCGGTCCGGGCGTCGCTGACCGGCATCGCCGTCAATGTCGCACTGAAGGTCGCCTTGATGGGATCGCTCGCGCAGATCGGCCTTGCGCTCGCCACCGCCGTCGGGGTCTGGACCAATCTCTTGCTGGTGCTCTTCTTCGCAGTGCGGCGAGGTTTCCTCGTGCTGGATCGCGGCTGGCTGCTGTCGCTCGGAAAATTCCTGCTGACCGGACTAGTCCTGGCTGCCGCGTTCTGGCTGATCGCGCATTTTAGCGGTCCGTTATTGGGCTCGATACACTTCCGCGATGAGCTGACGCTGGTTCTGCTCGCCGTCGGCGGCGCCATCATTTACGCGATTGCGGTCCTCGCGCTGTTCGGCCGCAATTGGGTGATCTCGCTGGTGCGTGGCTAGTTTTTGTTGCCAACCCGTTTGCCTTGCCAGTTTTTCCACGGCAATATGGCCCACAAAACAACCATGAGAACGGGAACAGAAAATGGCGGCTCCCATCAAGTTCGGCGTTGGCCAAAGCGTGCTGCGCAAGGAGGATGACGCGCTCATCCGCGGCAAGGGCCGCTACACCGATGATTTTGCGCCGCAGGCCGCGCTTCGCTGCCTGGTGCTGCGCTCGCCGCATGCGCATGCCACATACACCATCGATGCGAGCCGCGCACGCAGCTTGCCGGGCGTCGCGCTGATCCTGACCGCCGAGGACGTCAAGGATCTCGGCAATCTGCCGTGCCTGTTCAATCTCGAGACCGATCCGTTCACCGGCCCGCCTTACCCGATCCTGGCCAAGGACGAGGTGCGCCATGTCGGCGATGCCGTCGCCTTCGTGGTCGCCGAGACCATCGACCAGGCCCGTGACGCCATCGAGGCGATCGACGTCAAATGGTCGCCGCTGCCGGCAGTGACCGGCGTCGTCAACGCGGTGAAGAAGAGCGCGCCGCAGGTCTGGCCGGACAAGCCGGGCAACGTGCTGTTCGACGTCTCGATCGGCGACAAGGCGGCGACGGAAGCTGCCTTCGCCAAGGCGCATGCGGTGGCCGAGATCTCGATCGTCAATCCGCGCGTCGTCGCAAGCTTCCTGGAGACGCGCGCGGCGGTGTGCGAATACGACGCCAAGCGTGACCATCTGACGCTGACGGTCGGCAGCCAGGGCAGCCATCGGCTGCGCGACATCCTTTGCCAGAACGTGCTCAACATCCCCACCGACAAGATGCGGGTGATCTGCCCCGACGTGGGCGGCGGTTTTGGCACGAAACTGTTTCCGTACCGGGAATACGCCCTGATGGCGGTCGCGGCGCGGCAGCTGAAGAAGGCGGTGAAGTGGGCGGCCGATCGCACCGAGCATTTCATGGGCGATGCGCAGGGGCGCGACAACGTCACCACAGCCAAGATGGCGCTGGCCGAGGACGGCAAGTTCCTGGCGATGGACTGCGACCTGATGGGCGACATGGGCGCGTATCTGTCGACCTTCGGGCCCTACATCCCGCATGGGGGCGCCGGTATGCTGCCGGGGCTTTACGACATTCAGGCATTCCACTGCCGGGTGCGCACTATCTTCACCAACAGCGTGCCGGTCGATGCCTATCGCGGCGCGGGCCGGCCGGAGGCCGCCTATGTGATCGAACGTCTGGTTGATGCCTGCGCGCGAAAGCTCGACATGACGCCGGACGCGATCCGCCGCAAGAACTTCATCCAGCCGAAGGCTCTGCCGTACAAGACCGCGACCGGCAAGGTCTACGATTCCGGCGACTTCGCCGCGCATCTGAAGCGCGCGATGGAGATCGCCGAGTGGAAGGAGTTTCCCAAGCGCGCGAAACTCGCCAAGAAGCATGGCCTGATCCGCGGCATCGGCCTTGCGAGCTATGTCGAGGTGTGTGGCACCATGGGCGAGGAGACCGCGAATGTGCGGCTCGATCCCAATGGCGACGTCACCGTGCTGATCGGCACGCAATCGAGCGGGCAGGGTCACCAGACCGCCTATGCGCAGATCGTCGCCGAGCAGTTCGGCGTTGCGCCCGAGCGCGTCCATATCCACCAGGGCGACACCGACGAGATCGCGACCGGTCTCGGGACCGGCGGCTCCGCTTCGATCCCCTCGGGCGGCGTCAGCGTCGAACGCGCCACGCGCGAACTCGGCCAGAAGCTGAAGGAGCTTGCGGCGCAGGCGCTGGAAGCGAGCGCCGGCGACCTCGAAATCTCCGAAGGCGTGATCCGCATCGCCGGTACCGACCGCTCAATCTCCTTCGCCGATCTCGCCAAGCGGCCCGGCGTGGATCCGTCGAAGCTCAACGGCAGCGCGACGTTCGCCAGCGCCGACGGCACCTATCCCAACGGCACCCATGTCGCGGAAGTCGAGATCGATCCGGCCACCGGCATCATCAAGATCGTCAACTATGTGATCGTCGACGACTTCGGCAAGACGCTCAATCCGCTGCTTCTGGCCGGTCAGGTGCATGGTGGCGCCATGCAGGGCATCGGTCAGGCGCTGATGGAGCAGGTGGTGTATGGCGCCACAGACGGCCAGCTCATCACCGCAACCTTCATGGACTACGCGCTGCCGCGCGCGGCGGACGGGCCGGCTTTCGTGTTCGAGACCAACAACATCCCCTGCAAGACCAATCCGATGGGCGTGAAGGGGGCAGGCGAAGCCGGGGCGATCGGCTCCTGTCCGGCCGTCGTCAACGCCATCGTCGATGCGCTCTGGCGCGAATACAAGATCGATCACATCGACATGCCGGCCACTCCGGAGCGGGTGTGGATCGCAATCCACGAGCACCATCGCCGTCACAGCCTGTGATCCCCAATCAAACGCGGAAAGTTCGGGACACCATGTTCGACAGCGATCCAATGCGTGACGATCCGCCGCCGCGCTTTGGATGGAATGAAATCTGCCGGGCGGTGTTGGTCCATTGAGGGGTCGGCACGATCCTGCATCAGGAGAAGGGATGTTGCGAATGAAGCGAGTGTTGGTCGTTGGGGGCGCGCTGTTGCTCGGCATGGGCGCCGTTTGGGCGCAACAGGACTCCGTCAAGGAGGTCCAAAGCCTGATGAAGGGCAACGGCAAGAACGCCGGGGCGATGTCGGCGATGGTCAAGGGCGAGAAGCCCTACGACCAGGCCACCGTGGACAGCGCGCTCGCGCAGTTCGAGGATACCGCCAAGAAGCTGCCGAACCTGTTTCCGGCCAGCGCCAAGGGCGTGAAGCTCGATGGCGATTACTCGACCTCGCCCAAGGTCTGGGAGGACAAAGCCGGCTTCGACGCGAAAATCGCGAGTTTTGCCAAGGTCGTCGGCGAAGCCAAGACCAAGATCAAGGACCTCGATTCGCTCAAGGCAACGATGCCTGCCATCGGCAGGGAATGCGGCGGCTGCCACGAGACCTACCGCATCAAGAACGGCTGAGGCGGGAAGCTTTGTAGCCCGGATGGAGCGCAAGCGAAATCCCGGGGGCCATCCGGGTTGATAGTTCGTCCCGGATTGCGCTCCGCTCCATCCGGGCTACTGGGATCAGCCGGCTATCGGAAACGAGAAGGGGCGGTTGCGAAAGCAGCCGCTCTTTTTCCGTTTGCAAGGTCTGACGGACCGCCGTCCGAGCAGTTATCTTCGCAGCAACGGCCGTGGCGTTGACGCGAGTCGGCACGCCTCCTTCCCGACTGCCTCGTGACGTCAGGAGTTCCAGCCCGCGGCGATCACCTCCATCAGGACAAGCGAGACAGGCCATGGCGAAACCGTTCCCCTCGAAGACCCACATCGGCAACCATATGCTGCATCCTGAGACCTTGATGCTGACCTATGGCTATGATCCGCAATTGTCGGAAGGCGCCATCAAGCCGCCGGTATTCCTGACCTCCACCTTCGTGTTCAAGACGGCCGAGGATGGCCAGGATTTCTTCGACTACGTCGCGGGCCGCCGCGAGCCGCCCGAAGGCATGGGCGCGGGCCTCGTCTATTCGCGCTTCAATCATCCAAACAGCGAAATCGTCGAGGACAGGCTCGCGATCTACGAGCGGACCGAGAGTTGTGCGCTGTTCTCCTCCGGCATGGCGGCCATCGCAACCACGATCCTGGCCTTCGTTCGCCCCGGCGACGTCATCCTGCACTCGCAGCCGCTCTATGGCGGAACGGAAACCCTGTTGACGAACACGCTTGCGCGCCTGTCGATCGGCGCCGTCGGTTTTGCCGACGGTATCGACGAGGCGGCAGTCAAGCAGGCGTCGGAGGACGCCATGGGCAAGGGGCGGGTTTCTATGATCCTGATCGAGACGCCCGCCAATCCCACCAACGGCCTCGTGGACATCGCAATGATCCGCCGCGTCGCCGACGCGATCGGAAAGGCGCAGGGACACACACCGATCATCGCCTGCGACAATACGCTGCTCGGACCGATGTTTCAGCGGCCGATCGAGCACGGCGCGGATCTCTCGCTGTACTCGTTGACCAAATATGTCGGCGGTCATTCCGACCTGATCGCGGGTGCAGCGCTCGGCTCGAAGGCGATCATGAAGGGCGTCAAGGCGCTGCGCGGCGCCATCGGGACCCAGCTCGATCCGCATTCCTGCTGGATGATCAACCGCTCGCTCGAGACGCTGAGCCTGCGGATGGAGAAGGCCAACGTCAATGCACGCCTCGTGGCGGACTTCCTGCGCGAGCACCCGAAGGTGGCAAAGGTCCATTACCTCGGTCATCACGAGGAGGGTTCGCCGGCCGGACGTGTATTCACGAGACAATGCCTGGGGGCGGGATCCACCTTCTCCTTCGACATCGCCGGCGGCAAGGAAGCGGCAGTCAAATTCCTCAATGCGTTGCAGATCCTCAAACTGGCGGTGAGCCTTGGCGGAACGGAATCGCTGGCGAGCCTGCCTGCGACCATGACCCATTCCGGCGTTCCCGCCGACATCCGCCGCAAAATCGGCGTTCTGGATTCCACGATCCGGCTGTCGATCGGCATCGAGAACGCATCGGACCTGATCGCAGATCTCACACAGGCGCTGAACGCCGCTTGAGCGCAATCGAACGCGCTCAGAGGGCGGTGTCGTTCGTGACATTCTCCGCGCCGAACCCGTTCGGACAGCCTTCCAAGAGACCGTATTTCAGTCTATTCCCGTTCCCGGCCAGGGCGAGCTGAGTTCTTCGCGCTGGAGCCACGACGAGATCGGAATAAGTGCGCCCGCAACGAGTGAACGAGCCGCATGTTGCAACGAACAATTCTGGTGGTGCTCCTCGCTGCGATTGCCGCTGCCGGCGTCTATTGGTGGCTCAGCGCGCCGGTGGTCGCGGCCGCGAGCGCCACGCCCTCCCGCACGCCTGATCTCGCCAATGGCGAGGTGATGTTCAACGCCGGTGGCTGCGCGTCCTGCCACGCCGTTCCCAATCAGCCCGATCGTCTGAGGCTCGGCGGGGGCGTTGCGATCAAGTCGCCGTTCGGAACGTTCCACGCGCCGAACATCTCGCCGGATCCGAACGACGGCATCGGCAAATGGACGGAGGCGGATTTCGTCAACGCGGTGATGTATGGCGTCTCGCCGTCCGGGCAGCACTACTTTCCATCGTTTCCCTACACGTCCTATCAGCACGCCAGGCGCGAGGACGTGCTGGATCTCTTTGCCTATCTGAAAACGCTGCCGGCGGTTGCGGGCAAGGTGCGCGACCACGACCTCGGCTTTCCCTTTCACATCCGCCGCAACGTCGGGATCTGGAAACGCCTGTTCATGAACGACAGGCCATTCGTTGCCGACGGTAGCAAGTCGCCGCAATGGAATCGCGGCGCCTATCTCGTCAACAGCTTTGGCCATTGCGCCGAGTGCCACAGCCCGCGCAATGCGCTGGGCGGCATCATCGCAAGCCAGCGCTTTGCCGGCGGTCCTAATCCTGAAGGCGAGGGATGGGTGCCGAACATCACCCAGAAGCGCCTTGGCGAGTGGAGCGTGAAGGACCTCGCCTATTTCCTGAAGACCGGCGAACTGCCGGATGGCGACAGCGTCGGCGGTTCGATGACGCGTGTGATCAAGAATACCTCGCAATTGCCGGACGCGGACCTGGCGGCGATGGCGGAGTATCTCAAGTCGCTGCCGCCGGCGGAGGGGCCGCCCCGGCCGGCACGCAAGGAGGGGAGCTAGGGCGGCAGCGCTAGCCGGTGCCGAACGCCTTGAAGGTGATGATGGTGAGGGTGTCCTGGATGCCCGGCAGCACCTGCACCTTCTCGTTGACGAAATGACCGATGTCGGTGTCCTTGTCGACGTAGAACTTCACCAGGAGGTCGTACTGGCCGGCCGTGGAGTAGATCTCGGAGGCGATCTCGGCCTCGGCAAGCGCATTGGCCACCGTATAAGACTGGCCGAGCTTGCACTTGATCTGAACGAAGAAGGGAACCATCGCGAGCACTCCGAAAGCCTACCTGGCGGCCAATAGGCCAAACCCGGCCGGATTTAGCAAGCGGCGGGCCGACGGCACAAGCCGCCAGATGCGAGCTCGAGCTTGGCTAGGTGGCAACGGCTGCCACGGCCAATGCGTCCCTGAGCCGCTGGGCAAGCTCGACCTTGCGGTAGGGCTTGGTCAGCACGATCGCTTGCGCCTGCGCGCGGCCCTGCTCGACCAGGGTCTCCAGCGCGTAGCCGGAGGTGAAAAGGACCGGCAGACCGGGACGAACCCGCCGCGCCTGATCGGCGAGCTCCCAGCCGCTCATGCCACCGGGCATCACGATGTCAGTGAACAGCAGGTCGATGCTGGGATCGCTCCGCAGCTGCTGCAGGGCATCCTTGCCGTTGACCGCGGCAACGACGCGATATCCGAGAGCTTCCACCCTGCGAATGACGGAGGAGCGGACGAACGGATCGTCCTCGACGATCAGGATCGTCTCGTAGCCTCGCGGCGCCGTGTCCTCGCCTTCGGGAAGATCGACGTGTGATTGTCCGGTGCTGGCGCGAGGCAGGTAGATCCTGACCGTAGTCCCGAGGCCCGCCTCGCTGTAGATTGAGACATGGCCGCCTGATTGCTTTGCGAAGCCGTAGACCATGCTGAGGCCGAGGCCCGAGCCCTTGCCGACCTCCTTGGTGGTGAAGAAGGGCTCGAAGGCGCGTTCGATGACATCAGGCGTCATGCCTTCGCCGTCGTCGGCGACCGAGATCAAAGCGTAGCTGCCGGGTGCGACTTCGGGATGGAGGGCACGGTAATCGTCGTCGATCGCAGCCAACTCCGTGCTCAGCGTCAGATGTCCCCCTGATGGCATGGCATCCTGCGCGTTGAGCGCGAGATTCAGCACGGCGGATTCGAGCTGGCTGCGGTCGGCAAAGGCGAGGACCGTGCCGTGTCCGGAGGTCGTCCTGATCTCGATGTTTTCGCGCAACGTTCGCTTGAGCAGCTTGAACATGGAATCGAGCAGGCTCCGGCAGTCAATCGATTGAGGCTGGAGCAGCTGGCGGCGGCTGAATGCGAGCAGCCGCTGCGTCAGCTCGGCGCCGCGCTCCCCCGACTGGCAGATGTCGTCGGCAAGGCGCCGCAGCTCCGGCCGCTCCTTGAGCTGCTCGCCGAGGTGCTCGGCATTGCCGATGATCACGGTCAGGAGATTGTTGAAGTCGTGCGCGATACCGCCGGAGAGCTGGCCGACCGTCTCCATCTTCTGCGCCTGCTGAAGCTGCTGCTCTGTCAGCTTGCGCGCGGTCAGGTCGTGGACGATGCCGACGAAGATCAGTTCGCCGTCCTGCCTGGCCTGGCCCACCGACAGGTCCATCGGAAAGGTCGAGCCATCCTTACGCCGGGCGATGGCCTCGCCGCCGGTCGCGAAATGTCTCGCGCGGCTGTCGGGCGTTGCTTCCGCCTCGGGCATCAGCATGGAGACGTTCCGGTTCATCACCTCGTCGGCGCGGTAGCCGAACAAGCGCTCGCAGGCCGGATTGAACAGCAGGATACGGTCATGCGCGTCGAACAGGATGACCCCGTCGACCGCGGTCTCCACGATCGCGGTGAGGCGCGCGACACTGGCGCGCAGCGCGCGTTGGGCGTCGCTGACCTGCTGGAGCAGGAGCGCGGCGTCGCGGCTCTTGATCTCCTCTTCCTCGAGCGCCGCCTTGACCTGCCGAAGCTCGAACGGCGATGGAATGGTCAGGACCCTCGGCAGCAGCGGCCAGAGCGCGGCGGCGGTGAAGACCGACGCGGCCGCCGTGGCCGCCTTGACGATGCCCTCGACGCCATAGACCGGAACCCAGAGCGTGTAGATCGACAGCACATGGCTGAGGCCGCAAGCCATGATGAAGATCGCGAACGCCCAGTAGACCCAGCCGAACTTGAGGTCTCGGCGCTTGATGACCAGTATCGCGAGGGCAAACGGAATCGAGAAATAGGCTGCGGCAATGCAGGCGTCGGAAACGACGTGGAGCCAGATCAACTCCGGGTCCCACAGCAGGCAGATGCCGTGCGGCGACAGCATGGACGAGTCGAGGAGACGTTCGAAAAAGGCCCACATCGTTCCACCCCAAGTTCTGTTTCAGGTGGCTTGCGGGCCGGAGCGGCGCGCAATCGGCGTCACTCGACGGTTCCACCACCTGACGTCTCACGCAATCGGCGAAGCACGCTAAGGTTTGAGACTATACCAAGGGCCCGGCGCGATGCATTTTCAAGCCCGCATCATTGCGGGCGCCGCGCTGTGCCCGACTTATCCGCTGGGTGGCATCGCCCTCGCGAATCACGACGGCGGGCGGCTTGGCGTGGCTTGCTGGCGTTCCACGGTCGCGCTAGGACAGGCCATGGCGATGTCCTCCAGCATGTGTATCCGGCCATGACGACCCCGGTCGCCCTCACTATCGCCGGCTCGGATTCGAGCGGCGGCGCCGGCATCCAGGCCGACCTCAAGACATTTGCCGCGCTCGGCGTTTACGGCGCCTCCGTGATCACCGCGCTGACGGCACAGAACACGCGCGGCGTGAGCGGGATTCACGCGGTTCCCGCCGACTTCGTCACCGCGCAGATCGACGCCGTGTTCGCCGATCTCGAGATTGGCGCGGTGAAGATCGGCATGGTGGCCCAGGTCGCCAGCATCGACGCCATCGCCACCGCGCTGTCGCGCTTGGCGCCGCGGCACGTCGTGCTCGATCCCGTCATGGTGGCGACCTCCGGCGACCGCCTGCTCGCCGCCGAGGCCGTCGATGCCCTGCGCACGGGACTGATACCCTTGGCCTCGGTGATCACGCCGAACCTGCCGGAAGCCGCGGCGCTGCTCGACGAGGCTGTTGCAGCGAGCGAAGCCGAGATCGAAGCCCAGGGCCGTCGCCTGCTGGCGCTCGGCTGCCGCGCCGTTCTGATCAAGGGCGGGCACGGCGAGGGCGCCGAGAGCATCGACTATCTGGTCGATGCGAACAACACCATCGCGCTGGCGGCCCCCCGGGTCGCCACCCGCAATACCCATGGCACCGGATGCTCACTGTCGTCGGCCATCGCGGCAGGTCTCGCCAAGGGCGAAGATCTCGAGCGTGCCGTGCGCAATGCCAAGTCCTGGATCAGCGCCGCGATCGAGGCCGCCGACCGCTTCAGCGTCGGTCACGGCCACGGGCCGGTCCACCATTTCCACAGGTTCTACTGACGCGGGCCGTCCGAATGGGGACGGGGGTGCGCGGCCGCAGTTTCACCGGCACCCGGTGCCTCCATGGGCGCCCGCTGCGACCCCATGTCGCCTGATTGTCGCATGCGACTGATATTCGCGGGGAGGGCGAGGCGGAACTTGATTCGTATCTGAGGGGCCTCGAGGGTTCAACCGGTCATCCCCCTGTCACGGGACATTGTTACAGGCTGGCGCATGGGAAGTTACGATGTGAGTGACGAAAGCCAGGAGCGGCGCTTTCGCACGTTGTTCATCTCCGATGTCCATCTCGGAGCCCGCGGTTCTCAAGCCGATCTTCTGCTCGATTTCCTTCGCTACCACGATGCCGACACGATCTACCTCGTCGGCGACATCGTCGACGGCTGGGCGCTGAAATCGAGCTGGCACTGGCCGCAATCGCACAACGACCTGGTCCAGAAGCTGTTGCGCAAGGCGCGCAAGGGCGCCAAGGTCATCTACATTCCCGGCAATCACGACGAGTTCCTGCGCAACTATTACGGCACCCATTTCGGCGGCATCGACGTGGTCGAGAACGCGGTGCACACCGGCGTGGACGGCAAGCGCTATCTCGTCATCCACGGCGACATCTTCGATCTGGTGGTGCAGAACGCGCGCTGGCTCGCTCATCTCGGCGACAGGGCCTACGACTTCGCGATCCAGATGAATCGCCTGGTCAACTTCTTCCGCCGCCTGTTCGGCGTGCCTTATTGGTCGCTGTCGCAATGGGCCAAGCAGAAGGTCAAGAACGCCGTCAACTATATCGGCGCGTTCGAGCAGGCGCTCGCGGCCGAAGCACGCCGCTACGACGCCGACGGCGTGATCTGCGGCCACATCCACTACGCCGTGATCCGCGACGAGGCCGGCATTCGCTACATGAATTGCGGCGACTGGGTCGAGAGCTGCACGGCCCTGGTCGAGCATGACGACGGCCATTTCGAGATCATCACCTGGGCGGATCATTTGCAGAGGCCGGCAGTCGTCCCGCAGGTCGCGGCGAGAGCCGCATGACAAGGACCACATGATGCGCATCCTGGTCGCGACCGACGCCTGGCACCCTCAAGTCAACGGTGTGGTTCGGACGCTGACCAAGCTGGCCGACGCCGCCAGAGGCCTCGACGTCGACCTCACGTTCCTGACGCCGCAATCGTTCCGCACCTTCGCGATGCCGAGCTATCGCGACGTGCGCCTCGCGATGCCACGCCCGGCCCGGATCGCAAAGCTGATCGAGGAGGCGCGCCCCGACAGCATCCACATTGCGACGGAAGGGCCGATCGGACTGATGGTCCGCCGCTATTGCCGCCAGCGCAAGCTGCCGTTCACGACCAGCTTCCATACCCGCTTCCCCGAATATGTCCGTGCCCGCGTGCCCGTGCCTGGCTCGCTGATCTGGCGTGCGCTGCGCCGCTTCCACGAGCCCAGCCGTGCCGTGATGGCGGCAACGCCGGCACTGGCGCGCGAACTCAGCGAGCGCGGGTTCGAGAATGTCGTGCTGTGGCCGCGCGGTGTCGACACCGGCTTGTTCCATCCCCGCGCCGTCGATCTCTGTCTGCCGGCACCGGTGTTTCTCTCGGTCGGCCGGGTGGCTGTGGAGAAGAACCTCGAAGCCTTCCTCGACCTCGACCTGCCCGGAACCAAGGTCGTCGTCGGCGACGGCCCGGCGCGCGGCTCGCTGGAAGAGGCCTATCCCGACGCGATCTTCCTCGGCGAGAAGCACGGCGAGGACCTCGCGGATATCTATGCGGCCGCCGACGTGTTCGTGTTCCCAAGCAAGACCGATACATTCGGCCTGGTGCTGCTGGAGGCGCTGGCCAGCGGCCTGCCGGTTGCGGCCTTCCCGGTGAAGGGGCCCCGCGACGTGATCGGCGATGCGCCGGTCGGCGCGCTCGATCACGATCTGCGCAATGCATGCTTTGCCGCGCTCGAGATCTCCCGGCAGGACTGCGTCGAATTCGCCGCCAAGTACACCTGGGAGGTCTCTGCGCGGGTCTTCATCGACAGCATTCAGGCCGTCGGGGCGGTGCTGCCGGGCCGGAGCGGCGCGGAACGGCCGCGTTTCGTCGCCTAGATCAGGAAGGAACCTCGCGCGGAGGTGTCTTGCCCGGCCTTCATGGGCCGCGATAACATTCCACCATGACCGAACAGCTCCTCCCCATCGGCCCTGCCGATATCGACGCCGCAGCGCGCGTGATCGCGCCTTATGCCATCCGCACCCCGCTGTTGTCCTTTCCCGTGCTCAACGAGCGCGTCGGCGCAAAAGTGTTCCTGAAGCCGGAGATGCTTCAGCGCACCGGCTCGTTCAAGTTCCGCGGTGCCTTCAACAAGGTGTTCTCGATCCCGCACGACAAGCGCGCCGGCGGCGTCGTTGCGTTCTCCTCCGGCAATCACGCCCAGGGCGTGGCGGCCGCGGCAAAGATCCTCGAGATGCAGGCCACCATCGTGATGCCGGCGGATGCGCCGCTGTCGAAGCGCGAGCGCACCAAGTCCTACGGCGCCGAGGTCGTGCTGTACGATCGCGACCGCGACGATCGCGAGGCGATCTCACGCGGTATCGCCGAGAAGCGCGGTGCGACGCTGGTCAAGCCCTATGACGATCCCTTCGTGATCGCAGGGCAGGGTACCGCCGGCCGCGAGATCGCGGAAGACATGGCAGCCCTCGGCCTCAGCCCCGACATCGTGGTGGCGCCGGCCTCCGGCGGCGGCCTGATCGCGGGCGTCGCCACCGCCGTCAAGGCCCGCTATCCGCAAGCCGAGATCGTAGTGGCCGAACCTGAATCCTTCGATGACCACGGTATTTCGTTGACCGCGGGCCACCGCGAGCCGCATCCCCCGGCGGGCCGCACCATCTGCGATGCGTTGATGGCACTGATGCCCGGCGAGATGACGTTCGCGATCAACAGCAAGCTGCTCGCGCGTGGCGTCACTGCATCGGACAAGGAAGTCGGTGCTGCCGTTGCGTTCGCCTATCGCGAGCTCAAGCTGGTCGTCGAGCCCGGCGGTGCCGTGGGCCTTGCCGCGCTGCTCGCCGGACGTCTCGACGTCTCAGGCAAGAACGTCGTCATCGTGCTCTCCGGCGGCAATGTCGACGCGGATCTGTTTGCCGAGCTGGTGGCCTAGTCGTCGTCCGGGCTTGTGAAGGATCCGGGCCTGCGCATGTCGGCGCTTCCCGGACTGACGACGTGTAAGGGCTGATATGAGAAAGGGGCAGAGCGTCACCGCTCTGCCCCTCGTTTGTTGGTTCGAACTATCCGCTTGCTTGGTGCGACCTCTCCCGATTGCGGGAGAGGTCGGCACGCAGCGCCGGGAGAGGGCTTTTCCTCTTGGGGTCGTCCCGTTGCGGAAAGACCCTCTCCCCAACTCTCCCCCGCAAGCGGGGGAGGGAGCGCACCTTCTTCTTCGCAGCAATCAGCGCATGAAGCCGCCGCGGCGGTTGCTGCCGCCACTCATGCTCGGCGCCTGGTTCATCGACTGGCGGAAGTTGTTGTTGCTGCTGACCATGCGGCTCGGCATCGTGTTGAGCTGCGGACGGTTGTTCAGCACCTGCACCTTGCTCACCGGATTGTTGTTGGGCTTCACGATGCCGGTGTTGCCGTTGTTGATGCGGATCGGGTGGTTCTGCGTCCGAACGGGCCTCACATCGATCTTCGTGCCACCCTTGCCGACATGCACCGGCATGGTCGCGATCTTGCCCGGCGAGCCGTTCGTCGTGCCGTTGGCATTGCCGGTTTTGTTGCCGCCGTGCTGCGGATTGTTGGTTGCGGGCAGCGTCAAGATCTTGCCAATGCCCACCTTGCCGTTGGTCGTGCTGGTCGGTGCAGGGAGCGTGACGATCTTGCCTGGGGTCTGCGTCGGCGCGCCGTTGTGCTGGTTGGGCTGGTTGTTGCCCAAGGGCAGCCCGACGATCGGGCCGCCATTGCCGGGCTTGGCGATGACGCTGCCGTCGATCGGCTTCTGCACCAGCGGCAGGTTGCCACCCATCTGCGCGCCGCCATTGCCCTGCTGCATCAGCGGCATGTATTTGGGCTGGCCCAGATTGCCGATCTTGAAGGTCGGGGCAATGCTCTGGGGAGCCAGGAACTTGGTCGCCTGCATCAGGGGGATCTGCTTCGGCTGCGCCTGCAGCTTCAGCGCGATCTGTGCATAGGGGCTGTTGCCATAGCTGTCATAGAAGCTCTTATAGGCGACCGGCGAATTGGCGAGCACCGCCTTGTGCCAGGCCTGCGAGATCAGGATGTTGTTGAGCAGCCAGCGGACGTGGTCGCACAGCGGGTCGTGCGGGTACATCCTGATGAACTCCTGATAATATTCCGGCCGGCCCTCGGACACGACGTAGTCATAGGCCTGGCGGGTCGAGCGGCTCGGCAGGTTGGACGCCATCTGCACCACCGGCGCCTTCACCGGCGCACGATTGGCGGCAACGGCGGTGTCGCCGAAGAAGGTGAAGTCGGAGGTCAGCGACGAGCTCTCCCACGGGATCTGCGCACCGCTGGTCGTCTGGTTCACCTGCAGCCGCACACGCTTGAACAGCTGCTCGATCGGCACGTTGGGCTCGCGTGCGACGTTCAGGAACGCCTGCGTGTACGGGCTGTGGCCGCCCGTGCCGTCGAGCGCTTCTGCGCCCGGGGCAGTCGAGTAGCCGACGATCGAGCCGTTCGGCGCATCGACGATGGCCAGGCCGCGGCCGGCATCGTTGACCTCAGGGAAGGGATTGTTGCGGCATGCATCGAGAATGACGATGCGCATCCGGCTCGGGATCGTCTCCAGCGTCGACATCACGTCGACGAGGCGCACCGAATTGTTGACGAGATCGGTGGGGTTGGACACTTTCGCGTCCACGGGGACGAGGTAATTCTCGCCGGCGAGCTGCACGCCGTGACCGGCGTAATAGACCATCGCCACCGTGTTCGGACCTCGCGATGCGACCTTGGCGGAGAAATCCTGGACGACGCGCAGCATGTCGTTCTGGGTCAGGTCGGTCGCTGCGACCACTTCGAAGCCGGCCGAGTTCAGGAACTGGGCCATCGATTGGGCGTCGTCGTCGGGGTTCGCAAGCTGCGGCGCGTTCTGGTAGTTCGCATTGCCGATGACCAAGGCGACCCGCTGCTCCGGGCCCTGCAGCGCGGTGGGAGCCGGCTGGACCGGGGCGACTTGCGCGGAAACAGGCCCGCAGGCGAAGCCGAACAGGCTCCCCATCAGGCTAACCGTCGTCAGGAAAAGCTTTAGGCGGAACATGGCGTGCTCCTTTGGCACTCATCTCGATGCGAGATTGGTTGCGAGCAAGCCTGGCTGCGTTCGAGTCTATCGTCCGTGATCCCTATCACCATGCTGGCATGCGTGATCTAAATCACGCCGGGAACCTGCTATGGTGAACGACCGATTGGGAGGTGAGTTCGTCACATGCTGAAATCGATCGATCCGGTCCTCACGCCCGACCTCCTTTGGCTGCTCGCCGCCATGGGCCACGGCGACGATCTCGCGGTCGTCGACGCCAACCATCCTGCGGCCCGCATCGCGCAGAGCACATCGTCGCAGCGCCTGATCCAGTTGCCGGGCCTGCAGATGGAGACGGCTGTCCGGGCCATCATGACACTCTATCCGCTCGACGATTTCGATCCCGATCCGGTCCGCGTGATGATGCCAGTCGATGACCCCGAGCGCTTGCCCGAGGTGCAGCGCGCGGTGCTGGCCGAGATCGAACGTGGGGCCGGACGCGCCGTCGCGCCCGGCAAGCTCTCACGCACGGATTTCTATCGCGCGGCGGCTGCGGCCTTCGGCGTGGTGCAGGTGGGAGACAGCAGGGGCTACGGCTGCTTCCTGATCAGGAAGGGAGTCATCAGCTAGCGCGGCGCATCAGCTCCGAAGGCCAGCCGATTCGGACCAGGAGGCCGTCAGGGCCGTTGATGCCCACTTCGTACATGCCCCATTCGCGGTGGCGCAGCACGCCGCCCGGACGGATGATCAGATCTTCGACGCGTGCGGCGATCGCCTCGACGTCTGGCGTCCGAATGAAAATGCCGAAAGGATTATGCTGCGGCACTCGCCATGGGCCGTCGCCAGCTTGCGTGAGATGCACCTCGCATCCCCAGCCGCTCATGATGACATAGCCGGCGTCGCCGCCGGTGCGTGCGAAGCCAAGGCGCTCCCAGAACGGAATCGCCGCGGGAAGATCGTTGTTCGGAATGATCGCGAAGGCGCCGACGCGCGGGAGCTCAGACATGGGTTCATTCCACTTGCAGACGTCCTCACAGCTCGTGCTGTGCCTTGCCAGCCTATCGAGTCAGGTCCTTGAGCAGAAGCGGCGAAAGGCCTCGCACTCGAATTTGGGTGGCCTTCTCTCAACCGCCTGTCTATTCTCGATCCATGTCTCGCCCTTTGTGTCTATTCGTTGCTGTCATCCTGTCGTTGCTGCCGGCCGTTGCGCCCGCGGAGCCCGCGCAAAAGCGCCCCAAGCCGGTCTGGAAGGGCTACGGCTTCCTGCCGGGCTATCGCCAGCCGCTGAGCAACAGCATTCCGCTCTACAAACAGAAGGACGCGATGCGGCGCATGTCGCGCGCCGACCGGCGTCACTGGTACATCGACCCGGTTCCGCAATATTACCGATGGAACGGCGAGTGGCATTATTTCGGCCGGCCAGGCTTCAACGGCGGACGCTACAATGGCGGCAGTTTCGGTCCGTGCTGGACGCGAACGCCGATTGGACCGATCTGGAATTGCGGATGATCGGGTAGCGCGCTGCGGCGGATCCGTCGAGAGCGGACGTCCGTTACGAGAAGAACGCGATCTTCTCGGCCTGGGTCATGCGGCGGATCGGGGCGAGCGGGTCGTTGGCTGGCGCGCGGGGTTTTTGCAGAATGCCGCTGGCGAGGATGGTGGCGCCGAGCGACGGTTCGGGCAAAGACGCTGGCAGCGGCGAGGGCATCGGCAGCGTCGCAGTCGGTGCTGCGGCGAATGACGCCGCCGCCATGACCGGGGCCGGCTGCTCCATCTCGGCCGCGGCCTCCGCAATGGCGTCGGTCAGGCGCGCGAGCGATTCCATCGCGATCGGCGCGTCCGCGGGCTCCTCCGCGGCTGCTGCGACGACTGGCTCTGGCGCGATCGGCTCCGGCAGTGCGGCGGCAACGGGCGTTGCAACCTCCGGCGCAATCGGTTCCGGCGTTGGCGCGACCATCTCGACCGGTTCGATGATCTCGTCGAAGTCAGGATCGGGCGCGGCCATCTCCAGCGCGATGGCGTCGAGGATGGCTTCGTCCTCGGCTTCCGCTGCCGCGTCGAATGCGACCGCGTCGATTGCCTCCGTCAAGACGGCCGGCGGTTCAATCGCCGGCTCTTCAAGCGAGACGTCCTCAAGCGCGGCACCGTCGGGAGCGACGTTGTCCATAGCGGCTCTTGCAGGACCGAGCTGGCTTTCGGCGACGATCTCCGGCGCGACGGCCGCGTCCGTTGCCTGATCGGCAACGGCGGCAGTTTCCGCGACGCCAGCTGCTTCGACGTCGGGAGCTGCTGCGATCTCCTCCTGCATCTCCGTAAAAGCCACGGGAGCTTCGCTGGCCACCGCCACAGGGGCCGTCTCGACAGGCGCGCTTTCTGCGGCGGATGACGGCGGCTCCTGCTCCGGAGCCCGCGCAGAAGATGCGGCCTGCGGCGTAGCGTCGCCGCCAAGCTGCTCGACCCGATCCCTCAGCAGATCGAAGGCCGTCTTGAGCTCGAGGCGGGGATCGATGGTCGACAGCTGGCCGCAGGCAACCTCGATCGAGGCGAGCTGCGAATCAATGAGGTCGCAGATCCGCCCGTCGGCGCCGATCTCGCGCCAGCGCCAGGAGATCTCCTTGATGATGCGCACGCCGCGCGGTATCGGCGCGAGGCTGGCCTCGATCGCCGCGGGATTGGACGCCGCGACCGCGATCGTCTCAGCCTCGCCGATCGCGCGGCGTATCTCGACCAGCGCCTCGGGCAGGCGGTCCTCGACGACGGGTTGGCGCTGTGCCGCCAGGGTCTCCTCGATCTTCGCGACCGCATCGAGCACCATGCGCGTGTCGGCATTGCGATTGCGCTTGGCATATTCGCCAAGGAACCAGCGGCCGCGCGCGGTCTCCATGAAGGCTTCGCGGATCGCGTCGTAATCCTGCTCGTTCGGCTCGGCCGCGCGGGCAGACATGGGCGAGAGGGCGAATGCTTCGTTGGCCATGACAATCTCGTCGCGCAAATCACCGCGCGTTACTGTAACGATCACCACGATATCGACCGAATCGCAATTGGTTTGATGCAGTCCGAATCACAAATCCCCATCGCGGCAGTGCAGAAGCGGCGATTCGCCGTGAGCCTCGCGGTGTTCTACTCGGCCTTCTTTGCGGTTCTCGGCACGCATATGCCGTTCTTTCCGGTATGGCTGAAGGCGATCGGCATCGACGCGGCCTGGATCGGACTCATCAACGCGCTGCCGGCGATCACGCGCTTCACCACGCTGCCGCAGGTCACGGCCTTCGCCGAAAAGCGACATGCCATCCGCGCCGGCATCATGGTGTCGGTGCTGGCGACGGCGGTCGGATTTTCGGTCGTGGGCCTGCAGCAGCAGCCGCTGGCGCTGTTCCTGATCTACGCGCTGACCTGCATGATGTGGACGCCGACGATGCCGCTGACCGATGCCTATGCGCTGCGCGGTGTTGCGCGCTACGGGCTCGACTACGGACCCCTGCGGCTATGGGGCTCGGCGGCGTTCGCGGCGGGATCGCTCGGCTGCGGCTATCTTGTCGACCTCATCGCACCGCGCGACCTGATCTGGGTCATCGTTGCCTGGGCCGTCGTCGCGGTTCTCGCCAGCCTGCTGCTTCAGCCGCTCGACGATCCCGGGCGGAGGGCGCCGGAGAGGCACGCCGGCAAGGCGCTGCTGCGCGATGCCGCCTTCTGGGCCGTGATCGCATCGGCGGCGTTGATCCAGAGCAGCCACATCGCCTTCTACACCTTCTCGGCGATCAACTGGCAGCTTCAGGGTCTCAGCGGACTGACCATCGCGACCCTGTGGACGCTGGGCGTGTTGGCCGAGATCGTCGTGTTCGCGCTGTCGCCGCGCTTCTCGCTGCAGCCGTCCACGCTGATGGCGATCGGCGGTTTGAGCGCCGTTGTGCGCTGGATCGTCACCGCCAGCGAGCCGCCGCTCGCGCTGCTCGCGATCGCCCAACTCGGCCACGGCTTCAGCTTCGGCATGACCATCCTCGGCACCATGAGTCTCCTGGTGCAGCGTGTACCCTCGCATCAGATCGCACGCGGGCAGGGCTATTACGCCGCGTGCAACGGGCTGCTCGGAGCGGCGACCTCGATCGCGTCAGGCGCGATCTACGCGCACATCGGCGACAGCGTCTATTACGTCATGGCCGCGATGGCCGCAGCCGGGGCGCTTCTGATCTGGTCGGCGCGGCACCGGCTCAAGGCTCAGCCCCACAGCGAGGCATCCGGCGGGTAGACCAGGCTGCCGTCATAACGCAGCCCGTGATCGCGGTCGCGCGCCAGCAGCAGGGGACCGTCGAGATCGACGAAGCGCGCCTGCGGCGTCACCAGCATCGCAGGCGCCATCGACAGCGAGGTCGCAACCATGCAGCCGATCATGATCTCGAAGCCGAGCGCGCGCGCCGCATCGGCCATGGCCAGCGCCTCGGTGAGGCCGCCGGTCTTGTCGAGCTTGATGTTCACGGCGTCATAGCGCTCGCGCAACGGCGCCAGCGAAGAGCGGTCATGCACGCTCTCGTCGGCGCAGACCGCGAGCGGGCGCTTGATCCGCGCCAGTGCCTCGTCCTTGCCGGATGGCAGCGGCTGCTCCACCAGGGTCACTCCGGCTTCGGCGCAGGCGGCGAGGTTGCGCTCCAGATTGGTCTCGCTCCAGGCCTCGTTGGCATCGACGATCAGCTCCGATTCGGGGGCGGCCTTGCGCACCGCCGCGATTCGCTCAGGATCGCCGTCGCCGCCGAGCTTGATCTTGAGCAGCGGCCGATGCGCCGCTTGGGCGGTCGCGGCGGCCATGGCCTCGGGGGTGCCCAGCGAGATCGTGTAGGCGGTGGTGCGCTCGCGGGGCTCCGGGCGGCCGAGCAGGTTCCAGGCTCGCAGGCCGGCCGACTTGGCTTCAAGGTCGATCAGGGCGCAATCCAATGCGTTGCGGGCCGCTCCGGCGGGCATGGCAGCCTGGAGGGCCTCCCGCGTCAGCCCGCCCGCGACCGCCTGCTGCATGGCCTGGATGGCGGCCAGCGTCGCCTCGGGCGTCTCGCCGTAGCGGGGATAGGGCACACACTCGCCGCGGCCCGTCAGGCGGTCCTGGCTCACCTCCGCCACCACCGTCACGGCTTCGGTTTTGGCGCCCCGGCTGATGGTAAAGCTGCCCGCGATCGGGAAGCGCTCGATTCGCACCGCCAGAGCATGAAATTTCGTGGAAGTCATTTTGAACTCTGGCGAAATCTGAACCCGCTAGTTACCTGTAGCAACTAACATTAACCACTTGGGGATACCTTCTCTGGGTAAGGGCGCGTGCGCAACCATCTGATTTCCTCCGCCCCGGTACGGGAGCGGACATTTTGAGCAGCGATCCGAAGCTGGAACGGATTGCCAAGGGCAACGCACTGGCACTTTGCGCGACCGGAACCTGGACGGCGAGCTTCGCGCCCGTCCTGGAGCGCATGGTGGCGGACGCCGAGAAGCTCGCAGGCACCCCGCAAAGCATTTTCATCGACGTCTCGGAGGTCGCCAAGCTCGACACCTTCGGCGCCTGGCTGATCGAGCGGCTGCGCCGCAGCCTGACCCAAGGTGCCGTCGAGGCGCAGATTGCCGGCCTCTCGGCCAATTATTCCAGCCTCGTCGACGAAGTGCGGCGCGTCCGGGCGACCCCCGTGGTCGACAGCAGCCCGATCACCATCAGCGGCATGCTGGAGCAGATCGGCCGGACGGTGGCCGGCATCGCCGGGACCGTGGCGGGCCTGGTCGACATGCTCGGCGCGGTGCTCGCGGCGGGCTTTCGCGTCCTGATCCACCCTCGCTCGTTCCGTCTGACCTCGACCGTGCACCACATGGAGCAGGTTTGCTGGCGCGCGGTGCCGATCATCGTGCTGATCACCTTCCTGATCGGCTGCATCATCGCGCAACAAGGTATTTTCCATTTCCGCCGCTTCGGCGCAGACATCTTCGTCGTCGACATGCTCGGTGTGCTGGTGTTGCGCGAGATCGGCGTGCTCCTCGTCGCCATCATGGTCGCCGGACGCTCGGGCAGCGCCTACACCGCCGAGCTCGGCTCGATGAAGATGCGGGAGGAGATCGATGCACTGCGCACCATGGGCTTCGATCCGATCGAGGTCCTGGTGCTGCCGCGCATGATGGCCCTCGTGCTGGCGCTGCCGATCCTCGCCTTCCTCGGCGCGATGGCCGCGCTCTATGGCGGCGGTCTGGTGGCCTGGCTCTATGGCGGCGTCCAGCCGGAAGCCTTCCTGCTGCGCCTGCGCGATGCCATCTCGATCGACCATTTCATCGTCGGCATCGTCAAGGCGCCGGTCATGGCTGCCGTGATCGGCATCGTCGCCTGCGTCGAAGGGCTCGCGGTGCAGGGCAGCGCGGAATCGCTCGGTCAGCACACGACGGCGTCGGTTGTGAAGGGCATCTTCTTCGTCATCGTCATGGACGGCATCTTCGCCATTTTCTTCGCCTCGATCGGGATGTGACCATGGTCGGGGAAATCCAGGATCCCATCATCCGCGTCCGCGGCATCACCGTGCAGTTCGGCGAAACGCGCGTGCTCGACGGGCTCAATCTCGACGTCAAGCGCGGCGAGATATTGGGCTTCGTCGGCCCCTCCGGTGCGGGCAAGTCGGTGCTGACGCGCACCATCATCGGCCTCGTGCCGAAGGTCGCAGGCTCCATCGAGGTGTTCGGCGTCGACCTCGATTCCTCCAGCACATCGCAGCGCCGCAACGTCGAGCGGCGCTGGGGCGTGCTGTTTCAGCAGGGCGCGCTGTTCTCCTCGCTGACGGTCAGGCAGAACATCCAGTTTCCGATGCGCGAATATTTGCGCGTCTCGCAGCGGCTGATGGACGAGATCACCATGGCCAAGCTCGCCATGGTCGGTCTCAAGCCTGAAGTCGCCGAGCGTTTCCCCTCGGAACTCTCCGGCGGCATGATCAAGCGCGTCGCGCTGGCGCGCGCGCTGTCGCTCGATCCGGATCTCGTCTTCCTGGACGAGCCGACCTCGGGCCTCGATCCGATCGGCGCCGGCGATTTCGACGAGCTGGTCCGGACCCTCCAGCGCACTTTGGGGCTGACGGTTTTCATGGTAACGCACGATCTCGACAGCCTTTACACAGCATGTGATCGCATCGCCGTTTTAGGGAACGGTAAGATCATTGCGGCAGGGTCGATCGCCGACATGCAGGCCTCGCAGCATCCCTGGCTGAGGCAGTATTTCCATGGCAAGCGCGCCCGCGCGGTCATGAGTTGAGTAGCCGGAGCACCTGATGGAAACGCGGGCGAATTACATCCTGATCGGGTCGTTCACGCTGGCGGTGATCGCCGCGGCGATCGGCTTCGTGCTATGGTTCCAGTCGCTGCACACCACCAAGCAGCGCAGTCCGCTGCGCGTCGTGTTCGAGGGTCCCGCGGCCGGCCTGCGCAACGGCGGAAGCGTCAATTTCAACGGTATCAGGGTCGGCGAGGTGGTCTCGGTGAAGCTGGACAACCCGCGGCGGGTTGTCGCACTCGCCATGATCGAGAACAACGCCCCGATCCGCAAGGACACGCTGGTCGGCCTCGAATTCCAGGGCCTGACAGGCGTCGCCGCGATCTCGCTCAAGGGCGGCGACGAGGCCGCGCCCCCACCGCCGCTCGACCAGGACGGCATCCCGATGCTCACCGCCGATCCCAACAAGCTTCAGGACGTCACCGAGGCGATCCGCGGCACGCTGCAGAACATCAACAAGATCGTCGCCGACAATCAGGAGTCGGTGAAGAACTCGCTGAAGAATCTGGAGACCTTCACCAACTCGCTCGCCCGCAACTCCGAGAAGATCGACGGCGTGATGGCCAAGGTCGACGGCGTGATGCTCAAGGCCGACAACCTCATGCTCGGCCTCAACACGCTGGCCGGCGGCAAGGACGGCGGCGAGCTGTTCCAGGCCGTGAAATCGATCCGCGAACTCGCCGAAGATTTCGACAAGCGCTCGGGCGCGCTGATGGCCGACGGCCGCCGCACCCTCGGCGACATCAGCCGGGCCGTGAACAATTTCGACCGTAACCCGACCCGAGTCCTGTTCGGCGCCAGCAACTCGTCGCAGCCGGCTCCGCCGCCCGAGCCGCCGAAGCCGGTGCCGAGGCGGTAGTGGTTCAGCGAATGGTGAGTAGCGAATAGGTTGCTCTCACGACAATCCCCAAACGAAAACGGAGGCCGAGCGGCCTCCGTTCCACTGGTTGCTCGCGCTCGGTGCTACCCCAGCCGTCCGGCCGCATGCGCAAGCAGCGTGTACACCAGCCCCGTCTCCGAGATCAGGTGAGTGCGCAGCTCCTGCGGACCGCGGCCGTCGCGGGCGACTTCATCGAGCAGCCGCTCGAACTCGACCACGTAGCGGTCGACCGTGCCCTTGAAGTTGCGGTCGGCGCGGTACTTGCGGGCGACCTCGTCGAAGGCCTTCTGGCCGGCGGGCGTGTACAGGCGCTTGGTGAAGGCCTTGTTCTCGCCGCGCTGGTAGCGATCCCACATCTCGGCGGCGAGGTTGCGGTCCATCAGCCGGCCGATGTCGAGCGACAGCGATTCCAGCGGATTGCCGCCACCCTGCGGTGCCTGCGGCTGCGGTGCGGGTGCAGCGCGGCCGCGCGGGGCCTCACGTCCGGCCGGGGCGCCCTGGTGGGCGTCCGTACGGTTGAGCAGGTCCGATAGCCAGCCGTCGCGGCCCTGATCGTTGCTGGCGGGCGCCACCGGCGGCGCTTCGGTGCGGCGGGGCGCCGGCATGCCGAGGTCCGGCGGCGGCAGCGTCGAGGCGCTGCCGGTGTCGCGCGTGCGGGTCTCGGGCGGCCGGCCGCCGACAGCGGCCAGCACCGGCTCCTCCTGGCGATGGACGCCGGCGCGGCCAGCGGTGGTGACGTCGAGGCCGCGGCCGTGCTGAGCCACGATGCGGTTGAGCTCGGCGAGCGCCTCGATCTGGTCGACGATCACCTTGCGCATCTGCGCCGTGCTCTCGGCGGCCTCCTGCGGCATCTCGAGCACGCCGCGGCGCAGCTCATTGCGGGTGGCTTCGAGCTCGTTGTGCATCTCGAGGGCCATCTGCTTCATGCTGGCGACCAGATTGGTGAACTTCTCGGTCGACTGCTTGAACATCGCATCCGCCTCGTCCGTGGTCTGGCGGTAGATGTCGTGCATGGTCTCGATGGTCTGCCGGTGCTCCTCCTCGGACGCCGCGCGCACGGCCTCGAACTGGCGGGTGATCGCGGCAGAGCCCGCACCCGCCGTCTCCGCGACGACGCGGGCGATGTCGCGGGCGCGCTCTTCGGCCGCCGCCAGCGATTCATCGAGCAGGCCGGTGAAGCGCGACAGCCGCTGGTCGAGATCGGCCGTTCGCAGGTCGATGGTGGTGACGAGCGATTCCAGCGCCTGCTTGCGTTCGGCGAGCGAGGCGGTGGTGTTCTTGTTGCTCTGCTCGACGACCTGGGCGGCCTCGACCAGCGCCTGGCCGTGCTTGTCGAACTGGGTCGACAGCTCGCCGAGATCCTGCAGCGCCTTCGTGGTCTTGCTGTTGAAGACGTTGAGCTGCTCTTCCAGGTTCTGCGTCGCAGCGCCATTGCGCGAGGTGACGTCGTTCATCGCCGAGACGAAGTCGGCGACGCGCGTCACCAGCGCCCGCTCGAGCGAGTTGAGGTTGTCGTGCGCACCGGTCAGCACCTCCTGGAGCAGGATGTTGCCTTCGCGCAGGCGCTCGAACAGGGCCACCGTGTCGGTGCGCAGGATCTTGCTGGTCTCCTGCATCTCCGTGACGGCCGCGATCGAAACCTGGCGCGACTGGTCGATCGCGGACCGCGAGGCCTGCTCGAGGTCCTTGAGCGACTTGCCGACCGCGGTCGTGGCGATCTCGCTCGCCGCATTGATGGTGCGGGCGACTTCCGAGCCGTTGCCCATCATGGTCTGCGAGAAGGCCTGGCCGCGCGTCTCGATCGACTTCAGCGCGTCGGAGGTGACGCGGTCGATGTCGAGCGTGAGCTGGCTGGCCTTCGAGCCGATCGCGTCCACCAGCGCGCCGCGCTTGGCGTCGATCATGTTCGACAGGCGATCGGCCTGCTGCGTCACATAGGTGACGATCTCGTCGGTCTTGCCGGTCATGGCCTGGCCGAAGCTGGAGCTGGCGGCGAGCACCGACCGCTCGACGTCGGCCGAGCTCGACTTGACGCGCGAGCTCGCCTCGTTGGAGGCGGAGATCAGCGCGTTCTGGGCGTTGAGCGCGCTGGTCTGGATGTCGTTGGTCGCGTTGGCGGTGGCCGCGCTCAGTGTGCGCTCGATCTCGGTCGAGATCGAACGGATCTGGCTCGCGGCGTCGGCCGAGGTCGAGGTCAGCGAGATCTGCGCCTCACGCGCGCTGTTGAGGATGGTCGAGGCGGTGTCGGCGCCGACCGCGGTCAACGTGCGCTCGATGTCCGTCGTCAGCGACTTGATCTGGGTCGCCGCATCGGTCGAGGCGGAGACGAGCGAGGTTTGGGCCTCGCGAACGCCGCTGGTGAGCGCCTCGATGGTGGCGCCGCCGGCGGTTGCCAGCGCGCGCTGCATCTCGGCCGCGAGCGAACGGACCTGGTTGGTCTGTTCGGCCGAGACCGCGAGCAGGGTGCTCTGGGCGTCGCGGGCGCTGCTGGTGATCGTCTCGGCGGTCGACTGACCGACTTGCGAGAGCGAACGATGCACCTCGGCCGCCAGCGACTTGACCTGGCTCGCCGCGTCCGACGACGCCGTGACCAGCGTGCTCTGGGCTTCGCGGGCGCCGCTCATGATGGTCTCGGCCGTCGAGGTGCCCGCCATCGTGAGCGAGCGCTGCACGTCCGAGGACAGCGCCTTGATCTGGTTGGCGGTCTCGGTCGAAGCCGCGATCAAGGCGCTCTGCGCATCGCGGGCCCCTGCGGTGATCGATTCCGCCGTAGCGGTGCCCGCCATCGACAGCGAGCGCTGCACGTCGGCGGTGAGCGTCTTCACCTGGTTGGCCGCATCCGACGACGCCGTGACGAGGGTGGTCTGCACCTCGCGGGCGCCGGCCAGGATCGAGGCCGCGGTGGCGGAGCCAGCCGCCGACAGCGTGCGTTCGACGTCGGCCGCGAGTCCCTTGATCTGGCTGGAGGCCTCGCCCGATGCCGCGACCAGCGTCGACTGCGCTTCGCGGGCGCTGGTCAGGATCGAGTTCGCCGCGCCTGTGCCCACCGCAGTCAGCGCCTGCTCGACCTCGGCCGAGGTCATCTTGAGCTGGGCGTTGACGTCGGAGGAGACCGTCAGCAGCGACTGCTGGGCGGTGCGCGCGCCGGTCTGGATCGTCTCGCTGGTGTTGACGACGAGGTTGGTGAGCGAGCGCTCGGCGTCCTCGACATGCGAGCGGATCGCGGTCGAGATCATCTCGGCGCGGGACATCATGTCCTCGCTGGCCTGGCGTCCGCTGCTCTCGATGCGGCCGGCGACGGCCTCGACGCGCGAGCCGAGCAGGTCCTCGAACTGCGCCACGCGCACGTCGATGTCGCTGGCGACCGAGCCGACCTTGGTCTCGATGGCCTGCTGGATCTCCTGGAAGCGCGCGGTGACCGTGTCGGTCAGATGCATGCTGCGGCCGTCGATGATCTCGGTGACGCCGGTGATGCGGCGGTCGACCGCCTCGATCGCCTGCGCGGTGCCGTCGGTGAGGGTCGAGGTGAGGAGGGTCAGACGCGTGTCGATCGACTGTACGGCCTGCGAGGCGCCGTTCGTGACCGCGGTGGTCAGGTAGGTGAGGCGGGAGTCGATCGATTCGAGCGCCTGGGTCGCGCCGCCGGTGAGCGTCGTCGTGAGATGCGTCAGGCGGGTATCGATCGACTGGATGGTCTGCGACGCACCGTCGGTGAGCGTCGTCGTCAGGTGGGTGAGGCGGGAGTCGATCGACTGGATCGCCTGTGCGGCGCCGTCGGTCAACGACGTCGCCAGCGTGTTGATGCGCCCGTCGATGGTTTCGGTCATGGACTTCGCGCGGGTGTCGAACGAGTGCTCGATCGCGGCGACGCGGCCGACGAGTTGCTCGTCGAAGGTCCTGATGTGGCCTTCGATCGTGCCGTCGAGGCTGGCGATCTTGCCGTTCAGCGAGGCGTCGAGGTTGCTGACGCGTTCGCCGATCGTGGTCTCGAACTGCACGAGGCGCTGGTCGAGCACCGCGGTTATCTCGCCGCCGTTGGAGGTGAAGCGGCTGTCGAAATTGTCGACATAGGTCTTCAGCGTCTCGGCGATGTCCTGCGTGCGCTGGCCCATGCGCTCGACGATCTCGCCGCCGAAGGTCTTCACGGTGCGGTCGAACTCGGAGATGTGGCGCGTGATCAGCGCGCCCAGCGTGCCGGAGTCGCGGGCGAACTTCTCGACCAGCTCGGTGCCCTGGTTCCGCACCAGCTCGTCAAAGGCACTCATCTGCAGCGACAGCGAATCGTGGGCTGTCTCTGTCTGGCTGACGACCTTGGCGACCAGAGCGTTGACGGTGGCGTCGAGCGCTTCGCTGGCCTTGTCGCCGCTCGTCATGATCTGGCCGGCGAGGCGGTTGCCGGCATCGTCGATCTTGGCCGAGATGTCGTTGGAACGCAGCTCGAGCTCCAGCAGCAGCGAGTCCGACGAGTTCTTCAGGGAATCGTGCACCTGCTCGGTGCGCTCGGAGATGCCGTCGACGATAGCGGCGGAACGCTGCTCGAATTCGCCGGTGATGCGGTCGATGCGCTCGTTCAGCATCTCGTGGACGCGGTCGGCGAGATCGACGAACTCGTCGTGGACGTGACCGGTCTTGAAGTTGAGGCTGGTGGTCAGCCGCTCGCTCGCATCGAGCACGGCGCGCGTGGTCTCGTTGCTGGCTTCCTCCAGGCGGTCGAGCAGGTCGCCGCCGCGTTCGCCGAGCGCCAGGATCATGTTGTCGCCGGCATTGCTCAGCGCCTGCGTGATGTGGGCACCGCGCTCTTCCAGTGCGCCGGTGATGGACTTGGCGACCTCGTCGACGCGGGAGGCGATCGCGTCCGAGATCAGCGCGATGTCGTGGCGCAGGTCGATCTGGACGCCGGAGATGGCGCTGCGGACCTGCTCGGCCTGGCCGACCAGGTTGTCGCGCTGATGGGCGATGTCCTGAAGCAGGGCGCGAATGCGCACCTCGTTGTCGGAATAGGCGCGTTCGAGCGCGGCGACCTCGTTGGCAACCAGCGTCTCGAGCTCGCCTGCGCGCGCAATCGCGCGCTCGATGCCGTCACCCATCGCGGCGACCTCGCGGCGGATGGCCTGGCCGACGGTGACCATGGAATCGGAGGCCGAGCCTTCCGGCTCGGAGAAGCGGATCGCGACCTGCGCCATCGCCTGCGCGATCATGCGCATTTCCTGTCCGCGCCAGACGAGGCTGGCGAGGAAGTAGAACAGCATGATCGGCGCGAGCACCATCGCAATCAGGCCGGCAATGACGAGGACCCCGCCGCTCTGGCCCATGGCGGCCTGGATCGACGGCAGGAAGCCGATGGTCAGCGCGGCACAGGCGGCGAGCCAGACGCCGGCGAAGATGGTGGCGAAGGTGTAGACGCTGCGGGCAGGACGGCCCTTCTGAAGCGCCTGGAGCAGCTGGCCGATGGTCTCGCGGTCGTCGTTCGCGGCGCGGCGCGATGAGAGCGGCTCCTCGACCGCATCGAACACGGTCGACCGCTCGTTGGCGGCCGGTCGCGGCTCGAAGCTCGGTTCATCGAAGACCGGAGGCACGGGCGGTACAGCAGGCGCCGCTTCGTTGCGCATGGTGGCGTTGCGGCTGGTATCGGCAGCCGTGTCACTGATGTTCAGGGCTTCCTGGATCGCAGAAAGCGCAACTTCTGTGGGGTCTTTGACCTTTTTCGGAGTGTTCGCCATGTTCAGTCCGAGCCCTCGTTACTTGTACGCGTCCCCCCGCGAGCCCTGCGCGCCGCGCAAGCCCGCAGACCGGATCATGCCGCTTACGCGGATCTCCGAGCCGTCCCCACCCGGACGGCTTGTCCGCCAATTTCCGCAACATCCTATTGGCAGAGCGTCGCGAATGAAATGCCTGCGATTAAGACAATCTTAATCATCGTTAACAGGAGCGCTGCGTAACGCCTTAGCAATAAATGAAATTCTCCACCGAACTCGATTGATTGCGGCAACTTTTCGTCAATAACCGGGCGGATGTGCGTCAAGCAGCCCAAACACTTCATTAACCATTTTCATGCTTGGGTCAGGGGAACCTGACCGCCGGACCGGCGGCTGCGCAACGCCGGGGCCCGCGATGACTCCTGAACTGCAACGGATGGATTGGATGCCGTCGCCCCCGCTTGCACCGATCGAAAGCCCGCTTGACCTCGATCACCTCTCCCGGATGACGCTCGGGGACACCGAGCTGGAACAGGAAGTGCTGGCGATGTTCGCCGAGCAGGCGGTCCGTCTGCTCGCGGCGATGACGTCGGTGCCGGCCGAGACCGGCGCGCTCGCGCACAAGCTGAAGGGTTCGGCGCGAGGGATCGGCGCCTTCGCGGTGGCCGATGCCGCAGCCAGCCTGGAGACCGCGGTCCGCACCGGCCACGGGCGGCCCCATGCCCTCGCCGCCCTGAAAGAGGCGGTGACGGAGGCTCGCGCCGCCATCGAGGCGATCCTGAAGCCGTAAGCCGATACGGTCAGCGCCGGGTTCTAGTCTTTTGTTTTGACGGGGGTTCTTCCCGCAAAGCGGGATTGATTTCGGATCAAAACGCTATGGCGCCGGGCTTATCGACCCGTTATAGGACAGCCGGACCCTCCTTCATTCCCAGCACCGCTGCAGCACGAGCACACATGGCCAAGATTCACTTTGTCGACCACAAGGGCGAAACCCGCACGGTGGAAATCGAGAACGGCGCAACCGTGATGGAAGCCGCGATCCGCAACAGCATTCCCGGCATCGAGGCCGAATGCGGCGGCGCCTGCGCCTGCGCGACCTGCCATGTGTATGTCGACGAAGCCTGGCGCGAGAAGGTCGGCAGCCCCACGCCGATGGAAGAGGACATGCTCGATTTCGGCTTCGACGTGCGTCCGAATTCTCGCCTGTCCTGCCAGATCAAGGTCTCCGACGAGCTCGACGGGCTCGTGGTCGCGACGCCGGAACGGCAGGCCTGATCGTCCTTATTTGCGCTAGATGCTCGGCGGCGCGACCTCGATGCCGCGCTTGTGCCACGGTCTGAGCTTCTCGATCACCTCTGCCGTCAGCGGCGTCGGCCGCCGCGTCGCTTCGTCGATCATGACGCCGACCGATGTCGCCGACGCGATGCATTTTCCTTCCGAGAACACGACCTGCTCGAAGGTGACTGATGTCCGTCCGAGCTTCACCACGCCGAGGCCAAGCTCGATCGTGTTGGGCCAATGCAGCTCGGCGCGGAAATGGATGTCGAGGCGCACCATGATCCACGCGAGGCCCGGCGGGGTCAGGCCGTATTCAGGGAGCTTCATCAGCGTGACGCGCCCGGTCTCGAAATAGGTTGCGTAGACCGCGTTGTTGACGTGCTGGTTGGGATCGAGATCGCCGAAGCGGACGTTGTCGCTGAGGCGGTAGGGATAGTCCTCCAGGCGCGGCGTCGTATCGAGGCGGCTTGGTGCGTTCACCGATTGATCTCCGTCATATCGCATCCCGTTACAGCTCAGTTATCCTGCGCCGGCAAGTGGGGGTGGCTGCGGGGCGCTCCCGCTTTTATGCCTTCCCTGATCCACCCCCGTTGGCTAGACAGGCAGGGTCACCTCTGCCCGGCGGGCGCCGTCCAACCGATAACGACAGACAAAGAGACGACATGAGCGACGCGATCAAAACCGATGTGCTGATTATTGGCGCCGGCCCCTGCGGTCTGTTCGCCGCCTTCGAGCTCGGCCTTCTCGACATGAAGGCGCATTTCGTCGACATCCTCGACAAGGTCGGCGGCCAGTGTGCCGAGCTCTATCCGGAAAAGCCGATCTACGACATCCCCGGCATTCCGCAGGTTTCGGGCCAGGGCCTCACCGACGCGCTGATGGAGCAGATCAAGCCGTTTCACCCGACCTTCCATCTCGGCGAGATGGTCGAGACCGTGGAGAAGATCGGCGATCCTGCGTTCCGCTGCACCACCGATGCCGGCAAGGTGTTCGAATGCAAGGTCGTGGTGATCGCGGCCGGCGGCGGCTCCTTCCAGCCCAAGCGTCCGCCGGTGCCGGGCATCGAGGCCTATGAGGGCACGTCGGTGCACTACGCGGTGCGCAAGATGGAGACGTTCCGCGACAAGAACGTGCTGATCGTCGGCGGTGGCGATTCCGCGCTGGACTGGACTCTCAATCTGCATCCGATTGCCAAGCGCATCACGCTGCTGCATCGTCGCGACGAGTTTCGCGCCGCACCCCACAGCGTCGAGCAGATGCGAGCGCTGGTCGCCGGCGGAAAGATGGATCTGCGGCTCGGCCAGGTCACCGCGCTCTCGGGCGCTGACGGCAAGCTCACCGGCGCGACCGTCAAGGGGAACGACAACAGCATCACCGAGATTGCCTGCGATACCATGCTGCCGTTCTTCGGGCTGACCATGAAGCTCGGCCCGGTCGCGAACTGGGGCATTGCGCTGGAGAACAATCTGGTGCCGGTCGAAACATCCGCCTTCGAGACCAACGTGCCAGGCATCTTCGCGATCGGCGACATCAACACCTACCCCGGCAAGATCAAGTTGATCCTGTGCGGCTTCCACGAGGGCGCGCTGATGTCGCAAAAAGCCCATCGCTACGTCTATCCGGAGAAGCGGCTCGTGTTCCAATACACGACGTCGTCCTCCAGCCTCCAAAAGAAGCTTGGTGTCAACTGACGGAACGGACCGGGGCGGCGATGCCCCATGTTTCTGGTGCTGGAACCGTTCGCGAAATCGCCGTAGTCTGCGGCCATTCCAATTGTAGGCTCGGCCAGGTTTTTGGCTCGGCAAAGTCTTGGCTCAGCAAAGTCTTGGCTCTGCGTAGTCTCGGCTCGGCAAGGTGATTGGCTCAGCAAGGTGATGACAATGCGGACACTCGTTTTCAGCTTTCGGCTGCTCTCCTTCCTCGCGCTCGCATTTCCGCTCGCGGCGGTGACACGGTCCGCAGCGCAGACGGCCGAGCCCACCGCGGCGGGCCTGTGGCAGAAGGTCGAAGACGGCAAGACTGTCGGATGGTTCCTCTTCGTCGACCGTAACGGCGTCTTCGAAGGCGTGATCGCGAAGACCTTCCCGCGGCCAACCGACGATCCGAACGAGGTCTGCTCCAAGTGCACCGACGATCGCAAGAATGCGCCAGTGCTGGGCATCTCCTTCGTCCGCAACATGAAGCGTGAAGGATTGAAGTACGAAGGCGGCAACGTGCTCAATCCGCGCGACGGCCAGATCTGGAAGGCCAACATGAAGGTCAGCCCCGACGGCCAGACCCTGACCCTGCGCGGCTATCTCGGCATTTCGCTGCTCGGCAAGGACGAGACCTGGACGCGCCTGCCGGATGCCTACATCGCGCAGGTGGATCCTGCCATCGTCGCAAAATATCTTCCGGCGCAGGCGGCGGCTGCAAAGCAGCCGTCCCCCGCGCCCAAGAAGGGCGGCGCGATGATGGCGCCGGCGCCCAAGCAGTAAACGACACCTTTCGCGGTCCCTCATCAGATCCAAACCCTGGGCGATGATTTGTATCGTCGAAAACGAACAGGCGCCGCAGGGCAGGGAAGCACGGTGTCGACGGCCGTCCGCGTGTGCAGCTTGACGCCGGCCAGCATGGTGTAGACGTGCGTCGGTCCGAGTGGCGCGGAGAGCCTAACCCGGACCGAGAGGACGAGGCTCAGCGAGCCTTGCTGTCAGAACCTGCGCTCGCAAGCCGCTTCGCGCGCGGCGACAGCACCGCGACCTGCGCTGGAGAGGCAGGCATGCCGGCGACGATCATCGTGGGACTTGCCGACTGCTCCTCGACGCCGGCGCCGCCGAGCACCTGCACCTGGGTCGCCGTGATCGGAAACGAGGTCACTTCGTAAGAGGGAAGCTCGGTCGCGAAGGCGCCGGCCGAGCTCGCAATCATGGCGCCGGCAACGGCAATCATCGAGAGAACACGCATTGGAAATCTCCGTGGACAATGTCAATCGGAGGTTTGGTCGCCTCGATGCCGGAACAGGTTCGCTCGTGCGCGAACATTCGTGTGTCCGTGAGCGAACCTATTTGATTGCGTGATGGGACCGGACGAAACGATGACGAAGTTCTCCGCGTCAATGTTTCCGGACGGTTTCGCGAAGACTCAGGTCACCGGCGCCGGATTGAACAGCGTGAGATCGTTGTGGATGCCCCAGCGATCCGACCACGGCTTGGTGCGGCCGGAGGCGACATCGAGGATCAGGCGGAACAGGTCCCAGCCGCATTCCTCGATGGTCTTCTCGCCGGTGGCAATGCTGCCGGCGTCAAAGTCGATCAGGTCCTTCCAGCGGCGGGCGAGCTCGCTGCGGGTTGCCACCTTGATCACGGGCGCGGCCGCAAGCCCATAAGGCGTGCCGCGGCCCGTGGTGAACACCTGCAGCGTCATGCCGGAGGCGAGTTGGAGCGTGCCGCAGATGAAGTCGGAGGCCGGCGTTGCCGCAAACAGCATGCCCTTCTGCGTTGCCTTCTCGCCGGGCGAGAGCACGCCGGCAATCGCGGATGATCCGGACTTCACGATCGAGCCCAATGACTTTTCGACGATGTTGGCGAGGCCGCCCTTCTTGTTGCCGGGCGTGGTGTTGGCGCTGCGGTCGGCGCCGCCACGGGCCAGGTAGGAATCGTACCAGGCCATCTCGCGCACCAGTGCGCGGCCGACGTCCTCGTTGATGGCGCGCCGCGTGAGCAGTTGGATGGCGTCTCGCACCTCAGTCACTTCCGAGAACATCACGGTGGCACCGGCGCGCACCAGGAGATCCGCGGCGAAGCCGACGGCGGGGTTTGCAGTCACGCCGGAAAACGCGTCGCTGCCGCCACATTGCAGCCCGATGACGAGATCGGAAGCGGAGCAGGTCTCGCGCTTGCGGGCGTTGAGCACCTTCAGCCGCGCCTCGGCGTGGGTCATGATCGCTTCGACGATCGCGCCAAAGCCGTCGAAGGCCTCGTCCTGCATGCGCACGATAGCATCGCTGACACCTTCGGGCACCAGCCGTTCGGGGGCGAGCTTCTCGCAGCCGAGACCGACGACCAGAATCTCGCCGCCGAAATTCGGATTCAGCGCGAGGTTCTGCAAAGTGCGGATCGGCACCACAGCGTCAGGCGCAGTAATGGCGACGCCGCAGCCATAGGCGTGCGTCAGCGGCACGACGTCGTCGACGCCAGGGTATTTCGGCAGCAGCTCGGCGCGGATGCGTTTGACCGCATATTCCATCGTGCCCTTGACGCATTGCACCGAGGAGGAGATGCCGAGGATGTTCTTGGTGCCGACCGAGCCGTCCGGATTGCGATAACCCTCGAAGGTAAAGCCTTCCAGTGGCGGCAGCGGCGCAGGGACGGCGGTCGAGATTTCGAGCTTGTCGAGGGCAGGGGCCTCCGGCATGCGGATGCGCGCTTCATCGACCCATTCGCCGGCCAGGATCGGCGACAGCGCGTAACCGATGATTTCGCCATAGCGGACGATCGGCGCGCCTTCCGCAATATCGACCAAAGCAGCCTTGTGCCCTTGCGGCACGAAGGCGCGCAGCGTCAGCCCGCACGCAAAGCGCGAGCCGGCGGGAAGCCCGAAATCATTGACCACGATCGCGACATTGTCGCGCTCGTTGAGCCTGATGTAGCGGGGCTGCTCTTTCGCTGCGACGTCCTGGTCCATCTGCGCTTGTCTCAAGAATGGAAGAAGCCGTGTTTTCGTTTACCTCTCCCCGGAGGGGATCGGTCGCGCCGGAGGCGCGGGTGAGGGGCAGCGGCTTGCAGGAGAGGGCGTAGCCCCTTCCCCCAAATCGATGTGCGATCCGACCTCTCCCAGAGGGAGAGGTCGGCACCTCCGCCGCTGCGTGAAGATCGCTCGTCAGCCCGGAAACGTATAAGCCGTCTTCACCGTGGTATAGAACTCGCGGGCGTAGGAGCCCTGCTCGCGGGCGCCGTAGCTCGAACCCTTCCGGCCGCCGAACGGCACGTGATAATCGACGCCGGCGGTCGGCAGGTTGACCATCACCATGCCGGACTCGCTGTTGCGCTTGTAGTGCGAGGCGTATTTCAGGCTGGTGGTGCAGATGCCGGAGGCGAGGCCGAACTCGGTGTCGTTGGAGATCGCGAGCGCCTCCTCGTAGTTCTTGGCACGGATGACGGCCGCGACCGGGCCAAAGATCTCCTCGCGCGCGATGCGCATGTTGTTGCTGGCCTCGGTGAACAGGGCCGGCTGGAGGTAGTGGCCGGGGTTGTCGCGCTTGAGCAGCTCGCCGCCGAAGGCGAGCCTGGCGCCCTCGTCCTGGCCGATCTTGATGTAGCGGAGGTCCTGGTCGAGCTGGTTCTGGTCCACCACGGGGCCGATATGCACGCCGGCCTTGAGCGCGTCGTCGACCGACAGGCTGTTGAGGCGCTCGGCGACCGCCGCGACGAAGCGGTCGTGGATGCCTTCGGTGACGATGAGGCGCGAGGAGGCGGTGCAGCGCTGGCCGGTGGAGAAATAGGCGCCGTTGACGGCGACCTCGACGGCGGTCTTGAGGTCGGCGTCGTCGAGCACGACCAGCGGATTCTTGCCGCCCATCTCGAGCTGAAATTTCTTCATGGGGTTCGAGAGCACGCAGGCCTGCGCGATCTTGCGCCCGGTTTGCACCGAGCCGGTGAAGGAGATCGCGGCGACGTCCGGATGCTCTAGCAGGGTCTGGCCGACCACCGAGCCGGAGCCGACGACGAGGTTGAACACGCCGGCTGGAATGCCGGAGCGGGTGATGATCTCGGACAAAGCATGTGCCGAGCCGGGCACCAGCTCGGCCGGCTTGAACACGACGGTGTTGCCGTAGCAGAGCGCCGGCGCGATCTTCCAGGCGGGGATCGCGATCGGGAAATTCCAGGGTGTGATCATGCCGACGACGCCAACCGGCTCGCGGGTGAGCTCAACGTCGATGCCGGGACGAACCGAGGCGCCCTTCTCGCCGATCAGCCGCAGCGCCTCGCCGGCGAAAAACGCAAAGATCTGGCCGGCGCGCCCGACCTCGCCGATACCTTCCGGCAAGGTCTTGCCTTCCTCTCGGGCGAGGAGCCGGCCGAGCTCTTCCTTGCGCGAGAGGATCTCGATTGAGATCTTGTTCAGCGCGTCATAGCGCTCCTGCGGCGTGGAACGCGACCAGGCGGGAAAGGCGGCCTTGGCGGCGGCTATCGCCTTCTCGGTCTGCGCCTTGTCCGCCTTGGCATATTCCCCGACGAGATCGTTGGTGTTGGAGGGATTGATGTTCCTGGTGATGCCGGAACCGTCGACCCATTCGCCGCCGATGAAGTTCTTCAGGATCGCTGTCATCTTCTTTCCTCCTTGTTCAAGGGGCATGATCGTATCGGAAAACCGGTGTCCGCGCTCCGGGATCGCGCCTGAAGTTTTCTAACGCACGAGGCCCGGACGTTTGATCGGGTCCTGTATGGCCATAGCCCCATCCCGGACGCGAAGTCCATGCTTCTTGTGGAATTCGTGCGCGGCCTCGATGGCTGCGCGTCGACCTTGATGCCGAGCCGTGATTCAGGGGCGCCTATCGGCCGGATGAAGTTCTTCCGCCGGCATGGACAGGGGAGCGTTCGATGCACGTCCAGGCCAAAGCCCCATGTCAGCCGAGGCGAGTGGAGCATCGAGATCACCCCCGATGCAAAGACGGCGACTGGTGAGCCGCCGTTGAGTTGCCTGGCCGAGCTAGCGCCGGAGCCTTCAGGAGGAACGTTGGAGCGTCATGATTTTCTCAATCGAGTCCTAGGGGCGGGCGCCGCGAACTGTCCAGGTTCAAGGAAGCATCGATCGATGCCGCCCTTGGATTGATCGCACCGACGGTATGGCGCGAGCCCGCGCTCGACCCTATTGCTGCGTGCTCGGCAGCAGCTGCGGCAGGAATCCGCGCGTCACGCTTGGCGGCACCGCGTCCAGCCCGAGCACCGCGCTCGCGGCCGGCAGCGCGGCGTCCGCCATTGCAGCATGTCCTTCGGCGCTCGGATGCACGGCGCCGCCATAGACGGCGGAGAGCACGCCCCAGGTCGCGTCGTGAATGTCGGTCGGCTGGCTCGCTGCCGGCAAGCCCTGCGGATAGGTCATTGCGGCAAAATAACTGTCGTTCGCATCGCGGATCCAGCGCGCGCGCGGCAGGTAGGCGCGGTATTCCGAGGCGCCGCGCCCGCAAAGCATCGGCTGGCTCGCCGCGCTCACGATATCGGGATTGAAGCTCTGGCCGTTCTCGGCAAAGCAGGTCCGGTCGAATTCGGGATCATTGCCCGAATGGGCGCAGAAGCCGTGATCGGCGAACGCGGCCTGGTGCGCATCGACGAAGGTCATGCGGTCGGCTTCGGGATCGCGGCAGAGCGCGCCCCGGCTGCAGGTGGCGAGCCCCTTCAGCTGCGGCAGGAATTCCGTGTCGACGAAGGTCGAGACACGGGCGAGGCGCTGCGGATCGGCATTGAACGATGGATGAATGTCGAAGCCGGCACGGCCGCCGCGGCAGGGCACGCCGCCGTCGGCGAGCGCAGGATTGGCGTAGGAGACATAGACCACGCGCGAGAGGTCGCCGCCGACGAGCGGCTTGAGCGCCTCGCGCAGCCTGGCGAATTTCTGCGGCAGTTCGCGCACCAGCGCATCGCGGGAATCATCGACGGTCGCCATCACGCCGGAGCGGCGGAACAGCGCGCGCTCCGTCGCGGTATCGACGATGACGTCGGCGACGAGGCCGGAGAAGTAGACGTCGTTGGCGCCGACCGACAGCAGCACGAGATCGAGCGTGCGGTCGGGCTGGCGTTTCTTTGCCGCGGCGAGCGCTTCGCGCAACTCGGCGACCTGGGCGTTCACGCTGGTGTTGCACACGCCGGTCTTGCCGGGCGCGCATTCGCGGGCGCGCTGCGAGCCCAGCAGCCCATCGCTGATGCTGGCGCCGGTGCAGGCGAGTGGCAGGAAGGTCACCGCGATGTGGGTATAGCGCAGGGCGAGCGCCAGCGCGGTGCGCGCCTGGTAGCTGTAGAGCGAGCGGTGGCAAGGCGCGTTGAACCAGAGCGCGCTGTAGCGTTGCCAGTTGGCCAGCGTATCCGGCGCCTCGCAGGCGCGGCCGCCCTTGAAGCCCTGGCGGCTCGGCCGGTAATACTGCGCGCCGGCGGTGCCGAGATAGGAGCGGAAGCAGAAGCCTTCGTCCGCCAGCGCCAGTGGCCGGTCTGGGTTGCCTTCTCCGGAGGCGATGCTGTCCCCGAGGCCGGCGATGAAGATGTCGCGGACCTGAATCTCGGTCTGGATGCGCTGGGTCGGATCGGAGCCCGAGGAGACGTCGACCGTCGCGACCGTCTGCTTGCCGTAGCGGACGCGCAGATTGATCGGCTCGGCGCAGTCGAAGGTCGATTGTTGCGGCCCGTCGCCGTCGTCGAACGACCATGCACAGGTGGCGCCGACCGGCACCGCACCCGTGAGGCGCACGGTGACCGGATGATCGATCGGTGTGATGTAGTTCTCTTTGACGTTGTCGCGGGTGCAAGGCTGGTTGACCCGGCCCTGGAGGTCGATGCAGAGGCGGTTGACCGCGTTGCGGGCCCAGCCGCGGCCTTCGCTCTGCAGCTCCAGCGATTGCTCGGCGGCGAGAATGCTGCGGTCACGCGCGTTCTCGACGTGGAGCAGGAAGTCGCGCTCCTCGCGGAACAGCCGGAAGCGGTTGCGCACCTCCCAATTGATCTGCATGGCACCGGCGTCCTGCGCGGCGGCGCGCCCGGGCGGCAAACACGTCAGAATTCCAGAAAGCAGCAGGGCGCCTGCGGAGAAAGTGCGAAAGAATACAGGGATCATGGCCCGGGTCTTCAACGGCAAAGTTGAGGCGGAAATAAGAGAGGATTGCTCCGCCGCCTGCAACCTTTGTCTGACGGGCCCAGGAAAAGGGGCCTATCGCTTGCCGGCCCGCCGCAGCGTACGTTCGCGCTCCATCGCGGCCACTTGCTTGGGCAGGTTGGCCTGGGCGCAGGCCTCCGCCAGTCGCCGCCGCTCCTGCCAGGGGGCGACCACGTTCATCCAGAGCTCGCGCGTGCCCATGATCGAGATGGCGAGGCCGAACGGGACGACGAAATAGAGGATGCGGAACACCAGGAGCGTCGCCAGAAGCTCCTCTCGACCGAATTGGGGTAGCGCCACCAGCATGGCCGCATCGAACACGCCGATCGAGCCGGGCGCATGGCTGGCAAAGCCGATCAGGGTCGCCAGAATGAACACGACCGCAAGCGACATGAAGTCGATCGGCGGATTGGCCGGCATCAACAGGTACATGGCCATGGCGCAGAAGCCGAGATCGACCACGCCGATCAGGATCTGCACCAATGTCAGCGATGCCGACGGCAGCACCACCTTCCAGCCCTTCTGGCCGAGTTCGCGGCGCTTCTCGCCCATGCACAGCCAGACCAGATAGGCGCCGATCGAGGCGAGGCCACCGAGCGCGATCAGGCGGTTGATCGAGGCGGGGAGCTGGTCCATCGAGGAGGCGGCATCCGGATGGATGGCCATGCCGATCGAGAGCACGAAGATGTTACCGAGCCAGAAGGTCAGGCCCGACAGAAAGCAGATTTTCGCGACGTCGATCGCGTTCAGCCCGTAGTCCGAATAGATCCGGAAACGGATCGCGCCGCCGGTGAATACCGTGGCGCCGATGTTGTGGCCGATCGAATAGGACGTGAAGCTGGAGAGCGCCGCGATGCGATAGGGCACGTGCTTCTTGCCGATCGTTCGCAGGGCGAAATAGTCGTAGAAGGTCAGCGTGCAGAATGCGAAGAAGACGCAGATCGCCGCCAGCCCGATATTGCCGCGGGGAATCTCGGTCAACGCCGTCAGGATGACCGCGGTATCGATGCCCTTGAGGGTTCGCACCAGCGTGGTGATCGCGAAGGCGATGATCAGGATGCTCGCGGCAATGCCGAGCCGTCGCCAGCCAATCCATCTCTTGAAGCCGCGTTGCAGCGCGGTCAGCAGTCCGTGCATTCATCCTCCCGGCGGGGGCAAAGACCGACCGGACCAGGTATTGGCCAATCGGGTTCGATCACGGCCAAAGGCAGGCATCGATCGCTAGGCATGATCCAGCTCATTTAAGGCAAAAACAGCGGCTTGTGCAGCCCTTGACAGCAACAGGTTCTGCGTTCGAGCGGCCACTTTTGTCATATGCGGTTCATATCCGACCCGCGTTAAGCATATGAGTCGCGAAACATTCGCTGCCCTCGCGCATCCGGTGTGCCGACACGATTTCAAATCCTCGCGCCGTCCGCCTTGTTCCAGCGCAAGCGCTGTCGGCGTTTTTTGGAACGTCGATGCTCCGTGCTCGTTGGGCTCGATCAGCAATCGAACATGGCGAAATAAGCGGCTTTCTCCTGCAAGCCCGCGCCGTCGTGTTCCCGAAACCCGAGAGGATCGGAACGATGGGACTGTTCACAAAAGACATCAAAACCATGAACGACCTGTTCGTGCATCAGCTCCAGGACATCTATTACGCCGAGCAGCAGCTCACCAAGGCGCTGCCAAAGATGGCAAGCAAGGCCACCGATCCGCAGCTGAAACAGGGCTTTTTGACGCACCTTGAAGAAACCAGGCAGCACGTCGCGCGCCTCGAGGAAGTGTTCAAGATGCACGGCGTCGCGGCGAAGGCGGTTGATTGCCCGGCCATTGACGGCATCATCGAGGAAGCGGACGAGACCGCCGGCGAAGTTGCGGACAAGGCGGTGCTCGATGCAGCGCTGATCAATGCAGCTCAGGCCGCCGAACACTACGAGATCGTCCGCTACGGCAGCCTGATCGCCTGGGCCAAGCAGCTCGGCCGCAGCGACTGCGCAGCAGTGCTTGCCAAGACGCTCGAGGAGGAAAAGGCAACCGACAAGAAGCTGACGACACTCGCCGAGAGCAAGGTCAATTTGCGCGCGGCGAGCTAGCTACCAAGGTATGTCGCCGACCGACGCCGCGCGCACGCGCGGCGTCTTCTTTTGACGCGCGTCACTCGGCTGGGATCAGCGTGGCCGCATGGGTCGGCGCAGCCCGTCAGCGCGTCGCAACGCGAAGTGCGCGCCGCAGAACGCCATCACGGCGCCCAGGCACAGCGCAGCAAGCCCGGCGAGCACCCCTGAGACGGTCGGGATCGGGCTCGGCGCCGAAGCGGCCTGGCCGGCGCCCGCGAGCAGCAGCACGCCGACGGCGATCAGGAATTGCCGCATCCGTTGCGGGATCTGTCCGGAGACCGCGCTCTGCATCAATGACGCCGTGAAATAGCCGCCGGAAATGCCGACCGTGGCGATCAGCCACCAGGCGATCGCCGCGCCTGCGGGTATGAACTCTCGTGTGTCGCCGCGCCAGAGGCCGCCGAGATCGAGCCCATAGCGTGCGCCCAGCATGTGGACCGCGAGCGCGAGCAACACTCCGGAGATCATTGCGGCACCGAGAATCAGGCGGCGCGGGAAAAAGGTCGTCTCAGCCATGCCTCGCTTGTAGGATGGGCGAGGGCGACCGCGCAAGGCGATCGCTGACGGGACTGATGCCAGATGCTGGGTTCTGAGGCCGCGCCGGCCACGAGCTACGCCTACAAGGCGTCGCTGATCGGCTCGGCGCACCGCTTCGAACTGACTGAGGAGGGACTGTCCTGGCACATCGCCGGGCGCCAGGGCTTGTGGCGCTACGACGAGATCTCTGCGATTCGGCTGTCGTTCCGCCCGGTCTCAATGCAGCAGCACCGTTTTCGCGCCGATGTCACCCACGCCAGCGGCCGCCGCATCGCGATCCTGTCGACGAGTTGGCAGACTGCGGCGCTGATGTCGACGCAGGACAGCGGATTTCGCGCATTCATCGTCGAATTGCATGCGCGGATGGCGAAAGCGGGCAGCCGCGCGGTTCTGACCGCCGGCCTTGGCCGCACCGCCCATGCGGCGGTGCTGGCATGCCTCGCGGTGCTGACTGTTGCGATGGCGGGCCTGTTGATCCGCGCCCTCGTGATCGGCGAGTTCGCCGGCGCGCTGTTCATTCTCGGCTTTGCCGCGCTGTTCGCCTGGCAGGTCGGCGGCTTCGTCCGGCGCAACCAGCCGCGCTCCTATACCCTGGCGAGGTTGCCGCAGGCGCTGCTGCCGTAGATATGCAATCGGCCGCAATCAAACGTGAGTTCGCCTTCCTGCGCCCCTGTCGCATCGTGCAGCCATGCCTTCCATGGATCCCACCACCCGCCCGCTTGCTGCGGACGAGATCGCCGAAATCAATCGCAGGCACCTGATCGAGACGCCGCTCGTGCCGGCCGACCTGCTGTTCGTGTTCGGTACCCGGGAGGACGACATGTTGCGGGCCGACACTGCGGCGCGCCTGTGGCGCGAGGGCTATTTCCGCTGGTCGATTGTTAGCGGCGGGGTGACGCCGGGCTCGGAGCAATCCGAATGTACGCTGATCAAGACGGCGATGGTCAACGCAGGCGTTCCGGCGGAACTTGTCCTCGAAGAGCATCGCGCGATGAACACCGGAGAGAACGTGATCTTCTCGCTTCCGATCATCGATGCGGCGCTCGGACTTGCCAACATTCGCAACGTGATCTGCCTCGGCAACACCTGGACCGCGCGGCGCTACCCTATGACGTTGCACCGGCACTGGCCGGAGGTGGAGAAAGTGCTGCTCACTGTTGACAGCTTTGCGACACCTCGCGCGCTCTGGCACACCGATGCGGAATTTCGCCGCCGCATGCTGCACGAATGGGACAAGATCGAGCCGTACAAGGCGAAAGGCTTCATCGCGGAATGGCCGGAGGCGTGACCGGCGCGAGGGTCCGCGAGCTACTCCGTCGAGTCGAAATCCTCTTCCTTGGTGCCGAGCAGCGAGGCGATGGTGCGCAGGCCGGAATCGAGCTGCTCGGGCGAGGGCGGGGCAAGGGCGAGCCGCACCGCGTTGGGTGCATGGCCATGCGCGATCGCGAAAGTGGAGGAGGGCGTCAGCGCGATGCCGCGCCGTGCTGCTGCGGCGACGAAGGTCTGGGAGCGCCAATGCGGTGGCAGCGTCAGCCACAAATGGTATGAGCGCGTGTCGGCGGCGAGCTGATAGCCGGCGAGCAGCCTGGCGGCCGTCTGCTGGCGCCGCGCGGCGTCGATGCGTTTCAGCCGGGTCAACTCGGCAACGGTGCCGTCGGCCATCAGCCGCTGTCCGGCCGCCAGAGCGTGGCCGGAGGCGATCCAGCCCCCGGTGCGGATTGCGCTCATCACGCTTTCGCGCAAGTGAGCCGGCGCGACCAGGATGCCGAGGGCAAGCCCGGGCGCGACCTTCTTGGACAGGCTGTCGATCACGATGCAGCGTTCGGGGTCGAGGGCAGCCAAAGGCGTGTCGTCGGCCAGGAAGCCGTAGACGGCGTCCTCGATGATGGTGAGATCGAGCTTCTCGGCGACGCGCATGATGTCGGCGCGCCGCGTCGCATTCATGGTGACGCCGAGCGGGTTCTGGATGATGGGCTGGAGATACAGCGCCGACAAATGTGCCTCGCGATGCGCCTTCTGGATGGCGTCGGGACGCGCGCCGAAGCCGTCCATCGGAATCGGCACCAGCGTCACGCCGAGACGCGCGGCGATGCTCTTGACGTAGGGATAGGTCAGCGCCTCGACGCCGCAGCGGCCGCCGGTGGGAACGAGCGCCGCAAGCGCGGCCGCGAGCGATTGCTTGCCGTTGGCGGTGAAGAAGATCTGCTCGGGCTGAGGCGTGAAATCCTTGCGCGCGAGATAGGCGGCGGCGGCAGTGCGTGCGCTCCTGGTGCCGGTGCTGGTCGACACGCGCAGCGCGGATTCGAGCGCATCGACGCGCTCGAGCCCCGCAAGACTTTTGGCGATCATCGCCCATTGCTGCGGCAATAGCGGATAATTGACCTCGAAATTGATGCGCGCCTCGGCCGGCTCGCTCATCGTGCCGACCTCGCGCCTGATGTCGCCGGAGATGAATGTACCGCGCCCGACCTCGCCGACAACGAGCCCGCGGCGGAGCAATTCCGTATAAACCCGGCTCGCGGTCGAGACCGCGATGCCACGGTCATAGGCAAAATCGCGCTGCGGCGGCAGCCGGTCGCCGGGCCTTAACGTGCCGTTAGTGATATCGGCCGCAATGGCATCGGCAAGCTTCACGTACTCGAACTTGGACATATTGCACCGAGAGCAATGTTTTACTTGCTCCGAGAAGTGTACTGGAGCATTTAGGTTCCATCAAGTTCCGCGGTTGGCCGAGGAGAGCGAGAGCAATCCGACGGCAGATGAGGTGCAGGCGTCGACAGCGTCCGCGCCAACGGCGCAGCTTCGCCGCGCGGGACGACAGGCCGGAGAAGAAAAATGACCACGATTTCGCAAACTGCCGGGCGGAGTTTACGCCCATCCTCGTCGGGCGGATTTCTTGGTGCGCTCGCCCATGGTGTCTCTGCGCTGTTCGACCGCCTGGAGCGCCGCTCCGCCGTCAAGACGCTGAATGAACTCGACGACCGCGCCCTGCGCGATATCGGCATCACGCGCAGTCAGATCGAGGACGCGGTGTACGGACAGTTCAGGGACGAGCTGTCGCGGTATTTGTGACGCCTCTCCCGCGTGTCCCGAAGCAATCCAGAATCTCTCCGCGGAGGGATTCCGGACGTCGTGGCAGCGGCAGCAGCCCTCAGTGCCTCACCACCAGCACCGAGCACTTGGCGTAGCGCACCACGTGCCCTGCGTTGGAGCCGAGGAAATAAGTGCGCATCGCCGGCCGGTGCGAGGTCATGACGATCAGGTCGGCCTTCATCTGCGCGGCTTCCTCCAGGATCTCGTGGTAGATGCCGCCCTGGCGTACCACCGTGGAGATCCGCGCCGGGTCGATGCCGGATTCGCGCGCGACGATGGCGAGGGCCTCCTCCGACGTCTCGCGCTGCTGCTCGTCGAAATCGGCCGGGACGTATTCGGCGAGCATCACCGGCGTCATCGGCAGCACGTTGAGCAGGCGCACCGTGCCGCTCCAGGTCTGAGACAACGTCGCCGCGGTTGCGATCGCCGGCTTGGCCAGATCGGTATCGGCGAGGTCGATGGGCACGAGGATGGACTTGAACATCTGCGCCTCCAAATCTTTCGGTCAGTACGTCCTGGCGATACGTCGCGCGATCATCCCGATCGAAGCAGCTTGGGGCTGACGAACAGCACCAGCCTGCCGCGGCGGTAGGCCACATCAGCCCAATCCTTGACGTCAAAGTCGAAGATCGCAAGCCCCGCGGTGGGCAGATTGTCGCCGAGCGCCTTGGCGCCATCAGGATCGCCGCCGCCTGTGAGCATCAGGGCGATCTCGTGCATGCCGGGATTGTGGCCGATCAGCAGCAACTGCTTCGGGTCGGCCGGCGCGGTTGCAGTGCGAATGGTGTCCAGGATCTCCGCAGGATCGGCGCCATAGAGTTCCGGCAGGATCTCGACCTGCGGCGCCGGGACGCGGTCCTTCATCGCCTCCCAGGCGATGTCCCAGGTCTGCCGGGCTCGCACGGCATGCGACACCAGCACGGTCTCGGGAAAGGGTGGATGGGTGGCGATCCAGGCGCCGATCTGCGCGGCATCCTTGTGGCCGCGTTCGTCCAGGCGGCGGTCCTGGTCACGGCCGCTCGGCGCGTCGGTCTCGGTCTTGGCGTGACGCAGCAGCATCAAACGGCGCATGGCATTCTCGAATCGTTCCCCGTCCGGGATAATCTACAGGCGCGCGTTGAGGACAAGGTGACAGGCGCCCAGTTGGTATCTTAAGTAACGACATGAGCGAGACTTTCACAAGCGTGCCCCAGGAAGGCGCCGGCCTTCGCGATCGCGAGCGGCTGTCATTCGATCTCGACGCCGACATCTGCGTCGTCGGTGCGGGCCTTGCCGGGTTGTCCATCGCGCTGGAAGCGGCCCGGCTCGGGGCCAGCGTCGCGGTGCTCGAGGGCCGTCAGGTCGGTTGGAACGCCTCCGGCAACCAGCTCGGGACGGTGATGCCGGGCTTTGCATTGCCGCTCACCGACCTGATCGAGCGCATTGGCTTCGAGGATGCGCGCGAATTGTGGATGCTGTCGAAGGAGGGTGCCGAGTTCGTCCGGGCCAATGCCACGGAAGAAAACATGCCGGGGATCGGCCTCAGCGACGGCGTGCTGGAGGTGTCCAACATAGATGCGGGCGACCGGCTGATCAGCCGCTTGCAAATGCTGAACGAGGACTTCGACACCGAGGTCGAGGGCTGGCAGGCCGAGCGCGTCCGCGACGTGCTCAAGACCGATCGCTACTTCCACGGCGTATACTATCCCAAAGCGTTCCAGGTCGACGGCCGCAAATATGTGCACGGCCTTGCGGCGCTGGCGCGGCGGGCGGGCGCCCGCATCTTCGAGGACACGCCGGTCGTCAGCATCGATCATTCCGGCATCCGCAAGCGCATCGTCACGCCCTCGGCGCGGCTGCGCGCGAGCCACATCGTGCTCGCCGGCAACGTCCATCTCGGTGCGCCGTTGAAGCGCCTGTCGGAGACGCTGCTGCCGGTCTGGCGCTATGCCGGCATCACCGCGCCGCTCGGCGAGCGCCTGCATGAGGTCATCGCCTTCAAGGGATCCGTGATGGATTCCGACGGCATCGACCATTTCCGAATCGTCGAAGGCGACCGGCTGCTGTGGGAGAGCCCGGAGACGACCTGGGCGGCAAGCCCCGAGCGCTTCGCCGGCGCCGTGAGGCGGCGAATCCGCACGATTTTTCCCCAGCTCGGCAACTTCGAGATCACCCAGATGTTCGGCGGCGCCACCGGCCAGACCGTTCACGGCATGCCGCAGATCGGTCAGCTGCGCAAAGGCCTGTGGGTGGTGAGCGGGTTCGGCCGCCAGGGCATGAACACCTCCGCCATGGCCGGGCAGATGATCGCGCGCAGCATTCTATGGGGCGACGAGCGCTGGAAATTGTTCTCGCCATTCGAGCTGGTCTGGGCGGGCGGTGCAACCGGGCGCGTCGCGGGCCAATTGGTCGGGATGTGGGGCAGAGCGAGTTCCGCCGCAGCAGGCTCGCTCGCCCGCTACCGCGAGCGAGCGCGAGCCAGGGACAGGGACCGCGAGGCGCGCCTCGCCCAAGCCAACCGCGCCGCCGGCACCGGCCCGCGCCGCCCGCCACCCGGTGTTGAGCCGCGGCCGACCTCGCGGTTGAAGCCTGCTGCCCACGATGCAGAACAGGCGATGGAACCGGTCTCCCACGACGCCGGCGTCTCACGATAAGCCTGCGAAAAATCCCGCCGGAGGTGTAACGTCGGGCCTTGAAGCCCGTATCTCAGGGCGTGGACTGCCCGCGCACGGAGAATGAGATGTTTGACCGCCGCATCCTGCTAACGACTGCCGCCGGCTTGCTCGGCCTTTCGGCCTTCCGCTGGCTGAGAGCGTCCCCCGCCGAGGCTGGCGAGAAGGCCGCGCAAAAGTTCGAGATCACAAAGACGGAGGCCGAGTGGCGCGCCCAGCTCACACCGCAGCAATATGAGATACTGCGCAATCACGGCACCGAGCGACCCGGCTCCAGCCCGCTGTTGAAGGAGCACCGCAAGGGCATCTTCGCCTGCGCCGGCTGCGACCTGCCGCTGTTTTCGTCCGAGACCAAGTTCGAGAGCGGCACGGGATGGCCGAGCTTCTATGCGCCGATCGAAGGCAATGTCGGCAAGACCGTGGATCGCACCTACGGCATGGTCCGCACCGAGGTGCATTGCCGGCGCTGCGGCGGCCATCTCGGCCACGTGTTCGATGACGGCCCGAAGCCGACCGGCTTGCGCTACTGCATCGATGGTTTCGGGCTGGTCTTCCATCCGGCCGCGGCGTCGGCGACGTAGGTTTTGCCTGGATCGTTGCGGAGCAATGCGTCGGCACCGAGTCCGGAATCTCGAGATTCTCAGGCGCGCAAGTGCGCACCTGAGCTCGGTCCTTCGGACCGCCCCGGAATGACATCACGCCCCGGCAATTGTTGCCGGCCCGGCAATTGTGCCCCGGTCATCCGACCGGGGCATGTCTATCTAAGTCATTGATTTTTTGAAGATACCCGCATTGGCATAGGCCTTGCGACGTCTCTCCCGATTGCGGCCATGGTCGACCGGCCGCCGAGATCGGATTTGGAGACAAAGTTATGGGTATCTTCGATGCAATGAACACCTCGGTGGGGGGCCTGCAGGCGCAGTCCTTCGCGCTGCAGAACATTTCAGGCAACATCGCGAACTCATCCACCACCGGTTACAAGGGCATCGGTACCAGCTTCGTCGACCTCATTCCCGACTCGTCGGTCCCAAGCAAGCAGGTCGCAGGCGGCGTGCAGGCCAACGCGAAGGCCACCATCACCACGCAGGGCACGATCTCGTCCTCCACCGTCGCCACCAACATGGCGATCACCGGCGACGGTTTCTTCTCGATCCAGAAGGCGAGCGGCGTCGTCGACAACGTGCCCGTGTTCACCGGGGTGACCTACTACACGAGGCGCGGCGACTTCCAGCTCAATGCCAACGGCAATCTGGTCAACGGCGCCGGCTATTATCTGATGGGCGTCACGGTCGATCCGAAGACCGGCAACCCGACCGGCAGCGTGGCGAACGTCCTGCAATTCCAAAACAACTTCATTCCGGCGCAGGCGACCACCTCGATCCAGTACGCGGCGAACCTGCCGACGCAGCCGAACACGGTGGCGAAAACCACGGCGTCGACCGGCACGTTGCTGGCGGCCGGCGGGCTCAACCCGTCCGATTTCGCCGCGAACCCGCTGCCGGTCGGCACGCCTCCGGCGCCCTATGCCAACGCGACGGTGTCAGGCGCGGCAGCAACCGGCAACATCCGCTCGGCCTATTCGTCGACGACGGCGACGGGCACGGTTGCGCTCCAGAACAATTCGTCGGCGGTCGCTTCGACAACCACTTCCCTTGACAATGCCGCCGGCACGCATCTCGCATCCAGCATTCTGACCGCATTGAGCGGCCAGACGCTGACCATCAACGGCAACACCATCACGTTCGACGGCGGCACCACGGTCTCGACCGTCGGCAGCAACACCACGATCGGTCTCGGTGCAGGCACGACCGCGACCGTCGCCGACATCCTGAATGCGATCCAGACTGCCGGCGGCGCCGGCGTCACCGCTTCGCTCTCGGTCAGCGGCAATATCCAGATCTCGAGCGGCACCGGCACTGACGTCGCAATCGGCAGCGGCACGGCCGCCACCGCGCTCGGCATCAGCAGCGTGACACGCGGCGGCAACGTGCTGTCCTCGCCAGCGATCTCGGGCGCGACTGTGCTGAGCGGCACCGCGACCGCCGGCGGGGCACAGGTGCTCACATCCGGCTTCTCCGCGGGCGATACCATCACCGTCAACGGTCAGACGCTGACCTTCATGAACTCGGGTGCCTCGGGACCGAACCAGATCAACGTCACGGACAACGTCACGACCCTGCTCGGCAAGATCGACGCGCTCTCCGGCGCGTCGGGATCGTCGGTCAGCAGCGGTGGCGTGATTACCCTCAACACCGGCACCGTCTCGAACCTGACGGTCTCCAGCTCCAACAGCGCCGCCTTCTCGGCACTTGGCTTCACCTCGACGATCACCCGGAATCGCGACGGTGGCGGCACGGCCGGCACCGGCGGGGTGATCGGCAACGACATCGCCACTTTCACCAAGGAATCGATCAGTGGCGGCGCGGTGACCGCCTACAACGCCGCCGGTACGCCGGTGAACCTGCAATTGCGCTGGGCCAAGACCGACAGCGCTTCGCTGGGCGCGGGTCATTCGGATAGCTGGAACCTGTTCTACCAGACCGACCCGAACGCGACCGGTACGACCGTCGGTTGGGTCAACACCGGGCAGACCTTCACATTTGCCGCCGACGGCTCGCTCACGTCGCCGAGCGGCTCGGGCATCACCATCAACAACGTCACCGTCAGCGGCCAGTCGCTCGGCTCGGTCGCCTTCAACATCTCCTCCGGCGGGCTGACGCAATATGCCAGCACCAGCGGCGCGGTGACCATCAACACCATCACCCAGAATGGCTATGCCGCCGGTCAGCTCCGCTCGGTCGCCGTCAACAACAATGGCGTCGTGGTCGGCACTTTCTCCAACGGCCAGAACCTCAACCTTGCCCAGGTGCAGCTCTCGCACTTCAACGGCACCAACTATCTGAAGGCGATGGATGGCGGCGCCTATGCCGCGACCGAACAGTCGGGAGACGCCATCGACGGCGCCTCGGGGACCATCAGCGGCTCGTCCCTGGAGGGGTCCAACACCGACATCGCCGACGAATTCACCAAGCTGATCGTGACCCAACAGGCCTATTCGGCCAACACCAAGGTGATCACGACCGCGAATTCGATGGTGCAGGATCTCTTGAACGTGTTGCGCTGATCGGCGCGTGACGTAACCAAAGGCGGGTCAGTGATATGGGTTTGAGTTCAGCCCTCGCCAGTGCGATGAGCGGTCTGCGTGCCAACCAGGCCGCGCTCTCGATCGTCTCCTCCAACGTCGCGAACTCGCAGACGCCGGGTTACGTCGTCCAGACGCCGAACCAGATCGAGGTCACGACCGGCGAGTTCGGCGCGACGGCGATGACGACCGGTGTCAGCCGCCAGCTCGACACCTACGTGCTGAACCAGCTTCGGACCGAGATCGGCGGCAGCGGTTACGCCGACCAGATGGCCAACATCCTGAAGCAGCTTCAGGATGTCTATGGCACGCCCGGCAATGCCGGCACGCTCGAAAGCGCGCTGAACAAGTTCACAACGGCGCTTCAGGCGCTGTCGACCAGTTCGGGCGCATCGTCGGCGCAGACGGTGGCGCTCGGCGCGGCGCAGGCCCTGGCGCAGCAGCTCAACGTCACCACCAAGGGCATCCAATCGCTGCGCTCCAACGTCGAGCAGGACCTCGGCAACTCGGCGCAAGCCGCCAACGCGGCCATGAAGCAGATCGCCGACATCAACACCAGGCTCCAGGGCCTGTCTGCAAACGATCCCTCGGCCGCCGTGCTGATGGACCAGCGCGACCAGGCCATCAACACGCTGTCGAAATACGTCGACGTCCGCGTCACCACCGACGGCTCGAACCAGGCCAACATCTACACCACGACCGGCATTCAGCTCGTTGGCGCCGGGCTCGCCTCGGAATTCTCCTTCGCCTCCGCCGGCGCGCTGTCGGCAACCTCGCTCTACAACATCGATCCCGCCAAGTCCGGCGTCGGTGCGTTCAATATCAAGCTGCCCAACGGCTCGCAGGTCGACGTTGTCGCCAACAACGTGGTCTCTTCCGGCCAGATCGCGGCCGACCTGAAGCTGCGCGACCAGATCCTGGTGCAGGCGCAGAACCAGATCGACGAGCTCGCCGCCACGATGGCGAGCGCGCTATCCGACAAGACCACGGCCGGCAGCACGGTGTCCGGTCCGCCTACGGGGTTCGATCTCGAGCTCGCCGGAGCGCTGCCGGGCAACACGGTCAACATCACCTATACGGACACTGCGACCAATACCCAGCGTCAGATCACGCTGGTCAACGTGACCGACCCGGCCGCACTGCCGCTTCAGAACCCGACCAATGCGAACCCGATGCGGATCGGCGTCAATTTCTCCGGCGGCATGGGCGCGATCGCCTCCGCGCTCAACACCGCGCTGTCAGGCACGCACCTGTCGTTCTCCGCCGCCCCGTCCCCGGCGACAGCCACGACGCTGCGGCTGACCGACGACAATACCGGCCTTGCCAAGGTCAGTTCGGCCTCGACCACAAAGACGATCTCGTCGCTGACCTCGGGCAATCCGCAGCTGCCGCTGTTCACCGACGGCGGCCAGGCGCTCTATACCGGCGCGATCACGGCATCGGGCTCGCAGATGACAGGGCTTGCCGGACGCATCGCCGTGAACACGCAGCTGGTATCCGATCCGACCCGGATGTCGGTCTACAGCACCTCGCCGGTGACGCCCGCAGGCGACACCACGCGTTCGGACTATCTCTACTCGCAGCTGACCAATGCGGTGTTTTCCTATTCGCCACAGAGCGGCCTCGGCTCGGCGAGCCAGCCCTTCACCGGCAGCGTTTCGAATTTTCTCCAGCAGTTCCTCAGCGTACAGGCGAACGCCGCGACGCAGTCGACCCAGCTCCAGGAGGGCCAGAGCGTCGTGGTCTCGACGCTGCAGGCCAAGTTCGACTCGACCTCCAGCGTGAACCTGGACTCGGAGATGTCGAACCTGATCCAGCTTCAGAATGCCTATGCCGCCAACGCCCACGTCATGTCGGTGGTGCAGAGCATGATGAACACGTTGCTCCAGGCGCAAGTGTAACCAGTACAGGGCTCTGACAGATGTCGATCAGCAGCATCAACTACTCTTCGTCGGTTCTCGGCGCGCAGATTCGCAACATCAATCAGCAGCTCACCGATCTGTCGACGCAGCTTTCGACCGGCAAGCTGTCGCAGAACTATGCCGGCATGGGCACCAACGAAGGCTTCGCAATCGCCGGCCGCGCGCAGCTCTCCAACATCGCCGCCTACACCGACACGATCACCAACGTCAACGTCAGCATCAATCTCGCGAACACTGCGCTGCAATCGCTGACCAAGATTCGCAGTACGGTGCAAACGGGCTCGGCCTCTACCGCGCAGGATCTCAATGTCAACGGCCAGACGATCGCGCAGAACACCGCCGCCGCCCAGTTCGGCTCGATGGTCGGCGTCCTCAACACGCAGACCGGCAGCCGCTATCTGTTTTCCGGAACGGCCGTGAATACGCAGTCGGTCGCGGATGCCGGCGACATCATCAATGGCACCACGACGCAGGCCGGCTTCAAGACCGTCATGGCGGAGCGCCAAGCCGCCGATCTGGGGGCCAACGGCATGGGGCGGCTGGTGCAGACGCAGCCGACGCCGAGCTCGGTGCAGGTGTCGGAAGACGTGGCCGGATCGCCGTTCGGCCTCAAGATCAAGGCGGTGTCCTCCACGCTGACGGGCGCGACCGTCACCGGCCCGAGCGGCTCGCCGGTGTCCTTCTCGGTCGATCTCAACGGCGTCAATCCGAACAACGGCGACAAGCTGAGCATTCAGTTCACGCTGCCGGACGGCACGACGGAGCAGATCGACCTCACCGCGTCCAGCGCGACGCCGACCCCTCTCGGCAGTTTCGCGATCGATGCGAGCACCCCCGTCAACCCGAACAACACCGCCGCGAATCTCAACACGGCACTGAACACCGCAATCGCCAAACTCGCCAACACCTCGCTGGTGGCGGCATCGGCGATCGTCGCCGGCGACAATTTCTTCAACACCGCGAGCTCGGCGATCGGCACGCCCGTCAACAACCAGGCCGCGCCGCCGGCCCCCATCGCCGGGGCGACGGCGCTATCGGGCCCGAGCCCCTCGGACTCGATCTCGCCGGGCTTCGTTGCGGGCGACACCATCACCGTCAACGGCACCACGCTGACTTTCGTCAGCTCGGGCGCGACCGGCAACCAGCTCAACGTCACCGACAGCGTCCAGACCTTGCTGAGCAAGATCGACCAGATCACGGGGACGTCGAAACCCTCGACGGTTCATGGCGGTTCGATCACGATCAACACCGACGATGCGGCGAGCCTCAGTATCACGACCTCGAATACGGGGGCGCTGAACGCGCTCGGCTTCGGCTCGACCCCGGTGACGGCCACGCAACCGCCGCTGCGCGTCGGCTCCTCGCCCGCGAGCTCGGCAACCACGCTGGTGAACGGCTCGGCCAACACGGTGAAATGGTACCTGGGCAATGACGGACCCGGCTCGCCCCGCTCGACGGCGATCGCGCGGGTCGACGATGCAGTGACGGTGCAGTATGGCGCCCAGGCGAATGAGGATGCGATCCGCCGGCAATTGCAGGCGATCGCGGTGTTCGGGACCTTCTCGACCTCACCGACGGGACAATATTCGGGCGGACAGGTCGCAGCGCTGAGCCTGCGGGTGACGCAGGCGCTGACCCAGCAGCCGGGACAGCAGCGCATCGAGGACATCCAGACCGACATCGCGATGGCCCAGAATACGATGAAGGACGCGACCACGCGCCAGACCCAGGCCAAGGCGCAGCTGCAGACCATCATAGACCAGGCGGAATCGGCCTCACCGGACCAGGTCGCGAGCGAGATTCTGGCACTCCAGAACGCACTCCAGGCGTCCTATCAGGTGACCTCCAACCTGGCGCAGCTCTCGCTGGTCAAGTTCCTGTAAGGGATGCGTTAAGGCGTCGTTAACCATGCCTCTTTACCTCTTGGTGAGGATTGGAGCGGGGCGGGGCTGACGATGTCGGACAGGATGCAATTGGTGGTGGCCACGCCGTGCTTCGGCGGGCAGGTGTCGAGCATCTATGCGAGCTCGATCTTCGCGCTACAGCGCGCCGTGCACGGCATGTCCAATCTCGAGCTCAAGGTGCATTTGCGCGACGGCGATGCGCTGATCACGCGTGCCCGAGCCAACCTGGTCGCACTGTTCCTGGACGATCCCAGGGCAACGCATTTCCTGTTCATCGATGCAGATATCGGCTTCAAGCCGGAGCAGGTGTTCCGCCTGATCGAATGCGGTGCGGGCGTCGTCGCCGGCTGCTATCCCATCAAGCGGGTCAACTGGGACAAGGCCAGACGTGCGATGGCCGCTGGCCGCACCGACGTGCCGGCAGCCTCGCTCGACTACGTGCTCGAGATCGAGGATCCCGATCGCATCGTCGTCGTCAACGGCTTTACCCGCGTGCGTTATGCCGGGACCGGCTTTCTGATGATCCGCCGCCACGTGCTGGAAGCGATGTGCCGCCATCCGGCCTACGCTGGCCTGCAATTCTTCCGGGAGCATTCGCACGATGCACTGGCAGCGAGCCAGAACCGGTTCGCGCTGTTCGAATGCATGATCGATCCGGCAACCGGCACCTATCTTTCCGAAGACTTCGCTTTCTGCAAGCGCTGGACCGATATCGGCGGCGAGATCTGGGCCGACATTCAGAGCTCGCTCGATCACGTCGGGCCGTCCGTGTTTCACGGCGATATCGCTTCGCAATTCGCAGCCGTGCCCGCAGCGGCGGCGGCCGATGCGGCGTGAGCCTGCCGGGATGAGCGGCGGCGCATCCCGCTTGTCGGAGGCGGAGCGCGCTTCCGACGGCGGCTCGCGCTATCGCCTGCGTGATCTCTTCACCCCCCTCGATACGCTGCTCGTTTCCGGCGGCGACCCGCGGCTCGCGCTCGATCCCAAGGACTCGACGAACGCTTATGGTTGCGCGGTCTCGCCGGACCCGGAGGTCTGGGAATTCGCCTCCTCGACCGCATCGACGATCTCGCAGGCGGCCTATGACCGCGCCGCGCTGGCGCGGGAAGAGCTGATGCACAAGTGCCTGTTCGACGAGGTCGAGGTCGCTTTCGATGCGCGTTGCGAGGAGATGCGCGACGAGCTGCGCGGCCATCTGCAGCTTTCGCCGCGCGTCGACGTGGTGTTCTCGCCATCCGGCACGGACTCCCAGCTCCATGCCCTGTTCCTGGCGCGCGCGATACTCGGCGCGCGTCCGGTGACCATCGTGGTCGGCGCCGACCAGACTGGAAGCGGGACGACTCACACCGCCCGCGGTCATCATTTCAGCTCCATGACGGCGAGTGGCGTTGCGGTTCGCAAGGGCGGTGCCGTTGCCGGACTCGCCGGCGCCAGCATCGCTTTGCCACTGCGCGAGGCCGCCCCTGGGATCGCGATGCGCGCGGACGCTGACGCCGCGGTGCTGCAAGCCGTCGAGGCCACGATCGCGCAAGGTGCGCCCGTGCTGCTCCAGATCATGGATTGCTCGAAGCTCGGCTGGCGCGCACCGAGTGCGGCCTGCCTCGACGAGATCGCCCGGCGCTGGCCGCGCAAGGTCCAGATCGTGGTCGACGCATGTCAGGCCCGGCTCGGCCGCCGCCGGCTGCGCGCCTATCTCGACCGCGGCTACATGGTGCTGATCACCGGCTCGAAGTTCTTCGGGGGGCCGGCCTTCAGCGGTGCGCTGTTGGTGCCGAAAGACCCAGCGAGATCGCTCGACCGGGTCGAGGGGATCGCGCCAGGCTTTCTGGACTACGCCGGCCGTTGCGATTGGCCGATGGCCTGGGCGGAGCTGCGTTCGCGGTTCGAGCGCCGTCCGAACTTCGGCCAATGGTTGCGCTGGGAGGCTGCGCTGGCCGAGATCGGCAGCTACTACGCCGTGCCCGGGGCTTTCCGCGCCGCGATGCTCGCCGAGCTCGCTGCGGGCATCGGCAGCATGATCAGGTTGTCACCGTCGTTCCGAGCCGTGCCGACCGCGGCCGCGACGGCCGGCATGGAGGACGAGGAGTTCGCCCATGCCACGATCTTTCCATTCACATTGCTGCGCAACGGTCAGCCGGTCTCGACGGCCGAGATGGCTTCCGTTCATCGCGCGTTGGCGTGTGACGTGAGCGCGGCGATCGGCGGCAGCGCGGCGGACCGGGAGGTCGCCGCGCAGCGCTGCCTGATCGGCCGGCCGGTCCGGCTGGAGCGGCAGGACGAGGCGCCGCAGGCAGTGCTGCGCCTCTGCGTCGGCGCAGGCGTCGTCACCGAGGCCTGGTCGCCCGATGCGCGGGAGTCGCAACGCAACGTGCAGCGCCTTCTCGACCGGATCGCGCACGTCCTGGTGAAAATCGAGCTGCTGCTCGACCGCGGCGGAGTCGCGGCCGTGCCGGCCGCGCCCGCGTTCGAGGTGTGAGATGCAGCATCCAGTTTCCGCTCCGATCGGCTTGACTGCGGCGAACTATGCCGACCGCATCGGCTTTGCGCAGCTGACGCGCCGGGCCTTCGAAGGTGTCGATCTGCATCCCTTGCGCGACCAGCTCGTGGCGCGGATCGCGGCGGGGACGGCGCTGGCAGGTGAAGCGCTGGATCTGTCGTTGATCAGCCAGCTTCTGGGCGACAAGGATCAGGGGCTTGCGATTCAGTCTGAAGTGCTGGCCTTCCATCAATTGTTCCGCACGCCCAGCGCGGCGCCGAAGCCCGGCTTGCGCGTGCTCGCGCTCGCAGCCGACATCGACATGGGGGGCAATACGCCGATCGATTTCCTGCTCGAAGACTCCGACATCGAGCTGCTGACGCTTTACGTGGTCAAGGGCGTCGGTCTGCCGGAAACCTTGCCCGAGCACGATGTCGCCATCGTGGTCGCCTCGGATTCCGAGGAATGCCGCGAGGCGCTCGCTCTGATCGAAAAGGCCGCGCCGCAATGGCCGCGGCCGATGCTCAATCGCCCCGATCGCATCGGCAATCTCGATCGCGACAAGCTGTATCGGCTGCTGGCCGGTGTGCCAAGTCTCGATATTCCTGCGACCATTCACGCGACGCGCGCGCAATTGTCGGATCTCGCACGAGGCGCAATCGCGTGCGAGGACATCGCGAGCGAATTGCACTTTCCCATGATCGCACGGCCACGCGGCTCGCATGCCGGCGTCGGCCTCGCCAAGCTCGACGAGGCGGCGGCGCTTGCGGCCTACCTCGCCGAACGGAAAGAGCAGGACTTCTTCGTCGCACGTTTCGTCGACTATGTCAGCGCCGACGGGCTCTACCGCAAGTATCGCCTCGCGATGGTCGACGGCAAGCCCTACGCCTGCCACATGGCGATCGCCGACCGCTGGGACATCTGGTATCTCAACGCCTATATGGCGTTCAGCGAGGAGAAGCGGGCCGAGGAAGCCGTCTTCATGCGCGACTTCGACAACGCCTTCGCCGCGCGGCATGGCAACGCGCTCGACGAGATGAGCCGGCGCGTCGGTCTGGATTATTTCATCATCGATTGCGCCGAAAACCAGAAGGGCGAGCTTCTGGTGTTCGAGGCGGACAACACCGCCGTCGTGCACAACATGGATTCGCCGGTCGTGTTCCCCTACAAGCCGCCGCAGATGCGCAAGATCTTCTCCGCGTTCACTGCGATGCTGTCGCGGCATGCAAAGACGGGCAAGGAGAGCGCAGCATGAACGAGATCACCCGCAATATGCAAAGCTCCGTCACGAGCACCTCGCTCGATCCGCAGGACTGGAGCGAATTTCGCGCGCTGGCCCATCGCATGCTGGACGAGACGATCGACGGCATCGCCAACGTTCGGGCGCGCCCGGTCTGGCGGCCGATCCCCGATGATGTCCGTGCGGCATTCAGAGCCGACGTGCCGCGCGAGGCGAGCGACCTTGCCGACGTCTACCGCGAGTTCGCCGAGCATGTCGCGCCCTATGCGACAGGCAACGTGCATCCCGGGTTCATGGGGTGGGTGCATGGGGGCGGCACCGCGGTCGGCATGCTCGCCGACATGCTCGCGGCGGGTCTCAATGCCAATCTCGGCGGACGCGACCACATGCCGATCGAGGTCGAGCGGCAGATTGTCGAGTGGATGCGTCGCCTGTTCGCATTTCCCGATAGCGCGAGCGGTGTGTTCGTCACGGGCACGTCGATGGCCAATCTGATGGCGGTGCTGGTGGCGCGCACGGCGGCGCTCGGCACGCTGGCGCGCCAGCACGGCATCGGCAATGACGGCGCGCTACTTACGGCTTACACGTCGCAGGCCGCGCATGGATGTGTCTCCAGAGCGATGGACGTTGCCGGGTTCGGCACCGATGCGCTGCGCAGGATCGCTGTCGATGCCGATCATCGCATCGATGTCGCCGCGCTACGCGCACAGATCGCAGTTGATCGCGAGGTCGGCTTCAAGCCGTTCCTGGTGGTCGCGTCCGCCGGGACGGTCGATGTCGGCGCGATCGACGATCTCCGGGCGATTGCGGAGCTTTGCCGCGAGCAAGGTATCTGGTTTCACGTCGATGGCGCTTTCGGTGCGCTCGCGATCCTGTCGCCCGAGCTCGCGCCGATGCTCGGCGGCATCGAGCTTGCGGATTCAATCGCACTCGATTTTCACAAATGGGGCCAGGTGCCTTACGATGCAGGTTTCCTGCTGGTGCGCGACGGCGAGCAGCATCGGCAGGCCTTTGCACAGCCGGCGGCCTATCTGCGCCGCGAGGCGAGGGGGCTTGCAGCGGGGGCGGTCTGGCCCTGCGATCTCGGCCCCGATCTGTCGCGCGGCTTTCGTGCGCTGAAGACATGGTTCACGCTGAAGACGTTCGGCACCGATCGGCTGGGTGCGGCGATCGCACGAAGCTGCGCGCTGGCCAGATATCTCGAGGCACGCGTGCTGGCCGAACCTCGGCTGGAGCTGCTGGCGCCGGTCAATCTCAATATCGTCTGCTTCCGCTACCGTGCCGATGATGCGGTCAATCGCGAGATCGTTGCCGACATCCAGGAAAGCGGCACCGCGGCGCCCTCGAGCACGACGCTGGACGGCAGGCTTGCGATCCGCGCTGCAATCGTGAATCACCGCACAGAGGAGGCCGACATCGATGCGCTGATCGTCGCGGTGCTGGAGTTCGGGGAACGACGGTGCAGCGGCCCGCTGATCGAGGTCGAAGCGCCGCCTCTCGCGGCGCAGTAGCATTGACGTGCGCCAGAAAAGACAACGGCCCCGGAGGCGATCCGGGGCCGTTGTCGTTTGCGCGGCTTGGTCGTCGCGCGGCTAGGGCGGGGCGCGATCAGGCGGCCGAGCTCACGTCGGCCTTGTCCGCTTCCGGCTTCGGATGTGTGGCCACATATTGATCCCGCAGCTTCTCTTCGTAGGCAATCAGCTTGCGGGCGTCCTTCAGCGCCCGGTAAAGGTCGCCGTTCAGGATGTTGTTGTTGATGGCCTCGATGATCGGCCAGGAACTCGGCACCGCGGTGACGATGTCGCGCACCAGGTTGAAGTAGGTGCCGTGCTGGGTCTGCGGATCCGGTGAGATGTACATGAGCTGGACCGCGAGATAGACGAGCTTGGCGGGCGTATCGGCGGTCTCCGGCGTGAGGATGTCGCGCTCGCGCAGGATCGGCACGTTGTCGCCGTCGATCAGGAGGCGCGCCCGCTGGTCGGTGTTGGTAATCACGCAGTTACCGACGATGATGCGTTCGTGCGGTCTGAGCTCGACCTTGAGGGCCATGCCTGTTCTCCATCAACGCTTTCGTAACCGAGCGTTCGTTGCGGCTCATCAAGGCCCAATTCTCGCTTGGAATAAGTTAACGAGTTGTAAATTCCGCGGATTTGCGGAGAAAAACTCAATAGTTTCAATGCCGCGCTTGGGGGCCGATGCGGCGATGCGGGCAGCGTCCGCGGCCGAATCAGGCGCAACCCGGCAAAAGCACGGGTTTCATTTCATGTTTCGTTAGAGGTCTCGGCGCCACGGTCCGCCGGTCGCTGGGTCAATCGATCCAAGCAGACGCGTAACAGTAGCGTCGTTTACCAGAAAGGTAACAGAGTCATGTCCGGTATCGTTCTCTCCGCATCGGTTCGTCAGAACCTGCTCTCTCTCCAGTCCACCGCCGACCTCCTTGCCACCACGCAGAATCGTCTGTCGACCGGCAAGAGCGTCAACTCGGCTCTCGACAATCCCACCAACTTCTTCACGGCCCAGTCGCTCGACAACCGCGCCAGCGACATCAACAACCTGCTCGACGGCATCGCCAACGGCGTGCAGGTGCTGCAGGCTGCCAACACCGGCATCACCTCGCTGCAGAAGCTGATCGACTCGGCGAAGTCGATCGCCAACCAGGCGCTGCAGACCACCGTCGGTTATTCCACCAAGTCGAACGTCTCCACCACGATCTCGGGTGCGACCGCCGCCGACCTGCGCGGCACGACGTCCTATGCCAGCAACACCGCGCTCAGCAACGTGCTGTACAGCGGCGCTGCCGGCGGTACGACCGCTGCGACCGGTACGACGACTCTCGGCGCGACCCAGGGCACGTTCTCGAACACGGTGGCCGTGAACGCCGCCGACGGCACCACCGCCGTCACGGGCACGATGACCCTGATCGGCACCACCGCCGCCACGAAGATCGGCTCGGCGCCCGCCGACGGCGATACGCTGACGGTGAACGGCAAGACCATCACCTTCCGTTCCGGCTCGGCGCCGGCCGCCGACGCGGTCGCGACCGGCTCGGGCGTCAGCGGCAACCTCGTGACCGACGGCAACGGCAACACCACCGTCTATCTCGGCACCGCCGGCACTCCGGCTGCGACCGTCAACGACCTGCTGACCGCGATCGATCTCGCCAGCGGCGTGCAGACCTCGACGATCACCAACGGTGCTGCGACCATCGGTGTCGCCTCCGGTGCGACGGCCTCGTCGATGGCTGCCGGTATCGTGACGCTGAAGAGCTCGGCGGGTGCGGACGTGTCCGTGACCGGCAAGGCCGACCTGCTCAAGGCCGTGGGCCTGACCACCGCAACGGGTGGCGGTAACGTCACGACGACGGCGACCCGCACGACCAGCTCGACCTCGCTGGGCGCCCTGATCTCGGATGGTTCGACGCTGAACGTCAACGGCAAGGTCATCACCTTCAAGAACGCGCCGGTCCCGGGCTCGACCAACGCTCCCTCGATCCCGACCGGCTTCGGCAAGAGCGGCAACGTGATCACCGACGGCAATGGCAACTCGACGGTCTACCTCCAGGCCGGCAACGTCAACGACGTGCTCAACGCGATCGACCTTGCCACCGGCGTGCAGACCGCCACCATTGCCGCCAACGGCACCGCGACGCTTGCGGCCGCCTCGGGCCAGATCGCCTCGTCGATCAACGCCTCCGGCCAGCTCAAGCTCTCGACCGGCGTCAATGCCGACCTGGCGATCACCGGCACCGGCAACGCGCTGAATGCGCTCGGCCTCGCCGGCAACACCGGCACCGCCAGTGCGTTCTCGGCGGCCCGCACCTCCGGCATCGGCGGCATTAGCGGCAAGACCCTGACCTTCACCTCCTTCAACGGCGGCACCGCGGTTGACGTCACCTTCGGCGACGGCACCAACGGCACGGTCAAGACGCTGGACCAGCTCAACTCGAAGCTCCAGGCCAACAACCTGTCTGCGACGATCGACGCCAACGGCCTGCTGACGATCTCGACCACCAACGACTACGCGTCCTCGACCATCGGATCGAGCACCGCGGGTGGTGCGATCGGCGGCACGCTCACGTCAGCCTTGACCTTCTCGACGGCTTCCACCCCCGTCCAGGACGTCGTCGCGCAGACCTCGCGTGCCAACCTGGTCAACCAGTACAATAATATCCTCCAGCAGATCGACTCGACTGCTCAGGACTCCTCGTTCAACGGCGTCAACCTGCTCAACGGCGACCAGCTCAAGCTGGTATTCGACGAGACCGCCAAGTCGAGCCTGAGCATCACCGGCGTGACCTACAACTCCAAGGGTCTGGGCCTTGCTGCGCTGACCAGCGGCGTCGACTTCATCGACAACGCTGCCACCAACAAGGTGCTGACCAACCTGAACGCCGCGTCGAGCACGCTGCGCTCGGAAGCCTCCGCCCTGGGTTCGAACCTGACCATCGTGCAGGTGCGTCAGGACTTCAACAAGAACCTGATCAACGTGCTGCAGACCGGCTCGTCCAACCTGACGCTGGCCGACACCAACGTCGAGGCGGCGAACAGCCAGGCGCTCTCGACCCGCCAGTCGATCGCGGTCTCCGCGCTGTCGCTGGCCAACCAGTCGCAGCAGAGCGTGCTCCAGCTGCTCCGCTAAGTCGCGGACCACATCGCAAGCAGGATCCGGCGGCGGGGCTTCGGCCCCGCCGCTTTTTTTCGTTCGTCATTCACCGCCTCGAGAGGGAGGACGCGCTCTGAAAAAGTAACCAGCGGTTATGGTTAATGGGACGTAAGCGCAGAGAAACCCCAGTTATTTCAGACGGATTTCCGATGCCACGCGTGCTTTTCGCACGCTTATGGTGAACCGGCGCTTATGCCCGCGAGTCCCTTTTCACCCTTTGTTAGCCATGTCCGCGCAGGCTGTGCCCGTCACTCGATCCGAAGCGATCGAACGAAGACGCGTAAGCCAGAAGGGTAAGAGTCATGTCCGGTATTGTTCTCTCTGCGTCGGTTCGTCAGAACCTGCTCTCTCTCCAGTCCACCGCCGACCTCCTCGCCACCACACAGAATCGTCTGTCGACCGGCAAGAGCGTCAACTCGGCCCTGGACAATCCCACCAACTTCTTCACGGCCCAGTCGCTCGACAACCGCGCCAGCGACATCAACAACCTGCTCGACGGCATCGCCAACGGCGTGCAGGTGCTGCAGGCGGCCAATACCGGCCTGACCTCGCTGCAGAAGCTGATCGACAGCGCCAAGTCGATCGCCAACCAGGCGCTGCAGACCACCGTCGGCTACTCCACCAAGTCCAACGTCTCCACCACGATCGCCGGCGCCACCGCCGCCGACCTGCGCGGCACGACCTCCTACGCGAGCGCGACCGCCTACAGCAACGTGCTGTATAACGGCACTGCGGGTGGTGTCACCGCCGCCGTCGCAACGACCACCCTCGGCGCGACGCAGGGCACGTACTCGAACGCTGTGGCCGTGAACGCCGCCGACGGCACCACTGCGGTCACCGGCACGATGACCCTGATCGGCACCACGGCCGCCTCCAAGATAGCCTCGGCTCCCGCCGACGGCGACACGCTGACGGTGAACGGCAAGACCATCACCTTCCGCTCCGGCTCGGCTCCGGCAGCCAGCGCTGTTCCGGCCGGCTCGGGCGTCAGCGGCAACCTCGTGACCGATGGCAATGGCAACACCACCGTCTATCTCGGCACCGCCGCCACCCCGGCCGCGACGGTCAACGACCTCCTGACCGCCATCGATCTCGCCAGCGGCGTGAACACCTCCGTCATCGCAAGCGGGTTGGCGACGATCGCGACCAGCACCGGGCAGACAGCGTCCTCGATCGCCGCGGGCATCACGACGATCAAAAGCTCGACCGGTGCGGATCTGTCCTTGACCGGCAAGGCCGACGTGCTCAAGGCGCTCGGCCTCACCAGCGCGACGGGCGGCGGAAATGCCTCGCTTAGCGTCACCCGCACGACCAGCTCGAGCTCGCTGGGATCGCTGGTTTCCGACGGCGCAACCCTGAATGTCGACGGTCACATCATCACCTTCAAGAACGCCCCTGTTCCGGGTTCGACGGGTGCGCCGGCCATTCCAACCGGTTACGGCAAGAGCGGCAACGTGATCACCGATGGCAACGGCAACTCGACGGTCTATCTCCAGGCCGGCACCGTCGCCGACGTGCTCAACGCGATCGACCTTGCCACCGGCGTGCAGACCGCGTCGATCGCAGCCAACGGCGCCGCGACGCTGAGCACCGCAACCGGCCAGAGCAACTCGTCGATCAACACCAGCGGCCAGCTCCAGCTCTCGACGGGCATCAATGCGGATCTGTCGATCACGGGCACCGGCAACGCACTGGCGGCGTTTGGACTTTCGGGCAACACCGGCAATGCGACCGCGTTCTCGGCGGCCCGCACCTCCGGTATCGGCGGCATTGCCGGCAAGACCCTGACCTTCACCTCCTTCAACGGCGGTACCGCGGTCGACGTCACCTTCGGCGACGGCACCAACGGCACGGTCAAGACGCTGGACCAGCTCAACTCGAAGCTCCAGGCCAACAACCTGTCCGCGACGATCGACGCCAACGGCCTGCTCACCATCACCGCGTCGAACGACTATGCTTCCTCCACGCTGGGCTCGACCGCAGCGGGCGGTGCTATCGGCGGCACGCTGACCTCGGCGCTGACATTCTCGACGGCTTCCACCCCCGTTCAGGATGCGGTCGCACAGACGTCCCGTGCGAACCTGGTGTCTCAGTACAACAACATCCTGAACCAGATCGACACGACGGCGCAGGACTCCTCGTTCAACGGCGTCAACCTCTTGAACGGCGATCAGCTCAAGCTGGTGTTCGACGAAACCGGCAAGTCGAGCCTGAACATCACCGGCGTGACCTACAACTCCAAGGGTCTGGGCCTTGCTGCGCTGACGGTGGGTGTCGACTTCATCGACAACGCCGCCGCCAACAGGGTGCTGACCAACCTGAACGCCGCGTCGAGCACGCTGCGATCGGAGGCTTCGAGCCTCGGTTCGAACCTCTCGGTGGTGCAGATCCGTCAGGACTTCAACAAGAACCTGATCAACGTGCTGCAGACCGGCTCGTCCAACCTGACGCTGGCCGACACCAACGTCGAGGCGGCGAACAGCCAGGCGCTGTCGACCCGCCAGTCGATCGCGGTCTCCGCGCTGTCGCTGGCCAACCAGTCGCAGCAGAGCGTGCTCCAGCTGCTCCGATAATAAGGGGCTGATATCACAAAAGAAATCGAGCGGCGGGGCGATTTGCCCCGTCGCTCTTTTTTGCATCCGAGGACGGCACCGGGCCTTCACCCGCCGTTAACCCTATCCCTTAAACCGGCGTTAACCATACTTTAAAGGACACCTCCTAAAACTGGACAAAAGCCCGCTTTGCAGACCGCGCGGCCGATTCGTATCCGGTTCAAGAGGAAGACTCGCCAATGTCCAACATCGTTCTCTCGGCGTCCGTTCGCCAGAACCTGTTGTCGCTGCAGTCGACGGCCGACTTGCTGGCCACGACGCAGGAGCGGCTGGCGACCGGCAAGAAGGTCAATACGGCGCTCGACAATCCCACCAACTTCTTCACGGCGCAGGGGCTGGACAACCGGGCGAGCGACATCAGCAACCTGCTCGACGGCATCAACAACGGTGTGCAGGTGCTCCAGGCCGCTAACACCGGCATCACCTCGCTGCAGAAGCTGATCGACAGCGCGAAATCGATCGCCAACCAGGCGCTGCAGACCACAGTCGGCTATTCCACAAAATCGAACGTCTCGACCACCATTCCCGGCGCAACCCCGGCGGATCTGCGCGGCACGACATCCTATGCGAGCGCGACCGCCAACAGCAACGTGCTCTACACCGGTGCACCCGGCGGTGTGACGCCGGTGACGGCGGCCGCCGCACTCGGTGCATCACTGGGCTCGACTGCGGGCACGTTGACCGGCTCTGCCGTCAACGCGGCCGACGGCACCACTGCTCTGACCGGCACCGCCACCCTGATCGGCACGACCGCGGCCAGCACGCTCGGCTCGTCGCCAGCTGACGGAGATTCGATCACGGTCAACGGCAAGACCATCACCTTCCGGACCGGCGCGGCGCCCGCGACGCAGCCGACCGGGTGGGGCCTGGATGCCACCGGCCACATCGCCACCGACGGCAACGGCAATTCGATCATCTACATGGGGACGGGGGCTGCGCCCACCGGCACCGTCAACGACCTGCTGAGCGCGATCGACCTGGCGAGCGGCGTCAAGAGCGCGACGATCAGCGCCGGCGCTGCGACCATCGCCGTCAGCGGTGCGGCTGGTCCCGTCGGCACGCTTCAGGTGGCATCGTCCATCACGGGCGGCCAGGTGACGCTGAAGAGCTCGACCGGCGCCGATCTGAGCGTGACCGGAAAGGCCGACTTCCTCAAGGCGCTCGGTCTGACGGCTGCAACCGGCGCTGGCAATGCCAACGTCACCGCGGCCCGGTCGACCACCGCAGGTTCGCTCGGTACCCTCGTCAAGGACGGCTCGACGCTGAACATCGACGGCCACACCATCACCTTCAAGAACGCGCAAACGCCGCAATCGGCGGCGAGCGTGACGTCCGGCGGCGTCAGCGGCAACATCGTGACCGACGGCAACGGCAACTCGACGGTCTACATTCAGAGCGCGACGCTGACCGACCTGCTCAACGCCATCGACCTCGCGACCGGCGTCAAGACCGCAAGCATCTTCAACGGCGCGGCGACGCTGTCGACCACTTCGGGCCAGATCCCGTCGTCGGTGAACAGCAGCGGTCAGCTCGCGCTGTCCACCGGCGTCAATGCCGATCTCTCGATCACCGGCACCGGCAATGCGCTCAGTGCATTCGGCCTCAGCGGCAACACCGGAACGGCGACGGCATTTACCGCGGCCCGCACCTCAGGCGTCGGCGGCATCAGCGGCAAGACGCTCACCTTCACCTCGTTCAACGGCGGCACACCGGTGAACGTCACCTTCGGGGACGGCACCAACGGCACGGTCAAGACGCTGGACCAGCTCAACGCGCAGCTGCAGGCCAACCATCTGACGGCGACGATCGATGCCAACGGCGTGCTCACGGTGACCACCGTCAACGAATATGCCTCCTCGACGCTCGGCTCGACGCTCGCCGGCGGCGCAGTCGGCGGCACGATCACCGGCGTTCTGGCCTTCACGACCGCGCAGCCGCCGGTCCAGGATCCCGTGGCGCAGACCGCGCGCTCCAACCTGGTCAACCAGTTCAACAACATTCTCGCCCAGATCGACACGACATCGCAGGACTCCTCCTTCAACGGCGTCAACCTGCTCAACGGCGACACTCTGAAGCTCGTATTCAACGAGACCGGCAGCTCCACGCTGAGCATCAACGGCGTGGTGTTCAACGCTGCGGGCCTCGGCCTGAGCAATCTCGTCAACGGCGTCGACTTCATCGACAACGGCGCCACCAACCGGGTGCTGGCCAGCCTGAATGCGGCCTCGAGCACGCTACGTTCGGAAGGCTCGACGCTCGGTTCGAATCTGTCGATCGTGCAGGTGCGTCAGGACTTCTCGAAGAACCTGATCAATGTGCTGCAGACCGGCTCGGCCAACCTGACTCTGGCCGACACCAATGAGGAAGCGGCGAACAGCCAGGCGCTCTCGACCCGCCAGTCGATCGCCGTCTCCGCTCTGTCGCTGGCCAACCAGTCGCAGCAGAGCGTGCTGCAGCTGCTCCGCTAGTTCGCGAGCGCAAGTTCGTCATCGGAGAATTCGCGGCGGAGCTAACGCTCCGCCTTTCTTTTGAAGGAGAACGCTAAGACAGGATTAGCTGAGATCGCCACGCATCGCGCCAAGCGAATTTACATCGTGCGTGCGTGCAGCTAGCGTTGCGCTGACGAAGAACTCCGCGCCCCGTAATTGTCCGGAGTACTTCCAAAGCACACACGTAAGCAAATCTTAAGCGGTGCTGCCTAGGGTTGGGAAAGAAATCCTTAAGCGCGTACAACGCGCTAGGTAACGTCCAGGGTGTGATTGATGTCGAATTCCGCTGCCTCGGCCTATGCGCGTGTTGCAACGACCACCGCATCTCCTCGGGACATCGAGGCGCAGACCCTGCTCAAGGCCGCCAACAAGCTTCAGGATGCGATCAACAGTGCCGATCCGTTCAGCGAGCAGACGACGCAGGCCCTGATGTTCAACCGCAAGCTCTGGACTATCTTCCTGAGCGAAGCGATGCGTGACACCAATCCGCAGCCGATCGACGTCCGGCAGAAGATCGCCAACATCAGCGTGTTCGTGCTGAGCCAGACCGCTGCGCTCCAGATGAGCCCGCAGTTCGATCACTTCCGCCCGCTGATCGAAATCAACCGCAATATCGCTGCAGGTCTGTCGGGACGGCCGTGACGGAGAGATGGCGTGGTCGAGCATTTGCCGACTGCGCACGAAGGCTCACGCTGACGTATGCCGGCGCGGGTACCGATCAATGACATCGTCACCGGTCTTTGCCGCCAACTTGCAGATGTTGATCAGGCGCTGACGTCCGTGCTGAGCGGGCGCGCGGGCTCGGACTGCCTATCCAAGGCATGGAAATAGGCCCGCCGGCGCAGCATTGCTTCGTCGGGGAACTGATTGACGACCGCGTCGGTCTTCTCGTTGACAACCTGAAAGACGAATGATGCAGCTGCCTGGTCGAACACGACCTGGCGTGAGACGTTCTCATGGGGCAGATCATTGCGCACGGGCGCGCTCGTATCGGCCGCGGCGACGGTCTTGCTGACCGGCAGATCAGTTTGCACGGCCTCGTTCGCCGCCGCGTTGGACGTCGTTACGATCTGCGCGGGGGCCGGGATCCCCACCGGCCGGATGCTGAAATCTGTACTCATGGCAGCCTCCTGGTTGCCTAACGTGAGTCAAATCCCAACCCCTCTAATGACGCAAGCATGGAACACCAGGACTGAACGGCCGGTAACGAAACGTAGCTAACCGCGCGACGCCATGGCCGCGCGGTTTTTCATAAAATTGTTGCTTGTTCTTGTGCGCTCAGAGGGAGCGGCTGACTGCAAGCGGGGTGATGTGACGCGGGCCCGGAGTGGCGCTGCGCCCGGCGGCCGTATAGGTGTTCGGCACGTTGCGCTTCTGGATCTCGGCATTGACGCCGCGCACGACGCTCTCGGAGACCGCGTGCGCCGTCGCGAGCACGGTGAGATTGACCTGGAGCATCGCTCGGAACGCATCGTGATGGCGGTGCAGCGTCGACAGCAGCTCGGGCGCGGATTTCGCGAGCTGGGCCTGGTTGGCTTTCAACTGGCCGACCGCTCCGACGTAGTTTCGCGACAGCTCCTGCTTCTTGCTCTCGAGCGTCATCGCCTCGCGAACCTTGCCGGCGCGAACAAGCTCGGTCTCGCGCTCGATCAGTCCGAGCAGGGCGCTCATCGCATCCATCAGGTTTTCGGCGACCTTGCGTGCTTCCGTGCTGCCGGCCGCGGCAGTCGGGCGTTGCGCTTGCACCGGCTGGCGTGAGGCGTTGAAATGGTTCATCTCGTTTGACCTTATGCCGTGCGGATCGTTTTCGCCTGCTGCAGGATGAGGGTCCGGTAGACGTCGGTCGCGACGCCGACGCCGCCGGCCTGGGCGAAGTTCTTGGAATATTGCTCGGTCAGCATCGAGCGCCATACGCCGGTGCCGGGTGTGTCGCCGAACGGGCCTTCGCCCTTAAGGCCCGAGGTCATCTGCGAGAACATGCTGTTGAGGAACATCGCCTCGAAGTCGGTGGCGATCTTCTGCGCCTTTGCCTGTTGCTGCGGCGAGACCTTCTGGAGGGCGGCGGCGAGCTCGAAATCAGGCCGCCCGTTGCGGCTCTCCACCGAGAAGGCGGAAGCGTTGGGGAGGCGCGGGGTATTGATGGCGGAGGCTTGCATCACATCACCTCGATGTCGGCTTCGATGGCGCCGGCGGCCTTGATCGCCTGCAGGATGCTGATCATGTCGCGGGGACCGATACCGAGGCCGTTGAGGCCGTCGACGAGCTGCTGCAGCGAGACGCCGTCCTTGACCAGCGCCAGCTTCTTGCCGTCCTCGGTGACGGTGACACTGCTGCGCGGTGCGACCACGGTGCGGCCGCGCGACAGCGGGTTGGGTTGGCTGACCTGCGGGCTCTCGGAGATGGTGACGGTGAGGTTGCCCTGGGCCACCGCAACGGTGGCGACGCGAACGTCGCGGCCCATCACGATGATGCCGCTGCGCTCGTCGATGATGATCTTGGCGGCGAGATCGGGTTCGACCTGGAGCTGCTCGATTTCGGTGAGAAAGGCGACGACGTTGCCCTTGAACTCGGGCGGGACCGACAGCTGCACCGTCGACGGGTCGATCGGCTCGGCGGCCTTGACGCCGAGATAATCATTGACCGCAGCCGCAATGCGCTTGGCGGTGGTGAAGTCGGCATTGCGCAGCGCAAGGCGCACGTTCGGCAGCCGATTGAGCGCGAACTCGATCTCGCGCTCGATGATGGCGCCGTTGGCGATCCGCCCAACCGTCGGCACGCCGCGCACGATCTTGGCCGCCTCGCCCTCGGCCTGGAAGCCGGAGATCGCGAGCGAGCCCTGCGCCACTGCATAGACGTTGCCGTCGGCGCCGAGGAGAGGGGTGACGAGCAGGGTGCCGCCCTGGAGATTCTTGGCATCGCCGAGCGCGGAGACGGTGACGTCCATGCGCGTGCCCTGCGTGGCAAAGGCCGGCAGGTTGCCTGTGACCATCACAGCGGCGACGTTGCCGGTTCGGATCGTGGCGCCGCGGATGTTGACGCCCATGCGCTCGAGCATCGCTTGCAGCGATTGCTTGGTGAAGGGGATGTTGTTGAGCGTGTCGCCGGTGCCGTTGAGACCGACGACGAGGCCATAGCCGATGAGCTGGTTTTGCCGCACACCCTCGATGTTGGCGAGATCCTTGATACGCGAGGTCGCAGCCGCTGGCGTGACGGAGAGCGTCAGCGCTGACAGCGCGGCGCAGGCCACCCCAACAATCCTCACCCAACGAACGCCTGGCATACTCTGCTCCCCAAGGCCCCTAAGAGCGGGCTCCTCAAATCGGAAGGACCTGCACGACACTCCCATGACGAGCTGGTCCGACGCTTTCCTTGCGAGCACCGTGCCAACCGTGGCGGCAGGGATAGGTGGCTGAATAGGTTGAATAAATCTGTTTCGACCGGTGTCAGCGGTCGTTCGCCCTGAGGAGCGAAACTGCCGCCTCTCGGCAAATTCTGCCGGGCTGTTTACGTGTCGTTAACCATAAGAGGGCGAAGGTGAGGCATCGATCACCCGGATTCCTTCCGATGCGCATCTACGGACCGAACGGCACCACGCTTGGAACGCCGGCCAGCCAGACCAGGCGGATCGGCTCCGGCACCTTCGCGCTGCCCGACACCTCGTCGGCACAGGAGACGCGAAGCGCTGCCGCGCCGAAGGCCACCGCCAACATCGACGCATTGCTGGCATTGCAGGGCGTCGAGGAGGATCCGATCGAGCGCCGCAAGCGCTCGGTGGCCCGCGGCAGGACCGCGCTCGACGTGCTCGACGATCTCAAGATTGGGCTGCTGTCCGGCAATCTCGATGGATCGACCGTGATGCGCCTGCGGGATGCTGCGGCTAACCTGAAATCGTCCTCGGGCGATCCTGGTCTCGATGCGGTTCTTGCCGAGATCGAGCTGCGCGTCGAGGTCGAACTGGCGAAGGCTGGGCAGGCTTAACAGCCATCCGTCACTTCGCGCAGTCTTACGCAGCTTCCTCCTTCTGCTGCGCATCGTAGCGGCGCTGGGCGGCGAGCACATCTTTCAGGTTCTGCTCGGCCCAATCGCGCAGCGGATCGACCGCAGCTGCCAGCGTCAATCCAAGCTGCGTGATCGAATATTCCACCGTGACCGGCACCGTCGCGATGGCATGGCGCTTGATCAGGCCGTCGCGCTCGAGCGACTTGAGAACCTGGCTGAGCATCTTTTGCGAGATGCCTTCGATCGTGCGGCGCAACTGATTGAAGCGCATTGGTTCCTCGCGCAGCAGCAAGAGGATCAGCACCGCCCATTTGTCTCCGACGCGATCGAGGATCTGGCGGGTGGGGCAATTCGCTGCGTAGACGTCCGGTTTCATCATCGATCCTCGGAATGCATACGGTCGCTTGCGGGACCACCGGGAGCGTTCCGCGTCCAGGTTACCCTTGCGTAATCAGGTAAGCACAAAGTGCTCTCTTAACACCAGCATCCTTTGCGATATCTAGTTACTGGTAGTTACCACTGTTGCAATGGAGCACTTCATGAATATCGCAATCGCGGGCGCCTCGGGGCGAGCCGGGTCGGAGATCACCAAGGAACTGTCCCGCCGCGGCCACGCCGTCACAGCCATCGCCCGCAACCCCGAGAAGATCGCGGCCCTGCCCAACGTCACGCCGATCAAGGGAGATGTGCTTGACCAGGACGGCCTTGCCAAGCTGTGGGCCGGGCATGACGTCGCTGTGAGTTCCATCCACTTCCTCGCCAGCGACGCCCTGAAGCTGATCGGTGCCGCGAAGGACTCCAAGGTCGGTCGCTACCTCGTGGTCGGCGGCGCCAGCAGTCTCGAGGTCGCCCCGGGCGTGAAGCTGGTTGCGACCCCCAACTTTCCCGCTCAGTACAAGGCCGAAGCGGAGGCAGGCTCGACCTTCCTCGACCTGCTGCGCCAGGAAAAGGACCTGAACTGGACCTTCATTTCGCCGTCGGCGCTGTTCGTCGAGGGGGAACGCACGGGCAAGTTCCGGCTCGGGACCGACCAGCTTCTCGCAGATGCGAACGGCAAGAGCTGGATCACCTTCGCCGACTACGCCATCGCCCTCGCCGACGAGATCGAACGGCCAGCCCATCCGAAGCAGCGCTTCACGGTCGGTTATTGAAGCCCTCGGCCGCCTCCAAGCCTCTCAGGGATAAACCTTCCTGTGCAAGGGCTTGGAGGCGCGAGGCGCGCCATCAGGGAAATATTGTCTGTCACGGGAGGCCACTATATAAGGCCCGGCTCAACGGACCCCGTTCCGTTCGCGAGTCGTTGCTTAAAAAGATAGGCCTCCCTTGGAAAAGTTGAAAAACTACCGACCGACCGACAAAGAGCCTTTCATGAACGACCGGCAGAAGGAGTACTTCCGCCTGAAGCTCCTTGCCTGGAAGGATGAGATCCTCAAAGAGTCCAAGCTCACCCTGCAGGCTTTGCAGGAGGAGAACGTGAACCACCCCGATCTCGCCGATCGGGCATCGTCCGAAACCGATCGCGCCATCGAGCTCCGCGCCCGCGACCGCCAGCGCAAGTTGATCGCCAAGATCGACGCCGCGCTCCAGCGCATCGAGGACAACACCTACGGCTATTGCGAGGAAACCGGGGAGCCGATCTCGTTGAAGCGGCTCGAGGCCCGCCCGATCGCGACGCTCTCGGTGGAAGCGCAGGAGCGCCACGAGAAACGCGAGAAAGTTTATCGCGACGAATAGAGCCCGAGCCGCAGCGATGCGGCTCTTTGTTTTTTGGACGAGGCGCCGTTTGGCGCCGCGATGGGCGTTTTGCCTGGCGCTCGGAACCTGCGTACGTCAAACGGGTCGCAGCGATTGCAAAAAGTGAATCGCAATCAAGGATCTAGTCTCGACTCCTCCGAGCTCACGTGAGTTCGGATGAGAAACAGCCTTCACTTCAGGTGCGGAAAATTTTCCGAGTCGCATCAATGAGATCGAGTCGGGTCTTGAGATGCTGATCCAGCTGCATCAAGCATCGCTGCAATCACGCCTCATGCGCGTCTCGCGAGAGCCCGCGAGGCACGCGACTCCATAAAGCCTCCACCGGCTCAATTTTTCCTTAAGGGCGGGCCAGCGGTCGTCGTCCCGCGCCGAGGCGCGCTTGTCAGGGTGGAGCAGGGATGCTGAAGTGCTGCCTTGAGCTGCGTAGCGTGGGAGACGGCGCCGATGGACAGGATTCTCGAAGCCGCAAAGGCCATCGCGCTGGCGCGCCGCAATCATGCACCGCTCGCGGCGCTGGAGCACCCTCCTGCCGACGAGGCCGAGGGTTATCAGGTCCAGCGCGCGCTGCACGATCTCCTGCTGCCGCATGTCGGCCCGCTCGTCGGCTACAAGATCGGCTGCACCAGCCAGGTCATGCAGGAGTATATCGGCATCCCGCACCCCTGCGGCGGCGGCGTGTTCCAGAAGGGCGTGCATGACAGCGGCGCCAAGCTCGCGGCGTCCAGCTATGTCCGGGTCGGCGTCGAATGCGAGATTGCAGTGCGGCTCAAGCGCGACCTTGCCGCCGGCGAGGCGCCGTTCACAGCCGAATGGGTCGGCGAAGCGGTCGAGGCCTATCAGCCCGCGATCGAGATCGTCGACGATCGCTACGTAAAATGGGAGACCATGGGCGCGCCGACCTTGATCGCCGACGATTTCTTCGCCGCCGGTTGCGTGCTCGGCCCATCGGTGCCGCGCTCGTCCGTGCCGGATCTGAAGGCGGTCAAGGGACGCGCCATCGTCAACGGCGAAGAGGTGAGCCACGGCACCGGGGCCGACGTGCTCGGCCATCCCCACAATGCACTCGCCTGGCTTGCCAACCATCTCGCCGCCGAAGGCAAGGGCCTGCACGCGGGTCAACTCGTGCTGACCGGCAGCCTGGTCAAGACGCTGTGGCTGAAAGCGGGCGACAAGGTGCGGATGGAACTTGACGGGCTCGGAACCGTGGAGGCCGAGTTTACGTGAGTGGGCCCACGGTTCTTCGACGCAGGCCGGCGCTGTGAGGAGCTCTTGCGGCGAAGCATTCCAGGCTTCCGCGAAGGGATCCCGGATTTGCTACGCTCGCACTGAGCAGGTTTGGGGCATGGCGCGGCCAATGCGCCCGCCCGACTCGCTCTAAGCAGCCCCCTCACATCGCCTTGGTAAAATACATGCGGCCCTCGCCAGGGGAGCTAGCGAGGGCCGCGTAGTACACCGTCGTTCGCGCCTAGGTTCGCGAACACGATGTGGGAGCTCTTGAAGGAACTTAGAAGGGCAGCAGCACGTCCATGACCTGCTGACCGTAGCGCGGCTGCTGCACGTCCATGATCTGGCCGCGGCCGCCATAGGCGATGCGCGCCTGGGCGATCTTGCTGGAATCGATGGTGTTGTCGCTCTGGATGTCCTCGGGGCGGACGATGCCGGCGACGACGAGCTCGCGGATCTCGAAGTTGACGCGGATCTCCTGCTTGCCTTCGACCACCAGGTTGCCGTTCGGCAGCACCTGGGTCACGACGGCGGCGACGTTGGTCTGCAGCGCTTCCTGGCGGTTGACTGAGCCCTTGCCGTCAGCCGAGGACGTCGAGTCGGTTGTAAGGAGACGTCCGGGGAGAACCTTGAGCGGTTGCGTGACCGTCTGGCTGCCGATGAAGTCCGTGACCCCGGAGTCCTCCTTGCTGGTGCGGCTGCGCTGGGTCTCGTTGGACAGATTGGCCTTGTCGGTGATGTTCACGGTCACGGTCAGGAGGTCGCCGACCTGGCGGGCGCGCTGGTCCTTGAAGAAGGCGCGGCTGCCGTTGCGCCAGAGCGAGTTCGGATTGTAGGAGGCGACTTCCGGCTTCGGCATCGGCATCTGCACCGGCTTGTAGCCGGGCTGCGTCGTCGGATTGTCGATCGCCGACAGCTTCGGCTGTTCGCCGATCTGCGACAGGCGGTCGATCGAGGAGCAGCCGCTCGCCAGGGCGCAAGTTGCAAGCAGCAAGGCAGAGATCGCGACGCGACGAAGACGGGAAGCCGAACTGAACGTTGACATGACTTACTCTGACTTTGCTGGAGCTTGCGAGAGGCGAGCTTGCGGAATCTGGGCTTGGGCGACCTGGGCCGGATTTGCCGGCGCCTGCACAACGCTCTGCGCGAGGGCTGCGGCGGCGGGCATCTCGTCGCGCTTCAGCGAGGAGCTCTGCTCGACCGCAGGGGCCATCGGCGCGGACTGGCTGGCACCCTGGACCGTGACCTGGCCACGGGCGGTGACGACGCCGGTCAGCGTGCGCTTGGACTGCAGATTGAGCACGCTGACGGTGTCGCCCTCGGCGCCGCTCTCTGTCGCCTTGCCACGCGTGGTGAGATAGAGGCCGGGCATCTGGTAGATGATGGTGACGGCTTGGTCGCGCACCACGAAGTTGGGCCTGACGACGTCTGCGGCGCGGATCGGCGTGCCAGCCCGCATCGCTCGGCGCAATTCCATGCCGACGCTGCGGTCGCGGGACGCGGGTTCGCCGGTGACCTCGGCCTTCGGCCGGCGCTCCAGCGAAAGGTCGGAGGATTTCAGAAGCTCGGCGCGGTCGACGTCGCGGGTCAGCACGGCTACCTCCACCGTCTCGATCGCGGTGCCGGTGAAACGCAGCTTGGTCGGAGCGGGATTGCTGTCATTGGCAATCTCGAAGGCGATGTCGAAACGGCCGCTGCGTGCATCGTAGCGGGTTGCGGCCGGCAGGAGTGCCCCGGTGTTGGAGGCGTCGAGCCGCATCTCGGCGACGCTGCGATCGAACGTGACGGTGATGTTGGCGGCGTCTCCGAGGCCGAAGCGGCGCTCGAGCGCTGCGGCGACCGCGTTCTCGATGTCCTTGCTGGCGAGCGTGCGGGCGAGGCGGGTGACTTGGACCTCCTTGACGTCGCCGGTCATGACGCCGATCACCTGCTTGGCGCGCAGCACGGACAGCACTTGGGTGGCCGTCAGGGTGCCGGTGGTGCCGAGATCGGGCGAGCGGTAGACCGGGATCGACGCGGCCGATCCGGCGTTCTCGATGAGATCGCCGATGCGCACCACGTCCGAGGTGACGGTGACGCTTGCGCGCAAGGTCGGCGCGGCGATGAAGTCGTCTGCCGCTGCCGCCGGCGATGCCAGCGCGAGAAGGGCGGAGATCGTGGCGAGGGTGGCGCGGATCATCGTCATTGCCTCAGCGGAACAGCGCCGTGGTAGATTGCATCATCTGGTCGGCGGCGCTGATCACCTTGGCGTTCATTTCATAGGCGCGCTGCGCGGCGATCAGGTCGCTCATTTCCGAGACCACGTCGATATTGGCCTGCTCCAGGCTGCCCTGCGTGATCTTGCCGTAACCCTCCGAGTTGGCGGTGCCGTCCTGCGGCGGGCCGGAGGAGGGGGTCTCGATGAACTGGTTATTGCCGACGGGCTGAAGGCCCGCCTTGTTGATGAAGCGCGTGACGCCGATCTGGCCGATGATCGACGATGTCGATGAACCGGGCAGCGTCACCGAGACCTGGCCCTGCTCGCTCACGGAGATGCCCGAGGCGTTGTTCGGAATGGTGATGGTCGGCTGCACCGGGTTGCCCTGCGCAGTCACGACACGGCCCTGGTTGTCCATCTGGAACGTGCCGTCGCGGGTGTACTGGTAGGTCCCGTCCGGCATCAGGATCTTGAAGAAGCCATCGCCCGAGATCGCGAGATCGAGGTCGTTGCCGGTCTGCGACAGCGTTCCCTGCGTCATGCTGCGCGGCGTGCCGACGGTCTTGACGCCGCCGCCGATGTCGACGCCCACCGGAAGGATGGTGCCCTGGTCGGACGACTGGGCGCCGACGCGGCGGACGTGCTCGTAGATCAGGTCCTGGAACGCCGCGGTCTGCTTCTTGAAGCCGGTGGTGCGCAGGTTCGCGATGTTGTTGGAGATCACCTGAACGTTGAGTTCCTGTGCCGCCATTCCGGTCGCTGCGGTGTGAAGCGCCTGCATGTCAATTCTCCTTCAATCAGGCCGGAACGTCGGCGAGCTTGTCGATCGCCGATTTGTGGAGGTCGCTCTGCTGCTGAAGCAGGTTGGCGATGGCGGCGTAGCTGCGCATGACTTCGACCATGCGGCCCATCTCGCCGACCGCGTTCACGTTCGACTTCTCGACGTAGCCCTGGCGGACGTTGGACTTGGCATCGGCCTGCGGAACAGCGGAGCCCACATCGTAGAGATTGGCGCCGAGCTTGGTCAGCTTGGCCGGATCGTCGAACGAGGCCATGCGGATCTTGCCGCGGATCGAGTCGGTTCGTGCCGTGCCCTCGAGCACCGTGACGGTGCCGTCGGGCGCGACGTTGATGTCGTGGTCGGTCGGCTGGAACGTGATCGGGCCGGCGGTGCCGAGCACGAGATTGCCGTCGGAGGTGACGAGCTGACCGGTGCTGTTGAGCGAGAATTTGCCGTCGCGGGTAAAGCGCTCGGCGCCGTTGGCCTGCACGACGAAATAGGCATTGCCGTCGATTGCCAGGTCGAGCGGATTGTTGCTCGGCTCCAGCGGCCCCTGGCTGATATCGCGGAAGGTGCCGCGGTCCTGGACATAGGAGACCAGCCGGTCGCGGCCGATGAATCGGTCCTCTCGCGCGTTCGAGTTGAGGTGCTCCTCGAACAGCGAATGGTCGGCCTTGAAGCCGCTGGTGTTGGAATTGGCGACGTTGTTGGCGATGACGGCCATCTGCCGCTCCAACGTCATCTGCCGTGACAAGCCGATCAGAAGCGCGTTCTGCATCGGAAATCTCCCCTGAGTGGGATCTGCCATTTCGCTCTCCCAAGCGCCTTGGCGGACCCCGTGAACGAGGCCTTCAGGTTCTCCCAAACCGTCGGGTCTCGGCCCTTTCTTAGCGAAAGTCGTGCCAAACAGAAAAATTAAACAATTTCAAAGTCTTGCTAACTTTTGATGGGCGCGGGAAGGCGGCAGAAAGGTTCTGTTAGCCATGTTTGCCCGGCAGATTTTTCCTAGCGCGGGCCCAATCGAAAGATTCCGTTAACCATTATTACCGTAGCGTTTGCACATCAGAGGAGCGCATCGCGCTGGGGGCATTCGTACCGCGTCACGGTCTGCCAGGAGGCTTCGCTCTTTCGACCCCTTTGAGAGATGAACGAGCGCGGCACCCATGGCAGAGAATGAAGAAGGCGGCGCAGCCGCCGAGGGCGCGGAAGCCGCTCCGCCGAAGAACAAGCTCAAGCTGATCATCATGGCCGTCGGCCTGCTCGCCGTGCTCGGCGGCGGTGCGGCGACCTGGTTCTTCTTTTTCCGTCACGGCGAGGCCGAGCACCATGCCGAGGCCGCGCCGCCTCCGAAGCCGCCGGCCTTCGTCGACGTCCCCGACTTGATGGTCAACCTCGCCGGCTCGCCAGGCGAGCGCGTGCAATATCTGCGGCTGAAGATCGTGCTGGAGCTCAAGGAAGAAAAGCAGATCGAGGCGATCAAGCCGACGATGCCGCGCGTCACCGACATCTTCCAGACCTATGTGCGCGAACTGCGTCCCTCCGACCTCAACGGTTCCGCCGGCATCTTCCGCCTCAAGGAGGAACTGACCAAGCGCGTCAACGCGGCGGTCGCCCCGATCCAGGTCAGCGCGGTGCTGTTCAAGGAAGTCGTGGTCCAGTGAGCATGACGGACTAGGGATCATGGCGGGCAACGACCAAGTCGACCAGGATGCAATTGCCGCCCAGTGGGAGGCCTCGCTCGATTCCGAGGATCCCGCAGAGGCCGCAAAGGCTGCCGCCGAGAACGAGCTATCGGAAACCATGGCCCTGCAATGGGCGGCCATGGTCGAGGACGGCAGCCGCGATCTCGGCACCGGCAAGAACTCCGGCGAGCGGGTGCTGTCGCAGGAGGAGATCGACAATCTCCTCGGCTTCACGGTCGGCGACGTCACGCTCGACGACCATTCGGGCATTCGCGCGATCATCGATTCGGCGATGGTCTCCTACGAGCGTCTGCCGATGCTCGAAATCGTCTTCGACCGCCTGGTGCGGCTGATGACGACATCGTTGCGCAACTTCACCTCGGACAACGTCGAAGTCTCGCTCGACCGCATCACCTCGGTGCGTTTCGGCGATTACATGAACTCGATCCCGCTGCCCGCCGTCCTCACCGTGTTCAAGGCCGAGGAGTGGGAAAACTTCGGCATGGCGACGGTCGATTCCAACCTGATCTATTCGATGATCGACGTGCTGCTGGGCGGCCGCCGCGGCACCAGCCAGCTCCGGATCGAGGGCCGGCCCTACACCACGATCGAGACCGAGCTGGTCAAGCGGCTGGTCGAGGTGGTGCTGTCCGACGCCGAGCAGGCGTTCCGGCCGCTGTCTCCGGTGACGTTCACGATCGACCGCCTCGAGACCAACCCGCGTTTCGCCGCGATCAGCCGTCCCGCCAACGCCGCGATCCTGGTCCGCCTGCGCATCGACATGGAAGACCGCGGCGGCAATATCGAGCTGCTGCTGCCTTACGCGACCATCGAGCCGATCCGGGGCGTCCTGCTCCAGATGTTCATGGGCGAAAAGTTCGGCCGCGACCCGGTCTGGGAGGGCCATTTCGCCACCGAGATCGTGCAGGCCGAGATCGCCGTCGATGCCGTGCTCTATGAAGCCGACATTCCCCTCAAGCAGCTGATGCGGCTCAAGGTCGGCGACACGCTGCCGCTGGACATGCGCGCCGACGCCAACGTCACCGTGCGTTGCGGCGACGTCACGCTGACGGAGGGGCGGATGGGACGGGTCGGCGACCGAGTCGCGATCCGCGTGACGAAACCCTTGCGCAAGCCAAGCACGACACTTGCGATGTTCGAGAAGGTGGACGAGCAGAACAAGATGATGGAGGCCCCATGAACCACTCCCTGGGAATGGCGATCGAGACGCTGGTGGCTATCCTGCTCATGCTGACGATCGTCTACTGCGTCATGCTCAACAAGCGGCTGACGCGGCTGAAGGCGGACGAGCATTCGCTGAAGGCGGTGATCGGCGAACTGATCACCGCGACCGAGATCGCCGAACGCGCGATCGGCGGGCTGAAGCTCGCCGTGCGCGACGTCAACGAGAACCTGGGCAGCCAGCTCGCCGCCGCCACGCAGATGTCGGACCAGCTCTACAAGCAGCTCGGCGAAGCCGACAACGTGGTGCGCCGCTTGTCGAAGATCGCGAGCGCCGCGCGTCCGGTGACCAACCCCGAAACGGTTGCTGCGCCTGTGGCCAAGCCCTCGTCGGCAAAAGCGGTCGCGGCGGCGGCCGAAGCCTTTTCCGAGCGCCGACGATCCAACGGCCTTGCCGCATAAAGTCCGGGCATGAAGTCCTTTCGTAACATCCGAGTCATACCGGTCGTCCTGGTCGCCATCGCAGGACTCGCCACGCTGAAGGTGGCGGGTCTCGCGATCAACGGCGGCTACGTCTTCGAGTACAAGCCGAGCCAGGGCAAGAAATCCTGGGCGGAGGAGAACCTGAATTTTCCGACCGGGCGCGAGGACCCGGATATCACCGGCTCGACCCATGGCGCGCCGAAGGAAGCACCCAAGCCGGCCGCGCCCGAGACCAAGATGGAGGGTGGCACCGTCGTCAAGATCGACGAGGGCCAGCCGCAGGTCTCGGCCTCGGAACGTGCGGTCCTGGAACGGTTGCAGGCGCGGCGGCAGGAAATCGAGGCGCGCCAGCGCGAGATCGACATTCGCGAGAGCCTGCTCAAGTCGGCCGAGAAGCGCATCGAGAACAAGGTCGAGGAGATGAAGGCGGTAGAGACCCGCATCTCCGCGACCCAGGCCGAGCAGAAGGCCGCCGAAGCCCAGCGCATGAAGGGCCTCGTGACCATGTATGAGGGCATGAAGCCCAAGGACGCCGCCCGGGTGTTCGACCGGCTCGAGATGGGCGTGCTGATCGAGATCGCCTCGGCGATCGCGCCACGCAAGATGTCGGACATCCTGGGCCTGATGTCATCGGAAGCCGCCGAGCGGCTGACCGTCGAGATGGCCCGCCGTGCCAATGGTGGTGGCGAACAGTCGGCCTCGGCCGGCGAGCTGCCCAAGATCGATGGCAGGCCGACGCAAAAGCCGAATTGAGGGCTCATACTTAAGAAGTCCTTAATTGGCAAAACCTTAGAGTCGACGGCACGGGCCGGCGCCAGTGCCGGCATGACCGCCGAACCGGAAGAAATGCCGCCAATGGCGCGAGAGGCTGCCGCTGGATTTGTATCGCGAGCCCGCGCTGTCGCGCGGGGCTTGTCGCGTCATGTCCGCGGGGCGACGGTGCTGACGACCTGTGTCCTGATCGGTCTTGCGCAGCCGGCCCGGGCGGCCGATCCGATCAGGGGCGAGGCGACGTTTTCGGCCAGCGGCGGCTTTGCCCGTCTGGTCATCAAGCTCGGGGAGGATGTTCCTTCCGAGGTGACGACGGCCGGCTCCATTCTCGTCATTCGTTTCGACCGACCCGTCGATGTTCCCGTCGATCGTGTTCCGGAAGGCGCTCCCGATTACGTCAACTCCGCTCGCCGCGATCCGGACGGGGGCGCCATCCGCCTGTCGCTGGCGCGGCGCGTCACCGTCAATACCATGAATGCCGGCGAGCGCACCTTCGTCGACCTGCTGCCTGAGGGCTGGAAGGGCCCGCCGCCGAGCCTGCCCTTGGACGTGGTCAAGGAGCTCGCCGAGCGCGCACGCGTTGCCGAGCGCGCGCTGCGGGCCCAGCGCGCCGCCGCCGAGGCCAAGAAGCGTCCGCAGATCCGTGTGCGCGCCTCCGTGCAGCCGACTTTCGTGCGCTTCGTGTTCGAAATGCCCGACGGCGTCGGCGTCTCCTCCGTGCTCAACGAGCAGAAGCTCACGCTGGTCTTCAATGCCAACCTGAATTTTGACCTGGCGGACGCGGTCGTCGCGGCGCCGCCGAACGTCGCCTCGATCAAGCAGAAGGCCGACATCGACCAGACCAATGTCGAGATCGCGCTCATCGGTGATTCAGACGTGCATTCCTTCCGTGACGAGAAGAATTACGTCGTCGATGTCTCCTTCCAGCCCGACAAGGGCAAGATGGCGGCGACTCCCGAGGCGGCGATCGCGCAGATGAAGCCGGGCGGTCGCACGGCCGTTCCTGCGGCCGCGCCCGAGAAGAAGGAGACAGAGCGTGAAATTGCGCCGCCGACATCCGAGACGATCGCGCGCGAGGCCAAGATCGATGTGAAGCCTGGCGTGAAGCCGGAATTGCCTGCCGCGATGCCGCCGGCTGAAGCGCCGAAGCCGGCTCCCGCGACGCAGGCTGCGCAAGCTGTAGAGGGCCCGAAGGAAGCACCAAAGCCTGCGCAGCCCGTTGCGGAGGTCGCACCGGCCAAGCCCGTCATGACCGAAGCGCCCAGAGAGGCAGTGAAGGACGCCGCCAGGGAGCCAGTCAGGGAGACTGCTAAAGCAGCCGCCGAAATCGCTCCCGCACCGCAGCCCGCGATTGCCGCCGTCGATGCGCGCCGCGACAGCGACGGCCTGCGCGTGACGTTCCCGATTCAGGTGGCGACGCCCGCGGCGGCGTTCCGCCGCGGCGACACCGTCTGGCTCGTGTTCGACTCGCCAAAGCCGATCGACGTCGAAGCGATCCGCACCAAGGGCGGCGCGATGATCGGCGAGGCCGCCCGCATCCCGCTCGAGAAGGGGCAGGCGGTCCGCATCCGCCTCACCCGCCCGCTGGTCTATTCGCTGACGAGCGAGGAGGTCGGCAAGGAGACCAACTGGCTGTTGACGCTCGCCGACAAGATCCAGGCGACGCCGCTGCCGCTGATGATGTCGCGCAACATCACCGACCCGGCGCTCGCCAATATCGCGATTCCCTTCGCCAATCCTGGCATGCTGCACAAGCTCACGGATCCCGATGCAGGCGATATGCTCTACGTCGTTACCGCGCAGCGGCCGGTGCGCGGCTTCATCAAGCGGCAGGATCTCGTCGACCTCTCGCTGCTGGAATCCGCGCACGGCATCGCAATCCGGCCGAACTCCGACGAGATCGGCGTCGAGGTCGGCGCCGACAAGGTGATCCTCGGCAAGAAGGGCGGGCTGACGCTGTCGCCGGTCGACATCTCCGCGGAGCGGGCCCCGACCGCGGTGCGGCCGGTCTTCAGCCCCGAAGGCTGGCGCAAGGGCCAGTCGGAGAATTTCTGGGACCGTCAAAACGAATTGATGATGGCGATCTCGGCCGTCGAACCGGCACTGCGTTCCCTGCCGCGGCTCGATCTTGCGCAATTCTACATGTCGCGCGCGATGTATCACGAGGCGAAGGCCGTTACCGAATTGATGCTGGCCGATCCCCTCAACAAGGAGGAGAGCGGTGCGCTGATCATGCATGCGATTGCCAGCATCCTGATCGGCCGGCCGGCGCAGGGCCTGAAGGATCTCGCCAATCCCGTGATCGGCAACAGCCACGATTCGCAGCTCTGGAAGGCGCTCGCCTATGCGCGCCAGGGCAAATGGGCGGATGCGCGCGAGAAGTTCAAGAACGTCGAATTCGCCATCGCCTCGCTGCCGCTCGACATCCAGCGCATCGTGACGATGGACGCGATGCGCGCATCGCTCGAGGTGAAAGATTATGCCGGCGCTTCCAAGCGCCGCAGCGAGCTCGAGGTGGTGGGTGTCCCGCCCGAGGCAGGGCCCGGCTTCGCGGTGCTGCGCGGGCGGCTCGCCGAGGCGCTCGGACACGACAAGGATGCGCTTGACGATTACCAACTCGCGGTCGCCTCAAGCGACCGTCCTGCTGCGGCCGAGGCCAAGCAGCTCGAGATCGCGCTGCGTCAGAAGCGCGACGAGATCGGCAAGGACGAGGCGCTGCGCGAGCTCGAGACGCTGTCGATGACGTGGCGCGGCGACGCGATCGAGGTCAGGACGCTGCAGATGCTGTCGCAGATGTATGCCGAGAGCGGGCGTTATCGGGATGCGCTCACCGCCGCGCGCACCGCGACGAGGCTCCAGCCCAACGCGGAAGCCTCGCGCCAGGCGCAGGACCTCGCATCGAATCTGTTCACGCAGCTATTCCTCGGGCCGAAGGGCGACGAACTGCCGCCCGTCGAGGCGCTCGGGATGTTCTACGAATTCCGGGAGCTGACGCCGATCGGCCGCCGCGGCGACGAGCTGATCCGTCGTCTCGCCGACCGTCTCGCCTCGATCGATCTGCTCGATCAGGCGGCCGAGCTGCTGCAATACCAGGTCGATCACCGCCTGGAGGGGGCGGCGCGCGCCCAAGTCGCCGCGCGGCTCGCCATGATCTATCTCGCCAACCGCAAGCCCGACATGGCGATCACCGCGCTGCGCGCGAGCCGCATCAGCGATCTCTCCGGCGAGCTCAGGCAGCAGCGCTTGCTCCTGGAGGCGCGCGCGCAGAGCGACGTCGGCCGTCACGATCTCGCGCTCGACATCGTCTCCAACGTCTCCGGGCGCGAAGTGCTGCGCCTCCGCTCCGACATCTTCTGGGCGGCGCGGCGCTGGCGTGAGGCCGCCGAGCAGATCGAGCTCTACTACGGCGAGCGCTTCCGCGACTTCAAGCCGCTCAATGCGGTCGAGAAGAGCGACATCATCCGCGCCGCCGTCGGTTACGCGCTCGCCGACGACTCGATCGGCCTGTCCCGCTTCCGAGAGAAATACGCGCCGCTGATGAGCGAGAGCGCCGACCGTCTCGCCTTCGACATCGCCAGCAAGCCGGCCGCGGCTTCCAGCGCCGAATTCGCCGAGATCGCGAAGCTGGCCGCCAGCGTGGATACGCTTGACGGCTTCCTGCGCGAGATGAAGCAGCGCTTCCCCGACGCCACGGCGCGAGCGCCTGGCTCGCCGCAGGTCAAGGACGAGTCCGACCACACCGGCTCGCTGCCCACAATTCCGGTCGTGCGTCAGATCAAGATGACGCGTTAGGGCTGGGGTGCCGCGCAAGGTGCGGCAAGCGATGGCTCTGCAATCTCGTCATTGCGAGCGGAGCGAAGCCAGGATCGTTCCACGGGGCAGCCCGGATTCGCTTCCTCGCAAGAGCTCCTCGCAATGACGGGGAGAGGTCGAGAGCTATCGTTGAGAGCGGAGAGGATGCTTCGCTGACGTCGCCCGAGCTCATCCTCCCCCGTAACTCTGCACCAGGCTTCCGGCCACCAGCGACCAGCCGTCGACCAGGACGAAGAAGATCAACTTGAACGGCAGCGAGATCGTGGCCGGGGGCAGCATCATCATGCCCATCGACATCAGCACCGATGCGACGACGAGGTCGATGATCAGGAAGGGCAGAAAGAGCAGGAAACCGATCTCGAAGGCGCGCTTCAGCTCGGAGATCATGAAGGCGGGGACGAGGATGCGCAGCGCGAGGTCGTCGGGGGTGGCTGGCGCAGGTTCGCCCGAAAGGTCCAGGAACAGCTTGAGGTCTTTCTCGCGTACGTTCTTCTGCATGAAGCCGCGCAAGGGCACGGAAGCGCGCTGGAGCGCGTCCTCGACGCCGATCTGGTTGGCGACGAGCGGACGGATGCCCTCATCATAGGACTTCTGCAGCACCGGACCCATCACGAAGAAGGTGAGGAACATCGCGAGCGCAATGATCACCGAGTTCGGCGGAGCGGTTGCGGTGCCCATCGCGGTGCGCAGCAGCGATAGCACGACCACGATGCGCGTGAACGACGTCATCATGATCAGGATCGACGGCGCGATCGATAGGACCGTGAGCAGCGCGATGAGCTGGATCGCGCGCTCGGTGACGCCGCCGCCAGCACCGCCGCCGAGATTGATGCTGATGTCCTGCGCGTGCGCAAAGCCTGCGAGCGATGCCGCACCGAACAGTACAGAAAGAAAAAGAACTCTACGCGGGAGGGTCGGCAGCCTCACGAAGACGGCTTCGGACGGCCGAGCAGCGAGGCCATCTCGTCTTCGAGATTTTCAAAGCTGGTCTTTTCCGCGGCCGGCTTCGGAGGCGGGGCCGGTGGTGCCGCCGGCTCGCTGCGTGCCGTCCGCGGAGGAGCAGCCGGCGGCTCCGGCGCAACCGGAGGCGCGACCGTTTCGCCGGCCGGGCGGCGCAGGGCAGCCTCCAGCCGCTGGGCCATTTCGGCCAGGTTCTGCTCGGCGCTGGATGGAGTGCCAGGCGGCGGAACGGGCGGAGCCTGGGGCACGGGCGGTGGCGGCGCAGCCGCGCGCTCGGCGCGCACGGGCGGCATCTTCATCGGCTCACTCCCGCGCGGCGGACGCGGCATCACCGGCGGTTCGCTGCGGCTGACGCGCGGCGGCAGCGGCTCCGGTCGCGGTTCGCGCTCGGGACGCGGCGCAATCGGCTCGGGCGCAAAGCTTCCCAGCGACGGCTCGCTGCGGCGTTCAGCCAGCGTAGGCGCAGGCCGGCGGACCTCGTCGGCAAAGGATGGGCGCGCCGGTCGCGGCGGTGGCTCGGGCATTTGCGGCTCGGGATGATCGAGCAGCTCGGGGCGCGGCGCCTCGTCGGCCCAACCACCGGCATCGGGCATGGGAGCAAGGCGCGGCGGCTCGGCGGCGTTTGGACGTTGCGGAAGCTGGTCGCGGCTGGGCGCGGCACGCACGATGTTGGGCTCGACCACGATGTCGGTCGGGCCGCCGATCATGAGCAAATGCTCGACATTGTCGCGCCGGACCAGCACCAGCCGGCGCCGGCCGTCGACCGCGGCAGCGTCGATCACGGCGAGGCGGGGCATCCGGCCACGCTGGGTATTGGCGCCGATCCGGCTGCCGGCGAATCGGCGAACCAGCCAAGCAGCGACGCCGATCAACGCCAGAACGACGATGAACGCGACGATGAAGGTGATAGGGCTGCCTTGCATACTTGTCCCCGACAAATGGCGCTTTTCTCGTGCCCATGGTCAGATACCCAACCACCGGCCAACGATGCCCCAAACTGCGATCTCTTAACGTCCCACGGCAAGTTTTGCCGTCCCCAACTCTTAATAACCCATGAATCGCTCGATCCAAAACGACTTCTTGGCCTGTGCACGCACCGCCAAACGGATGGGTTAATACCGGTTTGGGAGCGAAAAATCACGGGGCGGGCGCATGCGTGTGCCGTTCGGGGACACGGGCCGGGATATCTTAACCAGCTGTTAACCATACACGCGGCAAATTCTGCCTAGCTTCGGACCCAGGGTCCGTGGCGGCGGAAGGAGCCGCGACCATGTCCATCAACGATATTCCGGAACTGTCGGCGCTTCGCACCAAGATGCAGTGGCACCAGGAACGCCAGCGCGTCCTGTCCGAGAACGTCTCCAATTCCGATACGCCCAAATTCCGGCCGCGCGACCTGGTCGAGCCGAAGTTCGACAAGAGCGGTACAGTCGCAGGCTCGATGGGACCACTGGCGCTCACGCGCACCAGCAGCTCCCACATGGCGCCATCGGGGGCCGCCTCCGCATTCGACCAGAACAGGAACGCGGGCTTTGAGACCCGTCCAGCGGGCAATGCCGTCAATCTCGAGGAAGAGATGATGAAAGCCGCCAGCAACCAGATGGATTACGCGGCGGCGACCTCGCTCTATTCGAAGAGCCTGCGCCTGCTGAAGACGGCGATCGGCAAGGGCTAGAGCATGATCCGGAAACAAGGCAGCTAAGGGCGCATCATGGCCAATGACAGCAGCGACTTTGCCCGCTCGATGGCGATCGCGACCTCCGGTCTGCGCGCGCAAGCCGGCCGCATGCGGGTGATTTCGGAAAACATCGCGAACGCGGATTCGACCGCTCAGACCGCCGGCGGCGATCCCTACCGGCGCAAGGTTCCGACCTTTTCTTCCGCGCTCGACCGCACGCTCGATGCGCAAGTGGTCACACTGGGCCGGATCAAGCCCGACCAGTCCAGCTTTCGCGTCAAATACGAGCCGAACAATCCGGCTGCGGATGCGAGCGGCAACGTCAAGTATCCCAACGTGAACTCGGTGGTCGAGATGACCGACATGCGCGATGCGCAAAGGTCCTACGAGGCCAACCTCAACATCATCACTGCGACGCGCCGGATGATCCAGCGCACGCTCGACATCCTCAAGAGCTGAACAGGACATTTGAGCCATGGCATCACCGACAGTCGCCGCCAATGCGTACGCCAGTCTCGCCCGTGTGCTGGAAAACAGCGGCGCAGGCAAGGGCAGCGAACCGAGCGGGCAATCCTTTGCCTCGCTGCTGAAGGACGCCGTCGGCAGCGTCATGGAGTCCGGCCGCAAGTCCGATGCGCAGACGGTGGCGATGGCCGCCGGCAAGGCCAACGTCATGGACGTGGTGACGGCCGTCGCGGACACCGACGTCGCAGTGTCCACGCTGGTCTCGGTGCGGGACCGCGTCATCGCGGCCTACGAAGACATCATGAAGATGCCGATCTGATTTCGGCCCCCGAGTCATTGCGAGCGGAACGAAGCAATCCAGAATCCTTCCTCGGCCGCAGCCTGGACTGCTTCGCTCCGCTCGCAACGGACGGGGGAGAGGCCTTCGCATCGCTCGAAATAGTGGTGGGGAGGCAAGAGATGAACAAAGGAATCTGCCAAATGACCGGACCCGAAACCCTCGACGTCGCGCGCGATGCGATCTGGACCATCGTGATCGTCTCTTCGCCGCTGATGGTGGTCGGTCTGGTGGTTGGCGTCATCGTGTCGCTGTTCCAGGCGCTGACGCAGATCCAGGAGCAGACGCTGATCTACGTGCCGAAGATTCTGGCCATCTTTGCCACGATGCTGCTGGCGCTGCCGTTCATGGCGGATTCGATGCACGCCCACATGATGCGGATCTCGTCGCGAATCATCGGCGGCTGAGGCACAATGCGTGAATTATGCGCATCGACGTCTCGCTGCTGCCGGCGCTCGCCGCTTCCTTCATGCTCGCTTTCGCCCGAGTCGGCGCGATGGTGATGCTGCTGCCGGGCCTCGGCGAGACCAACATTCCGACTCGGATAAAGCTGTCGATTGCGCTCTTGCTCACGCTGATCATCCTGCCGCTGCATCGCAACGCCTATCAGGTCGACATGGGCTCGCTCGCGCCGCTGCTCGTGCTGATGCTGCACGAGATCGCGATCGGCATCGTGCTGGGTGCGACCGCGCGCGTGACGCTGTCGGCACTTCAGGTTGCCGGGTCCGTGATCGCGCAGCAGATGGGGCTCGGCTTCGTCACTTCGGTCGATCCAACCCAGGGACAGCAGGGCGTGCTGGTCGGCAACTTCCTGACCATGCTCGGTATAACGCTGCTGTTCGCCACCGACAGCCATCATCTCGTGATCGCAGCGCTGAACGATAGCTATACGATCTTCTCGCCGGGCGAGACGGTGTCGAGCGGCGATGTCGCTTCGCTGGCAACGCGTGCCTTCGCAGCCGCGTTCCGCCTGGGCCTGCAACTCTCCGGACCGTTCCTGGTGTTCGGCCTCGTGTTCAACATCGGGCTCGGGGTGCTGGCGCGGCTGATGCCGCAGATGCAGGTCTATTTCGTCGGGGTGCCACTCTCGATCTTCGCCGGCTTCCTGGTGCTCGCCGTCGTGCTCTCGGCGATGATGGGGACTTATCTCGATTACTTCATCGGCGTGATGCACCAGATGATGCCTCTGAGGCCACGGTAGGTCGATGTCAGACGACAAGGACCCGGAGAGTCAAACAGAAGACCCGACGCAAAAGCGCCTCGACGATGCGCTGGAGCGCGGCGACGTCGCCAAGAGCCAGGAGATCAACACCTGGTTCATGATGGCCGGCGGTACGCTCGTGGTCTCGACCTTCTCGGGCTCGGTGGGCAGCGGGCTGCTGACGCCGATGCGCAACCTTCTCGCCAATGCCTGGATGATCAAGACCGACGGCAAGGCGCTGCTCGTCCTGATGCAGCAGATCGAGTACGCCGTGCTCGCTGCGATCGGCGTGCCCCTCTTGATGCTGGTGCTGGCAGCCATAGCCGGCAACATGCTGCAGCACCGCCTGGTGTGGTCGAGCGAATCCCTGACGCCGAAACTCAGCAAGATATCGCCCGGCGCCGGCTTCAAGCGCATCTTCGGCAAGCAGGCGGCCGCGAACTTCCTGAAAGGAATCGGCAAGCTGATCGCCCTCAGCGTGGTCATGACCATGATCCTGTGGCCGGAACGGCATCGCTTGGAGGCCATGGTGAGGCTCGACCCGGCCGCCATGCTCGGCGCCTCCACCAGCATGACGATCCATTTGCTCGGTTCGGTGGTCGCGGCGCTCGCGATCATCGCCATCGCCGATTATTTCTTCCAGTACCGCACCTGGTTCCAGCGCCAGAAGATGTCGCTCCAGGAGATCAAGGAAGAGTTCAAGCAGTCCGAAGGCGACCCGCACATCAAGGGCAAGATCAGGCAACTCCGGCAGCAGCGCGCCAAGAAGCGCATGATGGCGGCGGTTCCAAAAGCCTCCGTCATCATCACCAACCCGACCCACTACTCGGTGGCGCTGTCGTATGAGCGCGGCATGTCGGCACCGATCTGCGTCGCCAAGGGTGTCGACAATCTCGCCTTCAAGATCCGGGAGATCGCGCGCGAGCACGACATCCCGATCGTGGAGAACGTGCCGCTGGCCCGCGCGCTCTACGCCACCGTCGAGATCGACCAGGAAATCCCGACCGAGCACTACCATGCCGTCGCCGAAGTCATCGGTTACGTCATGCGGCTAAAGCGCGGATTCAGCGCCGGGCGGGGATAAAACACCCGAAAAGCACCGGAAATGGCCGTAATCTGGGAATCAGCGTACGTTTCGCCCCTGCTGCCCTTGCACCTCAGGGTCCGTTTCAGGCAGGGAGGACCCCACGCGCCCCGTAGCGCGTTGATTCTCTGCCGACAGGCTGCGCCAGCTCGAGAATGACCGCCCAGACCGACCACGACCTCACACGCGAGCCCGTTGCGGCGGCCGAGCCGTCGCCGCGCTCGGGCAGCATTGCTCTGGTGCTGCTGGTGGCGGCCGGCCTCGTCGCGGTCGCCGTCGGGCTGATGACGCTCGGGCGCGCGCAGGCGCAGCCCTACATTCTCGGCATCCTCGCCGTGCTGGCGATGGTGGGTCTGTTCAACCTGTTCGCCTTCGCTGCCGGCATCATCCGCTTTGCCGACCGCAATCTCGATGATCCCGTCATTCGCCGCATCTCCGATCACGCCTTCGACGGCCTCGCGGTCACCGATGCGCGCGGACACGTGGTCTATTCCAATGCTGCCTATCTGACGCTGACGGGCGCCACTGGTCCGCAGGACGTGCGTCCCGTGGAGCGGGTCTTCATCGGCAACCCTGACGTCTCCGAAGCCGTGTTTCGCCTGCTCAAGGCCGCCCGCGAAGGCAAGCGGCAGCAGGAGGAGGTGCGCATCTCCGGCCACGATGGCAGCCAGGGCCGCTGGCTGCGCATGCGGGTGCGTCCGCTCGGCTCCGCAAAGCGCGAGGCGAAATACGCGGTTTGGTCGATCGCCGACATCACCCGCGACCGCGAGCGCCAGGAGGACGTGTTCCAAGAGCTCCAGCACGCGATCGAATATCTCGACCACGCGCCGTGTGGCTTCTTCTCGGTCAATCCGGCCGGCGAGCTGGCCTATGTCAACGCGACGCTGGCGAACTGGCTCGACTACGACCTCGCCGAGATCGGCTCGGGCGGGCTCAAGCTGACGGACATCGTCTCCGGCGACGGCGCCTCGCTGCTGACCTCGATCGTAGCGGTGCCCGGCGAGGTGAAGACGGAAGTCTTCGACATCGACCTGCGCATGCGCAGCGGCAAGACGATGCCGGTGCGGCTCTATCACAAGCTCGCCTTCGGCGCCGACGGTGCGCCGGGGCCCTCGCGCACGCTCGTCATCAGCCGTGCCCGCGACGAGCGCAGCGATCCGGATCGCGCTGCCGAAGTGCGTTTCATGCGCTTCTTCGATCATACGCCGATGGCGATAGCGACGGTCGACCGGGCCGGCAATGTCGTGCGCGCCAATGCGCGCTACGCCAAGCTCGGCCAGGCGCTGGGGCTCGATAACGCCTCCAAATCGATCTTCCGCGCCGTCAATGCGCGCGACCGGCATCTCTTGATTGCGGCCATCAACCAGGCCGCAGAGGGCCAAGCCGACATCGCGCCGGTCGAGGTCGCTCTGGAAGGGACCAAGGAGCGCTGGGGCCAATTCTTCGTCACGCCGGTCGATTCGGCCGAGAACGAGGCCGAAGCCGCCATCGTGCACATGCTCGAGACCACCGAGCGGCGCGCGCTGGAGAACCAGATCAACCAGTCGCAGAAGATGGAGACGGTCGGCCAGCTCGCCGGCGGCATCGCCCACGACTTCAACAACGTGCTGTCCGCCATCATGATGGCGAACGACTTCCTGCTGAACGCGCACAAGCCGACCGACCCGTCGTTCCAGGACATCATGCAGATCAAGCAGAACGCGACGCGGGCTGCGACCCTGGTGCGGCAGCTGCTGGCGTTCTCGCGGCGGCAGACGCTGCGACCGCAGGTGCTCGATCTCGGCGATGCGCTCTCCGACCTCACCATGCTGCTGCGCCGGCTGATCGGCGAGAAGGTCAAGCTCGACCTCGTCCACGGCCGCGACCTCTGGCCGGTGAAGGTCGACGTCTCCCAGTTCGAGCAGGTGATCGTCAACCTCGCGGTCAACGCGCGCGACGCCATGCCCGACGGCGGCAAGCTGATCATCCGCACCGCCAACGTCACCACCGAGGATGCTGCCAAGCTCGCCTACAAGGGCATGCCCGCGGCGGACTACGTGCGGATCGAGGTCGCCGATACCGGCACCGGCATTCCCGCCGACATCCGCGACAAGATCTTCGAGCCGTTCTTCTCGACCAAGGAAGTGGGCAAAGGCACGGGTCTCGGCCTCTCGACCGTCTACGGCATCGTCAAACAGACCGGCGGCTTCATCTACGTCGATTCCGAGCCGGGGCAGGGCACCTCGTTCCACATCTTCCTGCCGCGTCATCATGCCGAGGCTGACCTGCACGCCGAGCAGCCGGCGGCTACGGTCAGCGCGAGCACCGGCGCGGGGAAGGAAGCCGCGCCCGCTGCAGTGGAGGCCAAGCCGCGCACCGATCTCACGGGCCAGGGCACCATCCTGCTCGTCGAGGACGAGGAGGGCCTGCGCGCGCTGAACGCACGCGGCTTGCGCTCGCGCGGCTACACCGTGGTCGAGGCCGAGAACGGCGTCGAGGCCATGGAGATGCTGGAGGAGCAGGGCGGGGCGATCGATCTCGTCGTGTCCGACGTCGTCATGCCCGAGATGGACGGCCCGACGCTTCTGAAGGCCATGCGGGAGAAGAACCCGGATATCAAGTTCATCTTCGTGTCGGGCTACGCCGAGGATGCGTTCGAGAAGAGCCTGCCCGAGGGTCAGCAATTCGACTTCCTGCCGAAACCGTTCACGCTCAGCCAGCTTGTGGCGGCGGTGAAGGAGACGATGACGAAGCAGGGGTGAGGTTCGCCGCAGAACCAGCGGCCCTGGTTCCCTTCCATGCCCCGCCAAGCCTCCGCGAAATATGGGCTTTTGCCACATCCCCGCGACTGAGGGCCGCAGCCGCGGGTTCCGAAACCGGCTTCACTTTTCGGCAAGTCTGCCCATCTTAAGCGCACGTCCCCATGCCGGGGATTTGGGAAACGCACATGACTTTCTCGCTTCGCTCCCGCAATCTCTTCAACGCGATCGCCGTCGTGCTGGCGCTTGCGCTGCCGACCGCACTGACGATCTCGTCAGCCGACGCCAGGGCCGGTGGTGGCATGTCGTCGGGTTCGCGCGGTTCGCGCTCCTATTCGGCCCCGCCCTCAACCACAACCGCGCCGGGCTCGGCCTCGCAGTTCAACCGCACCTACACCCAGCCGGGCGCAGGCATGAAGTCGGCTGCAAACGCGCCCGCGCGCGGCGGCCTGTTCGGCCGTGCAGGCGGCTTCATGGGCGGCCTTGCGGCCGGCTTCCTCGGCGCCGGCCTGCTCGGCATGCTGTTCGGCGGCGGCCTGTTCGGCGGCCTCGGCGGCCTGTCCTCGATCCTCGGCCTGATGATCCAGATCGCGCTCGTGGTGCTCGTTGTGCGGCTGGCGATGTCCTGGTGGCAGCGCCGTCATGCTCCACGTGAGGCTTACGCCAATGCGGATGCAGGCGCCGGTCCCGGACCGCAGACGAACCAGCGCAGCGGCCTCGGTGGCGGGCTGGCCGGTGGTCTAGGGGGCGGTCTTGGCGGTGGACTCGGTGGCTTTGGTTTCGGCGCCAACAACGCGCCGCTGGAGATCAAGCCGGACGACTATGAGGCGTTCGAGCGCCTGCTCGGCGAGATCCAGACCGCCTGGTCGAACGAGGACGTGGCCAAGCTGCATACGCTCGCGACGCCGGAGATGGTCTCCTATTTCGAGCAGGACCTCGCCCAGAACCGCGCGCGCAACGTCGTCAACAAGGTGACCGACGTCAAGCTGTTGCAGGGTGACCTCGCGGAAGCCTGGCGCGAAGGCGAGACCGACTACGCCACCGTGGCGCTGCGTTTCGCCCTCACCGACAAGACGGTGGATCGCAACACCGGCGCAGTCGTTGCCGGCAGCGAACAGCCCGGCGAGGCGACCGAAGTCTGGACCTTCGCCCGGCGGCCGGGCAGCGGCTGGGAATTGTCGGCGATCCAGCAGACCAACTGATCGCGGATACAGCAACACACAGGGGCGTCGTGCTTCGGCACGGCGCCCTTTTTGTTGGGCGGATTGCTCGATCAGCACCCGTCATGGGGGCAGCCGTCCTCGCGATGCTGACGGAACTTGGCGGCGAATGATACATTGGGTCCGTCGCCACGTTCACGGACCCCTCTCATGAAATACGAGCTCTACTACTGGCCCGAGATCCAGGGCCGCGGCGAATATGTGCGGCTGGCGCTGGAGGAGGCGGGGCTCGCTTACGTCGATGTCGCGCGCGGCCCGCGCGGCCCGTCCGCGATGATGAAGATGATGGATGCGCACAAGGGAACGCCGCCCTTTGCGCCGCCGTTCCTCAAAGCAGGCAAGCTCGTGATCGGCCAGACCGCCAACATCCTGCTCTATCTCGGTGCCCGCCATGGGCTGGCGCCGAAGACGGAAGCCGGCCGGCTCTGGGTCCATCAGCTTCAGCTCACCATCACCGACCTCGTCGTCGAGATTCACGACACCCATCATCCGCTCGGGCCCTCGCTCTATTATGAGGACCAGAAAGCGCCGGCGAAGAAGCGTACCGCCGAGTTCTGGAGCGAGCGCGTGCCGAAATATCTCGGCTATTTCGAGCAGCTTCTCGCCGACAGCGGCGGTGCCTATGTGACCGGCCGCAGACCGACCTATGTCGACCTCTCGCTATTCCAGATCGTCGCGGGACTGCGCTATGCCTTCCCCAAGCGCATGACGGCGTTCGAGAGGGACATCCCAGGCCTCGTCGGCCTGCATGACCGCATCGCCGCGCGGCCGAACATCAAGGCCTATCTCCAAAGCGATCGCCGCATTGCCTTCAACGAGCAGGGCATCTTCCGCCGCTATCGCGAGCTGGACGGTTAGACCGATTGTGCGCAAGTTGGGACACCCTCGAGTCCATCAGATACAGCCGGACGTACGAAGGCCCGACCGATCGGCGCGGACGCTTCGGCTTTGGCAATCCTGATCAGGCGAGCTGATCGATCCGCGTGCCCTGGCCCGGCGGCAGCGGCGCGGGCGGCTGCGGCTTGTAGACCGGGGCGGTGTCCTTGGCCTTGGCCTGGTCGTCCTGCTGCTTGGTCGTGTCGTAGTTCGGGACCACGATCGCGATTGGCGGGGGCGCAACTGTCGAAACCTTCATTCGCAAATCCTCACACAATGAAACAATTGAGCCTGCTCCGCGAGGAGCGAAATTTCCTTCAAGGCAATTGTTAAAATGCGATGGATTGCTGCGGCCGAAGATGCTCCTTTGGTACGGCATCCCGGTGTTCGCGAGATGATGAGGGCTCTCGTCGTCGTTGCGAGGAGCTCTTGCGGCGAAGCAATCCAGGCGGTCGCCGCGGAGCGGATTCCGGATTGCTTCGCCACACTCGCAATGGCGGAGCTTGTGGCTGCCGGCATGGGATGCAGGCGCCGCCGTCTACGTTGCAAGAGAGAAAAAGGGAGCGCCTACTCGTCCTTGCCGCGCGTGATCGCGATGGAGGCGTCCGACTTGGTGCGTGTGCATTCCATGTTCAGTCGCCGGTAGCGCATGGTGACCTTGTCGCCGCGCAACAGGCCCATCCGCTTCAGGCAGCGCGTCGCGCCCGTCGTCGTGTCGTCCTTCGTCACCGTGAAGACGATCGCGGCCATCGATCCCACCAGCGCGTAGAACTCCGGCTTGGGCTTGCGATCGCCCTTGGCATAGAGCTCAATCGAGTACTTGTCGCCGCGGCAGCCCACGGACAGCTCCTTGGCCGCCGGGTGGGTCATGTAGACGACATTGGCGGCGCGGAAATTCACCTTGAGGCGATCGACCTGGTTCGCCAGCTCCTTGGCGCTGTCGTCACAGCGGTCGGCGCGGGCAGGCGAAGCGAGAGCCACAAGGCCGGTGATGGCGGCGGCGACCAGGATCGCGCCGCGGACGTTCAGTTTCAATGTCATGACGAAAAGCCCCTTAGGGCGCGCATTCAAGCGTCGCCGGACGCGAAGCGCAAGGGTCGGAGGGGCCATTTCCACGAGCTGTGCCAATGGTCTTCCCGCTCGCCTGGGCTGCCTCTCCCGTGGCTCTCGCTCCCTTTCTTTTCCGTCCAAAATGGGCTTAGAACGCTTCTACGCCGAGGCCCGCCAAGGCCGCAAACCTGAGATCCGCTCCATGAACGCTCCCACAGCTTTTCCCGACCAGTCAAAGCCCGTTCCGCCGTACAAGCACACCCCGCTCTTCCCGCTGGGCAAGGACGAGACGCCCTACAAGAAAATCTCGTCCGAAGGAGTCCGGGTCGAGAAGGTCCTCGGTAAGGACATGCTGGTGGTGTCGCGGGAGGCGCTGCGGGCGCTCTCGGAGGCGGCTTTCGGCGACATCAACCACTATCTGCGGCCCGGCCATCTGAAGCAGCTCCGCGCGATCCTCGAGGACGACGAGGCAAGCCCGAACGACAAGTTCGTTGCGCTAGACTTCCTGAAGAACGCCAACATCGCGGCCGGAGGCGTGCTGCCTATGTGCCAGGACACCGGCACCGCGATCATCATGGGCAAGAAGGGCTGCAACGTCATCACCGACGGCGACGATGAGGCGGCGCTGTCGGAAGGCGCGCGCGATGCTTACCTGCGCCGAAATCTGCGCTACTCGCAGGTCGCGCCGCTCTCGATGTACGAGGAGAAGAACACTGCCAACAACATGCCGGCGCAGTGCGAGATCTACGCCGAGGGTGATGATGCCTACAAGTTCATGTTCATGGCGAAGGGCGGCGGCTCGGCCAACAAGAGCTTCTTGTTCCAGGCGACACCTTCTGTCCTGACCAAGGACCGGCTGCTTGCGTTCCTGAAAGAGAAGATCCTGACGCTGGGCACCGCGGCGTGCCCACCCTATCACCTCGCGATCGTGATCGGCGGCACCTCGGCCGAACTGTGCATGAAGACGGTGAAGCTCGCTTCCGCACGCTATCTCGACGCGCTGCCGACCCACGGCTCGCCCGACGGCAACGCCTTCCGTGACGTCGAGATGGAGAAGGAAATCCACAAGATGACGCAGTCGCTCGGCGTCGGCGCGCAGTTCGGCGGCAAATATTTCTGCCACGACGTGCGCGTGATTCGCATGCCGCGTCACGGCGCCTCTCTGCCGATCGGGCTCGGCGTGTCCTGCTCGGCCGACCGCCAGGTGCTCGGCAAGATCACCAAGGACGGCGTCTATCTGGAAGAGCTCGAGCACAACCCGGCGCAGTACCTGCCGCAGGTCGAGCAGACGCTCGGCGGCGAGGTCGTCAAGATCGATCTCAACCAGCCGATGAAGGACATCCTCGCGACGTTCTCGAAATATCCGATCAAGACACGAGTCTCGATGACGGGCACCATGATCGTCGCGCGCGATTCCGCCCATGCCAAGCTGCGCGAGCGGCTGGAGAAGGGCGAGCCGCTGCCCGACTATTTCAAGAACCATCCGGTTTACTACGCCGGTCCGGCCAAGACGCCCGAGGGCTACGCCTCCGGCGCGTTCGGTCCGACCACCGCCGGACGCATGGACTCCTTCGTCGACCAGTTCCAGGCCGCTGGCGGCTCGATGGTAATGGTGGCCAAGGGCAACCGGGCGCCGGCGGTGCGCGAGGCGTGCAAGAAGTATGGAGGCTTCTACCTCGGCTCGATCGGCGGCGCCGCGGCGAACCTTGCCGAACACTGCATCAAGAAGGTCGAGGTGCTCGAATATCCCGAGCTCGGCATGGAAGCGATCTGGCGCATCGAAGTCGTCGACTTCCCTGCCTTCATCATCATCGACGACAAGGGCAACGACTTCTTCAAGGAGTTGAATTTGGGCTAGCTCTTCGCTCGCCCATGCTTGCGATTGATTGCATATCTCGCCTTACCAACGATTGTCATGCCCGGGCTCGTCCCTGGCATCGACGACGTTCTTGGTGCCGCGAAGACGTGGATGGCCGGGACAAGCCCGGCCAGGGCGATGCGGATGCGTCAACGTCCTAACTGCAGTTGGTGACCTGGTTGGAGCACAGCGCGCGCCACCAGCCGCGCACGCCGTCATGGCTCTCGACCAGACCCCAGAAGCCGCTGCAGGCCATCAGCCGTTTCGGCCCGCCGTCGCCGTCGATCGGACCGCCGAGCTCGCGCTGGGCCGGCGTCCATTTGGCGTCGATGAAGGGCGCCTGAAACAGGCCGCCCGCGCGGGTGGCGCCATTGGCGTAGTTCGCGCCGACCTTGTTGGAGGCGACCCAGCCGCGTCCGGCATACGGCTTTGGCGCGCTGCGCGGATATCGCTTCTCGTCCTCGTAGTCCTGGCCCGGCGGCCTTGCGCCTTCGATGAGAAACCAGCCGTTCTTGAAGCCGATGATGCTGAATTCGGTGAGCCAGCCGCCATCGGGCGTGTTCTCGGCGCCGCCAAGCTTCAGGCGGTAGGGCGGCGGCAACGTGCCGAGCACGCGCCCCGTGGTTGACGGCTCGGCGCGCACGTTGAGGCCGTTTGGATCCTTGTCGATGGACCAGGCGCCGAGACTGCAGGGCTCGGTGCCGTCGGGGAGCGATGCACGCTTCGCCGCAAGCTCGGCGTGGAGCTTGGCGAAATCGGTCTCGTCATTGTCCGGATCGGGCTCGGCGCGCGGCTTCAGATCGGCCGACACTGCGCGTGTCGCATCCGGTGTCAGCGTGACGACGAGGGCCTGGCGCGCTGCGAACACGCTTGCCGGTGTCTTCGGATCGTTCGCCGTCGCAGGATAGACCGCGAGATAGCCAGTCGAACCATCGGTCCGATAGGCGAGGCCGGCGACATAGCCCGCCGGCACCATGGCGAGCGCGCTTGCGCGCCACGCCGGTTCGCTGTCATCCGCGCGTGCCGCTTGTGTCGCGACGCACAGCAACGCCGCCGCGATAAGACGGAGCACGCGCATGATGGCTGCGCAGCCTTACGCGCGCGCGCCCGTGAACGGGAAGCTGCCCATTGGGCCGATGCCCATTTCGCCGCTGATGCTGTCGCCGGAGACGGTGCCGGTGAACTCGAGCGTCAGCGGCATCGGCTTGTCGATCGAGACCTTCCAGGACACGTTGTCGCCGCTGACGGTGCCATCGAATATCTCGGCGGTATTACCTTCCGCGCCCTGCGTGCCCGTGAGCGTGCCGCCCGCAGCCTTCAGGCTCAGCGTTGCCTGGCGCTCGCCCATCGGGGTCGTCATGGTCAGATTCCAGTTGCCGTCTACGGCCATTCCCGTCTCCCGAACAAATTTCCGCGGCCCGCGACGATCCGCGACCCGTCCCGAGCGAGCCTATAGCTCAACTTGCAGCTCCTGACTAACCCTCCGATAGGGCATTTAGGCGCGGGCAGCGGCGCGTCGGCGGTTGGTCACGATCAGCCGCAGAACGAAATACTGCACGGCAAAGGCCAGGATCTTGGCGCCGCCTGCGACCACCATGAGATAGAACGCCCACAGCTTCAGATCGCCGGTGGCGGCGACTGCCAACATGCCGGCACCGATCACGAACATCAGCGCAGCCCAGGCATAGCCCGCGATGGTGACATACTCCGGGACGGTCTCGACGATAGCGGGCGGCATGTAGCGCAGCATCCAGCCGCGCTTGAGCATGATCGCGCCGATCGCGAAATGTGCGATCGAGGGTTTTGCCAGCATGAAGCGCGGATCATTGGTGAGCAGCGTGATACCGCCCAGCACGACCACCAGAGCGAGGCTCGCATAGGTCATGTAATGGAGCGGCTGTCCCTTGAGACGCGCATAGATCACCTGCGCGAACGCGCCGGCAATCGCCACTGCCGTTGCGAGGATCACGTTGTCTGTGACGAGATAGACCGCCAGAAAGATGATAACGGAGAGGAGATCGGAGGCGAGGCGGGCGAATACGTCCTTCATCGTCATTCCTGTTCAGCGGGCGTGGGCAAGGCGCAGGCCGGGCCATCGTACGTGGTCTGGCGATGCCCGGCATATCACTTTGTGAAGACAACCGCGATGTTGCAAGCGGCGAAAGCCGCCGCAAGACCCACCGGAACGCCGGGCCCAGACCAGCAGCGCAGGCTTCGGAACCGCCATCAGGAGAGGGCGCGACGGTCAGGACGCCGCACCGAGACAAACCAGTGTCCTACAATGTCAGAACGACGTAGGCGATCTCCAGGATATGAAGTGCAGCAACGAGATGGTCGGTCATCTCGTCGACCAGGTCTGCCCAGGGCAGGCGCGACATTATCGGGAGTGCGGCGGCAAATAGAAGGCAGGTGGCCAGCAGGACGCCGCCTTCGAAGAACGTGAGGCTTCGCCGGCGCAGTCGCATCGTCAGGATTGCGAGCGCGGCGCCGGCCAGGGCAACAACAGCGAGGATGTCTGCGGCGATCGAGAGCATGTGCATGGAACCTGTTTGTTGACGCAAACATCCTCGGGCGGGGCTCGCGACCTCGTCGCGGCCCGTATTGACGAGAGCTACTTCGCCCCCACCCAATTGCCGTGAAAGCCGTCGGGGACGCGGTGGCCGAGTTGCACCAATGCGGCCGGACCCGCCTCGATATCGGTGGCGTTGAACACGGCGAGGTCGCTGCGGTTCTCCCGCGCGCGCCAGACAACCGCGAGCAGCCAGCCGTCGCCCTCGGCCGCATCTTTCGACCGCTCGACGAACACCGGTTCGGAGATGGTGTCGCCGGCCGGCAGTAGATAATGGCCGAGCCTCCTGCCGTTGCCGTCGACATGCACGATGCCCGACAACGCGCCGAACATCGGCAGTTTCGGATTGGCGCAGGCGTACCAACCGTGACGGCTCTTCAGCCCGGCGCGGCGATCGTCGATCCGCGGGAATTCGCCGGTGAGATCGTCGAGATAAGTCTGCTGGAAGCGGTCGGTATTCCCCGAGAGATCAAACGTCCAGCGGCAGTGGCGGGCGCGCGACTTCTGCGGGTCCGTCGGCCGGCCGTCGGGATGCGGAAACAGCGGCGCCTCCTCGAATTGCATGACATCGGCGACGATGCGCTGGCCGTCCTCCCACGCATTCATGACATGGAAGACGTAGCAGGCCTCGGCTCGGAACCAGACAATGTCTTTCGTCGTGCCGCTGCGCTTCATCACGCCGACATACGCGCCCTTGTCCGGCTCCCAGGCGTAGGGCGGCTGCCCTTTCATCGCGCGAGCCATGCTGCCGGTGATCGGGAGGATCGGGAACAGCACGTGGTTTTCGGTGACGATGAAGTCGTGCACCATGCTGGCATAGGGCGCCTCGAACCGTTCGAAGCGTGTGGCCTTGCCGGAGGCGTCGATCGATCCGTAGGAGAGGGCAGGCGTCAGCGGCCCGGCGGCGTTATAACCGAAAAACACCAGTTCGCCGGTGATGGGATCGATCTTCGGATGTGCGGTGAAACTGCCCGCAACGCGCCCCTGATAATTGTAATAGCCGCGCGTTGCCAGCGTCCCCGGCTCGATCTCGGTCGGCAGATGCGCTTCTTCCAGCGCAAGCAGCTTGCCGGCATGGAAGATGATGTTGGTGTTGGCGACGCCGCCATCGGTGAGATCAGCCGGGGCGTCCGGCAGCTTGCGGCCGAAGCCGCCGAATAGCGCGCGGCCGGCGTCGTGCTCGGCGAGCCATTTCGGCGTGCGGACCCAGCGATTGCGATAGCTCGCACGACCGTTCTCGAGGTGGAAAGCATGCAGCATGCCGTCGCCGACGAACCAGTGCGCGCCCGGCGAGTCGAACTGCGGATTTGGACCGTTGCGGTAGAGGGTCCCATTCAATTCGCGCGGCAATTCGCCGATGACCCTCAGGAATGGCGCGTCCGCTTCGAACGGGATCGGCGCAACGTTGTCGTGGCGCTCAACGATGGCATCGTGCTGCACGGCCTATCCCTCCCTATCTTTACATCGTAAAGATCAGATAACGCGGGTTGCCGCGCCGGTCAAGCGAAATCTTTACACTGTCAATATTGCGTCATATAGCTTGCGAATGGGCAAGACCGACACCAAGAGCGAACCGGCGCGAAGCTCGCGCACTTCCAGAAGCACGACGTCTGCTGCGGCATCGCGGCCGAGACGCCGCACGACGGGCGCAAAGACCGAGACCCCGTATCATCACGGCGCCTTGCGCGAAGCGCTGCTCCAGGCCGCCGAGCGGGTGCTGGAGCGCGACGGGCTCGCCGGCCTCACATTGCGTGCGGTCGCGCGCGAGGCCGGGGTCTCGCATGCCGCACCCACTCATCATTTCGGCGATCTGACGGGGCTGCTCAGCGAGCTCGCGGCCGTCGGCTTCCGCCAGTTCAACGCGGCGATGGCCGCGTCGTGCGATGCCGCCACCACGCCGCTCGAGCGTGCGCTGGCGCGGCCGAAAGCCTACGTCGCCTATGCGCAAGCCCATCCTGGCATGTACGGCATCATGTTCCGCACCGAGCGCCTGGATTATTCCCGGCCGTCGCTGCATGAGGCGGCTGAAGCTTCTTTCGCCGGGCTTGCAAATGCGATCGGCATGATGCGGCAGGAGCAGATCAGCGGCGACGCGTTGACACTGAACCAGGGCGCCGCGATCGCGCGTGCTTGGTCGATGGTGCACGGCTTCACCATGCTGCTGCTCGACGGCCGTCTCGAGGACATTCTCGCGCGGCTGCCCGAGGGGACGACGGCGGAACGCCTGCTCGAGGCGATGCTGACGGCGCCCGTGACTCCGAAGCTTCCCGTGTAGCGGATCTCGGGCAGGCGCCTAGCGCATCGTGGCGAGCTCGACGGCGCGCCCGCTCGTGCCGATGACCTTCACTTCATCCTTGCCGCAGGCGAAGCTGCGGGCGAAATCGTCGGCAGCCTTGCGCGCAAGCTCGTTCGCGGTCGGGTTGGCGACCGCATCGACATAGGCGACGTGGCAGACCGGGCCCGGCGGCAGCCGGGTCACGACCAGCATGGCCTTCGTCTTCGGCCGCCCCTGCTTGTCGGGATCGGTATTGTCCGCGACGTGCCAGCGCTGGATGATCGCAAATGGCTTTTCACCGGCAGTGCGCCATTCGATGGTGCTCTCCGACGAGTTGAACGGCGCGAACCAGACATTGGCTGCCGGTTCCTCGGCCGCCTGCTTGCGATTGCGGCCCACCGAGACGACCTCGCGCAGATCATCCTCGGCGATCAGCACCACGAGCCCGCCCTTGCCCGGACAGACCCGCGTGGTGCTGCCGTCGAGGTTGCTTGGCTGGCCGACTTGGCGGCAGTCCTTTGGCGCCGTCGAGGTGTAGTAGCTGCTGCCGAGCGCCTGGGCGTTGGCGCAGCCGAGGCCGGCGCATAGGAGCAGCGTGACGAGCAATGGGGTGGTGATGCGGATCATGATGACACTTCGGTGCAGCTGGAACCTCGCACCATCAGACGCCTTGATTGTGGGCAAGGTTCAAACAGCACTGCCAGACACCTGACACCGGCACGGAATCGTTCTAGAAGAACAGCTTCGCTTGGGCTCCTCCAGCCTCGTTCGCGTCTCCGTACTCCTGATCATGCCAGCCACAACCTCGAACAAACCCTATCGCGTCGGCCGCTCCAAGACCGGACTCGGCCTCTTCGCCACCAAGCCAATCAAGAAGGGCACCCGGATCATCCGCTATTTCGGACCGATCCTGGATTCGCGAATTCCTGAGCAGGACGAGATCGAGAACAAATATCTGTTCGAGCTCAACGGCCGTTGGACCATCGACGGGTCGGTGCGCAAGAACCTCGCCCGCTACATCAACCATTCTTGCCGGCCCAATGCAGAATCCGACGTCCGGCCGCGCGAGCGCAAAGTCTATATTCGCGCCATCAAGAACATCGAGCCGGGCGAGGAGATCAATTACGACTACGGCACCGACTATTTCAAAGCCTATCTGAAGCCGATCGGCTGCAAGTGTGACTCCTGCGAAAGGAAGCGCAAGAAGCTGCGCGCCGAGGCACGGGCCGAACGCGCCAAGGTGAAGGCCCGGGCCGAGCGCAGGGCCAAGAAGGCAGGCCCGAAGAGCGCGACCGCGAAGAAGAAGGTGAACGGCAAGCACTTCGCCGGCAAGGCTGGTCGCGCAAGATCGTAACGCAAGCTCATCCCAGCTCAGGCGTCGCCCGGTCCGGCTCCGCCGAGGACGAGCCGGGCGACGAGGGCGCCGAGTGCGGTCTCACACCGCCGCCGCGCTCGCACTTCTCCGCAATCCCACATATTGCAGCTCGGCGAACACGCCGGTCGCGATAGCCTGCGCCACGACCATGAGCTCGCCTGCGAGATTCGGCGACACCGCGCCCGAGAGGAGCAGCGCGATGCTGCCGACCGTCCAGGCCGCGTTGCCGATCACGACCAGCAGCACGAGCGCCCTCGCCAAGGAGGCGCGCGACGTGAGCCAGCCGACCAGCCCGGTGTAGGCGATCAGGAACAGGCCGGCTTCGAGCAGCAGCATGTCCGGCAGATTGAACAGTCTTGCGAACGCGCTTGCACCGAAGGTGAAGCCGAGGGCGGCGACGCCGCTGAAGATGGCATCGGCAAGAAGCGCGCGGCGCAGGAAGGTGGAAGCTTCGATCATCGTAGGTCTCCTTGGTTGGGCTAGGGTGAACTCAGAGCCGACCGCGCCACCATGCGCGCAGCAGGCGGGCGAGGCGGAGCGGGCAGAGACTCCTGCCGACGCCGTGCTCGAAGGCGATGACCTGGGCAACGACATAGTCGCCGGTCGAATGCACCAGCGGCTCGGGCATGTTGAGGCTGCGCGCCAGCATCCGGGTTCCGAACGCCATGGCCCAGGGCAGGACGTGGTCTGCGACGGTCCGGTAGAGCAGCAGTGCGATCATGGTCATCTCTCCTGTTCGACCGAAAATGCGCGCGTCTGCGCCCCGATTCGATTACCTTGCGGGTAATGGAAGGGCCGAAATCCGCGTGATAGGTTTCGGACCATGAACGCACACGCTTCCACCGCACGAACCGAGCGCAGCCAGCCGGTCCACATCGGCGACCATTTGCGCGAATGGCGGCAGCGCCGCCGCATGAGCCAGCTTGATCTTGCGGGCGAAGCGGAGATCTCGGCACGGCACCTGAGCTTCGTCGAGACCGGGCGCGCTGCGCCGTCGCGCGAGATGGTGCTCAGACTCGCCGAGCGCCTCGACGTGCCCCTGCGCGAACGGAACGTCCTGCTGGTCGCCGCCGGCTATGCGCCCGCGTTCCCGCAGCGCACGCTGGAGGATCCTGCATTGAAGTCAGCCCGCCAGGCGATCGACCTCGTCCTCAAAGCACATGAGCCCAACCCCGCGCTTGCGGTGGACAGGCACTGGAACCTGGTGTCCGCCAATCGGATGGTGGCGCCGCTGCTTGATGGCATTCCGCAGCATCTGCTCGGCCAGCCCCTCAATGTGCTGCGGCTCGCCTTTCATCCGCAGGCCCTGGCAGCGCGCACGGTCAATCTCGCAGAATGGTGCGGGCATCTGCTCGAGCGGCTGCACCGGCAATGCGAGGCAACCGCCGATCCTGAATTGATCAAGCTCTACAATGACCTCAGGAGCTATCCCATTCCGGCCCGATCCGCGCCGCTGTCGAGCGACAACGTCGCGATTCCCTTCAAGCTGCGCCATGGCGGAGAGATCCTCAGCTTCTTCTCCACCACCATGGTGTTCGGCACGCCCGTCGACATCACGCTGTCGGAGCTGGCGCTGGAGACCTTCTTCCCGGCGGACGAGCGCACCGCGGAGCGACTGAAGCAGATGGCGGCAGCCATGACCTAGCGCTCTTGCCTCGGGGCGGGTTCGGCTTATCTTTGGGCGAACCTGGTACCGCCCGAAGGAGGCGCCTGACATGAGCACGCTGAAACCGCTCCAGATCGACGTCGTCTCCGATGTGGTGTGCCCCTGGTGCTATATCGGCAAGCACCGCATCGAGAGCGCGCTGGCGCTCGTGCCCGACGTGCCGGTCAAGCTCAGCTTCCGGCCCTTCTTCCTCAATCCCTGGGTGCCTCGCGAGGGCATCAGCCGCGAGGCCTATCTCACCCAGAAGTTCGGCTCGGTCGAGGCCTATAAGGGCATTGCCGGGCGCGTCGTCGCGGCCGCAAGCGAGGAGGGCCTCGTCTACAAGCCCGAGCTGGTGGCGCGCCAGCCCAACACGACCGATTGCCATCGCCTGATCCTGTGGGCGGAAGCCATCGGCAAGGCGCCCGAGATGAAGCAGCGCCTCATGGAGCTGTACTTCCGCGACGGCGGCGATCTCACCGATGTGAACGTGCTCGTGCGGGCAGCCGCCGATGTCGGTCTCGATGCCGACGACGTGCGCAAGCGCCTCGCCACTGACGCGGACGTCGCGCGCGTTTCGGCCGACGCGCAGGAGGCCGCCGAGAAAGGCATCTCCGGCGTGCCGACCTATGTCTTCGCGCAGAAATATGCCGTCTCCGGCGCGCAGGATCCCAACCTGCTCGCGCGTGCCATCCGGCAGGTTTCGGCGGAGATCAACGCCGAGGCGGCGGAGTAGCTGTTCTATTTGCGGAGCAGGCGAACCATTCGGCGCGCTGTCGCATAGACGGCGCCGTGCGCCGAGAGCGCCCCATGAATGACTGCCACCATGGGATCGTGCCGTCGCATCGGGATCAGCACATCGCCGATCGCGAAGCGCCCCCGCCAGATCGGGTTGATCATGGGGTGATCGGCGTTCGCCGTCGAGTCCGCGGTGGAGATGGCGGGATCGGCGCAGAGGTGGCGGGTGAGGTCGAGCGTGAGCTGCACGCCCGGCGAATGTCTTGCAAAGCGCTCGTCGATGCCGAGCTTGAAGAAAAAGGCGCGATCCTGATGGCGCAACACGATGCCGGCGGCAACCGGCGTCGTGCCGGCGCGAAGCGTGACGACCTCGCATTGCGCGGTCTCTGCCAGCGCCGGAACCGCGCGGCGGATGAAGGTCGCATCGCCGGCATGCTGGACCAGCGCGGTGCCGCGCCTGCCCTTCCAGCCGCTGGCCTCGAGCTGCAAGAATGCTTCGAGCGCCGGCCTGATCTCGTCGGGCTTGCGCGCGACTTCGAACATGACCGGCCCATGCTCCTCCAGGCGGTGGCGCTGGCGGCGCAGCTCCTTGAGCTTCCTGGCGCCGAGCGCCTCCCGTAGCAGCGTCTCGCCTTCCTGCGCCGCATCGAGGCTGGCGCGGACGTAAGAGGAGAGGATGCGCGGCTTCAGGCCGGTGCGGCTTAGAATCTGCCTGAGCGCGTTCATCGCCGCGCCGTCGAGAGCGACGTCGGTCAGCACGAGCGCATGCGCTCCGGCCTCGCGCGCCTGTTGCAGGAGAGACGCGGCCGCTTCGAGTGGCATGTCGCGGTCGATCAGCGGGCTGCAGAGCGTGCCGTAGGGATGCGCGCTCACCAGTGCCGGCAGGGGGATCTTCCGGGCCCGCCAGAGCGAGATCACCGGCATCAGCCCGATCAGCCGCGTTGAAGATGCGTCGAACGCGCTCAGTGCCGAGGCCTCGGCGCGGCCGCGGGCAGATGCGCTGACGGCGAACTCCCAGGCGGGCAGGTAATATGCGTTCGGTTCGATCGCGCGCTGCGCCAGCGCACGCCACTGGCCGGGGTCGATCGTCGTCAGCGGAACGGGCGCGCGCGCGGCCCCGGCATTGCTTGCCGATGCCGGGTGGATCGCCGCCTGCTGCGCGATGTCGACCATGTCCCGCCGTCCCCAATCATGCGGACGCGTGCCGCGTCACGCCGCCATGCTTAGCGCAAAGATTGGAAAATACCGTTGGGACGCGGCTTCAATTCGAACGGTAATATTAACGTCCTGTTGAGCATCCGGCGGCACGCCGCCGGATGTAGTGCGGCGTTATTGATCGCCCGGCACGAAATGGTCGCGGGCGCTTGCACGTCCGCCACCGGCGGTCTCGGCGATCGCGATCTCGATGTCGCGCGAGGTCTTCGGCAAGTCGGCAGGGCCGACGTGCAGCGACATTCGGACCTCACGGGTCTGATCCTGTCCGACCTCGATGACCGGCTTGCCGCCGGGGGCAGCCTCGATCCCGGCGACGCGAATGGTTGCACCGGGCAGTCCCGAGACCTCGAGCGTGAACGATCGCTGCGCGCCCTTGTTGAGAATGCGCACGGTGTAATCGTTGCGCACCCCGCCATCCGAGAGCTGGACGAAGAGGGGATTGCGGTCGTGCAGCACGTTGACATCCATCGTGGCGCGGGTCGCGAGCGTGTAGAGCATGATGCTGCCGACGATGGCGATCACGGCCGCGTAGATCACCGTGCGCGGCCTGATGATGCGGTAGATCGGCGGCTTGCCATCGCGGCGACGCTGCATGTTGATGTCGGTGTCGTAGCCGATCAGGCCTTGAGGGCGGCCGATCTCGCGCATCACGTTGTCGCAGGCGTCGATGCACAGGCCGCACTGGATGCAGCCGAGCTGGATACCGTTGCGGATGTCCACGCCGGTCGGGCAGACATTGATGCACTGATGGCAGTCGACGCAATCGCCGGCGGGTGCGCCGTGGGCGCGGGCGGCATCCGCCTTCTTCACCGACATGCGCGGCTCGCCGCGGTCGCGGCGATAGGTGACGTTGAGCGCCCATTCATCGGTCAACGCCGCCTGAATCCGCGGCCACGGGCACATATAGATGCACATCTGTTCGCGGGCATGACCGGCGAAGACATAGGTCGTGGCGGTCAGGATGCCGATCCAGAGGTAAGCGAGGAACGGGGCCTGGAAGGTCGCGAGCTCCTTCACCAGCGTCGGCGCGTCGGCGAAATAGAGCACCCAGGCGCCACCGGTCCACCAAGCGATCATGATCCAGAGGAAGTGCTTGAGCGCAACCTTGCGGAGGTGGGTGAAGGTCCAATAGTGCTTGTCGCCTTGCATGCGCTCGCGCCGGTCGCCTTCGACCCAACGCTCGACCGCATAAAACAGGTCGGTCCAGACGGTCTGCGGACACATGTAGCCGCACCACAGCCGCCCCGCGACCGCATTCATCAGGAAGAGCGTCATGGCCGCGAGGATCAGGAGGCCGGTGAAATAGTAGACCTCCTGTGGCCAGAGCTCGATGAAGAAGAAGTAGAAGCGCCGGTGCGGGAAGTCGATCAGCACGGCCTGGTCAGGCAGGCCGGGTCCACGATCCCAGCGCACGAACGGCAGGAGATAATAGGTCCCGAGCGTGATGCAGAGGATTGCCCATTTGATGCGGCGGAAAGGGCCATGCACCGATTGCGGATAGACCTTCCTTCGCTTCTCGTAGAGAGGTCCTTCGATGAAGGTGTCATCGGTCATGGCAAATTCCCCCGCATCACAGGCTGCATCCAGACGCGTTCAGGAGAACGCGCAGCCGCTGCCCAGGCCCAGCTTCTTGAAGATGATCGCGGCGGGGCAGAAGCCGGTGAACGCAGCCTGCAGCATGTTGAGCCCGGCAAAGGCCGTCAGCAGGTACCAGTACGCATTCACATAGGTGCCCAGTGCGAGACCGAGCAGGACGACGCATCCCGCGAAGGCGAGAACGGCTTTATCGACATTCATGGCAGACTCCTTTTGTTGGCGAGTTAAGAACGGGTGAGACCGGCTTCGGTCCAGGCGACGATGCTGCGGGCATCCATCGCGCCGGAATGGCGGGCGATCTCGCGGCCGCCGCGCATCAGCAGCAGGGTGGGGATGCCGCTGATGTTGAGGCGCGAGGACAATGAGGGGGCGTTGTCGGAGTTGAGCTTCAACAGCCGGACTTTCGGCTCCAGCTGCTGCGCGGCCCGTTCGAACATCGGCGCCATGGCGCGGCACGGGCCGCACCATGGTGCCCAGACATCGACCAGCACGGGAATGTCGTTGTTGGCGACGTGTCGGCTGAAGGCTTCCTCGTCCACCTCGACCGGATGGCCGGTGAACATCGGCTGGTGACAGGCGCCGCAACGCGCTCCTTGCGGCGCGCGTTCGGCGGGCAGACGGTTGATGCGCCCGCAACTGCCGCAGACGATCTGGCGTGTCGTGCTCATGTGCCGGTTCGGACCTCCTTGAGCTTGGCGATGTTCAGCTTGTCGAGAACGAAGCGCTCGTAGAACGGCTCGCTCTCGCCGCGCCGCATCTTGCGCAGGAAGTATTTCTCGAAAGCGACCTTGGCGAGGTGCACCCATTCGCCCTTGGACGACCAGTTGACGTTTCGCGGCGGGATCTGCGGCTGCGCCAGGAACGCGACACCGGAGTCGCCGAAGTCGGCGAGGCAGATCGCGTTCCAGGTCGGCTGGGCTGTCGGCGCCTTGCCGCGAAGCAGGGCGCCGATGTTCATCGCAGTCGCCGTCACCATGGATTCGATCATGAAGCCGGTCTTTGGGACGCCGACCGGCACCGGTGTCGCGCCGACTGGTGCGATCGCGACGCAGACACCGACCGCGAAGACGTTGGGGTAGGTGGGATTCTGCTGATGCTTGTCGACGATGACGAAGCCGCGCGGGTTGGTCAGTTTCTCGATACCGCGCACTGCTTCGACGCCGCGAAAGGCGGGCAGCATCATGGAATAAGCGAAAGGCAGCTCGTGGGCCTTGCGAGACGTGCCGTCGTCGGCGAACTCTTCCACCGACATCAAGCCGGGCGCGACGTTGTCGACGCGGGCGTTGGTGATCCACTTGATGTGCTTCTCGCGCATCTCGCTTTCCAGAAGCCCTTTGGTGTCTCCGACGCCGTCGAGGCCGAGATGTCCGATATACGGCTCCGAAGTGACGAACGTCATCGGAACCCGGTCGCGCAGTTTTCGCCGGCGCAGCTCAGTTTCCAGAATGAAGAGGAATTCGTAGGCTGGCCCGAAACAGGAGGCGCCCTGCACGGCGCCGATCACGACCGGTCCGGGATTCGCCGCAAGCTTCTCGAAGGCTTCACGGGCATGTGCGGCATGATCGACGTGGCAGATCGACTGAGTATGGCCTTGCGGCCCGAGACCCGGAATCTCGTCGAAAGCCAATTCGGGACCGGTTGCGACGACGAGATAGTCATAGTTGATCGACGTGCCGTCGCCGAGTTCGACACTGTTCTCGGTCGGGTGGACGCGCCTTGCGCCCTGCGTCAGCAGTCGCACGCCCTTGCGTTTCATGATGTCCGCGAGGTCGATCTCGATCTCCTCACGCTTGCGCCAGCCGACTGCGACCCAGGGGTTCGATGGGACGAAATGATAGACGGACCCTTGCGCGATGACGCTAAGGCGATCTTCCTTCCTCAACTGTGGCAGCAATTCATAGGCCATCAGCGTTCCGCTCAGACCGGCTCCGATTACGACAACTTCCGCCATGGGTTTCCTCCGTTGGACCAAGCTGCTCCGCCAATTCGGTTCCGGCTGTCGTGCAGCGCTTGACTATATATTCGTATTTTCATATATACGCAAGTATGAAGATGAATGCTGAAATCATGGAGCGGGCTGCGGATCAGGCGAGCGAGTTGCTGAAGGCGCTCGCCAACCGGCATCGCCTGCTCCTCATCTGCCAGTTGATCGATGGCGAACGCTCGGTCGGCGAGCTCGCCGAGTTCCTGAACTTGCGGGACTCCACAGTCTCCCAACATCTTGCGCTCCTTCGCAAGGATGGCCTGGTGTCCGCCCGGCGTGAGGCCCAGACGATCTTCTATTCGATCGCGAGCGAGCCGGCGCGCAAGGTGCTGAAGACGCTCTTTCAGGCATTTTGCGCGCCGAAGTCCGCAAGGACCAGATGAAATCTAGAAGAGTTCGAGTGAGGGCGCCTTGAGCAGGATCAACACGCCCCCTTCCGAAGCAGATGAAATGAGCTGTGTGTAGCAGCGTGATGGTGCTTGGATCATGATACGGAACTACCCCATGCGATGTCTGGCGAGATCATTGGGCTTGCTGGCAGCCTTCGCGGTCATCGGGCTGCCTGCAACACTGGCGAGTGCGGCCGAAACGCTCGTGGTCACGCAGCAGTCGATCGCCGACGAAAAGGCCGTATTCGCCACGGTCGAAAGCGTCAGCGTGGTGCCAGCGCGCGGACGCATCGGCGGCACGGTTGTCCAGCTCAAGGTCAGGGAGGGGGATCGCGTTGCCGCTGGTCAGGCGATCGCCACGATCGGCGACGACAAGCTCGTGCTGCAAATGAAATCGCTCGACGCCCAGATCGAGGCGCTGCAGGCGCAGGCGAACCAGGCGCAGCTCGACTTCAGCCGGACCGAAGGTTTGGTCGAGCGTGGTATTCTGCCGCGGATCAAGCTCGACGAGCAGCGAACTGCGCTGAACGTCGCCGAGAACGGCCTGCGGGCCAAGACCGCTGAACGTGCGGTGATCAACGAGCAGCTCAACCAGGGCCAGGTGCTTGCGCCGGCGGATGGTCGCGTGCTGAAGCGGCTGGTCACGGTGGGATCCGTCGTGCTCGCGGGTGATCCCATCGTCACCGTCGCCCAGCAGAATTTCAAGCTGCGGCTCCGCGTGCCCGAACGGCATGCGCGCTTCCTCAAGGCGGGGGATCGGATCCGCGTCGACGGCGCGGAGTTCGTCGGAGAGGTCGCCAAGTCCGGAGTCATTGATCTCGTTTATCCTCAGATCGAGGAGGGGCGCGTCATTGCGGATGCGACTGTCGAGGGCCTCGGTGAATATTTCGTCGGTGACCGCTTGCGGGTCTGGATCTCCGGCGGCACGCGAGCAGCGTTCGTCATTCCCTCCAGCTATGTGACGACGCGATTCGGCATCGATTACGTTCGGCTTCAGAAGGATAAAGGAACGATAGACGTGCCGGTGCAGCGTGGTCGCGAATTGCCGACGCCGGCGCTTCCCGACGGACTCGAGATCCTGTCCGGCATTTCTGCCGGCGACCGATTGGTGCTGCCGTGAATCTCGGACTGTCAGGACGGTTGACCAGAGCGACGATCGCATCCCCGCTGACGCCGCTGTTTCTGCTCGCGTCGCTCGTCGTGGGGCTGATCGCGGTGGTGATCATTCCTCGTGAGGAGGAGCCGCAGATCAGCGTTCCCATGGTGGACATCCGTGTCAATGCCGACGGCCTGCGCGGACCGGACGCCGTGGAGCTTGTGAGCAAGCCATTGGAATCGATCGTCAAGGGCATCGACGGCGTCGAGCACGTGTATAGCCAGACCGAGGACGACCGCGTCATGGTGACCGCGCGCTTCCTGGTCGGCACCAAGTTCGAAGATGCCATCCTGCGGGTGCACGAGAAGATCCGCGCCAATATGGATCGCATTCCCGTCGGCATCCCGGAGCCGCTGATCGTAGGACGAGGTATCAATGACGTCGCGGTGACGGTGTTGACGCTGTCGCCGAAGCCGGAGGCGGCCAGCCGCTGGACCGACAAGGATCTCTACGAGCTCGCCGACAAACTGCGCTCGGAGTTGACGAAGGTCGACGACATCGGCCTGACCTACATATCGGGCGGCGCGGCGCAGCAGATCCGGGTCGAGCCCGATCCGGAGAAGCTGTCGCTGTTCGGCATCACGCTTCAGCAACTCGTCGCCAAGGTCAAGGATGCCAACCGCTCGTTCCTGGCGGGACAGGTCCGCGATGCCGGCATCGTGCGGGGCGTCGCGGCGGGCCAGACGCTCTCCGGCATTCCCGACATCGGACTATTGCTCATCACGAGCCGCGACGGCCGGCCGGTCTACGTCAAGGACGTCGCCTCCGTCGTCGTTGGCCCGAGCACCATTGAGCATCGCGTCTGGACGGAATCGCGCGATACCGCCGGACAGTGGGCGCGGACGCCCGCCGTCAGCTTGGCGCTGGCCAAGCGGGCCGGCGCCAATGCCGTCGTCGTATCCGAGAATATCGCCCACCGGCTGCAGGAATTGAAGGCCCGCCTCATTCCCGAGGATGTCCAGGTGACCGTGACGCGCGACTATGGCGAGACGGCCAACGAGAAGGCAAACGAGCTGTTGTTCCACCTTGCCCTTGCGACGATCTCGATCGTCGTCCTGATCGCGATCGCGATCGGCTGGCGCGAGGCGCTGGTGACCTTCGTCGTGATTCCCACGACGATCCTGCTCACGATGTTCGCCGCCAATTTGATGGGCTACACCATCAACCGCGTGAGCCTGTTCGCGCTGATCTTCTCGATCGGCATTCTCGTCGACGACGCCATCGTCGTCGTCGAGAACATCGCGCGCCACTGGGCCATGCGTGACGGCCGACCGCGCTTGCAGGCGACCATCGAGGCGGTGGCCGAGGTCGGCAACCCCACCATCGTTGCGACGTTGACCGTAGTGGCGGCGCTGTTGCCCATGCTGTTCGTGTCGGGGCTGATGGGGCCCTATATGGCTCCGATCCCGGCCAACGCGTCGGCCGCCATGCTGTTCTCGTTCTTCGTCGCGATGGTGGTCGCGCCCTGGCTGATGCTCAAGCTCGCGCCGAAAGGCGATACGGCTCCGGCGCATGCGGAGCACGATGAGGGCCGGCTCGGCCGGCTGTACCGGCGCTTCGCCGCACCGATCGTGCGGAGCAAGCGGTCGGCCTGGCTGTTCCTGCTCGGTGTCGGCATCGCGACGCTGTTGTCGATGACGCTTTTTGCGACCAAGTCGGTGACGGTCAAGCTGCTGCCGTTCGACAACAAGTCCGAGATTGCGGTGGTCGTCGACCTGCCGGAAGGGGCAAGCCTGGAGGCGACCGAGCGTACGCTGTTCGGCGCTGCAGAGATCGCACGGCAACTGCCTGAGGTGACCTCGGTGCAATCCTATGCCGGCACCCCGGCTCCCTTCAATTTCAACGGGCTGGTGCGGCACTATTACCTGCGGGAGAGGCCCGAGCTCGGTGAGGTGCAGGTCAATTTGGCTCCGCGCGGCGAGCGCAAGCGTGCAAGCCATGAGATCGCGCTCGAGCTGCGCGAGAAGTTGAAGGCGCTCGGTCCGCCCGCGGGCACCAGCATCAAGGTGGTCGAAGTGCCCCCCGGGCCGCCGGTGCTCTCGACGCTGCTCGCCGAGGTCTACGGTCCGGATGCGACCACGCGCCGGGCGGTCACGGCCGAGCTCAAGAAGATCTTCGCCGAAGTGCCGTTCATCGTCGACATCGATGATTCCATCGGCGAGAAGCGGCCGCGGCTGCGGCTCTCGATCGACCAGGACAGGCTCGAGTTCTTCGGCGTCGAGCAGCGCGATGTCTACGACACGATCCAGACGCTCTTCGGCGGCACCTCGATCGGCTACTCGCATCGGGGCGAGGACCGCAACCCGATCGAGATCGCCGTGCGCCTCGGGAAGCGCGATCTGGTCTGGGACGAGGCTCTCGCCTCAACGCCGGTGCCGGCCAATACGTTGCCCGGCAGCAAGACGGTGGTCGAACTCGGTCAGGTCGTGAAGGCGACCGTGGAGGAGGGCTCGCCCACGATCTTCCGCCGCGACGGCCGCTTCGCCGACATGGTGATGGCCGAGCTCGCCGGGCGCTTCGAGGCGCCGCTCTACGGCATGCTCGCGGTTGCCGATCGCGTCGAGGCGCATGATTGGGGCAAGCTGCCGAAGCCCGCGATCAGCCTGCACGGCCAGCCGTCTGACGAGTCGCGTCCGACGCTGCTATGGGACGGCGAATGGGAAATCACCTGGGTGACTTTCCGCGACATGGGCGCGGCCTTCGGTGCAGCGATCCTTGGCATCTATGTGCTGGTCGTGGCCCAGTTCAGGAGCTTCCGCCTGCCGCTCGTGATCCTGACGCCGATTCCGCTGACGCTGATCGGCATCCTGATCGGGCACTGGCTCCTGGGGGCGCCGTTCACCGCCACCTCGATGATCGGCTTCATAGCGCTGGCCGGCATCATCGTCCGCAATTCGATTCTGCTGGTGGACTTCATCCGGCATAGCGGCGCCGGGGGCAAATCGCTCCGCGATGTCGTGCTGGAGGCGGGAGCAGTCCGCTTCAAGCCGATCCTGCTGACTGCGCTTGCGGCCATGATCGGGGCGGCAACCATCCTGCTCGATCCGATTTTTCAGGGATTGGCGATCTCGCTCCTGTTCGGGCTTGCGTCGTCAACGCTGCTCACCGTGCTGGTGATTCCCGCGATCTACATCGCCTTGCGTGCGCCGCGCGAAGCTCCGACCACAGCCAAATCCAGCTAACGAGGATCCGATGGACAAGAACTACATCGACATTACCCGGAACATCTCGGCCAATCTGAAGAAGCTGCGGAGCGACATTCCCGACACCATGAAAGGATTTGCCGCGCTGGCCCAGGCTGCCACGCGTGACGGCGCGCTCGACAAGAAGACCAAGGAGCTCATCGCCTTGGCGCTCGGTGTCGCCGCACACTGCGACGGCTGCATCGGCTTTCACACCGAGGCGCTCGTCAAGCTGGGCGCAACGCGCGAAGAGATCGAGGAGACGCTCGGCATGACCGTCTACATGGGTGGCGGGCCGTCTTTGATGTACGCTGCGGATGCCATTGCGGCCTACGAGCAGTTCCAGCAGCAATCAACCGCTCTATAACGGCGGTCATAGGAATCGGGACCGGCCGAGTCGTCTCGTCCGGTCCCGCCTATCAATCCGTCATTGATTTACCAGCGGTCGCCGACGCCCACACCGACGCTGACGCCAGGGGCGCGAATGCCGACGCCGGCGCGCGGCCCGTCATGCCGGTGGCGATGATATGTCCGCCGCTCATAATAGCGGTCGCGCGGCATGTAGTTATAGGAGTCGCGCACGATCACGCGCGAACCGCTGCGCTTGCGATAGCAGCGACCGTCGTCATCACAGACCATCCGCACTTGCTGGACAAGATCCGGATTGGTGTACTCGCTGGTTGTATAGATATCGGAAGCCTTCGCACTCGACGCGGTTGCCAAAGCACCGACGCCAGCCAACAGCGCAATCGTAAACGTCCTCATCGTGTCCTCCTCCGAGACTGCCCTCTGCGGTAACAAGAAGAGGAAGCAGCGATCGTTCCCGGCCGCGCTGCTTGTTTTTCCCGGAACCGCAACGCGCTGCAGAACGGGTTCCTAGATCGGCTCGTAAGTCTCCGTGCCGCAGATGTCGTCGGCTTCCGCCCGCCGGCGGTCCACGACCTTTCCGCCATTGATGGACACCAGGTAGGTCTGGGCGCCGAGCGGCGCGCCCGTCGCGGAGGTGAGCTGCGCGCGGACGCATGCCGTCCAGCCCGGTCCTCGCAGCTCACGATGGGGTGGGGCGACGTGCACCTCGCGCGGATAGGACGTTGGGAGAAAGACGACGTCGATCTGCTCGCGCACCACGTGCTTGACGTCGGGTGGCGCTTCGGGCGGCGGCTGCTCGGGCTCCTTCATGCGCATGAACTCAGGCACCGGTGCGCGGCTGTCGGCAAAGCCGCAGGCCCCGAGCGCGAGCGCTCCGGCGAACAGCGCCGCATGAGCAATAATCCGTAACATCCGTGAGGATCCCCTGCGGGCCAACAGATAGGCACGAACGCGATCCGACGAAGTCCCGGCCGATCAAGATTTGCTGAGGCTAGGAACGCGCGGCGTTTGCTATTCCGCGATCGCAGGCTAGTTTGTACCCCACACGAGGGGGATTGCATCGATGAGGATTTTGGTCATGGCGGGCCGCGGCGCTGGCGGCTGGATCGGCGGAGGCGCAAGGCCGGCGCCAGCCCGATGACGGAGCCAAGCCCGCCGACCATGCACCCAAGGTCGACGAAAAGGCTTACAAAGCCGCGTTCGAGCGCATTCCCGAGCCCAAGGACAAATACGATCCGTGGGGCGGCGCCCGGCCAAGCGAGCCCGCCAAGAAATCGAGATAGAGCGAGGCGGCCGTTGCGAGGGCGTCAGCTTTTCGCGGCTCCATTCGCTGCGTTCGTATTGTTTGCAGCCTCGCCATGCTTCGCCTGGCAGAGCTGGGGCGGCGACGTCGGCGGCTCGCGCTTCTCGTCGTTGCGACAGATCACGCCGGACAATGTCGGTCAGCTCGTCCGCGCTTTCGAATATCGCACCGGCGATCTCACCGCGCGCCCGCCGGAGGTGGTGCGGCGAACTAAATTCCAGGCGACGCCGCTGTTCGTCGAGGACAGCCTCATCTTCTGCTCGCCCTTCAACGAGGTGATCGCGCTCGATCCCGGAACAGGCGCACAGAAATGGCGCTTCAATCCGAAGATCGCGGTCAACCAGCGTCCGGCCAATCGCTATGTCTGCCGCGGCGTCACTTATTGGGTCGATGACACGGCGCCCCCGGAGGCCGCCTGCCGCTCGCGCATCTTCATGGGCACCAACGACGTTCGCCTGATCGCGCTCGACGCGAAGACTGGAATTCCCTGTGCCGATTTCGGCAACGGCGGTGAGGTCAAGCTCGAGATCGGCATGCCGCTGGATTGGCTTGGTGAATTCCAGGTCACTTCGCCGCCAGCGGTTGGCCGCAGTGTGGTCGTGGTCGGCTCCGCGATCGGCGACAATCGCCGCGTCGATGCGCCGAGCGGCATGGTGCGTGCGTTCGACGCGCGCAATGGCCAGCCACGCTGGACTTTCGACCCGCTCAAGCGCGACGGCATCGAAGCCGGTCACGCCAACGTCTGGGCGCCGATGTCAGTCGATGACGTGCGCGGACTCGTCTTCCTGCCGACCTCGTCGCCATCGCCGGACTTTTGGGGCGGCAAGCGGCCTGGCAGCAACGAGCACGCCAATTCGGTGGTCGCATTGCGCATCGCGACCGGCGAACTCGTATGGGCCTTCCAGACGGTGCATCACGATGTTTGGGACTATGATCTGGCCGCGCAGCCGACGCTCACGCGTATCGCTACCGGCGAAGGGCAGCGCGATGTCGTGATCCAGCCGACCAAGCAGGGCTTTGTCTTCGTGCTCGATCGTGACACCGGAAAGCCGGTGTGGCCGGTCGAGGAACGCCCGGTGCCGCAGGGCGGCGCGGAAGGAGAGGCGCTGTCCCCGACGCAGCCATTCCCGACACATGTGCCGGCACTGACATCGCAGACGATCTCGCCCGATGATGCGCTATCTCTGATGCCCGGCATCGGCCGTTCGTCTTGCGAACGTCAGTTCGCGGAAGCACGCAATGAGGGCCTGTTCACGCCGCCCTCGAGGCAAGGCACTCTGGTGTTTCCGTTCACCGGTGGCGGGGTGAACTGGGGCAGCGCGGCCTTCGACCCGGTCAACCAGATCCTTTATGCCAACACCAGTCGCGCCGTTCACCTCATCAAGCTGATCCCGCGCGCCGAGGCGGCCGGATTCAATCCGCCGCCCGGTCACGATTTCGGCCAGCAGCGTGGCGCGCCGTTCGCGATGTCGCGTGCGTTGGTGACGTCGCCGCTTGGGCTGCTCTGCAACAAGCCGCCATGGGGTGAGATGGTCGCGGTCGATGTTCGGGCAGGAAAAATCCTCTGGCGGGCGACGGTCGGCACCACCGAGGATCTGGCCCCGCTCGGCGTGCCGTTGCCCTGGGGCGCGCCGCTCGTCAACGGGCTGGCTGTCACCGCCGGCGGTCTCGTCTTCACCGGAGCGATGGACGCTTATTTGCGTGCCTTCGACGGGCGCAGCGGCAAGGAGCTGTGGCAGGGTCGGCTGCCGGTGCCCGGTGTCGCCAATCCCATGACCTATTTCTGGAAGGGCGAGCAATATGTTGCGATCGGCGCCGGCGGCCACTCCGAGGCAGGTACCTCGATCGGCGACAGCTTGGTGGCGTTCCGCCTGGCGCGGCCGGGCGAGGGGCCGACATTATGGTCGCGAACCATCGATCGTCCTGGTGGACGCTTCCTTGCGGCATCCTCGGTGATCGGGATCGGGATCGTCGTGATCGCGATCGCAAGCCTGCGCTGGCGTCGCCGCGGCAAGCAATCGTGATCGTGGTGTGCATGCGATGCGAACGCTCGTTTACATCACGCGACTATTGCACAAAGGCGAGGCCGATGCGCCTGTCGTTGCGCCAAACCGTGCGGCAATGCCGTACGAAATCGTCGCGCACGATCGCAAGCGTGAACGATGGCGGCAGCATGACGGAGGCGTCGAGGTCGATCGCCGCGCCGTCCGCCGACATGTTTCGCACCGTGCAAGAGATGCCGCTGTTTTCGAAGGTGATCGTTCCACCCTTGAAAACACGGTGACGTTGTGCTGAACGCTTCTCGATCATCCGCGTCGATCCATGTTGATGAGTGTGAAGTAGTGCATGGAAATTGCGTTCAACTAAATTCAATACTGGCGCTACTTGCACAAGCCTTCAGACTTTGTTTACGACGTTGAAGCGGAGAGTCGCTTTGCGAACCTGCCTGCGAGCCCTTTTTTTATGGCGTCACACGCCGATGGAGATACTGATGAAAATTTTGCTTTCGATCTTGTTCGCTGCAGCGTTCTCGCTGTCATCGATGCCCGCCCACGCGGTCAAGTGGGACCTCGCGACCATGAGCTGCAAGCAGTTCCTCGAAAGCGGTGAAGACAACATCCAGGTCGTGCTGACCTGGATGGACGGCTGGTACAAGGGCGACGAGGACAACGCGATCATCGACACCGACGAGTTCATCGACAACGCCAAGAAGTTCGGCGCTTATTGCGCAAAGAATCCGAACGCCAGCATCGTCACCGCGGCCGACGAGATCCTCGGCAAGTAAGATCGCCGCCGCGACGATGCCAAGCGCGGCCGCGATCGCGTTTCCCATCCCGACATGAGTGCATCGAGAGCCGCGCTGCGCTTGCCCGCGGCTCTCTTCTTTTCAGGTCGCGTTTCACCCCGGCAGCATCGCGAACGCGCTCGACACCATCGCGACCGGCTTGCTGTCGGCAGCCGAGAGCAGCGTCACGCGGCCGAAGCTCATGGTGCGCCCGAGCCGCACCACGCGCGCATCCGCAAGCACATCGGACGAGGAGACCGCGCGCATGAAATGCGTGGTCTGGTCGACCGTGGTCATCGGGCGGTAGCCGCGATTGGCAGCGAGGATCGCGATCACCATGGCGGTGTCGGCAAGCGCCATCAGGGCCTGACCGCAGACCACGCCGCCGTGCCGGCACAGCCGCTCCGAGAACGGCATGCGCAGCAGCGCGCCCGGCTGCCAGTCCGGGAGGTCCGCCGGCTGCGCATGCTCGATGCGCTCGACGGCGAGGTTGAGGTCCTGGACCCAGGGCGCAAAAACCTCGCCGAGGATGCGTCGGGCGTCTGCGATGCCGAACTCGGCCTGTGGCTGCATTTGCATTGCTGTTGCGCTCTCCCGTGTTGCCGGATGTTTCGCCTCATTGTGCGCTCATCGCCGCGGCAAAGTCACCCGGCTTGCGCCGGTCTCCTCGGCTTGAAAATGCCCGAGTTGGCCCGGTATGATGCCTTGCTTGGGTACGGGTGGAAGATGTTGCGTCGGTGTGTCCTCGTCTTTTGCATGGCCGCGCTCGGTTTCGCGCTGGGCGGGTGCACCAAATGCGGGCCGGTGTGGGACGATTGGCTGCATGCGCCCAAATCGTGCAGATCGGATCGGCTCTAGCGGCACACGTTGCCTTGAGCGGCCCCTTGGACGCAGCCGGGCCGAAGCAAGGATGACACGGGCGGGGCGGTCCGCGCCTCATGGATGATCAAGGAGTGGATGATGAAGCTTTTCCGTTTGGCCGCGGTGCTGGCCGTGTTGGCGGGACCGGCCTACGCGCAAATGCCCAATCTCAATTTGCTGCAGGATGCCCCGAGCAAGACCCCGGAGGAAAAGGCCGCCGAAGCCGAGCGCGACAGGGCCTACAAGGAAACGCTGAAGAAGATCCCGGATTCCAAGGGATCGAACGATCCCTGGGGCGGCATGCGCTCCGATCCGCCGAAGCAGCCGGCGCCGAAGGCCTCGGCCGCAACCAGCGCGCCGAAGAAGACAAAGAGCGGCACGGCGGCCAACTGACCGCGAAACCCGTTTGGAGGGCGCAACGCCCCTTCGGACAGGACTCCTCTTCGTTCGGCCCGCGCCTACATTTGGTTGAGTGTATTGCGTCGAGGAGTAGCGGAAGATGGCCGATCGGCCGCGGGATCTCGCCGAGCGGATGGCGCGCCGGCGCAAGCTGGTGGGCAAGCCGGGCCAGGTGGCCGGCGACGGCTATCTGCGCGAGACCTTCACGCTGCCGCGCGCAGCGGCGCGGGAAAGGGCGCAGGCCTTCTTCGCCCGCTACCCCAAGGCCGGCTATATGAGCGCCGTCGAGGCCTGGCGCGAGCTGCCCGGCGGCGACATCGAGTTCACCATGCGGCGGCTGCCCAGCGCGGATTGACCGAGGCTTGATCCGAAGGCGAGCCTCCGCTCGAACTCCGTGGTTCTCCGACCATGAACAAAGTTCCTGAACATCGCACGGGCTGCTTGCGGACACCGTTGAACTCTGAGGCGGTTCCGGCCAAGGTTCCAGATCGCTCCAGACGGCATGTGCCTTGCTTCTCTGATGGCGGCACGCAACCATGGACGTCCCATGCTCGGCATTCCCCGCCGTTATTCACATTTCGTCTTTGGCATCATCCAGTCCGGATTGACCTCGCTGATCGCGGCGGGGATCGCCAGCTTTCCCGCAGCCAGCCCGATGAGCTTCGTTCGGCACTGGATGGTGTCGTGGCTGATCGCATGGGCGACGATGCTGCCGATCGTGCTGCTGGCGGCACCTGCGATTCGCGCCTTCTCGCTGCGCCTGACGCAGGAGGAGCGGGATCCGCGGGTCGGCCGGGAGGCATGAAAAAAGTCTCGCCTGGGAGCGCCAAGCGTGGCCGAGAGTCATTGGAGGCTGGGGTGCTGGGCTGCAACACCTGAGCGGGGCTACTCTGGCCGGCTCGGCTGACGACAGCCTGACGCGTCTACCCGCGCGACGGCTGGCGTAATCCGCCGAGGTCGCGATCGAAGGGCCGCAGACTGGCCCCGCACCCGTCCCAATTTCGACATCCGCTCGCGCCACTGCGGACATACCCGTCGGCAAGATCTGATCCGTCGGCAGTGCCATGGGGGAAACGTGGCGCGCCGAGAACGGGGTGGCGTCATGGATAACGTAGAGCGGTCATTCGCCGCCGCGACGGCGGTTGGCTTCGTGGTGCTGGTGATCGGCCTGGTGCTGCTGGCGGTGCTGTAGCGGGTGCGCGGCCCGGCCGGAGTTCGTGCCTTCCGATGGCAGGCGCAGTCACATCCTGTCTGTCAAAACTGCAAAACAACCCCATGCACAGTAGGCCGCCCGGCAATTTGCTTGGTCCGCCAATGGCTTGAACTTGGTGTTTAGATACCTCAAGCCTTCGTTGCGCCCCTCAAGCCCGGCGATGGCCAGTTCCGAAGCCGGTCCTTGCTTCTCAGTGAATCCTGACCTCGTTCAGGGGAAGATGGAGCTCGGCGGCACGCTCCTGGCGATCCTTCCTGCGGAACTCGTTCTCCTGTCGCTCGAACTTCGCCATCTCCTCGTGCGCCGCCTCGAGCAGCTGATGGCGCCACATGGCAGCGCCGTGCGTGGTTTCCGTCATGATCATGGTCCCCAGAGTTGCGGTCCATGACCAGAGAAGGCCGGAGACCGCGAAAAGGTTCGGTGCCGTCGGATCGGAATTCTGACGGCATCTCGTCCGCGCGCCGTTGAGGCGCATCAAACATGGAGGGGAGGCCGACCGCCCGAAATCCGGGTACTGTCCTAGTTAGGACACCCGCGATGGCAGATTAGGACACTCGCCCTCGCGGACCCATGCAGCTATTCGATTGTTTGGACAAATTTCCTCATATTCGGGCCTTGCCGATTAATTTGACTCTGGTTCACCTGAACACGCTTTCCCGCAAGATTCTTGTATCCAGCGCTAAGAACCGAAATCGGTATACCGAGCCCGCCAGAAACAACTGATGCGGTATTTGCGTCATTGATTTCTGTTTGGAACATTCGGCGGAATTCGACCGCATTCCTCGGAACTGGCTGTGAACTCGGGTGGATATGAAAAAGGCTGGGGTTACTGCGGTAGACGTCGAAGATCTCTTTGCCGATCTCAAGAACGACGGTTTTGAACGCGCTAGCTGAATCGAGGCTCATCTGGGTCAGCCGATTGCCGACATAGCTGTAGATTTTCGGCGTTGACATCCTGAACTGGTTCGATTTGAGGAAGAACTCAGATTGAGTTGAGCCGCGCGTTCGTGTGATGCCATACAAGAGAGAAAGAACCGCTCGAACGGCGCGCTTTGATGAACCATCCGCCGAAAACGGAATGATTAAGCGATCAGCCGCCGACATCGCCAGTTCTGTATACACTGTGAAGCTTGGATTGCAGTCCAAAAAAACTGCACAGTCGCGAACATCCCACGACTGTCTGACGTCGGCAATCAAATCCGAAATCCACTGATGAACAATCCGCCATCCATCGCTGGGGCCGCCACTCGCTGCATGCGCAACGCGCGATGTTTGAACCTCAAGTTGCTCGTCTCCGACGATCAAGTAAAGATTGTCAGGAACGTTCGTATTGAAGTCAGCGGGCCTTGAGACGTATCTCGATCCAACTGCCGGATTTGTGTAGGGGCTGATAACTCGTTCATCGATGTAACCCGCAATTGTCCTGCGGGGTGTCTTTGTCGAAAACTCGGTAAGTAACCGTTCGCCCTCAATAATGCCCCCGAGCAACATGCTCGACGCATTCGCTTGCGGGCATAGGTCAATCACCAGCACGTTCTGGTCGCGATGCGTTCGGGCATACTCGCAGGCGACTTGAAAGGTGAGGTAGCTCTTGCCAACTCCCCCCTTGTTGTTCCACAAAGCATAAACGGCCATAGGGTTCCTCGCGGTAGACGATGGCCGTATCTGCCAGACATCGGCATACTAGTGGTAAGATTTTTGCCGGAATCACGCTTTTTTCTAGCTTTTCCCACCATCGATTACTCGGAAGCTCCGGCTTACGCGAACCGGCCTGTTCGGCTCCAGCGGCAGCACCGCATCAATCAGATCCCCAATTGTCCAGACTCGATCCGCAACACCAATGGCAACCGCTGGCGTGGTCCGCAAGGACTCGTGGACGCGGCAGAGGTTGTAATGGGCAACGTACAGGCTGACCGCCGCAGCGTGGTTGGTGAGCTTCTTTGAAAAGCCATTGGTGAGGCGCGCGAACCGCTTCTGCGTCATCCGCAGCGTGAGGTTCTGACGCTCAACGTAGCTGGTCGAGATTTTGACCGGGAAGCCGCTTACTACCTCACGCTCTACGGCGATTACCTCAGCCGGGCTGTAGCGGCGCGCAGCGTCTTTTACAGCCAGGTTGGTTACGCTGTAGGTCTTTACGATCACGCCATGGTGCGCCTTGCCCCGAAATGCGTCCCGGATGGCGTTCTGGTACGGCAGGAAGCCATCGGTGCTGATCTCGGGCTCGCCAAGCACGCGCTCGCGCAAGTCCTGCGTAAACAGGTCCGTATTCTCACTGTCGCGCTTGCCGGTGCGGTAGCTGATGATCGCGCGGCTGGCAGAGCCCAAGCCGATGAACGTGTACTGATCGCCTTTATGGCCGATCTCGTGACGCTCAACGCGCTTCTGCTTCTTGCCGACGTAGCCCCAAATCTCGTCAAGTTCGATGCGGCCGACACGAACACCGACCATCATGCGGTCGTGCAGCTCGGCGCAGCCCCGGCCGATGCGCTCACCAAGGCGCATGATGGTGTCGCGGTGGATGCCGGTCAGGCGCTCAGTGGCGCGGATGCTCTGGCCTTCGGTGAGGCAAGAGATGACGAGTATCTGTTGGTCGCGGGACAGGACGTTCATGAGGGCGCAATCCTCTGTAGGATTGGCCCCGGGGACTCTAGAAAAGCCGCTCTGCAAAGCGTATATTCTAGCGTGGTCGCTGGCCCGGGGCGCAATCTCGGGTGGGTGACTAGGGATCGCTGAGGCTGCAACCACGGCGGTCCCGCTTGTTTCGATCTCGGCAGCCCCGCCGGGATTCGGACCCGGACCTCTCCGCGTGTAACAGCGAGCGTCCTACCTTTAGACCACGGGGCACCAAGTAGAGCCGATTAAGGGGCCGCCACCGTCCTTGTGAGAGAGCGGGGGTGGTGGCCCCACCTGTGTGTCATAGCCTCAGCGCCGGTCGGGATTACGCTGAAGCTCTGCCGGTCTTCTCATGCTCGCCTCCATTAGCTAGCATCTTACATTTCTTCTTGTCGTCCGCAACAGAAAAAGAGATTGGAGATTAGATTTATCTCTTGTGCAATCTATCGGAATTTGAGATAGAGTGTCACTTCGGCAATATGGAGGCTGGAGATGGCAAAGGCGCGTAGTCCAAACTATCCGATGTTGGACTTTGGGGCTGCACTACAGGCGGCGAGGAAGGCGTACATCAACGACCATCGCAACAAAATGTCTCGGATCGTGCTAGCAAAGCATTTGGGGCACGACAGTCTCAGCGGGCCCGCGCTCGGCAAGATCGGGGCTTTAAGGGCGTATGGGTTGATTGACGGCAACGGCGATGAACTCCGCATCACTAGTGAGGCGGTTCATGCTTTGGAGGCGCCTGAAGGTTCTCCTGAGCGGGCTAGCGCAATCTCACAAATGGCTTTGCGGCCCAAGCTATTTCAGGAAATCCGGAAAGAATTTCCGGGCTCTGTTAGTCCGGACAACCTCCGCTTTTGGCTTATCAAACGGGATTTTGTACCGGACGCCGCTGAGAAGGCCGCAAAGACTTATCTAGCCACTATGCGGCTTGTGGATGGGGGCGCTCAGGCGTATAATTCTGAGAGCGACGTAGCCCCGGAGCCCCTAATGACACCACAAGCACCCACCGCAGCGCCGGTATCCAATCGCGCGTCCCGCCCGGAGGATTTTGCGCCCTTGCCCGATGATCAACCGCTTGTGGTTGTGATGAATGGCGATCGGCTGAATATCAAGGCGTCGGTTGACTTGGAGGGGCTTAAGAACCTCCGAGATATTTTGGAGAGGTATGAGGGCATTCTCCTAATGATGCAGAAAATGAACCCGGAAAAGAAAGAGGCCGCCAACTGAGGCGGCCTCTTAATTAGCGGGTCTTCCCGCAATCGTCGCAGCACCACTTTATGGTTCCAGAAAACGTGCCACGAAAACACGTATGCCGAGTGACCGTCTTGCAGCGGTTACAGAATTTGTCTTCAGAGTCTCCGGGATAGTCCATACGGCACCTCCTAGATGTCCTGCGTGGTCACAGTTTCGCTGAGTCGGTGAGACGATCCTCATCACAAAACGGATCGACTGAAGAAGGCTGGGGACGAATTAGGACACCAACAAATTTCTAAATAGGACACATGGGGTTAAATACGGACAGTACCGAAATCCGCAAAAGAACATATTGCGAACATAGAACAGATAGGGTACATTGCCTTTATCGCCGAGCTGCCTCGCAATCGTTTGTCCCTCACGCGAATCCTCGCCATAAGGAGCACGACCCAATGTCCGCAACTGCCCTGCGTATCGTCGAAGGATCTTCCATGGACAAGAGTAAAGCTCTGGCCGCCGCGCTCTCTCAGATCGAGCGGCAGTTCGGCAAGGGCTCGGTGATGAAGCTGGGCAAGAACGACCGGTCCATGGACATCGAGGCGGTGTCCTCCGGCTCCCTCGGGCTTGATATCGCGCTCGGCATCGGCGGCCTGCCCAAGGGGCGTGTCGTCGAGATCTACGGGCCGGAATCGTCGGGCAAGACGACGCTGGCGTTGCATACGGTGGCGGAGGCGCAGAAGAAGGGCGGCATTTGCGCCTTCATCGACGCCGAGCACGCGCTCGACCCGGTCTATGCCCGCAAGCTGGGCGTCAACATCGACGAGCTGCTGATCTCGCAGCCCGACACCGGCGAGCAGGCGCTGGAGATCTGCGACACCTTGGTGCGCTCCGGTGCCGTCGACGTTCTCGTGGTCGATTCGGTCGCGGCGCTGGTGCCGAAGGCCGAGCTCGAGGGCGAGATGGGCGACGCGCTGCCGGGCCTGCAGGCCCGCTTGATGAGCCAGGCGCTGCGCAAGCTCACGGCCTCGATCAACAAGTCCAACACGATGGTGATCTTCATCAACCAGATCCGCATGAAGATCGGCGTGATGTACGGCTCGCCTGAAACGACCACCGGCGGCAATGCGCTGAAATTCTACGCCTCAGTCCGCCTCGACATCCGCCGCATCGGCGCGATCAAGGAGCGTGACGAGGTGGTCGGCAACACCACGCGCGTCAAGGTGGTGAAGAACAAGCTGGCGCCGCCCTTCAAGCAGATCGAGTTCGACATCATGTACGGCGAGGGCGTCTCCAAGATGGGTGAGATCCTCGATCTCGGCGTCAAGGCCGGCATCGTCGAGAAGTCCGGCGCCTGGTTCTCCTATGACAGCCAGCGCCTCGGTCAGGGCCGCGAGAACGCCAAGGCGTTCCTGAAGGGCAATCCCGACATCACCGCCAAGATCGAGACCGCGATCCGCCAGAACTCCGGCCTGATCGCCGAGCAGATCCTGGCCGGCACGCCCGAGCGTGACGCCGACGGCGAGGAGCCGGCGGAAGAGTAAGCCTCGACCAGCGAAGAGTTTTCGCGAGGAACGGGCGCTGAGGACGTTGAGTTGCCGACGTCATCGGCGCCCGTTTCGTTTGCGTTGCGTTGATCAGGTGGTGCGATGAAGCGGCTGATCTTGACCGGCTGCGGTGGCGGGAGTGATCTCGCTCGATCGGGGTTGGCCGAGATCGTCATCCCGTTCCATTTGAGTGGGGACCGCTCCCGCCGGCGGAAAAGCTCTCGGCTTATTTGGCCGCTACACCGCAGACCTTGGCCCGGCTGATCATCGGTCGGATTGGGTCCGCTGGCCACGGGGCGCCAAGGGTCGCAAATTATCGCTGGCCGAGTTTTGCGAGCCGTACGACGAGATCGGAATTCTGGTTCGGAGCGAATCCCCGCGACCAGCTGCAATTGGTCTGGTTGCTCGATCACCTCGGCAGTTTTCCTGTGCTGGCACAGAAGTTCGGGGTGCGTTTGCTGGACTCCGACCTGTTTTTCGCCCCCGATGATGATTTTGCCGAGAGCGAGCCTCATATTCCTGTCGTGAACGCTGCTGCGGAGGAGTTCGAGACTGGCACGGCGGTGTGGTCGGCCTATCGCGCGCCGACGCCTGAGGCTTGCATGGACTTGCTTCGGTGCGATCTGAGTGCATTGCTGATGCTGCGGCCGGCTTTGCTCAATCTGCTGGCGGAACTGCCGTCACCCTCAACAGGACTTGGTGCACAGGACTTGGTGCGACCGAGATGCGATTTCTGGAGATGCTTGCGAGAGGGTTTGCCAACACCAATGGCGTAGGGTGGGCAGGGGCGCGTAGCGCCGCGCCCACCATTATTCAACGCACAAAGGTGGTGGGCTTGCGCTCTGCCCACCCTACGAGACCGCCGTCGCGTCCTACTCCGCGGCTTCTGCGTAATCGCTCACCGGCGGGCAGGAGCACACGAGGTTGCGATCGCCGTAGACGTTGTCGACGCGGCCCACCGGGCTCCAGTACTTGTCGGTCCGTGACGTGCCCGCTGGGAAGCAGCCTTCGCTGCGGGTGTAGGCGCGCTTCCAATCGTCATCGGCGATGTCGTGCACGGTGTGGGGAGCGTGGCGCAGCGGCGAGGCTTCGATCTTGAAGCGGCCGGCCTCGACCTCGGCGATCTCCTTCCGGATCGCGATCATGGCGTCGCAGAAGCGGTCCAGCTCCGCCTTCGATTCCGACTCGGTCGGCTCGATCATCAGCGTGCCCGGCACCGGGAAGCTCATGGTCGGCGCGTGGAAGCCGTAGTCGATCAGGCGCTTTGCGATGTCGTCGACGGTAACGCCCGATGTCGTCTTCAGCGGACGCGGATCGACGATGCACTCGTGCGCGACACGGCCCTTCGCGTTCTTGTAGAGCACCGGGAAGTGCGGATCGAGGCGGGCCGCGATGTAGTTGGCGTTGAGGATCGCGATCTCGGTGGCGCGCTTCAAGCCTTCGCCGCCCATCATCAGGATGTAGATGTAGGAGATGGTCAGGATCGAGGCCGAGCCGAACGGCGCGGCCGAGACCGGCCCGACTGGCGCTTCAGCATTCGTCACCGGATGACCCGGCAGGAACGGCGCCAGGTGCGCCTTGACGCCGATCGGGCCCATGCCGGGGCCGCCGCCGCCATGCGGAATGCAGAACGTCTTGTGCAGGTTGAGATGGCTGACGTCGGCACCGTAATCGCCGGGCCTGCTCAGGCCGACCTGCGCGTTGAGGTTGGCGCCGTCCAGATAGACCTGGCCGCCATGGGCGTGCACGATGTCGCAGATCTCGCGGATATGCTCCTCGAACACGCCATGGGTCGAGGGATAGGTGATCATGACCGCCGCGAGGTCGTTGGAATGCTTCTCCGCCTTGGCGCGGAGATCATTGACATCGACGTCGCCGTTCTTCTCGCAAGACACCACCACCACGTCCATGCCGACCATCGCGGCGGAGGCCGGATTGGTGCCGTGGGCGGAGGAGGGGATCAGGCAGATCCTGCGGTGGCCCTGTCCGCGCGCGGCATGGTAGCCACGGATCGCCAAAAGCCCGGCATATTCGCCTTGCGCGCCCGAGTTCGGCTGCAGCGAGATCGCGTCGTAGCCGGTGATGTCGCACAGCCATTTCTCCAGCCGGGCGAACAGCGCGTGATAGCCGGCGGCCTGCTCGCGCGGCACGAACGGGTGCAGCGAGGCGAATTCGGGCCAGGTCAGCGGCATCATCTCGGTGGTCGCGTTCAGCTTCATCGTGCAGGATCCCAGCGGGATCATGGCGCGGTCGAGCGCGAGGTCGCGGTCGCTGAGCTTGCGCATGTAGCGCAGCATCTCGGTCTCCGAGCGATGCGCGTGGAACACGGGATGGGTGAGGAAAGCGGTGGTGCGCTTCAAATCGTCCGGCAGCGCCTCGCGCGTCTCGGCGTCGATCTCGGCATAGGCGAGCGTGCCGCCGAAGGCGCGCCAGACCGCTTCCACCGTCGCCGGCGTGGTGGTCTCGTCGAGCGCGATCCGCAGGGCGCTGTCACTGACGCCGAGATTGATCTTTTCGCTCGCCGCGCGCGCGACGATCTCGGCGCGCTTGGCGCCGGCATCGACGCTGAGCGTGTCGAAGAAGTTGTCGGACTGCGGCGCAAAGCCGAGCTTGCGCAGGCCGCTCGCGAGCACGGCGGTGCGCCGATGCACGGTGCGTGCGATCTGCGAGAGGCCCTCGGGGCCGTGATAGACCGCATACATCGAAGCGATCACGGCGAGCAGCACCTGCGCGGTGCAGATGTTGGAGGTCGCCTTCTCGCGGCGGATGTGCTGCTCGCGGGTCTGCAGCGCCAGCCGGTACGCCGGCGCGCCGCGGGAATCGACGGAGAGGCCGACGATGCGGCCGGGCAGCGACCGCTTCAGCGCATCGCGCACGGCCATATAGGCCGCGTGCGGTCCGCCATAGCCCATCGGCACGCCAAAACGCTGCGCCGAGCCGATCGCGATGTCGGCACCGAGCTCGCCGGGCGAAGCCAGCAGCGTCAGCGCCAGCAGGTCGGCGGCAACGATCGCCAGCGCGCCCTTGGCCTTCAGCGCGGCGATCGCCGGCCTGAGATCGCGCAATGCGCCGGAAGAGCCCGGATATTGCAGCAGTGCGCCGAGCACGTCGGCCTTGTCGAGGTCAGTGAGGGGATCGCCGACGATCAACTGCCAGCCCAGCGGCTCGGCGCGGGTGCGCATCACGGCCAGCGTCTGCGGATGCACGTCCTTGTCGACGAAGAACGCCTTCGCCTTCACGGGCGAGTGCCGCTCCGCCAGCGCCATGGCTTCGGCCGCTGCAGTGGCTTCGTCGAGCAGCGAGGCGTTGGCGACGTCGAGCCCGGTAAGGTCGCAGATCATGGTCTGGAAGTTGAGCAGCGCTTCCAGCCGGCCCTGGCTGATCTCGGGCTGGTAGGGCGTGTAGGCGGTGTACCAGGCCGGGTTCTCCAGGATGTTGCGCTGGATCACCGCGGGCAGGATGGTGCCGGAATAGCCTTGTCCGATCAGCGAGGTGAAGACCTGGTTCCGGCGCGCAAGCTCGGTCATGTGCGCGATCGCCTCGGTCTCGCTGAGCGGCTTGCCGAGATCGAGCGGGGCGGCCTGCCGGATCGAGGCCGGCAGCGTTTCCGCCATCAGCGCATCGACGCTCTTGGCACTGACTGTCTCAAGCATGGCGGTGACATCGCGCGCCGATGGGCCGATGTGGCGGCGAACGAAACTGGCGGCGGTGTCGCCGTTGGTCTTGCGGTGCGCGGTCATCGCTTGCTCCATCGTCTTTAGGCCGTGTGCGCCTTGTAGGCGGCTTCGTCCATGAGGCCGCCGAGCTCGCCCTTGTCGGCGATCCTGATCTTGAAGAACCAGGCCTTGCCCTGCGCGTCCGAATTCACCAGCGCCGGCTCGGCGGCGAGCGCCTCGTTGGCCTCCAGCACCTCACCCGTCACGGGCGCGTAGACGTCGGACGCGGCCTTGACCGATTCCACGACGGCGGCGGCTTCGGCCTTCTTCAGCGCGCGGCCGACCTTGGGCAATTCGACGAACACGACGTCGCCGAGTTGCTGCTGCGCATAGTCGGTGATGCCGACGGTGGCGATATCGCCGTCGATCGCGAGCCATTCGTGGTCGGAGGTGTACAGCGTCGTGGTCATTGTTGATCCTCAGCGTTTGTAGGTGTTTTTCACGAAGGGCATGGCCGCGACCTGCACGGGAAGGCGCTGGCCGCGCACCTCGGCGAACAGTTTCGTGCCAAGCGCGGCGAGGCCCACGGGAACGTAGCCCATTGCGACCGGCGCATTCAGGCTCGGGCCGAAGCCGCCCGAAGTGACCTTGCCGATCGGCTCGCCGCCGGCGTCATTCGCAAACAGCAGCGCGCCTTCGCGCACCGGCGCGCGGCCTTCGGCACGGAGGCCGACGCGGCGTCGGGACGCGCCCTGATCGAAATGGGCGAGGATTCTTTCCGCACCCGGAAAGCCGCCGGCCCGCGCGCCGCCGGAGCGGCGGCTCTTCTGCACCGACCATTCCAGCGCGGCTTCGACCGGCGTGGTCGCGGTGTCGATGTCGTGGCCGTAGAGGCAGAGCCCGGCCTCCAGCCGCAGGCTGTCGCGAGCCCCGAGGCCGATGGGCAGCACGTCGGGATCATCGAGCAGCGTTCGAGCGAGCCGCTCGGCGTCCGCAGCGGGGACCGAAATCTCGAACCCGTCTTCGCCGGTGTAGCCGGAGCGCGAGACGAAACACTTGATGCCGGCGACCTCGTGCGGGCCTGCGTCCATGAACGTCATGGCAGGAGCCGCTGCACACAATTTCGCCAGCGCTGACTCCGCCTTTGGCCCCTGCAGCGCGATCAGCGCGCGGTCGGCAAGCGAATCGATGACGCAGTCACCGGAGAGATGTGCGCGCAGATGCGCCTCGTCCGGCTCCTTGCAGGCGGCGTTGACGACCAGGAACAGGTGATCGCCGAAATTGGCGACCATGAGATCGTCCAGAATGCCGCCATCCGCATTGGTGAACTGGGCGTAGCGCTGGCGTCCGGGCGGGATCGCCACGATGTCCTGCGGCACCAGCCGCTCCAGGGCGCGGGCGGCATCCTCCACCTTGCCCGACTTCGGCCGGAGCGCGATCTGGCCCATGTGGGAGACGTCGAACAGGCCGGCTTTGCTGCGGGTATGGAGGTGCTCCTTCAGCACGCCCGCGGGGTACTGCACCGGCATGTCATAACCGGCGAACGGCACCATCTTGCCGCCCAGGGACACGTGGAGATCGTAGAGGGGGGTACGCTTCAGGGAGTCTTGGTCGTGCGCTAGCATCACAGGGGCCCTCGGCGGTTCCCCCGGGAGGATTCCCTGAGGACACCGGTCGAAGCCCCATCTGTCGCTGTGCCTGAGAGTATTATCCCGTCGGCGGACGCAGTCCGGGCCTTATGCCCGTCGGCGCCTCTTTCCAGATGCTGTCAAAGCCACGCGGTCCTTTTGCCTGAGAGTTTCCGGGGCGGTTGCTCCTTCGGCGCCGGCTGCCTAAAGCCGATCTCTCCCGACGTGGCCGTACGATACAGATGGGTAGAGACCACAAGCCGGCCAAGCCTGTCAACGCGACACGCGCGTCTTTCAACGGGATTGCGCGCCTGCAGCAACCCTCTGATCTCTCTGCACAGTTTCTGGACAGCGAAGCTGGCCTTGTCTAAAAGCGCTTTGGCCCGCAGATATCAGCCGAAACGTCAGGTTTGGACGGCAGGACAGCGGGTCCAAGCACACCCGATTGGATGAACATGAGCGGCGTCAACGAGATCAGGTCGACCTTTCTGAACTTCTTCGCCGAGAACGGCCACGAGATCGTGCCGTCCTCGCCACTCGTGCCGCGCAACGACCCCACCTTGATGTTCACCAATGCGGGCATGGTGCAGTTCAAGAACGTCTTCACCGGCGTCGAGAAGCGGCCCTATCAGCGCGCCACCACCTCGCAGAAGTGCGTGCGCGCCGGCGGCAAGCACAACGACCTCGACAATGTCGGCTACACCGCGCGCCACCTCACCTTCTTCGAGATGCTCGGCAATTTCTCGTTCGGCGATTATTTCAAGGAGCGCGCGATCGAGCTGGCCTGGAAGCTGATCACGACCGAGTTCGGGCTGAAGAAGGACAAGCTGCTGGTCACGGTCTATCACACCGACGACGAGGCGGCGGGCCTGTGGAAGAAGATCGCAGGCTTCTCCGAGGACCGCATCATCCGCATTCCGACCTCGGACAATTTCTGGGCGATGGGCGACACCGGCCCGTGCGGCCCGTGCTCGGAGATCTTCATCGACCGCGGCGAGCACATCTGGGGCGGGCCTCCGGGCTCGCCGGAAGAGGACGGCGACCGCTTCCTCGAATTCTGGAACCTCGTGTTCATGCAATACGAGCAGGTGACGAAGGAGGAGCGCGTGGGCTTGCCACGTCCCTCGATCGACACCGGCATGGGCCTGGAGCGCATTGCCTGCATCCTCCAGGGCGTCGAGAGCGTGTTCGAGACCGACCTGTTCCGCAACCTGATCGACGCGACGTCGTCCGCGCTCGGCACCGGGCCGAACGAGCAGACCGTGGCCTCGTTCCGCGTCATCGCCGACCATCTGCGCTCCTCGGCCTTCCTTGTCTCGGACGGCGTGCTGCCATCGAACGAGGGCCGCGGCTATGTGCTGCGCCGGATCATGCGACGCGCGATGCGCCATGCGCAGCTGCTGGGCGCCAAGGAGCCCTTGATGCACCGGCTGGTCTGGGCGCTGGTGCGCGAGATGGGCCAGGCCTATCCCGAGCTGATGCGCGCGGAGAAGCTGATCGAGGAAACGCTGCGGCTGGAAGAGACCCGCTTCCGCAAGACGCTGTCGCGCGGCCTCGCCATCCTCGACGAGAAGAGCGCCGGCCTGAAGAAGGGCGACATGTTCGACGGCGACGTCGCCTTCACGCTCTACGACACCTATGGCTTTCCGCTGGACCTGACGCAGGACGCGCTGAAATCGCGCGGCATCGGTGTCGATCAGGCGGCGTTCACCGACGCGATGGAGCGGCAGAAGGCCAAGGCGCGCGAATCGTGGAAGGGTTCTGGGGAAGCTGCGTCCGAGGCGATCTGGTTCCCGCTGCGCGAGAAGCTGGGTGCGACAGAGTTCCTGGGCTACGAGACCGAGAGCGCCGAAGGCGTGGTCTCCGCGCTGGTCAAGGACGGCGCTGAGGTCGCGAGCCTCAAGGCCGGCGAGACCGGTGCGATCGTGCTGAACCAGACACCTTTCTATGCGGAGTCCGGCGGCCAGGTCGGCGACACCGGCGTGCTCTCGGGCGAGGGCGGCATCAAGGTCCGCGTCACCGACACGCAGAAGAAGCTGGGCGATCTCTTCGTTCACATCGGCACGGTCGAGAGCGGCGAAGTGAAGCTCGGCACTGCGCTGCAGCTCGAGGTGGATCACGCACGGCGCTCGACGATCCGGGCGCATCACTCCGCAACCCACATCATCCACGAAGCGCTGCGCCAGGTGCTCGGCGACCACATCGCCCAGCGCGGCTCGATGGTCGCGCCGGACCGGCTGCGCTTCGACTTCGTGCATCCCAAGCCGATCACGGCCGAGGAGCTGTCCCGTGTCGAGGACATCGCCAACGACGTGGTGCTGGAAAACGACGAGGTCACCACGCGCATCATGGGCGTGGACGAGGCCCGCGAGGCCGGCGCGCGCGCCCTGTTCGGCGAGAAATACGGCGACGAGGTTCGCGTCGTCTCGATGGGCAGGACCGCGCGCGAGCGCGGCGCCAATGCGCTCGGCTGGTCGGTCGAGCTCTGCGGCGGCACCCACGTGAAGCGCACCGGCGACATCGGCCTGATCACGCTGACGGGCGAGAGCGCGGTTGCTTCCGGCGTGCGCCGCATCGAGGCGCTGACCGGCAATTATGCGCGCAGGCACGCCAACGACACCATGTCTCTGGCGAAGACCGCGGCGAACGAGCTGCGCACTTCGCTCGACGACGTTCCATCACGGATCGCCGCGCTGATGGAGGAGCGCAAGAAGCTCGAGCGCGAGCTCTCCGATGCCCGCAAGAAGCTGGCGATGGGCGGCGGCGCATCCGCCGGCAACGGCGCAGCATCGGGCGTGCGCGAGGTCGGCGACGTCAAGCTGATGGCGCGCGCGGTCGAGGGCATCGAGATGAAGGATCTCAAGAGCCTCGCCGACGACGGCAAGAAGCAGATCGGCTCCGGCGTCGTCGCCATCGTCGGCGTCACCGAGGACGGCAAGGCCGGCGTCGTGGTCGGCGTCACCCAGGACCTCACCGCGCGCTTCAACGCCGTGAACCTCGTGCGCATCGCCTCCGAAGCGCTCGGCGGCAAGGGCGGCGGCGGCCGGCCCGACATGGCCCAGGCCGGCGGCCCCGACGGCGCCAAGGCATCCGAGGCCTTGAGCGCCATCGAAAAAGCGATGGCGAGCGCGTAAGGCGCCATGCGCCCCGTTCCGCGAGGACGTGGGCTTCGCGATCCCAACTTACGGGATCGCCTCTACGAACTGTTGGAGCACGATCCCCTGGCCTATTCGGCCGGGGCGCGCTTCATCCAGGTCATCATCGGCATCATCGTGCTCAACGTGGCCGCGATGGTCCTCGCCTCGGTGCCGGAGCTCGATGACCGGTTCGGCAAGCTGTTCGCAGGCATCACCATCCTGTCCGTGGTCGTGTTCGCGCTGGAATATGCCGCGCGGCTATGGACCGTCGCCGGCCACACCCAGTGCAACGGCTCTGCCCTGGCCGACCGCGTCGGCTATGCCCTCTCGGCGCTCGGCATCATCGATCTCATGGCGTTCCTGCCTGCAGCGATCGTGCTCGCCACCGGCGAGCATGCGACGCTGGCAGCCCTTGGCGTGCTGCCGTTCTTCAAGCTGATCCGCTATTCGCCGGCGATGCGCTCGCTGCTGGCCGCCGTGCACGCCGAGCGGCGCGCGCTGATCGGCTGCATCGTCATCCTGGTCGGCGCGGTGCTGACCTTCGCCTCGCTGCTCTATGCCATCGAGCGCGACGTGCAGCCGGACAAGCTCGGTACCATCCCGCAGGCGATGTGGTGGGCGATCGTCACGCTCGGCACCGTCGGCTATGGCGACGTCGTGCCGGTGACGCCGCTCGGCAAGTTCGTCTCGACCTTCGCCATCATCGCGGGCTTTGCCATGATCGCGCTGCCGGTCGCGATCATCTCGACCGCCTTCGCCGAAGAAGTGAAGCGGCGCGATTTCGTGGTGACCTGGGGCATGCTGGCGCGGGTGCCGCTGTTCTCGCACTTGTCGGCGGCGGAGATCGCCGACATCATGCGGCTGTTGCGGGCGCGCACCATCGAGCAGGGCGAGGTCCTGGTGCGGCGCGGGGACGTCGCCTTGTCGATGTATTTCATCACCGCCGGCGAGGTCGAGATCGCGCTGCCGAGCCAGCAGGTGCGCCTTGCCGATGGCACCTTCTTCGGCGAGATCGCGCTGCTGCACAAGACGAAGCGCAGCGGCACGGTGACGGCGACGCGCAAGACGCGGCTGCTCGTGCTCGACGCCCAGGATTTTCACGCGTTGATCGCGCGCATGCCGACGCTCGCCGATCATGTCCACACCACCGCCAAGGCGAGGCTCGCCGATACCGGCGATCTGGCGCTCGCCGAGCTCGCACAGGCGGAGAATGAAGGCACCGACCGCTGAGCGGTACCAAAAGCAAACGGGCCGCGCATGGGCGCGGCCCGTCATGATCTCTGGCCCGGTCGGGCGAATGCGGACGGCTTACGCCGCCAGTTCCTTGGTCAGGTTCTCGGCGACCTTGTCGAGGAAGCCGGTGGTCGAGAGCCAGCGCTGGTCGGCGCCGACCAGGAGCGCGAGGTCCTTGGTCATGTAGCCGGACTCGACGGTGTCGACGCAGACCTTCTCGAGCGTGTTCGCGAATTTCGCCAGCTCGGCGTTGTTGTCGAGCTTGGCGCGGTGAGCGAGGCCGCGCGTCCAGGCGAAGATCGAGGCGATCGAGTTGGTCGAGGTCTCCTTGCCCTTCTGGTGCTCGCGGTAGTGGCGGGTCACCGTCCCATGGGCAGCTTCCGCTTCCACGGTCTTGCCGTCGGGGGTGAGGAGGACCGAGGTCATCAGGCCGAGCGAGCCGTAGCCCTGAGCGACGGTGTCGGACTGCACGTCGCCGTCGTAGTTCTTGCAGGCCCAGACGTAGCCGCCGGACCATTTCAGCGCCGAGGCCACCATGTCGTCGATCAGGCGGTGCTCGTAGGTCAGCCCCTTGGCGTCGAAATCCTTCTTGAACTCCTTGTCGAAGATCTCCTGGAAGATGTCCTTGAAGCGGCCGTCATAGACCTTGAGGATCGTGTTCTTGGTCGACAGGTACACCGGGTAATTGCGGAGCAGGCCGTAATTGAACGAGGCGCGGGCGAAGTCGATGATGGAATCGTCGAGATTGTACATCTCCATGGCGACGCCGGCGCCGGGAGCCTTGAACACTTCCTTCTCGATCACGGTGCCGTCCTCGCCGACGAACTTCAGCGAGAGCGTGCCCTTGCCCGGGAACTTGATGTCGGTGGCGCGGTACTGGTCGCCGTAGGCGTGGCGGCCGATGATGATCGGCTTGGTCCACCCGGGAACCAGACGCGGCACGTTCTTGCAGATGATCGGCTCGCGGAAGATCACGCCGCCGAGGATGTTGCGGATGGTGCCGTTCGGCGACTTCCACATCTGCTTGAGGTTGAACTCCTTCACCCGGGCCTCATCCGGGGTGATGGTGGCGCACTTCACGCCGACGCCGACCTTCTTGATCGCCTCGGCAGCGTCGATCGTGACCTGATCGTTGGTGTGGTCGCGGTATTCCATGCCCAGGTCGAAATAGAGCAGCTCGACATCCAGGAACGGGTTGATCAGCTTGTCCTTGATGTACTGCCAGATGATCCGGGTCATCTCGTCGCCATCGAGCTCGACGACGGGATTGGATACCTTGATTTTTGCCATGATCGGGAAAGCCTCTTGGGAACGGCGCTCGTGGCGCGCCACGGGAATATCCGCCGCCTCTTAGCATCGCCGCGCGGCGGGCGAAAGCCAAGGGATCATGCACTTTTAGCTCATCCAGCTTCCGCAGGCGGGGAGCGGCCAGCCGCCCACAGCCGGGCTGGGCTCGCGTTCCCGGCGAGATTCAAAAGTCGAATCCAAGTCGTTATTTCCCTTGAGAATTTCGTCAGGACAGGCAAACGACAGGCGGGGCATGGCGAAGGGCCGCCCTGAATCCATTCCTTGCAGTGCCTTGCCAGGGCCTTGAGAGACAGTGTGAAAGCGAAGCGAGATGTCGGGGACTGACAAGAGCAAGGCGGGCCTTTCCCTCGACGGTCCCATCGTCATCCTGGTCGAGCCGCAGCTGGGCGAGAACATCGGCATGGCCGCGCGCGCCATGGGCAATTTTGCGCTTGGCGCCTTGCGCATCGTCAATCCCAGGGACGGCTGGCCCAACATCGCGGCCCAGCGCGCCGCGGCCGGCGCCGACCACATTCTGGAAAAGGTCGAACTGTTCGACACGGTGGAGCAGGCGGTCGCCGACCTCGACCTCCTGTTCGCCACCACCGCGCGCCCCCACGACCAGGCCAAGCCCGTTGTGGGGCCGGAAGCCGCAGCCAGCGAGATCGCGGGGCACGTCGCCGGCGGCGGCAAGGCCGGCATCCTGTTCGGCAGGGAGCGCTGGGGGCTGACCAACGAGGAGGTCGGGCTCTCCAACCGGATCATCACCTTCCCGGTCAATCCGGGCTTTGCCTCGCTCAATCTCGCCCAGGCCGTGCTGCTGGTCGGCTATGAATGGTTCAAGCGGGCCACCTCGGGCGCGCTGCCGCACGCCATGCCGGAGCGCTCCGAGCGCGCCTCGCAGCACCAGATGCAGGCCTTCTTCGACAATCTCGTGCGCGAACTCGACAAGGTCGAATTCCTGCGGCCCGCCGAGAAGCGCGACACCATGCTGGTCAACCTGCGCAACATCTTCACCCGCATGGAGCCGACCAAGCAGGACATGCACACGTTGCACGGCGTGGTGATGGCGATCGCGGAAGGGCGCAAGGGGCCGGCCAAGGGCGGCGTGCTCGACGGCGAGCAGGCGACCCGCCTGCGCGCGCTGCTGGCCGAGCACGGGCAGGGCGGCGGCATGCCCGACAGCGGCTCGACCGTGCGCGGTCTCGCCCGCCTGCTTCGCCGCAACCCGACCGATGCCGAACGCCTGCTCTGGCAGGCGCTGACCCGCGACCGCCGCTTTGCCGGCCAGTTCAAGCGCCAGACCCCGGTCGGCCGCCACATTCCTGATTTCGTGTCCTTCCCGCACCGGATCGCGATCGAGCTTGTGAACCCGGGCGAGAGCGAAGCCATCGCCGCAGACCGCGCGTCGCGGCGCGCTTGGCTGGAAGCGCGGGATTATCGCGTGCTCGACATTCGCGCCGCGGATGTGGAGCGGGATCTCGAGGCGGAGCTCGTGCGGCTGCAGGAGATGATGGCGGGACACTCAGACATTCCGTAGGGCACGGCAGCGATTGGCAGGCAAAGCGACACCGGTCCAAGGCCATCCAGCATCATTGATGCATGTCAAAGAGCATGGAACCCCGCTGGTTACGCTCAAGGCAGCAGGGAGGGTTCGACATGTCAATCAGCCGTCGCCAAGCACTTGCCGCCTTCGGCGCCGCGGTGTCGGCGCTTGCGATTGCCCGAGCAGCACGCGCCGAGTTTGATGGTCCAGTCGTCAGGGCTTTGGAGGGCGGCGAAGATTTCTGGCTCGCCCAGGACGCCTATATCTACGGATACCCGCTCGTGACGATGGAAATGACCCGCCGGGTCATGACAAACGTTGCGGCGGTGGAAGGTACCCGCGGACCGATGGGGCAGTTCGTCAAGCTCCGCAAATATCCCGATGCGAGCTTCAAGGACGTCACGGCACCCAATGCCGATACCCTCTACACGACCGCCTGGATCGACGTGGGAGACGAGCCCTGGGTCCTGAGCATGCCGGACATGAAGGACCGCTACTTCCTTTTTCCGATGCTCGACGGCTGGACGAATGTATTCCAGGTGCCGGGCAAGCGCACCACTGGCACCAGGGCGCAGACATACGCGATCACGGGCCCGGGCTGGAAGGGAGTGCTTCCCGCCAGCGTGAAGGAATACAGATCACCTACTAGCATGGTGTGGATTCTGGGCCGCATCTACTGCACCGGCACGCAGGAGGATTATGCGGCCGTGCACGCGGTACAGGATCAGTTCAAGCTCGTACCGCTCAGCGCATACGGCAAGTCCTATACGCCTCCGGCAGGCAAGGTCGATGCGTCGATCGACATGAAGACGGCGGTCCGAGAGCAGGTCAACCGCCTGGACGCAGTTGCCTATTTCGACCTTCTCGCGCAATTGATGAAGCGCAATCCGCCGGCTGCCGCGGATGCGGCCGAGGTCGCCCGGTTCGCGAAGATCGGCCTTGTCCCCGGCAAGGATTTTGACGCGGGCAAGTTCGACGCTGCCTTCGCCAAGCGGGTCCCGCAGGTGGCGTTCGATCGCATCATGCTCCAGTTCAAGGTCAACAAGGCGATCAGGAATATCAACGGCTGGGCCTTCGACGCCGAAGCCGGCGTCTACGGCACCAACTATCTCAACCGTGCCCTTGTCACGGCCATCGGGCTTGGCGCCAATCGGATTCAGGATGCATGCTATCCGACATCCCAGAAGGACGCCGACGGCAAAGAGTATGTCGGCAGCAACAAATACGTCATGCGGTTCGCGAGGGGGCAGCTTCCTCCAGTCGGCGGCTTCTGGTCGCTGACGATGTATGACGAGAACTACTTCTTCGTCGCCAATCCGATCAACCGCCAGTCCATCAGTGCCCGCGAGAAGCTGAAAGCCAATCCAGACGGCTCGGTCGATCTCTACATTCAGAAGGACAATCCCGGTCCTGACAAGGAGAGCAACTGGCTTCCCGCTCCAGCGGGCAAGTTCGTGCTGATGTTGCGCATGTACTGGCCCAACGAGAAGTCGCCATCGATCATCAACGGGACCTGGAAGCCGCCGCCGGTTCGTCGGGTGACGAGCAGCTAGAGCGGAATGGCTTAGGGTTGAATCGAATGCCGCAGGTGGTTGACCTCTCCCGCTTGCGGCGCTACTCGAGGCGGACACGTTCATCCGAATCCTCGCGTGCCCGCTGGAGCGGTTGCATTTTGCTGGCGCCTTACGGGCCTACACTGCCTCGAGCTGCTCGGCGCGCTTCTTCTTCGGCTTGGACTGGCCGAGCAGGGGGCCTGCCGTGAGCGCGGCGGTATCGGCGACGCCCGGATCGCGCGAGATCATCGCGGCGACGATGGCACCGTCGATGATGAGACCGAGCTGGTGAGCCAGCACCGCAGGCTCCGTCGATCCGAACTCGCCGGCGAGCTTCTCGATATGGCCGAGCACGATCTTCTTGTGCTTCAGCGCGATGTTGCGAAATTGTTTCGCATCCTTGTCGTGCTCGCCGACGGCGTTGATGAAGGGACAGCCGTAGAAGCGTTCTTCCGCGAACCAGCTTTTCAGTGCAGGAAAGATGCGCGCCAGTTTCGCCTGCGCATCGCCGCCGCCTTGCTCCATGGCGCCGATGAACCATTCGCGCCACTGCTTGCCTTCGCTTTCCAGCACCGCGTTGACGAGATTGGTCTTGGAGCCGAACAGCTTGTAGAGCGTGGTCTTCGCAGTGCCGGCTTCCTCGATGATCGCGTCGATGCCGGTGGCGTTGATTCCATTCTTGCAGAACAGATGCGATGCGGCGCTGAGCAGGCGCCCGCGCGCGGATTCGTCGTCGCTTGCAACAGCGTGGGGCGAATTCGAATTCTTCTTCGATGACGTCTTTGCCATAGCTGCAACTTAATCGCAGCTGCATCGCATCAGCAAGCCGCATGTGGTTGGCGCTGAAATTATTCGCAAGCGACCGTTCACTTGCACCGCGTTTGTGCAGCGCGCCGCCGATCAACTGTCAGGCGGGCCGCTAAACGGCTCAACCCCCTCGCATTTTGATCCTGGCGGGTCTTGGCACGCTCCATGCAGGGAAACAGACCGTTCGGTATCCTGCCGATTTCCACTTCTGCCAGGGAGAAGATTGATGACTGCCGTCGTTCAGAAGACAGTGCTGACGGGTTGCCTCGCGCCCATCGACAAGAATGGCCTCGAGCAACTGATCGCCAACGGCAAGGCGAATCCGAAGGTCATCAAGACCTTGAAGTGCAAGACGGTCGCGGAGGGCAAGTTCCGCCACGCCAACTACATCCGCAACCTGCCGCCCTACATCGTCGACGAGCCGCCGGGACTCCTGGGCGACGATACCGCGCCCAATCCGTCGGAAGCCTCGCTCGCGGCGCTCGGCTCCTGCCTTGCGGTCGGCCTGCACGCCAACGCCGTGCACCGCGGCTGGATCGTGAACAAGCTCGAGCTCGAGCTCGAAGGCGATCTCAACATCACCGCGGTCTGGGGGACCGGCGACACCTCGGACAAGCCGGTCGGCTTCACCGACGTGCGCGTCAAGGTCGACATGGAATGCGAGGGCATCTCGCCGGACGAGATCAACGCGCTGGTCGCCCATGTGAAGAAGTGGTCGCCGGTCGCCAACACCTTCACCCGCCCGGTCAATCTCGAGGTCGGCATCTAGCCGACAGCAACCAGGACAAGGTGCGGGAGAAGATCATGGGTTCACTGGCTTTATCGCGGGCCGACGTTTTGGATCAGCCCGCACCGTCCATTCCAGACGAGGTGGCGCGGATCGCGCGCGAGCAGCTCGCGCCGCTCGCCGCCGGCATCGACGACGGATCGGTCTATCCGGCAGAGGTGCTGCGCAAATTCGGTGCGGTTGGCGCCTTCGGCAGCCACGTGCCGCACGAAGGTTCCGCCGACCTGCGCTGCGCCATCCAGGCGATGGCGGCCGTCGGCGAGGTCTGTGGCAGCACGGCATTCATGAAGTGGTGTCAGGACACGCTGGTTTGGTACGCCGCCAATTCCACCAATGCGAAGCTGGCCAAGCGTTTCGGCGATGCCTTCTCGACCGGTCGCGTGCTCGGCGGCACCGGCCTCTCCAATCCGATGAAGAGCTTCTTCGGGATCGAGAAGCTCAAATTGAAGGGGCGCAAGGTCGAGGGCGGCTACATCGTCCGCGGCGTGCTCCCCTGGGTCTCCAATCTCGGTCCCGACCACTATTTCGGCACCATTTTCGAGCGCGAGGACGAGCCGGGACTGGTCATGTTTCTGGCCGACTGCTCGGACCCCGCGATCACGCTGACGCCCTGCAAGCCGTTCCTCGCGATGGACGGGACCGGCACTTACGGCGTGCAGTTCCGCGACTTGTTCGTGCCGGATGATCTGATCCTGGCCGATCCCGCAGGTCCCTTCGTCAAGAAGATCCGCGCCGGCTTCATCCTGCTCCAGGCGGGCATGGCACTCGGCCTGATCAAGGACTGCATCAGCATCATGGATGAGGTCGACAATCCGCTCGGTCACATCAACCGCTATCTGCCGCAGCAGCCGGTGCACTTCCGCGATCTCGCTGCCGAGCTCGAGGCCGAGACCATGGCGCTGGCGCGCGATCCCTACAACGAGGAGGACGCTTACTGGCGCAAGGTGATCGCGCTGCGGCTTCGCGCCGGCGACGCCAGCGTCGCGGCGGCGCATGCGGCGATGCTGCATTGTGGCGCGCGCGGCTACCTGAAAAGCCACCGCGCGCAGCGGCGCCTGCGCGAGGCCTATTTCGTCGCGATCGTCACGCCTGCCACCAAGCAGCTGCGCAAGATGCTCGCCGAATCCTGAGCTTCACGAGTCCACCCAGAAGACCACCCAACCTCAACGGAGAGGCTGCCAATGACGGACGTTCTGATCTCTGCCAGCGAACTTGCCGATCTCTTGAAGCTAGAGCCGTGCGTCGTGATCGACACCCGCAATCCCGACGCCTATGCCGCGGGACATCTGCCCAATGCCGTGAACGTGCACGACATCTTCACCTATCTTGCAACCTCGACGCCCGAAGGCATCAGCGAGCTGAAGACCAAGTTCGCCGACGCTTTCGGCGCCGCCGGTCTGTCCGGCAAGGAAACGGCGGTGGTGTATGAGCAGTCGATGAATTCCGGCTTCGGCCAGTCCTGCCGCGGGTACTATCTGCTCACCATGCTCGGCTATCCCAAGGTGAAGGTGCTGCATGGCGGCTTCGACGCCTGGGCGGCCGCGGGCTTGCCGGTGACCAAGGACGTTCCGACCCCGGTGAAGGCCTCCTTCCCGATCGTGCCGGAAGCGGGCGAGATCCTGATCGATGCCAAGACCATGCTCGCCGCGGTCGGCAAGCCCGGGGTCGCGATCCTCGACGTGCGCGATGTCGACGAGTGGATCGGCGACAGCTCTTCTCCTTACGGAAAGGATTTCTGCCCGCGCAAGGGCCGCATTCCCGGCGCCGTGTGGCTGGAATGGTACCGCATGATGAAGCCGACCGCCGAAGGCCCGCGCTTCAAATCCAAGGACGAGATCCTGGCGGAATGCGCCACCGTCGGCATCACGCCGAGCACGCCGGTGTACCTGTATTGCTTCAAGGGCGCGCGCGCCTCGAACACGTTCCTGGCGCTCAAGAACGCCGGCGTGAAGGACGTGCGGATGTACTTCGGCTCCTGGAACGAATGGTCGCGCGACCCGTCGCTGCCGATCGAGCAGGGATTGCCAGTGGCTGCCCAGGTAACAGGCAAGGCGGCATAGAACCTGCATGTTTATCGTGGTCCGGCTGCGCAAGGGTTAGCCGGGCCACGATGGAATCTTGAGCCGAGGTGGCGGACAACGGCGTTCGCCGCGCGATGTGACAAAGGGGCGCAACAGCATGTCCACGTTCGACGATCCGTTTGATTCCGACCGCAATCTCCAGGCGGCCTGCGTTTGCGGTCAGCACCGCTCGGCCCTCGAGCACGAGCAGGCCGCGTCGGCCCTGCGCTGCGAGCCCATCGAAAGCGAGGACAAGCGCTACGAAGGTGTCGTCGCATCCGCGGTGATGCGCGCGATGTTTCCGCAGGACGTGGCACGCCGCGCCTTCCTGAAATCGGTCGGTGCGTCGACCGCGCTTGCGGCGCTGTCGCAATTCTTCCCGCTCAAGACGGCGACGGAGGTCTTCGCCGCGACCGGCACGCCGGAGAAGAAGGACCTCAAGGTCGGCTTCATTCCGATCACATGCGCCACGCCGATCATCATGGCGGCGCCGCTCGGCTTCTATGCGAAGCACGGCCTCAACGTCGAAGTGGTCAAGACCGCCGGCTGGGCCGTAGTCCGCGACAAGACCATCAACAAGGAATACGACGCTGCGCACATGCTGGCGCCGATGCCGATCGCGATATCGCTCGGCCTCGGCTCGAACGCCATTCCCTTTGCCGTCCCCGCGATCGAAAACATCAACGGGCAGGGCATCACGCTTGCCATGAAGCACAAGGACAAGCGCGACCCGAAAGACTGGAAGGGAATGAAGTTCGCGATCCCCTTCGACTATTCCATGCACAATTACCTGCTGCGCTATTATCTCGCCGAGCACGGGATCGATCCTGATACCGACGTGCAGCTGCGCTCGGTCCCGCCGCCGGAGATGGTCGCGAACTTGCGCGCCGACAACATCGACGGCTTCCTCGCGCCGGACAACATCTGCCAGCGCGCGATCTATGACGGCGTCGGCTTCATGCACATCCTGTCGAAGGAGATCTGGGACGGCCATCCCTGTTGCAGCTTCGCCGCCAGCCGCGAATTCATCACCACCGCGCCGAACAGCTTTGCGGCGCTGACGCGCGCCATCGTCGATGCGACCGCCTACGCGTCGAAGGCGGAGAACCGCAAGCAGATCGCGGAAGCGATCGCGCCGGCCAACTACATCAATGCGCCGGTGACGGTGCTGGAGCAGGTCCTGACCGGCACCTATGCCGACGGTCTCGGCGGAGTGAAGACCGACGCCAAGCGGGTCGATTTCGATCCGTTCCCCTGGCAGTCCTTCGCGGTCTGGATGCTGACGCAGATGAAGCGCTGGGGCCAGATCAAGGGGGAGGTCGACTACAAGACCATCGCCGAGCAGGTGTATCTCGCCACCGATACCAAGAAGCTGATGACCGAGATGGGGCTGTCGCCGCCTGCAAGCGCCTACAAATCCTTCGCGGTGATGGGCAAGACGTTCGATCCGGCCAAGCCGGAGGACTATGTGGCGAGCTTCAAGATCAGGAAGGGGGCGTGATGGTCTTCGCTCTCTCCCCAGCGTCGTCCCGGCGAACGCCGGCAGTCACCACCACGGTGAGGCGCTTGGGGAAGATTTGTTGTTCGGGGCGCCTATCGGCCGCGCTCGATGAATTCCGCGGTATGGGTCCCGGCGTCGGCCGGGACGACATCTGGAGAGGCCTTGCGCGATGACATCCTCCCTCCGTCTCCGTGCGGGTCTCGTCTCCATCGTGCTGCTCGCCGCGTTCCTCGGCATCTGGCATATCGCAACGCGCTCGACGGGGGCGACGACGACGATGAGCCCGGAATACGCCAAGCTGATGGGGCTGACGGCCACACAAGGCAAATCGGCGATGCCCGGACCGCTCGACGTCGGGGCAAAGCTCTGGGAGCACCTCAAGCGGCCGTTCTACGACAACGGGCCAAACGACAAGGGGCTCGGCATCCAGCTCGCCTATTCCATCGCGCGGGTCGGCACCGGCTATCTGCTGGCAGTGCTCGTCGCCATCCCGCTCGGCTTCCTGATCGGCATGTCACCGCTGTTGAGCAAGGCGCTCGATCCCTTCATCCAGGTGCTGAAGCCGATCTCGCCTTTGGCCTGGATGCCGCTCGCGCTCTACACCATCAAGGATTCCTCGGTCTCCGCGATCTTCGTCATCTTCATCTGCTCGATCTGGCCGATGCTGCTCAACACCGTGTTCGGCGTTGCCAGCGTGCGCAAGGAATGGATCAATGTCGCGCGCACGCTCGAGGTCGGCACGATCAGGCGCGCCTTCACCGTGATCCTGCCCGCCGCGGCGCCGACGATCCTGACCGGCATGCGCATCTCGATCGGCATCGCCTGGCTCGTCATCGTCGCCGCCGAGATGCTCGTCGGTGGCACCGGCATCGGCTACTTCGTCTGGAACGAGTGGAATAATCTGTCGATCACCAACGTCATCATCGCGATCCTGCTGATCGGGGTCATCGGCATGCTGCTCGACCAGATCCTGGCGCACTTCACGCGCATGGTCACGTTTCCGGAGTAGCAGCGGTGTCCGACAAATTCATCTCCATCGAAGGCATCGCGAAGCGCTATCCTGGTGCGGGCGGTGCCACGACCACCATCTTCGAGAACCTGTGGCTGTCGATGACGCGCGGCGAGTTTGCCTGCGTGATCGGCCATTCCGGCTGCGGCAAGACCACGGTGCTCAACATCCTCGCCGGCCTCGATGCGCCGAGCGAGGGCGCCGTCATCGTCGACGGTCAGGCGATCTCGGGCACCAGCCTCGATCGCGCCGTGATCTTCCAAAGCCATGCGCTGCTGCCCTGGCGCACCGTGCTCGGCAACGTCGCCTATGCCGTCAGCTCGAAATGGCGGAACTGGGACCGCGCCAAAGTGAGGGCGCATGCGCAGACCTTCATCGATCTCGTCGGTCTCTCCGGCTCCGAGCACAAGCGTCCGTCCGAACTGTCGGGCGGCATGAAGCAGCGCGTCGGCATCGCGCGGGCGCTGTCGATCACGCCGAAGATGATGCTGATGGACGAGCCGTTCTCGGCGCTCGACGCGCTGACGCGCGGCACGCTGCAGGACGAGGTCCGCCGCATTTGCCTGGAGACCGGACAGACCGCGTTCATGATCACGCATGACGTCGACGAGGCGATCTACCTCGCCGACAAGATCTTCCTGATGACCAACGGCCCCGGCGCCGTGCTGGCCGAGGTGGTCGAGAACCCGCTGCCGAGGGACCGCGGCCGCACCGATCTGCACCGCCATCCGCTCTACTACGCCCTGCGCAACCACATCATCGATTTCCTGGTGACGCGCAGCAAGACCTTCGTCGCCGAGACGCCCGGCCACGATCCGCGCAACGTACCGGTGGTGCAGATCGGCAAGCCCGGACTGTCGATCGCGGCCGGCAGCGACGAACCGCGGCAGACCTGGATGCCCGGGACCAGCCCCGGATTGAGTGCCTAACCCAAGGAGACCTGACATGAAGCGCGAAGACCTCACCGAGAAGCTGCTCGACATCAAACGCGAGAAGGGCTGGAGCTGGAAGCACATCTGCGAGAAGATCGGCGGCTATTCGGAGGTGCTGATCGTCGGCGCGATCCTCGGCCAGATGAAGCTGACCAAGCCGCAGGCCGCGAACGCCGGCGAGCTGTTCGGCCTGTCGAAGGCGGAAGTTGCGATGCTCAACGAGGTGCCGATGCGCGGCACCGGGACGCCGATGCCGCCCACCGATCCGTTGATCTACCGCTTCTACGAGATGGTAATGGTGAACGGCCCGGCCTGGAAAGCGCTGATCGAGGAGGAGTTCGGCGACGGCATCATGTCGGCGATCGACTTCGACATGGCACTGGAGCGCGTCGCCAACCCGAAGGGTGATCGCGTCAAGATCACGATGAGCGGCAAGTTCCTGCCGTACAAGTACTACGGCGCCAGCGGCAATGTGCCGGAATACGGCTTCAAGGAGGGGTGAGGAGCGGTTAACCAGTGGTGAAGCGGCGTCCCGATGTTTGTCCTCCAGGGTTTGCCTGATCGCAATCTCTGGAAGCTAGCAGAGAGGCGTTGCTTCAACCATAGGTAAACGTCATGAAAGCTCGTTCGCTCCTTGTTTCGGCAGCCCTTGGCATGTTGGTCATGACTGCTTCCGCCATGGCACAGTCACTTGGCCAGCGTGCCATTGTCGAGCAAGGCGGCGGTGCATTGCGGCAGGAAGGATCGGTCCGCGTGCAAACGTCGATCAACTTCTTTGTCGCTGGCCCCAGCGGGGACAGCGAGGAGGCCCAAAAGCTGCGCGAGCGCGCGCGCCGCGCGGTCTATGAGATGGCGGCGCGCGAATGCGATCTGTTGCGCGAGGTGATCGCCCGCGATTGCCGGCTGGAGTCGGTTAACACCAGCATCAACCGGCAACTCGGACCGCAGCAAGCGGAGGGCTTCAATATCAACGGCTCGATGGCTTTTCAGATCACGCTGAAATAGAGGGCGGGATTCATTTCCCCGCCTTCACCTCGGCCGCGGCCACCGCAAGCAGCTCGCTCATCTTGGCGCGAATGGCCTGCTCGGTGACGGCAACGTTCTTGGCGGCGAAATCGGCCGTGATCTTGCGCAGGACGTCGGCATCGCCGGCCTCCTCGAAATCGGCCGCGACCACCTCCTTGGCATAGGCCGTGGCGGCGTCACCGGTGATGCCGAGCTTTTCGGCTGCCCACAGGCCGAGAAGCCGGTTTCGGCGCGCCTCCGCCTTGAATTTCTGCTCCTCGTCGAGGGCGAACTTCTTCTCGAAACCTTCCTGGCGCTTGTCGAACTCGCTCATGCCTTGTTCCAAATCCTTGCTGAATGGCGCGGGGCCCTTCCGTTGCGGCGCCCCGGCTGCATGCCTACATAGATAGCACGAATCGGCAAAACAACGGGCCGTTAAGCCGCAGGCAAGACGGTATAAGTTGGCGCCGGACGGCCGGATCGATTGTGCTCGGACAGCCAATCGGATAGGTTGCCTAAAGGCTTGGTTCCCGTTCTGTTTTCTGGGTTATGGATGGGTTCCTCGCCGTTCACGGCAGCTCCGCTGTGGGTCCCATCCTAGTCAACCGGAGCACACCAAATTCATGGATTTCAACAAAACACGGTACATCCCCATGAGCCGTCGGCGTCGCATTTATGAAGGCAAGGCAAAGGTTCTCTACGAGGGCCCGGAACCTGGTACCCTGATCCAGCACTTCAAGGACGACGCCACCGCGTTCAACGCGAAGAAGCATCAGGTGATCGAGGGCAAGGGTGTCCTCAACAACCGGATTTCGGAGTACCTGTTTCAGCACCTCAACGACATCGGGGTGCCGACCCACTTCATCCGCCGTCTCAACATGCGCGAGCAGCTGATTCGCGAGGTCGAGATCGTGCCGCTCGAAGTGGTGGTGCGGAACGTCGCCGCCGGGTCGCTCTCGCAGCGTCTCGGCATCGAGGAGGGCACCCAGCTGCCCCGTTCGATCATCGAATTCTACTACAAGAACGACCAGCTCAACGACCCCATGGTGTCGGAAGAGCACATCACCGCCTTCGGCTGGGCCACGCCGCAGGAGATCGACGACATCATGGCACTCGCCATCCGCGTCAACGATTTCCTCACCGGCCTCTTCCTCGGCATCGGCATCCGCCTCGTCGACTTCAAGATGGAGTGCGGCCGCCTGTTCGAGAACGAGATGATGCGGATCATCGTCGCCGACGAGATCTCGCCGGACAGCTGCCGGCTGTGGGACATCAAGTCGAACGAGAAGCTCGACAAGGACCGTTTCCGCAGGGATCTCGGCGGCCTGCTCGAGGCCTATACCGAGGTCGCAAAGCGTCTCGGCATCCTGATGGAGAACGAGCGTCCGCAGGGCTCAGGCCCCGTGCTGGTGAAGAGCTGAAGGGGATTTCGACGTGAAGGCACGTGTCACCGTTACCTTGAAGACGGGCATCCTCGATCCGCAAGGCAAGGCGATCGAGGGTGCGCTGAAGTCGCTGGGCGTCGACGGCGTCGCCAGCGTCCGGCAGGGCAAGGTGTTCGACATCGAGCTCGCCGGCGCCGACAAGGCCAAGGCGGAAGCCGCGCTCAAGCAAGCCGCCGACAAGCTGCTGGCGAACACCGTGATCGAGAACTACCGGGTCGAACTGCTCTAATGAAAGCCGCCATCCTCGTCTTCCCCGGAATCAATCGCGAGCGCGACATGGCGCGCGCACTGAAGCTCATCTCGGGCCGTGAGCCGGCGATGGTCTGGCACGCCGAGACGGCGCTGCCTGCGGGCACGGATCTCGTGGTGGTGCCGGGCGGCTTCTCCTACGGCGATTATTTGCGCTGTGGCGCCATCGCGGCGCGGGCGCCGGTGATGGACGCGGTGCGCGACTACGCTGCCAAGGGCGGCCTCGTGCTCGGCGTCTGCAACGGTTTCCAGATCCTGTGCGAGTCCGGCCTGCTGCCGGGCGTCCTCATGCGCAATGCGGGGCTGAAGTTCATCTGCCGCGACGTGCATCTGCGCGTCGAGCGTTCCGACTCGCCGTTCACCCGCGGCTACAACGCCGGGCAGGTGATCCGCGTGCCGGTCGCCCACGGCGAGGGCAACTACGAGGCGGACGAGGAGACGATCAACCGGCTCGAGGGCGAGGGACGGGTGCTCTATCGCTATTGCTCGGCCGCCGGCGAGGTCGACGATTTCAACAACATCAACGGCGCCGCGCACTCCATCGCCGGAATCGTCAACGACAGGGGCAACGTGCTCGGCATGATGCCGCATCCGGAAAACCACGTCGAAGACATCATGGGCTGCACCGACGGCCGCGGCCTGTTCGCCGGCCTCGTCCAGCATCTGGAAAAGGCTGCGTGATCGCGTGGGTGCCGGGGCGGCCGTCGTTGCGGTCGCGTCGGCCGGCGACGCTCAGGGCGCTTCAGCGACGCTTCCACCTTTCCGCCGGCACCGTCATCGCGGCAACGCCTGCCATCACCAGCAGCAATCCCAGCGCGAGGTTCGACGGCACGCTCTCGCCGAGCAGCAGCACGGAGAGGCCGACGCCGATCGGGATGCGCAGATAGCCTTGCGCGTTCGTCGTCAGCGTGCCGAGCCGGCCGAGGCAGATGTAGAACAGCAGCAGTCCCAGCGCGCTTGAGACGATGCCCATGACGATGGTGGCAACAATTGCCGTCGGAGTCGGCTGCAGCGTCCAGGGCTGGTCGATGAGGAGCGAGGGCGGCAGCAGGATCATGCCGCCGAACAATAGCGAGCCTGCCGCCACCACCATCGGGTCGTAATCGGACAACCTGAGGCCGAAGATGGTTGCGCAGGCAAAGGAGATCGTGGCGAGCAGGATTGCGATCTCCGCGATGATCTCGCTGCCGAGCCCGTGCAGCGCATCGAGGCCGACGATGAGGGTCGTGCCGGCAAGGCCGAGGACCGCGCCGGCGAGCTTGAGCAGCGTCGCCGGCTCGTGCCGCGTGATCAGCGAGGTGATCAGGAAGGCGAAGATCGGCGTCGTCGAGGCCAGCACCACCGTGTTCGAGGCCGGCACATATTGCTGCGACCAGGTGATGATCAGGAACGGGAAGGTCGAGTTGATCAATTGCTGGGTCGCGAACAGCTTCCAGGCCTTCGCGTCGATCGGTATCCTGACCCCGCGCATCCACAGGATCGCGAACAGGAACGCGGCCGCGATCAGCGAGCGCGCCGAGATGAATGTGATGGGCGGGATCGTGTCCAGCGCCAGCTTGGTCAGCGGATAGGTGGAACTCCAGCAGCAAGCCAGAGCCAGCAGCAGCGCGTAGTCGCGCCAGCTGCGCACGCCAGGCATGGACGGCAACGGCGTTGATGCGGACGCCGTCGCGCGACCCGCCTCCGATGTGCTCTGCGGCACCTTGTTCTGCTCCCCGGCGCAACAGCGCTTGATCAAGTCTGGGCGAGGGGACGCGAAAAGGGAAGCCGTCGAGCTATGCGTTTGGCTGCGGTGCCGGTTTCCGCTTCACCCGCTTGATCGTGCCGGAGAAGGTGAACAGGGGCCGTCCGCCGGAGGTCAGCCTGCCGCGCAGGAAGATCAGCGAGCCGCCGGCGCGGGACACTTCGCCGACGCACTCGACCAGTTCGCCCTCGCGGGCCGCGTCGAGGAAATCGCAGGCGAAATTGGTCGTCACGGCCGGCCCATCCAGCTCGTGGGTGGCAATTGCAAAAAGACAATAATCGGCGAAAGCCATGAAGCAGCCGCCATGGACGTTGCCGGAGCCGTTGAGGTGCTTTTTCTCGACCCGGAAGGCGCAGCGGACGCTGCCGTCCGCCTCGATCCGGTGCCAGAAGGGGCCGACATGGGATTCAAAACTGTCGCGAATCCAGGTCCGCCAACCCTCAAATTCGCCCTCGGTGGCGACGTGGAGGTCGGGGCGGCGGAGCGGAGATGATTTGGTCAATTCGTGCAAGGAAACAGGCCTTCAATTGCGGGTCTTCAGCCCTTAAATCCGATCCGACCGCGCCGTGCAATTCCTGTTCCCGCGGAGCCCCCGGCGCAAAACGTGGGACAGCGGGAAAATGCGCCATAAAGGGCTTTTCGCGAGCCCCCGATGTTCCTAAGAACGGCCAACCGCCGCCGAAAGCCCCGAATCCATGAAGAACGAACCCAAGATCACCCCCGAACTGGTTGCCGCCCACGGGCTCAAGCCCGACGAATATGAGCGCATCCTGAAGCTGATCGGGCGGGAGCCGACCTTCACCGAGCTCGGCATCTTCTCGGCGATGTGGAACGAGCATTGCTCGTACAAGTCGTCGCGCATCCATCTTCGCGGCCTGCCGACCAAGGCGTCCTGGGTGATCCAGGGCCCCGGCGAGAATGCCGGCGTGATCGACATCGGCGATGGCCAGGCCGTGGTCTTCAAGATGGAGAGCCACAACCACCCGAGCTATATCGAGCCCTTTCAGGGCGCGACGACCGGCGTCGGCGGTATCTTGCGCGACGTGTTCACCATGGGCGCGCGCCCCATCGCCTGCCTCAATGCGCTCAGCTTCGGCGCGCCCGAGCACCCGAAGACGCGGCATCTCGTCTCCGGCGTCGTGGCGGGCGTCGGCGGCTACGGCAATTCCTTCGGCGTGCCGACCGTGGGCGGGCAGGTGCGCTTCCACACCCGCTACGACGGCAACATCCTCGTGAATGCGATGGCGGTCGGTCTCGCCGATACCGACAAGATCTTCTATGCGGCTGCCTCCGGCGTGAACATGCCGATCGTCTATCTGGGCTCCAAGACCGGCCGCGACGGCATCCATGGCGCCTCGATGGCCTCGGCCGAGTTCGATGACAATTCGGAGGAGAAGCGCCCCACCGTGCAGGTCGGCGATCCCTTTGCGGAGAAGCTGCTGCTCGAGGCCTGCCTCGAGATCATGGAGAAGGGCTGCGTCATCGCGATCCAGGACATGGGCGCGGCGGGCCTGACCTGCTCGGCGGTCGAGATGGGCGCCAAGGGCGACCTCGGCGTCGATCTCGATCTCGACGCGGTGCCGACCCGCGAGACCGGCATGAGTGCCTATGAGATGATGCTCTCGGAAAGCCAGGAGCGCATGCTCATGGTGCTCAAGCCCGAGAAGGAAAAGGAAGCCGAGGCGATCTTCAAGAAGTGGGGCCTCGACTTCGCCGTCGTCGGCTACACCACGCCGAGCAAGCGCTTCGTGGTCAAGCATGGCGGCGACGTCATGGCCGATCTTCCGATCAAGGAGCTCGGCGACGAGGCGCCGGTCTATGACCGCCCGCACGTCCCCTCCGCGGCGCTGCCGGTGGTGCATGCCCGCGAGGTGCCGGCGCCGATGGGCCTCGGGCCTGCGCTGGAGAAGCTGATCGGCACGCCGGACATGTGCAGCAAGCGCTGGGTGTGGGAGCAGTACGATCACGTCATTCTCGGCAACACGATGCAGCGCCCAGGCGGCGATGCTGCCGTGGTGCGCGTGCAGGACGGGCCGAAGGGTCTGGCGCTGACCGTCGACGTAACACCGCGCTATTGCGAGGCCGATCCGTTCGAAGGCGGCAAGCAGGCGGTGGCGGAAGCCTGGCGCAACATCACCGCGGTCGGCGGCAGGCCGCTTGCGATCACCGATAATCTAAATTTCGGCAATCCCGAAAGACCTGAGATCATGGGCCAGTTTGTCGGCTGCCTGAAGGGTATCTCGGAAGCCTGCCGCACGCTGGATTTCCCGGTCGTCTCGGGCAACGTCTCGCTCTACAACGAGACCAACGGCCGTGCGATCCTGCCGACGCCATCGATCGGCGGGGTCGGCCTGCTCGATGATTTCACCAAATCCGCCTCGCTCGCCTTCAAGGCCGAAGGCGAGGCGATCCTCTTGATCGGTGAGACCCATGGCTGGCTCGGCCAGTCCGTCTACCTGCGTGACATCTGCGGCCGCGAGGAGGGCGCGCCCCCGCCGGTGGATCTCGCCGCCGAGAAGCGCAACGGCGATTGCGTGCGCGGCATGATCCATGCGGGCACCGCGACCGCGGTGCATGACCTCTCGGACGGCGGCCTCCTGATCGCGCTGGCCGAGATGGCGATGGCGAGCGGCATCGGTGCGAAACTGCTCGCCGCGCCGACCGCGCTGGTGCCGCAGGCCTATTGGTTCGGAGAGGACCAGGCGCGCTATCTCGTTACCGTGCCGGAAACCGAAGCCGGCCGCGTGCTCGCCAAGATGCGCGGCTGCGAGGTGCCTTGCGTGCGGATCGGCACCACCGGAGGCGATGCGATCGCAATCGCAGGAGAAGCGCCTGTGTCGATCGAGAGCCTGCGGACATCCCACGAGCGCTGGCTGCCGGAGTATATGGGCGGGAAGGCAGCGTAAGGCGGCCTTCACAAGCTACAGCACCTTCGTTGCCCCGGGGATCTGGCGCAAGGCGCGCGTCAGCCCCCAACTGAACGCGACGGTCAGCACGAATCCGATCGTCGCCTTCACAATTGCCGGCAGGTCATAGTCGAATAGCCAGTATTGCAGCCAAAGCGCGATCGGGTAGTGCACCAGAAACATGCCATAGGCGTCCGCCTGCATCGGATCGAGTAGCTTGGCCGAGCCCGATTGCCTGAACCTCTGGAAGAAGGCCAGGATCAGAAACATGATAGCCACGCTGAAGATAGCGAAGCAGACGGCGTAGAGCCCCTCATACCAGTTCGGCAGCGGCCACGGGTTTCCCAGTATTTCGCGCTTGATGAAGATCAGCACCCAGAGCAGGCAATACGGGACTATCGCCAAGACCATCCAGTCCCAGCTCACCTTCGCCATCCGGCCGTCTGCCGCGAGCAGCCCGCGATCCATATTCGCGACGCCGATGCCGGCCCCGAAGAAGAAGTAGCTCGCGTAAAGCATCACGCGCCCGTGCTGCACCGAGAACGGCCCCAACTCGAACCAGTTGCTTGGCCCAAAATACATCAGCCCGGGTACGTAGAACGCTGCGGTGACGGCGAGCATGACCGCAAAGAACGCGGCGGGTCGTCGGCGGCCGTGCAGCGAAAGGCGGTTGATCGGATCTAGCAGGTTGGGCGAGAGGCGATGCAGGATGCAGGCAACCGCATCGAAGCCGAGCAGGACCCAGAGGAACCAGATCGGCCCGCTCGGCCACGGGCCCTTCGTGACCATATCCCACCAGTACTGCGAGAAGCCGATCTCGGGATTGTGCCGGAGCGAAATGGCGTAGTAGGCGAGCGGAATGATCGTGAGCGCGCAGATCACAAACGGCAGCCCAAGCCGCAGCAGGCGATCTGCCAAATAGCTCCGCGCTCCCTTACGGGCGATGCTTGACCACGCAAACAAGCCCGAGAGGAAAAAGAACATCGCCATGAAGAAGCTGTCGGTGGCGAGCACAATCATGTCGAAGCCGAAGAAGAACTTCGGATCGGTGTGGCCGAAATAGGTGTAGGGAATGACGGCGTGATGCAGCAGCACAATCAGCGTCAGGAAGGTGCGGGCGCGGTCGAGCGACAAGTTGCGCGCCTTGATGCTCGGCGCGGCGTGAGCCTCCGCGGTCATCGTCGCAGAATGTGACACCGTGATCATGGCCGCCCCGATGGTGCTTCTATCCCTGCCGGACTTTGCCGCCGGGAACCCGATTCAGCAAGAGTTCGAGCCGTCCCGGGCTCTGATGCGGTAGGAACCGGTTCCTCATAGCGCAGTTAGCTTCCGCGAAAAACCTGAGGGGGCCGCAAGAGCGGCAGCAATTTCGGAGCTGGCCATGACGATCCTGAAATGGGCGTTGATCTTCCTACTCGTCTCGATCGTGGCCGGCGTGCTGGGTTTCACCGGCATTTCAGCCGCCTCTGCCGACATCGCCCGCTTCCTGTTCTACGTCTTTGTCGCTATCTTTTTGGTGCTGCTGGTACTGGGACTCACGATTTTCAGGGCTTAGCGGGCTGGCCTCCAAGATCTCACATCACGCCCCGGCTTGACCTCGGGGCAATCCATCGATTGCGGCCAAGAACGTGGATGGCCGGGACGAGGCCCGGCCATGACGACGGCGCACGGAGCGCGCTAGCCCACTTCTTCGATCTTCACCTTGTCCGGATAGAAGGCCAGATGGCCGGTAATCTCGGCCATGGCGGGGAAGGGCGTCTCATAGGTCCAGATGGCGTTGTCCAGCGTCTTGCCGCCGGCCGTGACGCTGTAATAGTTCGCGTCCCCCTTGTACGGGCAGTGGGTGATACGGTCGGTGCGCTCCAGCAGGGCCATGTTGGTGTCCTCCCGTGGCACATATTGCACCGCCGGGTACTTGGCCTCCCTCAAGGTCAGGGCCTTGCTGGTCTCCGCGATCACGATGTCGCCTGCGGTCACGCGCACGCGCCGGGGATTTGGTGTGATGGTGATGGGGTGGTCGGGCCCTGGAAGCTTCATGATTCACGCCTTTTCGATCAATCTGCCGCGCGCGGCACTTTGTCGTGCCTTTATCCTGATGGGATCACGGATATAGTGCCGGGAGGCGTGACCTAGAAGGCCGTTCACGCTAAGTTTGAGCCTGCCGACGAGGGGACCCCGGCAGCGATTCGAAGGCTGAGACCAGAAGGAGCAAGACCCGAATGCCCATGGACGCCCACGATATCGAGGCGATGATCAAGGCAGCGATCCCCGATGCCGAGGTGACCATCCGTGACCTCGCCGGCGACGGCGACCACTATGCCGCGACCGTGATCTCGGAATCCTTCCGCGGCAAGTCGCGCGTCCAACAGCACCAGATCGTCTACCAATCCCTGCGCGGCCAGATGGGCGGGGTGTTGCATGCCCTGGCACTGCAAACCGGGGTACCTGGCGGGCCTGGAGTGTCGGGCACGTGACCCGAAGAGACGCCTGAGCTGATCGCACACCGGGATAAGACGATGGCTGCGGACAATCCACGCGGCGCGATGTTCCGCGTTATCGTGCCGAGCCAGCACAGCCGCGTGACCTTTGTCGAGCTGTTTTTCGATCTCGTCTTCGTCTTTGCCGTCACGCAGATCTCGCACACTCTGCTGCACCATTTCACACCGCTCGGTGCGGCGCATGTGGTGGTGCTGTTCCTTGCGGTCTGGTGGGTGTGGGTCTTCACCGCCTGGGTCACGAACTGGCTCAATCCCGAGCTGACGCCGGTCCGCCTCCTGCTCTTCCTGATGATGCTTGGCGGCCTCGTGCTGTCGACGACGATCCCGACCGCCTTCGAGGGGCGAGGCCTGTGGTTTGCGATCGCTTATGCGGCAATGCAAGTCGGCCGCACCGCTTTCTGGCTGTTCGCAACACCGCGGCATCGAACAGCCGTACGGCACAACGCGATCCGCATCCTGACCTGGCTCTCCATCTCCGCGGTCCTGTGGATCGCAGGCGGTCTGTCGGAGGGAGAGACGCGGCTATGGCTGTGGATCGCGGCGGTGAGCTGGGAATACATCGCGCCGGCTGCCCGCTTCTGGGTACCGAAGCTCGGGTTTTCCTCGGTCGAGGCGTGGGCTGTCGAAGGCGGCCACATGGCCGAGCGCTGCGGTCTCTTCGTCATCATCGCGCTCGGCGAGGCCATCGTCGTCAACGGCGCCACTTTTTCCGAGCTGACGTGGAATGCGGACAACATCCTCGCCTTTGTCTCCGCGCTCGTCGGTGCCATCGCGATGTGGTGGATCTATTTCCACAAGGGCGCCGAGGCCGGTTCCGAGCGGATATCGAAGTCCGCCGAATCCGGGCGGCTGGCGCGGCTCGCCTACACCTATCTGCACACGCCGATCGTCGCCGGCATCATCCTGACCGCGGTCTCGGACGAACTGGTGCTGAAGCACCCGACCGGGCACTCCGACATTCGCACGATCGTGAGCACGATCGGCGGGCCTTTGGTGTTTCTGGTCGGCACCATCCTGTTCAAGCTGGCCATCCGCGGCTTCCTCCAGCTCTCACACGGCGTCGGCATCATCCTGCTGCTGGCTCTGAGCTGGTTCGCCGTCGACCTCTCGCCGCTCTGGCTGTCGGTCGCGACGACCATGATCCTGATCGTGGTCGCAGTGTGGGAGTCGATCTCGCTGGGGTCGGCGATGGAGGAAGCGGAAGGGAGTTGAATTGCGCTCGGAGCAACCCGGGCAGGCGCCTCGTCCTTGGAGACGACCGCTGCGCGGTCTGCTCAGGACGAGGCTGATCAGCGCCTGCGCCCGGTGAACCTGCTGCCGGCATTCCGTCCTCATACCGAGGAGCCCGCCCGGGCGCGTCTCGACGGACGTGTCGGCGCGCAAGGACGCAAAGCTTTAGTCCGCCGCCTCCAGCGCATGCACCGAGAACATCTTGGCCGCATCCGTCCAGCTTTCGCGAACGCGCCATCCGGCCCCTTGCGCCAGCGCGGCGAAGCGGTCGATACTGTATTTGTAGCTATTCTCGGTGTGAATGCTCTCGCCCGGTCGGAACGAGAAGCTGGTGCCGAGCAGCCGCACGGTCTGGCTCTTCTTGCTGATCAGGTGCATCTCGATGCGGTGCCGCTCGCGATTATAGATCGCGCGATGGGTGAAGGCCGACAGATCGAAATTGCCGCCGAGCTCGCGATTGATGCGCACCAGCACATTGAGGTTGAAGCGTGCGGTCACGCCGGCGGCATCGTTGTAGGCGTCAAAGAGGATCCGTTCGTCCTTTTCCAGATCGGCGCCGATGATCATCTGCGCGCCCTTGCCGAGGATCTTGCGCGCACTCTTCAAGAAGCTCTGCGCTTCATCCGGCTCAAAATTGCCGATGGTCGAGCCGGGAAAAAAGCCGACCTTCGGCATGGATGCGACTTGCGTTGGCAGCTCGAACGGCGTCGTGAAGTCGGCTGCGACCGGATAGATGCCGAGCCCCGGGAAATCCCGCTTCAGCCCGCTCGCCTGCGCCTTCAGGAAGTCACCTGAAATGTCGACCGGGACATAGGCCGCGAACTTGCAGTGATCCAGCAGCAGGCGGACCTTCGTCGTGGCACCTGCGCCGAACTCGACGAGCGCCGCGTGCTCCGGAATAATCTTTGCGATATCGCCGCCGCGCTCTCTCAGGATCGCAAGCTCTGTGCGCGTCGGATAATATTCAGGCAGGCGCGTGATCGCCTCGAACAATTCCGACCCGGTCGCATCATAGAAATATTTCGGAGAGAGCCTCTTTGGCTGCTGCGAGAGGTCCGCGATGGCCTCGCGGGCAAATGCGGTGGTCTGCTCGTCGGGAAGATGGGCTTCGGCCAAAGCGCTGGCGTGCACATTCATGATGCTCTCCTGAACGCGCTGTCCGGCGCGCATTTGTCGTCGGATGAATCTGAACCGCGAAGACGCAGCGATTCAGATTTGTTGTTTGAGCATGATCTTTTCGGAACCCGCTTCTCCGGCATCATGCTCTATTCGTAATCGGCGAGCCGCAGCCCGGTGAACTGCCAGCGATGGTGCGGATAGAAGAAGTTGCGATAGCTGACACGGCTGTGGCCTTGCGGAGTTGCAAGCGAGGATCCGCGCAGCACAAGCTGGTTGACCATGAACTTGCCATTGTACTCGCCGAGTGCGCCTTCGACGGCGCGATAACCGGGGTAGGGTGAGTAAGAGCTGCGGGTCCATTGCCAGACGAGGCCGAAGGCGTCGTCGAGTTGCTTGGTGCGGGCCGCGACTTCCCACTCCATCTCGGTCGGCAGGTGTTTTCCGGACCAGCGCGCGAAGGCATCCGCCTCGTAATAGCTGATGTGACAGACAGGCGCGTTTGGGTCGACCGGCTTGAGGCCGGCCAGCGTCATCACCTGCCATTGGCCGTCGACCTCGCGCCAATAACCCGGTGCTTGCCAGTCTTCCTTGCTGGCCGCGGCGAAACCATCCATCAGCCACAGCGTTGCGGTTCGGTAGCCGCCGTCCTGCATGAAGGTGAGCCATTCGGCGTTGGACACGAGATGGCGGGCGATCTTGACGGGACCGACGAGGGCGCGATGTGCGGGCTTCTCATTATCGAAATGGAAGCTGTCGTCGACATGGCCAACGGTGTGGATGCCTTCATTGAGCTGCAGCCAGTCATCGCCGCCGCGGGGGGCGACCGGGAAGCACCAGTCCGGCTCATAGGCCGGGTAGACCGGGTTCTGCGCGAAGGCGTGCAGGATGTCGGTAAGCATCAACTCTTGATGCTGCTGCTCATGGTTGAGCCCGACCTCGACGAGTGGGGCGATCGTGCCGAGCTTGTCCTCACCGGCCTCGCGGAAGAATTCGACGACGGCCGCATCGACGTATTTGCGATAGGCGCCGATCTCCTCGGCGCTCGGCCGGGTGATGTCGCCGCGATGGTTGCGGGCGTGCCGCGGACCGGCGCTGACGTAGTAGGAGTTGAACAGGAAGGCGAAATCCGGATGGAAGGGCCGGTACCCCGCAGCGTGCTCCCCGAGCAGGAATTGCTCCCAGAACCAGGTGGTATGCGCGCGGTGCCATTTCGTCGGGCTGGCGTCCGGCATGGACTGGATCTGCTGGTCCTCTGGCGACAGCGGCCCGGCCCGGCGTTCGGTCTCGTTGCGGACCGCGAGAAAGGCCTCTTCCAGCCGCTTCGCGAGGTCGTCCGGGCGCGAGGACGGTGACGAAAGCTGGGTAGCGACCGTAGCTGAGGCTTGTTTCGTCACGTTTTTCTCCAGACAGCACAAGAGAACGTCGTTCGCGCAACCCGGTTCCGCGACCGGGGTCCGTCCTAGATAGGGGCTCCGTTACGGTATGAAAGTCCTCTCCGGCGATGATATTGATGTCGTCAGCCTATGGACCTCCTGGGCGCCGATTGGCCCGGCGGGCCTGTCGCCGGCATTTGACTTTGGATGCATAACGGTTTGGGCTACATATATAGGCAGGTATCGGGTTAAATCGGTCGAGCCGGCCCGACGTGATCGATGGGGGCTCGGCCCCGGAAGGATATGGATATGAGCATCGCGGAATTCATCGCCAACGAAGTGAAGTCGAACGACGTGGTTCTGTTTATGAAGGGGACGCCGCAATTTCCGCAGTGCGGTTTCTCCGGCCAGGTCGTCCAGATCCTGGACCATATCGGCGTCGGCTATAAGGGCCTCAACGTCCTCGAATCCGCCGAGCTGCGCAACGGCATCAAGGAATACTCGAACTGGCCGACGATCCCGCAGCTCTACGTCAAGGGCGAGTTCATCGGCGGCTGCGACATCGTCCGTGAGATGTTTCAGGCTGGCGAGTTGCAGCAGCTCCTCACCGAAAAAGGCGTCGTCGTCGCGGCTTGATGCATGACCCGGCTGGCGCGCCGGATTGCCGGCGCCGAGCTCGAGGTCATAGTTTCCGACATCACGACACTCAGCATTGACGCGATCGTCAACGCCGCCAACACGTCGCTCCTTGGCGGGGGCGGCGTCGATGGCGCGATCCATCGGGCAGCCGGGCCCGAGCTCGTCGCCGAATGCCGCATGCTCCACGGCTGCAGGACGGGCGACGCCAAGATCACCAGGGGTTATCGGCTCAAGGCCGCGCATGTGATCCACACCGTCGGCCCGGTGTGGAATGGCGGCACGCTCGGCGAGGATGATCTGCTCGCCTCCTGCTATCGCCGATCGATGGAGCTGTGCGGGAAGCACCAGCTGACCTCGGTGGCATTCCCTGCGATCTCGACCGGCATCTTCCGCTTCCCTGCCGACCGGGCGGCCGAAATCGCGGTGCGCACGACGGTCGAAGCGCTGGCTGCTGCGCCATCCGTCGCTCGCGTGGTGTTCTGCTGCTTCGCCGAGCCCGGCGCGAAACTCCATGCCGAGGCGGTTGCGCGACACAGCCGCCCTTGATGAGGACGCGGGGGTCTCAAGCCCCGCGCACGATCTCGCGGACATACCCGATCGTTTCTTCGATCTGGCTCGCATTGACATCCAGATGCGTGCAGGCGCGGATGCGGCCGTCCATCATCGCGAGCGTGACGCCGCGCTGGCGCAGTGCGGCGACGATCTTGTCGCCGGGAATGCCGGCGCCGTCGGGCTTGAAGAACACGAGATTGGTTTCGGGCTCCTGCACCTCGATCCCTGAGATCTGCGACAGGCCGCGCGCGAGTGCGCGCGCATTGGCATGGTCGTCGGCCAGGCGCTCGACGTGATGATCGAGCGCGTAGATGCAGGCGGCCGCGCAGATCCCGGCCTGCCGCATCGAGCCGCCGAGGCGCTGCTTCCACTGCCAGACCGCATCGATGAAGGCGCGCGAGCCCGCCAGCACGCCGCCGATCGGCGCACCGAGGCCCTTGGAGAAGTCGATCCAGGCCGAATCCCAGCCCGCGGTCATATCGCGCGGAGAGATGCCGCTTGCCACGGTGGCGTTGAGCAGGCGCGCGCCGTCCATGTGGGTGACGAGGCCGTGCTGCTTTGCGATCGCGACGATTTCATCGAGCGCCGCCTTCTTCCAGATCGTGCCGCCGCCGATATTGGCGGTCTGCTCGACGCTGACGACGGTCTGCGGCGGCTGGTAACGCGTGCGCGGGTGCAGAGCTTTGCGAAGAGTCTCCGGGGTGAATTGACCATCAGGGCCCTTCAGCTGCGTGACCTGGAAGCCGCCGATCGCCGCATGCGCCCCGCCTTCGCGCGCAATGATGTGCGCGGTCTCATGCGCGAGGATCTCGTCGCCGGGCCGGCAATGCACCAGCGTCGCGGTGACGTTGCACATCGTGCCGGAGGGCATGTAGACCGCAGCTTCCTTGCCGAGCAGATCCGCGACGCGCTCGCATAGCGCGTTCACGGTCGGATCATCGCCGACCTGTTCGTCCCCGACTTCCGCCCGCGCCATCGCCTCGCGCATCCCAGCCGTCGGTTTGGTCTGCGTATCCGACAGCAGATTGATCCGCACCGGCGGGGCCTTTGGGTCGATGGGGGGAGGGGTGTAGAGCATCAACTTGCTCCTGAACGGAATGGCGCTCGTTGTGGTCAACGAGCTCTGGGTGGACGCCGAGCGGCGTGACGAAACCGCATAATAGCAATTTCTGTCCCGGTCACACGACAATCGATCAGATGAGGATAAGGGTTGACCGCCAAGCGGCGGACGTATGCACGCGTCGTGGTTCGACCTGCGCAGGGGTGGGTCTCTAGCAATGCAATGAGAGCGATGATGCGATCGCGTAGTGCGCCCTAGGGGCGAACGTGCCTCGATGGAGGTGAGAGTTTGGTCGATTTGGACCAGCGCCCGCTTCGTATAGCGAACCTTCACAGCCCGTGACTGGCCCAGATCGCGCGGACTTCGTCGGCGCCGTCTTGTTCTGATTCCGGCAGGCCCGAAATCTTGCTGAAGCCCTCTTCCAGAAGGCGCTTCATGGTCAACTCCGTTTGCTGGTGCATAGCACGGACGAGTTGGCGGATGGAGTGGCCGCCAACAACGAAAAGGCCCCGGAAACCGGGGCCTTTGAACGTCGATCCGCCGAATGATCAGCGCGAATAGAATTCGACGACCAGATGCGGCTCCATCTGGACCGGGAACGGCACGTCGGAGAGGTTGGGCACGCGCGTGTACTTCGCGGTCATCTTGCCGTGGTCGACTTCGAGATAGTCGGGCACGTCACGCTCGGGAAGCTGGCTGGCTTCGAGCACGTGGGCGAGCTGCTTGGAGCTTTCCTTGACCTCGACCACGTCACCGACCTTGAGCTGGTAGCTCGAGATGTTGACCTTGCGGCCGTTCACCTTGATGTGGCCGTGATTGATGAACTGGCGCGCAGCGAAGATGGTGGAGACGAACTTGGCGCGGTACACGACCGCGTCGAGACGACGCTCCAGCAGGCCGATCAGGTTCTCGCCGGTGTCGCCCTTGAGGCGGCTTGCCTCGACGTAGATGCCGTGGAACTGGCGCTCGCTGATGTTGGCGTAGTAGCCCTTCAGCTTCTGCTTGGCGCGGAGCTGCACGCCGAAGTCGGAGAGCTTGCCCTTGCGGCGCTGGCCGTGCTGGCCGGGGCCGTATTCGCGGCGGTTCACGGGGCTCTTGGGGCGGCCCCAGATGTTCTGGCCCATACGGCGATCGATCTTGTACTTCGCCTCACTGCGCTTAGTCATCGCGTCCTCTTCAGGTACAGGGTTTGAGGAAACGCGCCCTCCTGTGTGACGGGCTTGGCCCGGCACCGACAGGTCCGATCCCCAAAGCTTAAGGGACTTGACCACGGGTCGCGAAACGCTTCGCGGGCCGAAATCGGCCCGCGAGCAAGCGGCTTTTAGGGGAGTTTGGGCCCGGCTGTCAATTCTCTACGCCTGCCAGAAGAGCGAACCCGGAATCTCGAGATCCCGGGCTCGGTGGCGCGCACCGCCTCTGGATAAGTGCGGCGCTTTCAGCCTCTCACCGCCCGGACGGGCTTGGGGACGGCCGCGCCCAATTCGGCAGCGATTTCAGTGTTCAGGACCTGTTCCAGCCGGGTCAGGACCCTTGCAATCGGGGCGGCGTCCGTGACCCTGTGGTCCCAGCGGATCACGACGCGGATGGTCTGGTCGGGTTCGACGAGACCATAACTCACGACAAAGGGGCCGGGCGTGATCGGATGAAGCTCACCGCCGCCATAGGCGGCAACCGAGCTGACCCCGAAGCTGCCGAACCAATTGCCGCGCTGGCGGCCGAAATTCAGACCAATGGCCCAGGACAAGCGCCGCAACGGCAGCGGCAGGCGGGTCGCCCGCATGATCTTGCGGAACATTGGGACGTCCCCGACCGGAGCCGTCTTGCCAAGCCGGATTTCGGCGTCGATTGCTGCCAGTGAAAGGGCCTCAGGAGCGGCGATTCGCTGAGGCAGTACGCATTCCTCGCCCTCGTCCACCCGCGCGATCGCGACCGTCGCCACGCTCTTCGGCAGCTCGTACAGGGCCGGCCAAGGCCATTTGACGTAGACAGTGCGCAGGATCGGCTCGTCCCTCGCAACCAGGGCGAAAGCCTTGACGAACATCGCGGCCCAGCCGGCGGGCGCCGTTGCGCATGCGCGGGCCTCCAGCAGGGGGCGGATATTGAGCGAGCGGGAGAGTGAAACGAAGGGCACGCCCATCGAGGCATGCATGAGGTCGCAGATCAGGCGACGCCGCAGCGATATGGATTTGGGCGTCCCGCGCATCGGTCTTCAGTTCCAAATCAAAGATCAAAATATGGGCAGCGAGCGGGGCCCGCCCGCTCGCTCTAGCATGAACCAACCCGCCTGGGGGGCGGTCGGTTCGCCGCATCACGGCGCCGCCGAGGCTGCCGGCTTGTTAATGGCCTAAATCTATAATGGTTTCAATGTCTTGTTGCGTGATTGTTGGCGGCGGTCGCGCAAAGTCGCCTTGAGCATATTCCTCCCTGAACTGCGAGGCCGATCACTCCAGTTGCGGCGATTCAGCGCTTGATCCCGTCGAATGCCGCCATGATGCCGCGCTGGAACAGCGACCAGTCGAAGCCGAGCGCGATGGCGCGATAGCCGCGGTCGATCAGGGCGTTGGCCTGGTCGGCGCTGCGCGCCACGCCGCCGATCGGCACTCCGCTTCTGAGGATGCCGGCCTCTGCACGCGCGACCAGCTCCAGCAGCTCCGGATCGTCCATCCGGCCGCGCTTGTTGATGGAGGTGGCGAGATCGCCGGGGCCGATCACGGCGACGTCGATGCCCGGCGTCGCCATGATCTCGTCGATGCGGTTGACGGCATCGACATGCTCGATGGTGATCATGCAGATCATCTCGTCATCGGCGCTGGCCATGTAATCGGGCATGGATTGGCCCCAGCGGAACGGGGCGTGGAAGGGGCCCCAGAGCCGGTCGCCGCCGGGCGGGTAGCGAACGCTACGCACCGCCTTCTCGGCTTCCGCGGGCGTGGTGATCATCGGGAAGTTGATGCCGAAGGCGCCGATGTCCATCGGGGCTTTCGCGAGCCACGGCTCGTTCGCGGCGATCCGCACCAGCGGCGTACATGGCGTCCCCGTCGTCGCGGCGATCATCGCATGGGCTTCGGTCAATCCGATCGGGCCGTGCTCGAGATCGACGATGATCCAGTCGAGCGAACGCGCCATGATCTGCACCAGCTGCACGCTCGGGATGGTCGCGATCGCGCCGAAGGCGGGGCGGCCCTCGCTCCACAACTGGCGGAGACGATTGAGCGGCTTTGCGGGGACGGACATGGGAGGACCTGCGCAGAGATGATGGCGGCGAAGCCTAGCAGCGCGCGACCGGGGCGCAAGGTCAGGCCACCGCGCGCCCGCCGAAGAACGGCGTCAGCGTGGCCGAAAGGCCATGGACGCGGTTCGAGGTGAAGATCATCTCGGCCCCCGACTGCGCTGCGCCGCCGCTGGGCGGGCCGAGCAGATCCGAGACGCGTCGGGCGATCGCCGGCGCCGGATCGATCCAGTCGACTGGCCAGGGTGCCAGCCGCTTCAGCCGATCGAGCAGCAGCGGATAATGGGTGCAGGCGAGCACCACCGTGTCGGTGCGCGCGCTCGCGTCCGCAGCGTCGCCGACGAAGCAGGGCGCGAGCTCGGCGAGGATGTCGCCGTCGCTGACCGGCCTGCCGCCAAGCGCGGCCTCGGCGAGCGAGGCGAGCTCGGGCGAGCCGACCAGCGTCACCTCGCAACCTTGCGCGAAATCGCGGATCAGCGCCTTGGTGTATTCGCGTTTCACCGTGCCCTTGGTGCCGAGCACCGAGACGCGACGCGTCCTGGACTGAGCGCAGGCCGGCTTGATCGCCGGCACGGTGCCGACGAAAGGAACGGGATAGGCCGAGCGCAAATGAGAGAGGACCAAGGTGGACGCCGTGTTGCAGGCGATGACGACGAGGTCGGGATCATGGGTGCCGATCAACTCCCCCATCAGCGGCACGACGCGGCCGATGATCTCGTCCTCGCTGTGGTGGCCGTAGGGAAAAAAAGCGTCGTCGGCGACGTAGACGAAACGCGCATCAGGGCGCGTGGTTACGACCTCACGGAGCACCGTGAGCCCGCCAAGGCCGGAATCGAACACCAGGATGGTCGGAGAATTGGTCACGTCGTTACCCTAGCCCGGCATGGTTACCATTCGGTTTTTGGGGCGGTTTTGCGGCGCCCTGCAAGGATCCGGACGGCGGGCGCCACGTGGCCCCGACCTTTAGGCGATCCTGTTCGTGCTCGCCGCCCGCTCCGCCGCCAGCTGCTTCTGCAGGCGATCGATGTTTTGCAGGAGGCGCTGGCTGGTCAGCACCAGGAAGTAGTAGCCGAACTGCGGATCCTGGAAATAGATCTCGAGCAGCCGGTCGTAAGTGATCGTCAGCACCTGGCCGTCCTCGATGCATTCGACCGTTCCGGTGCGCCGGTTGTCCGGCGTGAGGAAGCCGAGCTCGCCCATCAGCGATCCCGGCAGGATCTCGACGTTGATCTCCTTGACCAGGAACTTGCCGGTGACGGTGAGGAACATCTCCTTCGCCGGATCGCGCAGCTTGAAGAGGATGTCGCCGCGGCGATATTTGCGCTCGGTCATGAACGGCTTGAGCCACTCGATCGACATGTCGCCCTCGGTCGCATGGCGCGCCTTCTTGACCAGCTTCAGCATCTGCCGCAGGCGCAAGGCGTTGATCGGAAGCAACAGCAGATACAGCAGGAACGTGGCGACGTTGGCGGAGAGCGCGCCGAACACGGTGAAGAACGCGCAGCCGATCATGTTGGCGACGCGCAGCGGCACCATGGTCCGCATCAAGAGGGTGGCGACGAAGAAGCCGGCGCCGACCGCGGCGAACAGATTGGCCAGCGTGATGTTCTGGACAAAAATCTCCAGCAGGCGATTGAAGATCGCGTCGTAAGTGACGTCGTTGGGGTCGAGGCCCATCTGGACCAGGATCTTGGCAATCCTGAGATTGTCGGTTGCCGCATCGAGGATGCGATCGAGGATCGATGAAACGTCTGCGCTGCCGGACGGCATGATCTGGTCCCCGCGTAAGGCCTTCAGTCCTGGTCGGCATCCGTATAGCCGAAATCAAATGACGACCGCTTGAATGACGCTTCCGGCCATGATGCCGCAAGAGGCAAATTCTAGCCTGTCCGGGCGTTTCGGCAATTGCCGTGGTTTGCGCGTCTGGCCGTGATTCGGGGCAGCCCCAGGGGCGTCTCGGACGGACCGGACGATCGAAGCGGCGGGCGACGGGTCCCGTTCACCTACGGCTTGGCGGCGGGTTGCACGACCTGCTGCTCGACAAGGCCAAGGCGTCCTGGCAGCGAGCCGGCGCGCAGCAGCATGGCGATGCTGTTGGCCTCGTCGAGGGTGAAGTTGCCGGCGATCTGGCCGGAGCCGCCGGTGATGGGCTCGCGGATCACGGGAGCGGAGATCACCTTGTCGTCGAGCACGATGGCGAAGGGTTTGCCGACGTTCTCTGCAGTCATGTGGGCGAAGCGCCGCGTGCCGCGGCCGTTGAAGCGGAACGAGGCGATCGGCTCCTTCGTGTCGCTGGTGAATCCCGGGCCGGCATAGCTGATGTCCTCGCCTTCGAGCGTGCTGTCCTTGGCGACGAGATAGGGAAACTTGTCCTTGAAGCCGAGCAGGACTTCCGTGCCCGCCGGCGGCGTTCCCGACTGTGCCTGCTCGGCAGACATCGAGAGGTCGATCAGACGGAAGCCGACCTTGACCTTCTTGGCGAAGATCGCGGTGACGCGATCGGGCTCCATCACCCCCGGCAAGAAGATGCGGATGCGGTCCGTTCCGTCGGGCTCGACATTGGCCAGCTTGACGCCGGCGTCCTTGAGGCGCTGCTCGATCATGGCGACGGAATCCTCGACGAACTCGCGCAGCCGCGCGGCGGATGCGGCAGGGGTCGGTGCGAGCCTGACCAGGCCGTCTCCGCCATCGGTGACGGTGAGCGCATAGGCGGGCAGTCCCTCCGCCGCCGAGGCGAGCTTGCGCGTGAGCTGTTCGCGACCTCTGGGATCTGCGATCTTCACCTCGACGCCGCCGTTGCGGATCGCAAGGCCCGAGAAGGCGATCCGGCCCTCGCGGAGGGTCCTGTAGACGTCGTCGCGCAGATCCGTAACGATCGCCTCCCGCAAGCCGTCGGTGTCCACCTTGTAGATGATGCGGGACCCGCCCAGCTTCTCCATCTTGTCGGCGACGAAGGCCGCGATCTTGGCACGCATCTTGTTGAACTGGGCGTCCGCGCCGAGAGTGGCAGAGGGCAGTGCGATTGCGAATACCGCCGCGAACGCGGCGATCAGCCGTGTGATGCGATTCCGCGGGGGCGTCGTCATGATGACCTCAAGTCTTGCGGCAGGACGCTGGCGGGCGAATTCAGTGCCAGTTCTTGGTCCACGGATCAGCCGCGGAGGTTCAAGCGCCACAGTCGGTTGGCAATGGACGAACGCTCAATCATCCATCATTCTGCCTGCGCTCGGCCGACCATCGGTCGAGCCTCGCCGAACCAAAATGTCAAAAGACAGGGGCGGGGGCATGCATCTGAGGGAGGACGGAATTTCATGGGTATCCACGCGCTCGATCGGCTCATCGGCAACGACAATCCGGACCTTTCGACGGACGCGGAGGTCCGGGCGTTCGAGCAGGTCCCCTATGCCGACCGCGTCGCGGCCGAGAGCACCTACGATGCGATCAGGCTCGGTGCTGCGCGCAACCCGGACGGCGCGGCGATCCAGTTCCTGCAAAATGCCGATCCCGCAGACACGCCACTGGTCGTGACGTATGGCGATTTCATCGCGCGCGTAACGCAAGCCGCCAACATGTTCCACGCGCTCGGCGCCGAGAAAGACGACGTCATCAGCTTCATGCTGCCGCTGGTGCCGGATGCCTTCGTCACTCTGTTCGGCGCGGAGGCCGCCGGCATTGCCAACCCCGTGAATCCGCTGCTCGAGCCGCACCAGATCGCGGAGATCCTGGAGGCCGCCAATACCAAGATCCTGGTCGCGCTCGGGCCGATGCCCGGCACCGACATCTGGCAGAAGGTCGAGCAGATCCGCCCTCAACTGAAGCATCTCAAGGCCATCGTGCAGGTGTTCGGCGGCGGAGATCCGGCGAAGGGTATCTTTGCCTTTGGCGACCTGATCAAGCAGCAGCCGGCGGACCGCCTCGTCAGCGGGCGCCAGATTCGCGGCAGCGACATCGCCGCTTATTTTCATACCGGCGGCACCACCGGCACGCCAAAGCTGGTGCGGCACACGCATGCCAACCAAGTCTATCAGGCCTGGGCGCTCAATCTGCTGCTGAAGGCGAGGCCGGGCGCAAACCTGCTGTTCGGCATGCCGCTGTTCCATGTCGGGGGCTCGCTGACGCAGGTGCTGCTGACGCTGTCGAGCGGCGGCTCGCTGGTCGTGCTGTCGCCGAGCGGCTGGCGCAATCCGAATGCGGTGAAGAACATCTGGCAGCTCGTCGCGCGCTACAGGCCCGAAGCGCTGTCTAGCGTGCCGACGGTGCTCGCCGCGACCCTCGCAGTGCCGCCTGGTGACGCTGATATCTCCAGCCTGAAGTATGCGGCAGGTGGTGGCTCGGCGATTCCGGTCGCGGTCGGTTCGGCGATCCAGGAGAAACTGAAGCTACCCGTGATCGAGGTCTACGGCATGACCGAGACATCGAGCGTGCACACGCTGGCCTATCCGTCGCGGCCGATCCGGCTCGGCTCGGTCGGCCTTCCCATGCCTTACGCGCGCGTGCGCATCGTGCAGCTCGATGCCGAGGGACGCCTGATCCGCGACTGCAAACCGGACGAGATCGGCGTCGTGATCATGGCCGGCCCCGGTGTGTTCAGCGGCTATCTCAACGACGAGCACAACAAGGGCGCGTTCGTCGACGGCGTGTGGGTCAACTCCGGCGATCTCGGCCGCTTGGATGCCGACGGCTACCTCTGGATCACCGGTCGCGCCAAGGATCTGGTGATCCGCGGCGGGCACAACATCGATCCGGCGCCGATCGAGGAGATCATGTTCCGCCATCCTGCCGTCGGCTTCGCCGCGGTGGTCGGCCAGCCCGATGCCTATGCCGGCGAGTTGCCGGTGGGCTATGTACAATTGAAGCCGGGCGCCAAGGTCGAACCGGGCGAGCTGGAATCGTGGGTGCGCGAGCGCACGCCGGAGCGTGCTGCGGTTCCGGTGCAGGTCATTCCGATCGATCCGATGCCGGTGACCGGTGTCGGCAAGGTGTTCAAGCCGCAGCTGCGCTGGGACGCGGCGGAGCGCGTGTTCACCAAGGTGCTCGCGCCGCTGGTCGAGCGCGGCATCGACTGCAAGGTCAAGGTCGGCGCCCACGGCAGCCACGGATCAATCGCGACGGTGACGCTAACGGGCCTGCCGCCGGACCAGCGGGAGGCAGTTGCGGGCGAAGTACACGCACTGCTCGCGCCGTTCGTGATGCGGCACGAGGTGGTGCAGGCATAGGTGAGTACGATCTCCAGCCATGCACGATGCAGCGATGTCGTCGCGTCGTGACCTGGGGAAGAGACCCTGCCGCCGGTGACTGCTGCGACGACTCGGACCCGGTTCACGCATCTTGCGCTGGCTCGGGGCAGGCTCTTTCTTCTGGTTCTGGCGATCGTGGCGACGAGATCTGGGCCGGAGCGGATCTTGATCCAGGTTAAGAACACCGATCAAGCGGCCGATTCAGACATTTACCGCAACCAAAGCTTGTGGCCGCAACTCGGGAGCAGCGGATCAATTTTAAGTTCATCTTAGATGCGTGAGTGTTCGCATCAGAGGCGGAGGGAGCTCTGATGCAGTCATTAGGTCGTTCGGAGAGAATCGGCGGTTTGGCGGGCCTCGTTTTGCTGCTTGCTGCGGCGATTGTCCTGCAGATCGGTACGGGCGGCCTGGCCGCCTATGTCGCGCTGCTGTGCGCTGGCCTGGTCTGGCTCGTGGCATCGGCGGACCGGCCCACGTCGACAACGGTCCTGAATCGCGCCATCGAGAGCGTGCCCGCCGGCCTTTGTGTGTTCGCGCCGGACCTGCGGGTCATCGCCAGTAACCAGCGATACGCGAGCATGTATGGCTTGACGCGCGCTGACATCAAACCTGGAACGCGACTGCGCCAGATCATCGAAGCAAGGAAGGCCAAGCGCGGCATTTCGGAGCGCGTCATCGATGCTTTCGATGGGTTCAACGGGTTGGAGACGTCGGTTCACGAGCTCCGCGACGGCCGGTTCATCTCGGTCTCACGGCATCCGATGACCGGCGGCGGCCTGATCGAGGTGCATCGAGATGTCACCAGCGAGCGGCTTGCCGAGATCCGGGCCAATGAAACGATGCAGGAACTGATCGAGAAGCAGTATGCCATCGATCAGGCTGTGATCGTCGCGATCACGGACGTGAAGGGCGTCATCAACTACGTTAACGACAATTTCTGCACGATCAGCGGCTATTCGCGCGAGGAGCTGATTGGGCAGAATCATCGGATTCTCAAATCGGGCGTCCATTCCAAGCCGCTCTTTCGCGACATGTATCGCTCTCTGGCGGGTGGCCATGTCTGGCGCGGCGAGCTTTGCAATCGGGCCAAATCCGGCAAGCTGTACTGGGTGGATACCGTGATCACGCCGCAACTCGGTCCCGACGGCAAGCCAGTCGCCTATATGGCCATTCGGGTCGATATCACGGCGCGGAAAGAAGCCGAAGCCAAGCTCTCGTTTGCGGCCGCGCACGATTCCCTGACCGGCCTGTTGAACCGGTGTGCGCTGTTCGATCAGGCAGGAATTGGCTCGGAGCCTGACGTGCAGCCGGACCGCTTGAGCGTTCATCTGATCGATCTCGATGGGTTCAAACGTATCAACGATACGTTCGGGCACGACGTCGGTGACCGTCTGCTCAAGGCGGTCGCCTCGCGCCTGCGGTCGCTTGCCACCGACCGGGATCTCGTCGCGCGATTGGGCGGTGACGAGTTCGCCATGATCCGGCGTGTGGGCGACGGCGCAGCTGGGGCCGCAGTGGATCTCGGTCGCCGCATCGTTGACGCCATTGCGGCGCCGTTCGACATCGAGGGCCATCAGCTCGAAATCAGCGCAAGCGTCGGGATCGTGCTCTGTCCGGAGCATGGCTCGAACAGCGCCGATCTCCTGAAGAAGGCGGATCTCGCGCTTTATGACGTCAAGGCCGCGGGCCGTCACGGCCATCGTCTCTATCAGCCGGCGATGCTCGAGGCGATCAAGGGAGAAAAAGTCCTGGAGGCGGAGCTGCGTCGCGCGATCTCCGCGCAGGAGTTCGAGCTGCACTACCAGCCCATTCTGGACGTCGAAAGCCGCACGGTCCATACGGCCGAAGCGCTGGTGCGGTGGCGCCATCCCGTTGATGGCCTCGTTGCACCCGATCGGTTCATTGCGCTCGCCGAACGCACCGGTCTCATTCAGCCGCTCAGCGAATGGATCATTCAACGGGCGTGCCTGGATGCGGCGTCCTGGCCGCCCCATGTTCAGCTCGCGGTCAACGTATCCGCTACCCAGTTCAAGCGCGGCAATCTGTTCGATGTCGTGCTGCAGGCACTGCTTCGTTCGGGGTTGAACCCGCGACGGCTGCAGATCGAGGTCACCGAAACCGTCCTGCTTGAGCAGCAGTCGGAGCAACTGCAGACGTTCCGACGCCTGAAGTCCATCGGTGCAACGCTCGTGCTCGATGATTTCGGCACAGGGTTTTCGTCGGCGAGCTATCTGACGAATTTTCCGTTCGACAAGATCAAGATAGACAAGTCCTTCATACAGGGCCTGCCCAGACGGGACTGTGCCGCGGTGATCGCGTCGGCCGTCGTGCTGGCGAAGGGGCTGGGCATCAGCGTTACCGCCGAGGGAATAGAAACCGAGCCCCAGCTCGATCACGTTCGTTCCATGGGAATTGATTTCGCGCAGGGATACTTGTTCGGTCGGCCGGTACCCTATCGCCAGCTCAAGTGCGCGACCGTGTTCGCGGACGATCCGGGCCGTGTACTGCAAACGGCGACGGCCGGCGCAAATTGAGGCTCAGGCTCAGTTCAGCGCCCCCAGTCGCTGAAGCTCACGCAGATTGAATACTTCGAGCACGCCATTCGACAAATCCGCGACGCGGCGTTCCCTGAAGGCGGTGAGCACGCGGCTGACATGGACCGGCGTCAGTCCCACGGCATCGGCGATATGCTGCTGGCGGAGCGGTATGCGATAGCGCTCGTCGCGGATCACGTTGCGGCTCGCAATCCGCTTCATCAGCTGCAGGAACAGATGAGCGATGCGTTCCTCTGCGGAGAACTGGCCCAGCGCGGCAATGGTATCGTCGGCCGCCTTGGCCTCGTTCGCGCAACATTCAGCAGCGGCCCAGAGGATGCGCACGTTCGTCGCAATGCGTGCATGGACCTCCGTCCGCTTCATTGTGCTGACCTGGATCGCTGTCAGAGCCTTGACCGAAAAGTGCAGGCGTTCGTGAAGGAGCGAGCCGGCGAGGACATCCCCCGGCAGCAGGAAGCCGAGTATTTGCCGCCGTCCGTTCGGCATCTGGAGAAAACGAAATCCCCACCCGGCGCAAAAAACATAGATGTCGGGAGAGGCCTGGTTCGCCGTCAGCAACTGTCTTCCGGCCGGGACCACGAGATGGTGCTGCCAATCGGATGCGCCGATCGATTCAGGCGGTGCCGCACTTTCGAAAATCGCAGCACAGAATCCGAAGGAGCCGCTCTTCGGGCAGGTTGCACAAGGCGAAAGGTCCTTCATATTCTGCTGAAGTCGCCGCTGTGCTGCCGCATCTTTGCGGATTCTCCGGAGGTCATGGTGCCACTATGATCCGTAACATTTTTGTATAGTCAACAGCTCTTTTTGTTGCAAATTTCGGATGGCAGAAATCTGGAAGCTGCCTGACAAGCGGCATGAAGTGCGTCGCATCGAATTTGCCCTGCAACGATCACACCTCGGAGCGCGATGCGGCATTCTTGTTAACGTGCATTATTAACCTGTATCAACTTCGGTTCACCTGCGTTGCTTTGCGCTCAGCCGAGCTTAACCGAATGAGATAATGATAGAGGTCATTGTAGTTGCCGCGTGATTGTTCGCTTTCAGCGTTTCGCCTCCGATGAATTGCAAAGGGCGCTATCATGACACTCGCGCAGACCCCAAATGACGAGAACCAGGATCGTGACGGCCGCATGCGCTTTATGCGCGTCGGCACTGAGACAGGCGAACTCCTGTGCGAATTCTGGTCGGTGGCCGAGCCCGCGCTGCCGGCTATCCTCGACGAATTCTACCGGCATGTATTGAGCGAGCCGCAGCTTGCCGCCTTGATCGGCGACGACATGCGGAGGCTGAAAACGGCGCAGAGTTCGCATTGGGCGCGGCTGTTCAACGGCCGCTTCGATCACGACTACACGCGTGGCGTGCGCATGATCGGGCTGATGCACAACAAGATCGGGTTGGAGCCGCGCTGGTATATCGGCGGGTATAATTTCGTGCTCTGCCGGCTGCTGGCCCTGGCCGTTAGAAAATATCGATGGATGCCGACGCGGCTGGCCAGCGTGCTCACCGCCCTCAACACCGCGGTGATGTTGGACATAGACATTGCCATCTCCGCATATCAGGAGGCGATGTTCGCGGAGAAGCAGAAGCAGCAGGAGGCGATTGCTGCGGCCATTCTGGATTTCGACGGCCGGATGAAGGTCGTACTGGAAACACTGGGAAGCTCGGCGACCGGTCTACAGGGCGTGGCCGATGTGCTCAGCGCAAGCGCGGAGCGCTCGACCCGGCAATCGAGCGTGGTGGCTGCCGGCTCGGAAGAGGCGTCCACCAATGTGCAGGCCGTGGCGGCCTCGACCGAGGAACTCGCGTCGTCGATCAAGGAGATCGGCCGCCAGGTTTCGGAGTCGACCAGGATGACCGGCGAGGCTGTCGATCAGGCAGCGCGCTCCGGTGCCGCAATCGAGAGCCTGGCCAGGGCAGCGCAGAGAATCGGCGACGTGGTCGAGCTGATCAACACGATCGCGGCTCAGACCAATCTGCTCGCACTGAATGCGACGATCGAGGCTGCGCGCGCGGGTGAGGCCGGCCGTGGCTTTGCAGTGGTCGCGTCCGAGGTCAAGGCGCTGGCCGAGCAGACGGCGAGGGCAACCGGCGAGATCGGCCAGCAGGTCCTCTCGATTCAGGAGGCAACGACCGAGTCTGTCGGCATCATTCGCCAGATCGGCGAAACAATCGCCGCCGTCGACGAGGTTGCGACGGCGATTGCGGCTGCGGTCGAGCAACAGGGCGTAGCCACCGCCGAGATCGCGCGCAACGTACAGGAGGCCGCGCAGGGCACACATGACGTATCGAGCAACATCGGCGGGGTAAGCCAAGCTGCCAGGGAGACCGGCATCACGGCCTCCGAGCTCCTGGCGGCCTCCAAGGAGCTATCGGGCCAGACGGATGTGCTCCGCTTCGAGGTCGAAGGGTTCTTTGCGGCAATTCGTGCGGCCTGACTAGCCGGCTGGCATCCGCGTTTCGACAAGACGCGCCCAGAACGAGGCGCCGTGGCCCAAAATGTTGTCGTTGAACACGTAGCCCGGGTGGTGGCACTCGTTGCCGTCGCCCATGCCGACCAGCACCATGGCGCCGGGGCGTGCTTCCAGCATGAAGGAGAAGTCCTCGGCGCCCATCATCGGGATGAACTTGTCGTTGACGCGATCGGCGCCGACGATGTCGCGGGCGACATCGGCGGCAAGGCCGGCCTCGCGCGCATGGTTCATGGTCACCGGATACATCCGCGTGTATTTCGTCTCGGCCGAGCCGCCATAGGCCCGCGCGACGCTGTCGGCGACCTCGCCTATGCGACGCTCGACGAGATCGCGTACCTCGGGATCGAGCGTGCGCACGGTGCCGCCGAGCTCGGCGATCTCCGGAATGATGTTGAAGGCCGTGCCTGAGTGGAATTGCGTGATCGATATGACGGCGGATTTCAGCGGATCGACGTTGCGGGCCACGATCGATTGCAGCGCGTTCACGATCTGCGAGCCGATCAGCACGCTGTCGACGGATTTGTGCGGACCCGCGCCGGCATGGCCGCCCTTGCCGTGGACCGTGATCTGGATGTTGTCGGAGGAGGCCAGCATCGCGCCGGGCGTGGTGGCGAAATGGCCTTCCGGCAGGCCCGGCATGTTGTGCATGCCGTAGACCTCCTGGATATTCCAGCGCGTCATCAGCCCGTCCTCGACCATGGCCTTGCCGCCACCGCCGCCTTCCTCGGCCGGCTGGAAGATCATGATCGCCGTGCCGTCGAAATTGCGCGTCTCGGTCAGGTATTTTGCAGCGCCGAGCAGCATGGCGGTGTGGCCATCATGGCCGCAGGCATGCATCTTTCCGGGGACCTTGGACGCGTAAGGCACGCCCGAAGTCTCCATGATCGGCAGCGCGTCCATATCGGCGCGCAGGCCGATGGTCTTGCCAGAGGCGGACTTGCGGCCGCGGATCACGCCGACCACGCCGGTGCGGCCGACCCCCGTCACCACCTCATCGCAGCCGAACTCGCGCAGCTTGTCCGCGACGATCCCCGCGGTGCGGTGGACTTCGTAGAGCAACTCGGGGTTCTCGTGGAAGTCATGGCGCCAGGCAGCCATTTCGTCCGAGAGGGCGGCAACGCGATTGACGATGGGCATGAGGGATCCGCTTCTGGAGGTGACTCTTGTCATTCCGGGGCGATGCGCAGCATCGGACCCGAAATCTGGAGATTGTGGCGCGAGATTCTCAGGTGCGCAATTGCGCACCCTGGTTCACGCTTCGCGTGCCCCGGAACGGCGAAAACATCAGCTCTCGCCGAACACGCGCCTGAAGATCGTATCGACGTGCTTGAGGTGATAGCCGAGGTCGAACTGCTCCTCGATTTCGGCATCCGAGAGATATTTCCTTACTTCAGTGTCCTTCTTCAGCAGCTGAAGGAAATCGCCTTTGCCGCGCCAGACCGGCATGGCGTTGCGCTGCACGAGCTTGTAGGCGTCCTCGCGGCTCGCGCCCTTCTGCGTCAGGGCCAGCAGAACGCGCTGCGAATGCACGAGGCCGCCGAGCCGGTCGAGATTCTTCTGCATGTTGGCGGGATAGACGAGAAGCTTTTCGATCAGGCCGGCCAGGCGCACCAGCGCGAAGTCGAGCGTCACGGTGGCGTCGGGACCCATCATGCGCTCGGCCGAGGAGTGCGAGATGTCGCGCTCGTGCCAGAGCACGACGTTCTCCAGCGCCGGCGTCACATAGGCGCGCACCATGCGGGAGAGGCCGGTGAGGTTCTCCGACAGCACCGGATTGCGCTTGTGCGGCATGGCCGACGAGCCCTTCTGCCCCTCCGAGAAGAATTCCTCGGCCTCCAGCACTTCGGTGCGCTGCATGTGGCGGATCTCCACCGCGATACGTTCGATCGAGGAGGCGATCACGCCGAGGGTCGAGAAATACATGGCGTGGCGGTCGCGCGGGATGACCTGGGTCGAGATCGGTTCGGGGACGAGGCCCATCGCTTTCGCGACATGCTCTTCGACGCGCGGATCGATCTGCGCAAAGGTGCCGACGGCACCCGAGATGGCGCAGGTTGCAACTTCCTTGCGCGCGGCGATCAGACGTTCCTTGGCGCGCGTGAACTCGGCATAGGCATAAGCGAGCTTGAGGCCGAAGGTCACGGGCTCGGCATGGATGCCGTGGCTGCGGCCGATGGTCGGCGTCATCTTGTGCTCGAAGGCGCGCTTCTTCAGCGCGGCCAGCACCTTGTCGAGGTCGGCGAGCAACAGGTCGGCGGCGCGGGTGAGCTGGACGTTGAGGCAGGTGTCGAGCACGTCGGAGGAGGTCATGCCCTGGTGCACGAACCGCGCCTCGGGGCCGACGATCTCGGCGAGGTGGGTGAGGAAGGCGATGACATCGTGCTTGGTTTCGCGCTCGATCTCGTCGATGCGGGCGACGTCGAACACGGCGTCCTTGGCCTTGGCCCAGACCATCCTGGCGGCCTCCTTCGGGATGGTCCCGAGCTCGGCCAGGGCATCCGCCGCATGCGCCTCGATCTCGAACCAGATCTTGAACCGGGTCTGCGGCTCCCAGATCGAGGCCATTTCCGGGCGGGTATAGCGGGGGATCATCTGAGGGCTCCAGCAAGGTAGGCGGGCGACCCGAGGGGGGCTGTGCCGGCCAGAATGTTTTTACGCCGTGACTTAACAGAGCGGGGAGGGCGAAACAAACGGCGGGAGCAACGTCGTGGGGGATGATCAGCCCGAGCAAGGGGCTGAGGGCCTCGGCCGCGGCTGGCTGGTGGGTCGCCCGCCAGCCGGGCTGGGTGGCTGCAGCAGAATCAGCGGTCAATCACGAATCATTGACTGACAGATATTGAAATCTGTCAGCGAGACATGTATATCCGCTCCCGGACGCTCCGACCGGCGTCCCGCGACAAGCCCCGGGGAGCCCGACATCCGAAGCAATTCGGATCGGAGGGCGGATTGAAGAACGGGGACCGTGGACGAATGGAGACTTAAGACAATGACGACCGAAATCCTCAATCTCACCGGCGTGATTGGGCAGTGGCTCAATCTGCTGGTGGCGCGCCAGATCGCGGCGCAGGCTGCAAAACTGCCTCATTAGGGCATAGGCTTTCCGAACGACCGGCGAGGGCGCTTCGGAAGCAGCCCGACGGCCGGAGTTTCTGAGCCCCAAACGGGAACATGGTGCTGGCATGAATGAAGCCGTTGTCTTGACGCCGGAGCGGATCCTCGAGGTCACCGAGGATGTGCTCAGGCGGTACGGACTTGCCAAGGCCACGGTGGTCGACGTTGCCCGTGCGCTCGATGTGAGTCACGGCAGCGTCTATCGCCATTTCCCGAGCAAGGCCTCGCTGCGCGAGGCCGTTGCCAAGCGCTGGCTGGATCGCATCGATGCTCCGCTGCGCGAGATCGCCGGGGAGCAGGGTCCGGCCCCGGCCCGGCTCGAGCGCTGGCTGCGTACGCTGTTCGCCGCCAAGCGTTCGCGCGTCCTCGATGACCCCGAGATGTTCGACACCTATCTGACACTGGCGCGCGAGGCTTGCGCTGCCGTCAAATGCCACAAGGACACCATGATCGACCAGATCGCGGCGATCCTGATCGACGGCGAGAAGCAGGGCGAATTCGCCGTGGGCGACGTGAAGGAGACGGCGCGTGCGATCTTCGATGCGACCGTGCGTTTCCACCATCCGGCCCATGCCGACGAGTGGAAGGATGCCGATCTCTCGGCGCGCGTCGATGCGACGCTGACGTTGCTGCTGCGCGGTTTGAAGGCGGGGTAGGCCCGCCTGCACAACGGGTGTCGATCAACCCCTTGCCTTGTGAAGAACGCCGCCGTTGTGAGCCGGCGGCGAGATGGTCGAGCCTCTACGTGTCCGGAAAGGTGGCTCGGCGGATGGCACGACCGGCGGACTTTCCGGATATGCATTGACCGCGATTTCGACCGCGTCCCTTGACCGCTTTCGCAGGCGATGGAATGTCAGCTCCTGATCGAGCATGGGGCAGCGGAAGTGGACGACGGCGGTGTCCGGCAGGCGGCAGAGCTCGTCGATGAGCTCGCCTACTGTAATGATCGGGGGATGGTCGACTGCTTTGCGGTGACCCTTACTCATGACCCTTGCCTCCTTCACTGCCGTATTAACCGGAGCCGGATCGGAACCGTTCCAACTTCGTTCAGCAGATTGAGAAGATTCAAGAGCCGGGGTCGTGCGGCAGCTCTACCGCCAGATTCTCGTCAGCCCGCACGCCGCCGCGAGCCGCACCAGTTGCGCGTCGGTGCGCGCGCCGGTCTTGGTCTTGATGAGGTAGTGATAGTTCTGCACCGTCTTGATGCTGAGATTGAGATGCGCCGCGATCTGCTCGGTGGTGGCGCCGCCGGCGAACTGGCGCAGGATCTCGATCTCGCGTTCGCCCAGTTGATCCAGCGCTGAGCCAGCCGACAAGCTGTCCTCGGCCAGGATATGCGCGATGTCGTCGCTCATGGCGCGCTCGCCGCGGGCGACGTTGCGGATTGCGGTCACGACGGCGGAGGGCTCGCTGCTCTTGGTGACGAAGCCGCTGGCGCCGGCGTTGAAGGCGGCCTTTACCAGCACGGCCTCGTTGTGCATGGTAAAAACGAGGATCCGCGCCCGCGGGCTGCGCGCGCGAATGTTGCGGATCGCCTCCAGCCCGCTCGCGCCGGGCATCGAAATATCGAGCACGACGACGTCGGGATCATGCGCCTTGAACGCGCCGTAGGCGTCCGCGGCGTTGTCGGCTTCCGCGACGACATGCAGATCGCCCTGGCTTTCCAGCACGCGCCGATAGCCTTGCCGGACGATCGGGTGGTCGTCGACCAGCAGCACGGAGATGCCTGTTGCAGCAACCTCGCTCATTCCCGGCCTCACGCGGCGAGCGGGATGGTGGCGGCGACGCTGAGGCCGCCGCGCGCCGGCAGGATCGACAGCGATCCGCCCGCGGCCGTGACGCGCTCGCGGATGCCGGTCAGGCCGAAACCGGCCGACTGCGCCACACGGGTCGCGTCGCCGCCGCCGTCGTCCTCGACCCGGATCAGCAGCGCATCATGCTCGCCGGCGCGGCGCTCGATGCGCAAGCTGATCTCGCGCGCCGCACCGTGACGCAACGCGTTGGTCAGGCACTCCTGTGCCACGCGATAGGCCGTGGTGGCGGCCGGCCCACTGATGTCGGTGAGGTCACCGCGAAGGTCGAGCTGGATCGTCGGCCGCGCCGCGCTGTGCGAGCGCCAGCTGTCGACGAGGTTGACGAGGCTTGCCTCGAGCCCGAGTTCCTCGGGCAGGGGATTGCGCAGCCGCCCGAGCGCATCGCGCAGCGAGGCCATCAGGTGATGGGTGGCTTGCGAGATCATGCGCGCGTCCTGCGCAATCGCGGTGCCGTTCTTGTCTTTCGTGCTTGCGGTTTCGATCGTGTTGGCGAAGGCAAGAATGGCGGAAAGGTTCTGCCCGAACTCGTCGTGCAGCTCGCGAGCGAGCGCGCGACGCTCGTCGTCGCGGATTTCGATCAGGCGCCGCGTCAGCGCGGCGCGCTGTTCGGTGGCCTCCTCCAGCCGGCCGCCGAGCTCGCCGACGGCGCTGCCGATCATCGCAAGCTCCATGGAGCGGAAGCGCGGCAATTTCGTCCGGTACTGACCCCGCGCCATACGTTGGAGTGCGGTGACGATCGCGCGCGCTGGAGCCAGCGCGTGCGCGATCGCGATCGAAGCCAGCAGCGCGATCGCCGCCGCCATCAGGAGCGCGACGTCGATCACGTTGTGGATGTACTCCCAGGCGAGCGAGACGGCGGCCGCGGCATCCGGCGTCGCGACCACCGTGCCCGCAGCCGCCGCGCGGGGACTGATGGGACGTATCACCTGGGCGTGGCTGCCGAGGTAGGTGGGAACAACGGCGACGAACCAGTGCGGTGGCGCCTTGCCAAGCCCCTCGCTCTGACCGCAGAGCGGCTTCTCGAATGCCGCGGCTGGCTGGAACTCGACACAGACGCCGGGCGAGATCAGTTTCATCGTCTCGAGGGTGCGCCAGTCTGGAACAGGCAGAAGATGCTCGCGCGCCCTGCTGCTGCGCAACAAGAGCTCTCGCCAATACAGCGCCTGCAGCGCCTGCGCGACCCGCTGCGCCGAGGCCGCAGTCGCCCGATCGACGCTGCGATAGGCGTCGAACGTCGCCCACACGGTCGCGGCTCCGAGGCAGAGCACGACGATAAGCAGCAGACGGGCGACAAGCTGAAGCACGAGGCGCATGCGATCACCCCCGACCTTTGGTAAGGTCAGCCTAACAACGCCGCCGCGCCTTGCCAATTGCAGGAATGCCGGGAAGTGCAGCTCGGGCAAATTTCCCAAGCCGGATTGGGCATGGGTCTTTGGACCGGGAGCGTCGGCTTTGATCTAATCGGCGAGGACACGTCGCAGGCCAGTGCTTGGAAGCCAGGAGCGGTGCAGCATGAGTTCGATGACGATTGGATCGATCGCGGGGACCACAACCGACCCGTCCGAGCGTAGCGCGCTGCTGTTCTGGATGATCTTCACCGGGCTCTCGATCTTCGCGGTCGTGCTGCTGTGGCGGTTCGGGCTGATCCACCTGATGTTGACCTCGGATCGCACCTACATTTCCGCCGTGATCGCGGCGCTCTACGTCATCACGTGTGGCCACTGCTTCCTGCGGACGCGGGCGATCGCGCGGGAGGGAGCGGCGGCGCGGCGCTGCCGCGCAGTGCTGGCGGCACCGGACGGCAGCAAGGCGCTTGATGCCAGCGCGGCGGTGCTGCCGCGCGGACTGGTGCGCGACCATATCCAGAGCCTGGTGACGAAAGCCGCGGCGCAGGACTACCGGCCGGTCGACCAGACGCTGCTGTTGCGAAATCTCGCCGATCGCTTGCGCGGCTCCAACGGCTTCGGCGCCTTCGTCTCCGATACGTTGATGAAGCTCGGTCTGCTCGGCACCATCATCGGATTCATCATCATGCTGGCGCCGATCGCGGGGCTTGATGCCGCAGACAAGGTCGCGATGCGCTCCTCGATGGGGGTGATGAGCGACGGCATGGCGGTCGCCATGTACACGACGCTGGCCGGCCTCGTCGGCTCGATCCTGATCCGCATCCAGTACTACATGCTGGACGCCGCGACGCAGCGGGTATTCTCGGACGCGGTGGTGCTGACCGAGACCTATGTGACGCCGGTGCTGGAGCGCAAAGGTTCCGGTGCGCCATCATGATGGATGATTTCGGTCTCTATCCGCGCGAGGAGCCGTTCGACCCCCTTGGCGTGATGCTGTTCAAGGCGCTCCAGGTGATCGCGTTCCTGTTTTTCCTCGCGCTGCTCGCGGTCTCGCCGGATGCGAAGGAAGGCAAGATCGACTCCAAGGCGGAGTTCATCATCACGATGGACTGGCCGGACAATCATCCTGACGATCTCGACCTGTTCGTGCAGGATCCCGCGGGCAACATCGCCTGGTATCGCCACCGCGAGGCCGGCTTCCTCACGCTCGATCGCGACGACCGCGGCGGGGCCAATGATTTCATCATCGTCAACGGCAAGAAGATCGCCTCGCCCATCCGGGAGGAGATCGTCACCGTGCGCGGCATCGTCGCCGGCGAATACACCGTCAACATCTCGCATTTCCAGGCAACGACCGGCGAGCCCGTTACAGCGAGCGTGAAGGTGCAGAAGCTCAACCCGACTGCGCAAGTGATCTTCGACAACAAGCTCGCTCTCAGCCACACCGGCGACGAGAAGACAGCGGTGCGGTTCCGGCTCGATGCCGAGGGCAAGGTCATCAATGTCGACCAGCGGCCGAAATCCCTGCTGGAGACGTTCCGCAACGTGCGCGCCAACGGCGCCGATATCGATCCCAAAACCGGCGTGAGGATGCGCCGTGAGTAATCTGCAAACGGTCGTTCTCAGCCTTTCGGTCGCCTACGCCGTGGTCGGAGCGCTGCTGCTGGTCGTGCTGGTCTATGCGCGGTTGCACTGGTCGCTGAAGGCGGTCGCGGTTGTCGTGACCAGTGCCTTCTATGTCGTCAGCTTCACGGAAATGCGTGGGCTGCTCGGCTGGGCCAGCTCCGACCGGATGCCCACTGCCTTCAAGCTGCTGCAGGCCCGCATCGTCGAGCCGCATTCGCTGGAAGGTGATCCCGGTTCGATCTATTTGTGGGTCGAGGCGCTGGACGACGACAACCGCCCGAGCGGCATCCCCCGCGCCTTCCGGGTGCCGTATGACGACAGGCTGGCCGAAAAGACCCATGCCGCGCAGAACGAGATCGCAGCCGGCCATCCTCAGGGCGGACGCGCCGCGGATTTCGGCGGCGGCGACGGTAGCCTCATCGACATGGTCCGCGAATACGTGACGCCCAAGACCATTCTGGAGACCAGCGGCGGGGACTCCTCGACCGGCGAGTTCAATGCGCCGCCGGCCGGCGCACAAGGCGCCGTGTTCACCCCGCTGCCGCCGCCCCGGATGCCGCCCAAGGACGAGCGGTAGGCTCCTCGCCAAATCGCGGTGTTACGCTGGCAAAGGGCGTGGCGCTGGCGCATGGTGTTGACCTCCCTCAAATTGGCCTTCTCGGCCTTCAATAAAATCTGGAGGGTGGAGGGTGCGTGCTTCTCGCTGTCTTCTCGGATATCCACGCCAATCGGCAGGCGTTTGAGGCCTGCCTGAAGGCGGCCCGTGCGAAGGGCGCGGAGCAGTTGGTTCTGCTCGGCGATTTCGTCGGGTATGGCGCCGATCCGGAATGGGTCGTGGATACCACAATCGAGCTCGTTGAGCAGGGCGCCGTCGCCGTGCGCGGCAACCATGACCAGGCGGTCAATTCGACGGCTGAGACCATGAATGCCGAGGCGCAGATCGCAATCGAATGGACCCGCGGCCGGCTCGACACCGCGCAGCGGCGGTTTCTTGCCGAATTGCCGATGATGGTGGAGGATGAGGGCCGCCTGTTCGTGCATTCGGAAGCCTCTCACCCCCAGCGCTGGCACTATGTCCGCTCGACGACGGATGCCGCCAAGAGCCTGATTGCGACGTCCGCTCATGTCACCTTCTGCGGCCACATCCACCGCCCCGCGCTCTATTCCATGTCGGTCACGGCGAAGATGACGAGCTTCGTGCCGAAGACCGATGTCCCCGTGCAGCTGCTGCGCGGACGGCAATGGCTCGCCGTGCTCGGCTCTGTCGGACAGCCCCGCGACGGCGACCCATCGGCGGCCTTCGCGTTGTTCGACACGGTCTCCTGCCAGATCACCTATTGCCGCGCGCCCTATGACGTCGCGGCGGCGGCAGGCAGGATCCGCGACAACGGATTGCCCTCCTGGCTCGCCGACCGGCTGTCGCAGGGACGCTGACGCCGATGCCGAAACCACTGGTCAGATCCGGCGCTGAAATCGATGGTTACACCATCGGTGAATGCGTGCATGCCGGCGGCATGGCGACGTTGTGGACCGTCACCCATCCCGGCATCGACGTGCCCCTGCTGATGAAGATCCCACGGGTGTCGGAGGGCGAGGACCCGGCCGCGATCGTCTCCTTCGAGATGGAAATGATGATCCTGCCGCGGCTCGCGGGCCCGCATGTGCCGGCCTGCTTCGGCACCGGGGACTTTGCCCGCCAGGCCTATGTCGTGATCGAGCGCATCCCGGGCGCCACGCTCTACAAGCGGCTGCCCGACCTGCCGTTGCCCTATGACGAGGCGCGGCAGCTCGTCGCCAGGATCGCAACCGCGCTTGCTGATTTACACCGGCAGAACGTGATCCATCACGACATCAAGCCGAGCAGCATCATGTTCCGCGAGTCCGGCGAGGCGGTGCTGATCGACTACGGCCTGTCGCATCACAACCACCTGCCGGACCTCCTGCAGGAAGAATTCCGGCTGCCTTACGGCACTGCGCCCTATATGGCGCCCGAGCGGCTGCTTGGGGTGCGCGACGATCCGCGCAGCGACCTGTTCTCGCTCGGCGTGCTGCTCTACTTCTTCACCACGGGTGTGCGCCCCTTCGGCGAGGGAGAGACGCTGCGCGCGATGCGGCGCCGGCTGTGGCGCGACCCGCATCCGCCGCGCAGGGTCCGCCCGGACTATCCGCCCTGGCTTCAGGAAGTGGTGTTGCGGTGCCTGGAGATCGAGCCGGTCTGGCGCTATCCGACGGCGTCGCAGCTCGCCTTCGATCTCGCCCACCCCGACCAGGTCAAGCTCACCGCGCGCTCCGAGCGTGTGAAACGCGACCCGCTCAGCGTCGTCTGGCGGCGTCGCTTCAACCAGGGCGCCATGGCGCCGCGCGCGAAATCCGATGTCGCCGCTCAGATCGCATCCAGCCCGATCCTGGCAGTTGCCCTCGACGCCATGGAGGGCGCGCCGGAACTCAACGAGGCGCTGCGCGTCACCACTGAGCGTATCCTCGCGACCTTGCCGTCAGCGCGGCTGGCCTGCGTCAACGTGCTGAAGCTGAACCGGATCGCGATCGACCGCAGCCTGGACGAGGAGGGGTCGAACAAGCATATCGACCGTCTGGTTGCGCTCCGGCATTGGGCAACGCCGCTGAAGCTGGACGAGAGTCGGCTGTCGGCGCATGTGCTTGAAGCGGTCGATCCCGCCGCCGCGATCCTGGAATTCGCCGAGGCCAACCAGGTCGACCACGTCATCATCGGCGCGCGGCAGCACTCATTCAGGCGCATGCTGCTTGGCAGCGTCTCGGCCAAGGTGGCCGCGGAGGCGACCTGCACCGTCACCGTGGTGCGGCCGCCGCGGCTGGCCGGGGACGTCGGCGGGACAGATGCCAACGAGGCGACCGGATAGGGCTGCGTTTCCGAACGGCGGATCAGGCCGCGTGGGCGGACTGTGCGGCGCGCTTGCGGCGGATGGGCCAGGAGAATTGCGGGACGGGTTCGCCGTGATCCGCGCTGCCGCCAAAATACTGGATGATCTCGCGACAGGGCTCGCAACTGAACAAGTTGCGTGACGCGGACGCCTTGGTCATTTCCTTCAGGCAGTTCGGGCAATGCGGTTTCATGGGCGGTAGCGAAAAAAGAAGTCTCAGTGTCGGTGTTGCGAGGCAAACGAATGATCGAGGTCCGAATTGTCGAGCGCGGCATCGTCATCCAGCGTGCCATCGGCGCGCTCGAGGCGACCGAAGAAATCATCAAGGTTCGGATGCGGGCGACGCGGAATACGGCACCTGCGCTTCGGCTGACGTTTCACGAGTGCGAGCCGCATGGCATCACTTCCGGCGACGATGAAGGTGGATGATGCGGGCAGGGGATGCGACCTTCACCGGTCGCGCCACGTGGAGACTGCGAGCTGCAATCGCCGCATTGACTCCGAACCACAACGCTACGCCAGTCCAAATCAGGGTCGTCGTCATGATGTGCTCCCGTCAAAAGCAGGCAGGAGCCACTTGCGGTGATTTGCACGAATCAGTGAAGTCCGGATGAGTACGGACCAAGGCTAAAGTTTCAAGCTTTGCGCGTTGCAACACCCGTAGAACCCGCGGTTCTTTCCAAGTGCGGCCGACGTATTTTGCCGGTGCGCGCATCGTCGAGGATATCCCGGATGCGTGGTGCGTCTCGGACAAAGCGAAAGCCATAGCGCCCGGTGTAGTCGGTATCGGGCGAACGGGTCGAGCGCCCTGACGCAAAGTTGAGGTGGCCGACGCCGCTGCCGATGTCGAGGATTTCGAACACTGCATCCATGGCGTCGAACGAAGTAGGGGTCACGGTGCGTCTGCTCCAGGCCGTGCGCACGATCAGCGCGCGGCGGTCGGTGATCACATAAAGCGTCTGCAGGTCCTGCAGCAGCATCACGAACGGAGCTGCAACCATCCCGACTCCAATCATTGCGAGAGGCTGGGTCGCTTGGTCGATCCAACCGTTCCCGACGGCGATGACGGTCAGCAGCAACCAGGGACATCCGATCCACCAGAGAAATCGCCAGATGGCCGCGCGGGCGATGCCGTCGGGCTGCCCCTGCCAGACCACTTGCTCTCCATCCTGCAGGGCCTCGGCGAGAAGACGACGCAGGCCGGCAGAAAACGGAGTGGTGCGGAGTTCATCCATTGCCGTTGGTCGCAGCGGCTGCAGCTGCGGTTCGGACAGCCTTGCCTCAGATCGCCTCGCCGCGTGCCCCAAGTGCCGCGTGACGGATCGCGGCGATATTGGCTTTGTAAGCGTCCTGCGTCCCACCCCTGAACACTGAGGTGCCGGCGACGAAGGCGTTGGCGCCGGCCGCCGCGAGCGCGCCGGCCACGTCGGGGCCGACGCCGCCGTCGACCTCGATGTCGATCGGACGGCCCGCCGTCATCGCGCGGATGTCGCGGATCTTGCCGATCGCGGAGGGGATGAAAGCCTGGCCGCCGAAGCCGGGATTGACCGACATCACCAGAACGAGGTCGACGAGGTCGAGAACGTATTCCAGCGCGCTGATCGGCGTTGCCGGATTGAGCGAGACGCCGGCCTTCTTGCCGAGCGCGCGGATCGCCTGGAGCGAGCGGTGCAGGTGTGGACCGGCCTCTGCATGCACGGTGATGTGGTCGCAGCCGGCCTTGGCAAAGGCCTCGAGATAGGGATCGCAGGGCGAGATCATCAGATGCGCGTCGAAGATCTTCTTCGTGTGCGGACGCATCGCCTTGATGACATCAGGGCCGTAGGAAATATTGGGAACGAAGTGCCCATCCATTACGTCGAGGTGGATCCAGTCGGCGCCTGCGGCGTCCACGGCGCGGACCTCCTCGCCCAATCTAGAGAAGTCCGAGGCCAGGATCGAGGGCGCAATGGCCAGGGGGCGGGGAGCGAAGGCTTGGGTCATGGCGCGGTTTTCCCGTGGCAGGCGGACGACGAATGGCCTCGCCTAACATGGGCCTCCGCGGCCGGCAATGCAGGGGAGCCGCGCTTCCTGTGGGCGGAAATTTCTGCCGCGACCGGCACCAATTGCCGATGTTCCCGAAATTGCAAAGCGTGGTGGAGTGCGGATTTCATTGAGCTTTTCCCGATGGCACGTCGCTTGCTGATCTCACCCGACAGAACATTGGCCGCGGCATGCCGCATCGGTTGGAGTTGTGCAATGTTGTTTGCCCTTGGCGCCGTCTCCAGTGCGCTCAATGCGATCCAGTCGCTGACGAACTCGAAATCGTCGTCGGCGGCGGACAAGGCGGGATCGGCGCAAGGTGCGACCAATCCGTTCGCGATCGACGGCGCCAGCAGCACGTCCGGCGGTGCGAGCTCGCCGGTCAATTCGGGCAGACATCCGCAGATCTCGCCGGAGACGATGAACGCGCTGTTCGCGGCGCAGAGCCAATCGGCCGACGGCTCGGCTTCGTCGAACTCGACGTCCCCGACGTCGAAAGGTCGGGAGGCTGCGCTGAAGGATCTGTTCTCCCAGATCGATGCGGATGGCGACGGCAAGATCACCAAGTCCGAATTCGAGGACGCGCTCGGCGCCGGGGGCACCAATCTGGCGCAGGCCGACCACGTGTTCGCGAAGATGGATGCGAACTCGGACGACAGCATCAATCTCGGTGAAATGACCAAGGCGTTGACGAGCGGGCGTCAAGGCCACCAGGCGCAAGGCGCTGACGGCTCGGCTGACGCATCGGGCGGTGCGTCGGAGTCCTCGTCAAAGGCGAGCCGCGGGTCGACCTCGACGACGACGACGAATGCCGACGGCTCGACCACCACCACCGTCACCTATGCCGACGGCTTCAAGATGTCGACGACGGTGCCGGGCGCAGATCGCGGTCCGATGGCGAACGCAGGCGGCAATTCGCCCTATGACTGGTTTGGGCAGATGATGCAGCGCCAGGCGCAGTCCGGTTCCGCGACCGCGTCTTCTTCGATGTCGATAAGCGTGTGATCAGGACTCGGTCTGATCCGCGTAGTCATGCGTGATCTCGCGATAGGCAAAGCGGTCACGGATGTGCAGGTTGAAGAAAGTGCCCCTTGATCGCGCTTCCCGGAACGCGGTCGCGACCTCGGGCGGAACGTCCTCGTAGACATAGACCCGTCCGGTGACGAAAGTCACCTGCAGCTCGCGTGTGTCCGGGGCATAGCGGAAGAAGCGGATTACGGAAGACGGCATGACGGCGCACCTTGGGCTCCGTCGGGTAACGCCGTGCCCGTCGTTTCGTTTCTAGCCGTATCTGTCCTTCCACGCCGGCAGTGCCCCTGGAAATGGCAGCGCGGTCGCGTTGTACACGCCGCTTGCGATCGCGCGTGCGACAACGTTGGCAGCGACCATGCCGAGCTCGGTGAGCTCCACCAGCGGCTCGATCGGCTTCTCGCAGGTGGCCGCGGCGAACAGCACGTCGCCGTCCAGCGGAGCGTGCACCGGGTAGATCGCGCGGGCAAATCCGGTCTGCGCGATCATCGCGAGCCGCTTGGCCTGGGCCTTGCTCAGAATCGCGTCGGTGACGACGACGCCGATCGTGGTGTTCTCGCGCTCGCTGGCAGCCGGCCCGCCCTTGATGCGCATCGCCAGCATGTCGGGCGTGAACGCAGACGGCAGACCGCGTCCGCCGAACTCGCCGTTTTCCTCGAACGGCGCGGCCCAAAACCATGGGCCGTTGCCGATGGTGACGCTGCCGACGGCGTTCACCACCATGATCGCGGCGACCTTGAGGCCGTTCGTGGTCACGGCCGATGCCGAGCCGATGCCGCCCTTGAAGGTGGCGGTGGTGGCGCCCAGCCCGGCACCGACGCTGCCGAGCGCGAAGTCGGTGCCGGCGGCGGCAGCGGCGGCATAGCCGAGATCGCGATATGGCGAGAAGCGGCCCCAGGCCTTGTCGCCGCCGTTGAGGAGGTCGAACACGATCGCCCCCGGGACGACGGGGATCACGGCCTCACGGATCCTGAAGCCGCGCCCCTGTTCGGCGAGCCAGGCCTGCACGCCCCCGCCGGCATCGAGGCCGAAAGCGGAGCCGCCGGAGAGTGCGATCGCATCGACGCGTTCGACGGTGTTGGCCAGATCGAGCAGTGCATCCTCGCGCGTGCCGGGACCGCCGCCCCGGACGTCGATCGCGGCGATCGCGGGAGAATCGAAGATGACCGCGGTCGCGCCGGAAGCGATTTTCGCATCTTCGGCATGACCGACCCGGACGCCGGCGATGTCGGTGAGCAGGTTTTTCAAGACAGCCTCGTGAACTGAGAGCAATTTGCGATCTGCGATAGCGCAGCGATGGCGCAGGCTCAACTGGCGAGCGCCGTCCTGAGCATTTTGGCGAGCTCGGACTTGCGGTAGGGCTTGGCCAGCAGCAGCACGCCGGAATCGAGACGGCCATGATGGACGATGGCGTTCTCCGTGTAGCCCGAGGTGAACAACGTCTTCAGGTTGGGGCGGCGCCTGGCCGCTTCGTCAGCAAGCTGGCGGCCGTTCATGTTGCCAGGCATGATGATGTCGGTGAAGAGCAGGTCGATGGTCGCGTCGCCGTCGATGATCTTGAGGGCCTCGGCGCCATTGGCGGCCTCGAGCGCGGTATAGCCGAGGCTCCTGACCTGCGTCACGACATACTGCCGGACCAGCGCGTCGTCCTCGACGATCAGGATCTTCTCGTCACCCCCGGCGATGGGTGCATTCTGGAGCGCCTCAAACTCGGTCTCCTGCACCCCGGTCGAGCGGGGCAGATAGATCTTCACGCTCGTGCCGTGGCCTTCCTCGCTGTAGATCTTGATGTGGCCGCCCGACTGTTTGACGAAGCCGAACACCATGCTGAGGCCAAGGCCAGTGCCCTTGCCGACCTCCTTGGTGGTGAAGAAGGGATCGAAGACCCGGTCGATCAGCTCTGCGGGAATCCCGCTGCCGGTGTCGCTGACGGCGATCATCACGTAGTTGCCGGCGGCCACGTCGGGATTCATGCTGGCATAGCCGTCGTCGAGGAAGATGTTGCGGGTCTCCAGCACCAGCGTGCCGCCATCGGGCATGGCGTCGCGCGCGTTCAGCGCGAGATTGAGGATCGCGGTGGACAGCTGGCCCGGATCGACCAGGGTCGGCCAGGCATCCTCCGTGAGCTGCGGCATGATCGTGATCTGCTCGCCGAGCGTCGGATGCAAGAGCTTGGCGGCATCGAGCACCAGCGCATTGACGTCGATCTCGCGCGGCCGGAGCGGCTGCTTGCGGGCAAAGGCGAGCAGGTGCTTGGTCAGCTGCGCGCCGCGCTCGGCCGCGTCGTCGATCAGCCTGGTAATAGCGGCGAGCTCGGGCCGGTCAGCCACGGCGTCGCTGAGTATGCCGATCGTGCCCGTGATGACGGTCAGCACGTTGTTGAAGTCGTGGGCGACGCCTCCGGTCAACTGACCGATCGAGTCCATTTTCTGGACGTGCCGGAACTGGGCTTCGGCAGCCTGCTTGTCGGTGAGATCACGGCCGATGAAGAAGTGGCGCTTTACCGGCTCGGACCAAGTGCCCATCCAGTTCAGCGTGACCTCGTGGCCGTCATAGTGATAGTAGCGCGCCTCGAAGCTGCGCTTGGCCGCGCCGCGACGGGCTGCGCGCATCTCGTTCCGCGTCTTATCGAGATCGTCGGGATGAATGAATTCGGTCGCGCTGTGCCCGACCATGTCCTCGGGGCTGTAGCCGAGAATGTTCTTCACGCTCGGGCTGACCTGCACGAAACTGCCATAGCCGTCGGTGACCAGGATCAGGTCCTGCGATGTCTCGAAGATGCGCTGGCGTTCCTCCGTCTCGCGGCGCAGCTTCTCTCTCGCCTGCTTTTCTTCGGTGATGTCGTGGGCGATCTTGGAGGCACCAATGATCTCTCCCTCATCGGTCCGCAGCGGTGAGATGTTCAGGACGACGTCGAGCGGGCGGCCATCTTTCCGGATTCGGGTCGTCTCGTGCTGGGCGATCGACTCGTTGCTGGCGATACGGTTGAGGATGCTCCTGACTTCGCCCTTGCGATCCGGCGGCACGATGATGTCAATCGACTTGCCGATGGCCTCGGCGGCGGAATAGCCGAACAGATGCTCGGCGGCCTTGTTCCAGCCGGTGATGATGCCATCCAGCGATTTCGTGATGATGGCGTCATTGGACGACTCAATCACTGCGCCGTACAGCGCGAGGCGCTTGCCGTAATAGTCGCGCTCCGATGCCGATTGCTGGCGCAGCCTCCCGAGGAGGCTCACCGTGTGCGCCTGGAGCCGGACGTTCTCGATCAGAAGTACCGCCAGCATGAAGGCCGCGGCGGCGAGGCCGTAGAGCCGGCCGGCATAGAAGCCGAGATCGAAACGCGCGACGTTGACGATCGCCGACAGCGCGATGTCGAACAGCCAGGCGCACATGACCACCATGAGCCAGACATCGATCACCGAATGCGGCCTGCGGAACCAGAGTGAAACCAGCGCGGCAAAGCTCAGCGACCACACGAACGACACGAATCCGATCATGGTCGGCGTGTAGTGACCGTCGTGCAGCAGCACCGGCAGTAGATCGTGCCGGGCGGTGACGATCCAGGTGAAGACGGCCATTGTGGCGATCACGCCGAGCACGCTGGCATAGATCGCGCTGCTTGCCGCGCTGCGGACGCGAGGGCCACCGTCCTTCTCCTTCAGCCAGGCATAACCCATGACGCACAGGGGAAAGCCGGCGTGCCAGATCATGTAGAGCCAGACCGTGGTCTGCCGGTCTGCGCCAAAGAGCCCGGTCGGTGCGAACAGTCCGGGGAAAGTGAGAGCATGAACCAGGGCGGCCGTAGCGGTGAACAGATAGCCGGTCGCGAGCCACAGCAGCGCGCGAGTCCGCAAGACCACGAATTGTGACAGCAGCAGCACGGCGGTGACGATGTCGCTGACGGCGAGCGCCGATTGATAGCTCGCGACGAAGGCTGGGACGGGCGGGAGCGGGATCCCTGCGAAGGGCACGGTCGCCACGAACAGGAGGGAGGACACGCCCACAATCGTCAATGCTGCGGCGCGGTCGGCCGAAGTGGCGGGCAGGGTCGAGAGAGATGTGCTTCGCTCGATCGTCGCGGGCACGTCCACCTCTCGCGGGGCGGTCTTGAGCGAGTCGGGCTTGTGCATCTCCGCTGGCCTCATTCGGCTGGACAGTCCGTTCATGGTAGCGGGTTCTGGGCGCGGGTCTGGAACAGACCGGTCACGACTCAACCGAAGGTTATAGCTTACCTAGTCTCCGTGGGAGTTCGGAACAGGGATCAGGTAAGGTGCGCTTTACTGGGTGGTGCCATAATGCCCCTCCGCTGCGGCGGGTTCCAGGTCTGAGTCAGGTGATTTGATTTCGATATCGGGAGTTCCCCATGCCTCGCGTTCTCATCATCGATGACCAGAAGGACGTGCGCGCGATGATCGCGATCGTGCTTCGGGTTAATCATTTCGAGGTGGTGGAGGCCGAAAGCGGTGCGGCAGGTCTGAAAGCCTTCGCGGAAAGCGCTTGTGACGCAGCGATCGTCGACATCTTCCTCGGTGACGCCAGCGGAGCCGACGTCATTGCCGCCCTGCGCGAACGCGCGCCGGCGCTCCCCGTCGTTGCGGTGTCCGGAATGACGACACTTGATTTCATCGATCAATCGCCCAGCCTGGCCGACGTGGTCTGCCTGCAAAAGCCGTTTCGGCCGAGCGATCTCCTGCAGGCATTGCGGAATGCCCAGGCCGCGACCAGCGCGCTGCCCGCCGCCGTTTGATCCTGCCGCAAGAAAAAACGCCCCGGCTTGAGCCGGGGCGCGGCGTTGATTGATAACGGCCCAACGGCTCGTCTAGCGTGCTCAGGTGCCGTTGCCGCTGATCTCGGCGTAGCCGCCCTTGGCATCCCATTTGTAGACGACGTAGTCGATCTGCTTGATGTCGCCCTTGGCGTCATACTCGATCGGGCCGATCACGGTGTCCCATTTGCCGGCCTTCATTGCCGCCATCACTTTCTTGGCGTCGGTGGTGCCGGCCTTCTTGGCCGCCTGCGACCACACCTGCATCGCCGCATAGGTGTAGAGGGTGTAGCCCTCAGGGTCGATGTTCTTGGCCTTGAAAGCCTCGACGATCTTCTTCGCGGTCGGCTTGTTGCGCGGGTCGGGGCCGAAGGTGAACAGCGTGCCTTCGCCGGCCGGGCCGGTGATGGAGGCGTACTCCTTGTCGGCGAGCGCGTCGCCGGCCATCAGCACGGTCTTGAGGCCCTGATCGCGCATCTGACGCAGGATCAGGCCGCTCTCCTGATGATAGCCGCCGACATAGACGAGGTCGATGTTGTCGCGCTTCAGGCGCGAGACGATCGCGTTGAAGTCCTTGTCGCCCTTGTTATAGGACTCGTACATCTTCTCGGTGACGCCGGCCTTGTTGAGCGCCTTCTTGGTCTCGTCGGCAAGACCCTTGCCATAGGTGGTCTTGTCGTTGAGAATCGCGATGTTCTTGCCCTTGTAGTTCTTGGCGATGTACTGCGCGGCGATCAGGCCCTGCTGATCGTCGCGGCCACAGACGCGAGCCACGTTCCAGAGCTTGCGCTCTGTGAACAGCGGGTTGGTCGAGGCCGGCGTGATCTGGAGCACGTTGCCGTCGGCATAGGCTTCCGAAGCCGGGATCGACGACGACGAGCAATAGTGCCCGGCCACGAAGGGAATCTTGGCGCCGGCGATCTTCTCCGCGATCGAGCGGGCCTGCTTCGGGTCGCAGGCGTCGTCCTCGACCGAAAGCGCGAGCTTCTTGCCATTGACGCCGCCGGCGGCGTTGATATCGGCCACGGCCATCTCGGCGCCGTTCTTCATCTGGCGTCCGAAGGCGGACTCGCCGCCGGTCATCGGGCCTGCGACTGCGACGGTGACATCCTGCGCGAATGCCGCGCTCGACAGGGCGAGCGATGCGCCGAATGCCAGACCGATGAGCTTCAGTGATTTCATGAGATACCTCGCGGGTGGTCGCCTGTGGAAGTTGCCGGGCAGGCCCGGTTCAAACCGGCGCCATTCTTGAATGAATCCGGCGAGAAGTCACCGGCAAAATACGGGCATTGCGGAGATATCGCGCCGCATCCGGCCGCACTCGTCGGCCTTCGGTCTCGTCAGCCGTGGCGACCGCCTTCCAGATAGGCGGCGCGAATCTCGGGGCGCTGCAGCAGTTCGGTGCCGGTCCCCGCCAGTGTGATCAGGCCATTGACCATGACATAACCCCGATGAGCGAGCTTGAGTGCATGGTTGGCGTTCTGCTCGACGATCAGGACGGTCAACCCGTCCTGCCGGTTCAGGGTGCGGATTGCGTCGAAGATCTGGCGCGCTATCAGCGGTGCGAGCCCGAGCGAGGGCTCGTCGAGCAGGAGCAGCCGCGGGCGGCTCATCAGCGCGCGGCCGATGGCCAGCATCTGCTGCTCGCCGCCGGACAGGGTTCCACCGCGCTGGGCGTAGCGTTCCTTCAGACGCGGAAACAGCGTGAACACGCGTTGCAGTGTCGTCTCGCGCTCGGCCTCGGTGCAGTCGGTGGCGTCCGCCCCCATCTGGAGGTTTTCCGCCACGCTCATGCGCGGGAAGATGCGGCGCCCCTCCGGCGATTGCGCGATCCGCAGGTGGGCGATCTCGTGAGTGGGCACGTGGGTGATGTCGCGGCCTTCATAGAGGATCTGGCCGGCGCGGGCGCGCGGCTTGCCGAAGATCGTCATCATCAGCGTCGACTTGCCGGCGCCGTTGGCGCCGATCAGCGCCACGATCTCCCCGGCATTGATCTCGACGTCAACGCCCTTCAGCGCCTCGATCTTTCCGTAGGCGGCGCGAAGACCGCGGATCGCGAGCAGCGGCACCGAGGTCACGACGGGCTCTCCATCACGGCTACGGCCTCGTCCTCGTCGGCGCCGAGATAGGCGGCGATCACCTTCGGGTCGTTGCGGACGTCGCGCGGCGTGCCTTCCGCGATCTTGACGCCATGGTCCATCACCACGACGTGGTCGGAGATCTCCATCACCACCGACATGTCGTGCTCGATCAGCAGGATCGAGGTCCCGAGTTCGTCCCGGATCGAAAGCAGGAGCTCGCTCAAGGCCGCGCTTTCGCGCGCGTTGAGGCCGGCGGCGGGTTCGTCCAGGCACAGCAGGGCGGGCTCGGTGCACATTGCGCGCGCGATCTCGAGCCGGCGCTGGTCGCCATAGGCGAAATTGCCGGCGGCATCGTCGGCGCGGTCGAGCAGATTGACCCGCTTCAGCCAGTCGGTGGCGAGGTCGATTGCGCGCTTTTCGGCGTCGCGGTATGCGGGGACGCCGAGGAGACCGAGGAGCGTGTAACCCGAGGCGCGCATCAAGGCGTTGTGCTGGGCCACCATCAGGTTCTCCAGCGCGGTCATGCCGGGAAACAGGCGGATGTTCTGGAAGGTGCGCGCGACCTTGGCTTGCTTGGCGATGCGAAAATCGTTCAGCCGCTCCAGCGCGATCACTCTGCCGTCGTCATGGGTGAGGCGAATGGCACCAGCGCTTGGCTTGTAGAAGCCGGTGATGCAGTTGAAGACGGTGGTCTTTCCGGCGCCGTTCGGCCCGATCAGCGCGGTGATCTTCTTGCGCTCTGCCGACAATGACAAGTCCTGCACGGCGACGATGCCGCCGAAGCGCATGGTCAGCCGCTCGACGCTGAGAATCTTGTCGCCGCTCATCCGTGCCCTTCCTTGACGAGGTCGGAGGAGATCGCTTGCGCCTTGGTCAGATACACGGTGGGTGCGCGATGGCCGACCAGGCCGCGCGGCCGCCAGATCATGATCAGCACCATGGCCATGCCGAACACCAGCATGCGGTAGCTCTCGAGGCCGCGGAACAGCTCGAATCCGCCGATCATGGCGAGAGCTGCGAGCGCCACGCCGAGCTGCGAGCCCATGCCGCCGAGCACGACGATGGCGAGGACCAGCGCCGATTCCTGGAAGGTGAAGGATTCCGGGCTGATGAAGCCCTGGCGGGTGGCAAAGAACGCACCGGCGAAGCCGCCGAACATGGCGCCGGTTGCGAACGCCGTGAGCTTGGTGGTCGTGGTGTTGATGCCGAGCGCGCGGCAGGCGACCTCGTCCTCGCGCAGGGCTTCCCAGGCCCGCCCGACGGGGAGCCGGCGCAGGCGGATCGTCACCCAGTTGGTGACCAGCGCCAGCGCCAGGATCAGGTAGAACAGGAAGACGATGCGGTGGGTCGCCGAATACTCGATGCCAAGCCTTGCGGCGAGCCCTTCATCGCTGTTGTCCAGCGGGATGCCGAAGAAGGAGGGACGGGGAATGCCGGAGACGCCGTTCGGGCCGCCCGTCAGATCCTGCCAATTGATGATGACGAGCCGGATGATCTCGCCGAATGCGAGAGTCACGATGGCGAGATAGTCGCCGCGCAGGCGGAGCACGGGGAAGCCGAGCAGAACGCCCCAGAACGCGGCGAGAATGCCGGCGAGCGGCAGGCAGATCCAGAACGACCAGCCGAAATTGGTGGCGAGCAGTCCGTAGGAATAGGCGCCGACCGCATAGAAAGCGACATAGCCGAGGTCGAGAAGGCCGGCGAGCCCGACCACGACGTTCAATCCCCACCCCAGCATGACGTAGGTGAGAACGAGGATCGCAAGGTCCAGAATGTAGCGCTGGTCATAGAAGATGACAGGCACCAGCAGGGTGAAGATCAAAAGTGCCGGCGCGAGATAGCGGCCGATGAAGGATATGCCGCTCTGCACCGCCGGCGGCACCAGCTTCTCGGCGCCGGTCGAACCGATCCATTGCCGCAAGAGCTCCATCACGATCGAGCCCCCGAACACGACGGCGACGAGGGCGGCAACCTCTCCGAATCGCGTCCAGTAGGTGAGCTGGCCGTCCGGGCCCGCCTCGGTGCGGATGCCGACCATCAGCGAGAACAGCACCAGCGCGACGAGGGCGTTGATGAAGGCTGTCTTGAGGAGGGCCGGGATGCCCGTTGCAGGTTTGGCCGTATTGGTCGAAGGGATTGTCACGCGGCCGGTCCGTCAGACTTTTTCGACTTCGGGGCGGCCGAGCAGGCCGGTCGGCATGAAGATCAGCACGACGATCAGGATCGAGAACGCCGCGACGTCCTTGTATTCGACCGAGAAATAGGCCGACCAGAACGTCTCGATCAGACCGATCGCAAGCCCGCCGAGCATGGCGCCCGGCAGCGAGCCGATGCCTCCGAGCACGGCGGCGGTAAATGCCTTGATGCCGGCGACGAAGCCCATGAAGAAATCGACGAGGCCGTAATAGAGCAGGTACATCAGGCCGGCGACCGCGGCGAGCGCGGCGCCGATCACGAAGGTCATCGAGATGGTGCGGTCGACGTCGACGCCAAGCAGTGCCGCCATGGTCTGGTCCTGCTCGCAGGCCCGCATGTCGCGCCCGAGCCGGGTGCGCGAGACCAGCCAGGTGAAGATCGCCAGCAGCACGATGGTGGTGATGACCACCATGATCTGGATGTTGGAGAGCTGGATGACAAAGCCGTCCTGGCTCTCATGCAGCGTGTAGCCGCCGGTGATGAAGGGCGGGATCGGCTTGACGCGCGCGCCTTGCGCCACCTGCGAATAGTTGGTCAGCACGAAGGACATGCCGATCGCGGACAGCATCGGGGCAAGGCGGAAGGAATGACGCAGCGGCCGGTAGGCGATACGCTCGATGGTCCAGCCATAAAGCGCCGTGATTGCCATCGAGACCAGGAGCACCACCAGCAGGATCAGGGGGATCGCGGTGAGGCCGAGCGAGATCAGGATCAGGAAGGTGATCAGCGCAATGAAGCCGCCGATCATGAAGACGTCGCCATGGGCGAAGTTGATCATGCCGACGATGCCGTAGACCATCGTGTAGCCGATCGCGATCAGGCCGTAGATGGAGCCGAGCACGAGGCCGTTGATGAGCTGCTGGGCGAAATAATCCATGGGCTGCCGTACCACACCTGACGCAGGCTCAAAGGGAGCTCTTCGAGAGAGAGTTCTTGGGCCCCGGCAGCCCTTGAGCGTTCTTCGGGTTTTGTAACAGGAGGGAACTGGCAGCTGCAACTGGCCCGGTCTCCACCTAAAGGCTTGTACAGAGATCATTTTGGGTCCCGGGGTTCCCGAGATTGCGAGGAACCCGGTTCCGCAAGGGGCCAAGGTGAGATGCCAGCCGTTGTCTCGTTCCAGCAGTCGGGTCAGCAGAGTCAGAATCCCCGGCCAGCAGAGCCCAGGACAGCAGCAGGGCGGCGGTCAGAAACCTGGGCAGCAGCAAGACCCGCGTCAGGGCGGTCAGCCGGCAGCAGGGTGGCCCGCGGTCAGAATATGAAAGTCCGGGAGCCAAGAAAGATGAGAGCACCAGGAGTGAGGAGACCTGGCCCGCCGAAAGCTGGGGCCTCTTCTTAGGGGAGTTTCCGGGGCAGCTCGAATAGCCGAGCGCGGACTCTCGAGATTCCGGTCATGGTGCTGTGCACCATCCCAAAATGACGACGTCCGCGGGGCAGTTAAGGTAAACAAAGGGTTTAAATTGCCGCCACAGGCCGATGCGAGTTAGCTCCGGCGAAGCCGCCGCCTTTTCGTCAAGGCATCGGCAAACCAAGCGGGAAGCGGCATGTTCAGGAATTGGCGGATCGGCTCGGTCAACGGCGCGCTGCTGGCGGCCTATTTCATTCCCGTATGGAGCCTCGTCGCCTTCAACATCATTGTCGCTCCCGTGCACGGCCTTTACGAGCGGCCGAGCGTTGCCGTTGCGTTGTACCTCAGCGACCACCTTCAGATGGCGGGGATGGACACGGTCCGCGCCGCCTGGCTGCTCGCGCTGGGGCGGGTGACGGTGGTGGCGTTCTTCGCGATCTACCTCGTGCTGCTCTCCATTCCCCGAATCCGCAGGAACGGCGGCAGCGACGAGGCGCTCGGCATCGCGCTGGCGATCGGCAGCCTGATCTCGTTTGCCAGCATGGTGATGGCCTCCAAGGTCGGCGAGATGGCAGCGCTCCGGCTGCATGCCACCGAGCTCCTGCTCTTGCTCGGAGCCGCGATCGTGGTCGTGATCGAGAAGCCGGCGGCAGCATCGAAGACCGCGGAGATTGCCGCCCCGCTAGGTCTTGAGCAGGCCGAGCTCCTGCACAATCGCTGAGGCTTCCTTCACGGCGTGGTTCGCCGCCGGCACGCCGCAATAGATCGCCTGCTGCAGCAGGATTTCCTTGATGTCGTCGGGCGTGAAGCCGCCCTCGGCGAGCGCCGCGCGCACATGCAGGCGGAATTCGTCCCATTGCCCGAGCGCGACCATGGTGCCGATCACCAGCACCCGGCGGGTGCGCTCGTCGAAATGCGGCCGCGTCCAGATCTCGCCCCAGGCGTAGCGCGTGATCAGGTCCTGAAAGTCGGTATTGAACGCATTGCGGTTCGCGATCGACTTGTCGACCCATGCATTGCCCAGCACCTTGCGGCGCACGTTCATGCCGGCATCGCGGCGCTTCTGGTCGTCCATGTGTTTTCCTCCTTCGCCATTGCGAGGAGAAGCGGCGAAGCCATCCAGACGTCTCCGCTGCGGGATCTCTGGATTGCTTCGCTGCGCTCGCAATGATGGCTGTGGTTAGCGCTGCGTCAGGAATCCCACCACCGCATCCGTGAACGCGTGCGGCTGCTCGACGTTCGAGATGTGCGCGGCGTCGATGATGGTCATGCTGGCGCCGGGAATGTTGGAGCGGATCAGTTCGGCCGCCGAGATCGGTGTCGCCGCATCGTGGCGGCCGGCGATCACCAGCGTGGGGCTCTTGATCTTCGGCAGTAGCGCGCGCTGGTCGAGTGTCGACAGCGCCTCGCAGCAGGCAAGGTAGCCCTCGACCGGGGAAGCAAGCAGCATCGACTTCATCTTCGCGGTGATCTCAGGCTCGCGCTCGCGGAAATCCTGGGTCAGCCAGCCCGCGATCACGGCATCGGCGACGGCGGCGATGCCGCCCTCCTTCACCGCCTTGATGCGGTTGTGCCAGTTTGTTGGATCGGGATAGTAGCAGGACGTGTTGGCAAGGACGAGCTTGCCCATGCGCTCCGGCGCGTTCGCGCCCAGCCATTGTCCGACCATGCCGCCCATCGACAGCCCGCACCAGTGCACCTTCTCGATGTTGAGATCGTCGAGGATCGCGAGAACGTCGCGGCCGAAGCGCTCCATCGTGTAGGGGCCAGGCGGGACATTCGACTTGCCGTGGCCGCGGCGATCGTAACGGATGACGCGGAACACCTGCGTCAGCGCCTTCATCTGCGGCTCCCACATCTGCAATGTGCAGCCGAGGGAGTTGGACAGCATCAAGGTCGGCCCGCCGTCACGGCCTTCGACCGAGACGTTGAGCAGGCAACCGTCGGCATCGATCATGGGCATGGCATGCTCCTCGTCATGGGCGGGCAATAGCGCTCAGCGCGTCTTATCCCAAATTTCCCGCGCATCCATCCAATAAGTGTGAATCTATCCAGGATGATGGATCGCCGGGTCAAGCCCGGCAATGACATCAGGAGAGATCCAAGGAATCCAGCAGGCGGTCGATCAGCGCCTGGGAGGCCCCTTGATAGGCCATCGGCTCGAACAATGAAGCAATTTTTTCCGGGGAAAGGTGCGTGGTGATCTGCGAATCGGCCGACAGCACCTCGCGCAGATGCTTTTTCTCGGCGACTGCGCGCTTGCTCGCGGCCTCGATCAGATGGTGCGCATCGCTCTTGCCGATCGTCTCGGCCAGCGCGAAGGTGACCGCCTCGGCCATGATCAGCCCCTGCGTCGCATCGAGATTGCTGCGCATGCGCGCCGCATCGACCTCGAGACCCTCCGCGATATCGACGATGGCGGCCAGCGCGCCGGAGGTGACCAGCATCAGTTGCGGCAGGGTCGGCCATTCCGCGTGCCAGGGGCCGGCGCTGCGTTCGTGGTCCTGGACCTGCGCGGTAAAGATGGTCGCGGCGAGCTGCGGGGCCATGGTGGCGGCGCCCAACGCACTCGCAGCGGCGACCGGGTTGCGCTTGTGCGGCATCGTCGAGGAGCCGCCGCGCCCTTCGCCGGCGGGCTCGAACGCCTCGCCGACGTCGGTCTGCATCAGCAGCGAGACGTCCCGTGCGATCTTGCCGCAGCTGCCGGCGAGAATGGCGAGACAGGAAGCAGCCTCGGCGATGCGGTCGCGATGGGCGTGCCAGGGCGCCTCGGGCAGCGGCAGACCGAGCTCCTGGGCCAGCCGTTCGGCCACCGCGAGCCCCTTGTCACCGAGCGCAGCGAGCGTGCCGGCCGCGCCGCCGAATTGCAGCGCCAGGCCCTCGCGGGAGAACCGCCGCAGGCGGCAACGGGCGCGGGCGAGGCTTGCGGCATATTCCGCCGCCTTGAGCCCGAACGGCATCGGCAAGGCGTGCTGCAGCCAGGTCCGCGCCACCATCGGGGTATTGCGGTGGCTGCGCGTCAGCGCGGCGAATCCCTTGATGGCGCGGCTGAGATCGGCATCGAGCGCCGCGATGCCGGCGCGGAGCGTGAGCATGGTCGCGGTGTCGATGACATCCTGGCTGGTCGCGCCCCAATGCACGTAGCGCGCAGCCTCCGCGTCGTTCCTGCCGACATTGGCGGTCAGCATCTTGACCAGGGGAATCGCGAGATTGCCCGATCGCGTCGCGGCGTCGGCCAGCGCGGCCATGTCGAAGCAATCGGCATTGCACGCAGCCTCGATCGGGCCAACGGCGGACGCCGGGATCACAGCCGTGGCGGCCTCGGCGCGTGCCAACGCTGCCTCGAAATCGAGCATGTTCTGCAGGGTAGACCGGTCGTCGCAGACCGCGCGCATCGCCGCGCTCGATAGCATCGGCGCGAGCAGGGGGGAGAGGGATGTGCTCATGTTGCGCGCGACCTAATCATCATGGCCCCGCTGTGCCAATCCCCAACCGCCTGCACACATCTTTTTGCAGTTGCGAATATGCATTGCACGTGGCTGAGCGCCGCCCTTTCCTTTGCCGCGTCCCTGCGTTACTTGATCAGCATTATAGTTGCGCGATCCGGGAGGCACCTCATGGCCATGACGATGAACGGCGAAGTCCAGCTTGCGGCGCCGCGCGAGGCCGTGTGGGCCAAGCTCAACGATCCGGAGGTGCTGAAGGCCTGCATCCCCGGCTGCGAGGAGCTGGAGAAGACCGACGACGGCGGCTTTCGCGCAACGGCAAAGATGAAGGTCGGCCCGGTGTCGGCGCGCTTCAAGGGCAAGGTCATGCTGTCCGATCTCGACCCGCCAAACGGCTACAAGATCTCCGGCGAGGGCGAGGGCGGGGTGGCCGGCTTCGCCAAGGGCGGCGCGGTGGTCAAGCTCGCCGAGAAGGACGGCGGCACGCTGCTCTCTTACGACGTCGAGGCGCAGATCGGCGGCAAGTTGGCGCAGCTCGGCCAGCGCCTCATCAACGGCACCGCCAAGAAGCTCGCCGACGAATTTTTTGCGAACTTTGCCAAGGCGGTACAGGGCTGAAACCTATCGCCTTTCGGCATGGCGGCTTGCGTCGGGGGCGATGTTGCCCCGGGGGACAATGGCCCATATGATGGGTTGGAATAATTATAAGAACCGCTTCGACGGGACCCGTCGGGGCGCTGATAGAGAGTGCTTATGGCAAAAATCTCCCTCATCGTGAACGGCAATCCTGTGACGGCCAATGTCGATCCCCGCACGCTTCTGGTGCAGTTCCTGCGCGAGAATCTGCGGCTGACGGGCACGCATGTCGGCTGCGACACCTCGCAGTGCGGCGCCTGTGTCGTGCATCTCGACGGCAAGGCCGTGAAGTCCTGCACCACGCTTGCCGTGATGGCCGACGGCCACGAGGTCAAGACGATCGAGGGACTGGCCGCCGACGGCGCGCCGCTGCATCCGATGCAGGAGGCCTTCCGCGAGCATCATGGCTTGCAGTGCGGCTTCTGCACCCCCGGCATGATCATGACCGCGATCGACATCGTCCATCGCAAAGGACACGAACTCGACGATCACACGATCCGCGAGGAGCTGGAAGGCAATCTCTGCCGCTGCACTGGTTACCAGAACATCGTCGCCTCGATCTCTGCCGGCGCCAAGGCGATGGCGAAATCCGATCTCGCGTAAACGCGCATCCCGCGATCAGGACATTCAGATGTACGAATTCAAATATCATCGCCCTGGGACCGTTCGCCAGGCGGCCAATCTCCTGGTGAAGAACGAAGACGCCAAGGTGATCGCCGGCGGCCACACGCTGATTCCCGTCATGAAGCAGCGCCTCGCGAGCCCGCCGCATCTGGTCGACCTCTCCCATATCGAGGGTCTCAACGCGATCGAGATGAAGGGCCGCTCGCTGGTGATCGGCGCCACCGCCAGGCACGCCGAGGTCGCGAACTCCGCGATCGTCGGTGAGGCGATCCCGGCGCTGGCGAACCTCGCGAGTCAGATCGGCGATCCCGCCGTGCGTCACAAGGGTACGATCGGCGGATCGCTCGCCAACAACGATCCGACCGCCGACTATCCGGCCGCGGTCCTTGCGCTGGGCGCGACCATCGTCACCAACAAGCGTCGCCTCAAGGCGGAAGAGTTCTTCCAGGGCCTGTTCACGACGGCGCTCGAAGCCGACGAGATCATCACCAAGGTGATGTTCCCGCTGCCGAAAAAGGCAGCCTACATCAAGTTCCGCAACCAGGCCTCCCGTTACGCGCTGGTCGGTGTTTTCGTGGCGCGCCGTCCGTCGGACGTGCGCGTTGCCGTCACCGGTGCCGGCTCAGAGGGCGTATTTCGCGTCACTGCATTCGAGGAGGCTCTCAAGAAGCGCTTCGCCTCGAAGGCGCTGGAAGGCATCGCGGTGCCGGCCGAAGGCCTCAACAGCGACATCCACGGCAGCGCAGAGTATCGCGCGCATCTCATCGGGGTGCTGACTCGGCGTGCCGTCGACGCCGCCAATGCCAAGGAATGAGCTGAACTCGTTCCTCGGTCCACACCTGTCCCTGGCGAGGGCGTAGCAAGACTGGCTTTTTCATGACTTCAGCGGCCAATTCTTCCGGTGCTTTGCCGGCATCGGTCGACGCGATGCTCGAACTTCTGACGTCGCGCGGTTACCTCGCCGAGCGGTCGCTGGCGACAGTGACCTTTCTGTCGCTGCGCATGGGCCGGCCGCTGTTCCTGGAGGGCGAGGCCGGCGTCGGCAAGACCGAGATCGCCAAAGTGCTCTCGGCGGCGCTGGGGCGGAGGCTGATCCGCCTGCAGTGCTACGAGGGTCTCGACGTTTCCTCGGCGGTCTACGAGTGGAACAGCGCCGCGCAGATGATTGCGATCCGGATGGCGGAGGCCGCCGGCGACACCGATCGCGACCAGCTCTCGAGCGACATCTTCGCCGACCGCTACTTGATCAAGCGGCCGTTGCTTCAGGCGCTGGAGCCCGACGTTGCCGGTCCGCCGGTGCTGCTGATTGACGAACTCGACCGCGCCGACGAGGCGTTCGAGGCGTACCTGCTCGAAATCCTCAGCGATTTCCAGGTGACCATCCCCGAATTCGGCACCGTGAAGGCGCCGCACCCCCCGATCGTCATCATCACCTCGAACCGCACCCGCGAGATCCACGACGCGCTGAAGCGGCGTTGTCTCTATCACTGGGTCGATTATCCCGCTGCCGAGCGCGAGCTTGCGATCGTCAAGACGCGCGTGCCAGGCATCTCTGCGAAGCTGTCACAGCAGGTCGTGCGCTTCGTCCAGGCTTTGCGCAACCAGGACTTCTACAAGTCGCCGGGCGTCGCCGAGACCATCGATTGGGCCACCGCGCTGTCCGAGCTCGATGCGCGTTCGCTCACCCCCCAAGTGGTCGGCGACACGCTGGGTGCGCTGCTCAAGTATCAGGATGACATCACCCGAATGCAGGGCGATGCCCTGCAGAAGGTGCTGAAGGAAGCGACGAGCGAGAATTGATCTCGCGTGCGTCATAGCTGCTCCCGTCATTCCGGGGCGCCGCGCAAGCGTCGAGCCCGGAATCCATAACACGATCGGGAGCATGGATTCCGGGCTCGCGCCAAATGACGCGCCCCCGGAATGACGAGGGGATGGATACGAGACCATGGCCATCAACCACCTTGCCCCCGAGCAAACCGAGCAGTTCGCCGACAACATCGTCGGCTTCGCCCGCGCGCTGCGTGCAGCCGGCCTGCCGGTCGGGCCCGGCGCGGTGATCGATGCGATGAGCGCACTGCAGGCAATCGACATCGGCAACCGCAGCGATGTCTTCACCACGCTCGAGGCGATCTTCGTCAAGCGGCATGAGCATGCGCTGATCTTCAAGCAGGCCTTCAACCTGTTCTTCCGCGCCTCTGAAGAGTGGAAGCACATGCTGGATTCGGTGCCGCTGCCGGACGAGGCCAAGAAGAAGCCGCAGGCCGGCTCGCGCCGCGTGCAGGAAGCGATGTCGCAGCCGCGCATGACCGAGACGCCGCAGCACCAGGAGCAGGATCTGCGCCTGTCGGTCTCCGACAAGGAGATCCTCCAGAAGAAGGACTTCGCGCAGATGAGCGCTGCGGAGATTGCCGAGGCGCTGCGTGCCGTCGAGCGGATGCGGCTGCCGCAGGCCGAGCTTCTGACGCGCCGGCACCGGCCCGATCGGCGCGGGCTTCGCCTCGACCTGCGCCGTACGCTGCGCGCATCGCTCCGCACCGGTGGCGATATCATCGACATCCATCGCCTCGGACGGATCGAGAAGCCGGCGCCGATCGTCGCGCTGCTCGACATCTCGGGCTCGATGAGCGAGTACACCCGCCTGTTCCTGCACTTCCTCCACGCCATCACGGACGCGCGCAAGCGCGTCTCGGTGTTCCTGTTCGGCACCCGCCTCACCAATGTCAGTCGCGCGCTGCGCCAGCGCGACCCCGACGAGGCGCTGGCGAGCTGCTCGGCATCGGTCGAGGATTGGGCCGGCGGCACCCGCATCTCGGCCTCGCTGCACAACTTCAATAAATTGTGGGCGCGGAGGGTGCTGAGCCAGGGCGCCATCGTGCTCCTGATCTCCGACGGGCTGGAACGGGAGGCCGATTCCAAGCTGGCCTTCGAGATGGATCGGCTGCACCGGTCCTGCCGAAGGCTGATCTGGCTCAATCCGCTGTTGCGGTTCGGGGGCTTCGAGGCCAAGGCGCAGGGCATCAAAATGATGCTGCCCCACGTTGACGAATTCCGCCCCGTGCATAATTTGAGTTCGATCCAGGAGCTGATCACGACGCTCTCCCAGCCGCTGCCGCCGCATCACCGCAGCCCGATCCGCTCCGCAGCTTGAGAGGCACCCCATGCTCGATCGCGACGAGGACATTCTGAAGGCGGCAGAGGATTGGCAGAAGGCCGGCCGTGGCGTCGCGCTCGCCACCGTCGTGGAGACCTGGGGTTCGGCGCCGCGCCCGGCGGGCTCGAGCCTCGTCATCAACGACGAAGGCACATTCCTGGGCTCGGTCTCCGGCGGCTGCGTCGAGGGCGCCGTGGTCACCGAGGCGATGGACGTGATCGAGAGCGGCAAGCCCAAGATGCTGGAGTTCGGCGTTGCCGACGAGACCGCCTGGAACGTCGGCCTGTCCTGCGGCGGCACCATCCGCGTCTTCGTCGAGAAGGTCGGTTAGCCGTGAAGCTCGAGATCCTGCACGAACTCAATGCCGAGCGCGCCGCGCGCCGGCCTGTGATCCTGGTGACTGACACCGACAACGGCGAGCAACGCCTGGTGAAGGCCAGGGATTTTGCGAAAGATCCTCTGCGCGCCGAGCTCGAAAAGCAGCTTCGCATGGGCAAGAGCGCCAGTGTCGAGGCCGGGGGCAAGAAGCTGTTTCTCAACGTCTACGCGCCGACGGCCAAGCTCGTCATCATCGGTGCGGTCCACATCAGCCAGGCGCTGGCGCCGCTCGCGCGCTCCCTCGGCTATGACGTCACTGTGGTTGATCCGCGCACGGCCTTTGCCAGCCCCGAGCGTTTTCCCGACATCCCGCTGATCGCGGAATGGCCCGACACGGCGCTGCCGCCGCTCAATGTCGATGCCTACACCGCATTCGTCGCGGTGACGCACGATCCCAAGATCGACGATCCCGCGCTGTTGCATGCCTTTGAACGCAACTGCTTCTACATCGGCGCGCTCGGCTCGCGAAAGACGCATGCCAAACGCGCCGACCGGCTGCGGGCGCAGGGCGCCAAGGAAAGCGACATCGCACGCATCCACGCGCCCATCGGGCTTGCGATCGGGGCAGTCTCTCCCTCCGAGATCGCGGTGTCGATCATGGCCGAGATCACGGCGGTGCTTCGTCTGCCTCCCAAAGAAAAAGAAGAAGCGGCATGAAGTTCGGACCGGCGAGCCCCAGGGATGCGATCGGAGGGGTGACCGTCCACACCCTGCGTCAGGGGCCGCTGGTTCTGAAGAAAGGTACGACGATCGGACCGGCGGAGGCCGAGGCGCTGGAGCGCGCCGGCATCAAGGACATTGTCGTGGTGCGGATGGAGGAGGGCGACGTCTCCGAGGACATTGCAGCCGCCAGCATCGCGCTCGCCATTGGCGGCGAGGGCATCCATGTCGAACGCGCCTTCACCGGCCGCGCCAATCTGTTTGCCGCGCGGCCGGGCGTGCTGGTGATCGACCGCGCCGCGGTCGACCGGATCAACAATGTGGACGAGGCCATCACCTTCGCGACGCTCACCCCGTTCAAGCCGGTGGTCGAGGGCGAGATGGTCGGCACCGTCAAGATCATCCCGTTCGGCGTCGAGGGACGTTTGCGCGATGCTGCCGTACAGGCCGCCGGCAAGGACGTGCTGAAGGTCGCGCCCTACGTGATCAAGCGCGTCGGTGTGGTCTCGACGCTGCTGCCCGGCCTGTCCTCCAAGGTGATCGACAAGACGTTGCGCGTCACCGCCGAGCGCCTTGCTCCAGCCGGCGCCGGCATCATCGCCGAGCGGCGGGTCCCGCACGAGGAGCAGGCGCTGTCGGCCGCGATCAAGGAATTGCTCGGCCTGGGTGCCGAGCTCGTCATCGTGTTCGGCGCCTCCGCCATCGCCGATCGCCGCGACGTTATCCCGGCGGCCGTCACCGGCATCGGCGGCGAGATCGAGCATTTCGGCATGCCGGTCGATCCCGGCAACCTCTTGCTGATCGCCCGTGCTGGCGAGGTGCCCGTGCTGGGCGCGCCGGGTTGCGCGCGCTCGCCGGTCGAGAACGGGTTTGACTGGGTCTTGATGCGGCTGCTCGCCGGCATCAAGGTGACGCGGTCCGAGCTGATGGGCATGGGCGTCGGCGGCCTCCTGATGGAGATCGTGACGCGGCCGCAGCCGCGCTCCAAGCCGGAGACCGAAGGCAATAGCCAGGTCGCGGCCATCGTGCTTGCCGCGGGGCGCTCGACCCGGATGGGCGGGCCGAACAAGCTGCTCGCCGAACTCGACGGCAAGAAGCTGGTGCGCCTCGCGACCGAGCAGGCGCTGGCCTCCAAGGCCTCCGAGGTGATCGTCGTCACCGGTCATCAGGCCGAGCTGGTCGAGCAGGCGCTGCAAGGCCTGAAGGTGAAGTTCGTCCGCAATCCGGAGTTCGCCGGTGGCATCGCCAGTTCGGTCAAGGCGGGCATCGCGGCCGTGCCCGAGGCGTGCGACGGCGCTGTCGTGTGTCTCGGCGACATGCCGTTGATCGACGCCGGGCTGATCGACCGTCTCATCGACAGCTTTGCCCCCGACTGCGGCAATCTCATCGTCGTACCGGTCAGCGAGGGCCGCCGCGGCAACCCCGTGCTGTGGTCGCGCCGCTTCTTCAAGGAGTTGATGACGCTCGACGGCGACGTCGGCGCGCGTCACCTGATCGCCAAGCACACCGAGGCGGTCGCCGAAGTGCCCGTCGACGGCGAAAGTGCCTTCCTCGACATCGACACGCCGCAGGCGCTGGAGGCGGCAAGACGGGGATGAAGGTGCCGCAGCAGCGCCGGCTGGATTAGCCGAAGGCGCAGTCCACCCCGCGACACGTCCCCGTCCGCCAAGCTCAACCACCCGTTCACCGTCTGGAAACGACCGCCGATTAGACTCCCATCGCCTTGCCTGGGGGGAGGGTTTTTCCATGGCTTCGAATGCCGTCGCGCGCCGTTTCGCGATGTTTTGCGTTGTCTTGTCTGTTGCCGTTACGGGCGCCCGCTACATTACTGAAGCCCACGCCGCCGGCGCATTTGCAGTCGGCAAATGCGGCGCCTATGGCCAAGCGTATGATTACGACGCCGAGCATGAGGCGCGCGCCGCGGCGCAAAAGCAGTGCAAGGGCGATTGCACGACCGTAACGATGAAGCGCGCCTGCGCCGCGATGTCGGTCGATCTCACCAATCCCTGCGGCGCCTATGGCTATGCCGTCAAGCCGAAGATTTCGGCCTCGCTCAATGCCGCCACGCGCGAATGCTATAAGTATGGTGGCAAGGAATGCGTGATCCGCGCCTGGGCCTGCGACGCCAAGGGTTGATTCCTCTTGCTGTCATTCCGGGGCGATGCGTAGCATCGAACCCGCAATCCATTCGTCCCCTTGCCTTGTGGCGCGATGGATTCTCAGGTGCGCAATTGCGCTTCGTAGCTTGCGCCAAGTGGCGCGCCCGGAATGACAATCGAGGGAATGCATGCAGTTCGACACCAAGATCGCCGTGGTGATCCGCACCGATCTTCAAGCCTGGCAGAAGCTCAACGTCGCGTCCTTTCTCACCAGCGGCATTGCCGCAGCCTTTCCCGAATGCATTGGCGAGGCCTATGAAGACGCCTCGGGTACCAAGTATCACGCGCTGATCGGCCAGCCGATCCTGATCTACGGCGCCGACGGGGCCGCATTGTCGCGCGCGCTGGACCGCGCGCTCACCCGCAATGTCAAGCCGGCGGTCTACACCGAGGACATGTTCAGGACCACGCACGATGCCGCCAATCGCGAGGCGGTCAGGGCCGTCGCGCGCGCCGACCTCAATCTCGTCGGCATTGCGATGCGCGCCGAACGGAAGGTGATCGACAAGATCGTCGATGGCCTCAAGTTCCACAGCTGAGGGCGTTGGTCGTCGCTTCTCGTGTCATCGTGGTGTCACGATGGCGGAAGTGCTTGCGCAAACTTTGTGCTCTTTGACGCCGGTCAAGAGCAAGGCCCCCGGCATGGCTAATCTGCCCCAGCCAACGCAAAGGAGCAGACCGATGCCGACCATGAAAGCTGCAGTCGTCAGACAATTCGGCAAGCCGCTGGTGATCGAGGATGTGCCGGTGCCGCAGCCCGGTCCCGGCGAGGTCCTGGTGAAGGTCAAGGCCTGCGGCGTCTGTCACACCGATCTGCATGCCGCCTCCGGGGACTGGCCGGTGAAGCCGGTTCCACCCTTCATTCCCGGCCATGAGGCGGCGGGCATCGTCGCCGCGATCGGGCCCGGCGTGAAGAATCTGAAGGTCGGCGATGCCGTCGGGGTCGCCTGGCTGCACGACGCCTGCATGTCGTGCGAGTATTGCGAGACCGGCTGGGAGACGCTGTGCGAGCACCAGCACAACACCGGCTACAGCGTGAACGGCGGTTTCGCCGAATATGTCATCGCTTCGGCGGCCTTCGCGGCCAAGCTGCCGGCAACCGTCGATTTTGCCGCCATCGCGCCGATCCTGTGCGCCGGCGTCACCACCTACAAGGGACTGAAGGAGACCGAGGCGAAGCCCGGCGAGTGGGTGGTGATCTCGGGCGTCGGCGGGCTCGGCCATGTCGCGGTTCAATACGCCAAGGCGATGGGTCTCAAGGTTGCGGCCGTCGATATCGCCGAGAACAAGCTCGACCTCGCCCGTGAGACCGGTGCCGATCTTGCGGTGAACGCGCTCGCCGCCGATGCGGTGGACAAGGTGCTGGAAGCGACCGGAGGCGGGGCGCATGGTGTGCTGGTGACTGCGGTCTCCACCCCGGCGTTCGCCCAGGCGCTGAAGATGGTGCGCCGCAAGGGGACCGTCAGCCTCGTCGGGCTGCCGCCGGGCGAATTTCCGACTCCGATTTTCGACGTCGTGCTCAAGCGCATCACTGTGCGCGGCTCGATCGTCGGAACCAGGCGCGACCTCGACGAGGCCATTGCGTTCGCCGCCGACGGCAAGGTCAAGGCCGAGGTCGCCAAGGTGCCGCTCGCGCAGATCAACGACGTCTTCGACCGGATGAAGGCCGGCAAGATCGACGGCCGCATGGTGCTCGACTTCGCCTAGTCTCTGCGAGGAGCAGGGCATGGCCCGGACAACGAAGATCGTCTTTCTCGGGGCGAGTAGCGCATCCTTCGGGATGAGCATGTTCCGAGACCTGTTTTCGACCCGCGATCTCGCCGGTTCGACACTGGTCCTGGTCGGACGGAACGCCGACCGGCTTGGCCGGTCGATGCGGCTTGCCAAGCTGCTCAACGAGAAATCCGGCGCCGGCTATGTCGTCGAGGCCACGACGGACTGGCGCGCGGCGTTGGACGGCGCCGAGTTCGTCGTGCATTCCACCGCCATCGATCGCAATCGGTTGTGGCGGCTCGATTTCGAGATTCCGCGCAGGTTCGGCATCCGTCATACGCTGGGTGAGAACGGAGGGCCCGGCGGCTTGTTCTTCACGCTGCGCACCTTGCCGGCCGTCTTCGACTTCGTGCGTGAGATGGAGCTCCGCTGCCCACGCGCGACGTTCATCAACTTCTCCAATCCGGAAAGCCGAATCATCCTGGCGCTCGGCCGGTACAGCGGCATCCGCAGCGTCGGCCTCTGCCACGGAATATTCCTTGCCCGCGACAATGTCGCGCGAATTCTGGGGATGCCGGAGAGTCGCGTGGACGTGTGGGGTGCAGGTCTCAACCATTTCCAGTGCCTGACCGAAATTCGTGACCGCGAGACGGGCAAGGACCTCTATCCGCTGCTGCGCGAAAAGGAGCGGGATTTCGATCCCGCCTTCTCACCGCTGACGCGCAAATTGTTGCACGCGTTCGGCTACTGGCTCGGCTGCGGAGACAGTCACGTCGGCGAGTATCTTTCGTTCGGCTGGGAGGCCGGCGAGGGCGGCTATAATTTCGACTGGGACGAGAGCGAGCGCGCGAAACTGACGCGGCTGATCGACGACGTGCTCGCAGGTCGGGCCGAGATGCCGGACTGGTGGTCGATGCCCTCGGGCGAGCGAGCGATCGGCATCATCGCCGCCATTGTCCATAACCGCAAGCAACTCGTCGAATCCGCGGTCGTTCACAATCGACAGGTGATCCCGAACCTGCCGGCCGATGCCGCCGTGGAGGTGCCGGTGGAAGTAGATGCTGCCGGCATCCATCCTGTCTCGCTTGGGGCGCTGCCCGACGGCGTGGCCAAGCTGATGACGATCCAGGTTCAGGTTCAGCAGATGGCGGTGGAGGCGGCCATGCACGCTTCGAAGGAGATGGCGCTGCAGGCCTTGCTGCTCGACCCCGTCGTCCATTCCGAGAAGGCCGCGCGCGGCCTGCTCGAGGAGTTGTGGGAGATCAACCGGCCCTACATCCGGCCATGCATTTGAGCCGCCGGTCACTCTCGTCGCCGTTGCTTACGCTGGCGGCATGCCTTCGAATTTCACCAGGCCAGGGCCAAGGCGATCCCAGTCGTGACCGCGCGCGGCGAAGGTGACCGCCTGCGGCTTGTAGCGGGCAGGTTCGTCGAGGCTTGCCGCCCGGATCGTGAAGACATCGGGCTGTGCCGCGAAGGTCATGTAGACGGGCACGCCGCATTTTGCGCAGAAGCCGCGCGTCTTCACATTGCCGCTGTCTGCGACCATCTCCCAGTGCGTCGCTTCACCGGTCACCGTGACGCCGGCGCGCGCGAAGGTCGCGTAGGAGCCATGCCCGCTGCCACTTTCCCGCTGGCAGTCCCGGCACTGGCAGTGATTGCTGAACAGGGGCTCCCCGAGGATCGAATAGCGGATCGCGCCGCAGGCACAGCCGCCGGTATAGGACTTTTCCATCGCGCTATCTCCTCACTCTTCCCCGCTGATCTCGTCGAGCTTGCGGACCACCTTCTTCCAGCCGCCGCTCATGACCGTGTAGGCCGACTCGTTCCTGGGCAGGGCGAAGCCTGCATGGACCAGGCGGATCCGCGTGCCGGCTTCGACCGGGGCGATGGACCACGTCACGACGGTGTCGAGCGGTGCGCCATAGCCGGTGTTGCGTTCGTCGCCGCCCTTCCAGGCGTAGACGAGGCGGCGGTTCGGCACGACCTCGAGAACGCGGCAATGGATCACGCCGTCCCAATTGCCGCCCGGAGTGGTCTGGAATGTGAAGGAGTTGCCTTCGACGGCTTCAAAGCCCGTCGGCTGCATCAGCCAGCGCGCGATCAGCTGGGCGCTGGTCAACGCCTTCCAGATCGTCTCGGCGGTGTGAGGGAACACCTCGTCGATGACGATGTCCTTTGTTTCGGCTTTCAACGCGGCAGTACTCACGGATCGATCTCCTTCAAGAGGTCACGCAGGTTCTGGAAGCGCTCGCGCCAGAACACGCCGTAATGGTCCATCCAGGTGACCAGAGGCTCGAGTCCTTGCGGCGCGGCGCGGTAGTAGACGTTGCGGCCCTCGGCCCGTTCCGCGACGAGACCGGCCTGCTTGAGCGACTTCAGGTGCTGCGAGATCGCACCCTGGGTTACGCCGCTGCCACGTGTCAGCTCTGCGACGCTGATCTCCTTGCTCGCGAACACCCGCTCGAAAACGGCGCGGCGCGTCGGATCGGCAAGAGCGCGCATCACGGTTGTGACGGGGTTTTGGGCGGCTTCAATCATGAAGTTTCAATTAGTGAACACTAATGCATTAGTCAACACTAATCTTTTTTGGCGCCCGCCGGTTCTTGTTCTTGACAATGACTGACTAGTCAGTCATCCATCTAGTATGACCAGGAAGTCGACCAAAAGCGTTACGCGGTCCGCGGCTCGCGTCCACCAGAGCGGCGGACACTCCGAAGCCAGCGGAGCTGCTCCGGCCTCCAACCGTGCCACGCGCGCGGCGGAGCGGCGTGCGGCCATTGTGGAGGCGGCGATGGACGAATTCATCGCGCGCGGGTTTGCCGCGACGCGGCTTGACGACATTGCCAAGCGCGCCGGCGTCGCAAAGGGCACGATTTATCTGCACTTCAAGGACAAGGAATCGATGTTCGAGGAGCTGGTGCGCACCGTGATCGTGCCGGTGGTCACGCGCCTCACGACGCTGCCGCCGCCCGCCGGAACGGTGCGTGAACTCATCGAGACGTTTGCCGGCAACTTCCTGAAGGAGGTGATCGGGACGCGTCGGGGCGATCTGGTGCGTCTGATCGTGGCGGAGGGGCCGCGCTTTCCCTCCGTGGCCGACTTCTACTATCGCGAGGTCGTCTCGCGCGGGATCGCCGCCATGCGCGCACTGATCGAGCTCGGCATTGCCCGCGGCGAGATCCGTCAGAAGGATCTCGCGCGCTATCCGCAGATCCTGGTTGCGCCCGCAATGATCGCGGTGATCTGGCAGAGCCTGTTTGCGCGGCATGCGCCGCTCGATGCGCAGGAGATGCTGCGCGTCCATCTCGATTTGATTTTTGGCGAACGGAGGACGACATGAGGTCGTCGCAAGCAATTTTGAGGTTTGCATTGACGCTTGTGGTCGCAACCGCTCTTGCGGCCTGCAAGGAGAAGCGCGATCCCGGCTTCCAGGGCTGGGTCGAGGCCGACATGATTTTCGTCAGTCCGGACGAAGCGGGTCGGATCACCAGGCTCAACGTCCGCGAGGGTGACGAGGTCAAGGTCGGCGATCCCCTCTATTCCGTCGATGACGATCTCCAGCGCGCCGATCTCAATCAGAACAAGGCGACGCTGGCGAACGCGCAGCAGACCTATGACCGGGCGGCTTCGCTGAGCAAGACCGGCTCGGGCACACAGGCCAACCTCGATTCCGCCGTGTCCGCCTTGCGCATCGCCGAAGCGCGAGTAGCGACCTCGGAGACGCGGATGGCGAGGCGCAAGGGCTTTGCGCCGGTTGCCGGCACCATCCAGCAGATCTATTTTCGCGAGGGCGAGATGGTGGCGGCGCAGCGGCCGGTGCTGTCGATCATGCCGCCCGGCAACATGAAGCTGCGCTTCTTCGTGCCGGAGACCGAATTGCCGAAGCTGGCGATCGGCGACACGGTGCGCATCTCCTGCGACAATTGCGCGGCCGACCTTACCGCAAAGATCTATTTCATCGCGACCTCGGCCGAATACACCCCGCCCGTCATCTATAGCCTCGATGAGCGCAACAAGCTGGTCTATCTGATCCAGGCGCGGCCCTCGCGGCCGGATGCCCTGCGGGTCGGACAGCCGATCGATGTCTATCTCAATCCCAAGAATTCCGAGCTCAAGACACCGGTGGCGGACAGACGATGAGCAGCGGCAACGACATCGCGATCGACGTCAAGGGCCTGACGAAGTCGTTCGGCGGCCGCGAGGTCGTGCACGACCTGTCGATGCAGGTGAAGCGCGGCTCGATCTACGGCTTTCTCGGGCCGAACGGCTCGGGCAAGACCACGACCATCCGCATCCTGTGCGGGCTGCTCACGCCCGACAGCGGCGAGGGCACCTGCCTCGGCTATGACATCCGCCGCGATGCCGAGAAGATCAAGCGCCGCGTCGGCTACATGACCCAGCGCTTCAGCCTCTACCAGGATCTCTCGGTGCGCGAAAACCTCGAGTTCGTGGCGCGGCTCTATGGCGTCACGGACGCGCGCGGCGCTGCGCGCGACATGATCAAGCGGCTCGGGCTCACCGGGCGAGAAGAGCAGCTTGCGGGCGAACTCTCGGGCGGCTGGAAGCAGCGGCTGGCGCTGGGGGCATGCACGCTGCCCAATCCGCAACTTCTGCTGCTCGACGAACCGACCGCCGGCGTCGATCCCAAGGCGCGGCGTGATTTCTGGAACGAGATCCACGCACTCGCAGCCGAAGGCCTCACCGTGCTGGTCTCGACCCACTACATGGACGAGGCCGAGCGCTGTCACGAGATCGCCTACATCGCCTACGGCTATCTGCTGGCGCACGGCACGGTGGAGGAGGTGATCGCGCAATCTGCGCTGGCGACCTACACGGTCACGGGCGAAGCCCTGAACGAGCTTGCGGCGGCGCTCACGGGCAAGCCCGGGATCGACATGGTGGCGCCGTTCGGCACCTCGCTGCACGTGTCGGGGCGCGACATCGCGGCGCTCGAAGACAGCATCGCGCCTTGGCGCGAGAGGAGCGGATTGCGATGGCAGAAGTCGCAACCGTCACTCGAGGACGTCTTCATCGAGCTGATGGGGCGTTCCAAGGACAACTTCCAATGAGCGGCGTCGATGCCCCTGCTTCAGCCCGCGCAATGCGCGAGCGCTTCGGCTTTCTGCGGCGCTCCTACGCGATGTTGGTCAAGGAGTTCATCCAGCTCAAGCGTGATCGCGTCTCCTTCGCGATGATCGTGATGCTGCCGGTGATGCAGCTCATGCTGTTCGGCTACGCGATCAACACGACGCCGCGCAACTTGCCGAGCGCGGTGCTGCTCCAGGAGGACTCCGATCTTGCCCGCTCGATCCTGAAGGCGCTGGAGAACACCGCCTATTTCCGCTTCCTCTATGAAGTGCACCACGTCGATGATTTCGACAATCTCCTGAAATCCGGCAAGGTGCTGTTCGGTGTCGAGATCCCGCGCGGCTTCGAGCGGGCGGTACGGCGCGGCGACAAGCCGGCACTGCTGGTGGCGGCTGACGCCACCGATCCGGTCGCGGCGAGCGCGGCGATCGGCTCGCTGGGTATGGTCGTGCAGACGGCGCTCAAGCACGATCTCTATATCGGCGATCCCCCGGAGATGCCGTTCGAGATCCGCGCGCATGCCCGCTACAACCCGGCCGCGGCCTCCAGCCTGAACATTGTGCCCGGCCTCGTCGGCACCATTCTCACCATGACCATGCTGATCTTCACCGCACTGTCGGTCACGCGCGAGGTCGAGCGCGGCACCATGGAGAGCCTGTTGGCTATGCCGATCAAGCCGGTCGAAGTCATGTTCGGCAAGATCGTGCCTTACGTGCTGGTCGGTTTCCTTCAAGCGTTCCTCATTATCGGCATCGGCGTCGGTCTGTTCGGGGTGCCCGTGCTCGGCAGTCTCTTCCTGCTGGCGATGCTCTCGACGTTGTTCATCACCACCAATCTGTCGATCGGCTATACCATCTCGACCGTGGTGCAGAACCAGCTCCAGGCCATGCAGATGTCCATGATGTTCTTCCTGCCGAGCATCCTGCTCTCAGGCTTCATGTTTCCGTTCGCCGGCATGCCCGCCTGGGCGCAATATCTGGGCGAATGCCTGCCGCTGACCCACTATCTGCGGATCGTCCGCGCCATCATGCTCAAGGGTGCGAGCATGGAGAATCTGCGCTTCGACACGCTGGCGCTGGCGGCCCTGATGCTGCTCGCCATGACCATCGCCGTGACGCGCTTCCGCCGCACGCTTGATTGAGGCACAATGCCTCTCGAGAGCCATTCCGGAGCACGCCTCGCGTTGGCTGTGTGCGCCATTGTGCATCTGGGAATTGCGAGATTCCGGAGTCGCGACTTCGCGGCGCCCCGGAGTGACGGGGGGGGTGATGGTCAGGTTTGCAAGCAGGAAGGCACGACAGCATGCCGCCTTGTCGGCAGATTTCGAACGCGAGCTGACGCGGGAGGTGCTGCGTACCGAGCTGCTGCGGGTAAGGGCACTAATCCTCACGGGTTGCGTCATGATGCTATTCCTGACCGCGATCTATCTGATCGACCCTGCTGTGGTGAACCGCGTCTGGCGCGGAACGGAAGGACTCGTCCAGGTCTATGGCCTTCTCGTCGGCTTCATTCTGTTCGAGGTCTGGGTCCACACGCAGATCAGGAAGAACCTGCGGCTCGATCGCGATCTGCCGGTAGTCCGGCGCTATATCGGTACGCTGATCGAGACGTCGCTGCCGACGGTGATCCTCATCCTGCAAATCCGGACCATCGGCGTGGCCCAGGCGCTCGGCTTCGCCGTGCCGCTGATGTATTTCATATTCGTCATCCTCTCGACGCTGCGGCTCGATTTCTGGCTGTCCACATTCACCGGATTCGTGGCCGGAGCCGGACTTCTGGCCATCGGCCTGTATTACAACGCGGAGAGCGAGGCCGGCGAACCGCTCGTCTACTTCCACGCCGTTCGCAGCACTATCATCCTGATCTGCGGCGTGCTGGCCGGCGCCGTCGGCGCGCAGCTCCGGCGGCAATTCGCCGCCAGCATCGCTGCGGCGACCGCCCGGGACCGGGTGACCAATCTGTTTGGCCAGCACGTCTCCCCGCAGGTGGTGGAGCGGCTGATGGCGGCGGGAACGAGCGCAACCGGCGATCTCCGCCGCGTCGCTGTGATGTTCGTGGATTTTCGCGGCTTCACTGCCGGCGCGCGGTCCCGCACGCCGCAGGAGGTGGTCGACCGGCTCGACGGCGCCTTCGCCGTACTGGTCGACATTCTCGATCGCCACGGCGGCATCGTGAACAAGTTTCTCGGTGACGGCTTCCTCGCGCTGTTCGGCGCGCCGCTGGAAGCGTCCGACGCCGCGCAGCGCGCGGTCGCCGCGGGCCGCGAGATGCTGACCGCGATGGATCGCATCAACGCCCAGAGCAGCTGGCGGCTGCGCATCGGCATCGGCATCCATTTCGGCGAAGTCGTCGCGGGCAACATCGGCTCCCCCCGGCGCAAGGAATACACCGTCATTGGCGACACCGTGAACTTCGCCTCGCGCCTGGAGGCGCTGAACAAGGAGTTCGGTTCGCAGCTCCTGATCTCCGCCTCCGTGCGTGAGGCGCTGGGCGATGATGGCAGCGATGCCGTCGCGCTCGGCGAAGTCGAGGTGCGCGGCTATGAGCGGCCGGTGGCCGTGTTTCAGCTGGGATAGCTCGCTTTGGATATCGCCGGTTGACGGCGTCTCACTCTCCCTTGCGCGGTTGCTCCGATTGCTCCGATTGCTCCGAATTTTGGGGCATGACGGCCGACGTCGCCGGCTTGTAGACTGTCGCCCGTGCGGCCGGTTGCGGCCGCGACTTGCATGAGGAAGAGAATATGCTGCGCCGCTACGTCACCGTCGACGTGTTCACCGACCGCGCCTTCGGCGGCAACCAGCTCGCCGTTGTGCTCGATGCTGGCGGGCTCACGACCGGGCAGATGCAGGCGATCGCCACCGAATTCAACTATTCCGAGACCACCTTCGTACTGCCGCCGCGCGACAGGGCCAATGATGCCGAGGTGCGCATCTTCACCCCGGTCCGCGAGCTGCCCTTCGCGGGCCATCCCAATGTCGGCACCGCCTTCGTGCTGGCGACGATCGCCAGGGAACCGAAGCCGCGCCTGCTGTTCGAGGAGAGGGCCGGTGTGGTCCCGGTCGACATCGTGCGGGAGCAGGGCAGGGTCATCAGCACCGAGCTTACCGCGCCGCAGCCGCTGGCAAGGCTCGCGCAGCTGTCTGCAGCCGACGTCGCCGCCTGCATTTCCCTAACGGCGGATGACATCAAAACCGATCATCATGCGCCGCAGGTCGTCGGCGTCGGAACGCCGTTCGTGGTCGCGGAGGTGCGATCGCGCGAAGCCGTGCGCAGGGCCAAGCCCGATGCCGCAGCGTTTGGCCGGATTTTGCCGAGAGACGGCGCATTCTCGGTCTACTTCTACACGCGCGATGTACCGGTAGCGGAGGCGCCCTGCGAGCGGCAGGCGCGGATGTTCTTTCCCGGCGCAAGCGGCCTGATCGAAGACCCCGCCACCGGCAGCGCGACGGTCGCAGCCGCCGCGCTGTTCGCCGATCTCGATTCGACGCGCGACGGCGAATTCAAGCTTACGATCGGCCAGGGCTTTGACATGGGCCGTCCGAGCATCCTCCTCACCCGCGTGCGCAAGCAGGGCGGCAAGATCGTCTCCGCTCATGTCGGCGGCGGCTGCGTGCAGATGATGGAGGGGACGTTCAAGCTGGCGGGGGAAGGGTAGATCAATCCATCCGTCATTCCGGGGCGCGATCCCGGAATCCATTTGTCCACCAACCCTGCCGCGCGATGGATTCTCAGGTGCGCAATTGCGCACCGCAGCTCGCGCCAACAGGCGCGCGCTGGAATGACGGAGTGTGGCTACACCTGCCGCCCCACCAGATTCTTCACCGTCACCCCATCGCGCTCCTCGATCATCTCCGCGATCATCTGGCGGTGACAATGGGTGTGGTCGCGCTCGTAGCAGAGCAGGCACACAGGGCCGGCCTTCTTCACCAGGGCCGAGAGCTCGTCCATCTCTTCCCGTGCCTGCGGCGTTTTCAGGTGCTTTGAATAGATCTTCTCCAGCACGTCGTAGTGACCGCTGCGTGCTGCGAGGCGCCCCTCTTTCGGCGTGCCTAGCGCGGCGAGATGGACGTAGGCGATGCCGCGCTCATCGAGACCTGCCGAAAGCTGCTTCTTCGAAAAACCCGGCCGGCGCGACGACGTCACCGCGCGCACGTCGACCACGAGCTTGACGCCGGCATGTTCCAGCTCGTCCAGCACCGCCTTCGGCGGCGTCTGCTCATAGCCGATCGTGAACAGCTTCTTTGCCTTTGCCATGGAATACCTCAGCTCACGCGTGCGATCAGCTCCATGGCCCCGTGGGGCGCGCGCACCTTTCCCTCGTGGATGACGTAGGCGAACACGTCGCGCGGCTCCTTTTTCGGCCTGGCCTTGTCAACTTTCGGCAGGTCGTCCGGTTCACCGCCTGACGCCCAGGCCTGAAGGCGCTCAGCCCAGGCGTCCAGCTGCTTCGGCGGGTAGCAGGTCTTGATCTCGTCGCTGCCCTTCTGGAGCCTTGCGTAGACGAAATCGCCGGCAACGTCGGCGATCGCCGGGTATTTGCCGTGCTCGGCGAACACCACTGGAGTCTCGAACTCGCGGATCAGCGCAACGAAATCAGGCGTGCAGAAACTGTCGTGGCGAACTTCCACGACATGGCGCAGGGCGCGTCCGTCGAGCTTGCGCGGCAAGAGCTCCAGGAACTTGCCGAAATCGCCGGCGTCGAACTTCTTGGTCGGCGCGAACTGCCACAGCACGGGCCCGAGATGATCTCCGAGTTCCAGCACGCCGGAATCGTAGAACCGCTTGATGGAATCGCCGGCCTCGGCCAGCACGCGGCGGTTGGTGGCGAAGCGCGGGCCCTTCACCGAGAACACGAAGCCATCAGGGACTTCGCTGGCCCATTTGCGAAAGCTCTCCGGCTTCTGCGAGCCATAATAGGTGCCATTGATCTCGATCGACGTCAGCTTCGAGGCGGCGTAGGACAGCTCCTTCGCCTGCGCGAGCTTCTCCGGATAGAATACGCCGCGCCAGGGCTCAAAGGTCCAGCCGCCGATACCGATGAAGATGTTGCCGGATTTTTTTGACGCGGTTTTTGCTTTGGCCACGGGAGGATCTCGCATCGACGGGGAGGGATCCCATCCTAGTCAAACCAGATGTGATTGGCCAGTTGGCCGCTCCCGTCTAAGCTCGCAAGGGCCCGCGAAGAAGGAGAACAAGATGCGGATGCTGTTGGTGGGAGCCGCGCTCGTCATGATGACATCTGCTGCCATGACACGTTCCGCCTTGGCGGATGACGACGATGCCAAGAGTATGCAGAAGCTCGCCCAGCAGAGCCGCGACGACTACTGGCATTGTCTGGCGCGGGAATATTCGCGCGAATCCAACCAGGGCCTGTCGGAGCGGGATTTCGGCCGCTCGGTTGCGGGCGCCTGTCCCTCGGAGCGGCAATATTACCGGGTGACGCTGCTCGACTATCTCACCACGCAATATCCGAGCATCGATGCCGGCGCCCATCTCGCCACCGCGAACAGGGCGGTCGAGGCAGCGCAGAAGGACATCGTGACGGCCTATGTCAAGCATCGGGCACCAGCGAAGTAGGAAGTGGCGGATGGCGAGGAGCGAGGAGGGCTGAGGCCCCGGTTGCCTCATTCGCTATTCGCCATTCGCCCGGGGCCTTCCGGCCGCGCGCGCATCCGTGGTACTACTCGCCGCATCTGGAGTAGGGGTGGACTTGCATGTCGTCTGAGTCGCTGGGGGGCATTCTGGGCGCGATCGTCGCGGTGATCGTGCTTGCGGTTGCCGTCGTGTTCGGGCCGATTGGCCAGTACGGCAAGCCGCCCAAGCCGGCGAAGGTCGAGCCGGCCCCCGCGGCCGAACCGGCGGCCCCCGCTGTGCCCGCGCCGCGCGGGCCGATCATCCGGGAAGTGCCTAACCAATAGGGCGCGAAAAATGGCATTTCCGCCCTCTTGCGAAGCGCCTTTTCCGTCCCCATCTGCTTTGTAACGGCGACGTTGAGCAAAAACTCCGGCGCTGGAACGACCTTGGAATAGCTTGGGCTTGCGCCGGATGTACGCGCGGTCCGCCGTTCCGGGGTCGTTGGCATTTTAGCCCCCCATTTCGGCCGTTCTCCAGAGCCCCCGGCTTGGCAGCGCAGGACGCGGCGGATATACGCTGCCGTCATGAACGAAGCGATCAGACCCGGCGCCGACATCCCGCCGCAGGCTCAAGAGGGCCCGGAACTGTCGGTCATCGTCCCGACCTTCAACGAGCGCGACAACGTCACGGTGCTGTATCGGCGGCTGGAGGCGACGCTCGCCAACATTGCCTGGGAAGTCGTGTTCGTCGACGACAATTCGCCCGACGGCACCTGGGACGTGGTGCGCGCGCTGTCGCAGCGCGACAGCCGCGTGCGCTGTGTCCGCCGCATCGGCCGCCGCGGCCTGTCCGGGGCCTGCATCGAGGGCATCCTCGCCTCGAGCGCTCCTTACGTGGCCGTCATCGATGCCGACCTCCAGCACGACGAGACGCAGCTGCCGAAGATGCTGTTGCTGCTTGCAAGCGATCAGGCCGACCTCGTGGTCGGCAGCCGGTACATCGAGGGCTACAAGAGCGAGGGCTTCAACAAGCAGCGCGCCGGCGCCAGCGCGCTTGCGACCGAGTTCGCAAGAAAGATGCTGCGGGTCGAGATAGCCGATCCCATGAGCGGTTTCTTCATGATGCGCCGCGATCGCTTCGAGCAGCTCGCACCCAAGCTGTCGGTGCACGGCTTCAAGATCCTGCTCGATGTCGTCGCGACCGCACACGGCACCCTGCGCACGGTCGAGATTCCCTATACGTTCGGCGCCCGCCAGCATGGCGAGAGCAAGCTCGATTCCATGGTCGCGCTCGATTTCCTCGGTCTCGTTCTCGCCAAGCTGACCAACGACATCGTCTCGCTGCGCTTCATCCTGTTCGCGATGGTGGGCGGTATCGGCCTCGTGGTTCACCTGACCACGCTGTTCATCGCGCTCCGCCTGTTCAACGCGCCGTTCGCGGAGGCGCAAGCCGCCGGCGCCATCGTCGCCATGACCAGCAACTTCATCCTCAACAACTTCCTCACCTACCGCGACCAGCGCCTGAAGGGTTTTGCGCTGCTGCGCGGCCTCATCGCCTTCTACATCGTGTGCAGCGTCGGCCTGCTCGCCAATGTCGGCGTCGCCTTCTCAGTGTACGACCAGGAGCCGATCTGGTGGCTGGCCGGCATGGCCGGCGCGCTGATGGGCGTGGTGTGGAACTACGCGATGTCCGGACTGTTCGTCTGGCGCAAGAAATAGCGCGTGATGGGCGAGGCTGACGCGCGGATCGTCCGCAACACCGCGCTGCTGATTCTTGCCCTCGTCGGGTTGCGGCTGGTTGCGGCTGCGTTCACGCCCATCACCTTCGACGAAGCCTATTACTGGATGTGGTCGAAGCATTTGGCGGGCGGTTATTACGACCATCCGCCGATGGTCGCTTATGTGATCCGCGCCGGCACCATGATGGCGGGCGATACCGAGCTCGGCGTTCGCCTCGTCTCGATCCTCCTCGCGCTGCCGATGAGCTATGCGGTCTATCGCTCCGCAGCGATCCTGTTCGGCGGCGTGCGCGTGGCTGCGACCAGCGCCATCCTGCTCAATGTGACGCTGCTGGCCTCGGTCGGAACGCTGATCGTCACGCCCGATGCGCCGCTGCTGGTCGCTTCCAGCTTCGTGCTGTTCTTCCTCGCGAAGGTGCTGGAGACCGGCCGGGGTGCCTGGTGGCTTGCCGTCGGCGCGGCCGTCGGCGCGGCGCTGCTGTCGAAATACACGGCGATGTTCTTTGGGCCGGCGATCCTGATCTGGCTCGCGGTCGTACCGAAGCTCAGGCGCTGGTTCCTTTCGCCGTGGCCTTATCTCGGCGGCCTCGTTGCCCTGGCGCTGTTCTCGCCGGTGCTGCTCTGGAACGCGGACCATCAATGGGTTTCATTCGCAAAGCAGCTCGGCCGCGCCAGGATCGAGGACTTCCGCCCCGTATTCATTGCCGAGTTGATCCCGACCCAGATCGCGTTCGCAACGCCGCTGGTTTTCATTCTCGGCGCCATGGGCCTGCACGCGCTGACGTGGCAGCGCACCGGCGCGCTGGCCTCGCGCGTGCTGATCGGGACGATGTTCTGGACCATCGTCGCCTATTTCGTCTGGCATTCGCTGCATGCCCGCGTCGAGGCCAATTGGTTCGCACCCGTCTATCCGCCCTTCGTCATCGCGGCGGCGGCCGCAGCCAATCTCGCGCAATGGAAGCCGCGCCAGCGGCGCCTCGCCGCCTTCTGCCGGCGCTGGGCTGCACCCGTGGGCATCGTGATGTTTGCAGCGTTGATCGTTCAGGCCAATACAGGCTGGCTGTCGGGCTATCGCCGCGATGCCACGGTGCGCAGCGTCGGTGTCGGCTGGCGCGAACTCGCCGCAGAGATCGAAGCAGTGCGCGTGCGCAGCGGTGCGACCTGCGTGCTCGCGCAGGACTACGGCACTACAGGCTGGCTCGCGTTCTATCTCCCGCCCGGCACGTGCGTCGCGCAGCAGACCCAGCGCATCCGCTGGGTCAACATGCCCGAGCCCGACCCAAGCCTGCTGGCCGGCAAGCTGCTCTATGTCGACGAACTGCGTCCGGACGGGCATCCCGCCTTGAATGATCTCTTTGCGCAGGTCACGCGGATCGCGCAATTGCAGCGCAAGCGCGGGCCGCTCGTGGTCGAGACCTACGGTATCGATCTGCTCGAGGGCGCCAGGGGCGACGTGCTGGACCGCTCACCCCCGCCGGAAGCGCGGTAGCAGACCTCAGACGATTGTCTCGGCCGTGGTCGCAACCTGACCCGGCCCGTCCGGATCCCGCCAGAACCACACGGTCACGACGGCTGAGCGGCCGCGGATGCGGGCGAGCAGGGGGCCCGACAGGATCCCGTCGGGGGTTCCCTCGAAGTCGGCGGCATCCAGCAGCGTATCGCTCAGCGCGAGGCGCGCATCGTTCTGGGCGGCTACCTCCATCAGCCGGCTCGCGACATTGACGGTGTCGCCTGTTGCCGTCAGGTGCTGATGGCTCTCGCCGAGCCGGGAGGCGACGATCTCTCCGTAATGCGCGCCGATTTTGAAGCCGAGCTGCCCCGCGATCGGCGGTGGCAGCGAGGCGATCCAGCGTTCGACGCCGCGATGCAGATCGATCGCGCATTTCAGCGCGCGCGCCGCGTCGTCGGGCATCGGGCGCGGCAGCCCGAACAGGATCATGGCGCCGTCACCGAGAAATCCGGTGATCATGCCGCCGCAATCGGCCGCGGTCCTGTCGATCAAGGCGTGAAACGCCTTCAGAAGGTTCCTGAGCTCGTCCGGATCACTCCGCTCGCTCAGGCCGGTGAACCCGGAGAGATCGAGGAAGACTACCGCTGCGTCCTGCCGGACGGGCTTCGACAGAAAGTCCGGATCTCGCGCCAGCCACTCCTGCACCGCCGGAGCCTGGAATTGCGCAAGCGACCTGCTCTTGGCAGCAAGATATTGCGTGCGGCGGCTTCCCGCCCACAGCTGCACGCCGGCAAAAACGAGAACCGGCGGGACCGCTGCGGCCAGCGTGGTTGCGGCGTTCAGCCAGACGCCGTGCGTGAACGTAAACAGGTTGAGCCCGGCCCAGGCCATCATGATCGCCGCCGCCGCCATGATCCCGAGCGCACTGCGTCGCCAGGCGAGCAGGCCCACCAATAGCACCGGCAGCAGAATCGCAGTGAGCGCGTCGACGATGCGGACCCTGCGGTCGCGCACGATGCCGTCGCCAGCGACGAGTTGCGTGATTGCGGTCGAGACCACCTCGACGCCGGGCATCAATGAATCGAACGGCGTCGGATAGAAGTCGCCGCCGCCCGCCACCGAGGCGCCGATCACGACGATCCGGTTCTCGATCGCTGCGCGGTCGAGCGTGCCGTCGAAGATGCTTTGTGCACTGACCGTGCGGATCGTGCGGCGCGGGCCGTAATAAGTGATCGGCAGCGCGAAATCGCTGTCGGTCGGCACCACGCGCTCACCGATTCGCAGATGGTCCGGCGCGACGGTCAACGGTTCGTCGAGAGCACGGGCGGCAACGCGCAATGGAAACGACAACTCGACCTTGTCGCGGGTCCGGAACAGCATCGGCACTGACAGCGGCGACCCCGATTGTCCCGTCGCGACGTTGACGATGCCGACCTCGGCGTGATCGGCGAAGGCGGGCAGGGGCTGCAGGAAGCGTTCGGCCTGCGGCAGAACGGCAAGGGGCCCTTCGCTGTCGGGCGCCACTGTTTCGCTGGCGGAGGGAAAGATCGCCGCGGCGGCGAGCACCATGGGCCCGGTGGCGAGCGTGTTGGCCAGCGTGGCATCGCCGATCGCAGCGCTGCGGTCGACGAGCAGGAGATCGATTCCAATGACCTTCGGCTTGAACTGCACGATGGTGTCGACGACGCGGGCAAGGTCGGCACGCGGCAGCGGATAGCTGCCGCCGCGCTTCACGACGGTATCGTCGATGGCGACGATGGTGACGAGGTCGGGCGGACGCTGCACGCCGCGGACCTGAGTCCGCCAATCCGTCAGCGTCGCCTCGAGCCGGTCGAGAAAGCGCAGGCGGCCGTTGGCATGAGCGGCATAGATGCCCGCGCCCCACAGCGCGGTGAGGACGAGTGCCACCAGGATCTGAACGCGTCGCCTGCGCATGCGGTCGTCTTGCAATCTACTGTTGTTCAAATATCGAGGGCCGAGGCCGTCTCGACCCAGCCTTATTGTCCGAGCCTTGCCATGAGCGCGTCGACGCGCGGCTGGCCCCATGTCTTGACCGTCAACGGGCCGGTTGCCTCGACGTCGACGCCTTCGCCGGGTCCAAGCACGACGCCGCGTCCGCCAGTCCTGCGGGTCACGCCGACCCGGCCGTCGGCGACGAACACGGCGGTCTTGGTGTCGGCCACGTCGACCGCCCATCTCGTGCCGCGCACGGCGGCAATCGCCTGTGGCGTCAGCACCTTGAAGGGAGTGCCGCGTGGCTTCCTGGGTACGTCGACCAGCAGGGCTTTGCTGCTCAATTCGACGGCGTCTATACGTCCGTCGCGGTTGGCGTCCTTAAGTTCAAACCTGGCGCCGTTTTCCGCAACGATGGTGATGCCGTTGTCACAGCGCCAGGTCTGCGTTCCCGCAAGGGAGAGCGTTGCCGTGCAGCCCGCATTGGCTGCGGGCTGGGCAGTCGCAGATCCAATCAGCAAGAACGAACCCGCCAGGGCGACAAGACCTGCGCGCGCGATCCCTTTCATGCCGGCCTCCGTTTGCGTGTTCGGAACAGCTCAAAGGTGGGATGATACTGCATCGTATCACACGAAGAGGCCGCCGAAAGTGCCGAGGCAGCAGCTATTTTCTTGTGACGGCGATGTCCAGAACCGATGCGATCAACTTTCGGTCACGCGCCGGCTTGCCGGAAGCCGTGTGGCGCGTGATGCGCATGGGCCGCGACCGGCGGCAGCCGTAAGGCCGGCCGACGTGGTGCCACCAGCTTCGCGCAACCCTTCCGAACTAGGGTCGAGGCCGGTTCGACGATCACGAAAATGACGTTGTCGAATGCGTCATGGGTGCGGCCGCAAGCGTCGGAGAGGCGACGCAAACCGGTCGAGAAACATGGTTAACAGATGCGACTAAGTCCGTAATTCTGCGGGATTTTTCTCAGAATGGGACAGCATTAACGAGTTGCCTAACATCCGCCCGAACTTAATCCGCATTTAACTAAAAGTCGCCTTAATGACGCTCCGACCCTCTGCGAGATGCTGTTCCCGGATCGTGACCAGCGGCACTTCGAAGGGGGACTGAGTGACACCGTCCTGGACGCAAGGCGAATGAGTACGAGTATCGCTGCGCAAAGTAACGCGGCACGGAAGTCCAAGAATTCTCTTCGGAAGCCTTCCCGGAAGATGACCACGACGAGTTGGCTTGGCGCCACGGCGATCGGCTGCGTCGTGATGGGCGCCGGCTGGACCATCTACAGCAACATTCTCGGCGCGAGCGTCTATCCGACCGTCGGCAGCATCGGCTACGACGAGCCGGTGGTCAGGCGCGCGCCCAAGGTCGTGCTGCGCGACGCCGGCGAGGCCATCAAGGACGCCTTTGCGTTGTTGCCCGACCGTTTGCAGGTCGCGACGCCGATCTCGCGCGAGATGTTCAACGAGCGCTTCGCCGCCGCTGCGACCCAAGGCGTGCCATCGAATGCGGCGAGCGCCGCCCCCGCGACCCAGGTTGCCGCGGCCAAAGATGCCTCGAAGCAGAGCGTGATCGCGAAGGTTGCGGACGCACTGAAGCCGGCAGCCAAGGGCGCTGACAAGGCTGCAGACAGGGCCAAGCGCGCGCCGGAGGCCCAGCTGCAGCTTGCCTCGGCCGACCCGGCCCAGATCGTGCCGGCGCCCGAAGCCAAACCAAAATCCTTCGCCGACCGGGCCAAGGCCGCGGTGATGTCGATCACCGCTCCGCGCCAGTCGATGGTGGAGAAGCTCTGGGGCAAGCGCGAGCCGTCCGGCGGGCTGCTCGCCTATGCCTCCGCCGACGCCAGCATTACTGCGTCCATCGCGCCGAAGGAGCAGAACCCGATGCTCGGCGGCGCTCCGCCCTACGAGCGCGACACCGCCGTCTACGACATCACGGCCAAGATGGTGTATCTGCCCGACGGCACCAGGCTCGAGGCTCATTCCGGCCTCGGCGCCAACCGCGACGATCCGGGCTCCCGCCGCCTGCGCATGCGCGGCGTGACGCCGCCGCACATCTACACTCTGAAACCGCGCGAGGCATTGTTCCACGGCGTGCCGGCGTTGCGACTGACGCCGATCGGCGGCGAGAGCGCGATCTACGGCCGCGACGGTTTGCTCGCCCACACCTACATGCTGGGGCCGAACGGAGATTCCAACGGCTGCGTGTCGTTCAAGGACTATTACGCATTCCTCGACGCCTACCGCAACAAGGGCATCCGCAAGCTCGCGGTGCTCGAGCGGGTGGAGTGAGGCATTCACGCCGCCATCGCCTTGCGGCAGCGGACGCGCTGATGCTGCGCCTCCATATCGGCCTCCCTCAGCGCGATGCGGCTCGATAGCGGGCAGGCCGTCGGAGAAATAAAGCTGCAGCGTCTCACGCGCCATCAAGTCAGCGCGTCGACTTGCGCGATGATCGCGAAGCGATCCGACAGCTCGGCGAGCGCGACCTGGTGGATCGTCCGGGCGTCCAGCGTTCCGCCTCGGCCGTCTGGCAGGTCGCGCGTGGCGCAGGCGTCGGCTGCGATCGTCGTGCGCAGGCCTAGGTCGAGCGCGGCGCGGGCGGTCGAAGAGACGCACATATGCGTCATGAATCCGGCCAGCACGACGTTCTTGAGTCCGGTCGCGGCAAGCCGTGTCTGCAGGTCGGTGCCGGCGAAGGCGTTCGGCAGCGCCTTCTCGATCACGGGCTCGCTTGCGAGGGGCGCCAGCCGGTCAACGATTGCGCCGCGTGCGGCCTCGCGGTCGAACAGGCCGCCGGCGCGGCCCTTGTGCGCGATGTGGAAGATCGCGGCTCCGCTCTCCCGTGCCCGCGCCAGCAGGCGTGCAGCCGCGGCGATCGCGGGCTGCGCATCGGGCAAAGCCAGCGGACCGGTGCAATATTCGTTCTGAATGTCGACCAGCACGAGGCAGGCCTCGTGGAGTTTCGGCGGATTGAGATCGGCGCCGGCGAGTTCGAGCAGGGTCTTGGGAGCGGTCATGCTGGCAGGCTTTCCTGTGGATGTCGGATGACGCGACACTAGCGCAGCCGGCGCCTGCCGATGTGCAGGAATATTGCGGCATATGGCTGCGAATTTGCAGGATGCCGCTGTCTCCTGCTAGGCTCCTGGAATGAACTGGGACGATCTGCGCATCATCGCCGCGGTCAGGGACGAGGGCACCTATGCCGGCGCCAGCGCGCGGCTGCGCATCGACGAGACCACTGTCGGCCGCCGGCTGGCGCGCATCCAGCGGGATCTCGGCGTGCCGTTGTTCGAAGCCGTGGATGGCTTGCGCCGGCCGACGCGCCATTGCGAGGCGGTGCTCGAGCATGTCGGCGCGATGGCGGCGCATGCCGCGGCGATCGACCGGATCAAGGAGAGCCAGCCCGGTCCGGTCGGCCGGCTCCGCATCGCCTCGACCAATGCCATTGCCGAAGAGCTGTTGGCGCCGCATGCGAGCGACTTCCTGCGCGACCATCCAGGGTTGACGCTGCAATTCCTCACCGCCAGCGGCAATGTCAAATTCTCGCGCTGGCAGGCCGATCTCGCCATTCGCCTGCGCAAGCCGGAGAAGGGCGACTTCACCATCTCCAAGCTTGGCGAGGTCAGGCTGTATTTCCTCGAGCCCGCGGACCGCAGCGGGATCGAGCCGGTTGCGTGCGTCTATCCCGACGAGCTCGACGCGATCCCGGAGCAGCAATTCTTACGGTCGAAACGACTGAAGAACGCCCGTTGCATCACCGACAATGTCCGCATCATCCGCACCATGATCCAGTCGCATCTGGCCATCGGCGTGCTGCCCGAGTACAGCTGCGGCCTGCTGCTCGCCGACCGCAGCCTGCGCGCCACGTTGCTGCCGAGGCGCCGGGACGTCTGGCTCCTGGTGCAGAACCACCTCAAGCGCGATCCGGCGACGCGGCTCACCATCGAATGGGTGCGGCAGTGCTTCAGGGATATTTCCCAGGGCTGACAGCCCGGCGACGTTCACGGCCCCGCGTTGAACGCAGCCTGCTCGACGTGCGACAAATTTCGGAATTCGCAGGAGATTGCGCATGCGCGCAGGAGTTGCGCAATCTCGCGATGACATGATTTTGACCAGGGCAGTTGCATGACTACGTGTCAGGACACGATCCGGCCGCCCGCGCGGCGAGCGGCACAATCCCGGGAATGGAGGGCGATCGTCATCCTGATCCTGCTGATCCCGGTGCTATGGTCGCCGCCGTTCCTGTTTCGCTACTTCCTGTATCAGCCGTTCAACATCCCCTCGAACTCGATGGCGCCGGCGCTGACGGTGGGCGACTACGTCTTCGCCGCGAAGCATGCCTACGGCTACGGCCGCTATTCCGTCCCCTTTGCGCCATCCTGGATCTCGGGCCGTGTCCTCGCCGCCGATCCGGAATATGGGGACATTGTCGTATTCCGCTCCTCGAAGGATACCGCGACCGACTTCGTCAAGCGCGTGGTCGGGCTGCCCGGCGACCGCATCCAGATGCGGCGGGGCCGGCTTTTCCTCAACGACCGTCCCGTGACGCGTGTCGCGCAGAAGAAGGCACAGGTCGGCGACACGTGCGGCGTGGATGACGACGCGACGGCGAAGCTCTGGCGCGAGACGCTGCCGAACGGCGCGTCCTACGTGACTCTGGACTGCGGCGACGACGACAACCTGGATAATACCAGCGTCTTCACGGTGCCGGCGGGCCATCTCTTCGTGCTCGGCGACAACCGTGACAATTCCACCGACAGCCGCATGCCGGGGATCGGATTCGTCCCGATGGACAATCTCGTCGGCAAGGTCACGCGGATCTTCTGGTCGCTCGACGAGGACGGCGAGCCGCGCTTCGAGCGGATCGGGAAGGTGGATTGACGGCCCCTCATTCCGGGGCGGCGGGGTCGATTGTGCCGCGCTGTCACTCCGGGCTCGCGCCCAAGGGGGCGCGCCCCGGAGTGACGTTCCATCAAACAAAAACCCCGGCATCGCTGCCGGGGTTTCGCATTTCGTCGTTTGCCTGAAAGGCTGGACTCAGAAGTCCATGCCGCCCATGCCGCCGCCCGGAGGCATCGCCGGACCGGCGCCGCCCTTCTTGGGCAGCTCGGCGACCATGGCTTCCGTGGTGATCAGGAGCGCGGCCACCGAGGCAGCGTTCTGGATCGCGGTGCGGACCACCTTGGTCGGGTCGATGATGCCCTTCTTGACGAGGTCGGCATATTCGCCGGTCTGGGAGTCGAAGCCGTAATTGTAGGTCTTGTTCTCCAGGATCTTGCCGACGATCACCGAGCCGTCTTCACCGGCGTTGATCGCGATCTGGCGAGCCGGAGCCGACAGCGCCTTGCGCACGATCTCGACGCCGGTCTTCTGGTCGTCGTTCTTGGTGCGCAGGCCCTTGAGCTGCTCGGAGGCACGGAGCAGGGCGACGCCGCCGCCCGGGACGATGCCTTCCTCGACCGCCGCGCGGGTCGCATGCATCGCGTCATCAACGCGATCCTTGCGCTCCTTCACCTCGACCTCGGTCGCGCCGCCGACGCGGATCACCGCGACGCCGCCCGCGAGCTTGGCAAGACGCTCCTGGAGCTTCTCACGGTCGTAGTCCGAGGTGGTCTCCTCGATCTGCGCCTTGATCTGGGCCACGCGCGCCTCGATGTCGGCCTTCTTGCCGGCGCCGTTGACGATCGTGGTGTTCTCCTTGTCGATCATCACCTTCTTGGCGCGACCGAGCATGTTGAGCGTGACGTTCTCGAGCTTGATGCCGAGATCTTCCGAGATCGCCTGGCCGCCGGTCAGGATCGCGATGTCCTGCAGCATGGCCTTGCGGCGATCGCCGAAGCCCGGAGCCTTGACGGCCGCGACCTTGAGGCCGCCGCGCAGCCGGTTCACGACGAGGGTCGCGAGCGCTTCGCCTTCGACGTCCTCGGCGACGATCACGAGCGGCTTGCCCGTCTGCACCACGGCCTCGAGCAGCGGCAGCAGCTCGTTCAACGAGGAGAGCTTCTTCTCGTTGATGAGGATGTAGGCGTCGTCCATCTCAACGCGCATCTTGTCGGCGTTGGTGACGAAGTAGGGCGAGATGTAGCCGCGGTCGAACTGCATGCCCTCGACGACGTCGAGCTCGGTCTCGAGCGACTTGGCTTCCTCGACGGTGATGACACCCTCGTTGCCGACCTTCTTCATGGCGTCGGAGAGGAACTTGCCGATCTCCTGGTCGCCGTTGGCCGAGATGGTGCCGACCTGAGCGATCTCCTCGTTCGAGGTGACCTTCTTGGAGTTCTTCTGGAGGTCCGCAACGACGGCTTCGACCGCGAGGTCGATACCGCGCTTGAGGTCCATCGGGTTCATGCCGGCGGCGACGGACTTGGCGCCTTCCTTCACGATTGCCTGGGCGAGCACGGTGGCGGTGGTGGTGCCGTCGCCGGCCGCGTCAGCGGACTTGGAGGCGACTTCGCGCACCATCTGCGCGCCCATGTTCTCGAACTTGTCCTCGAGCTCGATCTCCTTGGCGACGGTGACGCCGTCCTTGGTGATGCGGGGAGCGCCGAACGACTTGTCGAGCACGACGTTGCGGCCCTTCGGACCGAGCGTGACCTTCACTGCATTGGCGAGGACGTCGACGCCGCGCAGCATCTTGTCGCGCGCTTCAACCGAGAATTTGACTTCTTTGGCTGCCATCTGGAATTTTCCTTGAGTGGTGTTTGACTGGGGGGAGGAGAAGGGCTCTTAAGCCGCCTTCTTCTTGGACTCGCTGACTTCGAGAACGCCCATCACGTCGCTCTCCTTCATGATCAGCAGGTCCTGGCCGTCGATCTTGACCTCGGTGCCGGACCACTTGCCGAACAGCACGCGGTCGCCGACCTTGAGGTCGATCGGGATCAGCTTGCCGGACTCGTCGCGGCCACCCGGGCCGACGGCGACGACTTCGCCCTGGGAGGGCTTTTCCTTGGCAGTGTCGGGAATGATGATGCCGCCAGCGGTCTTCTCTTCTGCGTCGATGCGCTTGACCACGACGCGGTCGTGAAGCGGACGGAATTTCATGCAGTCCTCCTAAGCATTTGCACGAGTTGAGGATTTTGAGATTGTTAGCAATCGTTGCCCGCGAGTGCTAGCACGAGCGAGGCTGAAATAGGACAGGAAATTTGCGGGGGCAAGGGTTTGTAGCAGAAAAATTAGCAGCCGACAGTTCGCACTGCCAGGATCTCTCAGCCATCGTTAACCGAGGCCGAGGCCGTATTAGCACGGAGCGGCATCTGCTGCTAACGCATTGAATTTCAACAGCTTGTTAAACTTTTGGGCTTGAGATGGATTGTCAGTTTGCGTCACATTTCTCGTCTGTGAGCGCATCGTTTCCGGGTGGCTCCCGGGGCACGGATCAAGCCACCCCCTGAATGCGCTCCTGCAAAGGAGGTTTGGCATGGGACTGCGCGTTGGGGGTGTTTCCGACGATTTCCGGAAGCAGATGCTGGGATATGGACTGACGACGGCACAAATTCTCTATCGGATGCCGGATCATCCGTCGCTGCTCCAGACCTATGTCTGGCAGAACTACGACATGTTTCCGAAATTTCCGGCGCTGAAGGATTTCCTGGCATTCTGGCAGGAGAAGCTCGACGGCCCTCTCCACTCGGTCACGGTGGCGCATTCCAAGCTGATCAAGCCCGCCGAGCTGCGCGCGGTGGACGGCGTATTCCGGCTGCATTGAGCAGAGATCAGGCGCAATCGCGGCAGTACCGTTTCCACATCGCGCGGTAGGCGTCGTCCACCGCGCGCGCGTAGGAGACGGGGTCGCCGGCGGCTGCATCTCTGATCCGTTCCGGCAACTCGCGGCGCAGCTGCGAAAGGTCGCCGATCCCAAATGCGCGGATTGCCGCGATGTCGGCATATGTCTGATCGCAATCGGCGACCCAGTCCGGCAGGCCAAGCGCGGTCAGGATGGAGCCCGCCGCACGGCCGGGCAGGCTGTTGCCGAGCTTCGCCACCACCGGCACGCCCATCTGCAAGGCTTCCCAGGTGCTGACGCCGCCGTTCTGCGGGAACGTGTCGAGGCAGATGTCGATGCGATTGAACGACGCCAGATGCTCGTCCCTCGAAGTGGCCCCGAGCAGCTCGACCCGTTCGGCTGGCAGGCGGCAAGCTGCAAACCGCGCCAGCAGGTTGTCGCGCACCAGCCGATCGTCCAGCGCAAAATCCTTGATCAGCAGGCGCGAACCTGGCACCCGCTCGAGAATCCTGCACCAGACGTCAACCGCCTCGTCCGAAATCTTGCTGATGCGGGTGAACACGCCGAACGTGACGAAGCCGTTCGAGAGAGCCGGCGCCTCCGCCCGCGCGATCCCGGCCGGCAGCGGCGCCAGGGTCACGAAGCACGGCAGATCGATGACGGTCTCCACAAACAGATGGCGGACCGCGACCGGAATCGCGACGGGGTCCGAGAAGAGATATTCGATCGTCGGCAGTCCGGTGCCGGTGCCGTGGCCCCATCCATGAACCTGGATCGGCGCCGGCTTGCGCGCAAACACGCCGAGGCGGTTGCCTCTGGTGTGGCCGGACAGGTCGATCAGGATATCGACGCCATCGGCGCGAATCTGAGCGGCGAGGCGATCGTCGGTCCATTGCGCGGCGTCGCGCCAGCGATCGGCCATTCCTTCGAATTCGCGCGTCGTGGCGTCGACCCTCGACGAACATGAATAGCACACGATCTCGAACCGTGCCCGGTCATGGTGTTGCAGGACCGGCTTGAAAATGAATGCCGCTGAATGCGCGTTGAAATCCGACGAGACGTAGCCGAGCACCAGACTGCGATCCGGATCGCGGCTGTTGTCGAACGGGCCCGCCGCTCCTGATGCGATTTTCGCCCCGACCCGCTCCCACCAGACTTGCCGCGCTTGCTGATGCTGCTCGACTGTCGCGTCCGCCGCAAAGTCGAGCGTGAAGATCTTGCTGGAGATGGCGCTCTGAAGGTCAGGCTGGATGTCGAGGGCTCGGTCGAAACTTGCGAGCGCTTCATCGACCCGGCCAAGTCCGGCAAGACATAGGCCCTGCACCAGGTGAGCTTGCGCGGAATCGGAAGCAAGCGCCAGGGCCGTCGCGCAATCGGAATAGGCGCGGGCAATTTGCTTGACTTGGAGCAAGACACTGGCCCGCGAGAGCCACCCATTCGCGTCGTCGGGGGCGAGGGCGATTGCCCGATCGCAGTCCGCCATGGCCTCGTCAAGCCGGTGCAGCTCGCGCCATACGACGGAACGGTTGGCAAGCGCGGCGGCATAGTCGGGCTTGATCGCGAGCGCGCGATCGAGGCTTGCGAGAGCTTCGTCATAGTTGCGCAGTCGGCAGAGCGCAGAGCCGCGGCCGTTGTGGGCTTCGGCAAGAGTTCCGTCGATTGCAAGCGCCTTGTCGTAGCTCTCGACCGCGTCCTGGTGCAGATCGAGCGCGGCGCTCGCGTTGCCGAGATTGGCAAGGGCCGCGGCGTAGTTGGGTCGCAAGGCGAGAGCCTTTCGATAGCTCTCGCGGGCCTCATCGTGACGCTTCAGCCCGTTCAGGGCGATGCCCAAGCTCATATGAGCTTCGGCAGAGCGCGGATCCACGGCAACCGCCCGGCTCAGCAGGGCTTCAGCCTGCTGAAAGTTCTTTGCGTCAGACTCGAGAGCGCCGAGCATGTGCAGCGCGATGAATTGGGTAGGCGCGATCTGCAGGAGCTGGCGATAGGCAGCTCTGGCCTCGGGGAGGCGTCCCTTCTTGTGCAACTCGAGCGCATGCCCGAGCAATGGCAGAACTTCGCCCTTTTGCCGTTTGTGAGGCCGGGCATTCTGAAACGCACGCTGACCGACGCTGTTGCCCATGAATCATTCCCCCAAGATCTCCTGGCGAGACTAGTTCAGCGAGCGAGCGAAGACGAGACGAGCGCCGCTCGCCACGACAGCTTGGGACAAGCTACGATCTGCTGAGCAATCGAATGACTGGCTCAAGCTTGGCGATTGCTGCCTCGCCCCGGACTGGATAGTCTGCCTTTCGGGTCGTGCCCGTCCGGCGGACGCGGCTCAGATCGGGGAGGCAAACAATGGCCAAGCAAAAGGCATCGAGACCCGCAATGAAGACCGCGTTGAAGAAGCGGAGCGGCGCCAATGTTGCGGCGCCATCCTCGGCGCGCAAGGCGGTGAAGGCGAAGCCGCGTACCGTCGCTCCAAAGAAGCCCGTGCGGCCGAAGCAGCGCATCGCCATCAGCCATCACCGCGAGGAGGACTTCAAGGCCGACGGCCTGCGTGCCTACGCGAAGTACCGCGATCTCGGCATCGCTGCGGCAACGCACGGCCTCGCGCAGGCGCATGTGATCCGGCTGCAGGGCCCGTGCAATCCTGCCGAGGTGTCGAAGCTGCACTTCCACGACGTCGAGTTCCAGATGGTCTACGTGCTGAAGGGCTGGGTGAAGACCTATATGGACGGGCAGGGCGAGACCTTGATGAAGGAAGGCAGCGCCTGGACCCAGCCGCCGAAGATCAAGCACATGATCCTGGATTACTCGGATGACGTCGAACTGCTGGAAGTGATTCTGCCGGCTGAGTTCAAGACGGTGGAGTTGAAGGCGTAGGTGCTCTTCCTGTCTCTCCTCGGATGCACACTGGATTGCTTCGTGGAGCCTGTCATCGGGCCGCGCGCTGCGCGGACCCGTTGGCTCGCAATGACGAGCGGGGAGCCTACGCCAACACTCCCACCACAGCGCCCATCAAGCACGTGGTCAGCGTCCCCGACACGATCGACTTCAAGCCCAGTGCGTTGATCTCCTCGCGCCGTTCCGGCGCCATCACCCCCAGGCCGCCGATCATGATGCCGAGGCTGGCGAAATTGGCGAAGCCGCACATCGCATAGAGCATGATCAGGCGCGAGCGCGGGTCGAGCGCTTCGGGCGGCAGCTTCGAGAAGTCGACATAGGCGATCAATTCATTGAGCACGGTCTTAGTGCCCATCAGGCTGCCTGCGGCAATCGCCTGATCCCACGGCAGTCCCATCAACCAGCATACCGGCGCCATGACGAGGCCGAGCAGGCGCTGCAGCGAGATCGGGGCAGCGCCGAGATGCGGCAGCAGACCGAGCATGGCGTTGACGAGATAGACCAGCGCCACCAGCACCAGCAGCATGGCGACGATGTTGAGCAGCAATTCGAGGCCGGCGGTGGTGCCCTTTACGATCGCATCCATCGTGCCGGACACGTCCATCTCGGGATTCTGCAGAGCGCCGCCGGTGCGCTTGTCGGAGGTCTCGGGCACCATGATCAGGCTGACGAGGATCGCGGCCGGCGCGCCCAGCACCGAGGCGATGACGAAATGCGCGGCGGCGTCGGGGATGAGGGGCGCCAGCAGCGTCGCATAGAGCACCAGAACGGTACCGGCGATGCCCGCCATGCCGCCCGTCATGACCAGGAACAATTCGCTGCGGGTCATCTGTGCCAGATACGGCCGCACGAACAGCGGCGCCTCGACCATGCCGAGGAAAATGTTCGCGGCGGTTGACAGTCCCACCGCGCCGCCGACGCCCAGCGTCCGCTCGAGCAGCCAGGCCATGCCGCGCACGATCGGCGGAAGGACGCGCCAATAGAACAAGAGCGTCGTCAGCACGCTCATGACCAGCACGATCGGCAGCGCCTGGAACGCCAGGATGAAATCCGCGCCCGGCACCTTCAGATCGAACGGAAGGGTGCCGCCGCCGACATAGCCGAACACGAAGGCGGAGCCGGCGCGGGAGGCCGCGGAGATCGTGCCGACCGCCTCGTTGATGGCGCCAAACGCATGCGCCACGACCGGCAGCTTCAACAACACGATTGCGGCGACGAAGGTCACGACGAGGCCGATCGCGGCCTGCCGAGCCGATACCGCCCGGCGGTTTTCGCTCAGCACCCAGGCGATCAGCAGCAACGCGAAGATGCCGAGTGCAGATTGCAGCCGCAGCATGATGTCCCCAAACCCTCAACGATTATGGCCGTGCAAACGCCGCAAAGGCAATGCCGTCGTGGCGCCGCCTTCTCCACGTCATTGCGAGGAGCTCTTGCGACGAAGCAATCCGGAAATCTCACCGCGGACGCAGCCCGGATTGCTTCGCGGAGCCTGTCATCGGGCCGCGCTTCGCGCGGACCCGTTGGCTCGCAATGACGAATAGCTTGCGGACTTAACTCGCGCCACCCCGCAGCGGGGCAAGCAGTAGGCGCCTCTTGACGCCTACTGTGCATGGGGTTGTTTTCGCGCTTTGGGTCAGCCCCGTCCGACGAACGGCATCTTGGTTGCCATCACCGTCATGGTCAGCACGTTGGCATCGAGCGGCAGGCTGGCCATGTAGGCCACGGCGTCGCCGACCGCCTTGGCGTCCATGCGCGGCTCGTGCTTGGTCGTACCGTCGGGCTGCAGCACGCCGGGGCCGTTGACCATGCGATCGGTCATTGGCGTCGCGGCGTTGCCGATGTCGACCTGGCCGACCGCGATGTCATACATGCGGCCGTCGAGATTGGAGGCCTTGGTCAGGCCCGTGATGGCGTGCTTGGTCGAGGTATAGGCGGCAGAGAACGGCCGCGGCGCATGCGCCGAGATCGAGCCGTTGTTGATGATGCGGCCGCCGCGCGGGGTCTGATCCTTCATGATGCGGAAGGCGTGCTGGGTGCACAGGAACGGGCCGGTGAGGTTGGTGTTCACGACCGCCTGCCATTGCTCGAGGCTGAGATCCTCGAAGTTCACGGCGGGCGCGCCCATGCCGGCATTGTTGAAGAGCAGGTCGAGGCGGCCATAAGTCGCCTTCACCTTGTCGAACAGCGCGGCGATGGAATCCGGCTTGGTCATGTCGGCGGTGACGCAAAGGCTTTTTCCCGCGGGGCCGAGCTTCGCGGTCTCCTCGAGCATGTCGAGCCGGCGGCCGGCGAGCACCACGGTGAAGCCGGTGTTCATCAGCGCCAGCGACGCCGCTCGGCCGACACCCGTGCCGGCGCCCGTCACCAATGCGATCTTCTTCGCTTCACTCATCGTTTCCTGCCTTTTCTCGAGCTGTTCAGGTCTTGGGTTCTTTGTCGTTCTTGTAGGGCGGGCGCGGAATGTTCTGATGCGCCGCGCGCAGGGCTGCCGACCAGCGCGAGCGCAGATCGTGGAAATAAGGCTCGCCCGCCTCGATACGGTGGTTGAGATCGGCCTCGCAGGCATCGTTGCGCACCACCAGCACGTCGATCGGAAGGCCCACGCCGAGGTTCGACCGCATGGTCGAATCCATCGAGATCAGGCCGGTCTTCAGCGCCTCGTAGAGCTCGACATCGTAGTGCATGGCGCGATCGAGCACCGGCTTGCCATATTTGTGCTCGCCGATCTGCAGGTAGGGCGTGTCGGTGGTACACTCGATGAAATTGCCGGCGGTGTAGACCATGAACAGGCGCATGCGTGCCCCCTTGATCTGGCCGCCGAACAGGAAGGAGACGTCGAAGGACACGTCTTCCGATTTCAGCGCGGGCCCTTCGGTGGCGTGCACGGCGCGGATCGCCCGGCCGATGCGCTGAGCGGCCTGGAACATGGTCGGCGCGTTCATCAGCGTCTCGACCTCGCCCGTGTTCGGGTCCTCCAGGCCCTCGGTCAGGGTCGAGAGCACCGACTGGCTGATGGCGAGGTTGCCGGCACTGGCGATCGCCATGATGCGCTCGCCCGGCTTGGAGAAGATGTGCAGCTTGCGGAAGGTCGAGACGTTGTCGAGGCCGGCATTGGTGCGGGTGTCGGCGATCATCACCAGACCGTCCCGAACCAGGATTCCGCAGCAATAGGTCATTTCCAGTCCCCGAACGCGTTTGCGCGGAATTACTAGCCAATTTCAGGGGGCCATGAAACCCCCGATTCCCGCGGGGGAAAGCTGTCATTCCGGGGCGCGACGAAGTCGCGAGCCCGGAATCCATTGGGCCGCGGCACTGGTGGATGAATGGATTGCGGGTTCGCGCTACGCGTGCCCCGGAATGACAGGCAAGGTACGCTGCTGCGACCGCCGACCTCAACCCGCGCCATCCAGAAACGCCTGGTCGACCGGGACGCCGAGCGCCGTGACCAGCCGGTTCGTCTCGGCGGCCATGCCGACGATGGCGAGCAACTCGCCGTATTCGGCCTCGGTCATGCCCTTGGCCCGTGCTGCGGCGGTGTGCGAATGGATGCAGTAGCTGCAGCCATGCGCGATCGAGACCGCGACGTAGAGCATCTCCTTGACCTTGGGATCGAGCGCACCAGGCGCCATCACCTCCTTGATGCTTTCCCAGGTCCGCCGCAGCGTCTTCGGATCATGCGCCAGCGCGCGCCAGAAATTATTGACGAAGTCTGATTTCCGCACCTTGCGGATGTCGTCGAAAACGGCGCGCGCCTCGGCCGAGAGTTCATCATCCGAAAGCAGTTTCACAGTCGCCATGGGCCACCTCACAGGTCCGATCTGATCCTGCAATGTAGCACGGCGCAGGCGCTCGGCGGTGCCTAGCTCTGTCGCTGCGACTGCGATTGCGACTGGCCGCCGCGGCCGGCCTGCTCGACCTTCACGGTCACCGCCAGCGTTTCCGTGCCGCCGCCATAGCGCGTGCCGCGCACCGGGGCCGCGCCGAGATAGTCGAGCCCGATCGCGACGCGGACATGGGCATCGGTGGCGCAGATGCTGTTGGCGGGATCGAAACCGACCCAGCCGAGATCGGGCACGTAAGCCTCCGCCCAGGCATGGCCGGCTTCCTGATGCACCGCGTCGTCTGCTCGCAAGAAATGCCCGGAGACGAAGCGCGCCGGCACGCCGCCGGCGCGAGCGCAAGCGATGAAGATGTGCGCGTAGTCCTGGCAGACGCCGCGCTTGAGCGCGAACGCGTCCGCGGCGGACGTGCCGCTGTTGGTCGGGTCCTCGTCGAATGTCATGTGATCGGCAATCTGCGTCATGAGCGTGTGCAGGAAGCCGAGCGTGTCGCTCTCGGCCTCGCTTCGCAGCTGGCGCGCGACCGCCGTCATCGCCGGATTGACGCAGGTGAGGTCGGTGGAGCGCAGGAACATGCCGGCCGGGAAACGCTCGTCCGTGCCGCGCAGGACGCCGCCGGTGTCGTGGGTCTCGACCAGTCCTTCGGCAGTGATCCGGATGTCGCCGACGGGCCCGCAGGACAGCACATGGGTGACGTTGCCGAACGCGTCCTCGTGCGTGTCGAGCTTGGTGTCCGTGGAGACGTCGATCTGCCATTCCGCGACGTATTGCCCGTCATGGCTGCCCGGCGTCATGCGCAGGATCTGGATCACGCTGGTCGCCGGCGGCTCGTAGCGATAGGTCGTGGTGTGCTGGATACGCAGGCGCATGGTGGACCGTTTTGTTCTGGCATCGTCATTCCGGGGCGATGCGCCGGCATCGAACCTGGAAGCTCGAGGTTTCGGGTCTGCTCCTTCGGACCATCCCGGAACGACAGCTTGGGTCAGATCAAATACTGCTTCGTGATGATTTCGCCCAGCCTTGAATTGTCCGTGATGAATTCCTGAATGAATTCATGCACGCCGTGCTGGAAAATGTCGTTCATGTTGCTGTGTTCCAGCCGGTTGCGGATGCCGCGGGCGTGGCGCTGGGCGGGGCCCTGGCGGCCATAGGCGACGCCGATCTGGTCGAGGTTGCGCACGAGGTTGCCGTAGCAGCTCGCCAGCGAGCGCGGCAGCGTGTCGTTGAGGATGAGCAGGTCCGCGATCAGCCACGGCTTCAGAGTCTCGCGATAGACCCAGTGATAGGCCGTCAGCGCCGAGACCGAGCGCAGGATCGAGCTCCATTGATAGAAGTCGAGCGGGCCGCCGACGTGCTCCTCTTCGGGCAATAGCACGTGATACTTCACGTCGAGAATGCGGGCGGTGTTGTCGGCGCGCTCCAGGTGCACGCCCATCCGCGAGAACCAGTAGGCATCGTTGCGCAGCATGGTCCGGTAGGCCGAGCCGTCGAATCGCAGCGAGGTCTCCTGCACGAAGCGGAGGAACTTGGCGAGATCCTCGCGGGTCGAGGTGCCCTTGCTCCACACTGCCTGGAGCTCGATCCAGGCCGAGTTGATGGTGTCCCACATCTCGCTGGTGAGTGCGGTGCGCACCGAGCGCGAGTTCAGTCGCGCCGCTTCGATGCAGTTCCTGATCGAGGACGGGTTGTTCGGCGAGAACGAGAGATACTCGACGACGTTGTGCTCGTTGGCTTCCTCATAGGCTTGATAGAAGCCGGCGGCGACGCCGGCGGTGAGCAGCGCCGAGTCCCATTCGTTGGTCTTGCCGATATAGGCGGCGGGAAGCGCGGTGACGCGCAGCGTCGCATCGATGGTGCGCGCCAGATATTCGGCCCGTTCGACGTAGCGGGCGAGCCAATAGAGGTTTTCGGCGGTACGCGACAGCATCTCTCTACTCGTCCAGGATCCAGGTGTCTTTGGTGCCGCCGCCCTGGCTCGAGTTCACCACCAGGGAGCCTTCCTTGAGCGCGACGCGTGTGAGCCCGCCGGGGACGATGGTGGTGCTCTTGCTGCCGGTGAGAACGAAGGGGCGAAGATCGACATGGCGCGGCGCGAGGCCGGATTCGGTGCAGGTCGGGCAGGTCGAGAGCGCCAGCGTCGGCTGCGCGATGAAGCCTTCAGGCTCGCGCTTGAGCTTGTCGCGGAACGCTTCGATCGTCGCTTTGGTCGCGGCGGGACCGATCAGCATGCCGTAGCCGCCGGAGCCGTGCACTTCCTTGACGACGAGCTCGCTTAAATTGTCCAGCACATAGGCAAGATCCTTCGGCTCGCGGCAGCGCCAGGTCGGCACGTTCTTCAGGATCGGCTCCTCGCCGAGATAGAACTTCACGATGTCGGGCATGTAGGAGTAGATCGCCTTGTCGTCGGCGATGCCGGTACCGACGGCGTTGGCGAGCGTGATGTTGCCGGCCGCATAAGCAGACATCAACCCGGGGACGCCGAGCACGGAATCGGGACGGAAGGTGAGGGGATCGAGGAAATCGTCGTCGACCCGCCGATAGATCACGTCGACCCGCTTCAGCCCCTCCGTCGTCCGCATGAATACTTCGTTGTTCTTGACGATGAGGTCGCGCCCCTCGACCAGCTCGATGCCGAGCTTGTCGGCGAGGAAAGAGTGCTCGTAGTAGGCGGAGTTGTAGACGCCGGGCGTAAGCAGGGCGACGGTCGGCTCGCCGGATGCGCTTTGCGGCGCGACCGAGCGCAGCGCGGCGAGCAATTCGTCCGGATAGCGCTCGACCGGCGCCACCTTGTGGCGGGCGAACAGATCCGGAAACAGCCGCATCATGATCTCGCGGTTTTCCAGCATGTAGGAGACGCCGGAAGGCGTGCGGGCGTTGTCCTCCAGCACGATGAAGTCTTCGGCGTCGACCCGGACGATGTCGATGCCGGCGATGTGCACGTAGACGTCGTGCGGCACCTGCTGGCCGTTCATCTCGGGCCGGAACACCGGGTTCTGAAAGATCAGGTCGTCGGGCACGATCTCGGCGCGGAGGATCTCGCGGCCGTGATAGATGTCGCGCAGGAACATGTTGAGCGCGCGGACGCGCTGCTTCAGGCCCTTCTCGAGCAGCGCCCATTCCTTGCCGGACATGATCCGGGGGATCACGTCGAAGGGGATCAGGCGCTCGGTCGATTCGGAATCGCCGTAGACCGCGAAGGTAATGCCGATTCGGCGGAACAGGAGTTCGGCCTCCTGGCGGCGATATTCGAGCGCCTCGGGCGGCGTCTCCTTGAGCCAGCGCGCCAGCTCCTGATAGGCGGGGCGAAGGTCCCCGCCGGGAATATTCATTTCGTCAAACGCGGCTGCCATAGATTCCGACTGTTCTCCCCCAGGGCGTTGCCTGTGGCCATGCCGTGAGAGTGCATGACTTCCGTAGGAGGTAGCAAGGGCCGGGCCAGCGCGATAAGCATGGAGGAGAGACGTTTGCCGGCAACGGCCAGCGACTTGCCTGAAAAAATGGCTGAGGACTGCTTATTTCAGAAGCAAAACCGCGTGACTTCAAGGCGTTACCTCGGCAAAGTCGGCGTCACAGGTGAGGGATTTAAGGCATGAGCGACATCGTCACGGCGGGCATTCTGGTCATTGGGGACGAAATCCTGTCGGGCCGGACCAAGGACAAGAACATCGGCTTCATCGCCGAATACCTGACCAATATCGGCATCGATCTGAAGGAGGTCCGGGTCGTCTCCGATGACGAGGCAGACATCATTGCCGCGCTGGACGCATTGCGGCATCGCTACACCTACGTCTTCACTACCGGCGGCATCGGTCCGACCCATGACGACATCACCGCCGACGCGGTCGCCAAAGCGTTCGGCGTCCGGATCGACCATCACCCGGAGGTCGTCGCCCGCTTCCGCGAGCGCTGGAGCGAGCAGGATCTCAACGAGGCCCGCCTGCGCATGGCCCGCATCCCCGACGGGGCCGAGCTGATCCAGAGCGCGACCATCCTCGCTCCCGGCTTCAAGATCGGCAATGTCATCGTCATGGCCGGCGTGCCCTCGATCATGCAGGCGATGATGGACATCGTTTCTCCCAAGCTGAAGTCGGGCGTGCGCATGCTCTCCGAATCGGTCCGCGCCAATGCGCGGGAGGGCGACATCGGCGGTCCGTTGCGGGCGATCGCCGCCGCCCACCCCGACACCATCATCGGCAGCTACCCCTTCATGGACGAGGAGCAGAAGCCGAACACCAATCTGGTGGTGCGCTCGCGCGATCCGGAGAAGCTGGCGGCGGCAATGACTGCTGTGAAGGAAATGCTGGCAGGATTTAACGTCTCGCGCTAGCACCGGCAGACGCAGCAGGAGACGACAATGGCTGGCGAAGCACCGGAACCGAGCGCGCAGGAGCGGGCGGGCAGGCCCTTCCCGGTCTCGTGGGACCAGTTCCATCGCGATTGCCGCGCGCTGACGTGGCGGCTCAACGAGGTCGGCCCTTTCCATGCGGTGATCGCGATCACCCGTGGCGGCCTGGTGCCGGCGGCGATCGTGGCGCGCGAGCTCGGCCTGCGCGTGATCGATACGGTCTGCATCGCCAGCTATGACCACGACAAGCAGGGCGAGCTCCAGGTCCTCAAGGGCATTTCCGACGCGGTGATGAAGCTCGGCGAGGGCACCGGCAAGGGGCTTCTGATCGTCGACGACCTCGTCGACACCGGCAAGACCGGCAGACTGGTGCGCGAGATACTGCCGGACGCGCACTTCGCCACGGTCTACGCCAAACCGAAGGGACGCCCGCTGGTCGATACCTTCATCACCGAAGTCTCGCAGGACACCTGGATCTTCTTCCCCTGGGACACCGCGCTCTCGTACCACCCGCCGCTGCGCGATGGCGCGGCCTGACTGAGTGCGAATGGTGACTAGCGAGTAGGGAATGGTGAGTAGTGAATCCCCAATTCGCAGTTCGCCGTTCGCTACCCGCCCCCTGCAAAACCGCGTCACGCCCACCGGCGAGATCATCGCCACGCCGCATCGCGGCTTGTTCACCGGCAATCGCGGCATTATCCATGATCCCGCGACGAAGACACTGCTGAACAAGCGCTGGTCGTCGCCGGCGTGGATTACATGCCTGTGTGAATTCCGCGGCTGGCGGCGCCCGGTGATGGCGCGGCGGAGCTGGACCGAGCTGTTCTTCCTCGACGAGGCCACCGCCTTTGCCGCCGGCCATCGTCCCTGCTTCTTCTGCCGCCGTGACGATGCCAATCGCTTCCGCGCGGCATGGGAGAGGGGCAATGGCGCGAGCAAGGTGAGCGCAAAGGCGATGGACGCGCAACTGCACCTGGAGCGGCTGGATCATGGTCGCAAGCGCCTGCATGCGCTGCCGGTGCAGCTTGCAGAACTGCCCGATGGCGCGATGGTGCAGCAGGGTGAGCAGAGCTTTCTGATGACGAGAGGCCGGCCGCTGCTATGGTCGCCGGCCGGCTATGCCCGCGTGGAGTACGAGCTGGAGCGCCCGATGCTGCTGACGCCACCCTCCACACTCCGCGCGCTCAATGCTGGATATCAGCCGGCGCTGCATCCGACCGCTCTGGACTAACTGGCAGGGCGACTCCGGTCGCCGCCGTCACCCCAGCTTCTCGCGCGCCAGCGCGGCGCCGGCGCCGAGCGCCATCAGCTTGGCTTCTGCGATCTCCCGCCGCATCGGCGCCATGCCGCAATTGGTGGTGGCGATGATGTTGCTCTTGGGCACGAATTGCGACACCGCGTCGATCACCTTCACGACGTCCTCGGCGGTCTCCACCGTGTCGCTGGCGACGTCGATCACGCCGGCCTGCACGATCTTGGTCTTGAGCAGCGCCAGTAGGTCCAGCGGCACCTTGGAATTGCGGCACTCGATCGCAACCTGCTGGATCGGGCTCGCGTCGATCGCCGGGAAGATCTGCTCGTACTGCCGCCATTGGCTGCCGAGTGTCTCCTTCCAGTCGGTGTTGGCCTTGATGCCGTAGCCGTAGCAGATGTGCACCGCGGTGGCGCAGGTCAGGCCCTGCGCGGCGCGTTCCAGCGCCTTGATGCCCCAGTCGTTGACCTCGTCCATGTAGACGTTGAAGGCGGGCTCGTCGAACTGCACGAGATCGACGCCGTCGGCCTGCAGCGCCTTGGCCTCCTCGTTGAGCAGCTCGGCGAAGGCGAAGGCCATCTTCACGCGGTCGCCATAATAGCGATCGGCAATCGTGTCGATGATTGTCATTGGGCCGGGCAGGGTGAATTTCAGCTTGTTCCTGGTGTGCGTGCGCGCCACGCGCGCCTCGAAGGCGTGCACGCGTCCCTTGAGCCGGAGCGGAGCGATCACCTGCGGCACCATCGCCTTGTAGCGGTCGTTTCGGATGCCCATCTCGACCTTGTGGGCGAAATCGATGCCCTCGATCCTCTCCAGGAAACCGTGGACGAAATGCTGTCGGGCCTGCTCGCCCTCGGTGACGATGTCGATGCCGGCGTCTTCCTGGATCTTCAGCCAGATCAAGGTCGCATCGCGCTTGGCCCGGAGCAGCTCGTCGCCGTCGGACTTCCAGGGCGCCCACAGCATGTTCGGCTCCGCCAGCCATTCCGGCTTCGGCAGGGAGCCGGCGATCGTGGTTGGAAACAGCATGGCGCCCTCCCGGCAGGTTGTGTTGCGCCTCTTCCTGCCATGACTTAACCTCTAGGTACAGAACAACGAAAGTCGCTCTCCCTTCGGAGACGACGATAGGGAAGGCCCCGGGAAAGGCCGATGGAAAGGGCCGTGATCGATCTCTATTACGCACCGACGCCGAACGGCTGGAAAATCTCCATCATGTTGGAGGAGCTCGGGCTTCCCTACAGCGTGAAGCCTGTCAACATCCGCGCTGGCGAGCAGTTCAGCCCCGAGTTCCTCGCGATCTCCCCGAACAATCGCATCCCGGCGATCGTCGATCACGATCCCGCCGACGGCGGTGCTCCGTTTTCGGCCTTTGAGACCGGTGCGATCCTGATCTATCTCGCTGAAAAGACCGGACGGTTCTTGCCGGCGGACCTGCGCGGGCGTTCTGCCACCATCCAGTGGGTGATGTGGCAGATGGCGGGGCTGGGACCGATGCTCGGCCAGCACGGACATTTTGCCCTCTACGCCGCAGAGAAAATCCCTTACGCGATCACGCGGTATCGCGATGAGTCGGCCCGTCTGTATGGGGTTCTTGACCGGCAGCTCGGCACGACCGGTAGCTATGTCGCCGGCGACTATTCCATCGCCGACATCGCCTGCTTTCCGTGGGCCATGACTCACAAGGCGCAAGGCTTCACGCTCGATGACTATCCCAACGTGAAGCGCTGGTATGCCGCGGTCCGCGCGAGACCGCAGGTGCAGGCGGGGCTCGCGATCGGCAAGTTCGTGAAAGAGCCGTTCGACGAAGAATCACGCAAGATCATGTTCGGGCAACGGGCTAAGGAAGTGCTGGGAAAGAAGTAGACCGCTCGCCACGCCCGTCATTGCGAGGAGCCCTTGCGACGAAGCAATCCAGAATCTTCCGGGGCGACACTCTGGATTGCTCCGCTGCGCTCGCAATGACGAGAAGAGTGAAAATAGCGCAACAAGGAAACGCCATGATCGAATTCTTCTTCGACTGTTCCAGTCCCTGGACTTATCTCGCCTTTCACAACATCCAGCCGCTCGCCAAGGAGCTCGGCGCGGAGATCGTCTGGCGGCCGATCCTGGTGGGCGGCATCTTCAACACGGTCAATCCGAGCGTCTATGCGCAGCGCGAGAAGCCGGTGCCGCTCAAGGCGCGCTACATGACGAAGGATCTTCAGGATTGGGCGCGCTCGGCCGGCCTGTCGATCAAGATGCCGCCGACGGTATTCCCGGTGAACAGCGTGAAGGCGATGCGCGGCTGCATCTGGCTGGGCAAAGACATGGTCCCGTTTGCGACGGCGGTGTTCGAAGCCTATTGGGGCGAGGACAAGGACATTTCGCAGGACGCGGTGCTCGCCGGCATCTGCAAGAAGGTCGGCATCGACGAGGCAAGGTTCTTCGCCGGCATTGCTGAGCAAGGCATCAAGGACCAGCTCAAGGCCAATACGGAAGAAGTCGTGGCGCGCGGCGGCTTCGGTTCGCCGACGATCTTCGTGAACAAGACCGACATGTACTTCGGCAACGACCGGCTGCCGTTGATCCGCGAGGCGCTCATGCGCAGCAAGGCGAGCGCGGCCTGATGGTGCGTGCTGTCGTTTGCCGTGAGCTTGGTGCGCCCGAGACGCTGCGGCTGGAGGAGTTTCCGTCGCGTGCCTTGAAGCCGGGCGAGGTGCGTGTCGCGATCCGGGCGGCCGGATTGAATTTCCCTGACGTGCTGATGGCGGCCGGCGAATACCAGCTCAAGCCGGAGTTGCCGTTCACCCCGGGCATGGAAGCTGCAGGCGATGTCACCGAGGTAGGGCAGGAGGCAACGGGCGTTGCGGTCGGCGACAAGGTGATCGTCAAGATGCGCCATGGTGCATTCGCCGACGAGGCTGTGGCCTCGCCGGCGCAGCTTACGCCGATGCCGTCGACCTTCGATTACGCGGAAGCTGCGACCTATCTCGCGGGCCACGGCACCGCCTATCATGCGCTGATCGATCGTGGCCGGCTCGAGCCGGGCGAGGTGCTGCTGGTGCACGGCGCCGGCGGCGGCGTCGGGCTTGCCGCGGTCGAGGTCGGCAAGATGCTGGGCGCGACCGTGATCGCAACGGCCTCCAGCGACGAGAAGCTGGCGATCGCGAAGTCGCGCGGTGCGGATCATCTCGTCCGCTACGATCGCGAGCCGTTTCGCGATGCGGTCAAGCGCATCACCGAGGGTCGCGGGGCGGACGTCGTGTTCGATCCGGTCGGCGGCCAGGTCTTTGAGGATTCGATGCGCTGCATCGCCTGGGGCGCGCGGCTGCTGGTGATCGGTTTCACCGGCGGCATCGGTTCGGCCAGGACCAATCTGTTGCTGATCAAGGGTGCCAGTGTGCTCGGCGTGCGCGCCGGCGAAGCCGTGCGGAAGAACCCGGAGCTCGGCGAGATCCGCCTGAAGGCGCTCTTGCAATGGGCGGAGGAGGGCAAGCTGCGTCCCAACGTCTCACACCGCCTGCCGCTGGCGGACTATGCAAAGGCCATGCGGCTGCTGCTCGACCGCAAGGCGATCGGTCGCGTGGCGCTGGTGATGGAGTGATCCTCACGGCCGGTCATTCCGGGGCGCCCGTAGGGCGAACTCTGGTGCGCAGTTGCGCACCAGAGAATTTCGACATTCGGGTTCTCGCTTCGCGAGCCCCGGAATGATGGTGAGCTATTTGTACTCCTGCTCCGTCCACCACGGGAAATAGTCCGGCATGTCCGTCGACACCTTGTTCTTGAACTGTGCGGGACGCTTCTCCAGGAAGGACACCACACCTTCCTTCACGTCGTCCGAACGGCCGCGCGCGTAGATGCCGCGGCTGTCGACCTTGTGGGCCTCCATCGGATCGTCGGCGCCCATCATGCGCCACATCATCTGCCGGATCAGCGCCACCGAAACCGGCGCGGTCTTCGCGGCGAACTCCTTGGCGAGCGCGCGCGCCGTCGGCAGCAAATCATCGGGAGCCACGACCTTGCTGACGAGACGACCGGCAAGAGCTTCCTGCGCCGGGAAGACGCGGCCCGAATAGCACCATTCGAGCGCCTGCGAGATGCCGACGATCCGAGGCAGGAACCAGCTCGAGGCCGCCTCGGGCACGATGCCGCGCTGGGAGAACACAAACCCGAACCGTGCGGCTTCGGAGGCAATGCGGATGTCCATCGCAAGCTGCATGGTGACGCCGATGCCGACCGCTGGTCCGTTCACCGCGGCGATCACCGGCTTCAGGCATTTGAAGATGCGCAGCGTCACCTGACCGCCGCCGTCGCGCACCTGCGGATCGCTGTAATCGACCTTGCCGTCGGGGAGGCGCTTCACCGGCCCACGTCGCGCATCGCGATCGAACGTGTCGGCGCCGGAGGAGAGGTCGGCGCCCGCGCAAAAACCGCGGCCGGCACCGGTGACGATAATGGCCCGGATATCGTCGTCCTTGTCCGCGGCATCGAACGCGTCGATCAGCTCGGCCTGCATCTGTGCGTTGAAGGCGTTGAGCTTGTCGGGCCGGTTCAGCGTGATGGTGAGGACCTGCTCGGCGACCTCGTATTTGATCGTCTCATACGCCATGGTGTTTCCTTCCTTGTCATTCCTTGAGTCAATTCTGTCATTGCCGGGCTTGACCCGGCAATCCATCTTTTCTGAGGGCGATGGATGCGCCGGTCGAGCCCGCGCATGACGAGTTGTGCTGTGACGCTAGTGCGCGTCTTGTGTGCAGGCGGCTTCGGCCAATCCCGCTGCGGCCCCCGCAGGCCCTCGAACGCCTTGGCCATGCCGAGCACGCCGATGTCGTCGAAGCGGCGGCCGACGATCTGCACGCCGATCGGAAAGCCGTTGGCGTCGAAGCCGCCGTTGACGGAGATCGCAGGGTTTTCCGACATATTCCACGGCACGGTATAGGCGATGTGCTCGAACGGCTTCATCGGATCGTTGGTGGGCGAGGGCCATTCCGCCGGATAGTTCACGTTCGGTGCGGTCGGCGAGATCACATAGTCGAGCTCGCAAAAGAGCTTAGCCGCAGCAGCGCGGATCGCCATGGTCTGGTTGAAGCCGCGGATGACGTCGACGCCCGAGAGCTTCGCTCCGGACTCGCCCCATTTGAAGATATAGGGCAGCACCTTGGCCTGCTCGGCCGGGGTCAGCTTGGACAGGTCGTCCCACATCCGCGCGCGCCAGAAATTGTCGAGCCCGTCGAGCATGTCCCGCGTGAGAATGCCGTCGATTTCGGTGACGACGCTGCCTGCCGACTCGAACGCCTCAGCCGCCTTCACCGCGACCTCGCGCACCGCTTTCTCCGGCGGCAACCCGCATCCGGCATCGAGCATCAGGCCGATGCGCAGTTTCCGCGGCGACTTCTCGAGGCCCTTCCAGTTGAGCGGCTCGGCCGGCAGGCTCATGCCGTCGCGCCGGTCGGGCTTTGCGATCACGCTCATCATCAGGGCGCAGTCATCAACCGAGCGCGTCATCGGGCCGGCAACGCGACCGACATAGCTGGGATCGATCGGCACGCGTCCGAAGCTCGGCTTGAGGCCGACGAGACCGCACCAGCCAGCGGGCAGGCGCACCGAGCCGCCGATGTCCGTGCCGAGATGGAGCGGGCCATAGCCGGCGGCCGCGGCGGCGCCTGCGCCCGCGCTGGAGCCGCCGGGATTCTTGGAGAGGTCCCAGGGGTTACGCGCCAGCGCGTGGAAGCTGGAGAGACCGGAGGACAGCATGCCGTAATCCGGCATGGTGGTCTTGGCGAAGATGATGGCGCCGGCCTCGCGCAGGCGCGCGGCAGGCGGGGCGTCCTTCTCCGCCGGCACGAGCTTGACGCTGGCCGCGCCCAGCGGCACCGGCACGCCCTTGGTCGCGATGTTGTCCTTCACCGTGACCGGGACGCCGTCGAGCGCACCCGACGGCTCGCCGCCGCTCCAGCGCGCGGTCGAGGCCTTTGCGGCCTCGCGCGCGCCGTCGGGATCGAATGCATAGAGCGCCTTGAGGTGAGGTTCCCACGCAGCGACGTGCGCGAGCACGTCCTCCAGCACCTCGCTCGGCGAGAATTGCTTGGCGCGATAGCCCGCGATCAGATCGACGGCGGAGAGATCGTGCAGCGAGGTGACCGCCTCTTCGGCGCTCTTCTTAGGCATTGCCGCCCACCGGCATGCGCGTCTCGACGATGCGGGCGAACATGCTGGCGCCGATCGGCAGGATCTTGTCATCGAGCACGAAGCCGGGATTGTGCACGGGCACCGAGCCGTCATGGCCGACCCAGAAATAGGCGCCGGGGATGGTCTGCAGCATGTCGGCAAAGTCCTCGCTGCCCATCTTCGGCTGGGTGCGGGTGATCACGTTGGCGGGATCGACGATGGTGCGGGCGACCTCCTCAACCACCTTGGACTGCTCGACCTGGTTGACCAGCACCCCGAACGTGTCGCGGATGTCCACGTCGATCGCGCACTGATAGGCGCTCGCGATGCCTGCGCAGATCGTGCGGATGCGCTCGCTGATCATGGCGCGGACTTCGTTCGAGAAGGTCCGGATGGTGCCGCACAGATGCGCATCGCCCGGAATGACGTTGTAGGCCGAGCCGGCATGGATCTGGGTGATCGAGATGACGGCGGCCTGCAGCGGGTCGACGTTGCGGCTGACGATGGTCTGGATCGCCTGCGCCAGCGTCGTTGCGATGATCACGGCATCCTTGGAGCGCTCGGGCATCGCGCCATGCGCGCCATAGCCGGTGATGCGCAGATCGAAGAAGTCCGCGCCGGCCATCGCCGGGCCGGGCAGGATCGCGATCTCGCCATGGTTGAGGTCGGGCGCGTTGTGCAGGCCGTAGAGTTCGTCGCAGGGGAACTTCTCGAACAACCCGTCCTTGATCATCGCGCGGGCGCCGCCGAGGCCTTCCTCGGCAGGCTGGAAGATCAGGTGCACGGTGCCGTCGAAGTTTCTGGTCTCTGCGAGGTAGCGTGCGGTGCCGAGCAGCATGGTGGTGTGGCCGTCATGCCCGCAGCCGTGGAAGCGGCCCGGGATTTTCGAGCTCCATTTCAGGTTGGTGTTTTCTTCCATCGGCAGCGCGTCCATGTCGGCGCGCAGCCCGATGCGCTTGCTGCCCGAACCCTTGCCCTTGATGACGCCGATCACGCCGGTGCCGCCGAGACCTCGATGCACTTCGATGCCCCAGCTCTTGAGCTTGTCGGCGACGATGCCGGAGGTGCGCACTTCCTCGAAGCCGATCTCGGGATGGGCGTGGAGGTCGCGCCTGATAGCGGTGAGTTCGTCGGCGTAACCGTCGATGCGGTCGATCGTGGGCATAGGGTCTGTCCAGTTAGCGTGAGGGAGGCGTGAAAACAGGGCCGTTCGGCTTGATGCGGATGCCCGGGCGCAGGCGCGTCCAGGGCAGGGAAGCGGTGTCCGCCGGCATCGCGCCGGGCGCGGCGCAGATCATCAGCTTCTCCGCGATCGGTTCGAAATCGGCGCGGAAATGCACCGAGCTCTTGTTGACCAGGATCTTCTGCGCGGTCGGCTCGATCCCGACATAGCGGTACATCGCCTGGTCGGCGAGCTGCGCCTTGTGCGAGGAGACGACGACGCGGACATCGCCGATGCGCAGGCACGCCGAGGGGCCCATCTCCATCTCGCGGCCGCCATAATAGGGACCGGGCGCGATGAACCGGCCGTCGGAGAGCTTCTCGACGACGAAGGTCTCGGTATAGGGTTCGTCGCCGGGAATGCCGGACTTGCCGCCGAGCGAGAGTGTTACCGCGGCGCCGGCGCCGGCTTCGTGCGCAGCTTTCGCCGACTCCGGATCGTAGATGACGCCCGTCGCAGCGCTCGCGTTGTTGCGCACCAGCGCTCGCAGCATGCCCGTCGTGTCCGAATCTCCGCCTGCGCCGGGATTGTCCTGGGTATCGGCGATGATGATTGGCTTGCTGGCGTTCCTCGCGAGTTCCATGGCGTGACGCACGCCGTCGTCGGGCGACCAGATCTTGCCGTCGAAATCGTCCTCGTGGCTCTCGATCAGCTTCACGATCGCATCGGCTGCGCGGTCGGCGTCCGCCTGCGTCTTGCCATAGGCGAACACGCTCGGCCCGCAATCGCGGAAATCCGCGGCCGGGAAGCCGGGCGCGAAAGACAGTGTCGGAACCGCGTCCCCTTCCAGCGCGGCGAGTTTCTCGTAGATGCCTTTGGTCGGCTGGTCATTGGTGCACTGCCAGCTGATCGGGATCAGGAACGGCAATTGCCGGAATGCTTTTGCGAAGCGCTGCTTCGTCTTAAGCAGCAGGGCCAGGTGCCGTGCACAGGCACGGCCGGTCTCTGCCATGTCGACGTGCGGATAGGTGCGGTAGGCGATCAGAGCGTCGGCATGCTCCATCATCTCGGGGGTAACGTTGGCATGCAGGTCGAGACTGGTGACCAGCGGAACGTCCTTGCCGATGACGCGGCGCACGCGCGCCAGGATCTCGCCTTCGCCATCGTCGAGATGCTCGGCGACCATGGCGCCGTGCAGGTCGAGATAGACCGCGTCGACAGGTCCTGCGGCTGCTATCCCGTCGACCATCGCTTTGACGATGCGCTCGAAAGCGTCCTCGGTGACATGAGCCGACGGGCTTGCTCCGCAGGCGATGGTCGGAACGAGTTCCCAGCCGTTCGCCTCGGCGCTGTCGACGAAGCCGGCGAGACCGACATTGATGCGCCGCATCACCTTCAAGACGTCGGCACCTTGGGTCATCGCCGGCCAGCCGCCGCCATGCTGGAAGTCCGCGAATGTGGCCTTGGTTGGAGCGAAGGTGTTGGTCTCGTGCAGGAAGCCGCCGACGGCGATACGTGTCATTCAGTTCGGTCCTAGATTGAAAGTGCGCGACGTTAGCCCCGGCATTGCGACGAGGGCAAGCTGGGAAGCAATCGCGCCATGCATAGGGTCAAGACGTTTTGGGAATGCTGCTGCGCTGTCATTCCGGGGCGCGCCTACTTGGGCGCGAACCATGGTGCGCAATTGCACACCAAAGCTCATCGCTTCGCGATGCCCCGGAATGACGGAGGGGAGATTTTAGGCGCTCGCCACCACGCTCTCGGCCACCGGCCGGAAATTGGCAAAGTCCCAGTTGCGGCCCGGCGCGGCGTCCAGCAGCGCCTTGGTGTAGGCCTCCTTCGGATGCGTCAGCACTTCCCCGGCGGGGCCCTGTTCGACGACGCGGCCGTGCTGCATCACCACCACTTCGTCGCAGATCTGCGCGGCGACGCGCAGATCATGGGTGATGAACAGGATGGCGATGCCGAGCCGCTTCTGGATCTCGTCGAGCAGTTCCAGCACCTGCGCCTGCACGGAAACGTCGAGCGCGGAGACCGCTTCGTCCGCGACCAGCACGTCCGGATCGAGGGCGAGCGCGCGGGCGATCGCGATGCGCTGGCGCTGGCCGCCGGAGAATTGGTGTGGATAGCGCGACACGGCATCGGCGGGCAGGCCGACCAGCTCGAGCAGCTCGCGCGCCCGCTTCATTGCGTCAGCGTGCGCCGCGCCGTAGTTGATCGGACCTTCCGCGATGCTCTCGCCGACGGTGACCCGCGGGTTGAGCGAGCGATAGGGATCCTGGAACACGATCTGGATCTTCTGCCGGTGCGGCTGGAGCAGACGGCGCGAGATGTCGGCGATCTCGCGGCCGGCCAGGCGCACGCCGCCGGAGGTCGGATCGATCAGGCGCACGATGCAGCGTGCCACCGTCGATTTGCCCGAGCCGCTTTCGCCGACGATGCCGAGGGTGCGCCCCTTGCGCAGCGTCAGCGTGACCTTGTCGGCGGCGACGACCTCGCGGCCTTTGCCGAAGAAGGCGCGCTCCTTGTAGACCTTGGTGAGCTCGTTGGCCTCCAGCACCACGGGGTCGCGGCTCTCCTCGCGCGGCGCGCGCGGCACCAGGCTCGGCACCGACGCGAGCAGGTTGCGGGTGTATTCCATGGTCGGATTGCGCAGAATGGTCTCGAGCGGACCGGTCTCGACCAGGCGGCCCTGCCGCATCACCGCGACGCGGTCGGCTATTTCGGCGACCACGCCCATGTCGTGAGTGATGAACAGCACGGCGGTGCCGTGATCGCGCTGCAATTCGCGGATCAGGCTCAGGATCTGCTTCTGAGTGGTGACGTCGAGCGCGGTGGTCGGCTCGTCGGCGATCAGCAGCTTCGGCTCCAGCACCAGCGCCATCGCGATCATGATGCGCTGGCGCTGGCCGCCGGAGAGCCGGTGCGGGTAGGAGGCGAAGATGCGCTCGACCTGGGGCAGGTGGACCTGCTCCATCATGTCGAGAATGCGCTTCTTGCGCGCCTTCGCGTCGAGATCGGTATGCGCGCGCAGCACTTCGTCGATCTGGCGGCCGACCGGCACCACCGGATTGAGCGCGGTCATCGGCTCCTGGAAGATCATGGCCATCTGCGTGGCACGGAGCTGGCGCAGGCGGCGGTCGGTCGCGGTGAGCAGCTCCTCGCCGACCAGCTTGATGCTGCCGCCGGTGGGAACCAGCGTTCCCTTCGGCAAGAGGCCCATCGTGGTGAGCGACGTCACCGATTTGCCCGAGCCGCTCTCGCCGACGAGGCACAGCGTCTCGCGCTCGCGAACCTGGATCGAGATCCCGTCGATGATCTTCGGCCCGCCCGGCTTCTTGCCGACGGAGACGACGAGGTTGTTGATGTCGAGGACGGTGTTGGTCATCAGGTCACTCCGACGTCATTGCGAGGAGCGAAGCGACGAAGCAATCCGGAGCCCATCCGCGGATGCAGACTGGATTGCTTCGCTTCGCTCGCAAGGACGGACAAGGGGGCGGGGCCGCGAGACAAATCACTTTGCCTCCCGCTGCTTCATGCGCGGATCAAGTGCATCGCGGGCGGCGTCGCCGATCAGGTTGATGCTGAGGATGGCGATCGAGAGCAAAAGACCGGGCCAGAAGATCAGCGACGGCTTGATCTGGAAGTACTGGCGGCCCTCGGCCATGATGTTGCCCCAGGTCGGCGTCTCCGGCGAGATGCCGGCGCCGAGGAAGGAGAGGATCGCTTCGGTGAGGATGGCGCTCGCGCAGACATAGGTGCCCTGGACGATCAGCGGCGCGATGGTATTCGGCATCAGGTGCCGCAGCATGATTTTCGGCAAGCTGGAGCCGACCGAGATCGCGGCTTCGACGTAAGGCTCCTCGCGTGCCGAGAGCACGACGGAGCGCACCAGGCGCGCCACGCGCGGGATCTCCGGAATCGTGATTGCGATCAGCACGGTCCAGAGGCTGGCGCCGGACAGCGACACGACCGCGATCGCGAGCAGGATGCTCGGCATCGCCATCAGGCCGTCCATGACGCGCATCAGGATCGAATCGACCAGCTTGAAAAAGCCAGAGACGAGCCCGATCGCGAGCCCGATGGCGATCGACAGGATCGCCGCGCCGATGCCGATCAGAAGCGAGATGCGGCCGCCATAGATCACGCGCGACAACAGGTCGCGGCCGTAGGCGTCGGTGCCGAGCAGGAATTGTGCGGAGGACGGCTTGAGCCGCTGCGACGGTGCGAGCTGGATCGGATCATGCGGCGCGATCAGCGGCGCGAGGATCGAGACCACCACGATCAAGGTGAGCAGGACCGTCGCCGCGGCGATGATCGGCGTCGAGGTGAGGAATCCGAATCGAGGCCGCAGCGGCGACGTGATCGGAATGGAGGACTGGGGAAGGGTATCGACGGACATTGTGTTCTTAATCCTTGCCTCAGTACCGGATCCGGGGATCGAGCAGGGTATAGGCGACGTCGATGAGAAGATTGACGACGACGTAGATGAACGATGTCAGGAGGATCATCGCCTGGATCACCGGATAATCGCGCGCCAGCACCGCATCCACGGTGAGGCGGCCGATGCCGGGTATGTTGAACACGCTCTCGGTGACGACCACGCCGGAGATGAGCAGCGCGAAGCCGGTGCCGATCACGGTGATCACGGGCACCGCCGCATTGCGCAGCGCATGGCGCATCATCACCGCAACCTCGTTGATGCCTTTTGCGCGCGCCGTGCGCACATAGTCCTCGCCGAGCACGTCGAGCATCGCCGCGCGCGTCATGCGGGCGATCAGCGCGATGTAGATGAAGGAGAGGGCGCAGGTCGGCAGGATGATGCGCTCGAAGAACGGCCCGAAGCCGTTAAAGATGCTGCGGAAGCCTTGCACCGGCACCCAGCGCAGTTCGATGGCGAAGACCTGGATCAGCACATAGCCGACCACGAACACCGGCACCGAGAAACCGAGCACGGACAGACCCATCACGAAGCGATCGATCCAGGTGCCGTGCTTCCAGGCCGCGATCACCCCCAAGGGGACGGCGACGATCACGGCGAGGATGATGGTCGAAAGCGCAATCGAGATCGACGGCTCGACGCGCTGGCCGATCATCTTCATCACCGGCAGGTTGGAGATCAGCGAAGTCCCGAGGTCGCCGTGCAGCAGCTTGTTCACCCAGGTGACGAACTGCACGATCAGGGGCTCGTTGAGGCCGAGCGAGGTGCGAATGCGCTCGAGCCGTTCCGGCGTTGCGTTGTCGCCGGCGAGAATCGCCGCGGGATCGCCGGGTGTCAGCCGCAGCAGCAGGAACACGAACAGGGCGACCACGCCCATCACGGGTACCGCGGCCAGAACGCGGCGAACAAGATAACCTAGCATGCACCTATCTCCGGCTGCGGAACTTGTGGGGCCCTGAGGCGCCTGTGAACTCTGTCGTGTCTATCATGCCTACCACATAGGCTGGAAAGGTCGCCCGGACACGCCGCCCTCTCGGGGCAAATTGTGTGCCAAGGCTTGCGCTGGAGCAAGAGGACGGCATGTCTCGGGCGCCGGCCACTCAGGATGCCTGCCGTAGTTCACGCTCAACCCCAAGTGAAGGTACCGTCGGCGGCGCGTTGAGTCCGCGCCAACCGTCGATGGTCTGGGCAATCATCTGCGCCGTCGCCGCCGATAAAGTCCAGCCGAGATGGCCGTGGCCGGTGTTGAAGAAGACCCCCGGTATCCGCCCTGCGCGCACGACCGGCATCATGTTCGGCATCATCGGGCGCAGCCCGGCCCACGGCACGACGCGCGAGGTCTCGACCGCGGGGAAGTTGCTGCGCACCCAGTCGATCAGCGGCTGCACGCGGTCGGCGCGGATGTCGCGGTTGAAGTCGTTGAACTCGGCGGTGCCGGCGACGCGAAAGCGGTCGGCGCCGAGCCGGCTGGTGACGATCTTGGCGGCCTCGTCGAGCAGGCTGACCGTCGGGGCGGCGTTGCGGCTTTCGGCGGTGTCGAGCTGCACGGTGATCGAGTAGCCCTTCACCGGATAGACGTTGACTCGCTCGTCGAGCAGGGCGGCGAAGTGCCGACTCGCAACGCCCGCGCAGACCACGACGCCGTCCGCCTTCAGCATGCCGCGGGCCGACGCGCCGGCATCGCTCGCGGCGAGATCGGCCCAGCCGATGACGAAGCCGCTGCCGGCACGTGCGATCGAATCGATGTTGGCTTCGTGAACGAAGGTCGCGCCGCGCCGCTTGCAGGCTTCCGCCAGCCCGCGGGTGAACTTGTGGATATCGCCGGTGGCATCCGACGGCGTGTAGAAGCCGCCATAATAGTCGTTGCGCAGCGTCGGCTCGATCGCGCGGATCTCGTCCGGAGTCACCGGGCGGCGGTCGAGGCCGCCTTCCTGCAGCAGCGCGTTGACGCGCAGACCGGATTCGAAGCCGGCCTTGTCGCGATAGATGTGGAGGATGCCGCGGCGTTCGAGATCGAAGTCGATGCCCTCGCGCGACGCGATGTCGAACAGGTGCCGGCGCGCTTCGATCGCGAGCCGCGTGGTCTCGATCGTGTTGGACCGGTAGTTGCCGATATTGGCGACGAACTCGCTCATCCACGAATATTTGTGCCAGTTCGGCCGCGGGTTCATCAGCAGCGGCGCGTCGCGCCGAAACATCCAGCGCAGGCCCTTCAGGATCGTCGCGCTGCTGTTCCACACCTCGGCATTGCTGGCGGAGAGCTGTCCGCCATTCGCAAAGGACGTCTCCATTGCAGCGTAGCGGTGCCTGTCGAGCACCGTCACCTTGTAGCCGCGTTCGAGCAGGGCATAGGCGGTCGTGACGCCGGTAATGCCGGCGCCGATGATGGCGAGATGAGTCATGATGAGGTTCGGGGCTCCCGTGTTTAGAGTCGGCTAACCGCCGGCCGAAAGGCCGTTGGCGGCGCCCCATCTGTCACGGTTACCTGAGAGCTTGATCCGCTGCGGATCTCGCAACGGACTATCCCCTTCGGTGGACGTCGCGATTGTCTGAAATCGCGCCGCCTCTCTCCAGATCGTCCTGACGAAACGGTCCTTTTGCCTGAGAGTTTCCGGGGCGGTTGCTCCGTCGGCGCCGCAACGAAGGCTTAGAACCTTCGTCGCGATCTCTCCCGCATCGTCGCGTGGACGGCCGAGCAGTACGATACGCCTCATTTTTAGACAAGGCTAAATTTCGACCGCGACTGCCAATGCATTGTGCAGTGCAAAGTTGATTCAATTTATTCCAACGTCGCCAGCAGCCCGGCCATCAACCGGCCGCGCTCCACCAGGCTCTCGACTTCGATGAACTCTTCGAGCGTGTGGCCATTGCCGCCGCGCACGCCGAGACCATCGAGCGTCGGGATTCCCATGGCACCGGTGAAGTTGCCGTCGGAGCCACCGCCCGAGCTTGCATGTGGCAATTCCATGCCAAGAGACTTGGCGATGCCGCGCGCTTTCTCATAGAGCGCCATGGTGCCGGCATCCGGCTCCCAGACCGGACGCGTGACGCCGCGCGTGACCTTGAAGGTGACGTCGTTGTTGGTGCCCGAAAGCGCAAGCATCCTCTCGACGCCGCGGTCGAGATCGGCCTGGCGCTTGGCCATGGAGAGCGCCTCGCCCGTCGCGGTCGTGGCAACACAATTGACCCATTGTCCGCCGTGGACGACACCGACCGAGAAGGTGCAGTCCTCCGCCGTCATCGCGTCGATCGCGAGGATCTGCCGGGCCATCTCGCGGATCGCCGAGCGTCCTGCCGACAGCGTGGCACCGGCGTGACTCGGCCGTCCCGTCGCCTCGAGATTGAAGCGTGCGATGGCGTAGCGTCCGGTGGTGACGCCGTTGTCGGCACGACCGGGCTCCGGCACCAGCACGTATTTGTTGCGCGCCGCCTCAGCCTCGATGATGTCGCGGGTCGAAGGCGTGCCGACCTCCTCATCCGGCGTGAACAGCACGGTGATCGGCAGCGGCGTGGTGAAGGAGGCGCGCGCCAACTGCCGGATCGCTTCCAGCGAGAGGTAGTTGCCGCCCTTCATGTCGTAGATGCCGGGGCCGTAGCACTTGTTACCCTCGCGCCGCCATTTCAGCTTCTCGATGGTGCCGACCGGGTGGACGGTATCCATGTGCCCGGCGATCAGGATGCCCGGCTCGCCCTGCTTCGGATGGGGAAAGCGCGCGCGGATGACGCCGCCAAAACCCTGCCGGCCGGCGATGCGTTCGATCGTCGCACCCATGATCGCCATATCCCGCGCTGCGATATCAAGCATGCGGTCCACCGCACCTGCGTCCCAGGTCGGGCTCTCGCATTCGACCCAGCCGCGCAGGCCCTCGAGCATCGCCTCGGAATCAAAGGGGAGATTGGCAGGATTCATCTTAATGTCTCTCAAGCTTCGAAAGGTGGAACGCGCATTGCATCGGCGCGGGGCGGGACAAGCGGAGGGTGTTGTAGAGCTAAATCGATCTTTGTGGAGCCCGTGCGCGCGCCGCGAGGGCTTGCAACGAAACCGGATTGACGCGCTCGGCACGGTCTGCAAGTCTCGAAAAGACAAAGGCATTGCATGAAGTTAGTTCGCCCAACGAATGAACCTCATGCTTAACCAATAGCCTGCCTTTGAACAGTTTCACGTCAGGAGAACTTTCTATGTTTCACTTCATGCGCCGGGGGCCTCGCGCATTCGCCTCCAAACTTGCGCTGTCGGTCGTCGCGCTTTCGACCGCGCTGGCCTCGCCCGTGCTTGCCGCCGGGAAGACCATTACGGCCGTGATGCATTCCGATCTCCGCATCATCGACCCGATCTTCACCACGGCCTACATCACGCGCGACCATGGCTATATGGTCTACGACACGCTGCTGGCCACCGATTCAAGCTTCAAGGTCCAGCCGCAGATGGCGGACTGGAAGGTCTCCGACGACAAGCTCACCTACACCTTCACCCTGCGCGACGGCCTGAAGTGGCACGACGGCGCGCCGGTCACGGCCGAAGACTGCGTCGCCTCGCTGAAGCGCTGGGGCAAGAATGACGGCATGGGCCAGAAGCTCATGGACTTCACGGCGAGCATCGAGGCAAGCGATGCCAAGACCATCGTGCTCAAGCTGAAGGAGCCCTACGGGCTGGTGCTCGAATCCATCGCCAAGCCTTCGTCGCTGGTGCCGTTCATGATGCCCAAGCGACTCGCCGAAACGCCGCCCGGCAAGCAGATTTCCGAGCAGATCGGCTCGGGTCCGTTCAAGTTCGTGCAGGGTGAATTCCAGCCCGGCGTGAAGGCGGTCTATGTCAAGAACACCGACTACGTGCCGCGCAACGCGCCGGCCAGCTGGACCGCCGGCGGCAAGGTTGTGAAGGTGGACCGCGTGGAGTGGATTACCATGCCGGACTCGCAGACCGCCGTGAACGCACTGCAGTCGGGCGATATCGATTTCATGGAGAACGTGCCCTGGGACATGCTTCCGGTCCTCGAGGGCAACAAAGACCTGAAGATCGAGGTGCTGAACAAGTTCGGCTTCCAGACGCTTGGCCGCATGAACTTCCTGCTGCCTCCCTTCGACAATCCCAAGGTGCGCCGCGCTGCACTTCTGGCGATGAACCAGAAAGACGTGTTGGACGCGCTTGTCGGAAATCCGAAATTCTACAAGATCTGCGGCGCCTTCTTTGTCTGCGACACGCCGCTCGCCTCGGAGATCGGCTCGGATACTTTGGTGAAGGGCGGCGGCATGGCGGAGGCCAAGAAGCTGCTTGCGGAATCCGGCTATGACGGCACGCCGATCGCCATCATGGCGCCGGGCGACGTCACCACTCTGAAGGCGCAGCCGATCGTCGCGGCGCAGCTGCTCCGCGAGGCCGGCTTCAAGGTCGATCTCCAAGCAACGGATTGGCAGACCGTGGTTGCCCGCCGCGCCGGCCAGAAGCCGGTGAAGGAGGGCGGCTGGAATATGTTCTTCACCAACTGGGTTGCCGCGGACGTGATGAATCCGATCGCCAACGTCTCGATTGGCGGTCGCGGCAAGAACGGCGGCTGGTTCGGCTGGGCGGAAGACGCCAAGATCGAAGAGCTCAAGGATGCTTTCGTTCGCGCCTCGTCAGCAGATGCGCAGAAGAAGATCGCAGCCGACATTCAGAAGCAAGCCATGGAGCAGGTCATCTACATTCCGCTCGGCCAGTATCAGGCCCCGAGCGCCTGGCAGAAGTCACTCAAGGGTGTGCTCGACGGCCCGGCGACCCCGGTATTCTGGAATATCGAGAAGTCGGAATAGCCTTCGTCTGAAATGCGAGCGGCGCCGTGGGTCTCCCACGGCGCCGTTTTCTATTGGGCGATAGTTACGGAGCTGCTGTTAGCAGTGGCTGTCGCGCAGCTGCTCGAGCCCTTCGCTCATGAATGGCAAGCTGGGGTCCGGCCGCTCGCCGGGCGAAGGACGTTGCTGTGACGCCGGCCGTTCGATCTCCCACGCGGGGTGATCGGGTCTGCTCTCTTGTTCCATCTCGGCATCCTCTCGATTGCTGCGGTACAACATCGAGAGCTCCGGGATGTTCCTCAGCTGACTGGACGATGATGCGGCCTGAACAGGCGGCCCTTCTCAACCACCAGCACGATCCCGAGTGCGGCGAGGGTCGACAGGAAGAAGCCGACCGAGAACGGCAGCAGCGTGCCGTCGAAGCTCTGGCCGATCGCCATGCCGACCGCGATTCCGATGAGCGTCGTGATCGAGCCGTAAAGCGAAGAGGCGGTGCCGGCGATGTGTCCCTGCGGCTCCATGGCGAGCGCGGTGAAGTTGGCGACCATCATGCCGAATGAGAACATCATCAGGGCGGAGAGGAGCATGAACAGGGAGAGCGGCAGCACGCCGAGGATTTCCGTCAGCAGCATCACGCCGGCCACCAGCGTATAGAGCGTCAGCGCCCCGTGCGAGATCGCGCGCATGCCGAGTTGCCCGACCAGCCTTGCGTTGAGGAAACCGGCGATGGCGGTGCCGGCGGCGATCGCCGCGAACGCGAGCGGGAAGTATTGGCCGAGGTGGTAGATGCCGGTGAAGACCTGCTGGGCGCAGAAGACATAGGCGAACAGCGCGCCGATGACGCTGCCGGCAGCCGTCGCATAGCCGATGGTCTGGCGATTGGTCACGGTCTGCCGGAAGGCCGAGAGCACGTCGGCGGGCGCCAGCGACCTGCGTTCGGATTCGGGGAGTGTTTCAGGCAGCCGCAGCACGCACCATGCGAGCGCGAGCAGGCCGTAGAGCATCAGCACCACGAAGATGCCGCGCCACGCCGTCACCAGCAGCACCGCCTGCCCGAACGAGGGAGCGATCACGGGCACCGCGATGAACACCATCATCGCGAGCGACATCACGCTCGCCATGCGGCGGCCGACATAGCAGTCGCGCACGATGGATGTCGCAATCACGCGGGTCGCCGAGGTACCGAGCCCCTGCAGCGCGCGCGCCAGCAGCAGCGTCTCGAAAGAGGGCGCTGCGACCGCCAGCACGCTTGCCACTGCATAGACGGCCATGCCGCCGAGCAGCACCGGCCGGCGGCCGAAGCGGTCCGACAGGGGGCCCATGACGAACTGGCCGGCACCGAAGCCGATCAGGAAGGTCGACAGCACCAGCTGGAGATGGTTCGCGACGGGAATCTTGAAAGCTGCCCCGATATTGGGCAGGGCCGGCAGCATCATGTCCATCGCAAGCGGATTCAGCGCCATGATGGACGCGATCACGATGACGAATTCTGGAAACCCCATCGGGCGGTGTCCGGTAGACACCCAATCGTCGGCATTGACGTCAGACAAGAAGCTCACCCCTGAAATTGAGCGATCTATCTATCGTTGATGCTGCGGTGCACAACCCATGTTTCGGGATGGCTGGCAGGCGGAGCAGGGGCGGACAACAATTGGTGAGGTCGCCGTCGCGACGGTTGCCTCAATCGGGTCGGGTTGCCGCCTGCTCGACCAGGCCGCGCGCCAATCGTCCTGCAGCCTCGACATAGTCCAGGTCGCGATGGATCAGCATCACGGTCGTGGCGCCATCGAGCAGGATGACGAGCTGGCGCGCGAGCGCGCTTGCATCGGCCACGCCGTGATCTCGCAACTCCGATTGAAGCCATGCTTCAAAGCGCTTCTTGTGTGCCGCGCCGGCCTTGACGGCCGGATGGGCCGGCGTGTTGGCGAGCTCGGCGATCGTGCGCAGGAAGCCGCAGCCCCGCCAGCGCGGCGTATCCACGGAGCGGCCGAGCTTGGCGAAGAGACCGCGGATCTTGTCGGCTACGCTCCCATCGGTCTCGGCGAACCATCGCATGTAGAGTTCGAGCGTCGGCTGGTCCCGGGCCGCGATGGTTTCCGCAACGAGCTCGTCCTTGCTGGCGAAGTGATAATAGAGCGTCTTCTTGGTGACGCCGGCCTTCTCGGCGACCGCATCCATGCTGACCGCCTTGATGCCTTCGCCATAGAACAGGCGCGTCGCCGCAACGACGATCTGCTGGCGCGTAATACCGCCTCTTCCCGACATCTCGTATGTATACTGCCTAGTGAGTATACATGACAAGTTTGATGTGGCTGACTTCCTGCGTGTTCGACCTGGAAGGAGCCGCAAATTGTCCGACTTGATCTTGATCGAGATGCGGGGCGCCGTCGCGCTGCTGACGTTCAATCGCCCGAGCAAGCTCAACGCACTGAGCTACGCGCTCATCGATCGCCTGATGGCCGTCCTCGACCGCATCGAGGACGATGCGAATGTCCGGGCGGTGGTTCTGACCGGGGCCGGGGATCGCGCCTTCTCGGCGGGCGCCGACATTGCCGAGTTCTCCGAGAGCGTGAGGCGCGGGCCGGACATTGCAGTCAAGGATTTCGTGCGACGCGGGCAGGCGATGACGGCGCGCATGGAATCGTTTCCGAAGCCGATCATCGCCGCCGTCAACGGCATCGCCTTCGGCGGCGGCTGCGAGATCACGGAAGCCGTGCATCTGGCAATCGCCAGCGAACGGGCGAGCTTCGCCAAGCCCGAGATCGCGATCGGGATCACGCCGACCTTCGGCGGCACGCAGCGCTTGCCGCGGCTCGCCGGCCGCAAGCGGGCACTGGAATGCCTCTTGACCGGGGAATCCTTTTCACCACAGCGCGCCGTGGAGCTGGGATTGGTCAACCGTGTCGTTCCGCACGGACAGCTTCTCGACGCGGCCTTCGGGCTGGCGGATCGGATCGCGCGGCATTCCCACCTGGCGGTCGCCCGCGTCATCACGGCCGCCACGCGGGGCCTGAACGTCTCGATCGCGGAGGGCCTCGCCATCGAAAGCGAGCAGTTCGCGCGGATGGCGGCGACACAGGACACCCGAAAGGCGCTCGATGCCTGGCTGGCCGCTCGCGCGTCGCGGTAGGCGCCCGCGGTTCGTTGGGGCCAGCGAGTTCCCGCGATCGGAGGTCGGCCGGCAACCAGGGATTCACCATAAGGGCGGGCACAGGACGTCGGGGAGATGAATCTGCAACCCATCCTGACCATTGTGGCAGGACCGGCTGCCGCGCGGCGGCACCGGAAGAAACAGGCGAAACAGGGGGCCGCCCGTGTCCGACATGTCCGGTGCTGCACGATGGCTGGAGCCCGCTGCCGCCACGACTGGCAGGCGCAACGTCTGGCTTGCCTGCCTGATCGCGCTGACGGCGCTGCTGGTGCTCGGCAATCTCGCCAACAATGCAACGCTCGATGTGAAATTTGGCTGGGACGTCCGCGTCAATTGCGCGGCGGTCGATGCATATGCCGAAGGGCGCGATCCCTATTTCGTCAAGAACCTGAAGGGCACCAAGCTCTCTTATCCCTACCTGCCGGTGACGCTGGACGTTTTCCGTCCCCTCTGCGCGGGTGGTGTTCTGGTCGATCATTACAGAAGCATTTTTCTCGTGCTTGGCGTGCTCTGCGGGTTGCTCTTGCCCGGCCTTGCCCGTGCGCGCCCGAGCCCGCGCGATGTTGCGCTCCGGGTGCTCTGCGCGATCGGCGCGTTCGTCGGTTTCGAATGGGTGCAGGCATCGGGGAATTTTGCGATTCTGAGCGGTGTGCTGACTGCGTTCGCGCTGAGGCTCTTGCTTCGTCCGCTTGGATCGGAAGCGCAGGGAGAACAAGGCTTCTCGTCGCGCCTCGCCGGCGCTGCGCTGCTCGGCCTCGTGACCTCGTTCAAGCTGGTGTTCTTCCCGGTGCTGGCGGCGCTCTATTTCCTGCCGCTGCCGCGCGTCCGCAAGCTGGCCTTGATCGCGGCGGCGATCCTCAGCTTTGCCGTGCCGATCCTGATATCCAAACTGCTGTATCCCGATCTGTTCGCAAGCTGGCGGCTCGCGATGGCGGCGCAGATTCCCGACCAGCATTTTGTCGACTTGCTGGAGACAAATCCATCGTTGCTGCTGCTGGCGCAGAGCCTCATGGATTACGCCGGGCTCGGTAACGTCAAGCCGGCACTGTTCGCGGCCTATGCGCTCGCAGCACTCGCGCTCGTGCTCGTGCCGTTCGGCCTTGCCGTCCTGCGCGTGGTGGGCCGCGGCCCCGCGGGGGAGGGAGGATCGCTTCTGATCCGACTTGATCTCTGGCTGAGGGATCATCCTCGTACGGCCATGCGCGTCACCGTGCTCGCCATGTTCGCGCTCTATCTCAGCTCGCCGCGTCTCAAGGAATATGCCTTCTTCGAACTCGCGCTTTATGCCGCCATCCTCATCGTCGATCTTCCCGCCATGGCGCTAGCCGCCGTTCTCGGCGTCGGCATCGCGTTCCCGACGCTGATCTCGCTTCTTGGGGGACCATTCGAGGGCAGTTTCATCCTCCTCGTCGTCGCCCTGATCTGCTTCTGGATCGTGTTGCTCGATTTCCGCGCGGAGCCCGAGCGCCTCGAGCGCGGCTAGCTCGTTCGGCGCAATTGATGGCAACCGACGTCGCGATCATGAGCGAGTCGCCGCCGTCGTCAGACACAATATCGAGTGACCTGACGTCCTATGACTGCCGGCTCGCTTCCGGGATCTGCGATCGCGCGAGAGCGCCTGCGATGGGCCCAAGAGGTCAAGATCCCAGCTAATCCCAAGCGGCCAATTTGATCGAACGTCACGGCACCCAGGACCGCGCTCGCGCCCGCGAGAAATGGGACGGCGTAATAGGCGTACCGGTTGAATCCGTAAACGAGAAAGGCCGGAAATGCGACGCTGATCAGCGCGAGCGAGATCATCAATGCTCCGGCGGCCGGCAGGCCTGTGGGAAGCGGCCGCATCAGTCCCAGTCTGGCCGCGACGGCGGCTGCGAGAAGGATGACGGCGAGGAGCAGAGTTGCCGCGGACACCCACCGGATCGGTCCCGGGTGATCATCGTACTCGCTCGAGATTCTCAAGCCGCAGCACAAGCCGGCCAGGTCCGGTCGCGGCTGGTAGCCGAGCGTCAGGAGATAGTTCAGCCCTAGCCGCAACTGGGTGGGAGTCGGCAAAACCCGCTCCTCCAGCCGCCAATGAGGTTTGTAATAGTCATTGATCAACTGCCCCGGCTTGAGCCCAGTTGGAATCCCAAAGAGCGGGCGCGGATCCTGCTGAGCGAAAAATTCATAGCCCTGCGGATTGACGGTTCGGCGGGCCACGCTGTTTGCGTCGAACAGCAGAAAATACATCTCGCGCAGGAAATGCGCGGTAACGTGCCGATACAGCGTCGCTGGCGTCGTCAGCGTCTCGATGAAGATGTCGCGAACCACTTTTTCGATCTCGGCCGCGCTTTCGCCGGGCTTCTCGAGCAAGTGCATTGCCGCGAAGGGCCATTGATATACGCCCGAATCGGCCCAGCCTGTGGGGGTGTCCGCCGACCGCATCTTCTGGACAAACGCCCGCGCATTGGCCTTCCGCTCGAGATGGACGCCGTGATCGAAGTCGGCGGAATAGCCGACCACGAATGCCATGACCGCGAGGTTCTCGTTGCCGGTCAGACGCTTTCCGATCGCGTGATTGATGACAGTCGGGATCAGATAGACGGCAGTGGCGAGGCCGCCCGCCAGAGCGACCGAGGTCAGCCGGCGGAGCCATCCGGCGTCCGGCACCACAGCCAACCAAAGCAGGATCACGGCGGCTTGCCCCACGGCCGCCGACCGGCATGTCATCACTGCCCCCAGCGTCAGCCCCACGCCAGCCGCGGCAAGGAACGTCGGCCATTTCCTGAAGGCAATGCCTGCGGCGAGGACGGCCGCAAGGCTGATCAGGAAATTCGAGATGGTCTCGGCGCCGATGGTGTTGTCGTAGTGAACCGTGCGTCCATAGAGCGCAGCGAACAGAAACGCCATGATCGACAGAGGGCGGGGAACGCCAGCCAGGCGTAACGCCGCGGCGATCAGAAGGGCGGTGCCGATGCTCATCAGATGCTGTGCTATAATGAAGACAATGGCATGCGGGCCGAACAGCTTGGAGAGAAGCACCAGGAAGACAGCCATGCCGTAAGGCCGCTTTCCTGCGTCATCGAGATAATGGCCTGTCAGGATGGATTGCGCCTCATCCAGATAGGCACCGCTATCTTCGTGGAGAAAATGATCCGGCCAAGCCACCAGAAAAGCCAGATGAACCAGCAGCGCCAGACCAATCACAAGGGACCATATCCAGAGCCACACGATGCGACTTGCCGATGCAAGGCGCGCCGGTGGTCTCTTGAGCGGGAGCTCTACGCCTTGGCTGTCGCTAGAAGACATGAATTCTCCGGATTTGACTGTGCGAAGCCGAGAGCGGCCGCACCTTACGTTGGCCGGGTGCCGCACACCGTCCAGCTGTATCCGTGACGATGATAGATCTTTACGTCTTCGAATCCGCCGGCTGGAAGCAACGCCTCGGCTTCTTCGCGAGTGTAGTATTTTGCGTAGGCGGGATTGAGCTGATCGTAAATCGTTAGGCGTCGGACGCTGCGCGGAAATTTGACCTGCACCGAGCGCATGTAGGAGCGCATCGGGAGCGGCAGTATACGGCACAGCCCTATATAGGTCGTCAGTCCCCATTCCAGAACGTAGGACAGCGCCACAAGCAGTCGGTGCGGCAGCAGGACCGTAAGCTTGCGTAGCGGCACAACCAGTGACAGATAAGTCTCGTTGCCTTCGTAGCCGTAGAGCCAGACAATGCACCGTCCTCCGGGGCGCAATGCCTCGAACGCCGCACGAACCACAGGGATCGGCGCCGGTATATGATGCAAGACGCCCATCGAAATCACATAGTCCAGTCCGAGATCGGGCGGCAGTCTATCGCCCGGTATTTGCAAATAGTCGACCCGGTCTTTGCGCGCCGCCGTGTTATCCTTGAGAACCTGCATGGCCGCAGATGGTTCGACCGCAACAACGCGGCTGGCTCCGGCATCCAACAGCATGTTGACGATACGCCCCGAACCGCTGCCGATATCCGCAATCTTCTTGCCCTTGAGTTCATCGAGCGAAACGAGCGGACCCAAAAGGTCGGCGAGCAAGACGGCGGATCCGTAATAGCCGGGGTTGTCCCGGAACGCGCTCCATTGCTCTCCGAAATCTCTGATCGTGTCTTCCTTCAGATCGGGCATTCGCGCGTTCTCGCCGTCTTCCGCTCAGCGCGGCGCGGGGCGAGCCAGCCCCAGCAGCCAGATTCCCAGCGTAAGGATCGGCCACAACGCGAACGCGTTGTCGTTCCTGCGGTCGAGATGGTCCTTCCACAGCTGCCGGATCGCGTTTGGCCTCAAGAACGGCGTAAACACGTCGGCCTCTTGGTTGAGCACGCGGTCGCAGATTGCGTGCAGGCCGCTCCGCATCAGTTGCGCAATTGGCACATTGAAGCCGCGCTTGCGTGACCACGCAGCATCGTGCGGCATGCCAAGGCGCTCGGCAAGCTTGCGCAGCACGTATTTCGGTGCTCCTCTTGGCCAGGGATTGAGAAGCGAACTATCGATGTTACCCGCGAGGTCCATCACCCGTCGATCCAGAATCGGAACGCGCACTTCCAGTGAATGCGCCATGCTCATCGCGTCGACCTTCGCGAGGACGCTTTGCAGATGGAAGCGCTGGTCGGCGATGAGCGCCCGGTCAAGCACGTTCGCGTGCGGCTCCGCGTAATACTGAGCGTATTCGGGGAACGGATCGGTCGATCCCAGACTCGCCATTTCGCCATCATAGATCTTCTCGGCCAGAAAGCGCGGAACGAGGCGTCGCCATTGCAGGTGAGGGCTGTTGCCAGCTTCTCCCAACCCGAGCGCGAAGCGGGCGATCTGGGCCGCCGCGGGAAGCCTCCTTTCATTGCCGCGCACGGAAGCATAGGCCATGCGGCCGGCGAGGCCAGCGACGGGGCGTGGAACGACGTGGCGTACCCGCTCCGCCATCATGGTCGCGGCGTAAGTTTCATAGCCGCCAAAGAATTCGTCGCCTCCATCGCCGGAAAGGACGACCGTGCAGTGCTGCCGGACCGCGCCTGCCAGATGGTAGAAGCCCAGCGCGCCGGTGTCGGCGCATTGTCCGTCGAAATGGTAGACGACCGCGCGCAGCGCGTTCTCGGCTCCTTCGCCCGCTTCTCCATCGATGACGTGAAGCGGCAGGCCTGCGGTCGCGGCGATCTGACGAGCCACCGCGGTTTCGTCGTGGCTCTTCTCGGTAAAGCCGGCCGTGAACAAGGGAGGCTTCAATCCGAGCCGTCCGAGCGTAAGCGTGATCAGCGAACTGTCGATGCCGCCGCTCTGCAGCACGGCCAGCGGTACGTCGCTGACCATCTGGCTCTTCACCACCGTCTCGATCGTCGATTGCAGCCGGGCAACTGCTTCATCGAGGTCGGCGATCTTAGGCGCGCGCACGGGTCGCCAGAAGCGTCGCTCGGTCCGCTCGTGATCCGTGAATCCGATTATCGTGCCAGGCGGGACTTGCTTGATGTCGTGGTACAGGCTCTTCTGCGTTCCTGGATGGCCTGCGGCGAGATAGGTATGCAGTGAGACCGGATCGATTCGCGCGGCGAGCTCTCCGCTTGCCACCAGTCCCTTGATCTCGCTTGCGAACAGCACGCGACCGTTGCGTTCGGAATAATAGAGCGGTTTTATCCCGATGCCGTCGCGAGCCAGGATCAGGCGGCGCTCCTGCCGATCCCACAGGCCAATTGCGAAGAAGCCCTCCAGGCGTTCGAACATCGCCTCACCCCAGGCGAGATAGGCGTAAGGGAGAATTTCGGTATCGCAGGTGCTGCGAAATCGGACGCCGAATGATCGCTCTAGCTCGCTACGCAGCTCGCGATCGTTGTAGATCTCTCCGTTGTAGGTGACGACGATGCGTTCCGACCCGTCTAGCATCGGCTGTCGCCCGGCGTCGGAGAGATCGCGAATGGCGAGGCGGCGATGGGCGAAGCCTACGGGGCCGTCGAGCCAGGTGCTTTCGCCATCCGGTCCGCGGTGGACCAGTGCTTCCGACATCGCCGCGACCGCGCGGCCGTCGGCGGGCCGCCCGTCACGATGAAAGATGCCCGCTATGCCGCACATCGCGTTGCCTTGCCGGGGCAGGTCATGATCGCTGATTCATGATCTGTTTCAGGAGTACCGCGAGGAGTCCCATGGCGACGACGAGAATGCTGAGCAGGATGGCGCCGACGCCCAGAACGAAGGCGCTGACCAGCTGCAGGATGATCCCGCCGATCAGCGAGACCAGTGCGAGCGCCATGCACATCATCGCCAGCAGCACGAAGATCTTCAGCGGATTGTAGTAGGTGCAGGCCTCCAGGACGTATTGCAGCGTCCTAATGGAGTCGCGGAACAGATTCACCTTGGAGCGGCCAATCCGCTCGTTGTAGTCGATGTCGATGTAAGTGACGAACTTCGCGTTCATCATGTAGGCGAGCGTCAGCGACGTCGTGAAGCTGAAGAGGTCGCTGACATGCTCGAAATAGGAGATCGCGACCTGTTTGCCGAACACGCGCAGGCCGGAATTGATGTCGGGGATCTCGCGACTGGCGGTGAATTCGACGATCGCTTTCAGAACTGCGCGTAGCGGCGATTTCAACATCGACTCTCGGTAGTTCGGCCCGGTCCTGGCGCCGACCACCATGTCGAAGCCTTGATTGAAGCGCGCGACCAGAGCCGGAATCGCCTCCATCGGATAGGAGCCATCCGCATCGCTGATGACGATCGTGTCGTATGTCGCGGCGCGGATTCCATCCTTCAGCGAGCGGCCATAACCGATATTGTGGGGATGCCTCAGCACCTTGGCGCCTGCCTCTTCCGCCAGCGCGCCGGTGCCGTCGACGGAGCCGTCGTCCACGACGACGATTTCGTAGGGCGTCAGTTGAGCGCGATCGAGCGCTGCCTTGGCTCGATCAATGGTTTCAACAATGCCGTTGCGCTCGTTGAGTGCAGGAATGACGACTGAAATCATAAGCGCCGCGCGATGCAGGTGACGGACTGCCCAAAGAAGCTTCGCGAGAGCGGATCGAGCGCCCGCGATAGCGGCACGGCATATTTGTCGAACAGGGCGATCTGCCCGTTGACGGCGGCATCGTTCAGCGACCTGTGACGCTTCAGGCGATTGGCAAGCCATCCGAGTCCGCCAATGGGATTGAAGTAGCTCAGCCGTACTAATTCAACCGGTTGATCGGCGAGCAGACTGGCCAATCGTTCCGTGGTGTAGCGGCGGCAGTGCCCTGCGAGGCGATCCAGATCGTTGTACAGCAGCATCAGGGCCGGAACGCTGATCAGGAGGTGTCCTCCGGGCTTCAACACCTGCACCAGGTTGGCGACCGCGGTGGCGTCATCCTCGATGTGCTCGAGGACGTTGATGGTGAAGACCGCATCGACACCTTGGGGAAACAGGGAACTCAGCTGATCGCGGATCAGGATGTCACAGACTGCGAACTTGCGGTCGGGCATCGCCGTGCAGGCGCGTTCGACGCTTTCCCGGTCGTGGTCGACGCCGCAATACTCGCCAAGCTCTCCGAGCACTCTGCTGTACAGCCCATGTCCGAACCCGACCTCGACGATCTTCCCCTTCAGGTAGGGGCGGAACTGGTCGATCACCCAGTTCGTGTAGTTCTGCGCATCGGCGATTGCGCTCGAATACGTGTCGGCCCCGACTTTCAGGCCTTCCGGATTGGACTGGGCGGGAAAGGAGGTTTGAGCCATGGAACCTTGCGCCTTGTTCTTTCAGGGGTTAGCAGCGAGCGCCGCAATTCTCAAGGACATGTGCGGCGTGGTCGCCTTAAAGTTGGCGGCATGATCCACTTCAACGCGCGCCGGCGCCGTGAACTCCGCCTTCGCATTGACCGAGCTTCGTCCTCCGCGTTGACGAAAGCGACGCTTGGATTCGCAATGGACGTTCGTCAATACTGAGGCCCGCAGTAAGGCGATCGCGCGATCGAGACTCGCCCGATGCGCGGTCGTTCAACTGGTGGCGGGCCGCCAAGACTATTTCCAGCGGCGGCGGCGCGGGGCATCAAATCTCGGGTGGTGCGGGCAGCCGGGGTCGAACCGGCACAGCGCTTGCGCACCGAGGGATTTTAAGTCCCTTGCGTCTACCAATTCCGCCATGCCCGCTTGATCCAACGAGATCAAACACTTAAGTCCATCCCCGGTCTGGAATTGGCGTGTTGCTCGAGCCCGGGGACGGTCCTTCCTTAAGCGAGCCGGGCGCACAAGGCAAAGCCTCAATCCCGACATCTGTTGTTGCTTTAGGCATTCTCAATCCACGGGGGCTATTCATCCGGCATGGTTGCTTCGTTGTCCTCTTCGCTGCGCGGCTTCGGCGCGCTCCTCGCGCTGCTGGCGGCGGGTGCCGCGCTGTCCGGCTGCGCCGGCATGAGCGAGACGATCGCGCCTGCCTTTGCCGATCCCGCCAAATACGAATTGTACGACTGCAAGCAGCTGGAGACCGAGCGCAAGCAGCTCGACAAGCGCACCGAGGATTTGCAGAAGCTGATGCAGAAGGCCGAGACCGGGGCGGGTGGCGCGGTCGTGTCCGAGCTCGCCTATCGCAACGACTATATCGCCGTGCGAGGGCAGGCCCAATTGGCCGATGACGCCTGGCGCCGCAACAGGTGCCGGGAGACGCCCGAGCCGGTGCCGGCTGCCGAGCCGCCGTCGCCCGTCGCCAAGCCCGCCTCGAAATCCGGAAGAACGCTGCGCTGAGGCGCCGCGCCGGCGGCGGGTCGCATCAAGTCCGCCAGCTGTAGATCCAGTCCTGCCGCGCCAGCATGCGCTCCGGGCCGAGCGCGCGGATCGCAAGGTCGCGTGCGATCGCCAGCGGCCCGCCGAGGTGATAGATGCGGCCCTGCTGCCGCGCGGTTCCCTGCACGCGCCGTACCCGCGCCAGGCGCGCACGGCCATATTGCGTCAGTGCGGCCGTGACGCCGTCAATGTTCTCCGCCGCCTCGACGCTCAGATGCCGCGCGAGCACGGCGGCATCCTCGATCGCCATGCCGGCGCCTTGCGCCGCGAACGGCAGCATCGCGTGGACGGCATCGCCGAGCAGCGCCACCGGACCTTTGCTCCAGGGGCAGCCGTCGGGCACGCCGAACAGCGCCCATTTCCTCCAGCTGTCGACCGCGGCGAGCATCATCCGTGCCGGCGGCGGCCAGCGCGGGGCGGCAAAGGCGTCCATCACCTCGAGGGGATCGCCGGGGCTGCTCCAACCCGGCCGGTTCCAGGTGCCGGGCAGCACCGCGACCACGTTGATCTGGCGTCCGCCCGCGATCGGATAGGCGACCAGATGGGCATTCGGCCCCATCCAGAGCTGCACCCGCCGCGCAGTATAGTCCTTCGGCAGTTGCGTGGCATCGAGCGTGCCGCGCCAGGCGATCAGCCCGGAGAAGCGCGGCTGCACCTCGGGGAACAGGTGCTGGCGCACCGTCGACCAGATGCCGTCGGCGCCGATCAGCGCGCTGGCGAGATCGCTGCGGCGGATCGTGCCGCTGCGATGGACCACCGTCAGGCCCTTGGCGTGGGCTGCAACGTCCTCGAAGGTCGCTCCCAGCTTCAGGTCGATGTCGGGATGATCGGCAACGGCGCCGGCCAATGCGGATTGCAGGTCGGCACGGTGCACCACCCAATAGGGGGCGCCCGCGCGTGCGGAGGCGGCCTCCCCGAGCGGCATGCGCAGCAGCTCGCCTCCGGCGCGCGCGCTCATGATCGAGACCGCTTCCGGAGTGACGGCGCGCCCCTCGAGGCGTTCGGCGAGGCCGAGCTCGACCAGCACGCGGCTGGCGTTGGGCGAGAGCTGCAGGCCGGCGCCGACTTCCTCGAGGCGCTCGGCCTTTTCCAGCACGACGATGCGGAAGCCGCGGGCCGCGAGCGCAAGCGCGGCCGTCAGCCCACCGATGCCGGCACCGGCGATGACAATCGTTGGGGAGAGCGCCACCCCTGACCGACGGAAGCGGTCAGGCCACCTTGTCCTTCAAGACACATTCCGGCGGGCGGGCTTCGCCCGGCTTCAGGTCGGCCGCGAAGCGGTACAGCGTCGAGCAATAGGGGCAGATGATCTCGTCGTCGTTGCCGAGGTCGAGGAAGACGTGCGGATGGTCGAACGGAGGGTTGGCGCCCACGCACATGAACTCATGCGAGCCGATCTCGATGACGGGAACGCCGGCATCGTTATGGAAGTGCGGGACGACATGGTCGGACATCGTAACTCATCCTGGAGTGGCAATGGCGGCAGACACAATCAACAAGTGACGCGGCATCTTTAAGGCGCGGCGGACCATAAAGGCGGGTGCAGATGATTGCTAGTCCAGCGGAACCGCAAGCTCCGCAATTGCCCCATGCTCATTTGCTCATGCAAATTCGACACAATCTTGCGGCCTGAGAGAAGCCCTTCTTTCGTCGGGGACGTTGTGTCGCAATTTTGGCATACTATCTTCTCTGGCGAGCAATTTGCGCCGAAAGACGAAAACATCAGGCGTAGACGATTTTTGGGATCGCCGGGCTTTTCCAGATGAAGTGGCTGCGAATCACCACCGCGTTGACGGGTATCGCGACGTGCGGCTTCCTGCTTGTGCAGGTCGCGCCGCACGCCCGCGAGGCCGGCGCGCTTCTCGCGGCCCAGGACGATCCGGCCGTGCTCTCCGAGCTCAAGCTCGATGCACTGCTGCGGCAGAACGAGGGTCTGGTCCAGGACAACATCGAGGCCGCACTCGCGGCCGGAGACGCCGACCTTGCCGACAGTTTTGTCGCGCTGGCGCGTGACCGGAATATCGCGCTACCGGACGACGTCCTCAGCCGCGTCAGCGATGCGGTCAAGGCAGAGAACTCCACCTCGCATTTCGCCAAGCGCTTCGTCACCGGTCTCGTCACCGGCAATGCTGACGACGTCGCGAGCCTCTCTGGGACGGTGACTGGCGATCTCTTCGTGTTCGGCGACATCAGGGACGTGGTGCGCGAAGGCAAGCATCTTGCCATGGGCGAGGACACCGACCGCCTCGTGCTCGGGCTTGCGGCTGCGGGCCTTGCGGTGACGGCGGCGACCTACGTCTCCGTCGGCGGTGCTGCGCCGGTGCGCGCGGGGCTATCGCTGGTGAAGGACGCGCGCAAGGTGGGGCGGCTCGGCGAGGGGCTTGCCGCATGGGCCGGCCGCTCCGCACGCGAGGTCGTCGACGCGCCGATGCTCCGGAACGCCGTCGCGTCCGGCTCGGTGCTGCGCCCTGGCCAGACCGTGAGCGCGATCAAGGCTGCCTTCCGGGCCGAGAAGGCCGGTGCGCTGGTCCGGCTCGGCAAGGACGTGACGCGCGTCGCCGGAAAGACCGGCACGCGTGGGGCGATGGATACGCTGCGCATCGCCGAAGGCCCCAAGGATGTCGCGCGCGCGGCGCGGCTTGCGGAAGCGCATGGCGGCAAGACCCGCGCCATCATCAAGCTGCTTGGCCGCGGCGCGCTGCTGCTTGCGACCGGCGCGTTCAATCTGACGCTCTGGCTGTTCGGCGCGGCACTGACGCTGTTCGGTCTGTTGTCCTCGATCAAGGCCACGACGGAAGGCCTGACCCAGGCCTGGTGCAATCGCAGGAGGGCGCGCCGGCTCCGCCGCGCGCGGATCGCTGCAGAGGCAAGTCTGGCCAATGCGGCCGCGACGGCCTGAAGCGCTGCGCGCCTCAGGCTATTGTTTGAGCATGATGTTGCCGGAAAACCGCTGCACAGTGTTCCGGATCATGCTCTAAGATCGAGCTGTCCCCCACAAGATCTCACGGAACTGATGATGCCGAGCTTTCACAACGGCGCCGTTGAAATTGCCTATCTCGACGAAGGCGAGGGCGATCCGATCATCCTGGTGCACGGCTTTGCCTCCAGCAAGAACGTGAACTGGGTCTATCCGACCTGGGTCTCGGAGCTGCGCAAGAACGGCCGCCGCGTCATCGCGCTCGACAATCGCGGCCACGGCGAGAGCGCGAAGCTCTACCAGCCTGCGCAGTACTCGATCCCGGCCATGGCCGGCGACGTGCTCGCGCTGATGGATCATCTCGCCATCCCGCGGGCCGACATCATGGGCTATTCGATGGGGGGACGGATAGCGGCGTGGCTCTCCCTCAACGAGCCGCAGCGACTGCGCGCGGCGATCCTCGGCGGCATCGGCATCGGCGGCCTGATCGAGGGCACCGGCCCCGGCGAGAACGTCGCGAGGGCGCTGGAGGCGCCTTCGCTAGATGACGTCACCGATCCCGTGGGACGTACCTTCCGTGCGTTCGCCGACCAGACCCGTTCCGATCACCGCGCGCTCGCCGCGTGCCTGCGCGGCACGCGCGATCTCATGACCAGGGATGAAGCCGCGCGCATCGAGGTGCCGGTGCTGATCGCGGTCGGCACCACCGACGACGTCGCCGGCTCTGCGAGTGCGCTCGGCGCCATCATCCCCGGATCGGAAGTGCTGGACATTCCCAACCGCGATCACATGCGCGCGGTCGGCGACAAGGTCTACAAGACCGGCGTGCTCGATTTCCTCTCACGCCGCGATTGAGGCATGCTGTCTTCGCCGATGAGATCGTCGGCCAATGCTCCTGATGTCACGGCAGTCGTCTACCCCTTCATGCGCAGACATCGGGAGTCCGCTTGGCGCCGATTGAGACGACGGATCGAAGACGGCGGGAACGTCGGCAAGGGGCAAACAGAAGTGTCGATGCAGGGGAGGCTTTCCTTGTTCAAATCGCAGGACGTTGGTGCAGGTAGATCTTCTCGAATTGCCCTACTTCCTCCACCCCGCTCTTATCGAGCAAGTGGAAGGTTCTGCGTTCGGTTGCGACGAGACCGTCGTGACGAAGCTCCTGCAGGGTCCGGTTGACATGCACGACCGACAACCCAAGGCAGTCCGCCAGTTCGATCTGAGTGATGGGTAGCTCAAAGGACCCATTCGCGGTTCGTCCGATCAGTTCGAGCCGTTCGTAGAGCTCCGCCAGAAGGTGGGCCATTCGGACGCGCGCCGACCTGCGCCCGACGTTGACGATCCATTCCCTGAAGATTGCGGCGTCGATCAAGGTTTCGCGCCAGAGCGCAGAAGCTACGTTGGGCCACTTCTGGTTCAGCTCCCGTAAGGCTTCGTGCTTGATGAAGCCGAGGGTGCATTCCGTGAGCGTCGTCAGGTCATGGTCCATGACGTGCAAGTGCAGGCTTTGCAGGTCCGGGATTTCTCCTGGAATGTGGAGCGACAGAATTTGCCTCTGACCGTCCGGCGTCAGCTTGGAGCGGAACGCGAACCCGTCGACGATGAGACAGGATTCCGATGGGCGGTCACCGTCACGTACGAAGCAGTGCTGGGCGGGAACCCGCTTGCTCTGGATCGGAAGCTGTTGAATGGCCAGAATATCGTCCTGGCCAAGCCGGTTGGTTTTGGTGAGTTTTTGAACGAGCGCAGCCGTCAGGGTACCGGGCATCGCACTTCTCCACGCTTGAGAAATTCGAGCCGGAATGGATTTCCGCCGCTCCGGCCGAGACAGGCGGGAGCACAAAAAACTCTCAGCCACCGGCGCCCAATGCTTCTGGCCAGTGGTAGTTAACAATCATAGGTTAAGGGAAAGGTTCCAACCCTGCTCTATGTTATTTGTCGTGCCGGTTCGATCTCGAAACGGAGGCGGACGCTGAGGACCAGGCCTAACTCATCACGAACTTCGATTGCCAATCTCCGAACCACCGAACCGGGCAGCACGTCCTTGGCAAGTTCAGCCATCGCAGTGGAGGCCAGCGTCTTTACCTCCTCCAGGGAGGAGACCTCGACGCCGATCTCATCTGAGACGAATCTTCCGTTGTCACGGGAATCGAAATAGTAGCGTCGCATGCCTGACAATCAGGACCCAGCTCGTGCGTTCCTCGTCCATCACCACACGTTCCTAGTCGCGGACTCGCGAGATGTGCCGCTCGTCTGCTTCAAAGGGCGCGTGGCCGCACGCTGGGCTATGGTCGCCGCAAGCTTAAATGCCGTGGAAATGAGGAGGGAGGCCGTCCGCGCGGGCGAACGCTTGAACAACGTGCCAGGCGCGATGACGCTTCTTTACCCAATCTCATCGCGCTTCAGCGTCGCCGCCGAAACGGCGCACCAGCGCCATCAGCACCACGAAGATGCCAACACGCACCATCCGCGCCCACTAGCGATCGTGCGGGCCGGAGATGACGCCGCATTCGAACGTCTAGGCATGTCCTGGGGACCGTTGAGCCGACATGCTTGACGCTTTGAGCGGGAGCGCACTTGCCTTCACGCCACCGATAGATGTTGAGAGCTGCTCGGTGGTAGCGAGACTCTGCGCCTGTATATTTGCCCATCAGCGAGGGCTTTGTTTCGATTCCGGCAGGGACTATTTGCCAGCCTCTTACGGTCGGTGACTGGTTGACTGCTCGCGATGACGCGGCCAGTCGTGTGCTTGCTGGCGTGGGTGTCCTGGGTGTTCGTGGGCGCGAAGGTTCTAGGTCAGAGAGAGCATCGTCAGATTTCGAACAACCTGCCGCGGCGGCCTTGGTTAAGATCAGGGCGCGCCGATGATCCGCTCGACTTTGCGCAGCTCGGCGACCCGCTAGGCTACCCTTCACGTTCGCGCTCCCTCAGGGTATCGGTTCGCGGCTCTGAGATTATGCCGGTTCTTCTAAAAGGGCGTCAGCTTTTGACGCAGGGCATCGGCCTGTTCACGCAGCTCACGAAGTACCCTACCGTTGTCAGCTTGAGTTTCCTGCCATTCGATGCGCTCTTCTGCTGTCCACAGCCAGGATTCGCGGGCGAACCGGGCCTTTTCGGCCAGATCATATACCTCGTAGGCCCGAATCTGTTGCTCGATCCGGTCGAGGCTCTCTTGGAGTGATGCAGGCAATACCGACCCGTCGGCGGGAGCTGATGGACTACATCCTCGCCGAGGTTCAGTTCAAACGCTCGGCGCATCCCGCAAACAACGAGTCGACTTTGTTGTTCCTAACTGAATTCGCTCCCTCAGAGGTACGGCCGCAGCTCACCAAGCAGCGGTCATGAACCGACGCTTTGTGGCATCACGACAACGCGGGGTCGTCGCTGGCAAGAGCCATTGACCCTGACGGCGATGCCAAGTTTTGCCTACCGCCTTGCGGATATTCCGCCTCTGCGCTTCGGACCTCCAAACTGCATACAACTCAATGGCTTGGAACATTCGACCCCTCAGCTAGTTGGCTCACCGTCATCCGCGGAGCCAACGATGGTCCCCCAAGAGCAGCTAAAGAGCGACCGGGTCAGGGTTTTGCTGGTGGAGGACGAATGGTTCATCCGATTTGACGTAGCGGAGCAGCTTCGAACTGCGGGGTTTGAGGTAGTTGAAGCAAGCACCGCCGATGATGCGATGGATTACATCTCATCAGGTGAGCGGATTGACGCACTCATAACCGACATTCGCATGCCCGGAACCCTTGATGGTCTTGAATTGGCCGGGAAGCTGCGCGTCATGCAACCAATGCTGCTTATCCTTGTTGCCTCTGGAAGCGTAGAATTGGAGAGCGCAGCGAGCCGCGTAGGTAGGTTCATCAGCAAGCCGTACGATCCCAAGCAGATCGCAACGCTGATCGCGGAGATGCTCGGCCCGGCGCTGTAATATGCATGCAAGCAGCAACTGTAATGATCGTCGAGCAGGATGTGCTCGTTCGTCATCCGCTGGCGGAGTACCTTCGCGAGTGCGGTTACCGCGTGGTCGAAGCAACTCAGCACGACGAGGCCCGTGAATGCCTCGGAGGTGGTAAACACAACATCGATGTTGCCTTGATCGACGTAGGCGGTCCCACCGGTTCCGGGTTTGCTCTTTCTGCGTGGATACGGAGCAACTATCCAGCCGTGAAGACGATGCTAGGCGCGACGGTCGGGAAGGTCCTCGCGCTCGCCGGCGACCTTTGCGAAGGGGGGCCCCAGGCGGCGAAGAAGCTTGATTACCGCCCCGTGCTCGACCACATCCGCCAACTGCTCGCGACCCGAAAGCGGCATTAGGATATGCAACGCTTGGTGGTCACCACCCTGCAAGCCTGAACGAGGTATCGCAGGGAACAGCACCATAAAGATCCTGCCGACGCATGAAGAGAACACGCCGCCTGATGAGAGCTATTCATCGGCCGAAGCTTTCGGATCGTTGTGCAGTTCGTGCTTTCTACGAAGGAGTTCGTCGATGTCGATACGAAGTAATTCGATGGCCAAGGGTTCAGTGGCTGATGATTGAATAAATTTCCACTGGCTGACCATCCTATCGATTTCATCGCATTTGTCGCACATGGCGCTCCCCCTCATTCAGGCGGGAGCGCAAATTGTCTCTCAGTCACTGTCATAAGCCGCGAGTCGTTCAGTGATCGTGGAACGCTATCACGGCTTCACATGTTCTCCGAGATTGTTCGGGCGTTGTTTCGTCCAAGAGCGAGCTACTCAGTTTGAGTAGCCTGCTCATTTACAGCGACAAGTCTGCTCTGGGTCACCGGTCGCCGCTCCGAGCGCTGCGGGAGTCGCCAAGGCCTGTTATTGGGCGGCCAGCCAGGATGTAACGGCCGGCGACTCCGTCCGCCTTGAGCATCGGCCCGTTCCAGCAAGCCGCAAAGCCCCGTCCCGTTGCATCCGCTGATTCAGCGCTCAGGCCGGCCCGCTTGGTTATGTTCGCCGCGAGCATGAGTGCCGTCGAGATGGGAAGCCGTCGGCGCGGGAGATCGAGCTCGAAAGAGCTACCAAGCGCGATGACGCTACACCCCGATCTCATCGCGCTTCAACGTCGCCGCCGAAACGGCGCGCCAGCGCCATCAGCACCACGAAGGTGGCAACCCACACCATCCGCGCGCCGTAGCGATCGTGCGGGCCGGAGATCACGCCGCAGATGAAGGCGTTGCCGAGCAGGGCCAGCGTCACCGTCCCCGCCAGCAGCGTGAGGTCGTCGAGCCGGCGGTTCGCCAGCGCATGCGCAAGCAGCGCAACCAGGGCCAGCATCGAGGCCAGCGCGACGGGGACATGCAACCAGTTGACATAGTCGAAATCGATCTCCCAGTGCTGCTGCCGCGCGGCCCGCATCGGCGCAACCTGCTCGGGGATGTAGCGCTCGATGATGCCGTAGGTGTGCGGGATCCAGCCATTGGTGCCTTCGCCGGTCGCAACGTGCAGCAATTGCTGTCCCGTCGCGCGCAGCGCCGCGGCGGCCTGCCAGGCAGGATAGTCCTTGAGGGAATGCACGACGATGTAGCTCATCTCGTCGTTCATGCCTTCGAAGCGGCCGAGCGTGTTGAACATGCTCTTGCCCCACAGGAATTCGTCGGCGCTCGCCGGTAGTTCGTTGCGATAGGGACAGAGCTTGAAGCGTTCGCGCGGGCAACGGTCGTTGAGAAAGCGCGCGACGATGCCGTCCTGCATCATGCGGCCGAAGGCGACGCCATAGCCGCCGGGCGTCCAGGCCAGCTTGCCGGACAGCGCGTAATTCGCCGACACAAGCATCATGCCGCCCGCAACGATGGTGAGGCTCGCTTGCGTCAGCCCGGCGAGCGGAAGCCGGTTGCCGAGCAGCGGCCGCGCCATCCAACCCGCGACGCAGAGGCCCAGCAGCACGCCGAGCGTGGCGCTGTGGGTCGCGGCGGCAAACGCGGTGAAGACGAACAGCGCGATCTTCTCCAGCGTCGAGGTGTGGCTTGCGCCAGCCACCAGCAGGAACAGCGACAGCACCGAAAGTCCTGCGAAGATGTCGGTGAGCAGCATGCTCGCCAGCCAGGGCAGCGCGGTCGACAGGATCAGGCCGAGGCTGATCGCGACGAAGCGAAAGGTCTGCATCAATCCCAGGACACGCAAAGTGAGCTGCAGCAGCCACAGGGTCGCCAGCGACTGGACGGCGAGGTTGATCCAGAATCCCAAACTCTCGCCGTAATGCAGATAGAGGCCGAACACCGTGGAGCGGCTGGGGACGAGATAGCCCTCGTACCAGCGTGCGAGATAGCCGCCGGTATCCCATTGCAACAGCGGATAGCCGTTCCAGAACGCCGGCGCGATCATCAGGAGGGGCAGAGCCGCCGCTGTCAGGCGCAGCCATAACGTATCGGCGGCGCGCGCGCGTAATTGATCGGTGGTGATGCTCAAATCCGCTCCCGCCCTCGTTCGGACCATCACCGCAATAGCGGCTCGGAGAGAATTCACCAATAGTTTGACGCAGCCCGCCTTGAATTTGGTGGAACTCTGACCACCTTGATCCGACTTGCCGCTTGGGGCGTCAGAGGAAACCGGTTACGTTTCAAGGGTTTGGCAGGTGCCCGCGAGGCAAGGTGCTGTTCACTTTCAGGCAAGCCCGTCAGGACTTTGTCGCCTAGGATGTGCTATACAGCCAGCAAAAGAAGCCAATTCGAGAGAGCAGATCCCATGGCAGTGCATCAGGTCAATCCGGGAGGGAAGCTCGCATCGCTCGATCCGATCTGGGACCGGATCCGGGGCGAGGCGGAGGACATCGTCCACCGCGAGCCCGAGCTTGCGACCTTCATCTATTCGACGGTGCTGCACCACAGCCGCCTCGAAGACTCCGTGGTCCATCGCGTCGCCGACCGGCTCGACCATTCCGCGCTGTCGGGTGATCTGGTGCGCCAGACCTTTGACGAGGCCCTGCGCGACGATCCCGATCTCGGCAACGCCTTCCGCGCCGATCTCGTCGCCGTCTACGATCGCGATCCCGCCACCTCGCGCTTCATCGATCCCTTGCTCTACTTCAAGGGCTTCCATGCGATCCAGACCCATCGCCTCGCGCACTGGCTCTACCTGAAGGGCCGCAAGGACTTCGCATTCTACCTTCAGAGCCGGTCCTCGGCGGTGTTCCAGACCGACATCAATCCTGCCGCGCGCATCGGCCGCGGCATCTTCCTCGACCATGCCACCGGCTTCGTCTGCGGCGAGACGGCGATCATCGAGGACGACGTCTCGATCCTGCACGGCGTCACGCTCGGCGGCACCGGCAAGGAGAACGAGGATCGTCATCCGAAGATCCGGCACGGCGTGCTGATCGGCGCCGGCGCGAAGATTCTCGGCAACATCGAGATCGGCCATTGCGCGCGCATTGCTGCCGGCTCCGTGGTCGTCAAGCCCGTGCCGCACAACGTCACGGTTGCGGGCGTTCCCGCCAAGATCGTCGGCGAAGCCGGCTGCGCCGAGCCCTCGCGCACCATGGACCAGATGATCAACGCGATGGGGCTTTGAGACCAGGCTTTGATGCTCGCGAAGGGCCGGAAATTCCGGCCTTTTTCGTCCCCAAATCTTTGGCAATTCATGCTGGCGGTTCGTCGCGTCTCGTCCTAAAACCCCGCCACGTTAGATTTCGATTGGAGACTTGCCGTGGACGTCAAGGAAGTCAGGAAGCTCGACGCGTATCTGAAGCGCGTATTCGGCAATCCCAAGATCCGCGTCGTGCCGCGGCCTAAGAAGGACGATTCCGCCGAGGTCTATATCGGCGAGGAGTTCATCGGCGTGCTGTTCGTCGACGACGAGGACGACGATCGCTCGTTCCAGTTCCAGATGGCGATCCTCGAAGACGATCTCGTCGATCAGGAATAGTCGTTTGGCGCCGTCGCGAGCGTAACGAAATCCTCGCCGCGCGCGCTCTCTCGTGTCCCGGAGCGCGCTGCAACGCCTCGAGCGTTGCTGTGCAGGGGGAGGGATCCACACCCACGCGCAGAGAAATTGGATCCGCTCTCTCCAGGCCGTCATTGCGAGCGGAGCAAGCAATCCAGAGTCTTTCCGCGGAGAAATTCTGGGTCGCTTCGTGGAGCCTGTCATCGGGTCGCGCTTTGCGCGGGCCCCTTGGCTCGCAACGAGGAACAGCAGCGACTGCAGTCCGGTACTCTATCGTTTCAACAACAGCCCGTCACCGCCGCCCCTCGGCGTCACGAGGTCGGCTCACACGACCCTCTCGCATTTTTCATCGCGCCATTCTGCCCCTGTTTTGCCCGTCGCTTCAAGCTAGTTTCGTAGAATACGAATTGCCGGAGCGAATACCTTAGGGAGGGGAGGTATAGCCACGTCATTCGCTCGCGGCGCGACGATCAGGCCGTGATTCTGGAAATACGAAGTCTGGCCAAGGGCTTGGCTACTGTGCATGGGGTTGTTTTCGAAGTTCTGGCTTGAGAGGCACCGAGCCAGGTCAGCACGGCCGTGGTCAGCCCTTCGGTCCGCGCAGTTGCGCCGTCAGCTTCTCCATCGCATCCGCCACGTCGCGCCATTGCGACAGCCAGCTCCGTGGAAAGCGGAAGGTGAGGTCGGCGCCGCCGACGCGGCGCTCGGAGAGGCACATGCCCGGGGTGGCCGCATCGCGCGTGCAGCGCGCGGTCAGCGCGGGACTGGCGGCGGAATAGAGGTCCTCGCTTCCGTAGGGCGTGTCGGCGCGGAACATCCGCATCGTCAGGCCTTCCACAGGCATCGTCGCGGCCCGATCGAGATAGCGCGGATAGATCGTGGCCGTTCGCTGCTCGGGCGCGAGCGCATCGTGATGGGCCGCGATCGACAGGAAGATGCGATCGATCGATTGCACCACGGCTTCCACCGTGTCGGCGGTGACGTGCTTGGGCGCGCCGGGCGGCTCCAGCGAGGGATAGAGGAAGTCGAGATCGATCCGCTCCTGCGGGCCCGAGTGCCGCTGGATCTTCATGCGGATCGCAGCCCTGGGCAGGTTGAACAGCGTGCCGCCGACGCTCACCGGCAGCTTGTCCGGTGCGTTCGCCGCGCGCGTGCCCCAGGTCGGCCACAGCAGATAGGCGACGAGCGCGACCGCACCGACCGCAGCCGCGCCTCCGAGCACGATCGGGACGATATGCGACCTGATGCGCGTGCGGGGGGACCTGAGGGAAGCTGCCGAAAACACCGTCATGAGCTGAGCGCTGGGGAAAGCCGGACGTCGGCCGGTGGCCGACGAATCAGCGGCGAATATGCCATGCGACGGCGGTTTCGCGCAGCGTTCCCGCCTGCTGTGACAGAGGAGGGACCTGCGCCGGGCGGGCGGCGGCGTTAACCTTCCCTTAAGGATAATGTAGCGTTAACCCGCACTCTTTGTCACAGGAAGACGGTGGCGTTGCGTAAGGGCGGACCGTTCCGATGACACCTGAGGCTCTCAATACCTTTTTTGCGATCGGCATCGGCTTCGCGCTCGCGGGCGCGCTCGTGAACGGATACCAGGCGCTCGCACAGCGGCCCGCCGGCTTCGGCCTGTTGCAGGAGGGCGTGGCGCCGAAGACCTTCGCGGCGGTTCCGTTCCTCGTGTTCGCCGCGCCCTTCATCATCATGCGCAACACGCTGCGAGGCATCCAGGTGGAAAGCCGCCGGATCGAGTTCGTGATGATGGCGACCGTCATCGCGAGCTTCTGGAGCATGATGAGCGGCACCTTCTTCCTGATGACGCTGCGCGCCGCCGGCATTCCGGTCTGATCCCCGCGCTTCGGACGCGGCCGGCCCTTTGCCTCCAGGCTGCCGTTTCGCTATGGCTGGTCAACGCGACAGGAGACCTCCATGGCGATCTACGAGCTCGACGGGCAAGCGCCCGACCTTCCCGCCGACGGCAATTACTTCATAGCCGAGACTGCCACCGTGATCGGCCGCGTGCGCCTGAAGCCGGGTGCGAGCGTCTGGTTCGGCGCGGTGCTGCGCGGCGACAACGAGTGGATCGAGATCGGCGAGGGCGCCAATGTGCAGGACGGTTCGACCTGCCACACCGATCTCGGCTTTCCGCTAGTCATCGGCAAGAACTGCACCGTCGGCCACAACGTCATCCTGCACGGCTGCACCATCGAGGAGGGCGCGCTGATCGGCATGGGCTCGATCGTGATGAATGGCGCCAGAATCGGCCGCAACAGCATCGTCGGCGCCGGCTCCGTCATTACCGAGGGCAAGGAATTTCCGGAGCGCTCGCTGATCATCGGCTCGCCGGCGCGCGTGATCCGCACGCTCGACGATGCGCAAGTCCAGAGGATGGGAAGCGCCGCGAGGTTCTACGTGGCCAACGGCCCGCGCTTCAAGAAAGGATTGAAGCGGATCGGCTGAGGTCAGCTGCCTTCCGATTCCCGCGCTTCGATCGCGCCTGCGACCTTCTCGTGGCCCGCAGCCCACAGCGCATGCTCATCGCTGCCGTCTTGGTAGGGGTTCGCCTCAGCGGGAATGTTTTCGCGCGCGGCGCGTTCGCCTTCCGTAAAGGGATCTGAATCCACGGTCATGATCGTGCCTCCCTCGCTTCAAGCTGATATGGCGGCATTTGTTCCGGAACAGGTCTTCGTGGCGGCCGTTGACCGCCAAAGGAGAATTTCCGATGCCCGCATCGTTCGGCCCCATCAAAGGAATGATCGTGATCCTCGCACTCGCGGCGATGCCGGCTGCAGCGCTCGCGCAGGCGGCCGGCGGCTCGACAGGCTCGAGCGGAGCCTCGATGGGATCAACGGGAGGCTCCGCGGGATCGACCGGAGGTGTTCGCAATTCGCCCGTTCCGCCGCCCGGGACCAACAGCCTGGGTACGGCTCAATCATCCGGCTCGGGAGTCACGACCGGCACCGGCGGAGGTGGTGGGGTCGATGCAACCGTCAACGCCGAGAATCGGCAACTCGATAAGAGACTGAAGAGCATCTGTCGCGGCTGCTGACGCTCGCGCGGAAGTGAGACAGCGTGGCTGTCACGAGTTTCCAACTGAAGCTAGCTTGGTTCGGAAGCGTGGAGCATGTCCACGCGGAGGATCGAGCGATGTTACGCAAGATGATGATGACGGCGCTGGCTGTCGCCGCGGTCGGGCTTTCGGCGCCGCAAGCGGCCGAGGCGCGTGGCGGTTTCGGGCGCGGCGGAGGCTTCCATGGTGGCGGCTTCCATGGCGGAGGCGGCTGGGGGCACCGTCATTGGCATGGCGGCGGCTTTTGGCCAGGGGTCGCAATCGGGGCAGGTATCGCCGGTGCCGGCTTCTACGGCGGTTACTACGGGTACGGTTATCCCTATTACGGCGTCCCCTACTATTATGGTACCGGCTACAACGATGGCTACGGCGGCTGCTATGTCGCGCGAAAGCGCGTCATGACGCCGTCGGGATGGCGATACCGTCGGATCGACGTCTGCGAGTGAGGCGGAGTGAGTTGTTAAAGAACAAGGCCGTTGACGCAGTATACCGTCAACGACCTTGCCAGCCCCGGATATTGAAATCGGCTCACGCCATCCGGTAACGGCAAGCATGGCCCGGAATTACACGGGGGAATGTGATCCAGTTCACATCTGGCCAAAATAAGTTTCCCCGCCGTGATCAGTTCAGCTGCGCGACCGCTTTCAGTTCAGCTGCGCGACCGCTTGCGGGCGCTGGCGTGGGCGCGTTGCCGCACCGGTTTCTTGCGGGTGACCGGCGGCGTTTCGACCTCGCTTGCCCGGGCACTGGCAAAGGACTGTCGCAGGCCGTCAATGGATTCGTTCAGGGTTGCGACCTGCTCGGACAGACGCCTCGTGTCGGCCTGTTGCGCCGCTATCAGCCGCTTCATGGTCAGCACCTGGTCCTGCATCAGCTGAAGCTGGTCGATCGATTCCTGCTGGGTTGCTTCCAGACCCTTGGTCTTCTCGACCAGCTGCTCGGATGCCTGGGCGGTGCGGGCCTGGAGCGGTCGCGATGCCAGCATCCGGTCGGTCTCAGGCGCGGTGCCGGTATAGGCGCGCCAGATCGCCATCGAGGTCACGCCCGCGATCAGGAGCAAGAGAGCTGCCGCGGTCAGCGCGATCGGCTGACCGCCGAGCCGAAGCAGGCGGTTGGATGGCGTGTCCTGGGCGAGATCGATCATCGCTGACAAAACCCAAATTGAAACTTGGTGCGTGGCGAAGGCTGGCAGGCCGAAAGCCGCCGGCGCGTCCTGAAAGTGTTACTGATCAGCAACAAATGGGACCAAAAAGAGGCTGGCTCCATGAGAACGAACGGAACTCGGCGAAAAAAGGTTTCGGGTTACCAGTTTGTCTCGATGCAGCGGTACGCGGCCGGCCCTGACGGGCAGGTGATGCCAAGCTGATCCGACGGAGCGCGGGTCAGTGATTGCGCTTCAGAACTTGTACGCGATGCCGACCGTTGCGGTGTGGGTGCGGGCCTTCACATGCGCAGTGAAGCGGTCGTCGAACGCGAGCCCGTTCGCGCTGAAGAAGGTCTGGGTGAACGTCCCGAAATCGGCGTAGCTGTAGTCGGCGCGCACCAGCCAGTGACCGGCGATCATCTGCTCGACGCCGCCGCCGACGGTCCATCCGACTCGAGTCGATCCATGGGTTTCGTTGTAAGAGGCGCCGGTGCAGAAGCTTCCGGGAGCCACGGTGCAAGTGGCGTTCAATTCGAGGCGTTGCCACGCCACGCCCCCCGTGCCGTAGACCAAGGTGGTGGGTGCGACGAGATAGCCGAGGCGGCCGCGGAGGCTGCCGTCCCACGTTTCCTTCACCGAGGCGGTGGGGAGTCCATTGACCGGTGCGCCAAAAAAAAAGCCCTGTCATTCCCGGCGCGGGATTGGCCCTCTTGCTCGCATCGGCCCACCCAAAAACCGCTTCGACACCGGCAACCCAGGACGTCGAGATCTGCGCGCTGTAGCCGAGATAACCGCCGAACCTGGTCGCTACGCTATCCATCGCGCCGCCGGTCCCGGCCGTTGGAACGAATATGCCGACGCCGAGACCGGGGGCGACGTCGCTCGTCCGCCAGTCATTGGCTCCCCAGCGGGCGCCGATCGAAACACCGGCGTATAATCCCGACCATGACGGCGCCGCAGCCGGCGGCGCCTTCACCGGCAAGTCGGCCGCCAGCACCGGGCCCATCAAGGCAGCCCATGCCAGCGTCCCGGCAACGATCGAGATCAAGTATTTCGTCATGCTCCGCCCCCGCGTGCGCCCCGAATCTGAGTTCTTGCAGACTCGCAGGTCGCAGCGAGCGCGACAACGATTGTGGAACTCGATGCTGCAATAGGTTCACGATGTTGGCGACAGGACACGCCGCTTCCGGCAGGGAGCGGCACCGTTGCGCAACGCTTACGACTCGAAGCTCGACAACATTCCGGAAGTCTTCGACCGCGGCGCCGCATACGGCCCAAGCCGCATCACTGATTCGGCCAGCGTCACCGCTGCCAGCGACGCCATCGATCACGGGCGGGCCGTGTAGGGCGGCGAATTCGGCCATGCGGGAGCAGCCGAGCACGATGGCTTCGGCACGGTCGTCGCAGATCGCGGCTGCGATCTCAGCCGCTCGTCGGTGAGCCCCTTCAGAACTTGTAGGCGAGGCCAACCGTCGCGGTATGGGTGCGGGCCCTCACGTGCGCGGTGAAGCGGTCGTCGAACCCGAGTCCGGTCCCGCCAGCGGTGAAGAAGGTCTGGGTCCAGGTCCCGAAATCGGCGTAGCGGTAATCGGCGCGCACGAGCCAGTGCCCGGCGATCATTTGCTCGACGCCGCCGCCGATGGTCCATCCGACTCGCGTCGATGCGGGGGTCTCGTTGTGAGAGGCGCCGAAGCAGAAGCTGTTTCCGGGAACGACGGTACAATTGGCGTTCAGCTCGAGGCGCTGCCACGCGACGCCGCCTGTGCCGTAGACCAATGTAGCGGGCGCAACGAGATAACCGAGGCGGCCGCGGAGGCTGCCGTCCCAGGTATCCTTCACGGTGCCGGATGGAAGGCCGACGAGAGGGGCGCCGAAGAAAAGCCCAGTCGTTCCCGGTATGGGATTCGTCGTCTTCTTGTTGTCGGCCCAACCAAAATCGGCTTCGACGCCCGCCACCCAGGATGTCGAGATCTGCGCGTTGTAGCCGAGATAGCCACCGAACCTCGCCGCGACGCTGTCGATCGCGCCGCCGGTGCCGCCCGTAGGTACGAACGCGCCGGCGCCGAGATTCGGGGAGACGTCACTGGTCTGCCAGTCGTTGGCCGCCCAGCGCGCGCCGAGCGACACCCCGGCGTAGAACCCAGACCATGACGGCACCGCAGCCGGCGGCGCCTTCACCGGCATGTCGGCCGCCAGCGCCGAACCCGCGAGAGCGGCCCAAGCCAGCGTTCCGGCAACCGTCGAGATCAAGTATTTCACCGCTTTCAGCCCCACCGCGCGCCCCGAATCCGCAAATTGATTCGGCTGTAAGCTCGCAGTTCCGAGCATCGGCTGCAACAATCGCGGAACTCGCAGCCCAAAAAGGATCCCAATGTTGCCGGAGGGGCACGCCGACGTCGCGGGCCGGACATCAATCGGTGCTGGAGCACTTACGGCTGGAAGCTCGACAGCATTCCGGAATACATTTTCAGCCGCGGCGCCGCATACGGTCCGAGCCGTGACGTCTTCAGCCCCAGCCGCACCAGCGATTCCGCCAGCGTGACCGCCGCGGCAACGCCATCGACCACCGGCAGGCCGTGCTCCTTGCCTAGCTCGGCAGCCAGGTCGGCCATACCGGCGCAGCCGAGCACGATGGCCTCCGCGCGGTCGTCGCCGATCGCGGCCGTGATCTCCGCGGAGATTTTCGCGAGCGCATCGGTGTTGCGCTCCTCGAGCGCGAGCACCGGCACCTCTGCGGCGCGGACGCGGGCGCAGCGTTCGGCGAGGCCGTACTTTTTCAGATTGTGCTCGATCGGCACGATGGAGACGCCGAGCGTCGTCACCACGGCAAAGCGCGCGGCGATCAGGCTCGCCATGTGGAAGCCGGCTTCGCCGATGCCGATCACCGGCGCTTTGGCGGCAGCGCGCGCGGCATCGAGGCCGGTGTCGTCGAAGCAGGCGATAATGTGGGCGTCCGCGCCGTCGCGGTCGGCCTCGCGGATGCAGCCGAGCATGCCGGGGACGGCGAAAGCCTCGTCGTAGAATCCCTCGATCGAGACCGGGCCCATCGCCGGCTGGCGCGCATCGATCGATGTGCCGGACAGGGCGACGCTGCGCGCGGCTGCGGCGATCTTCGCCGTCATCGACGCGGTGGTGTTGGGATTGACGACGTGCAGTCGCATCAGACCAGACCAGTCCTTTCTCAGACGAGTCGCTTGCCGGCGTCCGGACCTCTGGCCGCCTGCCGCTTGTTGAGCATGTGGATGGTGCCGAGCGCAAGAGCGATCATCGTGAACGAAACGGCTGAGGTCATGGACCACGCGATCGATGCGGTCTCTCCGGCATGGCTCGATCACGCCGGCCTGCGGCACCGATCACCACGCCGGAATCGTGGCCGCGATCCGCAAGCGCAACAAGCAGCTGCTCGCGCGCTGATGCTGTCGCACCCACCGAATCGAGGCCGAACTGTTCCTGAAGGATCCGCCGCCGACGACTGCGGCTTGCGGACGTGCTCGGTGCGAGAGCGACGCGTCTCGCCAAAAAGTTGCGCCCAGCCATTGGGGGATGGCTGGGCGCGCGCGAACCGGTCTGGGACGGGGAGGGGTGGGGATGTGACCGGGCCGCGTAACTCGTTGTCTCGTTCCTAATCTCTCGCGCTGGCGGTGGAGACCGCCGGCCTGGTATCGCCCAGCGAGACCCACACGTTGGGATCGCTCTGCGACTGGCGCTTGACGAAGCGGTAGCCGGTCTCCGTCCAGGCAACGACGTTCTCGTTCTGATTGTCGAGAACGAACTCGCCCTTGTCGGTTTTCACCGTGAGCACCGCGTGGCCTTCGCCCTTCTTGTCGCGCACGACGGTGATCAGCAGGGCCTGGCGCGGCCAACCGGCATCCATCAGCATCTTGCGCTTCAACAGCACATAGTCTTCACAGTCGCCGTAGCCGTCTGACGGCAGCGACCATTTCTCGATCACGCCCCAGTGCTCCTGGTCGGTCAAAGGCTTGACGGTCTCGTTGACCCAGCGATTGACCTTGACGAGGTCGCGCCACGCAGCCTGCGACATCACGATGTCGCGCGGCTGCAGCGGTGCGCCCTGGCACTGGGCGGCTTTGTCCGCGCAGAACTCGACCCAGCCGATCGGCGCACGCGTGGTATCGCCGAGGCTCGCGTAGAGCAGACGGCTTTCGCCGGCCTGCGCTGCAGCGCTGATCCCGAAGAGCATGGCGACCAGCGCCAGCCTCTTCCCCTGTCCCCTGAAGTCAAACATTGCGGCCCCCGTTTCTTGTTGGGACCACATTGCGCACGGAGCTTTTGAGCTGCCGCTAAGCCAACCAAGTCAAGTCGAAACGAATACAAGTAAAAGGCGCGGCGAATTCGATCTATACTTGAATCGAATTCGAGTAAAATTGAACATGACTGCAATTGATTCAAATTTTATCGATTAACCCGAAACCCGCGGCGGAACCGGTGATTGCGCGCGTTCGCAGGCCCAGCGTTAACTGCAGGACGTTCGCCGCCGGACGTGAAAAAGGCGGCATCCGCATCGCGAAAGCCGCCTTCAAGCTTGGAAATGTCGAGGTTTTCGCGTCCTCGCGCTTTACCGCGCGGTAACGCTCTCTTCGAGTGTCTCGATCGGCTGCTCGTGCAAGAACTCCAGCGCGAAGCCGTCTTCGAGGTTGCGGACCACGCGGCCCTGGACCCGGCCGAGCAGCACCGTCGATTTCAGCGGCGGCCGGTTCTCGGCGGCAATGGCAGCACCGGACAGAGAAAGGTCGATGATGCGGCAGGTCATCTTGGTGCCGTCCTCGAGCGTCAGCACTGCAATGGGGTTGCGCGGCACGATACGGTCATGGCGGCGATCCTCCGGCAGATTGAGGATGTCGCGGTTGGCGAGCCAGGTCAGCTGGGCCGCCAGCTTGTCGCGCTTCCTCGGCGTCGCGCCGATCGTCATGGCGAAGCCGTTGTCGATGATGCGGGTGATCTTGCCCTCGACGCGGCCGATGTGGTCGAGATAGGCGACCACGCGGTCGCCGACATTGCCGATGCCGGGCGCGAGCAAAGCGAGGCCGCCCGGCGACATGTTGATCACCTGGCAGGGGAATTCCCGGCGGTCCGGCAGCATGTAACGGCCGAGCAGGTGCACCTTCACCCGCTGGAAGCGCCTGCGCTCCTCGGCGGCCGGAAGAAATTTTTTGTTCGCCAACGCCATTTCCAACACCCGACCCCCCGCCCGGGCGGAGTCCGGGACGACCCTAAGGTGTATAGGGTTAATGCCGCGTTAGGATTGGGCCTAGCCACGACGAACCGACGCAATGGTCAAGCCGACCTCCTCCCCCCGGCCGATGCGACGGGCCTAACGGCCAGCAGTGCCTCGGCCGAGAGCCCGAGCATCGGTCTTGCATGCCACTTCGCCTTCGATGGCTGAGCTATGACGGGCAAGTTCCCGAGCGGGTCGTGAGGTTGTCCACTACAATGGCCCACATGGAACAGAACAGCCTCTACGACCGCCCCGATCTGTACAATTTGATGGCGCCACAAGATGAGATCCTCGAACGCTTCTATATCGAGACGGCGCGCGAACGAGGCGGCCGGGTTCTAGACCTTGCATGCGGCAGCGGCCGCCTGACCATCCCGCTGGCGCAAGCGGGGCTTGATATCATCGGGGCCGACCTATCCTCCGCGACGCTCGAGAGCGCGCGGACTCATGCCAGAGTGCATGCGGTTGAACCGGAGTTCATTGAACTGGACATGCGCGATTTCGATCTCGTGGGCCAGACCTTCGACACCATCATCGTCGCCATGAATTCGGTCCTGCATCTGCACAGCCTCGACGACTTCAGAGGCTTCTTCGGATCCGTGGGCAGCCACCTGTCGCCGCAGGGACGACTGGTGTTCGACGTCTTCCTGCCGAACATTGCCATGCTCGACTCCGATCCGAACAATCGTCGATTGGTCGGAAGGGTGGTCCACGATGCGCTCGGCATCGTCACAGTTGAAGAGACCCTGCGATACGAACCGCTGACTCAAGTCAGCCATGTAGACTGGTACTGGTCGACCGAGACGGAGAAGGACTTTTGGCGAGTTGCCTTGCCGATGCGCAGCATCTTCCCGCAGGAGATGCCGTTACTCGTGGCCTCGGGCGGCCTGCGGCTCATCGAGCGCTTCGGTGATTTCGACCGTAGCCCTCTGGCTTCGGGAAGCATGCGGCAGATATGCGTGTGCGGCCTCTAGTCCACGCTTGACATAGACCGCGTCCAGCACAACGAGTGTAGAGGGGGCACGTAGCATTGATGTTATCCCTCTAGCCCGTATGGGCGGAGCGACATCCGGGGCCGCTGCTTCCGCATGTTGCTGCGCTCACGCAGGCTACGAGGCCGAGCGCTTGGCACGCGCGCGCATCTCACATACGCTTCGCATCAGCCCGCACCATCAATCATAACAGACGGGCAGCGAGGAAGTCTCCATGGAATCCATCCGCGTCTGCACCCACGCCGGCCCCGGCTCGGAGCCCGTGATCCGCACCGTGCCGTGGCCGAAGGTCGGCCGCAAGGCCGCGCTGATCAAGGTCGGCGCCTGCGGGGTTTGCGGCACTGATTTGCATATCCTGAAAGGTCATTGGCCGAAGCCGCTGCCGTGGCCGTTCACGCTGGGACACGAGCTCGGTGGTGTCATCGTCGAATGCGGCGAAGAGTTCACCGAGGACTTCATGAGCAAGCCGCTCAAGGTCGGCTCGAAGGTGATGATCCCGCCCTTGATGCCGTGCGGGCGCTGCTATTACTGCATCCACTATCCCCAGACCGCGAACAAATGCCTGACGCCGGTCTATTACGGCCGCTATCTCGGCTTCGACAAGGCGCCGCACCTGTGGGGCGGCTGGGCCGAATATGTCTATGTCGATCTCGAGATGCTGCCGGGCACCAAGATCTACAAGCTGCCCGATGACATGTCGTTGCGGTTGGGAGCGCTATCGGAGCCGCTGACCTCCTGCATTCGCGCCTTCAACCGTGCGACCCGCGCCGGCGGCTTCAGCTGGGGCGACACCGTGGTGATCCAGGGCTCGGGACCGATCGGCATTCTCGCCGTGGCGGCCGCAAAAGAGATGGGGGCAGGGCGCGTCATCTGCGTCGGTGCGCCCGAGGCGCCGCGATTGAAGCTCGCGCGCGAGTTCGGCGCAGAGGCGACAGTGAACATCGAGGAGCTCAAATCGCCGCAAGAACGCATCGCGCGCGTGCGGAAGATCGTGGGCGGTTTCGGCGCCGATCTGGTGATGGACTGCTCGGGCCATCCCACCGCCGGACCCGAAGGCATCGAGATGCTGCGCGACGGCGGCACCTATGTCGAGATGGGCCAGTTCACCGACGCCGGCTCGATCGACACCTCCTGGCACCGCATCTGCACCAAGGACCTCAACGTGCTCGGATCCTGGGGCTTCACCGGCAACGATCTGCCGTTAGGCGTCGACATGCTCTACCGCACGCGGGACAAGTATCCCTGGCTGAAGATGCAGACGATCTATCCCTTCACGGAAGATGGCGTCGCGCAGGCGGTGAAAGACGCGATGGCGATGAAGACGGTGAAGTCGACCATCGTGCCGTGGCCAGAGCTGGTGGAGTAATGCCCCGCCGTGATAGACGATCCGAAGCCCGGATGAGCGAGGCGATATCCGGGGCGTTTTTCGAATCGGGCGTTCCCGCATGTCGCCCCGCTCAAGCGGGTTACGTGCCGAAATCTGGAATGAGGGCCACGATGACAGATGTCCCCGACGTGAACGCGCGCTCCCCCTTCCACGCCATCCGCGCGATCGATTACACCGTCATCTTCGTGCGCGACATGGCAGCGATGCGCCGCTTCTACGAGGGCGTGCTCGCCTTCTCCTTGCTACGCGAGCTGTCGCCGAACTGGATCGAATACGGCATCGGCAGCAACATGCTGGTTTTGGCGAGGCCAGGCCGGACCGCGTCCGACGCGCCGATCCCGGCGGGAAGCGCCGCGCTGCAGCTGGCCTTCAGGGTCTCGGCGGACGAGGTCGACCAGTGCGCCGATGAACTCCAGCGGCAAGGCGTGGTGCTGCTGGCTCTGCCGACGGACCAGTCCTTCGGCCACCGTACGCTGTTCTTCCGCGATCCCGACGTTAATCTGCTGGAGGTGTACGCGGAAATCTGAAAGAACCTGCATGGTACAAGCGTCCGGAACGGTTGATGCCAGGTCGGCCGCAGCCAACGGGCGCGTTACTCTCCCTCAAGCCATGCAACATAAGCATGGTGATTTCCCCGCGCTTGGCGTAAAGAGCATCCAAATCAAATCGCCCCGTGCTGCTGGCCTTCTGCCGCGCACGTGAGCTCAGGCCCGCCGTCCACCGTTTACGCGCCTGAATCAACCAAGGTTCTCCATCTCGTGTCCTTTCCGGCCCTGACCCCGCCGCTCGCCCGCGCTTTGGCCGAGCGGAACTACGATTCTCCCACTCCCGTTCAGCTCGCCGTGCTTGCGGACGAAGCCGCTGGCCGTGATCTGCTGGTTTCGGCCCAGACCGGCTCCGGCAAGACTCTCGCTTACGGCCTCGCCATGGCGAAGGATTTGCTCGGCGATACCGAGCGGTTCGAGCAGGCCCGTGCGCCGCTCGCATTGATCGTGGCGCCGACCCGCGAGCTCGCGCTTCAGGTTCAGCGCGAGCTGGCCTGGCTCTACGGACATGCAGGCGGGCGCGTGGTCTCCTGTGTCGGCGGCATGGATCCGCGGCGCGAGCAACGCGAGCTGGCGGCGGGCGCGCACATCGTCGTCGGGACGCCCGGCCGGCTCTGTGATCATTTGCGGCGCGGTCGTCTCGATATCTCCGAACTCGCCGCCGTCGTTCTCGACGAAGCCGACGAGATGCTCAATCTCGGTTTTCGCGAGGATATGGAGTTCATCCTCGAGACCACCCCGGAGACGCGCCGGACCCTGCTGTTCTCGGCGACCTTTCCGCGCGGCATCGTCGCGCTGGCCCGGCAATATCAGCGCGACGCCTTCCGGATCGAGGTCGCGGGCGACGAAGGCGGCCACGCCGACATCGAGTATCGCGCGATCCGCATCGCGCCTGCCGATGTCGAGCACGCCGTGGTCAACGTGCTACGCTTCTACGAGGCGCCGAGCGCGCTGGTGTTTTGCAGCACGCGCGATGCCGTCCGGCATTTGCAGGCGGCGTTGCTGGAGCGCGGCTTCTCTGTCGTCGCTCTCTCCGGCGAATTGACGCAGAACGAGCGCACCATGGCCTTGCAGTCGTTGCGTGACGGACGCGCCCGCGTCTGCGTCGCAACCGACGTTGCCGCCCGCGGCATCGATCTGCCGAGTCTCGACCTCGTCATTCATGCCGATCTGCCCAACGACGCCGAGGTGATGCAGCATCGCTCGGGCCGAACCGGGCGTGCGGGACGAAAGGGCACAAGTGTCCTGCTGGTGCCGCCCGCGCGTCGGCGGCGCGCGGAGCTGCTGCTCAATCTTTCGGGTATCGATGCGGTCTGGGGCACGGCGCCGCAGGCCGAGGAGATCCGCAAGCTCGATCACGACCGCATGAAGGATGTGCTGTTCACCGAAGAGACGACGCCTGACGATGTGGCCTTGGCGCAGGCATTGCTCGCCGAGCGGTCAGCCGAGGAGATCGCCGCCGCGCTCGCGCGGCTTTATCGCGCCCGGCTGCCGTCCCCCGAGGACATCATCGATCCCGGCGAGCGGACCGGCCGGCCGCGCGACGAGCGCGGGCGCGACAGGCTTGAAGGTGGCGACGATCGTCCCGCGAAGCCGCGATCGAAGTCCGGACAAGCGTCGTCGAAGCACGGCATGAACGAGGGCAGCGTCTGGTTCCGGGCCGCGATCGGGCGGCGTAAGAACGCGGAGGCGCGCTGGCTGCTTCCCATGATCTGCCGACGTGGCGGCATCAAGAAGGGCGATATCGGCGCCATCAAGATCATGGACACCACCACCGAGTTCCAGATCTCCGAACGGGTTGCGGAGTCCTTCGCAGCAAAGGTCAAGCGTCCGGACAAGGAAGACAGCATCCGCATTGAGCCGATGGCGGACGCGCCGCAGCAGCAGGCACGGTCGCAAGAGCGATCACACGCGCCGCGGCGCGCGAGAGACGATGGCGAGCATCGCGAGCGCCGCGAGGATCGTCCGCGCGAGGCACGTGAGTTCAAACCTCACAGCAAACCGCTCGGCGGGCGCGGACCGAGATTCGAGGATGCGCCGTCTTCCGGAAAGAAAAAGAAGCATCGCGATAAGCTGGGCCGCGCGGAGCCGTCGGTTACGCCATGGCCGGTGAGGGGGGCGCCGGGAAAGAAGACCAAGAAGAAGCATCGCGGCTGAAACGCCGCCGTTCAGGAAGGACGGCTATGATGCCGCCGGCTTGCACCGGCGACATCACTCGAAAAGTCAGGTGGGCTCAGCGGCCACCGCCGCCACCACCACCTCCGCCTCCGCCGCCGCCGCCGCCGGCATCGCTTAGCGACGAACTGTAGCGGGGATCGGTCTGCTTCATGTAGACGGGCGAGGTGTCGCGATGGGTTACGGTGGTGGGTTTTCTGCCCACGTTCGGCGTCTCGATCAGGAAGCCGCAACCTTCGAAAAAGGCGATGTCGCAGCCATAGGTCCGGTACTGCGCCGCGTTGGCGCTGGTCGCGGTGAACGCAGTCGCCGCAACGCACGCAACGAAAGCAACTTTCGACAATGTGAGTTTCATGGACATTCTCCAGCCTCGGTTCGGCGAGACCGGAAGGGCTCGCACACACCTTCGACGGAGGCTGATCTGACCCGGTTCGAGCCGGCGGTTTCACGCCCGCGTGAGGCGGGAGCGAGCGGGGAGGGACGTTAAGTCGCAGCGAGGTCGCGCAGCATGTAGGTCGCGCCCTCTCCGTAGGAGGCCAGTTTCGCGCGCAACGCTGTATCCGCCATCAGCGGACGAAAGCCGAGTCGTTGCCACAGCGGCCGCGTGCCGTAGACCGAGACCAGCGCGAGCGTTCCGATGCCGGATGCGCGCGCCAGCCCCGCGATGCCCGCAATATAGGTGCGCGCGACGCCTCCGCGCCGATGTGGCAGCACGGCGACATCGTGCACGTAGAGGCAGTCTGCGTCTTCGGGCAGTCGTTCGAGGAAACCATCGAGCGGCGGGATCTGGTGCTGCTTCCAGGGATGCCCGAGCCCGTAGCCGGCAATCTCATCGCCGGCGACGAGCACGCGGCATCCGTCGGGACAGAGCCGTATCTTCTCCGCGAGCACCTCGGGGCTTTCCGGAAGATCGGGATGGATGCGCGCCGCGATGGTGCTGATGGCGGGCAGGTCGGATGCGTGCGCCGGACGCCAATGCGGCTTGCTCATGTCGATCGCCGTTCCATCTCTGTTGGTTCAGTTTATTCCGCCGCATCGGCGCGCGCATCGAAAAATATCTTTGCCGCCTTTCACGGAATACGGGGCCACGCGCGGCGTCCTATCCATGCAAGCCAATCGCATGAAAGGAGATATCATGACGTCCTCGATCCGCCTCGCGCTCGCGCTCGCCATTTCGCTCGCGATCGCTCCCGCCGCCTTCGCAGCGCCGCCGACCAAGACCGGCAAGACCGACAAGGGCACCGTGCTCACCGACACCAAGGGCATGACGCTCTACACCTTCGACAAGGATGCGGATGGCAAGTCGGCCTGCAACGGTCCATGTGCCACGAATTGGCCGGTGTTGAAGGCCGAGGCGAGCGACGTCGGTGGCGACGGCTACACCATCATCACCAGGGACGACGGCTCGAAGCAGTGGGCCTACAAGGGCAAGCCGCTCTACACGTTTGCCAAGGACCAGAAGCCCGGCGACGTCACCGGCGACGGCTTCCTGAACGGCGCCTGGCATCTGGCGATGCCGTAACTCCCGGGGCGCCGACGCCCTCTGCGCCGGCCGTTGCAGACGACGGCCGGCGCACTTCCGCGCCGCTATCTCGGATATTCGAGCTGCATCGCGACGAAGTCGGCCGTGCGCTCCCCGTAGCGCGCATCGATGGCGTGCAATGTCTGCTCCAGCGCCCGCGCCGGAGGCAGGTCGACGGCGGCCTGCAGCGTCTGCTTGGCCGGCCAGCCGGCCGCGACCTTGTCCGGCAGGATGCGGAGACCGCCGCGGCTGGTCTGCGCCTCTGCCGTGGCGGCGAAGGTGAGGGCGTGCGAGCGATATGTGCGTGACCAGGCATCGGCAACCAGTGCAAGCGACACCTCATCGACATCAGGCGTCAGTGGGATGCCGAATTGGTCCCGGTTCCAGAATGCGAGCGTGTTGGCGATCGCGGTCAGCGCAAACGGGCGCGTGAACCGGAACGCCTCGCTGCGGTGGCGCGCATCCCATTCCGCAAGTCCGATGTCGCGGGCAACCGCCTCCGCCTTGGCGCGACCCGCGATGGCCTCGACCAGGGTCAGGGCCATCGGCATGGATGCGGTGATGCCGGTCGTCGTCGCGACGCCGCGGTCGACCACCAGCCTGCGGTCCGCGACATAGCGGATGTCGGAATGCTTTTGCAGATCTGGCACGGAGTACCAGTGCGTGGTGGCCTTGCGGCCGTCGAGCAGCCCGGTATTGGCGACGACCTTGGCGCCGACGCAAACGCCGATGACGATCGCGCCCTTGCTGGCCTGGCTCTTGATCCACTGCAGGGCGACGGCATCGTCCTCGCGGCTCATCGCGGGGACGATGACGTAGTCCGCGCCGTCGGGATGCGCAGCATCGAATTCGGCGATCGTGGCGTGCGGCTGCACCTTCAATGCGGGATAGAGTGCGACGGGGCCAGGCTCCGTTCCCAAGGTGAGGACGTCGGCGACATCTGCGCGCGCGAGGATGCCATATGGCATCAGATAATCGGTCGTCTCGCTCATGTCGTTGATACCGACGATGGCGATCAGGGGACGTTTGCGCTTTGGCGGCTTCAATGCCGCAAGTGTTGCCTCGGTCTCCTCTTTGGATATCGCTGGCGCGTTGCCTTGAGCCGGCGGTCGGGGCAGCAGGAACAGCCAGGTTCCGCCAATCGCCGCCAGCAATGCCACGCAGCCGACGCAGGTCCAAGCCAGAATGCGCCATGCCATGATGATGTCACCCGATCCTCGTTGCGTCATGCGGGCGAAAGCTACTCCCTGGCAACGACATCAGGAATGACGCAGATCCGGCAAAAACGGCCATGTGCAGATTGATTTGCTGGCGCGGCGGACTTCGGAGGCTATCTCAGCCCCTCATACACCATCAGTCCGCGTGCGACCTGCAATTTGCGGATGGCGCGCGGCAGGAGCTTCTCGGGCTGGTGCAGGTAACGCCAGGATGTGAGCGTGAAGGCCGACAACGGGCCGCATTCGTTGCCGAACGGCGCGAGCACGCCGGTCACGCTCACGGGGGTGTGTGGCCGGGCGTTGAAAGGGAGCAGCAGCAGTTCGAGATGCGCCTTGCTGCCGTCCTCGCGCGCTGCGGTGACGCCTGCGATCGCCCCCAGCGTCTCGTCGGCGACGATGGTGGTGATCTCCTCGATCTCGCCGCGGCTCGCATCGGTGAACAGCGCCGCGAAGCTCTGGTCCTTGAGGTCTGTTCCTGCGAGCGCGCAGACGCGCGTGCCGGCGACGCGGAACGGGAAGCCAAGGTTCGGCTCACAGGACAGCACGAAGATGTCGCCGAGCAGGCCGCGGACTGCGGCCGGGTCGATGTCGGCCCGGTCGGGGGCCCGCGCCGTACCGCGCTTCTTGTCCCAATACGCGAAGAACGCGCGGCTCGACGGATGTTTCATGACTGAACGCTCGCCCCGGGGGCGCAACCCCGCGGGACAGACCTGTCCCGCTTCAATGCACCCGCGATCCCTTCTTTTGTTGTGCAGGAGGGAATCTGCAGCGTCCATGCCGGAGCGGCGGTTTCAGCACTCTCGTGCCAGGCTTTGCGTCGTTAACGTTAAGTTAACTATGCGCTTTGTGCCGGCCGCTCGCCTGCTATGGTGACCGCGGTCGCAAGCCTCGCCGCTTTCTCCAGGTTCTCGGCGAGGCCTGTAATTAGGGCGTCAAACAGTTTGGTCACGGGCCGCGGGAGGGGTGGGGATCAGCCAATCTCTCCGGCCACCGGAAGACCGACACGGACAGGCAGGGCTTTCCCAGGGCCCTGCCTTTTCCGTCTTCGCAGCACGCTTTTGCTCAAAGCGAGGCCTCCCAGTCGAGGATTTCCTTTTGTGCACTTGCGCAGGGGCGGTCTAGGCGACTATCTCCAGACTGTCGCTCCGATCGCGCCTGAAAGCGAAGCTGCCTTGGATTCTCCGCAAGATTCGTCACCGGACCTGCCGGCCGTCATCGAGGAGGCTCCTCGCGAGCCGATCCTGACGCTGCCCCCGGCACTGACCGCCTATATCGTCCTGCTGGCGGTGATCCATCTGCGGGTGCTGCTGCCGCCGGAGTTCGAGAACTGGACCATCGACGTGTTCGGCTTCATCCCGAAGCGCTACGATTCCTCGCTGCTGAATTTGCAGATTCCGGGCGGGGCGGGTGCGAAGATCTGGACCTTCGTCACCTACTCGCTGCTGCACGCCAATCTCACCCATCTCGGCTTCAACGTGCTGTGGCTGCTGCCGTTCGGCAGCGCCCTGGCGCGGCGCTTTGGCACGGTCCGGTTCTTCGTCTTCCTGGCCGTGACGGCGGCTGCCGGCGCGCTCGCCCATCTCATCACCCATGAGCACGCGGTGGCGCCGATGATCGGCGCCTCGGCCTCAGTGTCGGGCGCGATGGCGGCGGCAATCCGCTTCGCCTTCGTCCGCGGCAGCTTCCTGTCGTTCAGTCGTTCGGACGCCGACACCGCCGCAAGGGTTCCGGCGCTGCCGCTGTCGCGTGCGCTGCGCGATGGGCGGGTGGTCGGCTTCCTCGCCGTGTGGTTCGGCGTCAACATCATCTTCGGTGTTGGCGCGATCGGGGTCGATTCTGAAACGACGAGCGTCGCCTGGCAGGCGCATATCGGCGGCTTCTTCGCCGGCCTGTTGCTGTTCGCCCTGTTCGATCCCGTGCCGCGGGCTCGAGGCAATGCTGCGGGTGCGTCATCACAGGACGTTTCAGACCGTATTTGAAGCGGCGCTTGCGGCTCCGCCCGAATTCATCCATCATTCCCCAGAAGAATGTTCCGCAAGCCGCTGGCGACGATGCTTCGCAAAGGCGCCTGAGCGTGAAACCGGCGCTGAAACTGTTAGTTGTAGACTCGAAGAACAAGTTCGGACGCGGCAAGGCGGACGGCTCCGATTCAGGGAGGCGACAATGACGGTACGTTCCATTCTCAACACCAAAGGCCATCACATCGTGAGCGTCGAGCCCGACGCCAGGCTGGCCGCCGCGATCAAGCTGCTCGGCGAGAAGAAGATCGGTGCGGTGTTGGTGATGAACCAGAGCCGGCTCGAGGGCATCCTGTCGGAGCGTGACATCGTCCGCGTGCTCGGCGAGCGCGGGGCCAGCGTGCTGGAGGCGCCGGTCTCGGAGGTCATGACCCGCAAGGTCGTGACCTGCAAGGAGACCGACACCGTCGCCGAGCTCATGGGGATGATGACGTCAGGCAAATTCCGGCATCTGCCCGTGGTCGACAACGGCAAGGTTGTGGGCCTGATTTCGATCGGCGACGTCGTCAAGCGCCGCGTCCAGGAATACGAGTCCGAGCAGGAAGCCCTGCGCGACTACATCAAAACGGCCTGATCGTCCTCACCGCTGGCCTCATTCCTGCGCTTTCGGCGCGGTGCCCTCGGGCGCCGGCGCCAGCACATGAATGGCGTCCTGGATCGAATCCAGCGCGCGCTCGGCGGCGCGGGTGCCGAAGGCAATGAGTTCGTCCGCGCGGTGGAAGTCGAACCAGCCGATCTGGCCAACCCGCGGCGTGATCAGCATGTCCGGCGGATCGCCGGCGAGACGGGCGCGGGTAATGCGGTCCTGCATGATGTTGAAGGCATCGACCATCACCGAGGAGATGCCGGGCCGTCCAGCGCCGCCGAAGAACTCGCGCTTCACCGTCCTCTCCGGCGAGAACAGCCGCGGAAAGCGCCGCTTGGCCGGCGACTCCCCGGCTACGGGCGCGGCGGTGTCCGGCATTGCGCCGTGCGAATAGATCGTCGTGGAATGGGTAAAGATGTCACTGGAAAGATTTGCTGCGATGACGATTTCGGCACCGAGTGCCCGGGCGGCCGAAACCGGGACCGGATTGACCAGCGCGCCGTCGACCAGCCAGCGGTCACCAATCAATACAGGCGCGAAGATGCCGGGCAGGGCATAGGAGGCGCGCATCCCGTCGACCACGCGGCCGCGCGTCAGCCAGATCTCGTGGCCCGTACGGACCTCGGTCGCAACAGCGGCGAACTTGATGGGAAGGTCCTCGATCAGGGTCTGGCCGCAGGCCTCCTCGAGCCGGGTTGCGAGCTTCTCGCCGCCGATCAAGCCCGAGCCATTGAGGCGGATGTCGAGATAGCCGAGGATGGTGCGCATGCCTTGCAGGCTGCGGCCCCATTCTTCCAGGGTCTCGAGCTTGCCAGCCGCATAGAGGCCGCCGACCACGGCGCCGATCGAGGTACCGACCACGACGTCAGGCACGATGCCGTTGGCGAGCAGGGTCTTGATAATGCCGATATGAGCGAAACCGCGCGCCGCGCCGCCGCCGAGCGCAAGGCCGATCACCGGCCGGCGGATGCTGCCGAGCCCTACCTTCTCGCCATTGGAGCCGTTCGCGCCTCGCCCCTTCAATCTGTCCAGCACCGAAACACTCTCCTAACGCCGAGGCCAGCCCGTGTCCTAAGACTAGGCACCGCATCTGCGCTCCGCCATACCGGGGGGCGAAGCATGGTTTATGCCGCTTTGCGGAGGGCACGGGGCAGGAGTATGGCGAGGGCGATGCCTGTGGGTAATCACGCCGCCGTCACTCGGGTTCCAGCGAACGTGCTCGGACCGTATTTCCTAGGACTTCAGAGGCTTGAATTTGCCTCGTTTTCAGTGAAAAGCAGGGACCATGACACGCGGGGGTGACGGCATCATTGGATGGCGGCGCAGCAGCAGGCTGCTGCCGGCGCTGATCGTTGCGGCGTGCCTTGTTACCGCAGGCCAAAATGTTGCGCAGGCGCAGCTTTTCTCGGATCGTCCGCCGCCGGTGCCGCCGGCATCGGTGCCCGACCCCGGCGGCGCCGTCAGCCTGGCGCCGCCCTCCGGGCCGGGCGCCGGCCCGCCAAGCCTCCCGCCGACGCTGATGCAGCCGGCGACGCCCAGCATGCCGCCGCCAGCGGTCACGACCGTGCCGCCGGCCCCCCCGCTGAACGCGGCGGTGCCCGGACAGGGCGTGCTGTCGCTGACGGCGAAATACGGCAAGGACTCCCCTGCCATTACCAGCGGCCTGGTATGGCGCGTGTTTGCCGACCGTCCCGACGAGAACGGCACCTTCAAGCTGATCCGCGAGGACCGCAGCGCCACGCCCAACATCGTGCTGCCGCCTGGCAATTACGTCGTTCACGTCGCCTTCGGCCTCGTCAGCGCGGTGCGCACCGTCAGCCTGAAGGCCGAGACCGACCGCGAATCATTCGTGCTGCCCGCCGGCGGGCTGCGGATCGAGGGCCGGGTCGGCACCAGCCGCATTCCGCAGAACCAGATCTCGTTCTCGATCTACAAGGGCAGTCAGTTCGAATCCGGCGATCGCGCCTCACTGGTGCCGAACGTCGCGGCCGGCGATGTCGTGCTAATACCCGAGGGCACCTATTACATCGTCTCGAACTACGGCGATGCCAATTCGGTAGTGCGCTCGGATATTCGCGTCCAGGCCGGCAAGCTCACGGACGTCACCATTACCCACCGCGCCGCCGTCATCACGCTCAAGCTGGTCAGCGACAAGGGCGGCGAGGCGCTCGCCAACACCGCCTGGTCGGTGCTGACCCCCGGCGGCGACGTGATCAAGGAATCCATCGGTGCGTTCCCGCGCGTCGTGCTCTCCGAAGGCGAATATCGCGCCATCGCCAAGAACGAGGGCAAGGTCTACGAGCGCGGTTTCAACGTCGTCAACGGCGTCGACGGTGAAGTCGAGGTCGTCGCTCGGTAGGGCCCGGCGCCCATGCCGGGTGCAGCCGCCGTGACGGCTGGGACGGCAATTCTCATCAGGCGCACGAAAGTGCATCCCCGGTTACCGTTTGCGGCGGTCCGCCATGAATGCCGGGTGAGCAACGGCTGTACGCCCGCATCCTTGAGCTCACCTGAAGGCTGCTGGCGTCGCCAAGTTGCCGCTCGGGCCAGCGCAAACACCGTCGGCGGGACCTTATTCCCGCATCGTGCGAGTTCGTCGCTCCGCTGCACGATACGAATTTCCGATCATCAATTTTATTCTCTTTGCACTCCGCTAGGCTATATGTCTGGCGTCCGTGTAATGGGGGCCGGAGCAGGCATGTGCGCCTGCGAGACCGGCATGGAGCAGGGGACCAGGCCGGTCGGCATGTTCGAAGTGATCCTTACAAGGCGCAAGCGGTTTGGCTGGCGATGGCAGGTGTGCGACCAGTCCGGCAAGATATTTGCCGATGGCTTCGAACGCACGCGGCCGTCCGCCAAATATCAGAGCGAGCGTGCGTTGTTCTTCCTGTTGTCGCAAGCCTACTTGCGCAACCGCTCTGCGGCGTCCAGCGAGGATTAGTAGCGGACAGCTTCGCAGCCGATTGAGCGATTCCGGGCCGGCGTCGGCGACGCGCCGGATATTGTCTCGCTCATCCCGGCAACCAGCCTCAGCTCAGATGTCGACGACCAGCTTGCCCTTCGCGGCATGATCGCGGATCAACGCATGGGCATCACCAACGCTTTCCAGCGTAAACCGCCTGGGATCGAGCCGCGGCACCAGCTTGCTGGTCTCTACGAGGCGCGTCGCCTGCATCATGATCTCCCCGTGATGCGCGCGGCCTCCGCCCGACAGCAGCGGCAGCAGGGTAAGACCCCCGAATAGGTGGCGCGGAACGATAGCGGCGAAAAGGGCATGCGTACCCCAGCCGAGCGCGCTCACCACATGGCCGAAGCGGCGCACGGCTTCGAATGAGGCGTCGAGCACCTTGCCACCGACAGTGGGGTAGACGACGTCGAAACCGACGGCTGCCGGTATGCTGCGCGACGTAGGCCTCGACGGAGTCCGGAACACGAGAGCATCGTCTTCGCATCACGGTCATAATCTCTAACGCCCACTAACCAACACCTGACTTAAAACTGTCATAATCGCCGAATGGAACCCGCGCCTGCGCGCCTTTTACATGTCGTTAAGCGCGCCTGCATTGGATGCGCCGGCAAAGTGCGTTGGGGACTGCAATGACTGCCGCGAAGAAGATGCCGGGAAAACCGGCCGCCGAAATGTTTGACGACATCCCGGTGCTTCAGCGCAAATGGCACGCGGCGCTGAAGCCCGGCGAAAGGCTGCCGCGCTACGAGGACGTGATGCTCGGCAGTCTCGGACGGCTCGCCGACCACATCGCGCTGCTCAGGAGCGACGGCGCGCTCGAGCTGTCGCGGAGCGGGCGCTATGTGCAAAAATGGCTCGGCGAGGAGCGCTGGGACATTCCAGTCGTCGAGCTTTCGCCCGATTGCGCCACGGCGTTGTCGGAAGCGGCGGCGAACGCGCTTGCGACGTTACGGCCGCACCAGGCGAGTGCGCATTGCGTGCGCGACGGAATCGTCAGGACCTACGACGTGCTGGCGCTGCCGACCTCCTCCCGCTGGGGCGCCACGCTGGTCGGTGCCTATGTCAACGAGCGCGGCGCGCAATACAATCTTCTCGACGCGATCTTTTCCTCGACCGACGACGCGGTGGTCTCCCTGGTGACGCTGCGCGATGCCGGCGGCAGTCCGCTCGATCTCCAGGTCGTCCATCACAACAAGAGTGCAAACGCGCTCCTGAAGGTCGAGAGCGGCCCCTTGCTGTGGCGGCGGATCGGCGAGGGCGGCACGCTGCTGGGCTCGCCCGAAATCATAGACTTCCTGCTCAAGACCGTTTCGGGCGACCGCGGCGAGCAGCTCGAGATCGAGAGCGAGGGACGCTACCTCCGGCTCAGCGCTACCGCCTTCGCCGACGTGGTCTCGCTGACGATCTCCGATGTCACGGCTCTGAAGCGGCGCGATGCCTCGTTCCGCCTGCTGTTCGACAACAATCCGATGCCGATGTGGGTGTTCGATGCCGAGACCAAGGCGTTCCTCAGCGTGAACGACGCCGCAGTCCAGCATTACGGCTATAGCCGCGCCACCTTCCTGCGCATGAAGCTGCACGAGATCTGGCCCGAGGACGAGTGGGACAGCCACGCCGCGGCGCTGGAGCGCGTCGGCGATGCCTATCACTCCACGCGCAACTGGCGGCACTTGCGCGCCGACGGCAGCGAGATCGAGGTGCTCACTTTCGGCCGCCGCGTCGCCTTCGACGACCGCGATGGCTACTTGGTGGCGGTGGTCGACATCACCGAAAGGCGCAAGGCGGAGGCGCGCATTGCCCACATGGCGCACCATGACGGGCTCACCGACCTGCCGAACCGCGAGCATTTCCAGGAGCGCCTGAAACAGGCGCTCGATCAGGCGGAGGGAAAAAGGGTCGGCGTGCTCTACATCGATCTCGACCTGTTCAAGAACATCAACGATTCCTTCGGCCATCCGGTGGGTGACCGCCTGTTGAAGCAGGTCGCCGAGCGCCTGACCACCGCCGTGCGCGGCGCCAATCTCGCGGCGCGGCTCGGTGGTGACGAATTCGCCGTGATCCTGGCCGCCGACGTCTCGCCAAACGAGGCCAGCGCCTGCGCGTCCTTGCTGATCGACATGGTGAAGACGCCTTACGATATCGACGGACAGGAGATGGTGATCGGCGCCAGCATCGGCATCGCGCTGTCGCCGGGCGATGGCACCACGCCGGAAGAGTTGATGCGCAATGCCGACATGGCGCTATACCGGGCGAAATCCGACGGCGGTGGCGTGCACCACTTCTTCGAGCGCGAGATGGATCTTCAGGCGCAGAGGCGCCGCGATATGGAGCTCGATCTGCGCCGTGCATTCGCCAATGGCGAGTTCGAGCTGCACTACCAGCCGCTGGTGTCGATCGCCTCCGACCGCATCTCCGGATTCGAGGCGCTGCTGCGTTGGCGTCATCCGGACAAGGGCATGATCTCGCCGGCTGAGTTCATCCCCGTTGCCGAGGACATCGGCCTCATCATCCAGCTCGGGGAGTGGGTGCTGCGCGAAGCCTGCGCCGAGGCCGTCAAGTGGCCTGCCGACGTCAAGGTCGCTGTCAATCTGTCGCCGGCGCAGTTCCGCAGCCGCAACCTGGTTCAGGTCGTGATTTCCGCCTTGGCGCAGTCCGGCCTGTCGCCGAAGCGGCTCGAACTCGAAATCACCGAGTCGATCTTCCTGGCCGAGACCGATGCCAATCTCGCGATCCTGCACCAGCTGCGCGAGCTCGGCGTCGGCATCTCCATGGATGATTTCGGCACCGGCTACTCAAGCCTGAGCTATCTCCGAAGCTTTCCCTTCGACAAGATCAAGATCGACCGCTCCTTCATCAAGGATCTGGCGCAGCGGCCCGACTGCGGCGCGATCGTGCGCGCGATCTCCGGGCTCGGCCGCAGTCTCAACATCACCACGACGGCCGAGGGCGTGGAGACCGAGGATCAGCTCGACTGGCTGCGCGCCGAAGGCTGCAACGAGGTGCAGGGGTTCCTGTTCAGCGCGGCCCGGCCTGCGACCGACATCGCGAAGCTACTGGCTGATTTCGGTCAGCGCACCTCACGGGCGGCGTAGTGGGGGCGGGTAGCAATCGTAGACCAGCGCCTTGAACGCGGGAGTGATGCGGCCGCGCTCGTTCTGGGTCTGCTGCATCATCAGGTAGACCATGTCGAGCTTGGGATCGACGCCGAAATAGGTGCCGCTGCCTGAGTCCCATTTCAGCTCGCCGAGCGAGCCGGGCGGCGGCGGTTTGGCGTTGCCGGGATCGGTCCGCACGGCGAGGCCATAGCCATAGCCGAAACCGTCCCCGGGGAAGTAGAAATAGTCGCGTCCGACGCCGGAGCCCGGCCCGATGTGATCGGTCGTCATCGCCTTGAACGCGGCCGGGCTGAGATAGCGCCTGCCCGCGAAGGCGCCGCCGTTGAGCAGCATCTGTGAGAAGCGCTGATAGTCGGTGATGGTCGAGAGCAGGCCGCCGCCTCCGGATTGCCAGTCGGGATGGTCGAGGCGTTCGCGCTCGCCGGCGAGCAGGATGTAATCGTTCGGCAGCGGACGCGCCATCCGCGCCAGCTCATCCTCGGTTGCGAGCACGAACTTGGTGCTGTTCATGCCCAGCGGGTCGAAGATGCGTTGTTTCAGAAACTGATAAAGCGTCTGGCCCGAGATGATCTCAATGACGCGGCCGAGCACGTCGGTCGAATGGCCGTAGCGCCACAGCGTTCCCGGCTGCCGCGCCAGCGGCAGCTTGGCGATTCGATCGGCGAATACCCGGTTGTCGAGGGGATTTTCGAAGATGTCGGCCGTCTTGTAGGCCTGCTCGATCCATTCGGCTCCGATATAATCGTAGGTGATGCCCGAAGTATGCCGAAGCAGATCCTCGATGGTGACGGGACGGACCAGGGGGACGAGGCCAAGCTTCAGCTTGCCGTCCGGCTCGGTGAGCTCGAGACCCACCTTGGTGTCGGCAAAGAGCGGGATGTATTTCGAGACGGGGTCGGTGAGCGCAAGCTTGCCCTCGTCGATCAACATCATCGCGCCGAGGCACGTGATCGGCTTGGTCATGGAGTGGATGGCGAAGATCGTGTCCGGCGTCATGGCGAGGCCGGTCCTGGTGTCGCGCACGCCGAAGCTCTTCAGATAGACCGGCTCGCCGTGCTGCTGGATCAGGATCACCGCGCCGGGGAGTCGGCCGCTTCCCACCTCGTTGTCGAAATACGCGGTGATGCGGTCGAGCCCTTCGGGCGAGGGGGCGGGACTATCGACAGCGCGGCTTGGCGCGATCGAGCCGGCGAGCATCGCGGCCCCGACAAGAAATTCACGCCGTCGCATCCGGGCTTCCTCCCACGCCGGGATCAAAGCCGCACAACTTTTCGGGCGTCAACAAGCCCTAGACTAAAACCGCGTCACAATTTCGGAAAGGAACGGTCGCGGTCGGTCCTCGCTCGGTTTCGTCGGCGTGCCGATATGGACGAGGCCGGCGAGCTTCTCGTCAGGCTTGAGGCCGAGCCCATCAAGCACGTCGCGATCGAAGGCGAACCAGCCGGTCAGCCAGCATGCGCCGTAGCCGAGCGCGCTGGCGGCCGTGACGATGTTCATGGCGCTGGCACCCGCCGACAATTCCTGTTCGAACGCCGGCACCTTCGGATGCGGCTTGGTGAAGCTCACGATGCCGATGACGAGCGGCGCGTCCATGAGCCGCTTGCGCTCGGTCTCGATGTCGGCCTCCGGCGCGCCCGGGTTCTTTCGCGCAAAGACCCTTGCGATCACCTCGCCGGCGCGCTGGCGGGCGTCGCCCTCGAAGACGATGAAGCGCCAGGGCGCGAGCTTGCCGTGGTCGGGTACGCGCGCGCCGATGGTGAGGATCGTCTCGAGCTCGGCCGGCGAGGGACCGGGCCCGGTCATTTCGCGCGGCTTGACGGAGCGGCGGGTCTTCAGGAGTTCGATGGCGTCGGGCACTGCGATATCCTCTTCGGCTGGTCGTCGGGCGTGCCACTCCGAGATAAGCACGCACGCCCGCAACCGGAAGCGAATTTAGATGGGTTTCAAGGATCAGACGCCGCCGCGTGCCCGCCGGACATCCGGCGGGGTCGCCTCGTCCACAAGGGCGGCGATCGCCTCGGCCGTCGTCATCACCTTCTGGCCGTCGCTGCCGAGGCGGCGGACCGAGACCGAGTGCGTCTCGGCTTCCTTCTTTCCGACCACGAGCAGCGCCGGGATCTTGGCCAGCGAGTGTTCGCGGACCTTGTAGTTGATCTTTTCATTGCGCAGGTCGATCTCGACCCGGAGCCCGGCGCGCCGTGCCTGCTCCATCACCACCTTGGCGTACTCGTCGCCTTCCGAGGTGATGGTCGTGACCACCGCCTGCACCGGCGAGAGCCAGAGCGGGAAGTTGCCGGCATAGTGCTCGATCAGGATGCCGATATAGCGTTCCATCGAGCCGCAGATCGCCCGGTGCACCATCACCGGCGGCTTCTTGCCGCCGTCATGGTCGATGTAGAAGGCGCCGAACCGCTCCGGCAGGTTGAAGTCGACCTGCGTGGTGCCGCACTGCCAGTCGCGACCGATGGCATCGCGCAGCACATATTCGAACTTGGGCCCGTAGAAGGCGCCTTCGCCGGGATTGATCTCGGTCTTGATGTGATTGTTCTGCGACTGGATCTCGCGCAGCACGGTAGCCATCACGCGCTCGGCGTGATCCCACATCGCATCGGTGCCGACGCGCTTCTCCGGCCGGGTCGAGAGCTTCACCGTGAGATCGCCGGTGAAGCCGAAATCCGCGTAGGTCGACAGGATCAGGTCGTTGATCTTCAGGCACTCTTCGGCGAGCTGATCCTCCGTGCAGAAGATATGCGCATCGTCCTGGGTGAAGCCGCGCACGCGCATCAGGCCGTGCATGGCGCCGGAAGGCTCGTAGCGATGCACCACTCCGAACTCGGCGAGGCGCAGCGGCAGGTCGCGATAGCTCTTCAGGCCGTGCTTGAAGATCTGGACGTGACCCGGGCAGTTCATCGGCTTGAGCGCAAACCAGCGTTTGTCCTCGGCTTCGTCGCCGGCCGATTGCGCCGCGAACATGTTCTCGCGGTACCAGCCCCAATGGCCCGAGGTCTCCCACAGCACCTTGTCGAGGATCTGCGGCGCGTTGACCTCGTTGTAGTCGCCGGTCAGGCGGCGACGCATATAGGCGATCAACTGCTGGAAGACGGTCCAGCCCTTCGGATGCCAGAACACGACGCCCGGACCTTCCTCCTGGAAGTGGAAGAGGTCGAGCTCGCGTCCGAGCTTGCGATGGTCGCGCTTTTCGGCTTCCTCGATCTGCTTGAGGTAAGCGTCGAGATCCTCCTGCTTGGCGAAAGCCGTGCCGTAGATGCGGGTCAGCATCGGATTGTTGGAATCGCCGCGCCAATAGGCGCCGGCGACCTTCATCAGCTTGAAGGCATTTCCGACCTTGCCGGTCGAGGTCATGTGCGGGCCGCGGCACAGGTCGAACCAGTCGCCCTGGTAGTAGATCTTGATCGGCTCGCTGCCGGGAATGGCATCGACCAGTTCGACCTTGAATGCCTCGCCCTTGTCGCGGAACACCTGCTTGGTTTTTTCGCGATCCCAGACCTCTTTCGTGAAGGGCTTGTCGCGCGCGATGATCTCGCGCATCTTCTTCTCGATGGCTGCGAAGTCTTCTGGCGTGAACGGCTCGTTCCGGAAGAAGTCGTAGTAGAAGCCGTTCTCGATCACGGGACCGATGGTGACCTGAGTGCCCGGCCACAGCGTCTGCACGGCTTCCGCCAGCACGTGCGCACAGTCGTGGCGGATCAATTCGAGCGCGCGCGGATCGTCGCGATTGACGAGTTCGATCTTGGCGTCGGTCTCGATCGGATCGTTGAGATCGGCGAGCGCGCCGTCGAGCGCCATCGCAACCGTGCGCTTGGCCAGCGACGGCGAGATGCCCTTGGCGATATCGAGGCCCGTGATGCCCTTGTCGAACTGGCGTTGGGCGCCGTCGGGGAAGGTGAGGGTGACCTTGGGAGCGGGAGTCACGGGTTTCAGATTGGAGAGACTGTACTGGAAGCCGGACTCGGATTTGGGCTGGTCGGTCATTGCTTTTCTCCTGAGGCTCACTCCTGCGAACGAGCGCAGGTAAGCGGGAACGAGCGATATATCAGGCGATTCGGCCCGCGCAATCCGGCAATTCCAAGAAAGTGACGGCCAAAACCCGGGACCTTGCACCAACTATTTCGGACAACGCCCTTCAATTGGCGGCAAGCCTGATGTACATGCATTTGCATGGAAAGAGCCCCCGCAGCCGGACGTTTCGCCCCGACCGCCCTGATGCTCGGCAATCTCGTCACCGGCTGCTCCGTGCTGGCGCCGGCAGGCATGCTGCCGGAATTGGCGACGGGACTGGAGGTCAGCATCCATGCGGCTGGACTCCTGATCACGTTCGGAGCGGTGACGCTGTGCATCGGATCGCCGCTGACGGCCTGGCTCACCAGCCGCATCGAACGGCGGACGCTGCTCGCAACAACGCTTGCGGTGCTTGCCTTCGGCAATCTCGCTTCGGCCTTCGCCCCCCACTACGCCAGCCTCCTTATCATCCGCCTCGCGATGCTCGCGGTCGGCGCGCTCTACACGCCGCAGGCCGCCGGCACGGCAGCGCTGATCGTGCCGGCCGAGCGGCGTGGCAGCACCATTGCGTACATTTTCCTCGGCTGGTCGCTGGCTGCCGCCCTTGGTTTGCCGCTGATCACCTTCATCGCCAGCCGCTATGGCTGGCGAGCGGCCTATGGTGGCATCGGCGCGCTCGGCTGCATCAGCTTGCTGCTGTTGCTGCTGCGTCTTCCGGCGGGCCTGAAGGGTGCACCGGTCGATCTGAAGACGTGGGCCGCAGTCGGGCGGAGCAGGACGATCTTGCTTCTGCTCGCGATCACGATGCTGCAGATGTCGGGGCAGTTCGTCGTGTTCACCTACATGGGCCCGTTGCTCAACAAGCTCACTGGAGCCGGTGCCGATGCGATCGGCATGGTGTTTGCGCTTTACGGTGTCTGCGGATTCCTTGGCGTCGTCTTCGCCACCCGCATCGTCGACACCTCGGGGCCTTATCGCACCTCGTTGCTGTTCACCTGGCTGCTGCTTGCCGGGATCGCGGGCTGGGCGGTGAGCGCAGGCTCGCTCGTCTTGATGGCAGTCGCGGTCGCGACCTGGGGACTTGGCTTCGCTTCCACCAATTCGATGCAGCAGGTGCGACTGGTCGCAGCGGCGCCGCCGCTGGCATCGGCGACCGTCGCGCTCAATACCTCGGTCCTCTATATCGGCCAGGCGGTCGGCTCCGCCGTTGGTGGCCTGCTGTTTGCCCGCGAGCTCCTGCACACACTCGGCTTCGTCGCCGTCGGTTTCGTCGTGCTGGCGCTGATCCTGGTGGTCCTGACCCGGCCCGGTCCGGTAGCTGCCACGTCCTGACACTCGCGCATGGTGTGCGCAAGGCGCTTGGCAAACCGCGCGCGAGGGCGCTAGAACGCCGGTCATGGGGACCAAAGAGAGTTGACTGAGATGAGGATGATTCTGGCGGTTGCCGCGGTGCTCTATTCAGCCTCCGCATTTGCGCAAGCCGACAAGCCACCGATGGTCGGAGACAAGCCGCTGGTGCAGGTCAAGCCCAAAGAGGCCGCGGCCAAGCCTGCCGCGGCACCGAAGGGCAAGCCGCAGTCGATCGCCGTCCGGCTCCAGGCCTGTCTCGAGATCGACGACGGCACCAAGGATCGCCTCAACTGCTACGACGCCGTGATCCCGCCGGCGCCGAAACCGAAGCCCGCGAAGGCCAAGGGCTACGCCGATTGCCGGTTCTTCAAGGAAGAGGACGAGCGGCTTGCCTGCTTCAACGGCTTTGCCGAGAGCATTCCGAAGCTGCCCAAGAACTGATGTTCGCGAGCCCAAGCGCGATGCGCTCCAAGGCTCGCCCTGATCGAGGTGGGCAAGAGCGCCTAACGGCCCGCTGCGGATGGATTGGTTGAGGCTACTCGCGCAAGCGCGAGCGAGGGCGTGGCCGACATCTTCACCAGCACGTCCTTGAGCGGATCCTGCGTCCAGGCCCGCGTCACGTAGTCGCGATGGGTGATGCCTTCGCCGGTCTCGACGAATACCACACTGCCGGGTTGTAACGGCCCATCCATGTCCTCGGACACGCTGATGCCTTTCTGCCGCAGCATGCTCATGAGCTCGCGGTCGCGCCGTGCCGTGTGGCGAGTATAGGAGCTGACGAAGAAACCGGAGCGGTGGCTCTCGATCCAGGAGGCGAATTTGTCCAGCTCGCCGTAGACGGCGTCGAGCAGCACGACGCCGCGCACGCGGTCGCTGATGCCGCCGACCTGCAGGCTCCAGGCCGTCGGCAGAAAGCCGCCGCTGTAGCCGACGATCACGATCGGCATGTTGGCGAAGGCACGCGCACCGTTGGGGTCGCCGGTGATGCGGGCGAGATGCTCGGCCGATTCCGCCATGAAGCGTTTGAAGCCGCCCGGCTGCCAGAACTTGCCGGCGCTGGAATCGGCGGCGTCCACCGCCATCTGCGGAGCGAGAAGCACGGCGTTGGCGCCGGAATCGGTGATCTGCTTGGGCACCAGCTGGCGGTTGCGCACGTCCCGCTCCAGCGTGGCGCCGTTGCCATGGAAGAACACCACGATCACACCCGGCTTACGCACGTCGAAATGCTCGGGCACGTGCACCAGCACGCGGTTGTCGTTGTAAGTCTCGTCCTGCCAGTAGACGCGCCCGGAATAGCTGCGGTGGCCGCGGCGGTCGCCCTTGGAAATGTTGAGGAAGGGCGCGTCCGAGGCGGGATTGTTGCCGAAATAGGGAAATGCCGACGACTTCATGCTGACGAGCGTCGTCAGGTCCTCGCGCGGCGGACGCTTGTAGGGGACCTGCGGTTCGAGAGAAGCCACCTTGTAGGACGCTTGCTCCCGCGGTTGTTGCTGGACAGCGCGCTTGGGCGAGAAATCCGACATCTGCCGCTGCAGGAAACTCTCGCTCGCCGAGGGAAAGCGCTCTTTGAATTGCGGGGCCGGAGAGCGGTCCTCGAACGTGTCGCCGCTTGCCATTCGTGAATTGGAGGTCTGCGAATTGGTTTTCGCGACGACCTGGACATTTGCCTGCGAATGCGCGGCCAGCGCTGTCGGATCGGGCGCCTTGCCGCAGTGCCCCAGCGCCAGCGACAATGGCAGCAAGGCTGAGATCAGGCCGACTTGGAGCGCGCGACCGTGCCGACCGGATCGTGTCCGGTCGGCACGAAAGTCAGCTCTCAGTGTCGAAACGGCCCCGAACATCCACCCATGACCCCAAGCCACGACATCAAGTCCGTCGGCGCATCTTGAGACAATTGAGCCGACTGGCATTTAGGCGACGTTAAGCGTCCCGAGAATTCCCCACATCCGGAACGCTCAAGCTGACCATGAGATCGTGTCCTGATTGTGGGGACGGGGAGCAGGATGCATCTGGCGGAGCCGGCCTCATCGTCCGAAGGCGCACGCAAGCGGTGTCTTAATACCCGACTGCCTTCGCCTCATTTAGCCCTTGTTAACCCTGCTTGAATTGACTGGACCAATCTGCACGACCGGCCCACGAGGCGAGAGGCCTGAGGTTAGGACTCCGATGACGGCATCAGATGCGGGAACCGCAGCCTGGACGGGCCGGCTGACCGGGAGCGGGGCCGGAGTCTCCGTTCCGGTTGCAACCGCAATCGTTGTGGCCGACATGATCGGGGTTGGCGTCTTCACCAGCCTTGGCTTCCAGGTCAAGGACATCCCGTCGGGCTTCTCGATCCTGCTGCTGTGGACGGTCGGCGGCATCGTCGCGCTGTGCGGGGTGTTTGCGTACAGCGAGCTGGGCGCGATGTTTCCGCGCTCGAGCGGCGAGTACAATTTCCTTGGCCGTGCCTATCATCCGGCCTTCGGCTTTCTCGCCGGCTGGGTGTCGGCGACGGTCGGCTTCGCGGCTCCGGTCGCCCTCGCCGCGATGGCGTTTGGCGAATACGCCAAATCGGTCGTGCCCGATCTGCCGCCGATCCCGCTTGCCATAGGCGTGGTGTGGCTGGTCTCGCTCGTGCAACTGACCGGCGTCAAGCACTCCGCGACGTTCCAGCTGATCTCGACCATCCTCAAGGTCGTGCTGATTGTCGCCTTCCTCGTGGCCGGCTTCATCATCGGCGTGCCGCAGCCGATCGCCTTCACGCCGCAGCCGGGCGACCTCGCCCACATCGTCAGTGCGCCCTTCGCGATCGGCCTTGTCTTCGTGATGTACTCGTTCTCAGGCTGGAATGCCGCGACCTACATCATCGGCGAGATGAACACGCCGCAGCAGAGCCTGCCGCGTGCGCTGCTTGCGGGCACGGTCATCGTGCTCGTGCTGTATGTCGCGCTGAACGCGGTGTTTCTCTATTCCACGCCGGTCGGCGCGCTTGCCGGGCAGCTCGACGTCGCGAGCGTCGCCGGCAGCGCCATTTTCGGCAGCCTCGGCGGCCGGATCGTCGGCGCGATGATCTGCTTCGGTCTGATCTCCTCGATCAGCGCGATGATGTGGATCGGCCCGCGCGTGATGATGACGATGGGCGAGGACATACCGGCTCTGCGCGCATTCTCGCGCAAATCAGTGAGCGGTGCACCGGCCTACGCCATCCTGTTTCAGCTTGCGGTCGCGACCTTGCTGCTGTTCACGCGCAGCTTCGAGGCCGTGCTCGACTTTATCCAGTTCGCGCTGTTGTTCTGCTCGTTCTTCACGGTTGCCGGCGTCATCAAGCTCCGCATCACCGATCCCGATTTGCCGCGGCCCTACCGGGCCTGGGGATACCCGTTTACGCCGTTCGTTTTCCTGCTCGTGACCGCGTTCATGATGTACTACCTTTTGACCGAGCGGCCGGTGCAGTCGCTCTCGGGGATGCTCGTGATGCTCTCGGGCCTGTTGATCTATGCCGTTTTCCGCAGGCGGCCGGTCGCCGCTGCCGCTTCACCACATCGCGAATAGACATGGTCGAACTCTTGAGAATTGCGGCGGTCGCTTTCGCCTTCTTCGCCGCGGCAGCTTCGTCCGCGCACGCCGCCGAGGTCACTTTCGACGACACCGCGCGCTTCCTTGCGGGCATGCAGCCGTCGGCCGACTCGCCGCTGGTGCCGCTCACGAAGGATCCAGGCTGGCAGCGTCACGCAAAATTCTTCGATGGCGCATTCGCGCAGCTCGAGCAGCGCCAGCTCTCGAAGATACGCAATTGGGCCGATGTCAATCTCGCCGCGCCCCGGCCGACCATGTTCTACATGTTCAGCGGCCCGGATTTCCTCTACGCCGACGCGTTCTACTCCAAAGCGAGCACCTATGTGCTCGGCGCCCTGGAGCCGATTGGCGCCGTGCCCGACCTCACGCGCCTGTCGCGCGGTTCGATCGGAGCCGCGCTCTACAACGTCGAGCGCTCCCTCGGCTCCATCCTGAGCTTCTCCTTCTTCATCACCAAGCAGATGAAGGTCGACCTGAGTGCCAACCAGGTCAACGGCACCTTGCCGATCCTCTATGTCTTCCTTGCGCGCTCCGGCAAGACCATCCGCAATGTCGAGATGGTCGCGCTCGACGACAAGGGCGGGCTGCATGTCGGCGACGACAATCCGGGACGTAGTGCGACGCGCGGCGTCCGGATCACCTTTGCGGGCAGCGATGGGGAAACGCGCACGCTGTACTATTTTTCGACCGACCTCTCCAATTCTGGCGCACGCGCCGCAGGGTTCCTGAAGTTCTGCGAGACGCTCGGGCCCGGCAACAGCCTGCTCAAAAGCGCGTCCTATCTGCTGCACTCCGGCAACTTCACCGTCGTTCGCGACTGGCTGCTCGCCAACAGCGCCACGATCATCCAGGACGATTCCGGGATTCCGCTCGCGAATTACAGTGCGCGGCAGTGGCGGTTCTTCCCATTCGGCCGCTATCTCGGCCCCATCGACGAATTCCCCGGCCGCTACCAGGAGCGCTACGCCCAGTTGTTCACGCGCGCTCAGCCGATCGACTTCGGAGTCGGCTATCGCTGGCGGATGCACGAGTCGAATTTGCTGCTGGCGGTGAAGGTGCCGGGCAGCGAGACCGCGCCGGCTGCGGAGACCACTTCCACCGCCGAGCCGGCGCCGAAGCCGCCCCGCCCGAAGCGGCTGCGGCCACCGGAATCCATCCCGCCGTCACAGGGACGCTTCAATTGGTTCCGATAGCTACCAGTGCACACTCTGGCTCGGCACGATAAACGTCGTCGTGCTGGGCGGCGTCGCAAGACTGTCCGCCAAATACCAGCTTGAGGCGACGACGAGAGCGAGCAGTGCGACAATGGCGAGCAGGTCCATGGCTCTGGGATCGTGTCGCCGATGACTGAGGTGCGGACCGAGCCTGAAATGGAAAGGGGGGCTGATTTTCCAGCGCATCGTTGTTTCCTCCCGTGGGAGCATCGAAACAACGCGAGCGGAAAGTTCCTGTTCCGATCGCGGCGCAAGGAGCACCGCAGCCAAGGTCAAGATGCATTGACCCCGCGCCAGCGGCCGTAGCGCCAGGGCAGATACCACCGAGCGCCCTTCGGCGCGGTGAGGGGGACGTTGTCGATACCTGATGTGCCGAAGGGATTGCAGCGCAGCAGGCGAGCGAGCGTCATCCATCCTCCGGCCCACAAGCCGAACCGCTCGATCGCTTCATCGCCGTAAACGGAGCAGGTCGGCAGGTGCCGGCAGTTGTAGCCCACCAGGGGCGACAGCGTATGGCGATACAGCCAAATCAGCGCACGGCCGAATCTGCGCGGCAGCCGGAGCGCACTCTCAATTGAACAATGCTCGCGGGCTGAGTGCTTCATGTGCGCTTTGCTGCGACCTTGAGCGAGGTGTTGCACGGTTCCGGCGCAGGGAACTGGTAAGCTGCTGTTTATGCGCCATATTCTGCCTGCTTTTAGGGAGCAGTGCAGCAAGTATCTATGGACGATCTGTATTCCCCCGGATACCATTTTTGTGACGTCCATGTGTAAACTGATCGGACGCAAAACGGGGCTGACCTGAATCGCCTTGGGGCTTGGGGAAGGGACCAGTTTGAAACTTCTGACGTCGCTCAATTTTCGCGGCTGGTTGCTGGTAGGAGCCGCCGTTTGTGGTGTCGCGCTGTCGGGCGCCGTCGCGACATTCGGGTCGTCGGCGCGAGCGGGTAGTGCGCTCGAGGAGCGCAAGCTGCCGATGAAGTTCAACTGGGTCGCCTGCGAACCGAACTGCCGCGGCTGGATCAGCGCAGTCGGCATCATCACTGCCGATACCCCCAGGGAATTCGAAGAGTTTTCGCGCGGGCGCCAGCTCGGCGGCGCCACCGTGGTGCTCGATTCCAGCGGCGGTTCCGTAAATGATGCGATCACGCTTGGGCGCCGCTTCCGAAACCTCGGACTGTCGACCACGGTCGGCGTGAGCCTTCGCGGCGGGCCGTCGACTCGCCCGGCTGTCGCGCCAGAGGCCTATTGCGAATCGATGTGCGTGTTCCTGTTGTTGGCCGGCAAGAAACGATACGTGCCGGCGGCCGCACATGTCCGGGTCCACCAGATCTGGATGGGCGACCGCGCCGATGATGCCAAGGCTGCGAGCTACAGCGCGCAGGATCTGATGATCGTGGAGCGCGACATCGGTCGCCTTGCCAAATACACATTCGACATGGGCGGCACCGGCGATCTGCTGTCGCTTGCGCTCAGTGTCCCGCCCTGGGAAGACCTGCACGAGCTCGATGCTGGTGAGCTCAAGCTAGCCAATCTGGTCACAACCGATCTCGTGGCTGACGTGCTCCCGCATATGGACATTTCCGCGCCGGCAATGGCGGGGCTTGCGCCAAAGACGCAAGCCAGATTCGCCACGGAACAGGAGCCGTCCAAATCGACCAAGACGGCGGAGGCCGTCGTGCCGACGGGCGGCGTGGCGGCGCCGGCACCGGAGAAGTAAGCTCTTCAACAATATCGGCCGTGATTCCGGCGCGGAGCGCGGGCAGTGGCGCGCCAGCGCCCACCTGAGAACGCGCCCCGTGATCTTCGCACCAGGCGTCGTGCGGCGCCTAAAATAAAGGAGCGGTCAGCCCTGCGCCGCGGCCGGCTGCTTGGCCTTGGCTCTGGCCTCGATCTGGCCGATCGCATCGACCACGGCATCGAAGGTTAGCAGCGTCGAGGCATGGCGCGCTTTGTAGTCGCGGACGGGTTCGAGGAACTTGATCTCCTCCCATTTGCCTTCAGGAGGCGCGCCGTTCTCCTTCAGCATCTTGCGAACAGTTTCCCGTAACTCGCGGAGTTCGCTCGCAGTCGAGCCGACCACGTGACTTGCCATGATGGATGAAGACGCCTGGCCCAGGGCGCACGCCTTTACGTCATGGGCGAAGTCGGTGACCGTGTCGCCGTTCATCTTGAGATCGACCTTCACGGTCGAGCCGCACAGCTTGGAGTGGGCCGTGGCGGAAGCATCGGGGTCCGAAAGCCGCCCGAGGCGCGGAATATTCCCGGCCAGCTCAATGATCCGCTTGTTATAAATGTCGTTCAGCATGTGACGGAGTCCAACACTGCGGCGCCGGATCGGCCTTGGCGGGCGCCACCCAGGAGCCTATATAGGGATGGAACTGGCGGAAAAATAGTCCCGTGCTGCGGCGGTGTGATCCAGAGCGTTGGCTCCGACGTAATGATTTGCGGACTTTCGCCGAAACTGTTCTCTTCAGGCGTCCGGCGGCTTTCCCGCCCCGTCTGCCGGTGACACTCCGGCCGCGAGGCCGTCGAACGGAGTCGATATGGACGCTGCAATCAAATCCATCCGCCCCAACAAGCCCTCCGACCGGCAGCCCGAGAGCCGCCCGGCGGAGCTGGACCCCGCCGAGTTCCTCGCGGCCGCCGTCCGCGCCGATCAGCCGCGCCCGGCTCGTGCCGAGGCGGAAGCCGCGGTCAAGACGCTGCTCGCCTATATCGGCGAGAATACCGAGCGCGAGGGCCTGCTCGACACGCCGCGCCGCGTGGTGGAGGCTTTCGACGAGCTCTATCAGGGCTACCACCAGTGCCCGGCCGAGGTACTCGACCGCACCTTCGGCGAGACAGCGGGCTATGACGATTTCGTGCTGGTGCGCGACATCGAGTTCACCTCGCAGTGCGAGCATCACATGATGCCGTTCTACGGCAAGGCGCACATCGCCTATACGCCGGTGGAGCGCGTCGTCGGCCTGTCCAAGCTTGCCCGTCTCACCGACATCTTCGCCCGCCGCCTCCAGACCCAGGAGCACCTGACGGCGCAGATCGCGGCGGCCATCGACGAGGTCCTCAAACCCCGCGGCGTTGCCGTGCTGATCGAGGCCGAGCATACCTGCATGTCGGTGCGCGGCGTTGCCAAGCATGGCGCCTCCACCTTCACCAGCCGCTTCACCGGCATGTTCCGCGACAATCCGGCGGAGCAGGCCCGTTTCCTGTCCCTGGTGCGAGGCACGCGCTGACCTCGCGAAAAGATCGGCGACGTCGTCGTGTCCGCTCACTCCCATGAGATCGAGGAAGGTCTTGCCTTCCTGCCCAAGTTCGACGCCGCAGGCCTTGTGACCTGTGTCGCGACCGACGCCGTTACTGGCGATGTGCTCATGGTCGCGCACATGAACGAGGAGGCGCTGCGCAAGACCGTTGCCACCGGCGAGGCCTGGTACTTCAGCCGCTCGCGCAATGCCTTGTGGCGAAAAGGTGAGACCTCCGGTCAGACCCAACGCGTGATCGAGATGCGCACCGATTGCGACCAGGACGCGGTCTGGATCCGCGTCGAGCAGATCGGCGCCGCCTGCCACACCGGCCGGAGGTCGTGCTTCTACCGCAAGGTCGAGGCCGAGGGCGGCGGAGCGAAGCTGGTCTTCGCCGACGCCGAGCGGCTGTTCGATCCGAGCGAGATCTACAAGAAATGACTTCCGTCATTCCGGACGGCTCGAAGTGCCGATCCGGAATCTCGAAATTCCGGGTTCGCACCTGCGGTGCGCCCCGGAATGACGGACATGGCTAAGTTAACTCCGCATTAACCATACCTGTCTCACGGTGAGACGACACGGGCGCCGAATTGCCGGCGCCGCGGAACGCCGCACGGGGCGGGTACTTCATCATGTCGGTCGACAATTCCAGTGCGACGCACACGGCCGGTCTCGACCCCTCGCGCGCGCGGGTCGCCGGTGCGATCAAGCAGGCCTCGAACATCTCCGGCGTCAGCTTCCAGTACATGCTGACCACCGCCAAGATGGAATCGGACTTCAATCCGACGGCTGCTGCCACCACCTCGTCCGCCCAGGGGCTCTACCAGTTCATCGACCAGACATGGCTAGGCACCGTCAAAGAGGCGGGCGCCCAGCTCGGCTACGGCAGCTACGCCGACGCCATCACCAGGACGCCGTCGGGTACCTACACCGTCGATGATCCCGTGAAGAAGCGGTCGATCATGAAGCTGCGCGATGATCCGGAGGCGGCATCGAGCATGGCCGCGGCGCTGACGCAGTCGAACAGCTTCAAGCTCACCGGCCTCCTCGGCCGCAGGCCCAGCGACAGCGAGCTCTACATGGCCCATTTCATGGGCGTCGGCGGAGCCGCAAAACTCATCGCCAATGCCGAGGACAATCCGCAAGCCGTCGGCGCGAGGCTGTTTCCCAATGCGGCTGCCGCAAACCGATCGATCTTCTACGCGAAAGATGGCCGCGCCCGCAGCGTCTCCGAGGTCTATTCGGTGCTCGACGCGCGCTACGCCAGCGCGGCCAACTCGAAAGTGACCCGCAGCGCGATGGCGATGTATGGCGGCACGCCGTCTACCACTGAGGTGGCGAGCGCAAGCGGCGTGCTGCCGAGCGCACCCGTGATCGACAATGCCGCATATCTTCAGACGTTTCCGAACACGCGTGCGGTGACGCCCGTCAGCGCGACGACGTCGAAAACGCTTGCCGAGAATGCTCCAAGCACTCCGGTGTTTCGTTCGATCTATCAGCCCGGCGATGCGACGCAGCCGGTCTCCGCGACGGTGCAGAAATTATGGGGCAACAACGCCTCGCTCACGTCAATTGCCTCGGCAACGCCGGACGTTCGGCCGCCGCAGCCGCTCGACCTCTTCAGCGATCGCAGCGGCACGTTCTCGAGTTAACGCCACTCTCGTGTCTGCGGGGGCATCGCCTGAGGGGGCGCTGCGATACGTCCGGCACGCAGCCCAGGCGCCCTTGTCCTTAATAAATCATCAATAATACCAGCCAGTTATGGTGAACGCTTTGTTAAGCGTCGTGGTTTATTTTGTGTTGCAGGTGGCGAGAGGTCACCATTTCGTTTGTTGTGTAAGCCGGAAACAGGATGATTGTTCGGCAGTTCATCAATTGGATCAAGACGGCGCCAGCCGGCGAGCGGGCCGAGGCAACGCGGGCACTGGCCCGGGCCTGGCTGATCTCGGACCTTTCTGCAGACGACCGTATCGCCGCCGAAGGCGCGCTTCTGATGCTCCTGGACGATCCTTCGCCGCTGGTGCGACAGGCGATGGCCGAGGCCTTTGCCCGTAGCCTTGAAGCGCCGGCCGCAATCGTGCGGGCGCTGTCGGCAGACCAGCCGAGTGTCGCGCTGCCCGTCCTCGAACATTCTCCGCTGCTGATCGACGCCGATCTCGTCGACATCGTCGCTACCGGCAACGAAGAGGTGCAATGCGCGGTCGCCCGCCGCATTGCGCTGCCGGTATCGGTCTGCGCCGCCATCGCCGAAGTCGGCTGCGCGGCTGCCGCGCTGGAGCTGATCGAAAACCCACATGCCGAACTGGCGCCGTTCTCCTGGGACCGCATCGTCGAGCGCCACGGCCATCTCGCCGCGATCCGCGAGGCGATGCTGGTGCTGGAGGATCTGCCGGCGGCAACGCGCGCGGCGCTGGTGGCAAAGCTCTCGGAGATGCTGGCGCAATTCGTGGTGGCGCGGAACTGGCTGAGCGCCGATCGCGCGGACCGCATCACGATCGAGGCACGCGACCGCTCCACCATGAACATCGCGGCACGCTCCCGCGGAGAGGATATGCAGGGCCTGGTGCGGCACCTGCGCGTCACCGGCCAGCTGACCGCAGGACTGATCCTGCGTGCACTGCTGTCGAGCAATCTCGATCTGTTCGATGCGGCACTTGCCGAGCTTGCCGATTTGCCGCTGGCACGCGTCTCGGCGCTGCTGCACGACCGCGGCGGCAACAGCCTGCAGGCGCTGCTGCGCCGCGCCGGGCTGCCCGAGACGACGTTCGCGGCGTTCCAGGTTGCGCTCGATGCCTGTCACGAGCAGGGTTTTGTCGACAGCGATGACGGTGCGATGCGGCTCCGCCGGCGCATGGTCGAGCGCGTGCTCACCCATTGCGAGATGGAGCGCGGCGTCACCGAGCCGCTGATGGTCCTGCTCCGCCGCTTCGCCACGGAGTCTGCGCGTGAAGAGGCAAGGCTGTTCTGCGACGAGCTGGTCGCGGAAGAGGCGATGGACCCGGCCTATGACGATCTGATCGCCGCCTAGAAGGATCGGCAAATTCCGTCGTTGCGAGCGTAGCGAAGCAATCCAGACTGTTTCCGCGGAGGAATTCTGGATTGCTTCGCTGCGCTCGCAATGACGAAAGGAAGCGTCCTTACTCCACCGGCGCGATGCTCGGGGACAGGATCACCTCGAGATGCTCGGGCCGGTCGCGATTGACGTGGGCGAGATAGTCGTCGGCGACCTTGCGCAGGCGACGGCTGAGCTCGGCTGAGACGCTGATGGTGTCGAGCCTAGTGTTCTCGTGCACGATGGCGAGAATGGCATTGATGTGGTGCGTGAACAGCTCGGGCGGCACCTTCTGCAGATCAGGTGCGTGCTCGATGACGCGGCAGAGGCTTTCGGCAATTCCCGCGGCCGAAGGAAAGCCGAATGTCGCCGCGTCGCCCTTGATGTCGTGTGCGGCGTGAAACAGCTCGTCGCGCAGCTTCTTCGTGAAGCCATCCTTCTGCACCGCAGTCCAGGCGGCGGACAGTCGCTGGACCTCGATCGCCATCCAATCCTTGAACTCGCCGGACAGGCCTGCCAGCGCCTGCTCGGCGCGGGCGACCGGATCGTCCATGTCCTTTTCTTCGACGCGGCGCAGGACCTTTCGCAGCGGATTGGGCTGGGTGATGACGTGATGCGTGGCGAAGGCCTTGACCTCGATGTCCTTCGCGCTGTTCTTCGCCATGATGCCTGCCTCGTCTGGAGAGGTTGCGCTAGATTGAGGAACGGGCCTTGTCGAGCAGTGAGGGCTGCTGCAGCACCTCGTGCTTCTCGCCGACACGGCGCTCGGGGCCCATATAGGCGGAGTTGGTGTTGCGGCGGCGGTCCGGCCCGAAATAGGTCTTGGTCTTGATGAAGGGTCGGGGATTGGCGACCACGTTGAGGATGCGCTGATAGAGGCCCTTGGCCGAGATCGGCTTGGCCAGGAATTCGGTCACGCCGGCATCGCGTGCGACCGTGACGCGACGCTTCTCGGAATGGCCGGTCAGCATGATGATCGGCGCGTAAGGATTGCCCTTGGATTCCGGTTGGCGGATCATCTGCGCGAGCTCGAGCCCGTCGAAGATCGGCATGGCCCAGTCGGTGATGACGATGTCGGGCACGTAGTGGCTGTACATTTCGAGCGCCGTGGCCCCGTCCTCGGCCTCGTAGACCTCGCGCGCGCCGAACGAATGCAGCAGCGTCCGCAGGATGCGGCGCATGTGCGGATTGTCGTCGCAGACGAGGAAGCGCAGCTTGTTGAAGTCGATACGGAACATGACGCCCGGGCCAAAGCGGTCAACCTTCGTTAACCATATCGCGCCGGGAGTTAACGAAGGGTTGCTGCCGGGCCCTTTGAGGCGATGCGGGCGGGCGGATCAATAGCCGAACTGCTCGCGCAGGATGCGCTCTTCCAGGCTGTGGCCGGGGTCGAACAGCATGCGCATCGAGATGGTCTTGTCCGAGAGAACCTCGACGCGGCGGACGTCGCGTACCTCGTCGTGGTCGGCGACGGCGGCGACGGGCCGCTTGTCGCCCTCCAGCACCTCGATCACGACATAGGCCGTATTGGGCAGCAGCGCGCCGCGCCAGCGGCGCGGGCGGAAGGCGCTGATCGGTGTCAGCGCAAGAAGCGCGGCGTTGATCGGCAGGATCGGTCCCTGCGCGGAGAGGTTATAGGCGGTCGAGCCGGCCGGTGTCGCCACCATGATGCCGTCCGCGATCAGCTCGGACATACGCTCGCGCTCGTCGATCAGGATCCTCAGGCGCGCGGCCTGGTAGGTCTGTCGGAACAGGGCGACCTCGTTGATGGCGTGATGCAGGTGGACGCGATCGTTGACATCGGTCGCGCGCATCAGAAGCGGATTGATCTCGGATTCGTGAGCCGCCGCGAGCCGCGCACGCAAATCGTGCGTCGAGTACTCGTTCATGAGGAAACCGACCGTGCCACGATGCATGCCGTAGATCGGCTTGCCGGTGCGCATGTTCTGGTGCAGCGTCTGGAGCATGAGCCCGTCGCCGCCGAGCGCGACCACGACGTCGGCATCCGCAGGGTCGCAATTGCCATAGTCCCTGGTGAGCTGGCCAAAGGCGGCCTGTGCCTCGTTGCTCGGGCTGGCGACGAAGGCGATCCGGTCATATCGCGAGGGCTTGGTCATGGCTTCTCGGCAGGGCCGCCTTGCTGGAGAAAAGTTCCGCCGGGCCCGTCTATACGAGGTGGGCCTGCATTGTCGAGGATGACCGACCTGCAAAACTAACTGAGATGTCCATCCGGAGTTGAGGAGAGCAGCGGCTTGAACCTGGTCGGCCGCTCCAGTCCCGCCAGTCCAATGATCCCCCAAACCGTCGCAATTCCGCGTTAGGCTGCAGTCTGCACCGCTTGTCACCGCCGGGCAGGGAGAACGATCATGGTCAAGCATCTGCCGATGCTCCGCCGCGCGAGCCTGGTGCTGGCGGTCTCGGCTTTCGCGCTCGCGGGCTTTGCGCGCGCGGATGATCCGCCGCAGCCGCGCCCCGAGGCGGCCTCGCCGGGCGGACAGAAGGGCGGTCGCGGCGGTGGCCCACCAAACGCTTCACCGGCTTCGCCCTCCGCGGCCGAGCAGCACCGGCTGCCGCCGGATTCGATCACGAAGCAGACACTCGATCTGCCCGGCCGGACTCTCAATTTCACGGCCACCGCCGGCTCGATCCGCGTGTTCGACGGCAAGGGCGAGCCGCTGGCCGATATCGCCGTGACCTCCTATGAGCTCGACGGTGCCGACCGCGCAAACCGGCCCGTGACGTTCCTGTTCAACGGCGGGCCCGGCGCGTCCTCGGCGTGGCTCCAGTTCGGTGCGGCCGGTCCGTGGCGGCTGCCGCTCGACGGCGAGGCCCTGTCGCCCTCGGCCTCGCCCGAGGTGAAGCCGAACGCAGAGACCTGGCTCGACTTCACCGATCTCGTGTTCATCGACCCCGTCAGCACCGGCTACAGCCGTTTCGTGGCCAGCGGCGAGGAGGCGCGAAAATCCTTCTACTCAGTCGACGGCGACGTCAATTCCATCGCGCTCGTGATCCGACGCTGGCTCGAGAAGCACGAGCGGCTGACGTCGCCGAAATTTGTTGCCGGTGAAAGCTATGGCGGCATTCGCGGCCCGAAGGTCGTGCGCCAGTTGCAGCTTCAGCAGGGTGTCGGCGTCAGGGGATTGATCCTGGTGTCGCCATTGTTTGACTTCCGCGAGTTCACCGGCACCAGCATCCTGCAATATGTCGCGACGCTGCCGAGCTATGTCGCGGTCGCCCGTGAGGCCAAGGGACCGGTCAAGCGCTCCGACCTCGCCGATGTCGAGGCCTACGCGCGCGGCGAGTTCCTGACCGACCTCGTCAAGGGCGAGGCGGACAAGGAGGCGACCAATCGTCTCGCGGACAAGGTCGCCCAGCTCACCGGCATCGATCAGGCCGTCAGCCGCAGGCTAGCCGGCCGTTTCGACGTCAGCGAATTCCGCCGCGAGCTCGACCGCAAGAACGGCAAGGTGACGGGGCGTTACGATGCCTCGGTGCGTGGATTCGATCCCTATCCGGATTCCAGCAACTCGCGCTTCGGCGATCCCTCCGGCGATGCGCTTCAGGCGCCGCTGACGAGCGCAGCGGTTGACGTGCTCTCGCGCAAGCTCAACTGGCGGCCCGGCGGCTCCTATGAAGTCCTGAACGGCGCGGTGGGAGGTCAATGGGATTTCGGCCGCGGCATCGACCCGCCGCAGTCGATCTCGGAGCTGCGCCAGATCCTCGCAACCGATGGGAAGCTGAACGTGCTGGTCGCGCACGGCTTGTTCGATCTCGCCACGCCCTATTTCGGGACGAAGCGAGTGCTCGATCAATTGCCGGCCTTCGTCACGCAGCGCGTGAAATTCGTCGTCTATCCCGGCGGCCACATGTTCTATTCGCGCGAGGGGGCGCGACAGGCATTCCGGAGCGAGGTCGAGACGCTCATTCGGGAGTAGGCCGGCGCTTGCGCGGCGGATAGCGGCGCGCGATCTCGCGCGCGACCACGGCTGCAGGCTTCACGTTGGCGCCTGCGATCCAGATCTCGCTGACCTTGCCGCGCTTGTTGCGAACGCGGCGCACCGGCTCGCCGTGGCTGGAATAGCCTGCGGCCCAGGCCAGCTTGCCGCTATCGCGACCGGTGACTTCGATCTCGGCGGCATCCATGAACGGGTTGTTGAACTGCGGATTGGCGAGGAGCACGCGGTTGCCTGCGGGGACAAGATCGGTCGCGCCCCAGATCGTCCACCACCGGCCGGTCCAGTCGCGCAGGCGGCGATCGGGCGCGCCGCGGGTCTGGAAGACTCGCAGGATCTGCATCGCGCCGTCCATCCAGATCGGTGCCGCTCCGTCGATGGAGTTGCTGAGGATGCTGATGGCGAGCTCGCAGGCGGGAATGGAGCAGGTCCGCGAGATGTAGCCCTGGAAACCGCCGCTATGGCCGAACCAGTCCCAGCCGTCGGTCTTGCCGGCATTGACGCCGAGGCCGTAGTAGGCCTCGAAGCTCTGCGGGATGCGCCAATGGTGGCGCGTCATCTCGCGGCGGCTCGCAACCGACAGCACGCTCTTCTTCGCATTGGGCGCAAGCTGCGCGAAGAAGCGGGCCGTGTCAGCCGCGGTGGCGGCGAAGCCTGCAGCCGATGCCATCGCCTGGGCGGGATTGTCCCCGGCGATGACGCATCGCTCGCCATATGGCAGCCTCCGTGTGTGGCCGCGCGCGAACAGGGCGGCCCTGGGGAGCGGAGTGTCCGGTTCGGTTTCGCGCAAGCCCGCGGGTGCAATGATCTCGCGCTTGATCCAGGTGGGGTAGGGCTCCTTCGTCACGGCCTCGATCACGAGGCCGAGAAGGCCAAAGCCGTGATTGGAATATTTGAAGCGCGTGCCGGCCTCGATCGCGGCCGGCTGCTTCAATTCCGCAAGCAGCTCGCTGGCGTTGAGATAGGGGCGGCTGTCGATGAACTGGCCGGAATCAGCGCCGTCGCGCGTCAACCCCGCGCTGTGCGAGAGCACCTGCGCGATCGTCGTCTCGGCAACGCGCGGATGCAGGCCGCCGACATATTGCCCGACCGTGTCGTCGAGCCGGATCTTGCGCTGCTCGCGCAGCTTCATGATGCCGGCGGAGGTGAAGCTCTTTGAATGCGAGGCGATGCGGAAGCGATGGCGCGGAGTGAGCTTCTCGCCGGTATCGAGATTGGCGAGACCGAACGCGTGCTCGGCCACGATCTCGCCGCGATAGGCGAACGCGACGAGGACGCCTGGCTGTTGGAGTGTCGCCAGCTGGAATTCGATCCAGGAGCCGATGTAGTCGATCGCGGGTCGCAGCCACGGGTCCATCGCGCACCAATTCGCAGGGAGATTGAAGGCAGGAAGCCTAGCCGAGAACGCGGAACGGGCACAACCGGCAGGTTGTGCCCGTATGCGGGGTCCGAAGACTGGATGCTTCAGTAGACGAGCGTGGCGCCGGTCGGCTTGTCGAGCGCTGCGGCCAGCGAGCGATACTCGGAGCTGTCGGTGCCGGCGAGCGAGGCGATCTTGTTGAGGTGATACTGCGCCTGCTCGCGATTGCCCTGCTCCAGCTGCCAGAGGCCGTAATACTGCCATGTGCGGACGTGGTTCGGATCGTCCTTCAGCGCCAGCTCGTAATAGACCTTCGACGATTGATAGTCGCCGAGCTTGCGATAGGAATAGCCGATCAGGTTGGCGACGTCGGCGACGTCGTCGCGCTTGAGCGACTTCAATTGGTCGATGGCGCCCGAGTAATCGTGCTTGTCGTAGATCGCGGCATAGGCGGTACGATAGGTCGCGAGGAATTTGGGGTCGCTGACGGAAGAGCTCTTCTTCTTGCCCTTCTTGGTCGAGGAGTCCGATTTCGGCGGCGACGAAGGCTCGTCGCTGCCCGCCGCATACGCGCTGGACAGTACCGGTGCAGCCGCCAGCGCCAAGGCAAGGAGTGCCGGCACAAAAAACATTGAGAGTTTGCGCATCTAAATTCTCCCGTCTGGAACGTGGCGATCCTACACGATTGCCTGAAGACCGGAACACCCGTCGCGCAAAAACATTCCCGCTTCGCACGATCTATTCGCCCGCCTGCGGATGACAAACGCGTCATCGAGATGAACGGAGCCTGCGAGGGGCTTCAGATTGGGTTCAGTGCGCGGCCCCTAGGCTCCCAACCACGGTCGAAGGGCAGGCGAGACGGCGCCGCCTCGAGATCATTCCAGAGGAGACCTCCATGTTGAAGACCATTTCCGCAGCCTTGCTCGCAGCCTCCGTGCTCGCAGCCCCGGCCTTCGCGGCCGAGGCCGGCAAGACCACCACGACCGCGCCGGCGATCAAGGCAGACCAGAGCCAGCCTAAGGCGGCGACTGCCGTCAAGCCGGAAGCCGGCTTCAAGGCCGACACGAAGGCCGCCGACGTCAAGGCCGATGCCAAGATGGACGGCAAGCCGAATGCGGTGAACGCTCACACCAACGCTGCGCCCGACGAGCACAAGACCGTGGGCCAGCATCGCCATCAGGACAAGCAGGTCTCTGACAAGCAGTCACAGAAGCCGGACGTGACCAAGCCGGCAGCGACCGACAAGCGCAACTGACGACCGGTCCCGCGCGGCGGCATCCTTGCATTGCCCGCCGCCGCGCGCGGATTTCTGGCCCGGAGCGTTCGCCACGTCTCGTGCGAAAGTGCGAGGCGTCGGCGGCGGCCGGTGCGTTGTTCGCTTCGTGGCAAGCGAATTCCCTTCGAGCAGGCTTGGGGCTAGAACGTCTCCTGATCTGATCGAGCGGAGAGCGGGCCTGTGAGGCGATTGGCGAGATGTGCGGTGATCTTGGCGTTGCCGCTGGCGCTTGCGGCATGTTTCGGCAGCGATGGTGACCGCCCAACGCTGATGGGCGGCACCCAGGCGGGCGGACCGCAGCCGTTTCCCGACAATTTCCGGAGCGACACGCTGGCCTTGATGCGGACCTATCTCAACAATCCGGTCGGCGTGCGCGATGCCAGCATGGCCGAACCTGTGCAGCGCGAGGTCGGTGGCCGGCAGTTCTATGTGAGCTGCCTGCACTTCACCCCGCGCGAGACCGATGGCAGCTACAAGGCCATGCGGGAACGCGCCGTGGTCTTCGTCAACGGCCGGGCGGACCGCGTGGTCGACCGCACCAGCGATCTCTGCGCCGGTGCGGTTTACGCCCCCTTTCCGGAACTGGAAAAGATGACGCGGTAGCGCAAAGCCCGCCTTTAGGGCTTCGTGCTAGGCAGAAGCAGCCGGGGCCGCTCGATCACATGTCGGCGAGCTTTGAACGGGGTGGTTTCGTCTTGCGACAAATCGTTGCGGCGGCCTTGCACAGGCGACGTGACGGAACAAATTGGCAGTGTTGCCACGCCGTCACAGTAACGAACGATCAACGTTCCGGCATCGCCGCGAAGCAACCCAATTCACGCCACGTTGTTTCCCGAGTGTCGCAAATGAAAGAACGGGGATGATCATGAAGTCGATTTTATTGGGTGCAGCCGCGCTGCTTGCGCTGGTTGCGCCGGCCGCAGCCGCAGACATGCAGCCGCGCCCCTACGCCAAGGCTCCGGCCTATACGCCCCCGCAGGTGATCTATAACTGGACCGGGTTCTACATCGGCGGCCATGTCGGCGGCGCGTTTGCCGGCGACAACAGCTTCCAGTCGAGCGACGCCCGCTTCATGGGCGGCGTGCAGGGCGGCTTCGACTACCAGTTCGCACCCAACTGGGTGATGGGTATCGAGGCCCAGTATTCCTGGCTGCCGACCAACAACAACGGCGTCACTTTCCCGCTCGGCACGCAGGTCACCTCCAACACCGACCAGATCGGATCGGTGACCGGCCGTATCGGCTACACCTGGGGGCCGACGCTGCTCTATGCCAAGGGCGGTTATGCCTGGCGGAACAACAATCTCGGCGTCAACATCGCCGGTGTGCCGCAGGCCTTCACCACGAGCGGCAACAGCAAGGACGGTTATACCGTCGGCGCCGGCCTTGAATACATGTTCGCCCCCAGCTGGTCGGCCAAGGCTGAGTACCAGTACTACAATTTTGGCAGCACCACCTTCACCTCCGGCCCGGCCGACGTCGTCGGCGTACGGGGACGGGAGGACGAGCATACCGTCAAGGTCGGTGTGAACTACCGCTTCGGCTGGGGTGGCCCGGCGGCGTCGCGCTACTGATGCCAACGGCAATCATAGGATCGATGAAGGCCGGCCTCCGCCGGCCTTTCATTTGCCTACCTTTATTTGCCTTGTATGAACCATCTGGCGCGTCATTTGCTTGCAAACGAAGCTGACGCGCCTTCTCACGGACGTCATGGGGCATGGGTAAAGCAAAAATAATTTTTGCGACGTAGGGAACTCGCGCTCCGGAACGCGTTATATGAGAATTATTGGGCTGGTGGGACGACGGACATGCGTATTTTGGTGTCGGCGGCGGTGCTCTCGAGCTTCTTTTGCCTGCCGTGCTCTGCACAGACAATCCTCAAATCCGAGCCTCTGATGCTGGCACCCTATGAGGTGGCCTTCGTCAAGGACGCGTCGTGTCCGTCGGGCAAGGTCCTGAAGGTTACGGGCGCCATCCGTGGGCTGCATCGCCGCAAGGCCTGCGTGGCCATGCCGGGCGAGCAGGCCTCGCTTGCGGCGGCCACGCCCTGAGCTCCGCTCCGGCTCGGCCAGCCCGTCAAGACTTCAGTTCGAGCTCCATCCTGGACTGCTGGTCTGCCTCAGCCTTGTTCTTGGCGGGGTCCTCGCCCTGTGCTGCCTGGCAGGGCGCGATCTCGTAGTCGTTGTCGAGCATCCGGCGCGGGCCGGGCCGCTCGTCATCCGCCGCCACATCCACGACGAGACCACTCCGTTGCGCGAGCTTCCAGACGTCGGATTCGCTCGGATAGGCCTTGCTGATCTGGGCGTCGTTGCAGAAGAGGGCGTAGGGCATTTTCCCGCTCCAAGAATGCCCGTTAACGAGTTTGCGGCGTATGGGGTTCCGGCTTCGGGCTCGATCACGGCGCCGTGATCGGGACGGCGTGCCCTGAGTCTTTAACGAGTCCTGAATCCCGGAAAAAAGAATCCCTGGGACTCGTCGGCCGGAATCAGCGGATGTTTTCCGCCATGACGAGCGACCTGAAAACGTCCTGCGGACACATGCTCCTGCCGCTCACGCTGGCGCTGCTCGGCGCCTGCGCGGCCAATCTCTGGCTGGTGTGGTCCTGGCTGTAAGCCGGGCGGGTTATTTCTTGACCGGTCGGCCGGAGGCGTCACGGAGGGCGGCGCGTAATTTGGTCAGGGTCGCCGCGCAATATTCTTCCCGCTCGCGCTCGAAGCGCTCCTGGTGCTTGCGGAAATTGGCGATGCGGGCCTGCATCTCGATGCGGAAATCGCCGCTCGCCCAGGGCAGGGCAGTGGACCGGGGTGAAGGGGGTTCTTGTGGCGCTTCGATCTCGGCGGTGACCGCCTTCATGGCGATGAGGTCCATCGAGATGGGTGTGCCAGCCGCTGGCGCCTCCGGCTGAAGGACGACATCCTTCCTGCCGGTCACGGATTGGACGAAGGAGAGTGTCTGCGCGATCAGTGCGTCGCGCTCCCTGATCCATTTCATGATCCACCTCAGCCGCTCTTATTCGAGCAAAGCGGCTGCGTTGAATCAAGCAGGTTTGCAAGGGATTGCATATTTTTCCCGGGTATCCGACATTAAGCGCATGGTTGCAGGAGAAGAACGGTCGGACGAGGCGGCGGGCCTGAGGCTCATCCGTGCGTTCCTGTCGCTGCCGCGCGAGAAGCGGGCGGAGGTGATCGCGTTTGTCGAAGAATTGGCGCGTGCCTATGGCCGGCCCGAGGAGGGCACGAAGGCTTCGCCGAGGTGAGCGCTACCGCTCGCTGGGATTGACATTGGGTTCGAATGGCGCGCCGACGACCCGGACCGGCGTCTGGGCGGAGGCTTCGATCGCCATGCGCTGGGCGACCTGCTTTGCAGGAAGAGGCGCTGGCGTTGACTCGAACATCGCGACCGTGCCGGCCACGGCGCTACAGCACAGCGCCACCGCCGTCAGCAGAAACATGTTTCGATTTTCTTCCCTGATCCGCATGGGTCGAGAACGAGCGATGCACGTCTTTGGTTCCGGGACGGTCTCATCGATCGACGGCGTTTGGCGATTCAGGACGCTGCGTATGGGCTGTTACACTGGCTGGCGACTTCGCATGAGGCTCGTCCGATGATCTCCCATCGACCTCCCGTGCTCGCGCACGAACGTTTCGTCGCCGACCGCGAGAATTTCGCGGGCCTCGATCTCGCCGCCCGGTTCGAGCGCATCGAGCGTACCAACCTTTGGGGCGCAGCCACTTCGGTGTCTGGCCTCGGTTCGGAGGACCCCGCAACCAGTGCGATCCGGGAAGCGTTTCCTCCGCTGCTGCAACGGCTCGGCGCGCGCTCGCTGCTGGATGCGCCCTGCGGCGATGCGGGATGGATCGGCCGGCTCGAACTCGATGTCGATTACACCGGTGTTGACATCGTGCCGTCGCTGATCGAGGCCAATCGCCGGCGCGTTGAAGGTGCCGGTTCATCCGCCCGGTTTATCGTCGCCGACATCACGCGCGATGCGCTGCCGCGCGCGGACGTGGTTCTCTGCCGCGATTGTCTGGTGCATCTCAGTTTCGCCAACATCGCTCGCGCAGTCAGGAATTTTCGTGCGAGCGGCGCGCGCTTTCTGCTCGCAACCACCTTTCCCGAATGGGAGCAAAATCAGGATTGCGAGGACGGCGACTGGCGGGCGCTGAACATGGAGAAGGCGCCGTTCGAATGGCCGACACCGCACGCCTCGATCAACGAGCGGTGCGAGGAGGGCGATGGCGGATGGCGCGACAAGAGCCTCGGGCTCTGGCGGCTGGATCAGTTGCCGCAGGCGAAACCCGAGAGCCGCACATAGCTGCGCGCTGAAGGCTTCGGATTGAAACGGAGTCAAAGCTGGTGCCGGCTGAGGGGATTGAACCCCCGACCTTCGGTTTACAAAACCGCTGCTCTACCGCTGAGCTAAGCCGGCGAAGCTTGAGATGCGGAGGCAGAAGTCGGCTCGCGCCAGGACCGTCCGCCCATGCGCGTCGCAATACCAGACTTGATTGGAAAGTGCCAGAACCGGAAAGCCGCTGTCGCAAGACATGAATCAGGCGGCCTCGCGGGCCGCCTGATGGGTCGTGTTCGGTTCAAGCCGCCTTACTGGCAGATGTGGCGGCGGCCGTCCTCGCCCCTGAAGTAGGTGCCGGGCGTGCAGACGAAGCCGTTGCGCCGGGCATAGGTACGGTTGTCCCATCCGCGATTGTGCCAGCCGCGGTCCCACGAATTGTCGTAGGCGTAGGAATTGTCCCACGCGCGGAACGGAGCCGTGGCAATTGCGCCAGCGGTGCCGATTGCGGCGCCGGCTACGCCGGCCGCGACGTCGGTCGGCCAGAAGCCGGTGCGACTCCTGTTCCAATCATTATTCCAGCCGCCGCTGGTCTGCCCATAGGACGCGCGGCGATGGCGATACCCGCTATCGGTGTATGGATTACCGGGGCCGAGGTTCTGGCAGTTTGCATTAGGGAATTGCGCCGAGCAGCGGCCAGGATTGGTGACGACCGCTTGCGCCATGGCAGAACCCGCCAGCATGGTCGCTGCAACCGCCGTAGCCCCGAGAAGCTTGATCTTCATGGTTCTTCGCTCCCAATTTGTTGACGGGGGCTAAACGCTGGCCGCGTCGGACGTTCCGATGCACCTTGGGATTTTCGCGGGCGAACAGTCAAACGGACGTGAGCGCATGGGCTCTGTTCCGCCTGCAAGGTCCAGCGCGTTAACGCTTCGCTAGCTCGTCTTGCAGCATTTGAGGAGCGGGCGATCCTCGCACGTTAGGCTTACCGGAATTTGGTGAGCAGGCCTTAACCCTCTCTGCGTCGCGATCGGTTAGCTTGTCGCCGGACAACCCGGGATCCCCGTCATGCGTGCTGTAACGCTCGCCGCCTTTCTGATCGGTCTGCCTGCGGCGGCGCTCGCCGGCGAGGGCTTCGAGATCGTCGTTCCCGGCCGCCCCGGCGTGCCGATCATCATCAACAACATCGACGCGTCCTACAGCGTGGTCGAAGGCACTTGGGGCCTCGGCAAAAATCAGCAAGTGCAGCCGACGATCTATGGCGGGCGCTATATCGCCGAGCGGCAACCCGACCACGTCGGCCATTACTATCCGACACTCGGCCTGCGGCCGGGCTACGGCCGGCTCGAGGTCGAGCCGCCCGCCAACCGTAAATTGCCCAAGCCCGCCGAAAGCTACCATCAGAGTTGGGGCGCGTCGTCCGCGCCGCTGCCTGCGCAGATGGACCCGCCCGTCGATTCTCCGCCGGTGATCTACGCGCCCGAGATCAACGAGCGTCCACGGCCGCCTCGGCCGCGGCCGCGTACAGAGCTGCCCGGCAGGCCGCCGGGTTGAGGAACGAAAATCGAAAAAACGGAAATCAACAGGAGAGAGTAATGCGTCAGATGATTTCGGGACTGGTTGCGGCAGTTGCCGTGACGTTCGCGGCCACCGCGCCCGCCGCGGCCTGCGGCTTCACCACCTGCGCGCCCGTTGCGCCGGTCTATTCCGGCTGCAACACCGGCTGCGGCGGTTACGGGTATGGTTATGGTTATGGTTATGGTGCCTATGAGCGCCTCGCCGAGCCGACCACGCAGTATTACTACGTCAACCAGGGCCCGACCTACACCGGTCCGGGCGCCTTCGCGCCTTATCCGACCTACCGCGAGGACGCCGTCGTCGCGCCCGCCAATTATGGCTACGGCTATGGCTATCGTGCCGCTGCGGTCGCGCCGCCGGCCGCCTATCCCTATCGCCGTCCGTACTACCGTCCATATCGCTACGGCTACGGCCCGCGTTACGGCTATCTGCCGCGCACGCACTACGGCCATGCTCATCGTCATGGCTACGCCCATCGCCACGCGCCGCACTACTATGGCGGTCACCGCGTGCTGCGCCGCTATTACTGATCTTTGACCGACCAAAGCCAACGGGCGCCCGTCCGCACGATGCGGGCGGGCGTCCTGTTTGTTAGCGCTTCATCAGGCCGAGCCGGCTTGCGCCGACATAGAGCGCGAGCACGGCGGCGTTGGAGACGTTGAGACTCTTGATCTCGCCGGGCATATCAAGCCTTGCCACAACGCTGCAGGTCTCGCGCGTCAACTGCCTGAGGCCCTTGCCTTCGGCTCCCAACACCAGTGCAAGCGGCTCGCGCAGCGCGACGTCGCTGATGTCCTCGCTGCCTTCGCTGTCGAGACCCACGGTCTGGAAGCCGCGCTCGTTCAATGCGGTGAGCGCGCGGGCGAGGTTCTGCACCGTGACAATCGGGACCAGCTCGAGCGCGCCGGAGGCGGCCTTGGCCAGCACGCCGGTCGCTTCGGGGCTGTGCCGCGCGGTGGTGACGATCGCCTTCACGTCGAAAGCTGCGGCCGAGCGGAGGATGGCCCCGACATTATGCGGATCGGTGATCTGGTCGAGCACCAGCACCATGCCTTCCTGCTCGAGGGTTTCGATGTCCGGCGAGGGCAGCGGATCGGCCTCCGCCAGAAGGCCCTGATGCACGGCGTCGGGAGACAGCAGCCGATCGATCTCCTGGGGCCGCACGATCTCCGGCGCCACGCGGGTCTCGATGTTCTCTTCCGCAAGGCGCCGCGCGGCGTTTTCGGTCAGCGTCAGCTTTCGGATCCGGCGGCGAGGGTTGGCGAGCGCCATCGTGACGGTGTGCCAGCCATAGAGAATGACGGGGCCGTCGAGATGCGATTCGCGGTCGCGCCAAGCCGGCCGGCCAGCCGATTTCCCCGGCCGGTTGAAGGGCTTAGTTCCCCCGCGAGCCCCTTTGGGGCCGAATTTTCGATCCTTCATGGGCTCGCTTCTGTCATGGGTTCCGGAATATGGCAATTTCGGCGTCGGAGAGGGCGATTTTAGCTGCTTGCCTCGGTTGACTTTGCCCCACCGCATCGCCCATAAACGCGCCCGGTCGCGCCCCGATCCGGGTTGTCGCGGCCTTCACGTTCCATGGCCGTCTTCGGTCCGCCGGCAAGGTCCGGCCCGATTGTGCTGCCGTCGAGCGGGGGAGTGTCCCGAGTGGCAAAGGGAGCTGACTGTAAATCAGCCGCCTCATGGCTTCGCAGGTTCGAGTCCTGCCTCCCCCACCACGCTTCGCCCTTCGGGCTACGCGTGGCGCAGTTGCGTGATGCCGAAGGGCGAAGCGTGGTATCCGGCGAAGCCCGAACGGCAAGATGGACTGAGGCAAGCCAACCAAGATCGTCAACACGCGAACTGAACGAAGGCTGTCGCGCCGTCCGCAGGGAATGGGCGGACGGGCTCAGACGTTGCCAGTCCGTCATCCCTTCTATCCCGCGTGCTCTTCCCGTTCGTGGATCACGTTCGCACGCCCGACGAGGAGATCGTCGATCATGCCGATGCGCTTGCCGTCCTTGCCCGCGTAGGGCATCGCATGCAGCACGTAACGCATGGCGTTGAGACGGGCGCGCTTCTTGTCGTCGGACTTGATCACGATCCAGGGGCAGTCCGCGGTATCGGTGTGGAAGAACATCGATTCCTTGGCGCGGGTGTAGTCGTCCCACTTGTCGAGCGAGGCGAGGTCGATCGGTGACAGCTTCCACTGCTTAAGCGGATGGCCTTCGCGCTCCTTGAACCGCCGGCGCTGCTCCTCGCGACTGACCGAAAACCAGAACTTGATGAGGTGCAGGCCGCTGCGCACGAGATTGCGTTCGAACTCGGGGACCTGGCGCAGGAATTCGCCGTACTCGGCCGGCGAGCAGAAGCTCATCACGTGTTCGACGCCGGCGCGGTTGTACCAGCTGCGGTCGAACAGCACGATCTCGCCGGCGGTCGGAAGATGCTGCACGTAGCGCTGGAAGTACCATTGGCCGCGCTCGACATCGCTCGGCTTCTCCAGCGCCACGACACGCGCGCCGCGCGGATTGAGGTGCTCCATGAACCGTTTGATCGCGCCACCCTTGCCCGCCGCGTCGCGGCCCTCGAACAGCAGGACGAGGCGCTGCCGGCTCTCCTTCATCCAGTTCTGCAATTTCAAGAGCTCGGTCTGCAGGACGAATTTCTGCTCCTCGTAGTCGCGGCGATACATCCGCGACTTGTAGGGGTAGCCGCCCAGCCGCCAATCGTCCGCCAGTTCGTCGCTGGTGGTGCGCCTGGCGCGCTTGGCTTCCTTGCCGACCAGCAGCGCCTGCAAGCGCTCGGCATCGTCGGGCGCCGCGCCCGTCAAAATGGCCTGCACCGGCTCACTATCCGGCGAAAGTGCGGGCGGCCCCTTCAGGACGCTGTCGAGTGCCGCCATCTCGGTTTGCAGAGCGGCCGAGGAAGACTGCGCGGCCAGAGAGCGCTCGACCGGCGTCAGATCGAGGACCGGCGTCTGCGCGCCTGCCGATCGAACCTGCCGTTTGGTTTTGCCGGGAGTCTTGCGGCGGCGCGCCTGCGGGGACGTCTTGGAAGGAGGTGCCATTCGCTGAGCCTGTCCTGATGCACGGGGATTCTTCTTCTAGTGCGGCACCGCGACCGTGCGACTTGACGTGGATCAAGCGGCAAGCATCTCCCTGACCATCGGCACCACCTTGCGGCCATAGAGCTCGATGCTCCGCATCAGCCTCTCGTGCGGCAGCGGCCCCGCAGAGTACTTCAGTTGAAACCGCGAAATCCCGAGCACCTTGGCGGTCTTCGCGATCTTCCGCGCAACCGTCTCAGGTGAGCCGGCATAGAGCGAGCCGTGCTCGATCTCGCTGACGAACTCGTCGCGGCCCATCGGTGGCCAGCCGCGTTCCTTGCCGATGCGGTCGCGCATCGCCTTGTAATCGGGCCATAGCTCCTCGCGCGCCTGCGCATCCGTTTCGGCGACGTAGCCCGGCGAATGCACGCCGATCGGCTGGGCCGGACGGCCGAACTCCTTGAACGCGCGGTGATAGAGCTCGACGTAGGGCGCAAAGCGCGCGGGATCGCCGCCGATGATTGCGAGCATCAAAGGCAGATCGTAGTGCGCGGCGCGCACCACCGATCGCGGACTGCCGCCGACGCCGATCCAGGTCTTGAGCGTGCCGGTCTCGACCGGCGGATAGACCAGCTGATCCCGCAGCGGGGGGCGCAGCTTGCCTTCCCAGGTCACCGGCTGCTGCGACAGGAGCGCGGCGAACAGATCCAGCTTCTCCTCGAACAGCTCCTCATATTTGCGCAGGTCGAAGCCGAATAGCGGAAAGGATTCGGTGAACGAGCCGCGGCCGAGGATCACCTCGGCACGGCCGTTCGAGACCGCATCCAGCGTGGCAAAGCGCTGGAATACGCGGATCGGATCGTCCGAGCTCAGCACCGTCACGGCCGAACCGAGATGAATGCGCTTGGTGCGCGATGCGATTGCCGCGAGCACGGTCTCGGGCGAGGAGATCGCGAAATCGGCGCGGTGGTGCTCGCCGAGGCCGATGAAGTCGAGGCCGAGCTCGTCGGCCAGCACTGCCTCTTCGATGACGTTGCGGACCACCTGAGCGTGCGGAAGCAGCGTGCCGGAGGCGTCCTTGGTGACGTCGCCAAAGGAGTCCAATCCGAATTGAAGCGGCGCAGCCATCGATCAGGGTCTCTGTGGGAGGATCGGCCAGACTTAACGGACCGCAGCCGCGCCACAAGTCGGCATTCGGAAATGCTCGGTTTCCGTTTGTGAAGTCTATCGCGCGATCCGCACGACCATCTTGCCGAGCGCAGCGCGAGTCTGCATCGACTTGAATGCATCGCGGAAGTCGTCCAGCGCAAAGATGCGGCCGACGACGGGTTTCAGCTGGCCGTCGGCGAGCCAACCCGTCAACTGCGACATCAGACGCTTCTGCACGTCGGGCTCGCGCAGGGGGATCTGCGCGAGATCGACGCCGAGCAGAGCGCCGCCCTTCAGCAGCGGCAGATTGAAGGGCAGCGCGGGTATGGTGCCTGCGGCAAAGCCGACCACCAGATGGCGTCCGCGCCAGGCGATGGACCGGAAAGCCTGCACCGAGATCTCGCCTCCGACGGGATCGAAGATCACGTCGGCCCCGCGTCCGGCGGTCAATTCTTTGAGCGTGTCGCGCCAGCCGGCCTGCGTGTAGTCGATGACGGCGTCGGCGCCATGCGCTTGCGCAAACTCGCGTTTCTCCGGTGTTGACGCGGCCGCGATGACGCGCGCGCCGAGCAGCTTGCCGATCTGGATGGCCGCGATCCCGGTGCCGCCCGCCGCGCCAAGCACGAGAAGCTGCTCGCCGGCGCAGAGCGATGCGCGCGCGCTTAGTGCATAAAGTGCCGTCAGGTAGTTGGCGCGAAACGATGCGGCGACTTCGGCCGCGACGCCCTCCGGCAGCGGATGGAGTGCTTCGGGCTTGACGACGATCTCTTCGGCCAGCGCGCCAGATCGCGTCATACCCATCACGCGCATGCCTGGTTGATAGCCGCCCGGCGCGCCGGGCGCGTCCGCGACCACTCCCGCGAACTCCGTCCCGGGAATGAAGGGGAGGGGGTCCTTGGTCTGATAGCGTCCTTCGATCTTCAAGCCGTCGACGAATCCGATTCCGGCAGCTTCCACCCGGATCCGTAGCTGGCCAGGCTCGACAACGGGGCGAGGGACTTCCTTCAGCTCGATTTGATCAATGGGGGCATATTGCTCGACGACGACGGCTTTCATATCGGACCTCTGTTGTTCGAGTTATCCTGACAGGTGCCGATATCAGCCTCTTGTGTCTACCGCCACATCCCGCGCATCTTCGCCCCGATGTCGACCTTCGGTCCCTGGGCCGCGGTGCGCGCCGCGCCGGCCGCGGCCCTCGGCCATGCCGTGCGCTCGAACAGGTAGACCAGTTGCTCGGGGATGAAGCGGGTGCGCGAGGCGTAGACGTGGCGGTCGCCTTTGGCAGCCTGGCCATGGACGAAGAAGCGCTGCGGTACCACCAGGTGGAGATCGTCCTTGGCGCGCGTCATCGCGACATAGAGCAGGCGGCGCTCCTCCTCCAGCTCGGCGCTGGTGCCGGCGCCGAGATCGGAGGGCATGCAGCCGTCGACGACGTTGAGCACGAACACCGACTTCCACTCCTGGCCCTTGGCCGAATGGATGGTCGAGAGGATCAGATAGTCCTCGTCGCGCAAGGGGGGGCCGGATTTGTCGCTGGTCGCATCGGGCGGATCGAGCGTGAGCTCGGTCAGAAATTTCTCGCGCGAGGCATAGCCGCTCGCGATCTGCTCGAGCTGCATCAGGTCGGCGCGGCGCGTCTCGGCATCCTCGTGGATGCGATCGAGGTGCGGCTCGTACCAGAGCCGCACGCGTTCGAGATCGACAGGCCATTCCGAATAGCGCAGATTTTCGATGATGCGGACGAAGTCGATCCAGTCCGCACCGGTGCGCGCCGGCACCGGGAGGCGGCCGAGCGCGGCAAGCGGGTCGGTGCTCTCGGCCATCTGCTCGAGCACGCGCTGGGCGGTTGCCGGGCCGATGCCCGGCAGCAGATGCAGGATGCGAAAGCCGGCGACGCGGTCGCGCGGATTTTCGGCAAAGCGCAGCAGCGCCAGCACGTCCTTGACATGCGCGGCATCGAGGAATTTCAGCCCGCCGAACTTGACGAAGGGGATGTTGCGGCGCGTGAGTTCAATTTCGAGCGGTCCCGAATGCGAGGACGTGCGGAACAGCACCGCCTGGTGCTTGAGCAGCGCGCCTTGCTCGCGGTTGGCCAGCACCGCTTCGACGATGTAGCGCGCCTGGTCGGCCTCGTCGTGCACGGTGACGAGCTGCGGCTTCTGCCCGGAGGTGCGATCGGTCCAGAGGTTCTTCGTGAAACGCTCGCGGGCGAGGCCAATGACGCCGTTGGCTGCCGACAGCACCGCTTGCGTCGAGCGGTAATTGCGGTCCAGCGTGATCATCTCGGCGCGCGGCGAAAAGCTCTGCGGGAAGTCCAGGATGTTGCGCACCGTGGCGGCACGGAACGAATAGATCGACTGGGCATCGTCGCCGACGACGGTGAGGCCGCGGCCGTCGGGCTTGAGCGCCAGGAGGATCGAGGATTGCAGGCGGTTGGTGTCCTGGTATTCGTCGACAAGCACGTGGTCGAAGCGGCCGCCGATCTCCCCGGCGATGAGCGCATCGCTCATCATCTGCGACCAGTAGAGCAGGAGGTCGTCGTAATCGAGCACGTGCTGGGCCTGCTTGGCCTCGACATAGGCGGCGAACAAGCCTTTCAGCTCGGCGGCCCAGCCCGCGCACCAGGGATAGTGCTGCCCCAGCACCTTCTCGATCTCCATCTCGGCGTTGACGCAGCGGGAATAGATCGAGAGGCAAGTGCCCTTCGCCGGGAAGCGGGACTCGGTCTTCGACAAGCCGCGCTCGTGCCGCACCAGGTTCATCAGGTCGGCAGAGTCCTCGCGGTCGTGGATGGTGAAGGCGGGATCGACGCCGATCCGCTCGGCATATTCGCGCAGGAGCCGCGCGCCGATGCCGTGGAAGGTGCCGGCCCAGGTGAGCGCGTCGCGCATGATCGCGGCGTTGTTCTCGCCCAGCACCTTGCGGGCGATGCGCTCGACCCGGCCAGCCATCTCGGCTGCCGCGCGGCGGGAGAACGTCATCAGCAGAATGCGTCGGGGATCGCTGCCGGCGACGATCAGATGCGCCACGCGGTGGGCCAGCGTGTTGGTCTTGCCGGAGCCCGCGCCGGCGATGACAAGCAGGGGGGCGCCCACGGTCGAGCCCTCGGTCACGCCATGCTCGACGGCGCGGCGCTGCTCCGCATTGAGCGTGTCCAGATATGTCGCCACGAATCGCCCCGGTGAAAGGCCGAGAGTCGGCCATCCCGTCACGAATCGCAATGCAGCTGGACGAACCCGAGGTTAGGATTTAGGGGAAGGGCGGCCCAAAGTTCCAGCCCGAAGAGTGCGCACCCGACATGACCGAGCTCAAGCCCGACCAGTTCGAGATGCGGCGGCTGGAATCGCTCAGCAACACCATTTTCGGCGTCGCCATGACGTTGCTGGCCTACGATCTGCCCAAGGCGGCGGTGTTCACCAGCGCGCCTGACTGGAGCGATCTCGCCCATGTCTATTCCGGCAAGCTCGCCGGCTTCGCGCTCAGCTTCATTATCGCCGGCGTGTTCTGGATCAGCCATCACCGGAGGCTGGCTCGCCAGCCCGTCGGCAGCCGCGGCGCGGTGATCCTCAATCTGTTCTTCCTGCTCTCGATCGTGCTGCTGCCGGTGACCAATGGCCTGTATACCAATTTCGGCATGAGCAGCGCGGTCGCCGTGCTCTATGGCCTGCACTTGACCGCGATCGCCGGCCTCAATGCGTGGTTGTGGTGGACGATCCTGGGCAGCTGGCGGCACGAGATGCTTGCCTCGCTGTTTCCGCTGCTGGTGTTCATCCCGGGCACGATCGTTGCGGCGTTCGCGCCGCACGTCGCGCCCTTCTTGTGGAACATCGCCTTTGCAGGGCTCCTGATCCAGCGCTTCTACGGTGCGCGGATCCGACCGGACGCGTAGGGCGGCAGCTCACCCCTCCGTCGCGCCGAACCCATCGGCCGGCACGTAAAGCTTGATCGGGCGGATTTCGTAGACCGCCGTCGGATTGACCGCGCGCAGCTTCCGCGCCGCTGCGATTGCCTCATCCTCGGTATCGCACTGCATCAGGTGGAATCCCAGAAGCTGCTCCTTGGTCTCGGCAAACGGGCCGTCCAGCACTATTCCCGGCCCGGGGCCACGCAAGGTGCGGGCCTTCCGGGTTTCATCCAGACGGGCCGCCGGGCCGAACTGTCCGCTTTCCCTCAGGGGCGCCTGAACCTCGATGACTTTGGCGACGACTGCCGCGTCCTGCTCCGGCGTCCACGACATGAGCTCGTCTTCCACGTGATAGGCCAGGATGGCATACAGCATCATCACCTCGTTGTTTTGCCAGACAGACTCCAAGGACGTAGCACCTGAGGCTAAGCCGACAAACCCGAACCGGAAAATATTGCATTGCCGGGGGTGCGACGAAACCGTCCTGAAACCCGATTGCCGGCTTGCCATGTGAACGCCGCCAAAAGTGGTCGCGACTGATGGACCACAACAACAAATTCTTTGCTGGAGGCGGCAATGTCGGGTCACACCATCAAGATCATTTGCGACGCACGTCGGGCAGGACAGTCGGCTCCGGCCGATTTGCACGATCAGGCCGGCCATCACCGCTACTATGGCAGCTCGGCCGAGAACGGCGGCGAGCGGATCGCGGAGAGCCGGGGCGGCAAGCGCCCGCGCGCGCGCAACATCTGCGGCTTCTGAGCTATTCCGACGAACCGGTTCGTTCGAAGATGAACGTCCTGCAAATCTCGATCGCGGCGATACCGTTCCTGGTCGCGCTGATGAGCCGGACTGGCAAGGCCATCGCGCCCTGTCTTCTGGCAAGCATCTTCACGGTGCTGCTCAGCGGGGAGCCACATCGCGCAGTCGTGGCCTGGTGCGTCGGCATGCTGATCGCTGCCGTCGCCCTGCGCGAACGGCTACGCGCCGGCTGACCGAGCGATCTCTCAAGGAGAGCGCAAAGAAAAGGCGCGGCGGGGAGGCCCCGTCGCGCCCGATTTCTTGCTCGCTGGTCCAGGGCTGAGAGCGCCCCGATGCCAAGCCTCACTCAAAGCTCAGCGGGCGATCCCAGCGAGGTGACAGCGCTTGAGATAAGACACTGGATCACCTCCTTTCGTTGGTTTCGGAAGTCCTCAATATAGGTGGCAACCGCGCCGCTGTTAAGGGGCGGGGTCTGGAGGAACCGGCGGCAGGTTCGCAACAGGGTGGAGGACGCCGAAACGCGGCCTCCTGGGCAGTTGAGACAGCCGCCCAGCCGTGTTAGGGGATCGCCGACGCGGGTGTAGCTCAATGGTAGAGCAGCAGCCTTCCAAGCTGAATACGAGGGTTCGATTCCCTTCACCCGCTCCAAGGCCCGCGGACTCGAGGTCCGGTGAGGCCGCAAGTCCCGCCCGTTTCCGGGATTGGATCGCGCTACGGATGCCGTGGGCACACCTGGTCGCCCCCACGTTCGTGTCCAGAGCTTGGACCGTTGCGACGGCCGATCGCTCCGATCAAGACGCGAAACTGATCCAGGTCAAGTCTGCGTGCACAGGATCGTCTATCTCTCGGTCGTGTCTTGGGAAGAAGATGACATGACCGACAAGCCGATCGACTGGACGCCGGATCTCACACTGCCGACCTCCAAGTCCACCGTCCAACACTTCACCGCGACCGCCGGCGGCGACCGGCTGACGATTGATACTACTCCTTGGGGAGAGGCCGACCTCAGGGTCAACGGCCAGTCGATTGCTCACATCGATGTGGCGCCGAGCGCTGGTGACGCGTTTCGCACGCTCGAGACGTTTGCTGAAGATTTCGAAGCCGGCAACCGCGAGCGTCTGAACCAGACGATCGATGACGACGAGGTTCGTGAAAAACTGGGTCTGAGACACGCTCCCTGATATCGCGCAGGAATTGCGGGGGCGAGGACTGACTTCACCCGGGCGGAGCTTCGCGTCGGTTCCTGGCAAGCTGCTCGCTCGGGCGCCGTCAGCCACTTTTCCTTCGCTTGCTCGCGATCCTCCCGCGCGCGGTCCACCGCGCCGCCTCGAGCCTGTCGGCTGACCCTCACACCGGGAAGATGATCGATCCTGTCGTTCTCGGCAGCCTCAGCGCGCTGAAGTTCGCGCCCGTCGATATCGCATGATCCTCCCTTTTCGAATGAGCTCTTGGCCTCGATGTCCGAACGGCCGCGGTATCCGTGGCCTGCCTGTGGGGCTTCACCCACGGCGGTCCGGCCGGGACGGTCGTCGGACGATACTGGCCGAACTCCTCATCTAATAGTAACAATATACCCGACTTGGGCTGCTGGACATCGCTCGTGCATGAAGCGATACGATCAGGAAGGATATTCGAGCTTGCAAGTTGCCGCCTTCCCGTCGGACCGAGCTGAAGAAATCCTCGCGTCAGCTTCGAGGCTATTTGCCCGCCATAGCTATGCGAATGTGACGATGGAGCAGGTTGCAGCGTCCGTTCGATCGGTGCCGGGGGCGCTCTATCACTACTTTCGCGACAAGGAGGACCTGATCTATCACTGCTACCTGCGCGGGCTCGCGATCTACAGGCACGAGATCGAGACGGCGGCCGAAGCGGGTATCGATGGGCTCGAGGTCGTCAGGCGCATCATACGCGCCCGGCTGCGGCGTGAAGGTCAGCGTATGATCCTGTTTTCCGACATCGATGCACTGGCCCCATCTTACAGCCATGACGTGCACGCCAGGCGTTGGCAGAATGCCACGCTGCTGGCCGATATTGTGAGGCGAGGCGTTGCAGACGGCTCGATAGCTTGCGATGAGCCGCTCGTTGTCGCCGTGGCTCTCATCTCCATCCTGGACTGGGTTCCGTTCTGGCTCTCCGAGCGCGATTACTACACGCGCCAACAGGCGATTGATGCGATTGATGACATCGTCACGCATGGAGTCTATCGGCGCGATATCGCTTTACCGGACATGCCCGAACCGCCGAGTCTCGCGCCGTTTCTCCAGGCTCGCTCGAGATTGAATAAGCGCGCCGCGAAGCTGGACAGAATGCTCTCGATTGCTTCGGACAGCTTCAATCGAAGGGGGGCATTGGGCACGTCTCTTGAGAGCATCGCGGCGGAAGCTGGGATGACCCGCGCGGGCATCTATTATCACTTCAGCGAAAAAGAGAGTCTCTTGCTGGCTTGCCTGCAAAGAGGCCTCGTCGGCGAGATTGGCATTCGGGAACATTTGCAGGATCTGGGGCTTGGAGCATTTGATCACATCGTTCAGAGAGTTCGTCTGTTGCTGATGCTGCACGACACCCCATGCGGCCCCAAGGCGACCTACCACAACATCAACTATCTCAACGACGTTGACCGAAAACACTATGTGGAGCAGGTGCTCGCAACGATCGGCCAGGACCAGAAGAACCATCAACGTTGGATCGACGAGGGGCACTTCCGGAAGGTCGACACCCATTTCGCAGAACGTGTCTTGACTGGTATGAGCCACTGGTACCCGATCTGGTTCAGAGATGTGCGGGGCTGGTCACCAATTCAGATCGCCGATCATTTTTCGCGGCTGTTCCTCGCGGGGCTCAAGCCGCGTCGTCGTTCAGTCTGAACAGCCAATCCGGCCCAGCTCGGCCCGTTGAAGGATCCACGTCCTTCAGCTGGATCGTTCGACAAAAGCTGGGACGAGCAGGCGGACAAAAGTTGACTTGAATTTCAATGAGGGCGAGAGGGCGACAATCTTTGTGTTAACGACGCAATTATGGCTTGCGTCAAAACTTTACACAGTATTCAATATTTGGGATAGCGACGGTGGGCGCGACCGATGTCGTAAGGCAGCTTCGATCGCCAAGGAACAAGAACATCCAAAAGGGAGAAAGCCAGGATGCAAAAGCTCATAATTGCTGCGGCGGCAGCGCTGACGGTGCTCGGAGGAGCGGCATTCGCGCAGGAGACCATCAAGATCGGCTACATCGATCCGCTGTCCGGCGGCGGCGCCAGCGTTGGTGAAGGTGGCTTGAAGACGTTCCAGTTTCTGGCCGACGAGATCAACGCCAAGGGCGGCATACTGGGTCGCAAGATCGAAATCCTGCCCCTTGATAACAAGACCAACCCGCAGGAAAGCCTGGTGCAGGCGCAGAAGGCTATTGATGCCGGCGCCCGCTATATCACGCAAGGCAACGGCTCGTCGGTGGCCGCTGCTCTGTCTGATTTCATCACCAAGAACAACACGCGCAATCCCGGCAAGGAGGTCCTTTACTTCAACTATGCCGCTGTCGATCCGAGCCTGACCAATGAAAAATGCAGCTTCTGGCATTTCCGCTGGGATGCCAGCTCGGACATCAAGATGGAAGCGCTCACCAGCTATATGAAGGATGTCCCGGCGATCAAGAAGGTGTACCTGATCAACCAGGACTATTCCTTTGGCCAGTCCGTGCGCGCCGATGCGCGCAAGATGCTGGGCGCCAAGCGGCCGGACATCCAGATCGTCGGCGACGAACTGCATCCGCTGCTGAAGATCACCGACTTCTCGCCTTACATCGCGAAGATCAAGGCGTCAGGCGCCGATAGTGTCGTGACCGGCAACTGGGGCCAGGACATTGCACTGCTGCTCAAGGCAGCTGCCGATGCCGGCCTGAAGGTCAATTGGTACACCTATTACGCCGGCGGCGCTGGCGGTCCGACGGCGATCAAGCAGACCGGCCTGGACCATCAGGTATTCCAGATCACGGAAGGCTTTGCCAATTCGGGCCACCAGCCGGCAATGGAGTTCGAGAAAGCATTCCGCGCCAAGGTCAATATGTCGCTGTGGTATCCCCGCGCGGTCAACGAGATGCGCATGTTCAAGGCTGCGGCGGAGAAGGCCAACTCGCTTGACCCTGTGAAGGTCGCGGCTGCCCTCGAGGATCTCAAATTCGAGGTGCTGGACGGTGGCGAGGGCCTCATGCGCAAGGATGATCACCAGTTCTTCCAGCCGATCTACATCTCCTCCTTCGGCAAGCTCGCGGCAAACGAGCCGTTCGACGAGGAAGGCACCGGCTGGGGATGGCACCTGGTTTCCAAGATCGATACGTCCAAGACGATGGTTCCCACCACCTGTAAGATGACCCGGCCGTAAGCTCTAAAGCTTTGCCTTCCCGCGGCCGACGGCGGCCGCGGGAAGGTCGTGGTTCGCGGACGGGACCGACGAATTCGCCGAGGCCTTCTCGGTCCCGGCTAGAGGTGTGAATGCTGTGCTTGAACTGATCGTTATATCGACACTGAACGGTCTGTTGTTCGGTATGCTGTTGTTCTTGCTGTCGAGCGGCCTGACCGTCATCTTTAGCATGATGGGCGTGCTCAACTTTGCCCACGCCAGCTTCTATATGCTCGGCGCCTTCTTCGGCTTTCAGCTCACCAAATGGATCGGCTTCTGGCCGGCGCTGCTGTTGGCACCGCTGCTGGTCGGCGCGATCGGCATGGCCGTCGAACGCTACGGCCTGCGCAACACGCACAAGCACGGCCACGTCGCGGAGCTGCTTTTGACCTTCGGTCTCGCATTCGCGATCGAGGAAATCGTGGCGATGATGTGGGGCAGGAGCCCCGTCGACTACCGCGTGCCGGCGCTGCTCGACTTTCCGGCCTTCACGATCTTCTCGACCAACTATCCCGCCTACAAGATCTTCATGCTGGCCGTGTCGATCGTGATCTTCGTCGCGCTGTTGATCGTGCTCAAGCGTACGCGGGTGGGCTTGATCGTGCAGGCGGCGCTGACGCATCCCCACATGGTCGGACATCTCGGTCACAATGTCGGACGCGTGTTCATGCTGGTGTTCGGCGTCGGCAGCGCGCTTGCGGGAATTGCGGGCGTGATCGCCGGTCCGGCCCTGGTGACGCAGTCCGATATGGCGGCGGCACTGGGCCCGATCCTGTTCGTGGTCATCGTGTTCGGCGGCCTTGGCTCCTTGCCGGGCGCATTCATCGCCTCGCTCGTCATCGGCCTGGTGCAGACCTTTGCGGTGGCGTTGAACGGTTCGCTGGCGAGTGCTTTCGGTCCGCTGGACCCGTCGGCGGGCCCCTCCGTGCTTACCGACATCTGGAACGTCACGATCGCCCAAGTGGCGCCGATCGTGCCGTATCTTCTGCTGGTGATCATTCTAATCGTACGCCCCATGGGCCTGATGGGGACGCGCGAGTCATGAACGCCACGACGACTTCCGCATCGAACATCTCAGGCAAGTCCGCCGGCGACAGCCTGCGCTTTTATGGCGTCTGGCTGGTCGGCATCGCTACGCTGATCGTCCTGCCGATGATCTTCTCCTCCGGCGGCTCGCTCACGTCCTTCAGCCTGATCGGCATCGCGATCGTGTTCGCGCTGTCCTACAACATCTTGCTCGGCCAGACCGGCCTCCTGTCGTTCGGCCATGCGGTGCATTACGGCCTCGGCGGCTTCGCGGCCTGCCATGTGATGAATGCCGTGGTCTCGCACGGCTGGCCGGTCCCGCTTCCCTTCATACCGTTGTTCGGCGGGCTCGGCGGTCTTGCTTTCGCAATGATCATCGGCTGGGTGATGACCAAGCGCGCCGGCACCGTGTTCTCGATGATCTCGCTGGGCATTGCCGAACTGGTGGCGTCCTCCTCGCTGATCCTGCGTTCCGTGTTCGGAGGTGAGTCCGGGATCTCGACCGACCGCACGGCTTTGCCGAAAATGTTCGGCTGGACTTTCGGTCCTCAGATTCAGGTCTATTACCTGATCGCGTTCTGGCTGGTGATCTCCGCGATCGCGATGTACGCGCTGACCCGGACGCCGCTGGGGCGGATCAGCAACGCCGTTCGCGACAATCCCGAGCGCGTCCAGTTCATCGGCTATGATCCGCACGTGGTCCGTTACATTGCCTTCTGTTTTGCCGGGTTCTTCGCCGGCGTGGCTGGAGGCTTGGCTGCGATCAACTTCGAGATTGCCAACGCGGCCTATCTCGGCGCGATCCAGTCCGGCCTCGTGCTGTTCTCGACCTTTATCGGAGGCGTCGCATTTTTCTTCGGCCCCATCCTTGGCGCGATCCTCGTGACATATCTGCAGCTTGGGCTGACCAGCGTCACGGGCGTGTGGCAGCTCTATTTCGGCATTATCTTCATCGGCATCGTGATGCTGTCTCCGGGCGGCATCGCCGGCCTGATCATGATGCACCGGCCGCTGGCTCGTGCCGGAACTTTGCAGACGGTGATTCCGTCCTATGTCGTCGCGGCGGTGCCGACCCTGGCGCTGGCCTGCGGCGTGATCCTGACGATCGAATCGATCGCGCGCACCCATAGCGGCCAAAGCAGCCCCATCAACCTGTTCGGTGTTGCCTTCACTCCGGCGTCGCCGATGACGTGGGCGAGTGCGGCGATCCTTATCGTCGTCGGCTTCTTCGTGGCGCGCCTCAGCTGGCGACGAGTCGCCGATGCTTGGGATCGCGCGGCGACGATCGCGCGCGACCGGGGGTATCTGGCATGACGGCAGCCATCGAACTTAACGCTGTCGAAAAGCGCTTTGGCAACGTCGGTATTATCCGGGACCTCAATCTCAGCGTCGCGCAAGGCGAGCGTCACGCCATCATCGGTCCGAACGGTGCCGGCAAATCGACGACGTTCAACTTGATCAGCGGCCATATCAGGCCGAGTTCGGGCGAGGTAAGACTGAACGGCGATGTGATCTCCGGTCTCAGGCCCTTCGAGATCAACCGGCGCGGCCTGTCGCGGTCGTTCCAGGTCACCAACGTGTTCTCCCGCATGTCGGTCTGGGAGAACGTCCGTTGTGCCGTGCTGTGGGCGACGGGGCACCGTTACGCGTTCTGGAAGAACGTCGACAGCCTGCCTGAGGTGCGCGAACGTACCTCTCAGATACTCGACGATATCCATCTGACGCACCGGCGCGATGTTCCGGCGGGCTTGTTGACCTACGCTGAGCAGCGCGAGCTTGAGATCGGCATCACCATCGCCGGCGGTGCCAATGTCGTGTTGCTGGACGAGCCGACCGCCGGCATGAGCCATGCCGAAACCGACCGTGCGGTGGCGCTGATCCGGCGGTTGACGGAAGGCAAGACGCTCGTGATCGTCGAGCACGACATGAGCGTCGTGTTCGGCCTTGCCGATCGAATTTCCGTGCTGGTCTACGGCCACATCATTGCCTCGGGCACGCCGGAAGAGATCCGGCGCGATCCGAAGGTCAAGGAAGCCTATCTCGGCGAGGAGGCGCACTGATGCTCGAGGTCAGGGATCTGCACGCCTACTACGGCAAGAGCCACATTCTCCAGGGCGTCGACCTCGATGTCGCCTCGGGCGAAGTCGTGAGCCTGCTCGGCCGCAATGGTGTCGGGCGTTCGACCACGGTCAAGGCGATCATGGGCGAGGTCGCGCCGCAAGGCACGATCCGCTTCAAGGGCAAGGACATCGCCGGGCTGCCGAGCTACAGGATTGCGCGTCTCGGTCTCGGTTATGTGCCGGAGCATCGTGACATCTTCCCGGGTCTGACCGTTCGCCAGAATTTGCTCCTCGGTATCAAGGACACGCGACGTCCCGGCAAATGGCAGCTTCAGGACATGCTCGACATGTTTCCCAATCTTGCCGCGCGGGCCGACACGCCTGCGGGGGTGCTGTCAGGCGGCGAGAAGCAGATGCTCACGACCTGCCGGACCCTGATGGGCGACCCCGATCTCATCATGATCGACGAGCCGACCGAAGGTCTTGCCCCGCTCATCGTACAGCAGGTCGGGGATCTCATTGCCCGCATTGCGCACGCCGGCGTCGCGATTCTCCTCGTCGAGCAGAAGCTGTCGATTGCGATGAAGATCTCCAACCGGGTCTACGTTATGGGACACGGTCGCGTCGTCTTCGAAGGGACGCCCGAGCAACTGAAGTCGAACGGCGACGTTCGCGCGCAATGGCTGGAAGTGTGAGATCGGGCGTATCCGCACGTCGATGCAGAGTTGAAGCCGAGCGCAGCCTGCGATCGATCGGCTATTTCTCCTTCGTGTTCTCTTGCTCGCGTTCCTCGCGCGCACGGTCGACGGCACCACCTTGCGGCTGCCCGCTGACCTTCACGCCGGGGAGATGATCGACCTTGTTTTTCTCGGCATCGTCAGCGCGCCGCAGTTCGCGGTCGATGATGTCACGTGATCCTTCCGCCGGTTCCTTGTCGAATGGGCTTTTGGTCTCCACGCTCATAAGAATGATCCTGCTTGTGGTCGCATGTTGATTGTTGAGGCAAGCCCGGTTCGCGCCTATCGTTCCTGACCAAGCCGCACCTTTCGGGCGGATTTATTCCCTGTGATCGTCGATCTCCGCTGCGACCTGTCCGTAGTTCAGCAACGCAACCAGGGTCGTTCCGCCGAGAATGTTTCCGAGCAGTGTCGGCATGAAGAAGTCCGAGGCGTATTGGGCCAGGGATGCCCGGCCGCTCTGCACCAGGAAGGCACACTCGACCGAGCCTGCGACGATGTGCGAGAATCCGCCGAGCGCGACGACATAGGTCATTATGACGATGATGTGCGCGCGTGATTCCTTCGCCGCCGGAAGAAGCCAGGCCATCAAGGCGATCAGCCAGCCGGCGAAGATGGCCCGGACGAAGGTGGTCGAGAACGTCCCCTCGACCGTATGCCGGCTGAGGTCGACGAAGGCGTCCACAATGCGCGGCTCGAAGATGCTGGTGTGGGCGAGCACCGACCCGATCGCCCAGGTTCCTGCGACGTTCGAAGCAAGGACCAGAAACCACAGCTTGAGCACGCTTGCCAGAGTGCGGAGGTCCCGGTTGTGCAAGAGCGGCAGGATCGGCGTCAGCGTGTTCTCAGTGAACAGTTGTTGCCGTCCCAGCACCACGACGAGGAAGCCCACCGTGTAGCCGAGCGGAGCGATCAGGCGCCGCGTCGCATCATCCGAAATCAGCCCGTGAAACGCGCCCTGAACGATCAGCGACAGGGCCATCGACAGCCCTGCGGCAAGACCGGAGAGGACGATCGCCCACCAGCGCCGCTCCAGTTCCTGCTCGCCCTCTGCGCGGATCGTTTCATGGATGAGCGCGGCGCTCGGCCGGCTCTGGGATTCGACCTGCTTGGTTTGACGCCGCGAGACGCCGTCGAGCTTGGATGCAGGACTGAAGGAGGCTCCGTCGCCAGGCTGATCCACGCTGCGGTCTCCGAAAGAATGATTGAGTCCAAGACTTCGGGGCGTGCCATTCCGTTCCTCCCGAACATTGTGGTTGGCTCGTTGTGCAATGCAGAGATCGAAGGAACCTTCACCCGATGCATGAGTTGGCGGCTCGGGCAGCGAAAGTTACACGAGCCCGATCGTGCAAAAGGATGTGCGCGTGCGCTCCACGGCGCAATCGCAGGCCATCCGATCCATCCGATGCTGGTGCCGATCCCGATTGCGTGCTTCATCGGGGCGCTGCCGACCGACATCGCCTATGTCGCGAGCGCCGAGATCATGTGGGCGGACTTTTCCGCCTGGCTCCTGGTAGTCGGTGTCATCTTCGGCGTGCTCGCCGCCATCGCGGGGCTGACTGACTTCATCGGCAACCGCCTGGTCCGGGCGCGGACGTCCCGTCGGCGTCGCCATCGACAAGACCGGTGCGCCGCTGGTTGCCGACGACAGCGGCAACACGTTGTGGCGGGTGAACGCTGCGCATCCGCGGCTGACGCAACGTTAAGCCCGGTCCCGCGTTGGGAGTTCGGAACAGTTAAAGCCCAAGCCAGGAGGAGGACAATGGGTCTCGCTCAATACGCCGTCGTGCCGGTACAGGACGAATGGGGCGTGCTGCATGACGGCGACGTCAGGAGCCGGTACGCCACCAAGGAAGCCGCGTTCGAGTCCGCAGTCGCCGCGGCATCACTGGCCCTTCGTGAGGGACACGAGGTCCATGTCAGCGTGCCCGGCCGCGAAGCCGGCGACAACGCGCTGGGTGTGTAGAGTGCCCAGCCGGCGGATAGCGTTCGCAAGAAGGAGGCCGCAATGACCAAGCCCCGCGAGCCCAACGGCATCGAGCCATCCCGCTCCGAGGACGACGTGCAGCGCGACCAGCTCGGTCCGCGCGGCGTGCCTGGCGCGCCCGATCCTGCCAAGATGACGCCCCAACGCGACAAGAAGACCCCGAAGCACGTCGATCCCGGCCATACCGCTTGAGGCGGGCGCTGTCTCTTTTCGAACCCTGCCTGGTTTTTCAAAGTTTGGCCGGGGCGACCTGAACCGATCAGGCAATATTCGCGGCGCGGAAAATCGCGGACGGCAACGGCCCCCTGGGGCGGCCGGAGATGGCCGCATGCCGCCAGTGCAATGCTCGCACCTTCGAAATAGTGTATCCGCAGGAAGCGCGGCCTGCGGCCTCGCCGCCGCGCCAAGATCAGTTCTCCGGAGGAAATCGACATGTCGGCCCTGCCGCTTTCAGGCATCAAGATCCTTGACCTCACCCGCGTGCTTGCCGGGCCCCTGTCGGCCCAGATGCTGGGCGATCTCGGCGCGGAGGTGATCAAGATCGAGCGGCCGGGCACCGGCGACGACGCGCGCGCCTTCGGACCGCCTTACCTGAATGACCCCGATGGCAAGGCCAACAACAACAATTCGTTCTATCTCTGCGCCAACCGCAACAAGAAGTCGGTCACGGTCAATATCGCCAAGCCGGAAGGGCAGGCGATCGTCCGCGAGCTCGCCAAGGACGCCGACGTCTTCATGGAGAATTACAAGGTCGGCGATCTCAAGCGCTACGGCCTCGACTACGAGACCATCAAGGCGATCAATCCCGGCATCATCTACTGCTCGGTCACCGGCTTCGGCCAGACCGGGCCGTACGCGCCCCGCGCCGGATACGACGCCATCCTGCAGGCGATGGGCGGGTTGATGAGCGTCACCGGCCATATCGACGGCGAGCCGGGTGAGGGCCCGATGAAGGTCGGCCCGTCGATCGTCGACTATATGACCGGGATGAATGCCTCGATCGGGATCCTCTCGGCGCTCTATCATCGCGACGCCAAGGGCGGCCAGGGACAGCACATCGACGTCTGCCTGTTCGACACCGTCATCGCATCCCTGTCGCACTGGCTGCAGATCTATCTGGTCAACGGGAAGACGCCGCCGCGCCGCGGCACTTGGGGCAATGGCGGGATGCCGGCCGGTGTGTTCCGCTGCGCCGATGGCGAGCTGATGCTGGTGGTCGGCAACGACGGCCAGTTCCAGCGCACCTGCGCCGTGCTCGGCGAGCCGGAGCTCGCGAACGATCCCCGCTTCGTCAAGAACAACGACCGCGTCGTGCACGGCAAGGAGATCATGGCCATCTTCGCCGGCCTGTTCCTGAAGAAGCCGGTGGCTTACTGGCTGGAGAAGCTGGAGGAGGCCGGCGTGCCGTCAGGTCCGATCAACAATTTCGAGCAGGTGTTCTCCGATCCGCACGTTCAGTCGCGCGGCATGCGCGTGAAGGTCAAACATCCTTTCGAGCCGGATCTGTCGCTGGTCCGCAATGCGCTGACCCTGTCGGAGACGCCGATCAAGGAGTACCGCGCGCCGCCGCTGCTTGGGGAGCACACGCAGGAGGTGCTCGGCGGCAAGCTCGGCTTTGACGCGGAGAAGATCGCGGCCTTGAAGCAGCAGGGGATCATCTAGCGCGTTCCTAGCCTCTCCCGTGGAGCGCCGGGGAATGTGCCTGGTCGTGCAGGACGCCCGCATGCCGGGGCTTGCGTGAAGCTTGCGCGCAATCCCCAGATAATCCCGGTCCGTAGTCGCACAGGCTTCCGCTTCGCGCGCGACTCTGATTCGATCCCTGCACTTGAGTTCGGGAGGGAAGCGAATGTCCTACACGATTGGGTTCCAGGCCAAGGACCAGAAGTCCATTCTGGCGACCGAGGCGGCCACCGCCAATCAGGCCGTCGCCATCATTGCCGCGCTGCGGCAGAGCGCGGACGAAATAAAGTTCATCCGCTCGCCGCAGGAAGGCGAGATGGGTATCGAGATGCTGCTGCTGCTCGCCAAGGAAGAGGCCGAGGAGATGCCGCAGCGGGTCTAGCCGCCGCGTTAGCCGCAAGATTCAGGCATTTTCCGCCACGCCGAACTGACCTCGCGCCGGCTTTCGACCGGGCTCATTGATCAGCGCGCGTCCCGTGCGAGTGCGCGCGCGGGGGCTTTGGCCTCGACCTTTCCAGCCGTCAGCGCCATCGTCGCCACGCTGACCACGCGTGCGACCACGTCCTCGACGTCGTCGAGATCGCATTTGCCTTCCGACAATTTTGTCAGCCGCTCGCTCTCGCGGATGGTGTGGTGCGCCATTGCGAGCGCAAAGTTGAGGCCCCAATAGATATCGACCTCGCTGCGCTCGGGCAGGGACCGTCGCATCGCGCCGGCGAATTTGCGCAAATGGTCGATCTCGCGGTTCTTGATGCGGCGGATCGGCGGCACGGATTCGATCGAGGCGCGGATCATGAAGCGCGCGGCGGTGGAGCGCTGGGTCTCCGGGCCGAGGCAGCCGCGCAAGGTCGGACCGACGAGGGCGCGCAAGATCGCCTCGATCGGCGCGCGGCCGCCGCCTTGCTCCTCCGCCGCCTTCAATTCGCGCAGGCGCTCGCGGTTCGTGGCGATCGAGCGCGTGACAAATAATTCCGCGATCAACTCGTCCTTCGAGCCGAAATGATAGTTCACCGCGGCCAGGTTGACATTGGCGGCCGCGACGATGTCGCGCAGCGTCACGTCGCCGAAGCCGCGATCGGCATAGAGCCGTTCGGCGGCGGCGAGAATGGCGGACCTGGTGTGATCGCTGGCCATGAAATGTCCCGGAGGGGAGGAGTTGCAAATCAAACAGTTGTATGAAACTATCGTTTGAAGGCCGGAAAAGTCAATCCGCATTCGGACTCGTTCGCAACTTCGCGGCTTGGTCAGAAGCGCCCGCGCTCTCGACCATTGCGGGCAGCGCGGAGCGGGAGGACAATCCGGCGCAAGAGTGTCTGTTGAAAGAAGCGAGGAGCGTCCCATGGACTTCGATATGTCCCCCAAGCAGAAGGAATGGCTCGACCGCGTGCGGTCCTTTATGGCCAAGCACGTGCGCCCGGCGGTGCCGATCTACGACCAGCAGGACAAGAGTGGCGACCGCTGGAAGGTCATCCCGATCCTGGAAGACCTCAAGAAGAAGGCGAAGGCGGAAGGCCTCTGGAACATGTTCATGCCGCCGTCCGAGCACGAGGACGACGAATTCCGCGGCGCGGGACTGACCAATCTCGAATATGCGCTGCTGTCGGAAGAGATGGGCCGCATCACCTGGGCCTCGGAAGTGTTCAACTGTTCCGCGCCCGACACCGGCAACATGGAAGTGTTCATCCGCTACGGCTCCAAGGAGCAGAAGCGCAAATGGCTGCGTCCGCTGATGGACGGCGAGATCCGCTCGGCCTTCCTGATGACGGAACCGGCGGTTGCGTCGTCCGATGCCACCAACATCGAAACCCGCATCGAGCGCGACGGCGATCACTACGTCATCAACGGCCGCAAATGGTGGTCGTCCGGCGTCGGCGATCCCCGCTGCAAGATCGCGATCCTGATGGGCAAGACGGATTTCAAGGCGGCCAAGCACCAGCAGCAGTCGCAGATCCTGGTTCCGCTCGACACCCCCGGCATCAAGGTCGAGAAGATGCTGCCGGTGTTCGGCTTCGACGATGCGCCGCACGGACATGCGCAGGTGCTGCTCGAGAACGTGCGGGTGCCGAAGGAGAATATCCTGCTCGGGGAGGGTCGCGGCTTCGAGATCGCGCAGGGCCGTCTCGGTCCGGGTCGGATCCATCACTGCATGCGCACCATCGGCAAGGCCGAGGAGGCGCTGGAGAAGATGGTGAAGCGTCTCACCTCGCGCACCGCCTTCGGCAAGAAGATCGTCGAGCACAGCGTGTGGGAGCAGCGCATCGGCGAAGCCCGCACCAACATCGAGATGACCCGCCTCCTGTGCCTCAAGGCCGCCGACATGATGGACAAGGTCGGCAACAAGACCGCGCAGGCCGAGATCGCCATGATCAAGGTCGCGGCGCCCAACATGGCGCTGAAGATCATCGATGAGGCGATCCAGGCCTTTGGTGGCGCCGGCGTCTCGGACGAAGCGGGCCTTGCCAAGGACTACGCCCACATCCGCACGCTCCGTCTCGCCGACGGTCCGGACGAGGTGCATAACCGCGCCATTGCCAGACTTGAGGTTCGGAAGTATGCAAACTCTCCCGGTCATTAGACGGGAGAGCCTGGAGGCGCTCCCGGCTTGACGAATGAGAGGGCATGATCCGGTGACCGCTTGACGCAAGTGCGTCAGCGGTTACCGACTAGGATCATGCTCGACCTGAAATGGTCAGGACTGAAGAGGGAGCGTCACTGTGGCGGACGGCGTCAGGAAAGACGAAGAGTTCTCGGGTACCAAGCCGGTCGAGGAGCGGCATCGTTTCGACGAGCTGCGCCTCGAAGCCTGGATGCGCGAGCATGTCGAAGGTTTTGAAGGCCCGCTGGTCGTGCTCCAGTTCAAGGGCGGCCAATCCAACCCGACCTATCGCCTCAACACGCCGAACCGCTCCTACGTGATGCGCAGAAAGCCGTTCGGCAAACTGCTGCCGTCGGCGCATGCGGTCGATCGCGAGTATCGCGTGATCGCTGCGCTCGGAAAGCAGGGCTTTCCGGTCGCGCGCGCCTATGCACTCTGCCAGGACGACAGCGTCATCGGTGCAGCCTTCTACATCATGTCGATGGAGGAGGGCCGTGTGTTCTGGGATCCGACGCTGCCGAGCCAGGCGCCGGACGACCGGCGCAAGATTTTCACCAGCAAGATCGAGACGCTGGCAAAGCTCCACATGTTCGATCCCGACGCGATCGGTCTCGGCGATTTCGGTAAGCCCGGCAACTATTTTGCACGCCAGATCGACCGCTGGACCAAGCAATATCGCGCATCCGAGACGCAGCACATTCCCGAGTTCGAGAAGGTGGCCGAATGGCTGCCGAAGACGGTGCCGGAGCAGGCGCGCGTCTCCATCGTCCATGGCGATTATCGCCTCGACAACATGATCTTCCACGCGACGGAACCGCGCGTGCAGGCCGTGCTGGACTGGGAGCTGTCGACCCTCGGCGATCCCATGGCCGACTTCACTTATCTGTTGATGCAGTGGATCATGCCGGGCCTCGAGGGCGCCGACCTCAAGGCGCTCAACATCCCGAGCCTGGAAGAGGCCGCGCAGATCTACTGCAACGTCACCAAGATGACGGTGCCAGATCTCAACTGGTACTTCGCCTATAACCTGTTCCGCCTTGCCGGCATTACCCAAGGCATCGCCGGCCGCGTCCGCGACGGCACCGCCGCCAACGCCAAGGCGCTGGAGTCCGCCAAACGCACCGTGCCGCTGTCAAAGGCCTCGTGGGAATACGCGCAGAAGGCGGGCGCGGTGTAGAAATGACGAAGGCGCGGCCGGTGGCCGCGCCTCTTGCATATGGGGAGCTGCGTCATTCCCATACCTTCGCTGTCATTGTCCGCGAAAGGCGAGCAATCCCGCATTTCAGAGACGCCAGTGCTTGAATCGAGACGCCGCGGCCCGCTGGACGCCCCCGGTCAAGCCGGGCATGACAGCGGTGATGAGGCGACTCATTCCACCGTCGTTGCGAGCCAACGGGTCCGCGCGAAGCGCGGCCCGATGACAGGCTCCGCGAGGCAATCAGTGTGCCCTCTACTGGCAGTCTGGATTGCTTCGTCGCAGGAACTCCTCGCAATGACGGGAGGCGCTCAGCTCTTCACGCAATGCGCGATCAGCCTCTCCACGAAGCCTCCGCATTTCTCCAGCTCCGCCATCTCCACGAACTCGTCCGGCGTATGCGCCTGCGCGATCGAGCCGGGGCCGATCACCACGGAGGGGATATCGGCGATGTCGGCGAACAGGCTCGCCTCGGTGCCGAAGGCGACCTTGGCGTGGTCGTTGCGTCCCGCCAGGCTCTTGGCCAGGGTGACGATTGGAGCATCGGCTTCCGTGTCGAGCGCGGGGTAGTCGAGGATCTCCTCGAATGCGATGCCGCACTCCGCATTCCTTGCCTTCATCGCAGGCTCGAGTTCGGCCTTGGCCCAGGCGACGATTGCATCGGTGACCTCGCGCGACTCGGTGATGCCGATGCCGCGGCACTCGAATTCCACCGTGCAGGCATCAGGCACGATGTTGAGCGCGGCACCGCCGTGCACGATGCTGGTGAGCAGCGTCGAGTGCGGAACGTCGTAGAGACTGTCCGTCGCGTGCGCGGCTGCGAGCGCCATGGCGCGGCGGCGGATTTCGACGATCAGCTCGGCGGCATATTCGATCGCATTGACACCCTCCGGCGCGATCGAGGAATGGCGGGCGAGCCCGCGAAACGTGGCCCGCACGCCGTGCTTGCCCTTATGACCGATGATGACCTGCATCTGGGTCGGCTCGCCGACCAAGCAACCGAGCGGCCTGACCTTCTTCCTGGCAACCTCGCGCAGCATCGGCCGCACGCCGACGCAGCCGATCTCCTCGTCATAGGAGATCGCCAGATGAATCGGCGTCTTCAGCCTGGCGTCCACCATCTCCGGCACCATGGCGAGGCACACCGCCACAAATCCCTTCATGTCGGTGGTGCCGCGGCCATAGAGCTTGCCGTCCCGCTCCACCAGCTTGAACGGATCATGGCTCCAGTCCTGGCCCACGACAGGCACCACGTCGGTATGGCCCGACAGCACGAAGCCCGGCCGGTCCTCCGGCCCGATTGTGACCCAGAGAGCGGCCTTCTGCCCGGTCTCGTCTACGATGCGCTCACCCTTGATGCCGAACCCGGCGAGATAGCGTTCGATATGGGCAATCAGGGGCAGGTTTGTGCGGTCGCTGATGGTGTCGAAACCGACGAGGTCGGCGAGGAGCTTTCGGATGCGATCGGGTCTTGAGCTTGGCATTGTCTCATTCTGTCGAGGAAATGGCGGCTGAAACGCTTGCAGGAACCATACCAATGTGGCGCCCGGTCGGGCAAATCAACACAGGGCGTACAAGATATCGAGGTGCCTGTCGGGCAAGACACGCGAGCCCTAGGTCAATACGCAGCCGACATAATATTCCGCTTTACCGAAATTCGGAAAAGACGTATGCATTGCCGCAACCCGGCCCAAGGAAGAGGGGCGTATCGCGATCGTCACGAACGCGGGCCGGGCGGCGGTGGACGCAGATGGCGTTGGCGCGAACGGATTTGCAGGGCGGGAGACCGTGAGCAAGCTCGCCGCGCATGCGACAGGTGCCATCTGCGTACGGCAAAATCGTGTGGTCCTGGCGCCCGGGGTCTGTGCGCCAAGTGTTGCGGTGATGTGGCGGTCCGACCGGACGCGCGCACCAGCCATCCGCAAGGCGACGGGGGCAATAGTGCATCGCTCCCCGGGGAGAGCACGACATAAGCCGTTCCAACCACTGCGCAGGGAAGGCCGGGATGTCCTGGCTACACCTGTATGCCGCTGTGCAGCTTCTCACCACGCAGATTCCGCACAGTGGACCTCGGGTGCCAGCGGGCTCCCGGTCTTCCCTGCGCCCTCTCCATTTCAGAGGGTGAGGCGACAAAGCAAGGCTCGGGCGAGATCAGCCGCGAGAACGAGAAGATGTGTCTTCGGGTGAGATGCGAATCGAAAGAGCGATGCGCGCCACCGCAGACACAATGACGGCGTTGATGCAGTTGCGTGCGACCACCCGCCCTTGGGTCCCGACTCTGCGCAGCAGCGCAAGAACGCTGCCGCGCGTCCGGGACACGGGAGGATCAAACCGGCTTGCCCGTGTACGGCATCGACGCGGTAAGGCCGCCGTCGACCGGGAACGCCTGGCCGTTCACATAAGACGCCTCGTCGCTCGCAAGGAACAGTCCCATCGCCGCGAGCTCGTGCGGCTGGCCGGGACGCTTGAGCGGGTTGAGCTGCCCGATCTTGTCCTGGGTGCCGCGCTCCTTGGCGCGGTCGAAGATCGGCTTGGTCATGCCTGTTTCGATCAGGCCGGGGCAGACCGCGTTGATGCGAACGCCGGTGCCGGTGAGCGAATAGGCCGTGGTCTGCACCAGGCTGATCACGCCGGCCTTGCTCGCGGCATAGGGATGTCCGCTCGCGCCGGCCTTAAGGCCTGCGACGGACGCCGTCAGCACGATCGCGCCGGATTGCTGCTTGACCATGTGTGGCATGGCGTACTTCACCGCGAGGAATGGCCCGATCAGGTTGACCCGCAAGATCTCCTGCCAGTGCTCCACCGTCTGCTCGGCGAGCGGAACGAGCCCGCCGGAGATTCCGGCATTCGCCCAGATCACGTCGAGCCGCCCGTGCGTCTTCACGGCCTTGTCGATGACGGCGATGACGTCGGTCTCGGAGCCGGCGTCCGCGATCATGGCTTCGGCGGTGCCGCCGGCCTTCTTCACCTCGTCGACCGTCTCCTTCACCGCCTCCGAGCGATCGACCGCAATCAGTTTGGCACCTTCCTTGGTGAACAGCAGCGCAGCCGCGCGACCGATGCCGCTGCCCGCGCCAGTGATGATGACGGATTTGCCTTGCAGGCGGCCCATGCGCTTCTCCCTTTGGCTCGCGCGCAGCCCTTGCCGCGCGACGGAATTTCAAACAAGATTTCAAACGGTAAAGTGTCTTGAGACACGTTCGCTACTGACGTACAGCGACATCAAACGGGATGGAAGGGTTTCGATGGCCGGTGCAGACAAGCCGAATGTGGTCGTCACGCGATGGTGGTGGGTCCGGCACGCCCCGGTGCGCAATGACGGCGGCAACATCTACGGGCAGAGCGATATCGCCTGCGACACCAGCGACACCTACGTATTCAATGCCGTTGCCAAGGTGCTGCCACGCACCGCGATCTGGTACTCGAGCAACTTGATGCGCACGCACCAGACCGCGGAAGCGATCTGGGCGGCTGGTTTCCCGCGGCCTGCGTCGATGAAATGGGAGGCCGACCTCGCCGAGCAAAATCTCGGCCACTGGCAGGGCATGAACCGCGCCCAGTTCATCGCCAGCCGCCCCGTCGGATCGAGTTGGTTCGCCGACATCAATGAGCCCGCGCCCGGCGGCGAAAGCTTCATGGATCTCTACAACCGCACGCGCCGCACCATCGAGCGGATCAACAACGAGGCGGCAGGGCAGGACATTATCGCGGTCGCGCATGGCGGCACCATCAAGGCGGCGCTGGGTCTCGCGCTCGACGGTCAGCCGGAGCGCGGGCTGTCATTCGACATCGACAATTGCTCGGTGACGCGGTTGGACTATTTTGCGAGCCCCGAGCGCACGGTCTGGCGGCTGCCGATGGTGAACCAGCAGCCGTGGATCGCGGATGTTGCGCACGCGGCGATGCACCAGCCGGCGGGGCCGGAAGTCAAGAAGCTCGCCTGAAGCGGCTGTCCGCTCGCGCGAGCGGCATAAGCTCCGGGCCAATCAAATCGTACTCAGGGAGATCAAAATGACCTTGTTCGACATGAAGGGGAAAGTCGCCGTCATCACGGGATCGACGCGTGGCATCGGGCTCGCGATCGCCGAGCGCATGGCCGAGCACGGTGCCAAGGTGGTGATCTCCTCGCGAAAGGCCGACGTCTGCGACCAGGTGGCAAAGGGCATCAACGACAAATACGGCAAGGGCACCGCGGTCGCGATCGCCGCCAACATCTCCTCGAAGGAAAATCTGCAAAACCTCGTGGACGAGAGCAACCGCGCGTTCGGCAAGATCGACGTGCTGGTGTGCAACGCAGCATCGAACCCGTATTACGGTCCGCTCGCCGGCATCTCCGACGATCAGTTCAGGAAAATCCTCGACAACAACATTGTCGCCAACAACTGGCTGATTTCGATGGTGGTGCCGCAGATGATCGAGCGCAAGGACGGCTCGATTATCATCGTCTCCTCGATCGGCGGCCTGAAGGGCTCGACCATCCTCGGCGCCTACGCGATCTCGAAGGCCGCCGACATGCAGCTCGCCCGCAACCTCGCCTGCGAATACGGCCCGCACAACATCCGCGTGAACTGCATCGCGCCCGGCCTGATCAAGACCGATTTTGCCAAAGCGCTGTGGGACAATCCGGAGAATTTGAAAGCCTCGACCTCGCGCTCGCCGCTGCTGCGCATCGGCATCCCCGACGAGATCGCGGGCGCTGCGGTGTTCCTGGGGTCAAAGGCCGGCGACTTCATGACCGGCCAGACCATGGTGATCGACGGCGGCGCGACGATCAGTTGAGCGATAGAGCGTAGAAGAGGCACGCAGCCCACCCAACGACCGGTGTCATCGCCCGCGGAAGCGGGCGATCCAGTATTCCGGGGGCCGACATTGGAGAGCTCGCTCTTACCACATCCGCCGCGGCGTACTGGATGCCCCGGTCAAGCCGGGGCATGACAGCGAATGTGAGGATGCAGCGTCACCGTGCGAGACCATGCGGACGCCGCGTCACTCCACCGCGGCGTAAACCAGATCCCGCACCAGGGTCCGCGTGTAGTCGCGCTGTCCGGGGCCCTGGCTCATGAACACCGCGAACAGATCCTCCTTCGGATCGATCCAGAAGAACGTGCCGGCAATGCCGCTCCAGAAATATTGGCCGATGCTGCCGGGGAAGGGCGCGATGCCCGCCTCCTTGCGCACGGCGAAGCCGAGGCCGAAGCCGTGGCCGGGCGAGAGCAGGGTGCCGTTGATCGCAACGCCTGGCCCGAGATGATCTGACGCCATCAGTTCCAGCGTTTTGCGGCCGATGACCCTGTTGCCGTCGAGCGTACCGCCATTGCGCAGCATCAGGCAGAATCGGGCATAGTCCATGGTGGTCGAGACCAGGCCGCCGCCGCCAGACTCCATCACCGGCTGCTCGAGCATGTTGAACAGCGCGACCTTGTCGCCGGTCCAGGGATCGGACGCGAACGGCTCGGCGAGCCGGCCCGCATTGGCCTCCGATGTCGAGAAGCCGGTCTCGGCCATCTGGAGCGGCGCGAGGACGCGCTCGGTGAGGAAAGCGCCAAGCGACTTGCCGCTCACGACCTCGATGATGCGGCCCAGAATGTCGGTGGAGCGGCTGTAGTTGAACTCCGCGCCTGGCTGGCAGACCAGTGGAAAGCTCGCGACCAGTGCGGCGTGCTCGGCGTTGGTGATCTTGCGGCTGCGGACGCGGGATTCCTGATAGAGCTTGTGCACGGGGCCATCGCCCTGGTGCTCGTAGGTGAGGCCGGAGGTGTGGCGGAGCAGGTCCTGCACCGTCATCGGCCGCGTTGCCGGCACCAGTTCCAGCTTGCCGCCACTGACTACGCCGACCTTCTGGTCGGCGAACTCGGGTATGAACTTGGCGACCGCGTCACTGAGAAGCAGATGGCCCTCCTCGACCAGGGCCATGATGCCGACCGAGACGATCGGCTTGGTCATCGAGAAGATCCGGAAGATCGAATCGCGCGCCATTGGCGCAGCGCCCGACGGGCTTTGCTTGCCGAGCGCCTCGAACCAGCCGATCTGGCCACGCCGGGCCACCAGCACAGTAGCCCCAGGGATGGTTCCCTTTTCGATTTCGCGCTTGAAAGCGTCCGACATGGCTTGGAGGCGGGGACGCGACAGCCCGAGGGTCTCGGGGCGGGCTTCCGGCATAGGCGGCGTCCGGAACGCGGTCGTGGCCTGTGTAGCGGCTGTGGCGGTGGCTGTAGCGGTCATGGGCACTCCCGGTTGCTTTTCGTTATGGGCGATGGACTGTGGCCCAGAAGCCCCGGCACAAACAAGCGAGGCGCGCGCGGTTCACCCTTGCAAACTGGCCGTCCCCTGTGCTTGAAAGCGGCCCTGATCCGCGGCGACGCGGGTCCGTAGGAGTGTAGCTCAATTGGTAGAGCACCGGTCTCCAAAACCGGGGGTCGCAGGTTCGAGCCCTGCCACTCCTGCCAGTCAAATCAATCACTTAGATGCCGCCCCGATAGGGGCAAGCCGACCCTGGTGCCAGCGACACAAACGCTCAACGTTGTGTTCTGATGTCCGCGAGGGGACGCCAGTTTAGCGCGCGGCGGTCCGTTCCGCGTCGGCCGGGATCTGACTGGGATCGACGTTTCGGATCGGAACGCGGCGCAGCAGCGAGACGATGGTTCCGCCCAGCTCCAAATAGGTGCGCAGCCGCAGTGCGCGGGACGACCCCTTCAGCTCTGCATTCAAGCTCACGGGGACCTGGACGTAGGTCAGGCCGAGCTGGAGCAGCGAGATCAATGCACAGATCTGATAGCCGTAGCCGTCGGCCTTGACCGCGATCTGGCGCAGCCATTTGACGGGGTAGACGATCATGCTGTGGTAGTCGGACAGCCAGAAGCCGAACAGGCAGTTCAGGATGAACCGCAGGGAGTGAGATTGAATGGAGCGGTTGACGGAACGGTCCGACTGGTTGTCGCGATAGGTGATGACGATGTCCGCGGCGCCCGCTGCCTTGAACATCCGGGCGACGCCTTCGTTGTGAAAGGCGTGATCGCCGGGAATGAGCGTGATTGCATCGAATTTCGCGCGCGACAGGGCATATTCGAAGCCGGCACCCACACCTCGTCGCTCCGCGTTATGATGCACGATGATGCGCGGCTCGCCAGCTGCGAACTCGTCCATGATGGCGCCGGTCGCATCGGTGCTGCCGTCGTCGATCAGGAAGATCTCGAAATCGTCGAGCAGATCGCGCGCGAGCGGCAGCACGCCGTCAATGGTGTCGGCGATCTTGTCCTGCTCGTTCAGTGCAGGGATGACGATCGTCAGCCTTTTTGCCGCCCTGGAAGGTGTCATCTCTTGCCGCCCATTGTCGTCCACGCCGGTGGCCCCGGCGCAACTCTAGGTCATCTCAGCCGAGCGAACAACGTGGCTCGCCGATGTAGTCCACACCACCGGCACGAAACCAGCGGACGTGTGTGTTCTGCGCAACTAGTCGGAAAAATCATACAGGCTGGTATCGCCGATCCCAAAGGCACGGCGCAACCGGCCAATGTGGCGCGCCATGTTGCGGCCCGCCGGGGTCGCCATGAACCGCGGACCGTCTGGTTCAACCAAGCCGCTGTCCACCAGGTTCTCAATTCGCCCCCGGAACAGATCTGGAACCTGCTTTTCGACGATCTCCGAAAGCGGGGCCGCCCGGCCGGGCCGGTCGACCAGGCCGAGCAGGATCTCGAGGGAAACCGACTTATAGACTGCGCCGAAGGCGAAAACGTAAGCCATCACGAAAAATCCGAAAACCGATGCGGCGTCCCAATACTGAAATTGCGGCACCGCGAAAATTCCGAGCGTCACGCCCAGACCATGCGAGGCAACCGCGGCGATCGCGAGCAGGGTCACGGCTCCGAGCGGCCATGCACGAGAGCGGGCCATGAGCTGCAAGGCGGGTGCGAGCAGGGCGAAGACGACGACAGCGAAGAGTCCGATAGCGAAGGACATCGTATCGCTCATCCAAGGCCCGTCGATCGACGCACAAATCTGACGAGATGCGCGACCGCTACCCCCTTGGCCGTCGGGGTCAGCCTGTCGCCTGCCGTGATCACCATCCTCGCGCCGACCAGGAGCTTGAGCCGGTTGTGCGTGAACATGCCAAGATCTCCTCCCTGCATGTACGCCTCGGCCCATTGCTCCAGGGTGAGGGGGCGCCCCGCCTGCACGAGCGCCGTGAGCAGCGTCAGCGTGAAGCCCCAAGCCAGCAGGCTGAACAGGATGTAGCAGAACATCATCGCTGTCCCCAACAGCAGAAGACCGCCAAGCATGTCGCCGACTTGGCGTTGACCCGGAAGCGCCATGCACGCGATCGCGTAGAGGATGATGATGGTGATGCAGCCCAGCCGGAAGCGGCGGCCGGATCCGCCAGTGGCGGCGATGCGAGCGTAAAGCAGCAGCAGCAGTGGAAACGCGATGCTGAGACCAATCGCAGCAGCTTGCGCCGAGCCCGGTAGCAGGTTCATTGCGGAAAATCGTCCCGGACGCCTCTAAGGCTCAGCCAGAGCGAAAGTCTATAGGAGGTCGTATTTTTCAGGTCAAGGGAGCCCCGGCGCCCCGCACTTGCGGTCGTCACGTGGGCATGCGAAATCCTTGCCGCCGATGTCCCCCCTCTGCAGTCCGAGCTTGCCCCATTGCTGCGCGCGATAGCCATTCTCATCGCCGTGTTACTGGTTGCACATGCGCCGATGCTCCTGAATGACGGCCTCTTCATGGACGACTGGCTCGTGCTCAAGCCGCGTCCGGACTATTTCATCGACATCGGCTTTCTGCTGAATGGCGCCGGTCATCCGATCTTTTACAGCTACGACACGGTCGCGAACTGGACGGGCGCGCCGGTTGCCATGATGGTATCGTTGGCGCTCGCCGGGATCGTCTTCGGAGCGGTGTGTCTGATGCTGACCGCGACACGGCTCGATCTGCTCGACCGCGCCGAAGCGGTCGGCTTGGCGCTGATTGTCTGGACCTATCCCGGCTATCAGCTTTGGGCGGGCAAGGCCAACGCGGTCTACGTCTTCAGCTTTGGGCTCCTGTTTGTCGGTGCCTGGCTGTTGACGCTCGCCTTCGGTGCCCGCGGCCTGCGGCACGTGCTGCTTCGCGTGGCTGCCGCGCTGGTGTTCCTGCTGAGCTTCGCGCTCAACTCGACGATCGTGCTCTATGCCTTCGTGGTGCTCGGCCTGTTCGTTGGGATGTGGCGAAGCGGAAACGCGGCGCATGGCTTCATTCGTCGTACATGGCTCGCGGCCTGGCACTGCGTCCTGCGCTATCCGGAATTGATGATACTTCCCTTGGTCTATTGGGGCACGCTCAATACCTGGTTCAAGCGGTTCGGGGTGTACGCACAGCACTATGACGCTCATCTCCCGACGCTCGGCGAGTTGGCTAGGGGATGGTGGGCGTTCTTCGTCACCGGCTACACGGATGTGGTGGCCCGCGCAATCCGGGCGATAATCCAGACCCCAGGGCTGTTCATCGCGTCTACTCTCCTCGCGGGCATCGTCTTGTTGCTGCTGCGCCCGAACACGAAGTCGGGCGCGTCGAGAAGCGCGATCGCCGTGCCGCTCGCGCTCGCCGTGAGTCTGTTTCTCGCGTTGTCGTCGCCCTATCTCATCGCCGGCCTGCGGCCTTCTTCCACGCACTTCTATGAGAGCCGTCACCTGCTGATGTTCGGCGTACCCTTGGGGCTGACATTGCTGGCGTTCAAGCGACTGGCCGAGCGTTGGGCCAGCGCCGGCACTGCTTACGGAATCGTGTTCGGAGCGGGCTTGATCGTGTCGATCGGCATGCTGTGGAGCGACTATGTCTTCATGCAGGCGAGGACACTGAAGCAGCAAGCCCTGGCACGTGACCTCGCCGGCCGGGCCCAGCCGGCGGCGACGGTGTATGCGCTAGATGACGGATTCTTCGACTATCCTTCTCGGCATGTGCCGTTCGGCCTCGCCGAGGTCACCGGCATGCTCCGCCTTGCTTGGGGCAATCAGCCCTTTTTCGGATTTGCTTTGCGTGCCGAGCGGCCTGACATCCTCCGCGGGATGGACGAGGCGCGGAAGGCGGCGGGCAGTGCGTTCCACCATTTCGATCCGTCGGGCCCGCAGGCGACGATCTCGCTACAGCCGGGCCCTGCAGCCGGGCCGAACCTGACCTTGGTGCGGAGATACTACGCCTGCCGGTTGCTGGCGCGCTGCGATGTTGCAGAGTTGTTGGCTCAACTTGCAGAGGTCACGATCAAGGTGGGCCCAATCACCGGTGTCCTGCCGCTCGACGGCGCAAGCAAGCGTGTCACACCTAGCCGCTAGCCGCCCGCTTCCAGACCGCCTCTGCAAGTGCGAGGTCGGTCGCCGAATCCTCGCCGGAAGCGAGAGGCATGCGTCGTCCAGCGACATCGGACACGAAAGCGTCGGCCTGGCGCCGAAATGCCCAGCTCGCTCCACCCGCTAGCCGCGTGCTTTGACCATCGTGCTCGACAATGACCTCCGCCTCTTGCTCGGCAAAGGGCGGTGGCAGCGTCAGGGTCACCGTGCCGCGCTCGAACTCGATCGTCAGCCCTTCGCGCCACGTGCCTTCGGCCCCGTTCACGAGGTCCAGCCCGCAACTGAGACCCTCGAAATCGAGGGTGATGCGCGCGGCTCCTGAAGTCTCGACAGAGCTTTCGGCGACGGTTGGTGACGATCCCAGCAGATAGCGCGCCAGATTGATGATATGGCTGAACACATTGAGGAAACTGTCGTAACCCGGGCGCATCGCGGGCGGCATCCAGTCGGGACCATCCTGCCAGAGCTCGAGCCCCTCTGGCCGCGTTTCCCCGGTCATGACGAAATTGTCCTGCGCGCGGCCTGTGTCGCCGCCGAAGCACCAGCCCTTGGCGCGGACGATGCGGCCGAACAACTGGTCTTGTCGCAGGCGTGTCAGCACCTCAAGGGCCCGTGCCACACCGGCATCGTGACGCTTCATGTAGCCGATGCTGTAGACGAGGTTTTGCTGGCGCGCCGCTTCGACCAGTAACGTGGCTTGAGCCGTCGTGTAGGCCATCGGTTTCTCCGACAGCACGTGCCGGCCGCTGTTCAACGCGTCGAGGACGATCGGGCCGGTCGCGCGGCGCTTCGTCACGACCACGACGGCCGACACCGCGCCATCCGCGAGCAGCTCCCGATGCGTGCCGTAGACCTGAGGGACGCCGAACTTCTGCGCCGCGGCGGCAGCGAGGTCCGGCCGGAGATCGGCGATCGCCACGACGCGGCAGGCAGGATTGGCGGCGAAATTGGCAAGATGGCACATCTGGCCGACCATGCCTGTTCCGATGATGCCAATGCCCGGCCTCACTGGCTACGATCCCTCGACGCGCTTTCGGACGACGAGGAAATGCGCCGGCTGCCCCCAAGCGTTGATGAATGCCGAATTTGTCTGGGTGAGAGCAGCGACCGCGGACGCATCCCGCCGTCCGATCGCGTCAAAGACGAGATGGAGACTGTCGAGCGTCGCAATGACGGCTTCAATGTCGGCGGCATCGTCGGCGAGAATGTTCGTCGTTCGGATCGTCTCGCGTAAGGAAGCGAGCCGCGCGACCACGCGCGGCAGGCTCTCGCCGAAGGGATCGTCGATCATCGCATCGACGTCCAGGACAAGGGCCCCGATCGATTCGGAGATCGCCTCGACGGCATCAATCTTGTCGACCAGATAGAGCTTTCGTCCGCCGAGGAAGCTCAGGCGGCTCCGGTGGAGATGGCGCGCCGCACGCCGCAGCTTCTCGCCGTCGGACAGGACCTTCTTGTGCCAATAGACGTCCAGGACATCGCGATAGGCTGGCCATGCCGAATGGATGTCGAACCCCTGCTCGTGCGCTGCCGTGCACAAGGCCGTGGCGTCGAGGAAGTACCGATGCCGGACGAAGGGATTCTCGAGCACGTCCATCAGCCACGACTCGAAGCTGCGCGTGTGCGGGATGCTGTTCCATTTCGCATCGAACAGCATTCTCGCGGCTTCTAGCGCAGGACGGCCCGTCAACGCCTTGCCGGCCGCATGGATCGCCTTGAGCGCGAGCTCGAAGAAGCCGCCGTGGCGTTCGTAGTAGGATACGACGGCGTAGCCGTCGGGATTGAGCAGCCGGTGGAAGATGCGGAGCCAGTTTGCCGTCGGCTGCACCGTGTAGATGAATCCTTCGGCATCGATGAGGTCGAAACCGCGGTCGCTGCGGAATCCCTCGACATCGGCCAGTGCGAGCTCGCGGAGGCGCTCGGTCCGGCCGAAATGCGCAAAATAGGCCTGGATCTTCGGATGTGCATGCCGGTTCGGCTCAGCGAGCGTCATGTTCGCGCCCCAGCCGGCAAACACCAGAGCGTTCTCGCCGGAATCAGGGCCGAATTCGAGCACCTCGGCATCGCGGAACAGCCGCGGCGGCAACACCAGCTTGTCCGAGAACAGTTCGCGCCGCTGATTGGTGTAGGCATCGAGCTCGGCGAGCGATTTGAAATTTCCGAACGTCGGGAGAACGTCCTGACGTTCGTAATAGTTGAAGAGCTTGTCCTCAGCCATGCCGCGACCCTGCGGCCGCCTCGAGACGATCGAGCTCGCTCCAGATATCGGAGGGCGCGAAGATCGAAACGATGTGCAGCGGCCGCTTCACATTCCCGCGCAGCCGGCTGCTGACGTTGGCTTCGTTCTCCTGGTTTACGGCGAGGAGACAGACGAGCGGATCCGACTTGCTGGCGAGTTCGTCCGGCGAGCGGATCGGAATGCCGGTGCCGGGCAGGAACAAGCCCTGGCGCTCTTTCTGGTCGTCAACCGAGAGGTCGACGAGATTCGCCAGTTCGTGCGCGTTGGTGAAGGTGCAGGCGCGGCAGCCCGCTCCGTAGATGGCGATCTCGGCGCCGTTAGCGCGAGCTTTGGCAAGGATCGGTCGCAGGCGCGCGCCGTACTCCCTTGCGCGCTGACCGAATTGTTCACCGACGCCAGACGGTGCAGGCGGCGGCGTCACGTCACGGGTTGTACGACGGGCGGCAATCGCGAGACTGCCGCCGCTGAAATTGTATTTCTTCACGGAGACTGCCTCGAAGCCGTGGCGAGCCAGCAGCGCGAGCAGGGTCGGCTCTGTGAAATAGCTGACGTGCTCCTCCCAGAGGACGGAGAGGTCACCCGCCGCCGAACCGGGCTGGAAATCAGGCACGTCGATGAACAGGAGCCCATCATCGCGTAGTGCGATCTTGACGCAGTCGAAGAAGTTCTCGAAATCGACGATGTGCTCCAGCACTTGGCGCGAGACCACGAGGTCGAACTTGCCGGTCTGGGCGATGGCGTCATGACACAGTGCCGGGCTGATCATGTCGGAATAGACCTTGATGCCGCGCTCGCGGGCGATCTTGCCCGACACCGGATTGGGCTCCACGCCCACCAGAACCTTCGCGCCGCGCTCGCGCAGCTTGTCCATGAACAGGCCGTCGTTGCATCCGATCTCGAACACGGACTGATGCTTCGAGAACTTTTCGATCGTGTCGAGCTCGTCGACCTGATGCGGCTCGGGCTTCCAGCTGCTGAAATTGTAGTTGAATTGCCGATACAGGATATCCGGATCGATCGGCTTGACGATCTGGGGCAGGCCGCATTCGCCGCACGCCAGCACCTCGAAGGGATAGCGTTCCTCCTGCTCGTTTCGGCTGTGCCGAAGCCGATGCGCAATGGGCATCAGGCCTAGGTCGATGACCGGACGCAGGTTGGTCGAATGGCAAAGGCGGCAATGGTCGGTCACGGCTTCAACTCTTTGCAGGAACAGTTCTGGAATCGGCGTCCGAGCCATTGCGGCCCGCGGGTGGTAGCCATTGTACGGCTATATAGGGCCCCAGCGTTCACCTCAATTGATAAGTTGAGATCCCCACGCTGTCCGCCAGCATCTTGTTTCATCGTCGGACTCGCGAAAAACAGACCTGGTTCAGCAGGACCTTGCGGCGCTAATCCAGCGCAGGTCCGGCTTCGCGCGAACACCCTTTGCGTTCGCCGCGCCGTGGTATGGCGGAAGCGCACTGTTGCTCATCTTTCGGTAGAGTCTTGCTGGGACCTCCACGCCGCAAGCGCTGCAATACCATCCCAATATTCTTTGCTTGGAGCGGTCACGCGGCTGCGGTTCCGCAGGGCGGTGATCGCTGCAACCTGTTCGTCGCTGATTTGCGCTCCCAGGCCCTTCCAAGTCAGCAATATGTAATCAGCGCCGGCATGGAGAACGTCTAAATTGCGCGACATGCTGTCTGAATCAAAAAGCGGACTTTGCCCGTGCGCCCAGAAATCCAGCCGGTCGATCTCTATGTAAAAGGCATTCACATTGTGGCGGCGTAGGGCTGCAATGCTGATCGGGGTTGGCCCCAGCAGGACGTCTCCGTAATCCGGCAGAAACACCGGATGCAAGGTATCCACAACCCGGCCAGACGGCAGGAGAGGAGATTCGGCGCAGGTCGGCAGAAGGCGCAAAGCGGAATTGACGGGCAGGATGTGCCAGCCAGCTGGGACGTGACTCGAAACCTCCCGACAGCGGTGTGGATCTAGGTCGTCAAAGGATGGGGAGGTGCCAACCAGGCCGATGCGACCGGCAACAAACGCCAAGGCGCCCTGCACGCGCACGCGAGTTATCTCGCCCTGTGACCTCGCAACTACAGTTGCGACAAGGGTCGCCAAACCGATCGTCACCATCGCGGAAGGCGGAGAGACGAGGTGGAACTGCAATTGGTGCCGCCGAAAGAGGTCGGCGAGCGGCACGATCATTGAAATGGCGATGAGCGGAGTGGCAACCGATCGGAAGGCCAGCATGCGCTCCAGACTTCCATGTGAGGTGACTGTGATCAGGCCGACGACAGAGAGCAGGCAGAGAGCGAGACCTACGAGGAATGGACCATTTCCTTGGGGGCGCCGCACCTTGAGCAAGGCGGCGCATGCGACGATGAAAGCCGGGTATGTCCAGAAGTTCGTCGCAAGGAAGAGGCTTGAGAGCACCTCCCGCAGGCGACCGACAGCGGCCGCGACGTCGCGCATCGAGAATCCCGCATACTTGATGCCCTGTGCATTGTTCACGTAGACTATGAGCTCCAAGCTCGAGATTTGACGAAAGCGCTCCACGTTGATGAGCGGCATGAATACGCCGATCGGATTGACCTCGGCGATGCCGAGATAGATCTGGTTGGCCAGAAGGCTGAGAGCGGCGGTGCTAAGACCGATTGCGGCCACTCCGAGCGGCCGAACGATGCCGCGCGGGCCATGAGCGAACCAGCCTGCGCCTGCTCCTGCCACCAAGAACGCCGTGGCGATTATCGCGGCCTGCGGCACCATGATCGCGATGGACATCACGGCCGGCACCAAGTCGCGGAAGATCGCGCGGGCCCTAGTGGTGGCGTAGAGCGGCCCCGCCCAACAGACGAATAGGAGGAAGGCGCCGGTCTCATAGTGAAAACGTCCGGTCTCCAATCCGATGAAGCTCGACCACATCGCGATCAGGGCCGCACATCCCGGCAATATCCAGCCCGTTGTCAGCCGCACCGCCATGCGATGGACCAGCGCCACGATCGACAGCAAGTAGACAACGGAGAGGATTTGATGAGCTATCGGACCACCGAAGCTCACGAACAACATGTCGGCCCCGTGGCCACGGCCGAGCAAGAACCAGAACAGCTTTGGCTGTTCGGGGTCGAGCCAGAGGGTGTGGCGGTTCTGCAGATCGGCAAGGAGCGGAAGATAAAGTTGTGGGATATCGCCGCGGGTCGCATCGAGCACGACGCCCTTCACGAGCAGAAGTACGACCGCCGACAGACCGAGTAGTCCAACCAGCAGCCATTCGGCAGGCGTAGATGGTATCCAACGGCCACGGGATGGACGCGCAAGGTGCCAGGCGATGATGCCCGTCAAGAATGGGATGGTGATCCACGGGAAGAGCAATCCCGCCGCACCGAGGCAAACGCCAATCAATACGCACAGAGCTGCGCCGCCGAAGAACTGCAGCACGAGCAAATCGGCGGCGTCGAGGTCGTTGCCTTCCTCGAGCCGGTGAACGAGCAGAGCCCCCATTCCGACAAACACAATAGCCACGTAGGGAGCGAGGACAGCGAGACACAAGCTGTTCCAGGCGACCAAGGGGCCGCCGCTGAAGAACTGGACCTCGGGAGGAGCCTTGACCAGCAGGCCTAAAGCCGCGACGAGGAATGGAGCTGTCATCAAGCCGGCGCGTGCGCCGGCTTGCCAGCGTGTGTTGCTCCAAGACCGGCGTTTAGCGAAGCTCATGAGGATCGCTTTCCGTCGTCAATTCAGCAGCACCTCAGCGGCATTTGACCAACTGATCGAGACCCTTGGGATCAGAGCGCTTGCGGTCGAATGACAGACTGTGCTTCACCGCTTCAAATGGTTCCACCCCGTAAGCCTCCCGGTAAATCTCTTTCGATCTGGTCCTTAGTGCGGAGATCCCGGCCTCGGTTTCGGGACTCAACGGTGGACCGTCATTCTTCCATGTCAACAGCCAGTAGTCAGGGGTGTCGGCGCGAACGGCAAAACGTCTCGCCAACTCGTTTTTCTGAAAGAGGTCGGAGAACCCATTCAGCCAAAAATCGCAATTCTCCTTCTGGACATAAAAGAGATTAACCCCCAGCGCGCGAAGCGTGGTTTCAGCGGTATCGGCGGTCCCCAGCGCGATCTTTCTGAAATCGCGTGCGACATCGCTCTGATAGGTATGAATGATCTTGCCGCGCGTGAGCAGCGGCGAGAAATAGCAAGGCACCATCGCGCGGTAGCCGTTGAGGGGCAGAATGCGCTCAGACCCCGTCGATTGCTGCAACTCCTCACAGCGTTGCCAGTTCAGGCTGACACGAGGCATTTGACTAAGGGGGCGTCCTGTCGCGAAACGTATGGCGCCATCGTTCTTGAAGCTCTGCCAGGGAAACGAATACACCGTCGAAGCGCAAACGAAAAAGAGCGCCAGAAACGCCAGACGCGGAGCGGCACGACCGGTGAAAAGGGTTGGTGCCAAGCGCCATACGATCGTCAGTCCCGCAAAAGCCATCGCGATGACCACAACGGGGATCAGGGCGTGGACATGAACGGACAGTCTTATCAGGCTGGGAATTTTCAATGTTGCGTCGAGAAATCGGACAGTGAGGAGATAGGCGACGAGGATGAACGGTGCCGCTACATTGAGCGGCGGCCATGATTTTGAGTTGTAGGCGCGATCGGGAAACAGCTTAGAATCCAGGAAAGCGACAACGCAACATGTCACAACGAGAAGGGCTGCGCTTCGAAAAATTGCCTTGATCTGCCTGAAAGCGACGAGCAGTCCTCCTTCAATGGAAAAGTCGCTCACTCCGATCGATTGGGCCATCACGAAATAATCAAGAATATCGAGGCTGCCGAACTGCGAGAAACGGTCAACCGATACGACGTGCCGGAAGATTGAATAGGGATTGGTCGCCGGAATTCCCAGATAAAGATAGTTGACTCCAAAGGCGAATGTGCAGCCCCCCAATGCGCCCAACCCGAGCGCCACGCTCGTGGCGAATCCTTGCCAATCTCGTTGAAGCGCTTTAGTGAGCACTCCCACGGCGGATGTTAGAAAGGCAAACGCTGCGTACAATGGATAGGAAGCGGCGAGCGCAAGGCCGCAGAGGCCGGCGGAGAGCTTGTCCTGTCCTTTGGAAGGTCGAACAACGATCAGCAGAAAATAGAGAAGGAACGCTGCAGTTTGGAGGTGGTACTTTCCGAACTCCATGATCTGGGGTCCGGGGTCCGATGCAAGAGCGAGGATCGCAAAGCCGAGCGCAATCGAGGGCGCCGCGTCCTGCCACCGACGCCCAAATGTACCCAGGGGTGCCAGTGTGCGGGCGAGCTCGAAAATGACCGCGCCGATGCCGACGAAATAGAGGAACGAAATGATCTGGGCGACGTGAGGCGGCAGAAACGCCGCCATCAACAGATGCAGCCCGTTGCCGTGGCCAATCTCGAAGTCCGAGAAGATGGGGCTGTCGGCCGCAAGCCAGATGCTGTGATTTCTCGCAACCTCTGCCAGATACGGGGCGTAGAGTTGTTGGACGTCGGTGGAAATGACGTCGGGCATGACGGCGCGATCGAGGAACACCGTCGCCAGAAGCCAGAGCCCCAGCAGCGATGTTGCGAGCAGCGGCAGGGGCACCGCGAGTTTTTGCGGCTTTTCGAAGCTGCGGCTGTCCCACAGCAGCACCGCGGCCGCACATCCAAGAACCATTTGCGGGTATAGAATGGAGAGAGTGCCGAAACCAAGTCCGGTCAAGATGAGCCCGGCTGCGCCGACGAAGAACTCGTCGACGCGCTGAGTGGGCTCGTGCTTGATGAGCGCGAGCGTCAGGCGTCCGCTCGCCATGATGAGCCAGGCGAGATAGGGCGTCAGGACGATCCAGGCGAGGACGTAGAATCGCGCTGTCCAGCCGCCGTCGAACAGCAGGGTGCGGTAGGTTCCGGTTCGGTTCACGAACCAGATGGAAAGTGCCGCCGGCACGAAGATGAAGACGCGTGGCCACCACCTCTCGATGACGGCACGGAAGCGCGCTTCGCCAGTCGTCATCGCTTGATCTCGTCCAGGGTTTCCCATGCTAGACCGGAGCTGCATCAGTCCGTTCGGCGATGGCCCGCGCCTGGTCGGGGTTGAAGCTGGCGCGCTCGGGCGCGATCAGCCATACTAGCCCGCCGAACAGCCCGACGATTAGGCCGCCAACACCCAGCAAGACTGATATTGCAAGCGCCTTGTCGAATGCGATTCCAGCGAGGCCAAGCGCAGCGACCATCGCGCCTTCGCGCACGCCCCAACCTCCGATCGAGATGGGGACCGCGGAAGACAGGATGACAAGCGGGACCAGCACGACGGCGTCAAGTGCGGAGAGGTGCGCCTCCAGTCCGATCGCGAGGACATAGCAGGTCGCGACGGTGATCAGGTGGACGACAATGGCTGATACGATCAACATTGCGCGCCCTTCGGCCGCCAGCAATGGAGCCCTGACCAGCATCGCAAATTGTACGATCCTGGCTGGCATGGCCGCAATCAAGCGCGGTGGCCACCGGTCCAGCGTCACCAGAGCGATTGCGCCGAGGCAAGCTACCGCCAGAACGGCCACGATCGCGAAAAGGAGCGAGTTGTCGCGGACGCGAGGCAGCAGAAGCGGCATTCCCGCCAGCACGATGATTCCGAGCGCCAGCAGCGCCAGAAAGCGATCGGCCACGATGCTGCTGATGGTTGGCGACCATTGCACGCCATGCCGCCGCAGCATCCAGATCCGGACCGCGTCGCCGCCCGCGGGCAGCACCTGATTGAAAAATGTGCTGACCATGAGAATGCGCCAGCCGGGCAGCCAATCCAGCGGCACGTTCATGGCGCGGAGGATCAGGAGCCAGCGGTGGCAGAGAACGAAGGTCTGGACGAGCAGCAGGAGCACAGCGAATGCCAGCATGTTCAATTTGACGGCGAGAAGATCCGCTTGCAGAGATGACAAATCCTGGGCCCCCAGCAACAATAATAGAATGCCAACCGAGACCGCGAACTTGGCCAGAGTTACCAGTGCTTTAGCAGGCGGTTTCATCGGCTGGGGTCGTCCTCGATCATTCACGACGGGATCGTCGAGCAGCGATAGCGGTCGGGTCTATTGTCTCGCCAAATGCTCCGCGGTGAGCTTAGCAGTTCTCGTCACGTAGGCTTGAACCTCGGAGGCGTCGCGCCCATCGGGTGCCCAGTCGGGGAATGCCGTGCGGGACGGATCGAACGGGCCGGCGGTGGTCTCGTGAAACACCAGCCATTCGGAGGTGATCAGGATCGAGTGGAAGACCTTTTCCGGCATACGATAATAGCAGCGCTTGCCCTGACCGTAGGGCGCCATTTCGAGTACGTCGCGAATGCGGCCATCGTCCTCGAAAATCACGACTTGTGCGGTGCCTTCGATCACGTGGAACGATTCAGGTTTGCCGAGGTGCTTGTGAGGCCGCACATAGGCCTCGCGGTGATGCACGATCAGCATTTCGTGCAGGCCGGACGAGGGATCCGGATGTGTGCACAACCGGCTGCGCAGACGCGGGTTGCCGGCAGCGATCCGCTTCAGCTCCGCAATCGTGGCGTCGTCCGCCGTGACGATCGCGTCGTCCGAATAGTACACTTCCGCATTCTGCGCGCGCAACGAGGTCGGCCGGCGCAGGCCTGCTTCATTCGAAGAAGATGAACCCATGGTCGCCCCGGTATCCGCATTTGTCGTAGATCCAGGCCCATGTTTGCGGACCATGGAAGCTCAGGCAGGTGAGCTGCCAATAGAGCAGATTGGCCTTCTCGCGCTCATTGCGAAAGGATTCTACCATCAGATATTTCGAGGCGCCGCGTCCGACTCGCTCGATCTCAGACACTGCGCGGAAGACGTCTTCGAGCGGAAGATTGTGCAGCACGCCGAGCGACACCACGAGATCGAAGCTGTGATCGGGATAGGGGAGCTCGACGGCGCTGCCGACCTTCAACAGCGGTCGCACCTCCTCCTTGGCATTGGCGATGCCGTAGTCGGAGATGTCGATGCCGGCGATCTTGAGGTCGGGGACGAGCTGGCTGAACTCGTAGAGCAGGTAGCCCTTGCCGCAACCGACATCGAGCACGCTCATGCCGGGCTTGATGCCGTAGCGATCGATCAGGGTCTGGGCCAACGGGCGCCACCGCCCGTCATAGCGATAGCCGCCATAGCCGTAGCGCCGGTCGCCGTCCCAATAGTCGCGGCCCCACTGCCGTGCGACGGTAGCGGATTCCGCCTTGTCGTGCTCGACGACGCGCTGGACGTAGTTCCGCTTTGTCGATGCGTGCATCGGCTGGAGCAGGTTGATCTCGGTCATGGGAGCCAACCGGTCCGCGTCATCGTCACAGGATGGTTGCGAACTTGTTGACGAGCAGGACGTCCTCGACGGCCTGGATGTCCTTCGGGGACGACAGCGTGATCTCCTCGACCGCCGCGTGGAGATCGCAGCCCTCCCGCAGAACCCTGTCGTAGATCTGCCGTCGCCGGGCCTCGTCGGGGGGCAGCATGAAGATGCTGTAGAGGATCAGGCCACGCAGCTGCGGCAGCTCGTCCAGGATGTCTTCCAGCACCATGTAGCTGCCCGGCATGGTGTGCTCGGCGGCGCTCAGCAGATAATGCAGGTTCTTCCTCCGCGCATAATCGCGGATCACGATGTTCTGGACGTGCTGCGGGGTGCGGCTGCCGTTCAGCGGTCGGGCGCCGATATAGCCGCGGTGGCCGGCTCGCTCAGCCATGGAAGCCTCCCGGCAGCTTGTACTGCATGCCGACCCGAGTTGCCGGGCGCAGCAGGATCGGTTCGAAGAACTCGCCGAAGCGCTTGTCGGCGTAGGGGGACATGATGCTCTTGAAGCGGCAGTTCATGCTCCAGCGGGTGCCGGCTTCCTCGTTGACCCGATTGCCGTGCATCAGGGTTTGGTTGAACAGCATCACGTGACCGTAGGGGATTTCGATGAACTTCGCGTGCGGCTTGATCGTCTTGTACAGCTCTTCGGCGCTGCGCAGGCTGGCCATGCGGTCCTGCATCTCGCCGTTCAGGGACGGCGGCAGCAGGTACATCGACTTGGTGCGGTGGACATCAACCAGCGGCACCCACACCACGACCTCGAACGGCGAGTCGCCCGACCAGACGTCGGAATGGGTGGCGAGCAGCGATGAGCTGTCTCCGGGGAGCTGGATGCTCAGATTGACGCGGCGCTGCATGCAGAGTTCGTTGCCGACGATGGTCTCGATCGTCGAGCGCGCCAGACGGAAGTAGGTCGGCCGGAACCAGGGTTCGGCGTTGAGGCCGTTGAAGACATGCAGCCGCAGGCCGTTGAGGTCATCGACGCTCACCCGCGTATGGATGGTGTCGAGCATCGCGTAGGGATCGTTGCTGTGTGGCAGCTTCAGATAGTCCGCCGCGAGCTCCGCGGCGCGGCGCTGGATCCGGTCGAGGCCGGCACGATCATCGGCCGGCGTGGTGACGAAGCCGTCGTCAATGAAGCGCTGCGCCAGCGCCTGCTCGTCGGCCTGCAGGAAGTCCGTGTCCGTCATGCAAAATACTCCCGGGCGGTCGCGCAAATATAGCTGATGTCGGAGGCCGAGAGGAACTGGTTGATCGGGAGGGTGAGGATCTGGTCCGCCTGCCTTTCCGTTACCGGGAACGCGCCGCGGCCATGACCCAGATGCGCCGCCGCCGGCTGCAGGTGGATCGGGATCGGATAATGGATCGCGGTCTCGATCCCCTTGTCGGCAAGATATTTCTGAAAGCCATTGCGGCGATCGGTCTGCACGACGAAAGTGTGGAAGGTGTTGAACTCGATGTTACGGCAGGGCGGAATGAACAGCGGCAGGCCAGCGAGCTCGGCGCGATATTGCGCGGCGTTGCGCCGCCGCCGTTCGATCACCGATGGCAGGTGACGCAGACGAACGCGCAGCACCTCGGCCTGGAGCGTGTCGAGCCGCGACACGATCCCCCATTCCTGCACATCGCTGCGATTGATCAGGCCATGATTGCGCAGCCGGCGGATTCTCGCGGCGAGCTCGGCGTCGGCCGTAACGAGGAAGCCGGCGTCGCCCGCGGCATTGAGGTTCTTCAGCGGGTGGGCGGAGAAGCAGCCGAACGTACCGATGGTGCCGCTCATGCGGCCGTCATAGGTCGAACCGATGGCCTGGGCGCTGTCCTCGATCACGGCAAGCGCGTGCTTGTCTGCAATCGCCATCAGCGGGTTCATGTCCGCCATGCGCCCGGTCAGGTGTACCGGCATGATCGCCTTGGTGCGCGCCGTGACGGCGGCCTCGACCGCGGCCGGATCGATGTTCTGGTCCGGCAGCACGTCCGCAAACACCGGCGTCGCGCCGACCGCGATGATCGCTGCGGTCGATGCCACGAACGAATTCGGCGGAGTGATCACCTCGTCGCCTGGGCCGATGTTGAGCGCCCGCATGGCGAGGATCAGCGCGTCGGTGCCGGAATTCAGCGTCACCACATGCGGAGAGCCGAGATAGGCCGACAATTCCTCCTCGAGCTTTCCGACCGCCGCCCCGCCGATGAAATCGCCGCGCCGGAAAACACCTTCCACCGCCTGCATGATCTCGGCGCGCTCTTCCTCGAACTGCGCGGGAAGATTGACGTAACCGATGCGCCGGCGGCCGGTGTCAGCGTCCATGGCAGAACTTCCTGACGGTCTCGATGACGCGGTCCTGCTGGGCGCGCGTCAGATGCTGGTCGACTGGGAAGCTGATGACTTCCCTAGCGTGGCGATCGGTGACCGGGAAGGTGCCGGGCGCGTAGCCGAGATGCTTGAGGCCCTCCTGCTGATACAGCGGGATCGGGTAGTGGATCTTGGCCTCGATGCCGTTCTCCAGGCAGAATTTGTAGAGCTCGTCGCGGCGCTCGGCGAAGACCATGTAGAGGTGGTAGACGTGCTTCACGTTGGAGCGGCGCGGCGGGATGCGCAGGCCGGGCAGGCCGGCGAGGCCTGCGTCGTAATAGGCTGCATTCTCGATCCGGCGGCGCGTGATCTCGCTGGTCTGGCCGATCAGCCAGTTGCCGACGACGGCCTGCAGCGAATCGAGTCGCGAGTTGCAGCCGAGGATGGCGATCTCGTCGCGGTTCTTCATGCCATGATTGCGGATCAGGCGAAGCTTCTCGTTCATGCCGTCGTCGTTGGTGACGACCACGCCGGCATCGCCCCAGACGTTGAGATTCTTGAGCGGATGCAGGGAGAAGCCGGCCGCGATGCCGTGGGTGCCGGAGCGCTTGCCCGCGAACTCCGACAGGATGCCCTGGCAGGCATCCTCGACCACGGGAAGATTGTGGCGCTGGGCGATCGGCATCAGCTTGCCCATATCGGTGACCTCGCCGGTGAGCTGAACCGGCATGATCGCCTTGGTCTTCTTGGTGATGGCGGCCTCGACCTGGTCGACGTTCATGCAAAAGGAATCGTCGCAGTCGACAAGTACCGGCGTGGCGCCGGTTTCCGCGATCGCGCCGACCGTGGCGATGAAGGTGTTGGCGGCGGTGATGACCTCGTCGCCATGGCCGATGCCGAGCGCCTTGAGCGGCAGCTTGAGCGCGTCGGTGCCCGATCCGACGCCGATGGCGTGACGGACGCCGATCAATTCGGCAAAGCGTTTCTCAAATTCGGCAACCGGCTTCCCAAGGGTAAAGTCACCGGTCGCAACCAGGCGGCCGATCTCGGCCAGGATTGGAGCGGGGTCGGCAAATTGCTCGAGCAGGTAGGAATATCGAACGTCGTACATGTGACCCGTCAGGTGGAATGAAGTTGAGGGGAGGGGGTGCGCGACGCCGCGAGCGCATGCTCGATGGAGGTCGCAATCGCGCCGGCGGACAGCCCGTGCTTCTTCAGCAGCGAGTCCTGCGAGCCGTAATTGTGCATGAAACGATCCGGCAGCGACAGACGCAGCATGGCAGGGAATCCGGAGCCGAGCTTGTCGATCAGCGTTTCCGCGACCGCACTGCCGAGGCCGCCGGAGGGCACGTGCTCCTCCAGCGTCGTCACGAGATTGACGCCGCGGATTGCTTGCAGAAGGGCCGCGGTGTCGAGCGGCTTCACGGTGTGCATGTGAAGGATGCCGGCGCGAATGCCCTGTGCCGCCAGCAGGTCGGCTGCGGCGAGCGCGCGCTGAAGCATGATGCCGGTCGTCACCATGAGGACGTCGCCCGGCGGCCGCATCAGGATGGCCTTGCCGATCTCGAAGCCGTGTTCGGCCTTGGAGACGATGGCGTCGCCGCCCTTGCCCAGCCGGATGTAGATCGGACCCGTCCAGTCGAGCGTCTGCTCCATCATGCGCGCCGCTTCGTCGGCGTCGCACGGGCAGATCACCGTCATGTTCGGCAGCGCCCGCATGATGGCGATGTCCTCGATCGCCTGGTGGGTGGGGCCGAGCGGCGCATAGACGAGGCCGCCACCGTTGGCGATCAGCCGCACTGGCAGATTGTGCAGGCAGAGGTCGACCGCCACCTGCTCGTAGCAGCGCCGCGTGAGGAAGGTCGCGATGGTGTTGACGTAAGGCACGAAGCCCTCCATCGCGAGACCGGCCGACATGCCGATGATGTGCGCTTCCGAGATGCCCTCGATCAGGTGGCGCTTGGGAAGCTCCTTGCTCATCGCGCGCAAGGTGCCGGCGCCGGGATCTGAGCCGATATAAAGCACCCGCTCGTCGCGCGCGGCGAGCTTGTGGACCATGTTCATCGCTGTGTTGCGCATGCGGAGCCGATCAAAAATCGCCGACGGCGACGCGGATGGCGTCGAGCTCGCTGTCGGTCAGCTTGTTCTTGTGGTGCCAATCGGCGTTGGATTCCGCCGCCGGCAGACCCTTGCCCTTGACGGTATGGCAGATGATGGCGGTGGGTTTGCCGGCAAAGGCGGGGACCTGCTTCAGGACAGTGCGCAGGTCACCGACGTCGTGGCCGTTGACCTCCTGCACGGCGAAACCGAAGCTGCGCCACTTGTCGGCGAGCGGCTCCAGCGGCAGGACGTAGTCGGTCGGCCCGTAGCTCTGGAGCTTGTTGTAGTCGATCATCGCGATCAGATTGTCGAGCCCGTGCTTGGCCGCGCCCATGGCGGCTTCCCACACCGATCCCTCGTTGATCTCGCCGTCGCCGAGCAGCACGAAGGTCCGGTAGTTGCGCTCGCGCATGCGAGCGGCGAGCGCGAGACCGACACCGATCGACAGGCCATGGCCGAGCGCGCCAGTCGAGGCCTCGACGCCGGGCACCATGCCGTATTCGGGATGCCCGCCCAGAATGCTGTCGGGCCCGCAAAAGCCTTCCAACTCGGATAAGGGAAAGAAGCCGCGATCGGCCAAGAGCGCATAGAGCGCCAGGCAACCGTGTCCCTTGCTGAGGATGGCGCGGTCGCGATTGGGATCGCGCGGGTTGTTCGGATCGATCCGCAGTATTTCGTCGTAGAGCACTCGCACCATCTCGATCAGCGACAATGCAGGACCGACATGTCCGCGTCCGGCCGAGCGGACAGAACCAAGGACCAGGCGGCGCAAATAGAGGCTGCGCTCGTCCAGCGTGCAGGTGAGGGCGGCTTCAGCGTGGGGTGAGATCTGGATCACGTTCGCAAATCGCTTGGTGGAGCCGGCGGGCTTTGTCGAGCTGGCCGGCAAGGCGGACCGTCAGATCGCCACCTTGCGCGGCCAAGGCGCGCCGGGAGCGGCTTTCCGGCAAAAAGGCATTCAGGACAATCAGGCACCAAATCGCCCCGAACAGAGGATACAGTACGTCTCGGCGGATCGCAAACGCGTCGTCCCCAGCCTCGAAGGCATGCGAAAGCACTGCGATCAATCGGTTCGCACTGTCCTCTGGCAGACTGCTGCCGGGGTGGAGCGCGGTGTCGGACACGAGCTTGACTGGATCATCCCAGCCGAAATATTCGAAGTCGATGAATCGCAGTCTGCCGTCTGGGGCGCGCAGCGCGTTGTGCAGTCCGAAATCCGACGGGCTCAATGCGCGATGGGCAGGCGCAAGGTCCGCGGCGGGATCCAGGCCCAGTTCCGCATAGCGCCGGCGGAGTTTCCGGATCGCGATCGAGGTGCTGGGAACCAGGCTGCCGTCCATGAACGCGCGCAGGTCTGGATGACTTTCCGGTACGCGCCGTAGTCCGACCAGGCGTTGCTCGTACTGGGCGATGGCTTCCTCGGGCGAAAAAATGCTGGCTGATGCGTTCCGCAACGCCTTTGCGCCCTCCGCGTTGCGCAGCGTCTGCAGCTCAATCAGGAAGTCGGCCAGCTGGTCAGCATCGTCCTGCTGGGGATGCAGAACCGCGGCGTCACCTTCGAACCATTGATACAGCGCACAGAATGCAGCCGGATCTTTCGCGATTGGCCGCGGCGTGGATGTGATGCCGTGACGCGACAGAAACGTGAGCGCATCAAATTCCTGTCCCAGGCGATCGCGCCCATCGGAGGGATAATGCTTGAGTGCGAGGGGCGGCCCATTCGCCATCTCCAGCCGAAATACCCTGTTGTTGCCGCCGGAGCGCGCCGGTTGCGCGGCCGCGACCCGCGCGCCAGAGAGGCGGCTGCCGATGGAGACCGCATCCCGTGCGCTGATCTCCGGCTCGCTCATTGCGCGAACACTCCGTGCTGAATGTCGGCCCAGGTCGCGATCGGCTCGCAATGGTCAGGGCAGGGAGCCTGCGACTGCGTGAACAGGATCGATCGTGTTGCTTTCGGAAAATGCGGCTGCTCGAAGACGTCGACGAGATCGTCAATGAAGATGTCGAGCTGCAGGCTTGCAAGTCGTTCGACCTTGGCCGCCAGTGTGTCCTCGAAGTAGATGTTTCCCGCGGCCAGCGCCGCGTCGTCGGTCTCGATCAGGCCTGCGCTCCTCAACCAGCCGCGCGCTGCCTCGCGCAAGTCGACGCGATCCGGATCCTGATGGCCGAACTGCGTCTTGTGGCTGACGATATAGACGCCCGCGCCAGCCTTGCGGCACGCGGCGAGGAACTCGCGGACTCCAGGATACATCTCGGCGCCGCCAATTCCTTTGCCGTAGACGAAGCCCTGCAGCCCCTGCCAGGCAAGCTCGCCGCCGGCGCGCGCACGCAGATAGTCCCGTACGTCAGTCTTCATCCCGTCCCAGCTCTCCGGCACCAGCCCACGCTGGCGCGCGACGGCAGCAAAGACCTTGTCGTAGCAGATGATCGTGTTGTCGAAATCGATGCCGATCCGCACGCCGTTCACTTCAGGCTGATGTTCTGCATCATCTTGATGTTGAAATACCTGGGATCGTTGAGCGAGTTCGGCAAGCGGCCTGCCTTGAAGGCATCCACCAGCCCCGACACGGCCTGCTCGATCGTGTGCGTCGGCGCAAATCCGAGTTCGCGGCGGATCTTCTCCGAAGACACGTGGTAGGAGCGCAGATCGTCAGTCGGCTCGACGGCGACGTCGACGTTGTTTCCGACCACCGATTTGACGATGTCGGCGATCTTCATCAGCGAGTGGTTCTCGTAACCGATGTTGTAGGTCTTGCCGTCGATCTTGGCGTCATCCTGTTGCAGCAGGAACAGGTAGGCCGCCGACATGTCCTCGATGTGCAGATTGGGCCGCTTCTGCGTTCCGCCGAACACGCGGATGCGGCCGGTGTTGACCGCGAGATTGGTCAGGATGTTGACGACGACGTCGAGCCGCTGCCGCGGAGCGTAGCCACAGACCGTGGCGGGACGAACCGTGCAAGTGACGAAGCCGGATGCGGCCTCGTCGGCGAGATCGGTCTCGCACATCGCCTTGAACTTCGAATAGTCCGTAAGCGGCTCGCAGGACAGCTCCTCGGTCACCTCGGCCTCGTCCTTGATGCCATAGACACTCGAGGAGGATGCGTAGATGAAGCGCTTGACACCGGCCTTCTTGGCCGCGCGAACCATCGGCCGGAAGCAGTCGTAATTGATGGATTTGCCGAGCGCCGGGTCCAACTCGAACGAGGGGTCGTTGGAGATGCAGGCGAGGTGGATTACCGCGTTGTTGCCGCGCAGGGCCTCGTTGATCGCCGCCTCATCGCGGATGTCGCCCTTGATCAGCCGCAGGTTCGGATTGTCGCGAACGGCGTTGAAGACGTCCTCGCCATACATGAACAAGTCGAGCACGGTGACCTTGTGGCCCGCCGCCAGCAACTGAGGAACCAGAACGCTGCCGACATAGCCGGCGCCACCGGTGACCATCACATTCCATTTCTGACCAATCACTGTCGCTCTCCGGAATTCTTCTCTAGCGCTACTTCAATAACGCGGTGACAAACTTGACCAGCGGGGCCTTCTCGACCGAGTTGCGGTGACCGACGATGCCGACCTTGATCGCGCCCGCCGCATTGCCGATGAAGGCGACGTCCTCGATATTGCCGCCGGCGGCCACCAGCGGCGCCGTGATCGTCAGGAAGGCATCACCCGCACCGACGGTGTCGACGACGGTCTTGGTGAAAGCGGGTACGCGAGCGACGCCGGTCTTCGACGAGAAGGGATAACAGCCGAAGGAGCCGTGCGTGATGATCATGTTGTCGCAATCGATCTTGCGGTGCAGGCCGTCCTGGATCACCGAAGCGATGTCGCTGAACTTGTCGGTGGCGGCCAGGCGCGCTTCCGGCGCGTCGATGCAGATGTAGTCGGCCCGCGGATACTTCGTGATCAGATTGTAGCCATGGTTGCCGCTGTTGCTCTGGGCGTTGACCGCCAGGAATCTGGAATTCCTGATCAACGTGTCGATCGTGCTGGATGCGATCATCCCGTGACCGAAATCGGTGACGATCACGACGTCCGCGCCGCGCACGCGCTCGGCGGTGACGCGGTCGATCTCCTTGCGCGCGGTCTCGTCGAGCGGCGTGTCGTCCATCGTGTAGACTTCGAACAGCTTGTGGAGATATCCCATCTCCACATATCGCAATTTGCGCGTCGTCGGACGGCCCTGGACACGGATCGGCGTGAGCGTGACATTCGGTCGGATATGCGCGCGAATGAACTCTTCGGGGTAGTCGTTGCCGCCCAGCGTCGTGACGATCTCTACCGACTTGCAGAAGCTCGCGACGTGATTGGCCGCGGCAATGACGCCGCCGGCAAATTGCTCGCCGTTCTTGAGCAGGGTCGCGACGATGTTCTCCTTGGACGCCTTTCCGAGCGCCGTGACGTACTGATATTCGTCGATGATGGTGTCGCCGACCAGGACGACGTGCATGTCCTGGATCTTGTCAATAAGCTTCAGCAGGCGTTCGGCGCCGCCGCCTTCGCGCACCTTTTGCAGGTAGTCGCGCAAGGGAGGATCGTAGATGTCGAAGTATCGGTTCAGCAGCGACGACGAGCTAAACGTCACGTCGCGCGTGAAGACGATACGACCGCCATGGCGCTCGACGGCCTCGCGCTCGACGGCGATCTTGCCGGTGACGTCGTCCTCCGGATTTTCGTAGTCCGAGCCCTTCACATAGATATCGGGGCGCACGGTATCGAGGACGGGTTCGGCGCTGGAGCTCTGATTGATTCCGACCCAGTCGACCGTGCCGAGCGCGGCCAGCATCTCGGCGCGCATGTTCTCCGGAAAGATCGGCCGTCCCGGGCCCTTGTTGACAAAACGATCGGCGGTGATGGTCACGATGACCACGTCCGCCTCGTTGCGCGCCGCGAGGATGTGCCGGACGTGGCCGAGATGCACCAGATCGAAGACGCCGTGGCAGAGCGCGACGGTCAGGCCCTTCGCCTGCGCGGCGCGTGCCACCTCGCCGAGCTGTTCGACCGTCTTGATTTTGTCGTGCGGTGCCGGATGGACGGCGGGCTTTTCTTGCGGAGCACTAGACATGTGAATTACCCAAAGCGCCGGTAGGTCTCAGATGGCCGCCCGGAAATGATCTAATCGCGGCAACACTATCCCGCGAAACTGTTCAAGAGCTTGCCCCTGCTTAGGAGCTTGCTTTACGCGAGCCCTTGTCGTCACCCAGATATTTGAACCAGTCCTTGGTAGCGTCGGCGATCTTGTCCACCGTCCACAGGGGGGCGTCCTTGTACTGATCCATCGATTTCAACATCGTCGCGACGCCGTCCTCGAATTTCACCTTCGGTGTCCAGTTGAGGACCCTCTTGATCTTGGCGATGTCGGCGTAGGTGGAGTCGGGCTCGCCAGGTCGTTTGGGAATGTGAACCTTGTCCCCGCCGAGAAGCTCGACCAGGCGGTTGACGCTGTAGGTGTTGTCCGAGCCGACGTTGAACACGTCGTGCGAAACCTCGGATCGTGCGGCGGTCACGAAGGCGTCCGCGACGTCGCTGACAAAGGTGAAGTCGCGCGTCTGCTCGCCGTCGCCGACCACCGTGAAAGGCTTGCCGGCGAGCTTTTGCGCCATGAACACGCCGAACACGGCACCGTAGGTGCCGGTGGTGCGGTGGCGCGGCCCGTATACGTTGAACAGGCGCAGCGCGACCGCGGGCAGCTTGTAGACTTGGCTCCAGTGCATGACACACTGCTCGCCGAGATTCTTGGTGAGCGCGTAGGGATACATCGGCCGGATCTCGGCGCTTTCGGGCGTCGGATAGACGTCGGGAATGCCGTAACAGGATGACGAGGCAGCGTAGACGAAGCGCTTGGCACCAGCGTGCCGTGCCGCTTCGAGAACGTTGACCGTGCCGTCGACATTGGCGCGATGATAGGGCAGCGGGGACTCGATCGAAGGAACGATGTCGGCCAGCGCCGCGAGGTGGAAGACCCAATCGATCCCGTGGAAATACGGTCTGATCGATTCGAGGTCGGCGACGTCGGCCTTCACGACCTTCAACTGGCTCGAATTGGCGCGCGAGGCCAGGTTCTCGGGGCGGCCGATCACGAAATTATCGAGCGCGACGACGTCGTGGCCATCGTCGAGAAGGCGGTCGACGAGGTGACTTCCGATGAAACCTGCGCCACCGGTGACAATGCATTTCATGGGGAACATCCGTAATGCGAATGCCCAGCGAAACAGGCCCGCCAATGTTGAGTGAAACCCGAAAGCCGACTATCAGCCGCTCGCCGACTTTGCAAGCATTATACCTTTGCAATCCCTGGTGATAGCCGGTATCAGGGCGGGATGTTGCAGCCGAGCCGCCAGCCCATGCCTGCCGAGTCCGTCGATCCCGATCACAAGGCTTTCCTCGACGATTACGTGGGGCGTCTTCATCGTGCAACCGCGATCGACGATCGCGTTTTCCTCGCTATCTCCGCAACCCGCGCGACATGGTTGCGTGCGCGAGAGCGGGGTGGTCGTGTCATCTTCATCGGCAATGGCGGCTCCGCCGGCATCGCCTCGCATCTGGCGATCGATCTGGCGAAGAACGCGTCTGTGCCCGCGCTCTGCTTCAGCGACGCGAGCATGATGTCGTGCCTTGCCAACGATTACGGTTTCGAGGACTGGATCGCGCACGCCGTGCGACTGAGTGCCCGCGCCGGCGATTGTCTGGTCGCGATCAGCTCATCGGGACGCTCGAAGAACATCCTCAATGCAGTTGCGCAGGCGCGGACGATGAAGCTCGACGTGATCACGCTGTCAGGCATGAATGCGGACAATCCGCTGCGCAATCTCGGCGACGTCAATTTCTGGGTCGACAGCCGCAGCTACAACATCGTCGAGACCACGCACCAGTTCTGGATGATGGCCGCAATCGACCTCGTCATCGGTCGTGCGGAATATCCGGCGTCCTGAGGCGGGCAACCAATGCAGTCGCGATTGAAGCATGCCGCTTTTTTTTCGGTGAAGCTGCTGCTCTCCATCGCAGTACTGGTCTATATCGCGCGTGGTCTGGACCTGCGCCAGTTGCGCGACCATCTCCTCTCGGTCGACCCCTTCCTGTTCCTCGTCGCGTTTGCGCTGATCTTCTTCCAGACTTTCGTGCTCAACGGCCGATGGGAGCTGATCATGCGCGCACTCGGCATCTCGCTCGATTGGCTCGCGGGCTGGCGGATCCTGATGATCAGCCTCTGGTTCAATCAGGTGTTGCCGTCCTCGGTCGGCGGGGACGCAGTGCGGATGTGGTTGCTGCGCCAACGTGGCGTGCAGTGGTCCGAGGCGATCAAGGGCGTTGCGGCAGACCGTTTCACGGCGTTGATCGGACTGATCGCGCTGATGGTGGCCGGATTGCCGCTTCTGTTGTCACGCGTGTCCAATCCGGCCGCGGTCCTCGCCATCGGCGGACTGACGCTGGCGGGCGTCGCGGGCACCCTGGTTCTGTTGACGCTCGACCGTCTGCCGAAGCGCATCATCGCGCTTCCCGCGATCGCAAGCTTTGTCCGGTTCGGGACCCTGGTCAGGTTTCTTCTCCTGCAGTCCGAGCGGCGGGCGCTGCTTTTCGGATCGGCGCTTCTCATCCATCTCGTCACCGCGACGTCCTGTTACGCCTTGGCACGGGGTGTCGGAGCGCAGCTCTCGGTCCTGGACGCGGGAATCCTGATCCCGCCGGTGGTGTTGTTGACGGCCGTCCCGATCTCGATCAGCGGTTGGGGTGTTCGCGAGGGGGCGATGGTCGCCTGCCTCGGTCTGGCAGGGGTGCCGTCCGAGCAAGCGCTCTCAGTTTCGCTCCTGCTGGGTGCCATCAGCGTAATCATCGGGCTCGTCGGCGGCGTGATCTGGCTGGCGAGTCCTGAGCGCAGCTCGTATTCTGCGGACAAGGCCAAGTCGGCGGAGGAGGCGCCCAGCTACGGGCTGGGCGAGGAAGCCTCGAGCCACCCATGACCCGCTTGAGCCTATTGCTGATCTGGTCTTCACAGGGTGGGATCATCTCACTCGCTCGCATATCTCATTCTTCGGTCCCACAATGAAAAACCTGTTCTACGTCCGCAATACCTGCCGCCTCTGTCATTCGGACAAGCAAGAACTGGTCGTCCCGATGGCAGGCATGCCCATCGGGACGCCGAACTTCCAGGTGCCGAACGCCAGCGTCGACGATCCGGTCTTCCGGGCTGCGGTACCGATGGCGCTGCATCTGTGCAGGGACTGCGGCCACCTCCAAATTCTCCACGTCGGTAATCCGGAGATCCAGTACCGCAACTACGTCTACACGACGTCGCTCTCGCTTGGCCTGCGCGAGCATTTCGCGGGCTATGCCAACGACGTCGTCAGCCGCTTCGGTATCGCGCCGGGTTCGCTGGTCGTCGAGCTCGGCAGCAACGACGGATCTCTGCTTGGCTTCTTCAAGGAGCGCGGCATGCGGGTGCTGGGTGTCGACCCCGCTGTCGACATCGCGCGGCGCGCAACGGAAGCGGGGATCGAGACCATCGGCGATTTCTTCACGGATGCCATCGGGCGCCGCATCCTGCAGAGCCATGGTGCGGCGAGCGTCGTGATCGCCAACAACATGATCGCCAATGTCGATAATCTCGATCCGCTGGTGATCGGGGTTCGCGACGTGCTTGCGCCGGACGGATTGTTCGTCTTCGAAACGCAGTACGGCGTCGATGTCACCGAGAAGAACCTGCTCGATACGGTCTATCACGAGCATCTGTCGTATTTTAACATCAAGCCGCTGACGCGCTTCTTTGCCCGGCTCGGCATGGAAGTGATCGACGTACAGCACATCTGGACAAAGGGCGGTTCGATCCGCGTGACCGTCCAGCGCGCAGGCGGCGCGAAGAAGCCGTCGGCTGAGGTCGGAAAGTTCATCGCGGAGGAGGACCGGCTGGGTGTCGATCAGCCGGCGTATTATGCGCCCTACGTGAAGAGGATTGCTGCCATCCGCGACGAGCTGGTCGCGATGGCCGATGCCGCCCATGCACGCGGTCAGCTCGTGGCCGGCTACGGTGTCTCGGTCGGTACCACGACCTTGCTTCCGCAGTTCGGCCTGGAGAACAAGATCGATTTCCTGGTGGATGACGACCCCAAGAAGGGCAACGTGATGGCCGGCCCGGGGTACGACATCCCGATTCTGCCCCCGGCCGCCCTTTACGAGCGTAAGCCAGCGTTCGTCGTGGTCTTCGCCTGGCGCTATGTCGACCCGATCCGGGCCAAGCACGCCCGCTATTTCGCTGAGGGTGGAAAGTTTGTGGTGCCGCTGCCTGGCATTTCCATGGTCGACCGGGCCGACTGACCTGTAAGGGCCGGTTCGGAGCCTGGATGGCGCCTTGCGGGGCAGGGATAAGCCCTTGATCCCACGCCGGCTCTGCGCGGCCGTCGCGCGGCGCCGGCTGGTCCGTGCAAGCCCCGATACCTTGACCTTTAGCCCTATCCGCAGTAGATACCCCGCACTCGCAGCCGGCCCGTTAGACGCGGATTTCCGGCGCGGCCTTGAAATCCCCGAACAATCGAGCCCGGTTTCCGGCTCATCCTTCGCGACAGAGGGCTGGGTCAACAACGGCGGCTGTTCGGATCCCTGAAATTCATTTGCGTCTGTCGACGGACGTTGGACATCAAACGATGGCAGTCAGCCCGTTCAAGTTCTTGCAGGAAGTGCGCTCGGAGACTGCCAAGGTCACCTGGCCGACCCGCCGGGAGACCACGATCACCACCATCATGGTGTTCGTCATGGTCGCCGTGGCCTCGATCTTCTTCTTCGCCGCCGACCAGATTATCCGCTACCTCATCACCTTCCTTCTGGGCATTCACTGATGGCAACAGCAACCGCTCAAGTGTCCGACAAGCGCTGGTACATCGTCCACGCCTATTCGAACTTCGAGAAGAAGGTCGCCGAATCGATCCGCGAGCAGGCCAAGCAGCGCGGGCTCGAGGATCTGTTCGAATTGGTGCTGGTTCCGACGGAGAAGGTCACGGAAGTGCGCCGCGGCCGCAAGATCGACGCCGAGCGCAAGTTCTTCCCGGGCTATGTGCTGGTGAAGATGAAGCTGACCGACGAGGCGTTCCATCTGATCAAGAACACGCCGAAGGTCACCGGATTCCTCGGCGCGGAAAACAAGCCGATGCCGATCTCGGAAGCCGAGGCCATGCGTATCCTGCACCAGGTGCAGGAAGGCGTGGAACGGCCGAAAGCGTCGGTATCATTCGAGATTGGCGAGAACGTGCGCGTGGCCGATGGCCCGTTCGCCTCGTTCTCGGGCGTCGTCGAGGAAATCGACGAGGCGCGCTCGCGCGTGAAGGTCGCGGTCTCGATCTTCGGTCGCGCGACGCCGGTCGAGTTGGAATTCGGTCAGGTCGAGAAGGTCTGATCGTTGGTCATTGCCGGGCTTGACCCGGCAATCCATCTCCTTCGCAGAAGTCTCTGCGAAGATGGATGGATGCCCGGATTCAAGTCTGGGTATGACAGAGTGGAGGCGGCGACGTCTCCGATGGAGGCCGTGGGAGGACGAGGGCGGTTGCCAGCCGCCTGAGATCCCGACCACGAACCTGAAACCGCCGGCGGCACGCCGGCACAACAGGAGTGATATATGGCAAAGAAAGTGACCGGATACCTGAAGCTTCAGGTCCCGGCCGGTGCGGCGAATCCTTCGCCCCCGATCGGTCCCGCGCTCGGTCAGCGCGGTCTCAACATCATGGAGTTCTGCAAGGCGTTCAACGCCCAGACCCAGAAGGAAGAGAAGAACACCCCGATCCCGGTGATCATCACCATCTATGCGGACCGTTCCTTCACCTTCGAGATGAAGACGCCGCCGATGTCCTACTTCCTCAAGCAGGCCGCCAAGATCCAGTCCGGCTCGAAGGCGCCGGGCCGTGACAAGGCCGGCAAGGTGACCAAGGCGCAGGTGCGCGAGATCGCCGAGAAGAAGATGAAGGACTTGAATTGCGACACCATCGAATCGGCCATGAAGATGGTCGAGGGCTCGGCCCGTTCGATGGGTCTGGAAGTTGCGGGGTAAGCGGTCATGGCAATCGGAAAGCGTTTGAACAAAGCCCGCGAAGGCATTGATCGCGAAAAGCTTTACCCGCTCGCGGACGCCATCAAGATGGTCAAGGAACGTGCGAAAGCGAAGTTCGACGAGACCATCGAGGTCGCGATCAATCTCGGCGTCGACCCCCGTCACGCCGACCAGATGGTTCGTGGCGTCGTAACCCTGCCGAACGGCACCGGCCGCACACTGCGCGTCGGCGTGTTCGCCCGCGGTGCCAAGGCCGATGAGGCCAAGGCGGCGGGTGCCGACGTTGTCGGAGCCGAGGATCTGGTCGAGAAGGTGCAGAACGGCAACATCGACTTCGACCGCTGCATCGCCACCCCCGACATGATGCCTCTGGTCGGCCGCCTCGGTAAGGTGCTCGGCCCGCGCGGCCTGATGCCAAACCCGAAGATCGGCACCGTGACCATGGACGTCACCGGTGCGGTGAAGGGGGCCAAGGGCGGCTCGGTCGAGTTCCGCGTCGAGAAGGCCGGCATCCTCCAGGCCGGCGTCGGCAAGGCCTCGTTCTCCGAGGAGAAGCTCGTCGAGAACATCAAGGCTCTGGCTGATGCTGTCTCGAAGGCGAAGCCGGCCGGCTCGAAGGGCACCTACATCCAGCGCGTGGCGGTGTCCTCGACGATGGGCCCGGGCGTGAAGGTCGAGCCGGGCACCATTCTCGGCTAAGGTTTGGAAATTGCATGAGGCGAGGGGCGGAATTGGGCAACCGATTCCGCCCCTCGTCGTTTGTGACGGCTTTCACCGGAAACAAGAACAATGACTGACAAGGTCCTGATCTACTCGCGCTTTCCCAAGTCGATGATGGCGCGTTTCGCTGAGCGTTTCGAGTTGCTCGATACCGGTAGCAAGCCCGCGCACGAGGTATTTTCGGCTGATGAGCTGAGCGGCATCCGCGCGATGCTGACGGCGGGCGGCACTCCGCTCGGCCCGGAGGCGATGGACGAGTTTCCAAAGCTGGGTGCCATCGTCTGCTATGGCACCGGCTATGACGGCGTCGACTTGAAGGCGGCAGCCAGCCGCAACATCGCGGTCGGGCACAGTCCGGGCGCCAATGCGGCCTCGGTCGCCGATATCGCGATGACCCTGATGCTGGCGACGACGCGGCGGATCCTGGTGGCCGACCAGTATGTCCGCAGCGGCGATTGGGCTGCGTCAAAACAGTCGCCGATGATGCGGCCCCAGGTCGGCATGCCCGGGCGCCGGATCGGCGTCTACGGCATGGGCGAGATCGGCCGCAAGATCGCGGCGCGCTGCGCCGCCTTCGAGAGCGAGGTCGGCTATTTCAGCCGCAGCAAGTATGATCTGCCCTATCAATATTTCCCGACGTTGGAAGCGCTGGCGGACTGGTGCAGCGTGCTGATGATTGCCGTGCGAGCAGGGGGCGAGACCCAGCACGTGGTCAATGGCGATATCCTGAGGCGGCTTGGCGCGGATGGCTATGTCGTCAACATCTCCCGCGGGTCGGTCATCGACGAGAAAGCCTTGGTCGCGGCCCTCTCCGACAAAACCATCGCTGGCGCGAGCCTAGACGTCTATGAGAAGGAACCGCACGCGCCTGACGCGCTGACCACGCTTCCAAATGTCGTGTTCGCCCCGCATATCGGCGGCCACACCGTCGAATCGCACGTCGCCATGCAGAATTGCGTGCTGGCGAATCTCACCGCGTTCTTCGAGGGGAAGCCGCTACCTTATGCGGTCAAATCAGCCTGAATCGGCCCTTTTCGGCCGTTTCAAGTCCGGCCGGCAACGAACTGGAATTGGTGTGAATTTTGCTCTTGGCAAGCGGGCAGAGAGCGGTTAAAGAACCGCCTCCGGACGTGCCGGCCTCGGCTGGCGCGTTCGTGCACGCATCCCGAAAAACCCGATACGACAGGAGATCATTCCTTTTCAGGACGTCCGTAAGGATTTGCCGGAAAAGGAAGAGAGAAATCCGTCGGTTGGCTGGGGTGCGGGCAGAGGTCGGGCGGTTCGCCGGCTGACCTTGTCCTGTCCAAGACTGCAGGCGCCGGCGGGGAATTTCGATTTCTCAACGGCTTAATCGCATAGCCTGCATAGACGGGTGAAGACCGGATTTCACTTCGCACCCAGCTTTAGCGGCTGGTTTCGCGAAACGGGTCTGGTTCGGACCTCGACACGCCGTGGGCCTCATGGGCTCCCGGAGGGCAGGCTTTGAATTGTCGTCTTGCCCGGCGTGTCCGAAGGGCTTTGCCCCGGAGGTTCAGGTTTGGGTGGGACGATGGGTGCAACCCGGTGGTCCCGCTTTTGCGATGACCGCCAACCGGAGAGAGCTTGCTGTGGAACGAGCGGCAAAAAAAGAAGCGGTCGAACAGCTCCATGAGGTCTTCAAGACCACGGGCGTCGCGATCGTTGCTCAATATTCCGGCCTCACCGTCGCCCAGATGCAGACTCTGCGCAAGCAGATGCGGCAGGCTGGCGCATCGGTGAAGGTCTCGAAGAACCGTCTCGCCAAAATTGCTCTTGAAGGCACTGACGTCGTTGCCATCGGCCCCATGCTGAAGGGACCGACCGTGATCGCGACTTCCAGCGATCCGGTAGCGGCGCCGAAGGTCGCCATCGACTTCGCCAAGGCGAACGAAAAGTTCGTCATCGTCGGCGGATCGATGGGGAAGACCGTCCTGAATGTCGACGGCGTGAAGGCGCTTGCCTCGCTACCGTCGCTTGACGAACTGCGCGGCAAGATCGTCGGCCTCATCGTGGCCCCGGCGACCAAGCTGGCCCAGCTCGCCAACGCGCCCGCGGGCAAGCTCGCGCGCGTCATCCAGGCTCATGCCTCAAAGGGCGAAGCGGCCTGACGCCCTTCGCAAAACTCAAACCCGAACCAGACTTACACTCAAGGAAACTGAACAATGGCTGACTTGCAGAAGATCGTTGACGACCTCTCGAGCCTCACCGTGCTCGAAGCTGCCGAGCTCGCGAAGCTCCTCGAAGAGAAGTGGGGCGTTTCGGCTGCCGCGGCTGTCGCCGTGGCCGGCCCGGCCGCAGGTGGCGCCGCCGCCGCTCCGGCCGAAGAGAAGACCGAGTTCACGGTCGTTCTCGCCAGCGCCGGCGACAAGAAGATCGAGGTCATCAAGGAAGTCCGCGCCATCACCGGTCTCGGCCTGAAGGAAGCAAAGGACCTCGTCGAGGGCGCTCCGAAGCCGCTGAAGGAAGGCGTGAACAAGGAAGAAGCCGACAAGATCAAGGCCCAGCTCGAGAAGGCTGGCGCCAAGGTCGAGCTCAAGTAAGCAGCACTTACTGGCAAGGATCCCGGCTGCGTTCGGCGCGGTCGGGGTCCTGGTCCGCTCCTCCAGAGGGTGGCCGAGATGCAAAAGGCGTGCGACGGAACCTCCCGACGCAGGCCGAACACGAAAAAGTGTGGGGATTTGAGGGTTTGACCCTCGAATCTGCACTATTGTCGCCCCATATCGGGTCGGCAGCACGAAAGCGCGGTGGCAGGGATGCCGGATTTCCCTGCAAGCCGTTGGGAGAGCAGGCTATTTCGGGCTTTTGCAGTCCGTGAAGATGGTCGTTGTGACGGGCGGGTGCGCTCTTGCGCCCCGCACGTCGTTTTGCGTTTTGAAGGTCTGAAGAACAGATTCAGGACATTCCTGCCTGAAACTGAGTCTCCGGCCCCAAGGCGGGTTCGAAGAATTCAACCCGGAAAGCGGTGGCAGCCGCGTTCCGGACGGCGCGCCCCGAGCGGGCGACGAAAATGAGAGGCCACGATGGCGCAGCAGACATTCACCGGTCGCAAACGAGTTCGCAAGTTCTTCGGACACATCAAGGAAGTTGCCGAGATGCCGAACCTCATCGAGGTTCAGAAGGCGTCCTATGACCAGTTTCTGATGGTCGACGAGCCCCCGGGCGGCCGTCTCGACGAAGGTCTGCAGGCGGTGTTCCGCTCGGTGTTTCCGATTTCCGACTTCTCGGGCACCTCGATGCTGGAATTCGTCCGCTACGAGTTCGAGCAGCCGAAATACGACGTCGACGAGTGCCGTCAGCGCGGCATGACCTTCGCTGCGCCCCTCAAGGTGACGCTGCGTCTGATCGTGTTCGATATCGACGAGGAAACCGGCGCCAAGTCGGTGAAGGACATCAAGGAGCAGGACGTCTACATGGGCGACATCCCGCTCATGACGATGAACGGCACCTTCATCGTCAACGGTACCGAGCGCGTCATCGTCTCGCAGATGCACCGGTCGCCCGGCGTGTTCTTCGACCACGACAAGGGCAAGACCCATTCCTCGGGCAAGCTGCTGTTCGCCGCCCGCGTCATCCCGTATCGCGGCTCCTGGCTCGATATCGAGTTCGACGCCAAGGACATCGTCTATGCGCGTATCGATCGTCGCCGCAAGATTCCGGTGACGTCGCTGATGTTCGCTCTCGGCCTCGACGGCGAGGCGATCCTGTCCACGTTCTACAAGAAGATTCTCTACAAGCGGACGAAGGAGGGCTGGCGCGTTCCGTTCGACGCCAACCGTTTCCGCGGCTACTCGACCGTCAACGACCTGATCGACGCCGACACCGGCAAGGTCGTGCTCGAGGCCGGCAAGAAGCTCACAGTCCGCGCCGCGCGCCAGCTCCAGGAGAAGGGGCTGAAGGCGCTGCGCATGGCTGACGAGGAACTGGTCGGCAACTACGTCGCCGAGGATCTCGTCAACCCGAAGACCGGCGAGATCCACGCCGAGGCCGGTGAGGAGATCACCGACAAGCTGATGAAGGCGCTCAACGAGCAGGGATACAAGGAGCTGCCGCTGCTCGACATCGACCATGTCAATGTCGGACCCTACATCCGCAATACGCTGTCGGCCGACAAGAACATGACGCGTGAGGACGCGCTGTTCGACATCTACCGCGTGATGCGTCCGGGCGAGCCGCCGACGCTGGAATCGGCGCAGGCGATGTTCCAGTCGCTGTTCTTCGACGCAGAACGCTACGACCTCTCCGCGGTCGGTCGCGTCAAGATGAACATGCGCCTCGACCTCGATGCGCCCGACACCCAGCGCACGCTTCGCAAGGAGGACATCCTCTCCGTCATCAAGACGCTGGTGGATCTGCGCGACGGCAAGGGCGAGATCGACGACATCGACCATCTCGGCAACCGCCGTGTGCGTTCGGTCGGCGAGCTCATGGAGAACCAGTACCGCATCGGCCTGCTGCGCATGGAGCGCGCGATCAAGGAGCGCATGTCCTCGGTCGACATCGACACGGTCATGCCGCAGGACCTGATCAACGCGAAGCCCGCGGCTGCCGCGGTGCGCGAGTTCTTCGGCTCCTCGCAGCTCTCGCAGTTCATGGACCAGACCAACCCGCTGTCGGAAATCACCCACAAGCGCCGTCTGTCGGCGCTTGGACCGGGCGGTCTGACCCGCGAGCGCGCCGGCTTCGAGGTGCGCGACGTGCATCCGACGCATTACGGCCGCATCTGCCCGATCGAGACGCCGGAAGGTCCGAACATCGGCCTGATCAACTCGCTCGCGACCTTCGCGCGCGTGAACAAGTACGGCTTCGTCGAGACGCCGTACCGCAAGGTCAAGGACGGCCGTGTTACCGACGAGGTCGTGTACCTGTCGGCGATGGAAGAGGGACGCTATTCCGTGGCTCAGGCCAACGTGCCGGTCGACGCCAAGGGTCGCTTCACCGAAGACCTAGTGGTCTGCCGCTCGAGCGGCACCCGCGACGTCGTGCCGATGACGCCCGACAAGGTCGACTACATGGACGTGTCGCCGAAGCAGCTGGTTTCGGTCGCCGCGGCGCTGATTCCGTTCCTCGAGAACGACGACGCCAACCGCGCGCTGATGGGCTCGAACATGCAGCGCCAGGCGGTGCCGCTGGTTCGCGCCGAGGCGCCGTTCGTCGGCACCGGCATGGAGGGTGTGGTTGCCCGTGACTCGGGTGCCGCGATCGCGGCGCGCCGCTCCGGCGTGATCGACCAGATCGACGCGACCCGCGTCGTCATCCGCGCGACGGAAGATCTCGATCCCACCAAGTCGGGCGTCGATATCTACCGTCTGATGAAGTACCAGCGCTCCAACCAGTCGACCTGCATCAACCAGCGTCCGCTGGTGAAGGTCGGTGACGTCGTCAAGAAGGGCGACATCATCGCCGACGGTCCGTCGACCGATCTCGGCGAACTCGCGCTCGGCCGAAACGTGCTGGTCGCGTTCATGCCGTGGAACGGCTACAACTTCGAAGACTCGATCCTGCTCTCCGAGCGGATCGTGAAGGAAGACGTCTTCACCTCGATCCACATCGAGGAGTTCGAGGTGATGGCCCGCGACACCAAGCTCGGACCTGAGGAAATCACCCGCGACATCCCGAACGTCTCGGAAGAAGCGCTGAAGAACCTCGACGAGGCCGGCATCGTCTACATCGGCGCTGAGGTGCGCGCCGGCGACATCCTGGTCGGCAAGATCACGCCGAAGGGCGAAAGCCCGATGACGCCGGAAGAAAAGCTCCTGCGCGCCATCTTCGGCGAGAAGGCCTCCGACGTTCGCGACACCTCGCTGCGCGTCCCTCCGGGCGTGCAGGGCACGATCGTTGAAGTGCGCGTGTTCAACCGCCATGGCGTCGACAAGGACGAGCGTGCGCTGGCGATCGAGCGGGAAGAGATCGAGCGCCTCGCCAAGGACCGCGACGACGAGCAGGCCATCCTGGACCGCAACGTCTACAACCGTCTTGCCGAGCTCCTCGAGGGGCGGCAGGGCATCGCAGGCCCGAAAGGCTTCAAGAAGGACACCAAGATCACCCGTGCGGTGCTCGAGGAGTACCCGAAGTCGCAATGGTGGCTGTTCGCTTCGCCCAACGACAAGCTGATGGCCGAGATCGAGGCCATGCGGAAGCAGTACGACGAGTCGAAGAAGGGGCTGGAACAGCGCTTCCTCGACAAGGTCGAGAAGCTTCAGCGCGGTGACGAGCTTCCGCCCGGCGTGATGAAGATGGTCAAGGTCTTCGTCGCGGTGAAGCGCAAGATCCAGCCCGGCGACAAGATGGCCGGCCGCCACGGCAACAAGGGCGTGGTGTCGAAGATCGTGCCGATCGAGGACATGCCGTTCCTCGAAGACGGCACGCATGCCGACATCGTACTCAATCCGCTCGGCGTGCCTTCGCGCATGAACGTCGGACAGATCCTCGAGACCCATCTCGGCTGGGCCTGCGCCGGCCTCGGCAAGCGTATCGGCCAGACGGTCGATGCCTATCTGTCGAAGCAGGACATCAAGCCGCTGAAGGAAACCTTGAAGAAGGTCTACGGCGAGGACGAGACGATCAAGTCGCTCAACGACAACGAGCTGCTCGAACTCGGCCATAACCTCAGCCGCGGCGTGCCGATCGCGACGCCGGTGTTCGACGGCGCCAAGGAAGCCGACATCGAGGAGATGCTGAAGCTTGCCGGTCTCGACGCGTCGGGGCAGTCGACCGTCTATGACGGCCGCACCGGCGATCCGTTCGATCGCAAGGTGACGGTGGGCTACATCTACATGCTCAAGCTGCACCATCTGGTCGACGACAAGATCCACGCGCGTTCGATCGGTCCGTACTCGCTCGTCACCCAGCAGCCGCTGGGCGGCAAGGCGCAGTTCGGCGGCCAGCGCTTCGGCGAAATGGAGGTGTGGGCGCTCGAGGCTTACGGCGCGGCGTACACGCTCCAGGAGATGCTGACGGTGAAGTCGGACGACGTCGCCGGCCGTACCAAGGTGTACGAGGCGATCGTGCGCGGCGACGACACGTTCGAGGCCGGTATTCCGGAATCGTTCAACGTGCTGGTCAAGGAAATGCGCTCGCTCGGCCTCAACGTCGACTTGCATAACTCCAAGATGGGACCGGCGCCGACGTCGGAAGCGGCCGAGTAATACGATCTTTCATGCCCGGCCCTCGCGGCCGGGCATTGGTGCCCCTCCCGAGGCCTTGAGGGCAGGGCGCCCCGCTAAGTGATTTTCGAATTTGCGGCCGGAGGCGACCGGCACGCGAGGAGAAGACGATGAACCAAGAAATTATGAATCTGTTCAATCCGACGACGCCGGCTCAGGTCTTCGACCAGATCCGGATCTCGATCGCGTCTCCGGAAAAGATTCTGTCCTGGTCCTACGGCGAGATCAAGAAGCCGGAGACCATCAACTACCGCACCTTCAAGCCCGAGCGCGACGGCCTGTTCTGCGCGCGCATCTTCGGGCCGATCAAGGACTACGAGTGTTTGTGCGGCAAGTACAAGCGCATGAAGTACAAGGGCATCATCTGCGAGAAGTGCTCGGTCGAGGTCACGCTGTCGCGCGTTCGGCGCGAGCGCATGGGCCACATCGAACTCGCAGCCCCCGTCGCCCACATCTGGTTCCTGAAGTCGCTGCCCTCGCGCATCGGTCTTCTGCTGGACATGACGCTCAAGGATCTCGAGCGGATCCTCTACTTCGAATATTACGTCGTGCTGGAGCCGGGTCTCACCGCGCTGAAGGACCGTCAGCTGCTGTCGGAAGACGAATATCTGAAGGCACAGGACGAGTACGGCCAGGATTCCTTCACTGCCATGATCGGCGCGGAGGCGATCCGCGAGCTGCTCAAGGGCATGGACCTCGAGAAGCTCGAGGCCTCCTTGCGCGTCGAGATGCAGGAGACCGACTCCGACATCAAGCACAAGAAGCTCGCCAAGCGCCTGAAGATCGTGGAAGCGTTCCGCCACTCCGGCAACAAGCCGGAATGGATGATCATGACCGTGGTCCCGGTGATTCCGCCGGACCTGCGTCCGCTGGTGCCGCTGGACGGCGGCCGCTTCGCGACCTCGGACCTCAACGATCTCTACCGCCGTGTCATCAACCGCAACAACCGGTTGAAGCGGCTGATGGAGCTGCGCGCGCCCGACATCATCATCCGCAACGAGAAGCGCATGCTTCAGGAGGCCGTCGACGCGCTGTTCGACAACGGCCGCCGTGGTCGCGTCATCACCGGCGCCAACAAGCGTCCGCTGAAGTCGCTCGCCGACATGCTCAAGGGCAAGCAGGGCCGCTTCCGTCAGAACCTGCTCGGCAAGCGCGTCGACTATTCGGGCCGTTCGGTGATCGTGGTCGGTCCCGAACTGCGCCTGCATCAGTGCGGCCTGCCGAAGAAGATGGCGCTCGAGCTGTTCAAGCCGTTCATCTACTCGCGGCTTGACGCCAAGGGTCTGTCCACCACCGTGAAGCAGGCCAAGAAGCTGGTAGAGAAGGAGCGGCCCGAGGTCTGGGACATCCTGGACGAGGTCATCCGCGAGCATCCGGTGCTGCTCAACCGCGCGCCGACGCTGCATCGCCTGGGCATCCAGGCGTTCGAGCCCGTGCTCATCGAGGGCAAGGCGATCCAGCTCCACCCGCTGGTCTGCTCCGCCTTCAACGCCGACTTCGACGGCGACCAGATGGCCGTGCACGTTCCGCTGTCGCTTGAAGCGCAGCTGGAAGCGCGCGTCCTGATGATGTCGACCAACAACATCCTGCATCCGGCGAACGGTCAGCCGATCATCGTGCCGTCGCAGGACATCGTGCTCGGCCTGTACTACGTCTCGATCATGCGCGAAGGCCTGCCCGGCGAGGGCAAGGTGTTCGGCGACATGGCCGAACTCGAGCACGCGCTGCACGCGAAGGTCATCCACCTCCACACCAAGATCAAGTACCGGTGGGAAGGCATGGACGAGACCGGCAAGGTCTCCAAGCGCTGGATCGAAACCACCGCCGGCCGCGTCATGCTCGGCAATCTGCTGCCGAAGAACCCGCGGATTTCGTACGAGATCATCAACAAGCTGATGACCAAGCGCGAGATCTCCGGCGTCATCGACCAAGTCTACCGCCACTGCGGTCAGAAGGAGACCGTGATCTTCTGCGACCGCATCATGGCGCTCGGCTTCTACAACGCGTTCAAGGCCGGCATCTCGTTCGGCAAGGACGACATGGTCGTGCCGCACGGCAAGTGGAAGATCGTCGACACCACCCGTACGCTGGCGAAGGATTTCGAGCAGCAGTACAACGACGGTCTGATCACGCACGGCGAGAAGTACAACAAGGTCGTCGACGCCTGGTCGAAGGCCACGGAAGAAATCGCCAAGGCGATGATGAAGGAGATCTCCGCCACCAAGAAGACGGCGAGCGGAGCCGACGCCGACATCAACTCGATCTACATGATGGCTCACTCCGGTGCCCGCGGTTCGCCGGCCCAGATGCGCCAGCTCGCCGGCATGCGCGGCCTGATGGCCAAGCCGTCGGGTGAGATCATCGAGACGCCGATCATCTCGAACTTCAAGGAAGGCCTCTCGGTGCTCGAGTACTTCAACTCGACCCACGGCGCCCGCAAGGGCCTCGCGGACACCGCGTTGAAGACCGCGAACTCCGGCTACCTGACCCGTCGTCTCGTCGACGTGGCGCAGGACTGCATCATCACGCAGAGCGACTGCGGAACCAAGCTCGGCATCAAGATGCGCGCCATCGTCGACGCCGGCACCGTGGTCGCTTCGCTCGGCTCGCGCATCCTCGGACGCACGGCCTGCGAAGACGTGCGTGACAGCTCGGGCAAGGTGATCGTCAAGCGCGATACGCTGATGGAAGAGAGCCACGTGGATGCCATCCATCAGGCCGGCATCCAGGAGGTGAAGATCCGCTCGGCGCTGACCTGCGAGCTCGTCAACGGCATCTGCGGCAAGTGCTACGGCCGTGACCTCGCCCGCGGCACGCCGGTCAACCACGGCGAAGCGGTCGGCGTCATCGCGGCGCAATCGATCGGCGAGCCCGGTACCCAGCTGACCATGCGCACCTTCCACATCGGTGGTGCGGCGCAGCTCAACGAGCAGTCCTTCGTCGAAGCCAACTTCGACGGCAAGATCGTGATCAGGAACAAGGCCATCGCCCGCAACAGCGAAGGTCACCTGATCGCGATGGTGCGCAACATGGTTGTCGCGATCGTCGATGCCGACGGCACCGAGCGTGCAACGCACCGTATTCAGTACGGTTCGCGCCTGCACGTCGACGAGGGCGACATGGTCAAGCGCGGCCAGCGTATCGTCGAGTGGGATCCCTACACCCGTCCACTGCTCACCGAAGTCGAAGGAACCATCGGCTTCGAGGATCTTGTCGAGGGGCAGTCGATCTCGGAAACGCTGGACGAAGCCACCGGTATCGCCAAGCGCGTGGTCATCGACTGGCGCTCGACGCGCGGCGGCTCGGACCTGCGTCCGGCCATCGTGGTCAAGGGCAAGGACGGCAAGGTGCTCAAGCTCGCTCGCGGCGGCGATGCCCGCTACATGCTGTCGGTCGACGCCATTCTCTCTGTCGACATTGGAGCCAAGGTTGCGCCGGGCGACATCCTCGCCCGTGTCTCGACCGAAAGCGCCAAGACGCGTGACATCACCGGCGGTCTGCCGCGCGTGGCGGAACTGTTCGAGGCCCGGCGTCCGAAGGATGCGGCGATCATCGCCGAAATCGCGGGCACCATCCGGTTCGGACGCGACTACAAGAACAAGCGTCGCATCTCGATCGAGCCGATGGACAAGACCGACGAGCCGCGCGAGTACCTGATCCCGAAGGGCAAGCACATCCACCTTCAGGACGGCGACGTCGTCGAAAAGGGCGACTTCATCGTGGAGGGCAACCCGGCGCCGCACGACATCCTGGCGGTGAAGGGCATCGAGGAACTCGCGGCCTATCTGGTCAACGAGATCCAGGAGGTCTACCGGCTGCAAGGCGTGCTCATCAACGACAAGCACATCGAGGTGATTGTCCGTCAGATGCTCCAGAAGGTGGAAGTCACCGACCAGGGCGATACGGACATGATCTCGGGCGAGCAGGTCGACAAGATCGAGTTCGACGCGCTGAACGCGAAGGCCAAGGAAGAGGGCAAGAAGCCCGCCACGGGAACGCCGGTTCTGCTCGGCATCACCAAGGCGAGCCTGCAGACCCGGTCCTTCTTCTCGGCGGCATCGTTCCAGGAGACCACACGCGTCCTCACCGAAGCGGCGGTCAACGGCAAGATCGATCCGCTCGAGGGCCTCAAGGAGAACGTCATCGTCGGCCGGCTGATCCCGGCGGGCACCGGCGCCTCCATGGCCAAGATCCGCGAAGTCGCCATGAAGCGCGACAAGCTGATCCTGGACGAGCGAGAGAAGCAGGCGGCCGTCGTGTCGCCCGCACCGGAAGCCGAGCTTCCTGCTCTGCCGCCTGCGGAATGATCGTTCATCCGTAGGAATACGTAGGACAATGAAAAGGCCGGCTTTTGCCGGCCTTTTTGCTGCTATCTTTGCCTGCTGCGACGCAGGCTCAGCCTCCATTCATCTTTCCTTCAGCCGCAAAAGGGCTTCTGCTAGGAGAGCGTAGACCGGTGGTCCCGCGATGGGGGCAGGGCCGGAAGACCACGGAACCCACATGCTTGATCTCGCAATCGTAGGCGGCGGCCCCGGCGGGCTGATGAGCGCCTGGTATCTGAAGCGTAAGCTCGGCGATCTCTGTCGCGTCACCATCTACGAGGCCTCCGATCGGCTCGGCGGCAAGATCGTCACGCGCAAATTCGATTCAGCCCCCGCGATGTACGAGGCCGGCGTTGCCGAGATCTACGACTACTCGATGACGGGACCCGATCCGCTGCGCGAATTGATCCAGCATTTCGGCCTCCAGACCATCCCGATGGACGCCGAGCAGGTACATTTTGGCGGCGAACTCATCAATGATGTGCCCGGCATGCGCCGCAGATATGGCGCCAAGACCGCGGACGCGATCGAGGCGTTCCGGAAGCGCTGCACCGAGGCAATGTCGCCCGTCGAGTATTACGAGGGCGTTGGTGCGCACGACAACGAGAATCCCTGGGCTTACAAGACCGCCGAGCAGGTGCTCGACGAGGAGGTCGAGGACGAGACGGCAAAGCGTTTCTTCAAGGTGATGGCGCGGTCCGACATCGCGACCGAGAGCCACAACACCAACGGTCTCAATGCCCTCAAGAACTATCTGATGGACGTCGATGGCTATATCGGCCTCTATTCCATCCAGAACGGCAACGAGCAGCTGATCGAATGCCTGCAGTCCGAGGTCAACGCGGACATCCAGCTCAATCACCGCGTGCTCACCGTCGGCAAGGCGCCGACCGGCCGCTATCAGCTCAAGATGATGAACGGCAAGGGACCGGAGATCCGCGATTTCGATCTCGTGCTGGTCTGCCTGCCGCATTCCTGGCTCGCCACCCTCGGCTGGGAGGGCGAGCAGCTGCGCAGGTCGATGGTCAAGCACGTTGCCTACTTCGATCGTCCCGCTCATTATTTGCGCGTGTCGATCCTGTTCGACGAGCCGTTCTGGGGCGAGAAGATTCCCGGAGCCTGGTTCATGTCGGAGGCCTTCGGCGGCTGCTGCGTCTACAATGAGGGTGCGCGTCACGACGTCGGCAAGCATGGCGTTCTGAACTGGCTCATCCCCGGCTCCGACGCGCTGGCTTTCGCCAATCTGTCGGACGGGGAGCTGATCGATGCCGCCCTGAAGTCGCTGCCGGCGTCTCTCGGCGATGCGCGTTTGCATTTCATGGAAGGCAAGATCCACCGCTGGCTGTCGTCGGTGAACGCAATTCCAGGCGGCTTGCCGGTGCGCGACGTCATGACCAATCACCGGCCCGAGCCGAAGGATCATCCCGGAATCGTCGTGGTCGGCGACTATTTGTTCGACTCGACGCTGAACGGTCTGCTCGACTCCTCGGACGCAGCGACCGACATTATCCTGACCGAGATGATGCGCCTGCGCCGCGAACGCACGCAGGAGGATAAGCCGCTTTCGAACAAGATCGATCGCGATTATTTCGAGAACTATCGCGGCCTCGGACCCTATCACCAGGCCTGGCGCCACTTCACCGACCCCGATTACCTCACCAGACTGATCAGCATCGTCTGGGGCAAGGCGACGGGCGCCAAGATGCTGGTCGCGGGTTCCGCCAGCGGAGAATTGGTCGGTGCGCTGCGCGATCGCGGCATCGATGCATGGGGAATCGAGAACAATCGCGGCATCCACGCCAAGACGCCAAAAGCGCTGAAGAAGTACAACAAGCTCGGCTCGATCACCGACATGCCGTTCAAGGACCGCGCGTTCGATTTCGTGTTTGAGACCAGCCTCTGTCACGTTGCCCCCAGGCAGGTGGGCCGCGCGATCCGCGAGCTCAACCGCGTGGTCAAGACCGGCCTCGTGTTCGGCTCGATCACCTCGGACATGGCGCCGGCATTGATCGACCGATACGATCTCCTGCGCGGGGTCAAGAAGCTGGGTACCTGGTGGGAATGGTCCGAACTGTTCTTCGGCAACGGCTTCGATCTGTCGATGCACCGCAAGGATTGCACCGATGCGCTCTGGGAAGCGACGCTCGCCGCGAACAAGGGGCCTGGGCAATGGTACGCCGACGCCGACAGCTTGCGTTATTCCTTCTTCGACAAGGTCGAGGACGAGGATTAGCCCGCGGGATGCGGTGCGAATTCGCCAATTGTTTTGCCGAATTCATCCTGATCGCATAGAATCGGTGCAATAGCGGTTGCCGCTATTCCTGCATTCTCTGCGGTCATGCCGGCCGTCAGCATCGGTTGGTTTCATGGCGTCCAAGCCCCTCCCTCCCGACAAACAGAAGCTCGGCGCGAAAGAGGCGGTCGAGCTCGACGACAAGCTGGCCTCTGCCGCCAAAGTCGATCTCGACGACGAGGACGAAGAAGACGGAGAGGACGAACTGGAACTCGACGACGATGAGGACGAGGACCTCGTCGTCTTTACTGCGCGCGAGGCCGCCGGGGCGCTTGCGACCATCGTCGGATTCGTCAGGCCCTATCTGACCAACTACAAGCGGATGCTGTCCTACGTGGCGTTCGGTGTCCTCGTGGAGACGCTGTTCAACGTCATTATGCCCCTCAGCCTCAAGTATCTGATCGACGACGCGCTGGGCGAGGAGGACTTCCGGGCGCTCTACAAGATCCTCGGCGTGCTCGCGATCGCCGGCATATTCACCTCGATCGTCGCGGTCTGGTACGAGCGCTGGGACGCGCGGCTTGCCGCCTGCATCATCTCCGATGTCCGCAAGCGCCTGTTCGAGCATGTCCAGGACCTGCCGGCCGCCTATTTCGGCCGCACCAAACGCGGCGAGATCCTGTCGCGTTTCTCGGTCGACCTCTCGGCCTTCGAAGGTTCGGTCAAGACGTTCGCCAACAGCGCGGCGCTGCCGTTCCTGGAACTGATCGCCGGCATCATCCTGATGTTGTTCCTGAACTGGCAGCTCGCCGTCGTCGCGCTACTGGTGTTCCCGATCACACTGATCGGCCCGCGGATTCTGACTCCTAAAGCGGTGCAGGCCAACTACGAGCAGAAGCTCAACGAGAGCGCGCTGCTCGGCATGGTGCAGGAGAATGTCGCGGCGCAGGCTGTGATCAAGGCTTTCAGCCTCCAACGCAAGATGTTCGGCTTCTTCACCTTGCGCAACGACGAGACCCGCAACAGGATCGCTGCGGCTACGTTCCTCTCGACGATGGTGGAGCGGACGGTCACCATCTCAGTTCTTCTCCTGCACCTCGTGGTGCTCGCGATCGGCGCCTATCTTGCAACCACCGGCCAGATCACCATCGGGACCTTCGTCACCTTCGAGAGCGCGTTCTGGGAGGTGTCCTACAACATCGCTCACGTCATGCATTTCGTCCCGGTGTCGATCTCCTCGGCCGCCGCGATCCGCCACATCCAGGAATTGCTCGATGAGCCGACCCGCGCCGCCGATCGTCCGGGTGCGCCCGATCTGCCGCGCATCACCAACGACATCACTTTCGATCACGTCACCTTCAGGTACGAGGGCGGTCAGACGCCGGTGCTGGATAATCTCAGCCTCAAGCTCAATGCCGGCAAGCGTATCGCCATCGTCGGTCCGAGCGGCTCCGGCAAGAGCACGCTGCTCAATCTGATCCTGCGGCTCTACGTTCCCGACGAGGGCCGCGTCACCATCGACGGCGTCGATGTCCGCAAGGTGACGCTGGATTCGCTGCGGCGGAGCATGGCAGTGGTGTTCCAGGAGAACATGCTCTTCAACATGTCGATCCGCGAGAACATCCGTCTCGGCAAGGAGGGCGCAACGGACGAAGAGGTGGAGGAGGCGGCCAAGAAGGCCGAGATCCACCGCTACATCATGAGCCTGCCGGAGCGCTACGATACGCCCGTCGGGGAACGCGGAGACACGCTGTCGGGCGGCCAGCGCCAACGCATCGCGATCGCCCGCGCAATCATCCGGAACCCTTCCGTGCTGCTGCTGGACGAAGCCACCTCGGCGCTCGATCAGACCACGGAGGCCGCAATCAACCGTACGTTGCTCAAGGTCGCCAAGGGTCGCACCATGATCTGGTCGACCCACCGTCTGACCTCTGTGGTCGAGATGGATGAGATCATCGTGATTTCAGGGGGCAGGGCGATCGAGCGGGGCTCCCACGCCGAGCTGCTCGCCAGGAACGGCATCTATCGCAAGCTGTGGAACGACCAGATCCACCAGCCTCATGGCGCGTCGGCTCACGCCGAGGACAGCGGCGATGACGATGATGACGATCTCGACGATGAGGACGAGGAGTGATCGCGGGCGGGCGTGCAGCTCCGGAAGAACAGACCCTGTCTGATCTATCTCGCCGTCGGGACTGCGCAAACGCAGCGCCGGCATAGCGATTCTCGGATGCAAATCGTTCGGCCGGCGCGGAGCCGCTGATTTTCTCGGGCATCTACGTGGCGGCGTAAGCTTTTGCACGCCGCTCAGTGTAGTCGGAAATCAGCTCGCGGGGCTCGACGTCGCAACGCGCGATCGCGCCAGAACCCGACCGCGGAGCGCGGATTGGCGCCCGGGCATTAAAAGGACGCCAGTTTGGTAATAAAAGAATATTTAGTCCGGATGAAATATGATCGGGACTGGCACAGCGGACGCTCTGCTGCTCCCTCGGTCGGACGCGGTGAGTACGCCGAAGAGGCTAATTCTGCAGGCGCATGAAGCGCTTTGTGACTGTCGTTTCGCCTTGACTAGACCGATTCTCGCTTATAGAAAGCGCCTCACTTAACGACAGGCGGTGAGCATCGCCAGAGTCGGAACGGGCCACCCGTTGATCCCCAAGGACTAGTCCACAAGGGTCGCTCAAGGCGGGCACCAACCTCGACGAATGCCGCTCAAACGCTGTCGATCATAGCTAGGCAATGCCAGTGCGATTTTAGTTCTCTTGAGCACGCTCTCTTGAGATCGAATTCGGATGCATGACCTCAGTATTCGGGCCGCGGCGTTACGCCGAACGGCTTCAAGACTGCGGTCCTCTGTGGCGTCGAAGCGCTTTCCGCTCGGTGATGGAGCGGTTGGCGCAATTTCGCTTTGCGCGGATTGTTCCGCTTGAGGCGACCTCGTCGGGCGGGTGGCTCGAAAAGAATTTGCGGTCCCGGCAACGGGCCGCGGCAAGACAGCGGGTCCGGAAGGGCCTGCGGCAGAACAAAGGGTAAGGCCAGGATGCCGACGATCAACCAGCTGATCGCTCAACCGCGGGAAGTGCAGAAGTCGCGCAAGAAGGTGCCGGCGCTGCAGCAGTCGCCTCAGAAGCGTGGTGTTTGCACCCGCGTCTACACCACGACCCCGAAGAAGCCGAACTCGGCGCTTCGCAAGGTCGCCAAGGTGCGCCTGACGAACGGCTTCGAGGTGATCGGCTACATCCCCGGCGAAGGTCATAACCTCCAGGAGCACTCGGTGGTCATGATCCGCGGCGGCCGCGTCAAGGACTTGCCCGGCGTGCGCTACCACATCCTCCGCGGCGTTCTGGATACCCAGGGCGTCAAGAACCGTAAGCAGCGTCGTTCGAAGTACGGCGCCAAGCGTCCGAAGTAAGCGGGAACCAAGCCTATGTCTCGTCGCCACTCTGCGGAAAAGCGCGAAGTTCTCCCGGATCCCAAGTTCGGGAACATCATCGTCACCAAGTTCATGAACTCGGTGATGTACGCCGGCAAGAAGTCGGTTGCGGAAGGCATCGTCTATGGTGCGTTCGGCATCATCGAGGCCAAGACCAAGCAGAACCCGCTCGGCGTGTTCGAGCAGGCGCTCGAGAACGTCATGCCGACCATCGAGGTGCGCTCCCGCCGCGTCGGCGGCGCGACCTACCAGGTTCCGGTCGAAGTTCGCTCGACCCGCCGGCAGGCCTTGGGCATTCGCTGGCTGATCTCTGCCGCGCGCGAGCGCAATGAGAAGACGATGACGGAGCGCCTCTCGGCGGAGCTCCTGGACGCATCGAACAACCGCGGGAACGCCGTCAAGAAGCGTGAAGACGTGCACCGGATGGCGGAAGCCAACCGCGCCTTCTCGCACTATCGCTGGTAACGGCGACACACTCGGACTCGCAAGGAACGCCCCATGCCCCGCCAACATGCCATCGAGGACTACCGCAATTTCGGTATCATGGCGCATATCGACGCCGGCAAGACCACGACGACCGAGCGCATCCTCTATTACACCGGCAAGAGCCACAAGATCGGCGAAGTGCACGAGGGTGCCGCGACGATGGACTGGATGGAGCAGGAGCAGGAGCGTGGCATCACGATCACCTCGGCTGCGACCACCGCCTTCTGGAACGGCAAGCGCCTGAACATCATCGACACCCCCGGCCACGTCGACTTCACCATCGAAGTCGAGCGCAGCTTGCGCGTGCTCGACGGCGCCGTCTGCGTGCTCGACTCCAACCAAGGTGTCGAGCCCCAGACCGAGACCGTCTGGCGCCAGGGTGACAAGTACAAGGTTCCGCGCATCGTCTTCGCCAACAAGATGGACAAGATCGGTGCCGATTTCTTCAAGTGCCTGTCTGACATCGTCGACCGTCTGGGTGCCAAGCCCGTTGCGATCCAGCTTCCGATCGGCGCCGAGAACAACTTCAAGGGTCTCGTCGACCTCGTGAAGATGAAGGGCGTCGTCTGGAACGATGAATCGCTCGGCGCGAAGTTCGACTATGTCGACATTCCGGAAGACCTCGTCGACCAGGCCAAGGAATACCGCGAGAAGATGGTGGAAGCCGCCGTCGAGCTCGATGACGACGCCATGGCCGCCTATCTCGACGGCAAGGAGCCGGACGAGGCGACCCTGAAGCGCCTGATCCGCAAGGCGGTGCTGACCGGCGCGTTCTATCCCGTGCTGTGCGGCTCGGCCTTCAAGAACAAGGGCGTGCAGCCGTTGCTTGATGCTGTCGTCGACTATCTGCCGTCGCCGCTCGACGTGCCCGCGATCAAGGGCACCGACGACAAGGGCAACGAGGTGGTGCGCAAGGCGGACGACAAGGAGCCCCTGGCGCTGCTCGCGTTCAAGATCATGGACGACCCCTTCGTCGGCACCATCACCTTCTGCCGCATCTATTCCGGTATCCTGCAGAGCGGCACCGGCGTCGTTAACTCGACCCGCGAGAAGAAGGAGCGGATCGGGCGCATGCTGTTGATGCATGCGAACAACCGCGAGGACATCAAGGAAGCCTATGCCGGCGACATCGTCGCGCTGGCCGGCCTGAAGGAAGCGCGCACCGGTGACACGCTGTGCGATCCCGACAAGCCGGTGATCCTGGAGAAGATGGAGTTCCCCGAGCCGGTCATCGAGATCGCGATCGAGCCGAAGTCCAAGGCCGACCAGGAGAAGCTGGGCGTGGCGCTGGCCAAGCTCGCCGCGGAGGATCCGTCCTTCCGCGTGTCGACCGACCACGAGTCCGGCCAGACCATTCTCAAGGGCATGGGCGAACTCCATCTCGACATCAAGGTCGACATTCTCAAGCGCACCTACAAGGTTGACGCCAACATCGGCGCGCCGCAGGTGGCGTTCCGTGAGCGCGTCACCAAGCGGGTCGAGCATAGCTACACCCACAAGAAGCAGACCGGCGGTACCGGCCAGTTCGCGGCCGTGTCGTTCATCGTCGAGCCGAACGAGCCCGGCAAGGGCTACGAGTTCGAGTCGAAGATCGTCGGCGGCGCGGTGCCGAAGGAGTACATCCCGGGCGTCGAGAAGGGCCTGGAGAGCGTCCTGTCGTCCGGCGTGGTCGCGGGCTTCCCGGTGGTCGACGTCAAGGTGACGCTGGTCGACGGCAAGTATCACGACGTCGACTCGTCGGCGCTCGCCTTCGAAATCGCGTCGCGCGCCTGCTTCCGCGAAGCGCTGCAGATGGGCAAGTCCGTCCTGCTCGAGCCGATCATGAAGGTCGAAGTGGTGACCCCGGAAGACTACACCGGTTCGGTTATCGGCGACCTGAACTCCCGGCGCGGTCAGATCCAGGGCCAGGACATGCGCGGCAACGCCAACGTCATCAACGCGATGGTGCCGCTCATGAACATGTTCGGTTACGTGAACAATCTGCGCTCGATGAGCCAGGGTCGCGCGACCTTCACCATGCAGTTCGACCACTACGCAGAAGCGCCGGCCAACGTGTCGGCAGAAGTCCAGAAGAAGTTTGCCTGATTGTCGTCGGTCTCAAGCTGACGATTGAACGGAGAGTCAAATGGCCAAAGCAAAGTTTGAACGTACCAAGCCGCACTGCAACATCGGCACCATCGGTCACGTCGACCATGGCAAGACGTCGCTGACCGCGGCGATCACCAAGATCCTCGCCGAGACCGGCGGTGCGACGTTCACCGCGTACGATCAGATCGACAAGGCGCCGGAAGAGAAGGCGCGCGGCATCACCATCTCGACCGCGCACGTCGAGTATGAGACGCAGAACCGTCACTATGCCCACGTCGATTGCCCCGGCCACGCCGACTACGTGAAGAACATGATCACCGGCGCCGCGCAGATGGACGGTGCGATCCTGGTCGTGTCGGCCGCTGACGGCCCGATGCCGCAGACCCGTGAGCACATCCTGCTCGCCCGCCAGGTCGGCGTGCCCGCGCTCGTCGTGTTCCTCAACAAGTGCGACATGGTCGACGATCCGGAGCTGCTTGAGCTCGTCGAGCTCGAAGTTCGCGAACTGCTCTCGAAGTACGAGTTCCCCGGCGACAAGATCCCGATCATCAAGGGTTCGGCGCTCGCCGCTCTCGAAGACTCCGACAAGAAGCTGGGCCACGACGCCATTCTCGAGCTGATGCGCAATGTCGACGAGTACATCCCGCAGCCGGAGCGTCCGATCGACCAGCCGTTCCTGATGCCGGTCGAAGACGTTTTCTCGATCTCGGGCCGCGGTACCGTCGTGACCGGCCGTGTCGAGCGCGGCGTCGTCAAGGTCGGCGAGGAAATCGAGATCGTAGGTCTCCGCGCCACCCAGAAGACCACCGTCACCGGCGTCGAAATGTTCCGCAAGCTGCTCGATCAGGGCCAGGCCGGCGACAACATCGGTGCGCTGCTTCGCGGCACCAAGCGCGAGGACGTCGAGCGCGGCCAGGTTCTGGCCAAGCCCGGTTCGGTCAAGCCGCACACCAAGTTCAAGGCTGAGGCCTACATCCTCACCAAGGAAGAGGGCGGTCGCCACACCCCGTTCTTCACCAACTACCGTCCGCAGTTCTACTTCCGCACCACCGACGTGACTGGTGTCGTGCACCTGCCGGAAGGCACCGAGATGGTGATGCCGGGCGACAACATCGCGATGGAAGTGCACCTGATCGTGCCGATCGCGATGGAAGAGAAGCTGCGCTTCGCGATCCGCGAGGGCGGCCGCACCGTCGGCGCCGGCGTCGTCGCCTCGATCATCGAGTAATCACGCGAATAGGGAACGGTGAGTGGCGAATAGGGATTCTGTTCGCTACTCGCTACTCGCCACCCACTGAGAAAGACACGGCAATGAACGGCCAAAACATTCGTATCCGTCTCAAGGCGTTCGACCATCGTATCCTCGATACGTCGACCCGCGAGATCGTGAACACGGCGAAGCGCACCGGCGCGCAGGTCCGCGGACCCATTCCGCTGCCCACCCGCATCGAGAAGTTCACCGTCAACCGTTCGCCCCACGTCGACAAGAAGAGCCGCGAACAGTTCGAGATGCGCACTCACAAGCGCCTGCTCGACATCGTCGATCCGACCCCGCAGACCGTCGATGCCTTGATGAAGCTCGACCTCGCTGCCGGCGTCGACGTCGAGATCAAGCTCTGAGCAAGACCCCGAGAGTGGGCGCCGGTTTCTGACCGGGTCTTGCTCACACCGAAGATTAGCTAGTCCGCAAGGACAGAAAGAACAGGAAGCAAGCCGATGCGCTCCGGAGTGATCGCACAAAAGGTCGGGATGACGCGGGTCTTCACGGAGGCCGGCGAACATATCCCCGTGACCGTGCTGAAGCTCGGCAATTGCCAGGTCGTAGGCCACCGCACCGAAGAGAAGAACGGTTACGTCGCGCTCCAGCTCGGATCTGGCAGCCGCAAGACCGTTTACATGCCGAAGGCTGAGCGCGGCCAGTTCGCGGTCGCCAAGGTCGAACCGAAGCGCCGGGTCGAGGAATTCCGGGTCAGCGCCGATGCGATGATCCCGGTCGGCGCCGAGATCCAGGCCGATCACTTCGTCGTCGGTCAGTTCGTCGACGTCACCGGCACCTCGGTCGGCAAAGGCTTCGCCGGCGGCATGAAGCGCTGGAACTTCGGCGGTCTGCGCGCCACGCACGGTGTGTCGATCTCGCACCGCTCCATCGGTTCGACCGGTGGCCGTCAGGACCCCGGCAAGACCTGGAAGAACAAGAAGATGCCCGGCCACATGGGCGTCGACCGCATCACCACGCTCAACCTTCGCGTCGTCCAGACCGATGTCGAGCGCGGCCTGATCCTCGTCGAGGGAGCCGTTCCCGGCTCCAAGGGCGGCTGGATCCGCGTGCGCGACGCCGTCAAGAAGCCGTTGCCGAAGGAAGCTCCGAAGCCCGGCAAGTTCAAGGTTGCTGGCGACGCAGAAGCCGCTCCGGCTGCGCAGGAGGCGTGAGATGGAATTGAAGGTTACCACCCTCGAAGGTAAGGAAGCGGGCTCGGTCCAGCTTTCGGACGCCATTTTCGGCCTCGAGCCGCGCGAGGACATCATCGCGCGCTGCGTGCAGTGGCAGCTCAACAAGCGGCAGGCCGGCACGCACAAGGCCAAGGGCCGCGCCGAGATCTGGCGCACGGGCAAGAAGATGTACAAGCAGAAGGGCACCGGCGGTGCTCGTCATGGCTCGGCCCGCGTGCCGCAGTTCCGTGGCGGCGGCCGTGCCTTCGGTCCGGTTGTGCGTTCGCACGCCACAGACTTGCCGAAGAAGGTCCGCGCCCTTGCGCTCAAGCACGCGCTCTCGGCCAAGGCCAAGGACGGCGATCTGGTCGTGATCGAGAAGGCCGCTCTCGATACCGCCAAGACCAAGGCGCTGCTCGGCCACTTCTCGGGCCTCGGGCTCACCAACGCGCTGATCATCGACGGTGCCGAGCTCAACAACGGTTTTGCCGCTGCCGCCCGGAACATCCCGAACATGGACGTGCTGCCGATCCAGGGCATCAACGTCTATGACATCCTGCGCCGTCAGAAGCTTGTTCTGACCAAGGCCGCCATCGATGCGCTGGAGGCGCGCTTCAAATGACGAAGAACATCGAGCCTCGCCACTACGACGTGATCCTGTCGCCGGTCGTTACCGAAAAGGCGACGATCGCCTCTGAGCACAACAAGGTGCTGTTCAAGGTGGCCGCGAAGGCGACCAAGCCGCAGATTAAGGAAGCGATCGAGAAGCTGTTCGACGTCAAGGTCAAGAGCGTCAACACGCTGGTCCGCAAGGGCAAGACCAAGGTCTTCCGCGGTAATCTCGGTTCGCAGTCGAACAGCAAGCGCGCGATCGTGACCCTCGAAGAGGGCCACCGGATCGACGTGACCACCGGTCTGTAAGGTCGTACGACGATGGCACTGAAGACATTCAATCCCACGACGCCGGGCCAGCGCCAGCTGGTCATGGTCGATCGTTCGGCCCTGTACAAGGGCAAGCCGGTCAAGGCACTCACTGAGGGCAAGAAGTCCTCGGGCGGCCGCAACAACACCGGTCGCATCACCGTGCGTTTCCGCGGTGGCGGTCACAAGCAGACGCTGCGTACCGTCGATTTCAAGCGCGAGAAGATCGACGTCCCCGCGACCGTCGAGCGGCTGGAGTACGATCCGAACCGAACCGGCTTCATCGCTCTGATCAAGTATCAGGACGGCGAGCAGGCCTATATCCTGGCGCCGCAGCGCCTGGCCGTGGGTGACACCATCATCGCCGGCAACTATGTCGACGTGAAGCCGGGCAACGTCATGCCGCTCGGCAACATGCCGGTCGGCACGATCATTCACAATATCGAGGTCAAGATCGGGAAGGGCGGCCAGCTCGCCCGTTCTGCCGGCACCTATGCCCAGCTCGTTGGCCGCGACCAGGACTACGTCATCATCCGCCTGAACTCGGGCGAGCAGCGCCTGGTGCACGGCCGCTGCCGCGGCACGATCGGCGCGGTGTCGAACCCGGATCATATGAACACCTCGATCGGCAAGGCCGGTCGCAAGCGTTGGATGGGCCGTCGCCCGCACAACCGCGGTGTTGCGATGAACCCGATCGACCATCCGCACGGCGGTGGTGAAGGTCGTACCTCGGGCGGCCGTCATCCGGTCACCCCATGGGGCAAGCCGACCAAGGGCAAGAAGACCCGCACCAACAAGTCGACCAACAAATTCATTCTCCTAAGCCGCCACAAGCGGAAGAAGTAAGGAACGCCGGACATGGTTCGTTCAGTCTGGAAAGGCCCGTTCGTCGAGGGTTCTCTGCTCAAGAAGGCAGATGCCGCGCGCGCGTCCGGCCGTCACGACGTCATCAAGATCTGGAGCCGTCGTTCGACGATCCTGCCGCAGTTCGTCGGCCTGACCTTCGGCGTCTACAACGGTCAGAAGCACGTGCCGGTGGCCGTGAACGAGGAAATGGTCGGTCACAAGTTCGGCGAGTTCTCGCCGACCCGGACCTTCCATGGCCACTCCGGCGACAAGAAAGCCAAGAAGGCTTGAGGATTAAACGATGAGCAAACCTAAGCGCGAACGGAGCCTCGCCGAGAACGAGGCCAAGGCGGTCGCCCGGATGCTGCGGGTGAGCCCGCAGAAGCTCAATCTGGTTGCCCAGCTCATTCGCGGCCGGAAGGCGTCTGCCGCGCTCGCCGACCTGCAGTTTTCGCGCAAGCGGATCGCGGTCGACGTGAAGAAGTGCCTGGAATCGGCGATCGCCAACGCCGAGAACAACCACGACCTCGACGTCGACGATCTGGTCGTGGCGCAGGCCTTCGTCGGCAACGGGCTCGTGATGAAGCGCTTCGCCGCCCGCGGTCGCGGCCGCTCGGGCCGTGTCTACAAACCGTTTTCGCAGCTGACGATCATTGTTCGTCAGGTCGAAGCTGAAGCCGCCGCTTAAGGGCGCAGGAGAACACGATGGGTCAAAAGATCAATCCGATCGGTCTGCGTCTCGGCATCAACCGGACCTGGGATTCCCGCTGGTTCGCCGGCAAGCAGGAGTACGGCAAGCTGCTGCACGAGGACGTCAAGATCCGCGAGATCCTGCACAAGGAGCTCAAGCAGGCGGCCGTCGCCCGCATCGTGATCGAGCGTCCGCACAAGAAGTGCCGCGTCACCATCCACTCGGCCCGTCCGGGCGTGGTGATCGGCAAGAAGGGCGCCGACATCGACAAGCTGCGCAAGAAGGTCGCGGACATCACCTCGTCCGACGTCGTCATCAACATCGTCGAGATCCGCAAGCCGGAGCTCGATGCGACGCTGGTGGCCGAGTCGATCGCCCAACAGCTCGAGCGCCGCGTGGCGTTCCGCCGTGCCATGAAGCGCGCCGTGCAGTCGGCGATGCGTCTCGGCGCGGAAGGCATCCGCATCAACTGCTCGGGACGTCTCGGCGGTGCGGAAATCGCGCGCATGGAGTGGTACCGCGAAGGCCGCGTGCCGCTGCACACGCTGCGCGCGGACATCGATTACGGCGTGGCGACCGCCTTCACGACCTTCGGCACCTGCGGCGTCAAGGTCTGGATCTTCAAGGGCGAGATCCTCGAGCACGATCCGATGGCCCAGGACAAGAGAATGGCCGAAGGCGAGACCGGCGGCAGTGGCGATCGTGGTGGCCGTCAGCGCCGCGATACGGCCGCTGCCTAGAGCCAGACAGGAATTTGAGGGCTTAAAGCCATGATGCAACCTAAGAAAACGAAGTTCCGGAAGGCGCATAAGGGCCGCATCCACGGCGTTGCGTCTTCAGGCGCGACGTTGGCGTTCGGGCAGTTCGGCCTGAAGGCGACCGAGCCTGAGCGCGTCACCGCGCGCCAGATCGAAGCCGCCCGTCGCGCGCTGACCCGTCACATGAAGCGTGCCGGCCGCGTCTGGATCCGCGTGTTCCCCGACGTTCCGGTGTCGAAGAAGCCGGCCGAAGTCCGCATGGGCTCCGGCAAGGGTTCTCCGGAGTTGTGGGTCGCGCGCGTCAAGCCGGGCCGGGTGCTGTTCGAGATCGACGGCGTCAACACCCAGACGGCGCGTGAGGCGCTGACCCTGGCGGCGGCCAAGCTGCCGATCAAGACGCGCTTCGTCGAGCGCATTGCGGAGTAATGGCCATGGCCCAGATGAAGATCGAAGACATCCGCGCGATGAGCCCCGACCAGCAGGATGACGCCATCCTGAACCTGAAGAAGGAGCGCTTCAACCTGCGCTTCCAGCGCGCCACCGGGCAGCTCGAGAACACCTCGCGCCTGCGCGAGGCTCGCCGTGACATCGCCCGGATCAAGACCGTCGCCGCGCAGACGCGCGCCAAGAAGAAGTAAGAGGCTTACGAAGATGCCGAAACGTACTTTGCAGGGCGTGGTCGTCAGCGACAAGCAGGCCAAGACCATCGTGGTGCGGGTCGATCGCCGCTTCACGCACCCGATCTACAAGAAGACGATCCGCCGCTCCAAGAACTACCACGCGCACGACGAGAGCAACCAGTTCAAGCCGGGCGACATGGTGTGGATCGAGGAAACGAAGCCGATTTCGAAGTTGAAGCGCTGGGTCGTGATCCGGGGCGAACACAAGAAAAGCGCCTGATCTGTTGGCTCTAGCCGACTGACTTCAGGGAAATGTTGAGCGCCGGCTGGGCTGGCGCAAATAGAAAGAGGACGAGGTGCATCAATGATTCAGATGCAGACCAACCTCGACGTGGCCGACAATTCTGGCGCACGCCGTGTCATGTGTATCAAGGTGCTCGGGGGCTCCAAGCGCCGCTACGCCACGATCGGCGACATCATCGTCGTCTCGATCAAGGAAGCTATCCCGCGTGGCAAGGTGAAGAAGGGCGACGTGATGAAGGCCGTCGTGGTGCGCGTCCGCAAGGACATCCGCCGCGCCGATGGCTCGGTCATCCGGTTCGACCGCAACGCCGCCGTCCTGATCAACAATCAGTCCGAGCCGGTCGGTACCCGTATCTTCGGGCCCGTGCCGCGCGAGCTGCGCGCCAAGAACCACATGAAGATCATCTCGCTCGCGCCGGAGGTGCTGTGATGGCTGCGAAGATCCGCAAGGGCGACAAGGTCGTCGTGCTGACCGGTCGCGACAAGGGGCGCACCGGCGAAGTGTTCGAGGTTCGCCCCGACGCCGGCACGGCGCTGGTGCGCGGCATCAACATGGTCAAGCGTCACCAGAAGCAGACGCAGGCCCAGGAGGGCGGCATCATCTCGAAAGAGGCGCCGATCCAACTGTCCAACATCGCGTATGTCGGCAAGGACGGAAAGCCGACCCGCATCGGATTCAAGATTCTGGCGGACGGAAAGAAGGTCCGCATCGCCAAGAGCTCGGGAGCTGAGATCGATGGCTGAGGCCGCTTACACGCCGCGCCTGCGCGCGGAATACGATGCGAATATCCGCACCGCTCTGACCGAGAAGTTCGGTTATGAGAACGTCATGCAGGTTCCGCGTCTGGACAAGGTCGTCCTGAACATGGGCGTTGGCGATTCCGTCAACGACCGCAAGAAGGCCGAGACCGCCGCAGCCGAATTGACCCAGATCGCCGGCCAGAAGGCGATCGTGACCTATTCGCGTATCGCGATCGCGACCTTCAAGCTGCGTGAGAACCAGCCGATCGGCTGCAAGGTCACGCTGCGCAAGGCTCGCATGTACGAGTTCATCGATCGCCTGGTGAACGTCGCGCTGCCGCGCGTTCGCGACTTCCGCGGCCTGAACCCGAAGAGCTTCGACGGGCGCGGCAACTACTCGCTCGGCATCAAGGAGCACATCATTTTCCCCGAGATCGACTTCGACAAGGTCACGGAAGCCCGTGGTATGGACATCACCGTCTGCACCACGGCCAAGACCGACGAAGAGGCGAGGGCCTTGTTGACCGCTTTCAATTTCCCGTTCCGGCAGTGAGACGCTGATTTAAAGCCTCTCAAACGCGGATACCCAGGAGCCAAGCATGGCAAAGAAGAGTTCAGTCGAGAAGAACAACCGGCGCAAGCGGATGGTGAAGAACGCCGCCGCCAAGCGCGAGCGGTTGAAGGCGATCATCGCCGACAAGACGCTGCCGATGGAGGAGCGGTTCGCCGCGACCCTAAAGCTGGCGGAAATGCCGCGCAATTCGTCGGCGACCCGCATCCGTCTGCGCTGCGAGCTGTCGGGGCGCCCGCGTTCGAACTACCGCAAGAACAAGCTGTCCCGTATCGCGCTGCGCGACCTTGGCTCCAAGGGCATGGTCCCGGGCCTCGTGAAGTCCAGCTGGTAAGGAGGGTCGTTTAGATGTCTACGCACGATCCAATCAGCGATCTGATCACCCGTATCCGCAACGCGCAGATGCGTTCGAAGACCAAGGTCTCCACCCCCGGCTCGAAGATGCGCGAGAACGTGCTCGAGGTCCTGAAGGCCGAGGGCTACATCCGCGGCTACGCCACGCTCGAGCATTCCTCCGGCCGCAGCGAGATCGAGATCGAGTTGAAGTATTTCGACGGCGAGCCCGTCATCCGCGAGATTGAGCGTGTTTCCAAGCCTGGGCGCAGAGTCTACGCCTCGGTGAAGAACCTGCCGCGGGTGAACAACGGACTCGGCATTTCGGTGTTGTCGACACCGAAGGGGATCATGGCCGACCACAGCGCGCGCGACGCGAATGTGGGCGGCGAAGTCCTCTTCACGGTGTTCTGAGAAGGATTTTCGATCCATGTCACGTGTTGGCAAAAAGCCTGTGGCGGTGCCGTCGGGCGTTACCGCGACCGTCGACGGCCAGACCGTCAAGATGAAGGGGCCGAAGGGCCAGCTTCAGTTCATCGTCCACGACGACGTCGAGGTGAAGCTCGAGAACGGCCAGGTCAAGGTCAAGCCGCGGACCGAGACCAACCGCGCGCGGGCGCTGTACGGCACCGCTCGCGCCCAGGTCGCGAATCTGGTCGAAGGCGTCACCAAGGGCTTCGAGAAGAAGCTCGAGATCACCGGCGTCGGCTACCGCGCCGCGATGCAGGGCAAGAACCTGCAGCTCGCGCTCGGCTACAGCCATGACGTGATCTATCCAATCCCCGAGGGGATCACGATCACCGTGCCGAAGCCGACCGAGATCACGGTCGCGGGCAGCGACGTCCAGCGCGTCGGCCAGGTCGCCGCCGAGATACGCGCCTACCGTCCGCCGGAGCCCTACAAGGGCAAGGGTGTGAAGTATGTGGGCGAATTCATCTTCCGCAAGGAAGGCAAGAAGAAGTAACGGAGCCGGTCATGTCGAAAGCCAAGGTTACGAATGCCCGGCGCAAGCGGAGTGTGCGGCTGAAGCTGCGCCGTTCCGCCGGCGGCCGTCCGCGCCTGTCGGTGTTCCGCTCGTCAAAGCACATCTACGCCCAGGTCATCGACGACCTGAAGGGCGAGACGCTGGCCTCTGCCTCCTCGCTCGAGAAGTCGATGCGCGATGGCGGCAAGACCGGCGCCGACATCGATGCGGCGAAGGCGGTCGGCAAGTTGCTGGCCGAGCGCGCCGCCGAGAAGGGCGTCAAGGAAGTCGTGTTCGATCGCGGCAGCTATCTCTATCACGGGCGCGTCAAGGCTCTGGCCGATGCGGCGCGTGAGAGTGGGCTGAGCTTCTAACGGAATTTGAGGATTGGGGCGTAAGCCTCTGAAGGATTGGAAAAACCATGGCAGCTGAACGCGAACAACGTGGTGGACGCGATCAACGCGGCGGCGGACGTGAACGCAGGGAGCGCGAGGAGCGCGACAGCGAGTTCGTCGACAAGCTCGTCCACATCAATCGCGTGGCCAAGGTCGTCAAGGGCGGCAAGCGCTTCGGTTTCGCAGCGCTGGTCGTGATCGGCGATCAGAAGGGCCGCGCCGGCTTCGGTCACGGCAAGGCGCGCGAAGTGCCCGAGGCGATCCGCAAGGCGACCGAGTCGGCCAAGCGTAACCTGACGCGCGTGTCGCTGCGCGAGGGCCGCACGCTCCATCACGACATCGCCGGCCGTCACGGTGCGGGCCGTGTCTACCTGCGTGCAGCTCCGGCCGGTACCGGCATCATCGCCGGTGGCCCGATGCGTGCCGTGTTCGAGACGCTCGGCGTCCAGGACGTGGTGGCGAAGTCAATCGGCTCGTCGAATCCGTACAACATGGTGCGCGCGACCTTTGACGCGCTCAAGCACCAGGATTCGCCGCGTTCGGTCGCAGCCCGCCGCAACATCAAGGTGTCCACCCTCCAGTCGCGTCGTATCGGCGGCGATGCCGAGGCGGCTGCCGACTAACGGAAGCTTTTCGGAGTAACTCCCATGGCCAAGGCCGCAAAGACGATCAAGCTCGAGCAGACCGGCAGCGCGATCCGCCGCCATCACTCGCAGCGTTCGACGCTGATTGGGCTCAAGCTCAACAAGATCGGCCGCACCAGCGAACTGCCTGACACCCCGGCAGTCCGCGGCATGATCGAGAAGGTTCACCATCTCGTCCGTATCGTCGACGAGAAGTAAGCAAGAGCGCAGGATCCCGAAAGCCGGGAAGCGGTTTTCGGTGAAGATCGTGCGCAAGACACAAGGAGAAGGGCGATGAAGCTCAGCGATATCGCCGACAACGCCGGCTCGCGCAAGAAGCGCATGCGCGTCGGCCGCGGCATCGGTTCCGGCAAGGGCAAGCAGTCCGGCCGCGGCGGCAAGGGCCAGACCGCGCGTTCGGGCGTGCGCATCAAGGGGTTCGAAGGCGGCCAGATGCCGATGCATCGCCGTCTGCCCAAGCGCGGCTTCAACAACATTTTCCGCGTCGAGTTCGCCGAGATCAATCTCGACCGGCTCCAGGAAGCGGTCGATGCCAAGAAGATCGACGCCGGCAGCGTCGTGAACGTCGAGGCCCTGGTAAAGGGGGGTGTGCTGCGCCGCGCCAAGGGCGGCCTGCGGCTGCTCGGCCGCGGCGAGCTCAAGTCCAAGCTCAACATCGAGGTGCACGGCGCCACCAAGACGGCGATCGCGGCGGTCGAGAAGGCCGGCGGCTCGGTGAAGATCCTCGCCCCCGCCAAGGAAGAAGGCGAGGCGGCGTAACAACTGCGTCATCGGCCCGCGGCGCGCGGGCCTTTACGCATGCGGGAACGTAGACTTATCGAAGGCGAGCCTTAGATAATGTCCGGTGTCCGCCAAAGCATGATACGGAAAAGTGTGAAGCGGTTTTCCGGGAAGATCATGCTTAAGGCGACAACCTAAAGCGCGATGATGAGGCATCCTGATCTCATCGCGCCTTAGCAGCCCGGCCGCGGGCATGACGGCGCAACAGGCGGCGGGAGAAAGTCCAAGATGGTCTCTGCAGCGGAACAACTGGCAGCCAATCTCAATTTCGGCGCGTTTGCCAAGGCCGACGAACTGAAGAAGCGCATCTGGTTCACCCTGGGTGCGCTGCTCGTTTATCGGCTCGGGACTTACATCCCGCTGCCGGGCATCGATCCCAACATATGGGAGCAGGTGTTCCGCTCGCAGGCGGGCGGCATCCTCGGCATGTTCAACATGTTCGCCGGCGGCGGCATCCACCGCATGGCGATCTTCGCGCTGAACATCATGCCGTACATCTCGGCCTCGATTATCATCCAGCTTCTCACCACCGTCTCGCCGCAGCTCGAGGCCCTGAAGAAGGAAGGCGAGGCCGGCCGCAAGACTCTGAACCAGTACACCCGCTATCTGACGGTGATCCTGGCCGCATTCCAGTCCTATGGTATTGCTGTGGGTCTCGAGGGCGCCGGCAATGTCGTCAGCGAGCCCGGCCTGTTCTTCCGCCTGTCCACCGCGATCACGCTGACCGGCGGCACCATGTTCCTGATGTGGCTGGGCGAGCAGATCACCTCGCGCGGCATCGGCAATGGCATTTCGCTCATCATTCTCGCGGGCATCGTTGCCGAGCTGCCCGCCGCGCTCGCCAGCATGCTCGAACTCGGCCGTCAGGGTGCGATGTCGACCGGCCTGATCCTGGTCGTCATCATCATGGCGGTCGTCGTGATCGCCTTCATCGTGTTCATGGAGCGCGCCCAGCGCCGCCTCTTGATCCAGTATCCGAAGAGGCAGGTCGGCAACAAGATGTTCGAGGGTCAGTCCTCGCATCTGCCGCTCAAGCTCAACACCTCCGGCGTGATTCCGCCGATCTTCGCATCCTCGCTGCTGCTGTTGCCGACCACGGTTGCGAACTTCAACGCGGGCAGCGGGCCGGAATGGTTTCAGTGGATCACCACGCAGCTCGGCCATGGCCGTCCGCTGTTCCTGATCATGTATCTGGCGCTGATCGTGTTCTTCGCGTTCTTCTACACCGCGATCGTGTTCAACCCGACCGAGACCGCGGACAATCTGAAGAAGCACGGCGGTTTCATTCCGGGCATTCGCCCCGGCGAGCGCACCGCCGAATACATCGACTACGTGCTCTCGCGCATCACCGTGCTCGGCGCCATCTATCTCGCGATCGTCTGCTTGATCCCCGAGATCCTGATCTCCTACGCCTCGGTGCCGTTCTATTTCGGCGGCACCTCGCTGCTGATCGTGGTCAGTGTCACCATGGATACGGTGGCGCAGGTCCAGGGCTATCTGCTGGCGCATCAGTACGAGGGCCTGATCCGCAAGTCGAAGCTGCGGGGCCGCCGTAGATGAACAGGGAGCTCGCCCGCCGAATCGCTTTCACGATCGGCGCGCTGCTTCTTTTCAGGCTCGGCACGCAGATTCCGATTGCCGGGGTAAGCACGTCCAGCCTCTTGCCGACCTCGGCCCTCATCGCCCGCCTCTCGCTCTTTGCACTCGGCCTTGTTCCCTATCTGACCGCTGCGATCTTTGTTCGGCTGCTGTCGGTGGTGTGGCCCGGCGTGAGTTCGCTCGAGCGCTCCGGTGAGAGCGGTCGACGCAAGATTGCGCGGGCTACGCTCGGGCTCACCTTGGTTCTCGCTGCCTTTCAAGCCTATGGCATTGCCTCAGCGTTGACGTCCATTCCGGGCCTGGTCAGGAGTCCCGATGGCTGGTTCGTGGCGGCGGCGACGGCCTCGATGGTCGGAGGCGTCTTCGTGCTGGTGTGGTTGAGCGAACAGATCACCCGCCACGGCATCGGCAACGGCCTGGCTCTGATCCTGAGTGCCGGCGTTCTCGTCTCCATTCCGCAGGACGTCTCGGGCATCGTCGGTCTCGTGCAGAGCGGGGCAATCTCGGGCTATCTCGTGCTCGGCCATGCCGTGTTCTGGATCGTGACCGTGGCCGTGATCGTGCTTTTCGAAGGGGCCCGGCGGAACATTCCCGTCACATTTGGCGCGCGCAGGGTCGGTACGCGATACCTGCCCGCGCGTAATGCCGTGCTGCCGATCAAGCTCAACAGCGCCGGGTTTCTGATTCCGGTTACCGTGGCGCCGTGGATATTCTTTCTGCCGCTCACCTTTGCTGGCCTAGTCCTGGGCGGCGATCACCCGGCGGTCGCGGCGGTCTACGGACATCTTCAAATGGGGCAGCCTGTGCACCTCATGCTCATGTCGATCGCCGTGTTCGTTCTGGCCTTCGTCTACACCGCCTACGTCGTGGATCCCGAGTACACCGCCAAATGTCTTGCCGCCCGCGATGGCGCCATTCCCGGTGTTGCTCGCGGCGAGGCTACCGCCGATTATCTCGATCGCGTCGTGTCATTGACGACGGTCGTCGGAGCCGTCTACCTGACGGCGTTGCAGGTGATTCCGGAGGTCTTCGACCTTTACGGGATCGGACTGCCTTATAGTATGGTCATCAATGGCGGTGCGGTGCTGGTTGTGGTCTGCACCGCTCTTGATATCAAAGCACAGGTGCGCGACGTATCGCTCACCAATCCGGGGGGCGTACGCCGATGAGAATTATACTTCTGGGACCGCCGGGGTCGGGCAAGGGGACTCAGGCTCAGCTTCTGGTGCAGCGCTATGGCATCGTTCAGCTCTCGACCGGCGAGATGCTGCGTGCCGCTGTTGCTGCTGGAACGCCGGTCGGACTGAAGGCCAAGGAGATCATGGCCAGCGGCGGCCTCGTGCCAGACGATGTCGTCGTGGGAATCATTTCCGACCGGATCGACCAGCCGGACGCCAAGAAGGGTTTCATCCTCGATGGCTTCCCGCGCACCGTGCCGCAGGCCGAGGCGCTGGACGAGTTGCTCAAGCGCAAGCATCTCAAGCTCGACGCCGTGATCGAGCTCCGCGTCAACGAGAGCGCGCTCTTGAACCGCGTCGAGACACGGGTAGCCCAGATGCGCGAACGGGGGGAGGAGGTCCGTGTCGACGATACCCCGGAGGTCCTGACCAAGCGGCTGGCCAGCTACCGCAGCCAGACGGAACCGCTGATTCACTACTATTCCGAGCGTCGAAAGCTTTCCACCATCGACGGCATGATGGCCATCGACGAGGTCACCCAAGCCATCCATCGCCAACTCCTGGCCCTCGGTGCGGTTGAGCCCAAGACCCGCGCCCGAAGCGCAGCGAAGGCGGCGCCTGCCAAAAAGGCCAAGACCACCAAGAGGACGGCCAAGAAACCGACGAAAACCATCAAAAAGGGCGCCAAATCGGTCAAAACTGGCAAGAAGGCGGCCAAGAGGGCCGTGAAGGGCCCCAAGACGGCGACCAGGAAAACAGCCAAGAAGGCGGTCGGGAAGACCGCCGGGAAGGCCGTCAAGAAGGGAGCCAGAAAGGCCGCAAAAAAGGTCACGAAAAAGCGAGCCAAACGCTAGCAGCGGTTGACGAAAGCCCCCGGAATCCCCTAATAAGCCCCGCATCCAAGTCGGATAGTTTCAGACGATGCCGGGCCCCAGGAAGACCGGGGGTGGGCGTCGTGTTCGCGTTTGTGAACACCTGCCCGAGAACACAAGCACTTAAAGCCCGGTCCTGACGAGGATCGGCGACAGGAGAGAAGGCCGTGGCCCGTATTGCCGGCGTGAACATTCCCACCAACAAGCGCGTGCTGATCGCGCTTCAGTACATCCATGGCATCGGTCAGAAGATCGCCGGTGAGATCCTGGAGAAAGTGAAGATTCCCGTGGATCGTCGCGTCAATCAGCTCAGCGACGCCGAAGTGCTTCAGATCCGCGAAGTCATCGACCGCGACTATCTCGTCGAGGGCGATCTGCGTCGTGAGGTCGGCATCAACATCAAGCGTCTGATGGACCTCGGTTGCTATCGCGGCCTGCGTCATCGTCGCGGTCTGCCGGTGCGCGGCCAGCGTACCCACACCAATGCGCGTACGCGCAAGGGCCCGGCCAAGGCCATCGCCGGCAAGAAGAAGTAAGTTTTCGAATCCAATCGCGGCGTGTGGCGAAGAGGGGATGACCCGTTCGCCACGCGCTTTTCGTTCCACAGGTGTAGCCGCTGGCATTACGGCGGCGTTTGAGATCTTCAGGAAAGGGACTCAATGGGCAAGGAAGCCACCCGCGTTCGTCGTCGTGAGCGCAAGAACATCGCCTCCGGCGTCGCGCACGTGAACTCGTCGTTCAACAACACGACCATCACCATCACCGACGCGCAGGGCAACACGATCGCCTGGTCCTCGGCCGGCACGATGGGCTTCAAGGGCTCGCGCAAGTCGACCCCGTATGCCGCGCAGGTCGCCGCCGAGGACGTGTCGAAGAAAGCGCAGGAGCATGGCATGCGCACGCTCGAAGTCGAGGTCGCCGGTCCCGGTTCAGGCCGCGAATCCGCGCTCCGCGCGCTCCAGGCCGCAGGCTTCACCGTCACTTCGATCCGCGACGTGACCACGATCCCGCACAACGGTTGCCGTCCCCGCAAGCGTCGGCGCGTTTGATACCAGGTTGCGGGCGCATCGGCGCCCGCAATGACTTTTGCAATAAGCCGCAGGTACGGCCCGCGGCCTTTCTCCAACGCCAGTGTCTGCAATGGCAGTTCGACTGGCCTGTATGGGTGAAACAGTGACGATCCAGAAAAATTGGCAAGAACTGATTCGGCCGAACAAGCTCCAGGTCACGCCTGGCAGCGACCCCTCGCGTTTCGCGACCATCGTCGCCGAGCCGCTCGAGCGCGGCTTCGGCCAAACCCTCGGCAATGCGCTGCGCCGCATCCTGCTGTCGTCCCTCCAGGGCGCGGCGGTGCAGTCGGTGCATATCGACGGCGTGCTGCACGAGTTCTCCTCGATCGCGGGCGTCCGTGAGGACGTCACCGACATCGTGCTCAACATCAAGGACATCTCGATCAAGATGCAGGGCGAAGGCCCCAAGCGCATGGTCGTGAAGAAGCAGGGTCCGGGCGTCGTGACCGCCGGTGACATCCAGACCGTCGGCGATGTGGTCGTGCTGAACCCCGATCTGCAGATCTGCACCCTCGACGAGGGCGCCGAGATCCGCATGGAGTTCACGGTCTCGACCGGCAAAGGCTACGTGCCCGCCGAGCGCAACCGTCCCGAGGACGCGCCGATCGGCCTGATCCCGGTCGACAGCCTGTATTCGCCGGTCCGCAAGGTCTCCTACAAGGTCGAGAACACCCGCGAGGGCCAGATCCTCGACTACGACAAGCTGACCATGACGATCGAGACCAACGGCGCGATCACGCCGGATGACTCCGTGGCCTACGCTGCGCGCATCCTGCAGGATCAGCTCAACGTGTTCGTCAATTTCGAAGAGCCGCGCAAGGAAGTCGCCCAGGAGATCATCCCCGATCTCGCGTTCAACCCGGCCTTCCTCAAGAAGGTGGACGAGCTCGAGCTGTCGGTGCGTTCGGCCAACTGCCTGAAGAACGACAACATCGTCTACATCGGCGACCTCGTGCAGAAGAGCGAAGCGGAAATGCTCCGCACCCCGAACTTCGGCCGCAAGTCGCTGAACGAGATCAAGGAAGTGCTGGCCCAGATGGGTCTGCACCTCGGCATGGAAGTGCCGGGCTGGCCGCCGGAGAACATCGACGAGCTCGCCAAGCGCTTCGAGGATCACTACTGAGCGGATGGCGAATAGGGAGTGGCGAATGGACGATTATTCGCCATTCGCTACTCACGACTCGCTTTCAAAGGGCGAACGCAGGCAGCCCACCTGAGCAACATGTCCGACGAACCGTCGCGGCAGTTCATACGTAAGGAATAAACATATGCGTCACGGCAAGGTTCATCGGAAGCTCAACCGCACGGCCGAGCATCGCCGCGCGATGTTCGCCAACATGGCGGCCGCGCTGATCAAGCACGAGCAGATCGTCACAACGCTGCCGAAGGCCAAGGAGCTCCGTCCGATCGTGGAGAAGCTGGTCACCCTCGGCAAGAAGGGCGGCCTGTCCATGCGCCGCCAGGCGATCTCCGAGATGCGCGACAAGGATCAGGTCAAGAAGCTGTTCGACGTGCTCGCGCCCCGCTACAAGGACCGCCAGGGCGGCTACACCCGCATCATCAAGGCCGGCTTCCGCTACGGCGACAACGCCGCGATGGCCGTGATCGAGTTCGTCGACCGCGACGTCGATGCCAAGGGCCAGGATTCCGGCCCGGTGCAGGAGACGGAAGCCGAGGCGGCGTAAGCCCGCCGGCATGTCGATCTGACAAGGCGGCGCTCTCGCAGGCGCCGCTTTTTTTGTACAGGTGGATGCGCATTCGGCGAACCACCTTGCGAGCACCGCGCCACTCACGCGTGAGTGAGCGCCGATTGCACTCCATCGAACGCGCCCGATATCTCCGCCATCATCCATGGAGACATCGTATGAAGATCGACCTGTCCGGCAAGACCGCTCTCGTCACCGGCTCGACCGCCGGAATCGGCTTCGCCATTGCCAAGGGCCTCGCCGGCTCGGGCGCGAGCATCGTGATCAACGGCCGTGGCCAGGACAAGGTCGATGCGGCGGTGCGCAAGCTGGAAGGGACGGGTGCCAAGGCCCGCGGCATCGCCGCCGACGTCTCGACCGCGGCAGGCTGCAAGGCGCTCGTTAGGGCAGTGCCCGAGATCGACATCCTCATCAACAATGCCGGCATCTTCGAGCCGAAGGACTTCTTCGATATCCCCGATGAGGATTGGACGCGCTTCTTCGAGGTCAACGTCATGAGCGGCGTGCGGCTGTCGCGCGCGTACATGAAGGGCATGCTCGATCGCAACTGGGGCCGCGTCGTCTTCATCTCCTCTGAGTCCGGGCTCAACATTCCCGTCGAGATGATCCACTACGGCATGACCAAGACGGCCCAGCTCTCTGTCGCGCGCGGACTGGCGCAGCTCACCCGCGGCACCGGCGTCACCGTCAATTCCGTGCTGCCTGGCCCGACCATGTCGGAGGGCGTCGAGACGTTCGTGAAGGATCTCGCCAGGCAGAACGGCCAATCGGTCGATGAAGCCGCCGCCAATTTCGTCAAGCAGCATCGCCCTAGCTCGCTGCTGCAACGCTTCGCCACCGTCGAGGAAATCGCCAACATGGTGGTCTACGTCGCATCCAAGGAGGCGTCCGCGACCAACGGTGCAGCGCTGCGCGCCGAGGGTGGCATCGTCAACACGATCGCCTGAGACGATGCGCATGGCGGCCCATGTGATCTCGAGGCCGGGGTGCGCGACAGAGCTACGATGGGGGCCTACCGCACGCTCGCGGCGCAGACCATTGCCCAATATGGCGGCCGCTATCTCGCGCAGGGCGACGCTGCCGAGGTGGTGGAGGGTGGTCCGCCGGCCAAGACCATCATCATCGTCGAGTTTCCCTCGATGGCCCGGGCGCGAATGGTACGCATCGGCAGAACATGCCGATGCACTGAAGCTTCGGCAGACGGCGCTCGAGCGGCGACTGCCATTCGTGGAGGGTGCCAGCTTACCTGATCTGCTGCCTACTGGGTGCTTCAATTTGGCGCCCGGCAGGCTAGAATGAACTTCTATGTTCTGGCCCCTATCGACCCGCCATAGACGTCTGTTCAGGCTGACATCCGCGCGGTGGCGGCGGCAGGCGATCTTTCTGCTCGGTGGGATCGGAGTCGGCGCCATTGCGGTGGCGCTGGCGCAAGTTGCCGACCTCGCCCAGCACGCCTTTGCGTTGCTGCTCGCGAAGTCGCGCTATGCCGTGCTGGCGGTGACGCCGCTCGGCTTCATGCTGTCGGCCTATCTGACCATCCGTCTATTCCCGAACGCGCAGGGCAGCGGAATTCCGCAGGCAATTGCGGCGCGGCACCTGACCGATCAGGGCGCGCGAGAGAGCCTAGTCTCGATCCGGGTTGCGATCGGAAAGGTGATCCTCACTCTGTTCGGTCTGTTGTGTGGCGGCTCCGTTGGGCGGGAGGGGCCGACGGTGCAGGTCGGTGCTTCCATCATGTTCGCGCTCGGCCGCGTCTCGCCGCGCCGCCAGCCCGGATTGATCCTGGCTGGTGCCGCCGCCGGCTTGGCCGCGGCGTTCAACACGCCGCTGGCTGGCATCGTCTTCGGCATCGAGGAGATGAGCCGCGCTTTTGAAACCCGCACGTCAAGCCTCATCATTGCGGCCGTCATCGCGGCCGGCCTCACCTCGCTCGCGCTCGCCGGCAATTACGCCTATTTTGGCAGCAGCGCGACGACGCTGGCGCGTGGAGCGGACTGGCTCGCCGTTCCACTTTGCGGGGTGGCCGGCGGCCTCGCGGGCGGCCTGTTCAGCCGCATTGTCATCGCGATGGCGCGCGGCTTCAATAATCCGCTCGGACGCGCGATCAAGAGCCATCCGCTGTGGTTTGCATTCGCCTGCGGTCTCGTCGTCGCGATCTGCGGCCTGGTATCCGGCGATACCATCTATGGCACCGGTTACGAGCAGGTGAAGGCGGCGCTGGAGCACAGCTCGCCGCTGCCGCATGATTTCGGCGCCCTCAAGTTTCTTGCCACCACCTTTGCTGCGATCAGTGGCATACCGGGCGGCATTTTCTCGCCGTCGCTCGCCGTCGGTGCCGGCATTGGCAGCAACATCGCCTCGTTCTTCCACGATGCGCCGCTCGGCGCGATCATGCTGCTCGGCATGGTCTCGTATTTCGCAGGCGTGGTGCAGGCGCCGATTACCGCCTTCGTGATTGTGACGGAGATGACCGACAATCACGGCATGGTCGTGCCGTTGATGGCGGCGGCGCTGATCGCGCACGCGACTTCGCGAATGATCTGCGAGGAGGGCATCTATCACGCGCTCGCCAAGGGATTCATCGAACGGGCGACGCGTCCGCAGGAAAAGATGCAGTAGGGTGGGCAAAGCGAAGCTTGCCCACCACTGACTTGTTTGCCTACGAAGTTCGCCTACCACCCCTCCAGCACGATCTTGCCGCGCGACTTGCCACTCTCCAGCAGCGCATGCGCGCGCTTGAGGTTGGCGGCGTTGATCGTGCCAAAGGTCTGGTCGAGCGTGGTGCGCAGCACGCCCTTGTCGATGAGGTCGGAGACGTCATTGAGCAGATGGTGCTGGGCGATCATGTCCGGCGTCTGGAACGATGAACGCGTGAACATCGATTCCCAGTGCACCGAGATCGCCTTGCCCTTGAAAGTGCTCATGGTGAACTCCGGGGGATCGTCAATGAGGCCGAACTTGCCCTGCGGCGCCATGAACTCCGCGATCGCCTTGTAGTGCTGGTCGGTGAAGGTGAGGCTTGCCACCAGCGCGACCGGCGGCAGCTTCAAGGCCTCGATCTGCTCCTTCATCGGCTTGCCGTGGTCGACCACTGCATGTGCACCGAGATCGAGACACCACTTTTGCGAATCCGGCCGCGTCGCCGTGGCAAGCACCGTCAGACCGGTGAGGCGGCGGGCGAGCTGGATCAGGATCGAGCCGACGCCGCCGGCGCCTCCCGTGATCAACAGGGTGCGCGGATCGACGCTCTTGCCCGGTATCGCGCCGAGACGGTCGAATAGCAATTCCCAGGCCGTGATGGAGGTGAGGGGAAGCGCGGCGGCCTGCGCGAACGACAGGCTCTTTGGCTTGTTGCCGACGATGCGCTCGTCGACCAGGTGGAATTCGGCATTGGTGCCCTGGCGCAGGATCGAGCCGGCATAGAACACCTCGTCGCCCGGCTTGAACAGCGTGACGTCAGGACCGATAGCGTCGACCACGCCGGCGGCGTCATAGCCCAAAATCTTGGTCTCGCCTTCGGGCGGGGCAGCGCGCTTGCGGACCTTGTAGTCGACCGGATTGGCCGAGATCGCCTTCACGGCGACGCGGATGTCGCGCCCCTTGGGTTCGGGCTTTGCGGTCTCGAAATCGATCAGGGACTCTGCTTCCTCGATTGGAAGCGATTTCTTGTAGCCGACGGCCTTCATGGCTTGTCTCCATCAGATGGCGTGTTCGCCTGCCGCTCTAACTGTCGCCCTGGCCTCCAATTGGCAAGTACTGTAAATTTGGGGATATAGTCCCTGTTTGGATACTATTGGGAAAACACGAATGAAACGGCGCGATTTTGCCCGTCGTCCGGGTTGTTCGGTCGAGGCGACGTTGGACCTTATCGACGGCAAGTGGAAAGGCGTGATCCTCTACCACCTCCAGAGCGGCACGCAGCGGTTCGGCGAATTGCGCCGCCGGATGCCCGGCATCACCCAGCGCATGCTCACGAAGCAGCTGCGCGCGCTGGAGGAGGACAAGCTCGTCATCCGCAAAGTCTATGCCGAGGTGCCGCCGCGCGTGGAGTATTGCCTCTCCGAACTCGGCGAGAGCCTCAAGCCGGTCATCGACATCCTGAAGGCCTGGGGCGAGAGCCACCAGGAGCGGCTGTCCTGCGCGTCGCCGCCGGTGGTCGTGAAGAAGCCGCGGCGCGCGGCGTAGAGCTTCCGGGAGCGGATCGCACCGCTCCCGGAAAAGCCGGCTGTGTCAGAACGCGAACTGGGTGCGCATCGCGACCGCGTCGAACTTCGAGCCGACATCGGCGGTCGATACGGGCGAAGCCTGTCGCGATACCGTGCCGTGCAGATAGTCCAGCATGAAGCGGACGTTGCCGTTGACGTACCAGTTGAGCGCCAGCGTGTAGACGGTCTGACGTCCGCCGGCAACGCCGGTAGCCGTTGCAAGCTGATCGTTGAGGTCGATCGTCGAGAAGCGTCCTGCGATCTCCCACGCACCCCAGCCGCCGCCATCGAGCGAGAACGGATGTGCCGGCTTGACACCGTTATAGGCGGCGTTCGCCGCATTGTAGGTCCGGCCTTCGCCCGTCAGCACGTAGCCAGCCTGCGCATAGCCGCCCTGGAATTTCAGGCTTGGTGCGCCGGCCAGCGGCACGCTGGTGTTGGCCGTGCGATCGACGTTGTACCAGAAGTACTCGCCCTGGACGATGAACGGACCGTAGGTCGCCGCGGCTTCGACGCTGTAGACCTGCGCACCCGAGACGTTGGCGATGGCGCCGGTGGAGATCAGCGGTGTCGGGTCGAGGCGCAATTCCGGACGATCGCTCAGCGTGACAGTCTGCGTGTTGGCGATCAGATTGCGCGGCGGCTGGATCAGCCATTGCGCATTGGCGCCGATATGCACCGAGTAGTCCTTGGCGCTGATGGGATTGCCAGCGACTCGCGCCACGGCGCCATATTGCTCGCTCGTGCCCGGCGGCGAGACGCTCGAAGCGGAATGGATCGCGCCCGTCGTGGGGCCCGTGACATAGCCGCCGATCCAGAGCTGGTCGTTGAACCAGCGCGCACCGGCTGCGGAGCGGAAGTCGCCGGCGCCGATGTTGGTCGCGATCACGCCTGGCGAGGCGCGCTCCATGAACATGATGTCGTTCGAGCTCGTGGCCTCGTCGAGAGTGTATGGCAGATCCATGATGCCGGCCTCGATCGCCATCTTGCCGCCGAACGGCTTCAGGCCGGTATAGCTGAGATAGGCGTTCTCTACGCCGGAGAGGCCACCGCCCGGAAGCGATCCCGGTGCGGCGCCGCCAAATCCGTCCGACGAGCCGCCGAAATCGTAGATCAGCGCGAAGTTCCAGTCGTGGAAGAACTTGCCGGTGACACCGATGCGTGCGCGGCGGACGTTTTGGCCGCTATCGAGCTTCTGCGGCACAGTCGCCGCCGTATTGGGGCGATAGTCGTAGCCGCCGACATCCCAGTGCAGGCGGCTGGTGATGCCGACGCAGTTTGCTCCATCGGCGGTGCAGATGGTCGGCCGGTTGTTCGGCATCGTCACGACGACACCGGATGCAGGTGCCGGCCCTTTGACCGGGATCGCCGCGTTCGCGTTGGCCACGGCCGCCTTCGCCTCCGACCGCGCCTCGGCTTTCGCCTCAGCCTTGGCTTCGGCTTTGGTTCTTGCCGTGGCCGCCGTATTCGCCGCGGTTTGGCTCTGAAGCCTGTCGAGCTTCTGCTCGAGCAACTTCAACTGCTGCTTCAGGAGCGCGATCTCCTGCTCGCTGCTGCTTGCCGATTGGGCCTGGGCCTGCGAGGCCGCCAGCGCGCCGGCGAGACCAATTGCCGTGGCCGCAATTCTTGTTCTGCTCACGTACGCCTCCCATCGTTTGACGAACTTCCAAGTCGCGAACGGAGAGCCTAGGTGGGATCGATGACTGCCCCGCGACGCTGCGTCCGGTTGTGCGGTTCCCACTGATGCCAATTCGCCGCAACCGAATCCTGCGTCACTCCACAATGCTGGATGACACGCATCATGCCAATCGATCGCTCAGGCAAATTGCCGAATCGCACGCTGCGCTTGCATGCCGGGTACAGCGGGCACGGGCCGAATATTGCCCTCCGGCGCCCTTCTATTGAGGGACGAACGCGCCTATATTCCGGCGTCTTTTCCAAGAGGTAGGAATGTTTCGATCGACCTGGAGCGCCGTCGTTACGGCATCGTGCATAGTCTTTTCGGCCCATTTCAATCCGGCTGCCGCGCAGGACCGTCGGGTCCCCGCGTCGCCGGCCGAGCTGCGGCTGTCCTATGCGCCGATCGTGCAGCGGGTGCAGCCGGCGGTCGTCAACGTCTACGCCGCCAAGGTGGTGCAGAACCGCAATCCGCTGCTCGACGATCCGATCTTTCGCCGCTTCTTCGGCGTGCCGGGCCAGCAGCCCGAGCAGATGCAGCGCTCGCTCGGCTCCGGCGTCATCGTCGATGCCTCCGGCCTCGTCGTCACCAACGTGCACGTCATTGAGGGCGCGGATCAGGTGAAGGTGTCGCTGTCGGACAAGCGCGAGTTCGAGGCCGAGATCCTGCTGAAGGATTCCCGAACCGATCTTGCCGTGCTCCGCCTGAAGGACACCAAGGAGAAATTCCCGACCCTCGATTTCACCAATTCCGACGAACTCTTGGTCGGCGACGTCGTGCTCGCGATCGGCAATCCCTTCGGCGTCGGCCAGACCGTGACCCACGGCATCATCTCGGCGCTCGCACGCACGCAGGTCGGCATCACCGACTACCAATTCTTCATCCAGACCGATGCGCCGATCAATCCCGGCAATTCCGGCGGCGCGCTGGTCGACATGAGCGGCAGGCTCGCGGGCATCAACACCGCGATCTATTCGCGCTCCGGCGGCTCGCAAGGGATCGGCTTTGCGATTCCCGCCAACATGGTGCGCGTCGTCGTCGCCTCCGCCAAGAGCGGCGGCAAGGCGGTGAAGCGGCCGTGGCTTGGGGCAAAATTGCAGGCGGTGACGCCCGAGATTGCGGAAAGCCTCGGCCTGCGCTCGCCGACCGGTGCGCTGGTCGCAAGCGTGGTACCGACTGGGCCCGCAGCGAGGGCCGGTCTGAAATCCTCCGACCTCATCATCGGGATCGATGGACAGACCGTGGATGATCCCAACGCTTTCGACTACCGCTTCGCAACCCGTCCGCTCGGCGGCACCGCGCAGATCGACGTGCAGCGCGGCAGCAAGCCGGTCAGGCTCACGGTGGCGTTGGAGACCGCACCCGATACGGGGCGCAACGAACTCGTCATCACCGCGCGTTCGCCATTCCAGGGCGCGAAGGTCTCGACCATCACGCCCGCGGTGGCCGACGAGCTGCGTCTTGACGCCGATACCGAGGGCGTCGTGATCACCGATATCGGTGGCGATACCGCGGCCGCGAGCGTCGGCTTCCAGAAGGGCGACGTCATCCTTGCAGTCAACAATCAGAAGATCAGCAAGACCGCGGACCTCGAAAAGGCGGCAGGCGAGCGACCGCGCATCTGGCGTATCACGCTTGTGCGCGGCGGCCAGCAGATCAACGTCACGCTGGGCGGATGAGTCCGAGGCGACCACAGGACGCGCCCACCCTGTTCGGTGCTGCGGGGCTCGACCGTGACGCTCCGCATCCGCTGCCGGATCGGTTGCGTCCACGCGTGTTGTCGGAGGTCGTCGGTCAGGATCATATCCTCGGGCCCGATGGTGCCCTGACGCGCATGCTGGAGACGCGCTCGCTCGGTTCGCTGATCTTCTGGGGCCCGCCGGGCACCGGCAAGACCACGGTGGCGCGGCTGCTGGCGGACGCGACGGATCTGCATTTCGAGCAGATTTCGGCGGTGTTCTCCGGCGTCGCCGATTTGAAGAAGGCCTTCGATGCTGCGCGCGCCCGTCGCGAGATGGGCAAGGGCACGCTGCTCTTCGTCGACGAGGTGCATCGTTTCAATCGCGCCCAGCAGGATTCCTTTCTGCCCGTGATGGAAGATGGCACCGTCGTCATGGTCGGCGCCACCACCGAGAACCCATCCTTCGAGCTCAACGCGGCGCTCCTGTCCCGCGCCCGTGTGCTGGTGTTTCGCTCTCTCGATGCCGCCGCGATCGAAAAGCTGTTCGCGCATGCCGAGGCTGTGGAGGGCAAGAAGCTGCCGCTCGACCCCGAGGCACGCGCGGTGCTGGTGCGGATGGCCGACGGTGACGGGCGCGCCTCGCTGACGCTCGCCGAAGAGGTCTGGCGGTCGGCGCGGGCGTCCGAGATCTTCAATGCCGCGCAACTGCAGGAGATCTTGCAGCGCCGCGCGCCGATCTACGACAAGTCGGCCGATGGCCACTACAACCTAATCTCCGCGCTGCATAAATCGGTACGCGGCTCAGATCCCGATGCGGCGCTGTATTATCTCGCGCGCATGTTGGACGCCGGCGAGGACCCGCTGTTCCTGGCCCGCCGCGTCGTGCGCATGGCAGTCGAGGACATCGGTCTCGCTGATCCGCAGGCGCTCGTCGTTGCGAACGCGGCCAAGGACGCTTTCGATTTCCTCGGCCATCCCGAAGGCGAACTCGCGATCGCCCAGGCTGTGGTCTATCTCGCCACCGCGCCGAAATCGAACGCCGTCTACACTGCCTTCGGCACGGCAATGCAGGTCGCCAAGCAGGCGGGCTCGCTCCTGCCGCCCAAGCACATCCTCAATTCTCCGACCAAGCTGATGAAGTCGGAAGGCTACGGCGCAGCGTACGAATACGACCACGACACGCCGGATGCCTTCTCCGGCCAGGACTACTTCCCGGAATCCCTGGGCCGCCAGACCTTCTACGACCCGCCCGAACGCGGCTTCGAGCGGGAGATCCGGAAGCGGCTCGATTACTGGGCCAAGCTGCGCAAGGAGCGGGGCGGCAAGTAGCCGAAGAACGCATTATGCCGGCGCGATGAGTTACACTTTACGTAATCCGTAAATCATGCTAGGGAACGGCATGATCGTCAGCTACCGTGACAAGCGCACGGAGCGATTTGCCGCTGGCCAGCACGTCAAGGACTTCTCGGGGTTTGCCGGTCAGGCAGAGACCCGCCTCGATCGATTGGGCGCGGCAACAAGCCTAGCGGACTTGGCGGCATTGCCGGGTAATCGTCTGGAAGCCTTTAGGGGCGATCGTGCAGGACAATTCTCGATCCGGATCAACGATCAATGGCGGATCTGTTTTAGTTGGCCGGAAGGGTCGTCTGGCCCAACCGATGTAGAGATCGTCGGCCATCAGTGAAGGAAGCTTATGCCCCGCACGCCCATCCATCCCGGCGAACGACTCGCCGAAGAGCTGCGCGAACTCGGCATCACGGCCGCAGAGCTGTCGCGTCAGATCGACGTGCCGGTCAATCGCATCACTGGCATCATCAACGGACAGCGCGGCATCACCGCCGATACGGCGCTGCGGCTTGGTCACTGGTTTGGCACCAGCCCGCAATTCTGGATGAACCTGCAACAGCAATATGAGCTGCGGCTGGCGGAGAAGGAGGTGGGCGCGCAGGTTGCGTCGCTGCCCCGCCGCGCCAATGCGCAGTCGACACGAAAGCTTGGAAAGACCGCATGAGCCGCCGCATCAAGAGAATGAATCCAAAACCGCGTTCGCGTGACGAGCGCGACAACTCGCGCCCGCATCAGGCGCATAGCGCGAAGAGGGCCGGGCCACGTCCTGGTGGCAAGCCCGGCAGCAAGCCGCCGCGCTTTGCGGGTGAGCGCGCCGAGCGGCGTGCGCCCAAGGTTGAACTGGAAAGGTCCGCGCCGGCAAAGCCTGTCGAAGCATTGCTGCCGACCAAGGTGCAGACCGTCACCGTGACGTCCGACGAGAACAACATGCGCGTCGACCGTTTCCTCGAAGCGCGCTTTCCCGGCCTGTCGTTCTCCCATATTCAGCGCGTCGTTCGCAAAGGCGAGCTGCGCGTGGACGGCAAGCGCGTCGACAGCAAGGACCGGCTGGAGGAGGGGCAGAGCGTCCGCATTCCGCCGCTGAAGCTCGACGCCCCGAAGGGCGGCGGCGAGCTCTCGGAGGCTGCCCAGAAGACGCTCAAGGCGCTGAAGGAGATGACGATCTGGGAGGACGACGACGTCCTCGTCCTGAACAAGCCGGCCGGCCTTGCCGTGCAGGGTGGGTCGGGCATGACGCGGCACATCGACCAGATGCTTGAGGTGATGCGCGATGCCAAGGGCCAGAAGCCGCGCCTCGTGCACCGCATCGACAGGGAGACGTCCGGTTGTCTCCTGATCGCCAAGACTCGCTTCGCCGCCTCGCACCTGACCGGCGCATTCCGCTCGCGGTCGGCGCGCAAAGTCTATTGGGCTCTGGTACCGGGCCTGCCGAAGCCCAAGCAGGGCCGCATCTCGACGTTCCTGGCGAAGGAGGAGGGCGAGGACGACACCATCATGCGGATCGCCCAGCATGGCGATGAGGGCGCGAGCCACGCGGTGACCTATTATGCCGTGGTCGAGACCGCCGGCAACAAGCTGACCTGGGTGTCGCTGAAGCCGGTGACCGGCCGAACCCACCAGCTCCGCGCCCACATGGCCCATATCGGCCATCCCATCGTCGGCGATCCCAAGTATTTCAACATCGAGAACTGGCAGTTGCCGGGCGGACTGCAGAATCGGCTGCATCTCCTGGCACGCCGCATCGTCATTCCGCATCCGCGCGGCGGCGTCATCGACGCCACCGCACCGTTGCCGCCGCACATGCAGCAGTCGTGGAACCTGCTCGGGCTGGATGCAACCAGATTTGATCCGATCGAGAACGCGCCTGAGGAATAGCCGGGTTGAACGGGCGCGGCCGGTCTACGACATGTCCCCGATGAGTCGGCTCTCGATCTGTCTTGTGCTGATGGCGGCGCTCTGCACGGAGCAGGCTGCGCACGCGCAATATGTGTCGCCGGGCGCCTCGCGCCTCGCTCCACTATCGCCCCAACCACCGCCGCCGCCGAAGATCGAGGCACCGAAGGTTCCGCAATTCGACGCGCCACCGCGATACAATTACCAGCCGCTTCCGCGCAATTCGTTCGGCGATCGCTTCACAAAGTGTCTCGACGCCGCCGCGGCCGCGGGATTGGGCCCGGCCGATCGCGGCACTTATGCACGCAGTTGCGCCAACTAGCGGCGCTCATCGTCGTCCTGGTGAAGTCTCGACGACGCAGGTAATTTGACTGACGAAGGATCGAAGAAGCAGATGCGCGAATTGTTCGAAGAGGCAGCAGGCCAGCCCACGCCGGATCCCCGGGCATCGGCGCGCGCGTCCGCGCGTCCGCCGCAGCGCAAGCGCTTCTACAAGGAGGCCGGCGTCGCTGAGGCCGAAGGCGGCTTCGCCGTCACGCTCGACGGCAAGGCGATCCGCACGCCAAGCGGCCGTCAAGTGCTGATTCCGGCGCGGACGCTTGCCGATGCCGTGGCCGCTGAATGGGCGGCTCAGGGCGAAAGCATCGACCCGGTGAGCATGCCCCTGACGCGCATAGCCAACAGCGTCGTGGAAGGCGTCGTCGACCGCGTCGAACTCGTCAGCGATGACCTCGCGAAATATTTCGAATCCGACCTTCTGTTCTATCGCGCTGGCCATCCCGAAAGGCTGGTCGCCCGCGAGGCCGCGCATTGGGATCCCGTGCTGTTCTGGGCGGCGGAGGCGCTGGGCGCACATTTCATCCTGTCCGAGGGGGTCATGCATGTGAAGCAGCCGGACGAGGCGTTGAAGGCGGCCCGTGCCGCCCTGCCGCAGGATGCCTGGTCGGTCGCCGCGCTCCACATGGTGACGACCCTGACCGGCTCGGCGCTGCTGGCGCTGGCGCTGGCTCATGACGTGCGCGATGCCGGGCAGGTCTGGGATGCCGCCCATGTCGATGAGGACTGGAACATCGAGCAATGGGGGGTGGACGAGGAAGCGGCCGCGCGCCGCGCCACGCGCCTCAGGGATTTCGAGGCCGCCGTGACGGTCTTGGCGGCGGCAAAGGCGCTCGCGGCCAAAGGTCCTTAACGAGAGGTTTACGACGCCGGCCTTAGGGTGGGGGCGTGCTCCCTGGGGCCTTTTGCGATGCCGACGCCGGTCACGTCCATTCTTCCCGTCAGTGCCGCCAGTTCCCTGGCTGATGCGACGACGCCCGACCTCGTGCTTCAGGCGGGCAGCGTCGTCAATGCCAGGGTGGTCGGCGTGATGGCCGACAATCTGGTGCGGATCGCGATCGCCAACCTCTCGATGGACGTCATGTCGGAGGTCCCGCTGACGCCGGGGCAGAATCTCCAGCTCGCGGTCTCGCAGAGCAACGGCACCATTCGGCTCGCGGTTCTGGGTGGGGCAGGCGAAGCGGCTGCCGATCAGATCACGCTGACGCCCCGCGCGGCATCGTTGCTGGAAAGCCCGCCACTTGCCCCGTCGGCGGGCGCTTCGCGCAACACGCTCACGCCGTTGGAGCATGCTGCTGTTGCGGTGGCTTCGGCCGATGCCGCGACCAGACAGGGCAGCCAGGCCACCCTGTTTGCCAATCTGGCCTCCGTCGTCACCGGCAGCGATCTGCCCGCGGGCTTGAAGCAGGCGGTGCTGGACGTGCTGGCACAGCAGACGGCGCTCAACACCGGGCTCGACGGCGGTGATATCGAATCCGCCTTCCAGAAGTCAGGGCTGTTCCTCGAGGCCTCGCTTGCCGCGGGGGCGCCGTCCTCCGGCACGATGCCCGATTTGAAGGCGGCGCTGCTGGTGCTGCGCCATACGCTGGCGACAATCGGGACTGCGGTACCATCGACGCAAGCCGAAGCGACGACTCCGGCAGCAGGGGGAGCGGCGCAGGCCGCATCGCCGTCGACCGAAACCGCCCAACAGCCGCAAGTGCCGCGCGGCGCCAATCCCGCAGCTGCCCTGCCCGCCGAGATCGCTGGCAGCGCTTCGCAGCCGGCGGCACTGCGAACCATGTCCGCCGGCCTTGCGGCGAGCTTGCTGCAAGAGGTCGCGCAAGAGCTGCCGCGTCTGGCCGGCAACGTGCCAGGGTCCAGCAAGGGCGTGCCGGATGGCCGCCTCTTCGAGGCCGCCACGCAGCCGACGCCCCCGCCGTTCCGCGGAGCGCTGCCGGCGCCGCAGTCCATCGCCGCACCATCGCTCGCGCCGGACACGCCGCTTGCCGCGACCGTGGATCGCCTGCTCGACGACACTGATGCTGCGATCGCGCGGCAGACGCTGTTGCAGATTGCTTCGCTGCCCGATCGCAGCGGTGCGACCGGGCACCGGATTGATCCGGCCGTGCCGCAGTGGAATTTCGAGATTCCGTTCGCGACCCCGCAAGGAACTGCCATGGCGCAGTTCGAGATCTCGCGCGATGGTGGCAATGAGGCCGCCGATCCCGTCGCGCAGGCTTGGCGTGCACGCTTCTCGCTGAATGTGGAGCCGGCGGGCCCCGTCCACGCGCTGATCACGCTCAACGGCGACAAGACCTTCGTGCGGATGTGGGCCGAGCGGCCGGCGACGGCGCAGCAGCTCCGTGCCGGCATCGGTGAGCTCAGCCAGGCGCTGACGCGCGCCGAGCTCAAGCCGGGCGACATCCTGGTCCGCGACGGCACGCCGCCGCAACCGGCGCCGGCCCCCGCCGGACATTTTCTGGATCGCGCGACATGAGCGATTCATCCAAGCTCGCGATCGCGCTGCACTACGAGAAGGGCACCAACGCCCCAGTCGTCGTGGCCAAGGGCAAAGGCACGATTGGCGAGAAGATCGTCGAGATCGCCAGGGCGCACGACATCCCGATCGAGGAAAACGAGGTATTGGCCGGCGCGCTCTCCAAGGTGGAGCTCGGTGAAGAAATTCCGCCGGACCTCTACAAGGCCGTGGCCGAGGTGCTGGTGTTCGTGCTGCGGCTGTCGGGCCGGGGACGGTAAGGATCACCCGTCATCGTTTCACCACGTAGCGGCTGCATGGTCGCGCCGGTTCTCCATGCTCACGGATATCGCTTTTGCTGACCCGTCGTTCTACCCTCGGTCTTCTCGCTGCAGTCTCGGCCCTGCCATCGCGTGCGCTTGCCCATGTCGCGCCGCCGCGCAATGAAATACGGGAGGGCATCGCAAAGCGCTTCACCGACCTCGGCACGTCAGGCACCTTTGTCGGCTACAAGGTCGAGGACTATCTGGTTGTCGCAAGTGACAAGGAGCGATCGGGTGAGGGCAAGCTGCCGGCCTCGACCTTCAAGATTCCGAACGCGCTGATTGCGCTCGAGACCGGCGTGGTCACTGATCCCGACAAGGACGTGTTTCCCTGGGACGGCGTCAAGCGTCCGATCGAGGCCTGGAACAAGGATCACACGCTGCGCAGTGCGATCGCAGTCAGCGCGGTGCCGGTCTATCAGGAGATTGCGCGCCGCATCGGCCAGGAACGCATGCAGAAATATGTCGACGAGTTCGATTACGGCAATCGCGACATCGGCGGCGGCATCGACCAGTTCTGGCTCACCGGGGCTTTGCGCATCGATCCGGTCGAGCAGATCGACTTCGTCGACAGGCTGCGCCGCCGCGCACTGCCGGTTAGCAAGCGCAGCCAGGATCTCGTCTGCGATATCCTGCCGGTGACCAAGGTCGGCGACAGCGTCATTCGCGCCAAGTCCGGTTTGCTGGGCGCCGAGCGCGGCGAGCCGTCGCTCGGCTGGATGGTCGGCTGGGCCGAGAAGGGCGAGTCGCACACGGTTTTCGCGCTCAACATGGATTGCAAGGAGCCGCGTCTCGTCGGTGAGCGCATGCCACTGACACAGGCCTGCCTTGCCGATATCGGCGCGATCTAGCTCCACCCGCAGCCGCGTCTGCGAACGCAGGCCGAGCAGTTCTCTTGCAGCCATTCCGCCTCGCCGTGAAATCCTGGCCCCCAGGCAGGCAAGCCCGGCCATGGCGATCTTGGGTGCATGTTCATTGAGCCCGTGGCACCGGTCGCGGGCGGGAAGCCGATCTGGTGTCCTATTGCCGCCGAGCGCGCGAGCTGGGTGACCCCGGCCGATCCATGCTCCATTCCGCCTCCCAGGCAAAACTTTGTATTTCCTTGCGCTTTTGCGCTGCTCAAGGCAGCCCTGCAGGCCCGAAAGCCGCTTCCCGGCCCGCAAAATGCCGTGTTAGAACCCCCGGCATCGCTTAAGACTTAAGAACTGGCGGGAGCAAATGAAGCACATCCTGGACGCCCTTGAAGATCGTCGTGCCGGCGCGAAGCTCGGCGGCGGGGAGAAGCGCATCGAGGCGCAGCACGCCCGCGGCAAGCTGACCGCGCGCGAGCGCATCGAGCTCCTGCTCGACAAGGGGTCGTTCGAGGAGTTCGACATGTTCGTCGAGCACCGCTCCACCGAGTTCGGCATGGAGAAGAACAAGATCCCCGGCGACGGCGTCGTCACGGGCTGGGGCACCGTCAACGGCCGCAAGACGTTCGTGTTCGCCAAGGATTTCACGGTGTTCGGCGGCTCGCTGTCGGAAACGCACGCGCTGAAGATCACCAAGCTCCAGGACATGGCGATGAAGGCGAGGGCGCCCATCATCGGCCTATATGATGCCGGCGGCGCCCGCATCCAGGAGGGCGTCGCCGCGCTCGCCGGCTATTCCTACGTGTTCCGCCGCAACGTGCTGGCCTCGGGCGTGATCCCGCAGATCTCCGTCATCATGGGCCCCTGCGCCGGCGGCGACGTCTATTCGCCGGCCATGACCGACTTCATCTTCATGGTGAAGAACACCAGCTACATGTTCGTGACCGGCCCCGACGTGGTGAAGACCGTCACCAACGAGGTCGTCACGGCGGAAGAGCTGGGTGGCGCCTCGGTGCACGCCACGCGCTCCTCGATCGCGGACGGCGCCTTCGAGAACGACGTCGAGACGCTCTTGCAGATGCGGCGCCTGATCGACTTCCTGCCGTCCAACAACTCCGACGGCGTGCCGGAATGGCCGAGCTTCGATGACATCGAGCGCGTCGACATGTCGCTCGACACGCTGATCCCCGATAATCCGAACAAGCCCTATGACATGAAGGAGCTGATCCTGAAGGTCGTGGACGAGGGCGACTTCTTCGAGATCGCGGAGAGCTTTGCCAAGAACATCGTCACCGGCTTCGGCCGCATCGCGGGGCGCACCGTCGGCTTCGTCGCCAACCAGCCGATGGTGCTCGCCGGCGTGCTCGACTCCGACGCTTCCCGCAAGGCGGCGCGCTTCGTGCGCTTCTGCGACGCCTTCAACATCCCGATCGTCACCTTCGTCGACGTGCCGGGCTTCCTGCCGGGCACTGCGCAGGAATATGGTGGCCTGATCAAGCACGGCGCGAAACTGCTGTTCGCCTACTCGCAGTGCACCGTGCCGCTGGTCACCATCATCACCCGCAAGGCCTATGGCGGCGCCTTCGACGTCATGGCGTCGAAGGAGATCGGCGCCGACATGAACTACGCCTGGCCGACCGCCCAGATCGCGGTGATGGGCGCCAAGGGCGCGGTCGAGATCATCTTCCGCTCAGACATCGGCGACCCCGACAAGATCGCCGCGCGAACGAAGGAATATGAAGACCGGTTCCTGTCGCCCTTCATCGCCGCCGAGCGCGGCTATATCGACGACGTCATCATGCCGCACTCCACCCGCAAGCGGATCGCGCGGGCGCTGGCGATGCTGAAGGACAAGAAGACGGAAATGCCGGCGAAGAAGCACGACAATTTGCCGTTGTGAGATGGAAGTGGCCCGGATAAGCGTAGCGACATCCGGGCCCTTACTCAGGTCCCATGTTGCTTTGCTCATGCGGGCTACAGGTCCCTCTGATTTGGCATCCTGGATGCAATGACCGAAGACGATCCGGCTGACGAGATTTCCGATATCGAAGCGCGGATCGAGGCGCTCGCCGAAATCGCCGAGCGCTGCCGGAAGTACATTCTCGCGTCCAAGATCGCGATCGGCGGCGGGGCGACGCTGTTGTTGGTGACGATCCTCGGCCTTTTTGGCTTCGGTCAGACCGCCGCCTTGGCGTCGATCGCGCTGGTGCTGGGCGGGATCGTCTCGCTCGGTTCGAACGTCAGCACGCTGCGGCAGACGGACGAGGCCATCAGTGAGGCGGAGGCGCGGCGTTCGGCGTTGATTGGCAGCATTGATCTCCGCGTCGTTGCCGATGCGCCGCTGAAGCTGGTGTGAGGCGCACCAGCACGCTTCACGCGGCCCGCTTGACCGTCAGCTCCGACAATTCGGTGCGGCACTCGGCTGCGAAGGCTTGAAGCCGCTCGGCGGCCTGCCGGTCGAGGATGGCCTTGGCCAGCCGCTCGGCGCGCGCAATCTGTTGCTTGAGATATTCGATGCGGGGCATGTGGCACCTTTCAGAGGAGTTCTGCGACGAATGGCTTCGTTCCAGCTGGGGCGACTCTAGTCCGAGTGCCTGATCTATTGTGTGAGGCAGATCACGCCCCGCGCCTGGCATCCGCCGTAGCAAAATGCGCCATCTGATCGGCATGAGCCTTGGCGAAGGCGGGACGGGCGGTGGCCCGCGCGAGGTAGGCGCGGCAGGCCGGATGGTCCATCAGCCCGTCGAAGCCGTCGGCAGGGCGCAGCACGTCCGCCATCAGGATGTCAGCGACGGAGAAGGAGCCCGCCAGCCATTCGCGGCTGCCGAGCACCGGCTCGAGGTGCTTCAGCCGAAGCTTGAGGAAGTCGTCGACGAATTTCCACGCCGGCGTATCGGTCGGATGGCCCATGAACTGCGACATTGCCCAGGGCAGGCTCGCCATCTCCACCGAATTGAGCGCAGCGAACACCCATTTCGTCGCTTCAGTGCGGCCGCGCGGATCCGTCGGCATCAGCTTCTCGCTCAGTCCGCCGAGATGCAGCAGGATCGCGCCGGTCTCGAAGATCGAAATGTCTCCGTCGGTCAGCCACGGCACCTGGCCGAACGGCTGGTGCGCGAGGTGGGCAGGCCCGCGATCCTCGAAAGGCACGCTCGCAACGCGATAGGGCAAGCCGGCTTCCTCCAGTGCCCAGCGCACGCGGAGGTCGCGCACGAAGCCTCGCGGCGCGTCGGGAACCCAATTGAAGGTGGTCAGGGTGAGGTCGGCCATTTGCTGTCTCCGTGTGTTTCGGGATCGAAGCAAAGGACGATCGAAGGCGGCCCGTTCCGACACCGGCACGAACTCTTTTGTCGCCGCTCGCCGAAGCGGCTATCCTGGCTCAAACAGTCAGGAGGAAATCCGATGCCCGCTGCCTTCTTCGTCGTTCGCGCCATCGTCACCGATCCCGCCAAGCGCGCCGCCTTCGACCGGTGGTACGAGAGGGAACACCTGCCCGACGCGGTGAAGGCGTTCGGTGTGGCCAAGGCTTGGCGGTTCTGGAGTCTGGATGACCCTTCGATTCACCAGGCAATGTATGAATTCGAGGACGAGGCGAAGCTTGCGGCTATGCTCGAGGGCGATGTCTTGAAGCAGCTCGTCGCCGACTTCAATCGCGACTGGCCCGACGTCAAGCGCACGCGAGAAACGCTGGTGCTGGCGCAGGCGTTTGCGAGGTAAGCCGAAGACATCTTCTGGGCGCGATAAATCTGAATGCACGATTCAGCCTCGGTTCATGCCGTCACGGCGACACTCCTTCTGCATCACAGGCACGATGATCCAAGAAGGAAGAAGCCATGGAGCGCCGGAGTTTTTTGAAACTTGCATTGGGATTGACGGCGGGCGCCGCCGCCTTCGCCGCATCCGCGGCGCAGGCCGCGCCGCTGTCACCGCATCCGCTCGCTGATCCCGCCCGCATGCCGCAAGGCAATCCCGACGCTCACCCCGCAGTCACCACGGGGGAGGAAGCCGCCGAGCTGACGCCCGAGCAGGTCCACTGGCATGGGCATCACCGCCACGCGCATGGCCATCACCGCCACTGGGGCTGGCACCGCCGTCATTGGCGCCGGCATCGCCGACGCTGGCACCGCCGCCATCATTGGTAAGGAATCCAAGTCGAGGACTGGATGGGGATCGCCACTGGCGGTCCTCTTTCGATTCCGACGCGCGTCAGTTCAACGGCGGATGGGCCGTGGGCCGCACCCACAAAAAAGGCCGCGCAGGCTCCCGCCGCGCGGCCATTCTGCAACGAAAATGGAGGGATATCAGAACGGGCGGCAGCGACCGGCGTACCAGCGGAAGCCGTAGGGGCACACGCGGGCGCGCGGCACCACGACGACCGGTGCCGGGGCGATCACCACGGGTGCCGGGCGCACGACCACAGCGCCACGCATCGGGCGGCAATTACCGTAAGGACCGCGATAGAACCCTCGGCCGCAGCCTTCAGCTGCGCTGGCAGCTTCGCTGAAACCGACCACGGCCGCGCTTGCGAGCATGACGGCGGCAAACAGGTATTTCATTGAATTCTTCCTTCTTGTCCTTTGAGGCAGGCACAGGGGCATGGCGCTTCTGGCGCACAATGAATCAAGCGACACGATTCGACACGTTAAAATCCTGCAACATGCCGACACGTAGCGATCCAAACCTGCCAATCATGACCTGAATGCGGCATGAACGTTTTCCGCATGCGGCTTCAGGCGACGTCGGCGGCGCTAGCGGCCGAGAAAGCCCAGCACCAGCTCCCTATACCTCTCCGGCGCCTCAAGGAAGACGAGATGGCCGGTGTCCGGGATTACCTCCGCCCGCGCATTCCGCATCGTCGCGGCCAGCATCTTCGCCAGTTCAGCGTTCTGCCCCATCTTGGCCCGCAGCGCCTCCGGCGCGAGCGGCCGGCCGGGAGCATTGTGATCGTCGGCGCCCATGATGAACAGGGTCGGCAGCGCGATGAGCGGGATCTCGTGCGCGACCGGCTCGCGGTAGATCATCTGGCCGGAGCTGACGAAGGCGCGCAGCCAGCGCGGATAATCCGGGCTGCCCTTGATGTTGAAGCGGGCATCGATGAACGGCGTGATTGCGTCCGCCGGCAGCTTGATCGCGTAGTTGGTCTGGAGTTGCTTCCGGTAGCCCTCCGCCGTGAGCTTGTCCTCGGTCTCCATCATCTTCTCTGTCGGCGTCGGCGGCACGTAGAGGCGGTAGTCCTCGAGTCCGATCGGCGCGGTCAGCACCAGATGGGCAACGCGGTTCGGGTAGGCCCGCGCGATGCGCACGCCCAGCATGCCGCCAAGCGAATGGGCGACGATCTCGGCTTTGTCGATCTTGAGATGATCGAGCAGTGCCATGGTGTTGCGCGCCAGATTGTCGAAGTGCAGTTCGCCCGCCGGCTTGGAGGATTTGCCGAAGCCGATCTGGTCCGGAACCACGACGCGATAATCCGCCTCGCTCAGCATCTTGATCACAGGCGCCCAGTAGCTCGATGGGAAATTGCGCCCATGCAGCAGCACCACGGTGCGGCCGTTCGGCTGAGCCGCGGCGACATCCATATAGGCCATGCTGAGAGGCTCGCCGTCGTTGACGACCGGGATGAAATGCACGGGGTAGGGATAGGCGAAGCCTTCGAGCGCGATGCCATAGGGCTCGCGAGGCTTCGTATCGGCGGCGTGGGATGCAAGCGGGATGCTGAAGAGGACGGCAGCAAGTGCAGTCGAGAAGATGCGGTTCATCAAAATCTCCGTCATGCCCGGGCTCGTCCCAGGCATCCACGCGCCAGCCGCAATAAAGACGTGGATGGCCGGGTCAAGCCCGGCCATGACGAGAGGAGGAGTTCACACGGGATTGTGTGCCGTCGCGAGGGCTCGCGTGATCAGTCCCGCCCATTCCCGAACAGCGCGGCGAATTGCTTCTCGCCGGTACGGGTGAAATTCACCACGCGGCTGCCCGGCGTGGCGTCGCGCGTGGCCCATTTCAGCTCGGCAAAGCGTTGCATCAGGGTCGCGCCCAGCATGCCGGCGAGATGGTGACGCCGCTCGCTCCAGTCCAGGCAGGCCTTGCAAACCGGGCGGCGCGGGTGGCTGAGCATGTCAGGGGAGATCTGCAGATGTTTGGCAAGGAAACGCGCCCCCTCGGTGGTGAGCTCGATGTCCTGTTTCTTCTGCCTGACCAGCTGCCGCTGTCGCAGCGAGTCCAGCATCTGCACGCCGAGATCGCCGGCGAGGTGATCGTAGCAAATCCGCGCACGCCGCAGCGCCGGGTCCTTCGGTCCGGTACGCACCCGCATGTGGCCGGTGCGCGCGGCAAGTCCCGCAAGCCCCTCGAGCACGCCGGCGACGTCGTCGTCGGTGAGGCGGTAATAGCGATGCCGGCCCTGCTTCTCCGGCGCGACGAGGCCGCCTGCCTCCAGCTTCGAAAGATGCGAGCTCGCGGTCTGCGGTGTGATGCCGGCCTCCTGCGCCAACTCGCTCGCAGTGAGCGCGCGGCCGTTCATCAGCGCGGTCAGCATATTGGCGCGGGCGGGGTCGCCGACCAACGAGGCGACCATGGCGATGTCTGGGCCTGCTTTCATAGTTCGATGATAGGCGAAGCATTGTAGCGAGGCAAGCGCGTAGTCCTCACTCAAGTCGTCATTGCGAGCAACCCGTGACAGAATTGCCAAGCAATTTTGCACTGGCGACGAAGCAATCCAGACTGTCCCAGCGGAGGGATTCCTGGATTGCTTCGCGAAGCCTGTCATCGGGCCGCGCTTCGCGCGGACCCATTGGCTCGCAATGACGGAGCAACGAGGAGAACCCCATGTCCGTTACCGTGTTCATCCGTTACCAGCTCGATCCCTTCAAGCGGGCGCAATTCGAGGAATATTCCAAGCGCTGGCTTACCATCATCCCGCGATGCGGCGGCGACTTGATCGGCTATTTCATGCCGCATGAGGGCACCAACAACATCGCGTCCGCCCTGATCTCGTTCGAGAGCCTGGCGGCCTACGAGGCCTATCGCAAACGGCTGCGGGTCGATCTCGACGGCATGGCAAACTTCAATTTTGCCGAGTCTGAGAAATTCATCCTCGCCGAAGAGCGCACATTCCTGCGCAAGGTGGTATTGTAGGCCAACCAACAGCAGGAGACGCCTATGATCGCCGTGATCTTCGAGGTCTGGCCCAAGCCGGAACATCGCCAGGACTATTTCGACCTTGCGGCGGATCTGAAGCCCCTGCTGCAAACCATCGACGGCTTTATCTCGGTCGAACGCTTCGAGAGCCTGAGCGAGAAGGGCAAGATTCTATCGGTGTCGTTCTGGCGGGATGAGGCAGCGGTCGAGGCTTGGCGCAACACGATGGAGCATCGCCGCACGCAGGCGAAAGGCCGTGCCAAGATCTTCTCGGACTATCATCTGCGCATTGCGAGCGTCATTCGTGACTACAGCATGACCGATCGTGAGCAGGCGCCGAAGGACAGCCGCGCGGTGCACGATGCGCACTAGCGCACTTGAAAACGCGCGCCTATCTCTGCGCGGCCAACGAGGGAGAGATTCATGCATGTGACAACTGCTGACAAGCGCGCGGCGTTCAGGAGGATGCACGAGAGCGGCTGCTTCATCCTGCCCAATCCGGTCGATGTCGGCAGCGCCAAAGCGCTGCAGCATCTCGGCTTCAAGGCGATCGCGTCATCGAGCGCGGGCTTTGCCTGGACCATCGGCAAGGCCGACAACCACGTCACCGTCGAGGACGTCTGTCAGCATCTGGCAGCATTGAGTTCGGCGGTCGACATTCCCGTGAATGCGGATTTCGAGGGCGGCTTTGCGGTTGAGCCGGACAGGGTCGCCGACAATGTCGAGCGCTGCGTGCGCACCGGTGTCGCGGGCCTGTCTATCGAAGATTCAACCGGAGACAAGAACAATCCGCTCTATGACCACAGTCTCGCAACCGAGCGCATCAAGGCCTCGCGCAAGGCGATCGGCGACAGTGGCACGCTGTTGGTCGGCCGATGCGAGGCTTATCTCTGGGGTGTCACCGACCTTACGCTCGTCATCGATCGGCTGACCGCATACGCCGATGCCGGCGCCGACTGTCTCTACGCGCCGGGTTTGAAGAGCCGCGAAGACATCGCTGCGGTGGTGAAGGCGGTACATCCCAAGCCGTTCAATCTCCTGATCGGCGCGTCCGGGCTCTCCCTGCAGGAAGCCCAGGATCTCGGCGTGCGCCGCATCAGTGTGGGAGGCTCGCTCGCCCGCGTCGCCTGGGGCGGCTTCATGCGCGCCGCAAAGGAGATGGCCGAGAAGGGAACGTTCACCGAGCTCGGCAGCGGCTATCCTGGCGGCGAGCTCAACAAGATGTTCAGCTAGGCAAACGAAAAGCGGCGGGACCTTGCATCCCGCCGCTCACCCATCTCACTGAAACTGTCACTTCGCGCCGTCAGGCGGCGTCTGCGACTCCGGCGCCGGGGCAGCCGGCCTGCTCGGTGCAGCACCCGTCGTTACGCCCGGCTCGGTGTTGTTCCGCGGCGTCACGTCTCGCATGCCGGGAGGTGCAGCCGGATTGGAAGGCGCCTGTTGAGCGGTTTGCGAGGCCGGCGTGTTGCTGGCCTGATTGGTCGTGCTGGTATTGTTCAGGCCGTAGAACACGGCGCCCAGCACCAGGGCGATCGCCACTGCAAACACCGCGATCTTGCCGCTGGAAGCAGGGCCTTCGCCAAGTTGGGGATCGGCCTGAAGGTCGGTATCCCGGCGCGCCGTGCGAGAATACTCATCATCGGCGAGGTTCGGGCGGTACGGATCGTTGGGAAAACGGTCGTCAGCCATCGATTGGATCTCCTCGGGTTATGACGGCAAGACAACCCTTAGCTGCGACATTCCGTTCCGCGCCACCTTATGCTTTCGTCGCATGTTGCTGACGTGTGGGGAATCGGGAACCTGTTCGGCAGGAACTGCGCCCAAGTTCCATGTCCGGAGAAGGGGAACAACCGATGTGGAGCTTGCCGCCGACCGACAGCGTGCTGCATGTTCTGGCACTCGTCGCCATCACTGCGGAGGGGATGACGGCGGCGCTCGCCGCGGGCCGGCGCAGCATGGACTATGTCGGCGTTTGTCTGCTCGCCTGCATCACCGCGCTCGGCGGCGGCACGCTGCGCGATCTGTTTCTCGGTCACTATCCGCTGGTCTGGGTGGCCAATCCAATCTACCTCGCACTGCCGGGTGGAGCGGCGCTGCTGACCATCCTGATCGCGCGGCTGGTGCATCGGCTGCACCTCGCCTTCATCGTGCTCGATGCCATCGGGCTCGTCGTGTTCACCATGATCGGCTGCAACGTCGGCTGGCAGATGGATGCCTCGCTGCCGATCGTGATCGTCTCGGGCATGGTGACCGGCTGCGCCGGCGGCGTGTTGCGCGACGTGCTCTGCAACGATGTGCCGCTGCTGTTTCGGTCCGAGCTCTATGCAAGCGTCTCGGTCGTGACAGGGTTGTTCTATGCGACGGCGTTCGGCCTCAATCTCAACGCCGAACTCTGGACGATTTTGACCTTCGTCCTCGGCCTCAGCTTCCGCCTGCTCGCGGTGCGCTACAAATGGGAAATGCCGAAATTCGTCTTTACGGGAGACGAGCGTTAGCGCTTCGCTCACTTGGAATGTCGGAGCCATGCCATCTACAGCGTCATGGCGGTCTCGTCCTGCCATCCGCGACCTCTGCAACCGCACTGCACAACGTCGGGTCCGCAAGCGCCAAGCTTAGTCAGAATCGTTCGTTCGAGGGACCTTCCCTGCGACCAATCGCCGTCACCCGCACGATGGGATGTCCGTTCATTTCGCGGCGGCGGGGGTATTGTGACACAAACTGAAAACGCCCGGCGTGTTTCGGGCCACGAAGTTGCGATTTTTGCCCGGCGCGCCCTTCGGTCCAGATTTGTGGTGCGGATCATGAAATATCCGACATAGAGTGGCGGCGGTGGTCGGCGCGCCCTAGCTAAAAACAACGGGAAGGCAACGGCTTAAGTCAGCAAGACTTGAACAGGGCGGTAGCGAGGACAGCATGGGCATAAACCAGGGTCCGATCAGTCTCGATCAAAAATACACCCAGCAGACGGGACACGTCTTCACCACCGGCATCCAGGCCCTAGTGCGCTTACCGATGGCGCAGATCCGGCGCGACCGCGCCAATGGCCTCAATACCGCCGGCTTCATCTCCGGCTATCGCGGCTCGCCGCTCGGAGGCTATGACCAACAGCTCTTCGCCGCGCGCAAGCACCTCGAACAGTACAACATCAAGTTCCAGCCCGGCGTGAACGAGGATCTGGCGGCCACCGCCGTCTGGGGATCGCAGCAGCTCAACCTCTCGCCCGGCGCCAAGTACGACGGCGTCGTCGGCATCTGGTACGGCAAGGGCCCCGGCGTCGACCGCTGCGGCGACGTGTTCCGCCACGGCAATGCCGCCGGCTCCGCCAGGAACGGAGGCGTACTGTGCCTCGCCGGTGACGACCACGGCGCAAAGTCCTCGACTGTCCCGCATCAGTCCGACCACGCCTTCATGTCTGCACTGATGCCGTATCTCTATCCCTCGAGCATCCACGAGATGATCGAGATGGGCCTGCTCGGCATCGCGATGTCGCGCTATTCCGGCTGCTGGGTCGGCATGAAGGTGATCACGGAGACGGTGGAGACCACCGCCGAGATCGATCTCAGCGACGAGATGAAGCCCTTCATCATCCCGACCGACTTCGAGCTGCCGCCCGGCGGCCTCAACCTGCGCTGGCCCGACGACCGTTTCGAGCAGGACCGCCGCCTGCAGGACTACAAGGGCTTTGCCGCCATCGCCTTCGCGCGCGCCAACAAGGTCAACCGGATCACCATGGATTCGCCGAACGCACGCTTCGGCATCATGGCGTCGGGCAAGAGCTACGAAGACGTCCGCCAGGCGTTGCGCGAGCTCGGGATTACCGAGGAGGTCGCCGCCAAGATCGGACTGCGCCTCTACAAGATCGGGATGCCCTGGCCGCTGGAGCCGGAAGGCGTGCATCAATTCGCCGTCGGTCTCGAGGAGATTCTCATCATCGAGGAGCGCCGCGAGATCGTCGAGAACCAGGTCAAGCAGGTGCTGTTCAACTGGCGCGACGACGTCCGCCCGCGCATCGTCGGCAAGATGGACGAGCACGACAAGCGCTTCCTCACCTTCGCCGCGGAGCTCAGCGTCGCTTCACTTGCGACCTCGCTCACCGAGCGTCTGCTCCGGCTTGATCTCAACCCCGAGATTGCGGAGATGCTTCGCGCCAAGGCCGATTGGTTCAACGGCCGTCAGGCGTCGCAGATGATCCCGACTGCGCCCGTCTCCCGCACGCCGTATTTTTGCTCCGGCTGTCCCCACAACACGTCGACCAAGGTCCCCGAAGGAAGCCGCGCGCTTGCCGGCATCGGCTGTCACTTCATGGCGCTGTGGATGGACCGCTCGACGGAGACCTTCACCCATATGGGCGGCGAGGGCGTGCCGTGGGTCGGCATCGCGCCCTTCACCAACGAAAACCACATCTTCGCCAATCTCGGCGACGGCACCTATTTCCACTCGGGAATTCTGGCGATCCGTCAGGCGGTCGCCTCCAAGGCCAATATCACCTACAAGATCCTCTACAATGACGCCGTCGCCATGACCGGTGGCCAGCGCCATGACGGCGATCTCTCGCCGCAACAGATCACCCATCAGCTCCACGCCGAAGGCATCCGCGAGATCTATCTGGTCTCCGAGGCGCCCGATGCCTATCCGGCCGATACCATTGCGCCCGGCGTGAAGAAATATCATCGCGACGAGCTCCAGAACGTCATGAAGATGTGCCGCGAGTTCAAGGGGACCTCGGCGATATTGTTCGTGCAAACCTGCGCGGCCGAGAAGCGCCGCCGCCGCAAGCGCGGCCTGATGGAGGATCCGGCGCGCCGCGTCATGATCAATCCCGCGGTCTGCGAAGGCTGCGGCGATTGTTCGGTGCAGTCGAACTGCATTTCGGTCGAGCCGCTGGAAACCGAGTTTGGCCGCAAGCGTGCCATCAACCAATCGTCCTGCAACAAGGATTATTCGTGCCTGAAGGGCTTCTGCCCGTCTTTCGTCACCGTGGACGGAGGCAAGCCGCGCCACCGCGCACCCGCGGAACTCGCCGACATCGGTGAGCTTCCGGAGCCCGCCTCGCGGCCCACACTGGACAAGCCCTACAATATCGCAGTCGGCGGTGTCGGCGGCACCGGAGTTCTCACCATCGGTGCGCTGCTCGGCATGGCCGCGCATATCGAGGGCAAGGCTTCGATGATCCTCGACATGTCGGGCCTGGCGCAGAAGGGCGGCGCCGTGCTCAGCCATGTTCGCCTGTCGGATCATCCCGCGGAGGTAACCTGCTCGCGCATCGTCACCGGTACGGCGGACCTCGTGCTTGCCGCGGACGAGGTGGTCGCGGTCGCCAAGGACACGATCTCGCTCTGCGACACCAGCCGCACCCGCGGCATCATCAACAGCCATGTCATTCCGACCGCCGACTTCGTCCTCAACCGCGATTTCAACTTCCAGACTCGGAAGCTGCACGCGCTGCTGGAGACCGCGCTCCACAAGGACTCCGTCTTCTTCGACTTCACCAAGCCGGCCGAGCAGCTCCTCGGCGATGCCATCGCCACCAACATGATGATGATGGGGTACGCCTATCAGAAGGGTCTCTTCCCGCTCTCGGCGGAGTCCATCGAGCAAGCGATCGAGGTCAACGGTGTCTCGATCAAGATGAACAAGGAAGCCTTCCGCCTCGGCCGCCTCGCGGTCGCCGATCCGAAGCGACTTTCCGACATGCTCAAGGGGACGGACGAGGTGGTCGCGCCCAAGACCCTGGACGCGATGACGCTGGATGAGCTCATCGAGCATCGCGCCAAGCATCTCACGGCATATCAGAACAGCCGTCTCGCCAGGCGCTATCGCAAGCTGGTCGACCAAGTCCGAGATGCCGCGGTGAAAGGCGGCTATGGCGACGCGCTGCCGCGCGCCGTCGCGGTGAACTATGCCAAGCTGCTCGCCTACAAGGACGAGTACGAAGTCGCGCGTCTCTACACCGACGGCGCCTTCGAACAGCAGCTCCGCGAGCAGTTCGAGGGCGACTTCACATTCAACTTCAACCTGGCGCCGCCGATCCTGGCGCGTGGCGTCGATGCCCTCGGCCGCCCGAAGAAGCGCACCTTCGGCCCGTGGATGCTGAACGTTTTCCGCGTGCTGGCAAAGTTCAAGTTCCTGCGCGGCACCCCCTTCGACGTCTTCGGTCGCAGCGCCGACCGCAAGCTCGAGCGCGACCTCATCGCCGGCTACGAGAAGGATGTCGCCACCGTGCTCGGCCTCCTATCGCCGGTGACGATCGACACCGCGGTCGAACTGCTCTCGCTGCCTGATCGCATCCGCGGCTACGGCCCGGTGAAGGAGAAGGCGGTGGCGGATGCAAAGGCTCGCTACGCCCAGCTCGCGGCGGACTTGGCAACCCCGCCGCCTGCGCCCAGACAGATCGCGGCGGAGTAGGGCAGTCTCGTAGGTGGGTTAGCTCCGTAGACAGCCACTTCTCCGTCCATGCGGAAAGCAAGAGGTGGTTACGCCTTCAGCTAACCCACCGAAGAATTCCCGTGTGAAATCAACCACCGTTCTACTGTGCATGGGGTTGTTTTGCAGAATGGATGATCGGCGGCTCCGTTCGCAATGACGACGCGGAGGCCGGCGAGAACCTCTCCACTTGCGCCCACTCGCTGCCCTCTCGCGGGGCGGAATATTTCCATGCTTGCCAATCAGCCCACCGCGGTTCAGAAAAACCACGCAACAAGAAACGCGAGCGGAGACCTGAAGTTTGACCATCAAGGGCAAGGCCTACATTGCCGGGATCTACGAACACCCGACCCGGCATGCGCCGGACAAATCCACCGCCCAGCTCCACGCCGAGGTCGCCAAGGGCGCGATCGAGGATGCCGGGATCAGCAAGGACGACATCGACGGCTATTTCTGCGCGGGCGATGCCCCCGGCGGCGCCTGGCCGATGGTCGACTATCTCGGCCTGAACACCAAGAAGCTCCGCCATGTCGATTCCACCGAGACCGGCGGCTGTTCCTACATCATCCATCTCGGCCATGCCGCTGAGGCGATCGCGGCGGGCAAATGCTCGATCGCGCTGATCACGCTGGCCGGCAAGCCGCGCACCGGCGCGATGCCGCCGCGGGCGCAGGGCGCCGAAGCAGATTTCGAGACCGCCTACGGCGCGACCACCCACAATGCCTATGGCATGTGTGCCATGCGCCATATGCACGACTATGGCACCACCAGCGAGCAGCTCGCCTGGATCAAGGTCGCGGCCTCGCATCACGCGCAGTACAATCCGCATGCGATGCTCAAGGAAGTCGTCACCGTTGAGGACGTCCTGAATTCGCCGATGATCTCCGATCCTCTGCATCGCATGGATTGCTGCGTCGTCTCCGACGGCGGCGGCGCAATGATCGTGACGACGCCCGAGATCGCCAAGAGTTTGAAGAAGCCGCTGGTGCGGCTCATCGGTCACGGCGAGGCGATGAAGGGCCCGCGCGGCGGCAAGGACCTCGATCTTACATACTCCGCCGGCGTCTGGTCCGGCCCGCGTGCGTTCGAGGAGGCCGGCATCACGCCGAAGGACATCAAGTACGCCTCCATCTACGACAGCTTCACCATCACAGTCCTGATGCAGCTGGAAGACCTCGGCTTCTGCAAGAAGGGCGAGGGTGGCAAGTTCGTCGCGGACGGCAACCTCATCTCGGGCGTCGGCAAGCTGCCGTTCAACACCGACGGCGGTGGTCTTTGCAGCAACCATCCCGTCAACCGCGGCGGCATGACCAAGATCCTCGAGGCTGTGCGCCAGCTGCGCGGCCAGGCGCATCCGAAGGTGCAGGTCAAGAACTGCGATCTCGCCATCGCCCACGGCACTGGCGGGCTTCTCGGCGTCCGCCACGCCGCGTCGACGGCCATTCTGGAGCGCGTGTGATGAGCGAAGCAAAGAAGTATCCGGCCCCGGTGACGAATCCGGAGACCGCAGCGTTCTGGGACGCCGCCAAGCAGGGCAAGTTCATGATCAAACGCTGCACCGCGTGCGGCGAAGCCCATTACTTCCCGCGCTCGATCTGTCCGTTCTGCTACTCGGACAAGACGGTGTGGGAGGAAGCGTCGGGCGAGGGCACGATCTACACCTACAGCCTGATGCGGAAGTCGCCGACCGGTCCTTACGCGATCGGCTACGTCACGCTGAAGGAGGGGCCGTCGGTGCAGACCAATTTCGTCGACTGCGATCTCGAAAAGCTGAAGATCGGGCAGAAGGTGAAGGTGGTGTTCAAGCCGACCGACGGCGCGCCGCTGCCGTTCTTCACGCCGGCCTGACGCGAAAACAAGATGTAACCCTCTCCCCTTGTGGGAGAGGGTGGCAGCCGAAGGCTGCCGGGTGAGGGGTCTCTCTCAACACGAGAAGTGTCACTGCGGAGCCAACCGTCACCCGAGTGAGTTTGTTGCAAGGGCGGTGCGGCCCTCTCCCACAAGGGGAGAGGGCACATCACGGGCATCGCCGCCTGCGGATAAGAAACTCGGAGAGGAAGACAAAACAACATGTCCGCCAGATACGAAGAACTTAGGGGCCTGAAGAACATCGGCCAGAAATATGCCTACACCGACCGCGAAGTCATGCTCTACGCCTACGGCATCGGGCTCGGCGCCGATCCGATGGACGAGAAGGAACTCGCCTTCGTCAACGAGGGCACCTACACGCCGCGACCGCTGAAGGTGGTGCCGACATTTGCGTCCGTGGCCGCCTGGGGCTCAGGCCCGGGCGAGATGAACCTCAACCGTGTCATGGTTGTCGACGGCGAGCGCGACATCACCTTTCATCAGCCGCTGCCGGTGGAAGCGAATATCACCGCTGATTCCTCCGTGCTCGAAGTCTACGACAAGGGCAAGGACAAGGGCGTCGTCATCGTTCACCAGACCGTACTGAAGAACGAGAAGGGCGAGAAGCTGGCAACGCTGGTCGCCTCGCGCTTCGCGCGCGGCGATGGTGGCTTCGGCGGGCCGAACCTGACGCAGCCTGATCCGCACAAGATTCCCTCGCGCAGCCCAGACAAGACCATCGATATCACGACGCGCCCCGATCAGGCGCTGGTCTATCGCCTTTGCGGCGACCGCAACCCGCTGCACTCGGATCCCGAGTTTGCCAAGAAAGCCGGCTTCCCGCGCCCCATCCTGCACGGGATGTGCACCTACGGCATTACCTGCCGCGGCGTGCTCCAGACCTATGCCGACTACGATGCCAGCGCTTTCCGCCAGCACGTCGCGCGGTTTTCTTCCCCCGTCTATCCCGGCGAGACCGTAACCATGGACCTCTGGAAAGACGGCAACGTGATCTCGTTCGAAGCCAAGGTAAAGTCGCGCGGCGTCACCGTGATCAAGAACGGGAAGACGGTCCTGGGTTAGCGCCTCCGTCATTCCGGGGCGCGCGATGCGCGAACTATGGTGCGCAGTGCGCACCCGAGAATCTCGCGCTAAAAGTTCCGGTCCAGGCTCAGCCCTGCGCGATCCCCCGGAATGACAAAGAAAACAGGGAGAAACCACCATGGGACTACTCGACGGAAAGGTTGCGCTGATCACCGGCGCGGGTGGCGGGCTCGGTGAAGCCTACGCAAAGCTGTTCGCGCGGGAAGGGGCCTCCGTCGTCGTCAACGACCTCGGCGGGCCCCGAGACGGCTCCGGCGCCGACAAGTCCATGGCGCAGCAGGTCGTGGACGCAATTACGGCGGAAGGCGGCAAGGCGGTCGCCAATGGGGCCGACATCTCCACCATGGAGGGCGGCCAGTCGGTGTTCGACGATGCCATTAAGCACTTCGGCCGCGCCGACATCCTCGTCAACAACGCCGGCATCCTGCGCGACCAGACCTTTGCCAAGGCCTCCGAGGCCGATTGGGACAAGGTCATCAAGGTGCATCTGAAGGGCACCTTCTGTTGCACCCTTCCGGTGTTTCGCTGGATGCGGGAGAACGGGGGCGGCGTCATCGTCAACACCTCTTCGACCTCGGGCCTGATCGGCAATTTCGGCCAGACCAATTACGGCGCGGCCAAGGGCGGGATCTGGGGCCTGTCCAACGTGTTGGCGATCGAAGGCCGGAAGTACAACATCCGGATCTGGACGCTGGCGCCGGGGGCCCTGACCCGCATGACCGCAGACCTGCCCCGCTATAAGGAGAACCCCGGTGCGGCGCTGGGGCCGGACGGCATCGCGCCGGCCGTGCTATACATGGTCAGCGATTTGTCGGGTGACCAGACCGGCAAGGTGCTGGGCGTCTCCGGGCCGCGCGGCGTGCGCGAGATGCGGATGATGGAAATGGAAGGCTGGAAGCCGCCGCATTCGGGCTGGAAGGCCCAGGACATCGTCGATCACGCCAAGGAGATCTTCTTCTCCGAGGAGCAGATCAAGATGGGGGCGAGGCGGTTTTAGCTTTCCCGTCATTCCGCGGCGTGCGAAGCACGAACCCGGAGTATCGAGATTCCGGGTTCGGCTCTTCGAGCCGCCCGGAATGACGAACATTGAGATAGGGAAGACGATGAAACTCACCGCCGAGGCCAAGGGCACTTTCGCAATCGCGCCGACGCCGTTCCACGACGATGGCCGGATCGACGAGCGCTCGATCGACCGCCTGACCGACTTCTACGAGGAAGTCGGCTGCGACGGCGTAACGGTGCTCGGCATTCTCGGTGAGGCCCCCAAGCTCGATGCCGCCGAGGCCGAGCAGGTGGCGGTGCGCTTCGTCAAGCGCGCCAAGAAGATGCAGGTGATCGTCGGCGTCTCTGCACCGGGCTTTGCCACCATGCGCTCGCTGGCGAGGGCTTCAATGAATGCGGGCGCGGCGGGCGTCATGATCGCGCCGCCGCCCTCGCTTCGCACCGACGATCAGATTGTCGGCTATTTCAAGCAGGCCGCGGAGGCGATCGGCTCCGACGTGCCCTGGGTGCTCCAGGATTATCCGCTGACCCTGTCGGTGGTGTTCACGCCTGCCGTGATCCGCAAGATCGTCATGGACAACCCGAACTGCGTGATGCTCAAGCACGAGGACTGGCCAGGGCTTGAGAAGATCTCGGCGCTTCGCAACTTCCAGAAGGACGGATCGTTGCGGCCGCTCTCGATCCTCTGCGGCAACGGCGGGCTGTTCCTGGATTTCGAGATGGAGCGGGGCGCCGACGGCGCCATGACCGGTTACGCCTTCCCCGAGCTTCTGATCGACGTCGTGCGGCTGTCGAAGGAGGGCAAGCGCGACGCCGCGCATGATCTGTTCGACGCGCATCTTCCGCTGATCCGCTATGAGCAGCAACCCGGCGCGGGCCTTGCCGTGCGCAAATACGTGCTGCAGAAGCGCGGCGTCATTGCCTCCAGCGCCCAGCGCAAGCCCGGCGCGACAATCACGGCGGCGGCGAAGGCCGAGGTCGAGTACCTGCTGTCGCGCGTCGCCCGTGTCGACAAGCGCGCCAATCTCGGCCCGCAATCCAGCGCCGCAGGTTAGTTGCATGGCCGAGACATCAGCATCACGCCCGGCCTCCACGATCCTCCTGCTTCGGGACGGCGCGGCACAGGAAATCGAGGTCTTCATGATGGTCCGCCATCATCAGATCGAATTCAACTCGGGTGCGCTGGTGTTTCCAGGTGGCAGCGTCGATGCTGGCGACAAGGAGATCGTCGCCCGCGCCGGCCTTTACTCGGGCGGCGAAGGCTTGAGCGAAGCGGACCGCGGTTTTCGGATCGCCGCGATCCGCGAGACGTTCGAGGAGAGCGGCATCCTCCTGGCGCGGTCGAAGGATACCGGCGCGCCAATCGATGCCAGGCGTGCCGGCGAGATTGCCGACGCGCACCGTGTTGCGCTGAACGAACACAAGATCGGCTTCCTCGACATTCTCGCCGACAACGGTCTCCAGCTCGCGCTGGACACGCTCGTGCCATACGCGCACTGGATCACGCCGGAGGGCTTGCCGAAGCGCTTCGACACCTGGTTCTTCCTTGCCGCCGCACCGCCGGACCAGCTCGGCGCGCATGACGGGCTCGAGTCCACCGATTCCATCTGGGTCTCGCCGCGCGAAGCGGTGGAGGGGGGCGAGAGCGGCCGCTTCAAGCTGCCGTTCCCAACGACGCGCAATCTGATCCGGCTGGCCAAGCAGCCAAACGTGAGCGCGGCGATGGAGCACGCCCGCGGCCTGTCCATCGTCACGGTGATGCCGGTCATGACCAAGACTGAAACCGGCCGTCAGCTCCGCATCCCGGCCGAGGCCGGCTATGACGGCGAGGTGTTCGAGGTAGGGGCAGCCGGCTAGTACACCTCTGTGAAGCCAAACATCCGGAGCCGGAGGGCGGATACGCCCGAGCTTTGGCCGGACGGTCTGGCCTTGGCGTGCATCCTCTCGGCGTCACCGCCATGGCCAATTCGGCCGGCAGCCCGCCGGCGTCGACCTGTCGCAAGGCGCGAGGCTGAAGGAGCGGCAAGCCTCGATATTAAGGATATTCCGCGCCACGAGGCATGTTCCCCCTGGGCGGCACTACGTCGTATATTGGGTTTCCAGCAGCCCGGTCCTTAAACCACCAATGTCCGCCGAATTGACGCCGTCCCCAGAGAAAAGGCGAACATTTTCGCTCTCCATCGGCCAGCTCACCTTCGGCAGCTTCCTGTTGGTGCTGGCGGTGATCATCGTTACCTCGACCGCGAGCGTGATCGCGATCCGGCACATCGACACCACCTTCGCCGAGCTGCAGAGGCTCCAGAGCGTCGGCGACCTCGCCGAGGATATCGACCGCCGCATGAACGAGTTGCGCCTCGCCGCGCGTGACTTTGTCACAGACCCAGGTGCCGGCATTCAGTTCCAGCAGGTGGGCGAGGCGGCCTCGACCCTGAGCGAGATCCTGAAGAAGACCCGTATCGAGCTCGCGCCCGAGCAGCAGGACATGCTCGACGGGGTCACCGAGCGGCTCGCCACCTATCGTACCGGCTTGGAGCGGATCTCGACCCTGATCGACCGCCGCGCCCAGCTGCTCGCCGGCCTGCCGCCGCTGCGCGAGCAATTCGATGCAGCTGTCGCCGGCACTGCGGACCGGGAGCTGGCGTCGCACCTCTCCGAAGCGCAGAGCCGGATCGCGCTCGGGCTGCTCGCGCGCAACCCCTCCGCGGCCGAGCAAGCGGCGCAGAGCATGCGAACGATGGGCATCGCCGATCCCAGGCTCAAGTCCGCGGTGAACGACTACGCCGAGGCGATCATGGCGGTGGCGGTCCGGGAGCGGCAGATCGCCGACATTGATCGCGAGGTCTTGGGAACTGAGGGCCGATTGATCGGCCGCGTCACCGAATTGCTGCGCGAAGTCAGCTCCCGGCGCGGACACGTGCTGTCGCGCGACTTTGCCCGAACCCTGACCGAGGCGCGATGGCAGAGCATCGTGCTCGGTACGGTCGGCGTGTTGATCGGTATCGGCGCTTCGTTGTTCGTGGTGCGCAGGACGGTTCGTCCGCTCGCCCAGATCGCACGATCCATTCGCGCGCTTGCGGCCGGCCGGAAAGACACCTCGATTCCATCCGCCGACCTCGACAACGAGATCGGCGACATCGCGCGGGCGGCCGAAGTGTTCCGCCGCGCGCTGGAGGAGGCCGACACCGCGCGCGAGGCGGCGGTGCGCGCTCTTACCGAGCAGCGCCTCGCCGAGGAGAGCTACCGCAAGCTGTTCGAGGGCTCGGTCGACGGCATCTATGTGACGACGCCCGCCGGTGACCTCCTCAACGCCAATCCGGCGCTGGCGCGGATGATGGGTTATGACAGCCCACAGCAGCTCATCGACAGCATCAACGACATCGCCCACACGATCTACGTCCATCCCGAGGCGCGCGCCGAATACCAGCGGCTGATGGCGCGCGACGGCATGGTGCGCGAGTTCGAGTACCAGGTGCGCCAGCGCAGCGGCAATATCCTGTGGCTCTCCGACAGCGCCACGGCCGTGCGGGACGAGCAGGGCAGTATCGTCCGCTATGAGGGCACGCTGCGCGACATCACCGACCAGAAGCGTGCGGAAGACGCCATTGCCGAAGGCCGGCGCCTGCTCCAGCAGGTCATCGACACCGTGCCTGCGGTGATCAACGTCAAGGACCGCAACCTGCGCTACGTGCTGATGAACCGCTACATGGCGGGCATTTTCGGCATCGAGCCCCGCGATGCGCTTGGCCGCACCACCGCAGACTTGATGTCGCGCTACGGCGCGGCGAAGACCGACGAGAACGACAAGCGCGTGCTCCAGCTCCGCAAAGGGCTCGGTTTCTATGAGGAGGAGTACAAGGACGCGGCAGGCAACATGCGGCAATGGCTGGTCAACAAGCTGCCGCTGCTCGATGCCGAGGGCGAGATCGAGCGGATCGTCACCGTTGCGCTCGACATCGGCGAGCGCAAGCGCGGCGAGCAGGAGATGCGCAAGGCCAAGGAGGCTGCCGAGACCGCGTTGCGCAATCTTCGCGAGACGCAGGCCTCGCTGATCGAGGCCGAGAAGCTCGCCGCGCTCGGGCGCCTCGTTGCCGGCGTCGCTCACGAGGTCAACAATCCGGTCGGAATCAGCCTCACGGTCGCGTCCGCGCTGGAGCGCAAGACCGCGGTGTTCGCCGCCGAAGTCGAGCGGGGGGAGCTGCGCCGCTCGACGCTCAACGATTTCCTCGGTACAAGCCGTGATGCATCCTCGCAGCTCGTCTCCAACCTCAACCGTGCCGCCGAGCTGATCCAGTCCTTCAAACAGGTCGCCGCCGACCGCAACTATTCGGACCAGCGCACATTCGATCTCGGCGACCTCACCGAGCAGGTGGTGATGAGCCTGCGGCCGGGCCTGCGCAAGCACAATCTGACGCTCAACGTCGAGTGCCAGCCGGACCTGACCATGAACAGCTATCCCGGCCCGTACGGCCAGGTGCTGACCAACCTGTTTCTCAATTCGGTGGCGCACGCCTTCCCGGATGGCCGGCCGGGGACCATCGAGATCCAGGTGCGCGAATCCGGCAAGGACAATGTCGAGATCATCTTCTCCGACAATGGCTGCGGCATGTCGCTCGACGTCCGCCGCCGCGCCTTCGATCCGTTCTTCACGACGCGGCGCGACCAGGGCGGCACCGGTCTCGGCCTGCACATCGTCTACAGTATCGTCACCAACCGGCTGGGGGGCCGGCTCGATCTCGATTCCGAGCCGGGGGGCGGCACGCGCATCCAGATGATCTTGCCCCGGGTGGCGCCGCTGGAGCAGGCGGCCGAATAGTTAGTCGACGTCCGCGAGCTTGTGCAGCGTGGCGCCAAAGATCTGGCTGGCCTTGCCGACCAGCGCAGTTCCGGTCATCTCCCCGCGCGTCTCGGTGAAGCTGCCGGTGACGCCGATGCCGACGGGCGCGGGGCCGCCGAACAGCGGGTTGTCATCGCCCCGAGGCGTCGTGTGCCGTTGCACCAGCACTTCGCCTTTGAAGGTGCTGTTGTCCTTCACCGTGTAGCTGCCGGTGTAATAGAGGTAGGCGTCGCCGCCAAGAATCTTGCCGTCGCGGAACAGAATCACGCCGCTGCCCTTGCCGACTCGACCATCGAGCAGGGTCACGTGAATTGAATAAAGGCCGTTCTTCATAACGTCCCACGGGCCGGCCGCCATCGCCCAATGGCGTAACCGGTCCAGCTTTTATGCCAAAGCCCGTCTCCTCGCGCAACGCGGCAGTTTGCCGGCCGGGCGCGGGAGCTCGGCGCGCGTCACGTCAGCTATATTTCTTGTCGCGATCGAGCAGCTCGATGGAGATGCCTTCAGGGCCTTGGATGAAGCAAATGCGTACGCCGGGCCGGATGGTCGTCGGCTCACGCGTGAAGGTGACACCCTTGGCCTTGATCTCGGCGGCCACGGCGTCGATGTCCTGCACCACAAGGCCGAAATGGTCGAGACCCTGATGCGGGTGCGGGGGCGGCGGGTTGACGTCGCTGTCGCCCTCAAGAGGTGCGATGAAGATCCTGGCGCCGCCGAGGTTCACGTCGATCCGTCCCGGCGCGCGAGCGATCTCGCCACCAAGGATGTCCCGCAGCCAAGCCGCCGTGGCCTCCGGATCGGGGCTGCGCAGGTGGACATGATCCCAAGTGACGGCGAATGGCATTACCTGTTCTCCCAACGGGCTGCGATGTTGCAGCGCATGTTAACGGGCTCGGCTGGTGCTTACCATGCTCCTGGACGACTCGCATGAAGCGGGGAACCTTAGTTCGTTGTGCGAATTAGGGTAAGCTGTGGCCGAGCCCATCTCCATGGTGCCTTGGCCGCAATTGGTAATGCACCATGAACGCCAGGCTCGACCGGATCGGATTTGGGCGCCTCGCCGGGACCGGCGAACGGCTGGCACGGGCCGTGACGATCGCCAGTGTCTCGTTTGGCCGCAGTCTTCTCTGGCTGCTGGCGGCGATCATCGTAGGTTGTGGTGTCTGGATTCTGCTACCTTTTTCCACAGGCAATAGTGCTGAGCCGGCGACGCCGGAGCTGGCCTCTGTTGAGGCGCTTCCGTCGGACGATGCGTCGGCAGACGTGCGGCCGGCATCCCAAGCTCAGGCGCCGGCGAGGGCAGAACTCGGTCGTCTCAGGATCTCATCGCAGACCTGGCGCCGCGGCGGCCTCGGTTCGAAGGCCCTGGTGACGTTCACGCTCCGAAACGACAACGACTATGCCGTAAAGGATGTCGAGATCGTCTGCGCCTTCTCGCGGCATGACGGCAGTCATCTTACGAACCGCACCCGCGTGGTGGCCGATCCGGTCAGCATGAAGAGCCGCAAGACCTTTGTACGTGTCCTCGTCGGCTTCGTTAACGTGAATGCCGATCATGCAAATTGCTCGCTGGTTGCAGCGCGCCGTGTCTAAGGCGACGCGATCGGGTAGCGGAAAAGTTACCCTCCTCAGTGCTTGGGCAAAAAACCATGCATCACCATTTGAACCGAGCGGCTGGGTCAGGAACCAATTGAGAGATCGCCTGTTGAGGCGGAGAGCCCACGCGGGGATGCGGGGGGCGGAGCGCGGCCAATGCCCATCTTTAGGTATTTCATTTTCGTCGGTGGAGCCTTGCTCGCACTGCTGTTCGCGGCGGATTTCGTTCTCCCGCCGGCGCCGGTCACGCAAGCCATCGCAACCGCCGGCATCGATCAGCCCCTGATCCGAATCCGGTCCAATCGGCACCTGCCTGAACGCGTGGTGCTCGACACCAGCCAGCCGACGATTGCCGCGCCCGCGGTGCAGACCGCCGCTGTTGCGGCACCGGAGCCCCCGGCGCAGGAGAGCCTATCGCCGGCTTTGGCCGAGATGTCGGCCAAGACCCGGGTGCGCGAGACCTTCGCCCAGTTCACGCCGGCGCCGAGGACCGAGACTGCCGCGACCAGGAAGACCGAGACGAGGACCGAGCCGAAATCGCAAGCTCCTCAGCTTCAGGCTGCTCAGGCTCAAACTTCTCCGGCCCAGCCCAAGCGCAAAGTTGCCAGGACACCTCCGCCGCAGCCCGGTCGTCCCATGATGCTGGTGGCCCAGCAGCCGCATTTCGGCCTTTTCAACAACACTTGGTGACAGACGTCTGCGACCCCGCTTCGATGAGGCGGGAAGGGCTTTTTATTGGCCGGCCTCTCTGCTAACTCGAAGCAGTCCAAACGCCGTTTGCTGTGCTGGCCTGATCGCCAGCGCCGGTGAGGGGATCTTGGTGGCCCGTCACCCCGGGCTCAGGCGCTCGTAGCTCAGCTGGATAGAGCATCGGATTTCGATTCCGAGGGTCGGAGGTTCGAATCCTTCCGAGCGCGCCAGACCTCGCCTTTTCTAAAGGTCTAGAGAAACTGTACGCATGCTGTGTGGGCCGGCGGGAGGGCTCCTGCGTCCGCGGGCTAGCGTGTCGGACGGCGCCTCGTGGAAGGTCGCGCGGTAGGCCGCGGCAAACTCACCGAGATGATGGAAGCCCTGGGCGCGCGCGCAGGTGGCGACGGTGACGCCGCCGCCCCTAAGCAGGCGGGCGCGAGTCGCCCACAGCCTCTTCAGGCGAATATACTGGTGCAAGCTCATGCCGCGCACCTTGCTGACGGCGCCGCCGAGCGTCCGAACCGAGACGCCAAACTCGCCGGCGAGGTCGGCCGTATAGATGGGTGCCGTCGGATCGGCCGCCAAGAAGTCGTCGATCCGCTGCACGAGCTTGATCGCTCGCTGGCTCTGGACCGAGGCGATCCGGTCCGACAACGATTCGATTCGAAACAGGTCGTCGAGCGCGAGCAGCAAGCCTTCCTGAAGATGGGCCGCAGCCTCGGTGCTTTCGAACAGGCCCGGCTGCACTGACGCCGTGCGTAGGATGTCGAGCAGGAGTTGCCGCGTGTGGAGCAGTGCGGGCCGGTTCGCGACATGGGCCCGCAAGTCGTCGGCATTGTCGAACCAGCCCCGGTCTCTCAGCTCGGGAGAGAAGATGATCATGGCATGATGATTGGATTGGAGTTCGACGAAATGGCACTCGTCATTGCCGCGCAGCGCAGCGAAGAAGCGGGCGTCGATATCCACTCCCTTGAAACTGGCCTGAACGTCATCGGTCATGGACAGGATCACCATCCCGCCCGGCATGCGATAGGCGGTATCGAGAATGCGCGCGAACGATTTCATCACGATGATGCGGCACGCCGGCAGGGCGACGACAGCGCGGGCCGGCGCGAAGTTCGGGATGTCGAGCGGAATGCTTCTCGCATCCTCCATTGTCTCGATCGGCCGAAATGAATCGACGTCAGAAAAGCCGATCAGTTGAAGCGCGGAGGAGGGAGCAAGGTTGTCGAACAACATGGTTTCTGCCAGCCGCTGAAATGTACAATCAAATGAATGTCGAAGCATCGCCATCAATGACGGAACCGCGCGTTTCAGTAAACCGAATTTCAGGCCGTAGTATTGCGGACATCATGCCATGAAGTCCGTCGGCTCAATGTCACGCTCAACGTTCTGCACATTCATGCCTGACGACCACCGGGCGGGCAATTAACTCCTTGTTAAAGGATGACGAGGTCGGCTGATTCATCCTTGATCTAGATCAGATCGGCTCCCAGTGCGGTGGCACCGCGCAAGACATGAGCTCGCAAAAAAGCGAAGGGGCCCCGAGAGCCCCTTCAGATGTCACCAGCGGCGATAGCCGTAATAGCCATAGTAGCGCGGCCCGTAATAGCGCGGCGGCCCGTAATAGCGAGGGCGGTAATATGGCCGAGGCCCGTAATATCCATAGTAGTTCGGGCGCCACCAGCACTGCCCCCACGCGTTGCAGACCATCCGCACCTGCTCGACGCCGGACATCTGCGGTGTCGCGGGAGCCGGCGCTATCGGCATGGCGGATGCCGCCTGCGATGCCGCGAGGGCGCCAACCAACAGGGACGCGGCGACGAGGCCAGTCTTGAGAGTCATAATGTCTTCCTCCGCTTACGCGATGCAGAATATCGAAGTTGTTCGGATCAAATTGTGGCGGAACCGAAATGTAATGCTGATGAACAAGCCTTCACCAAGTCGACCGGCCTGATGCCGGCTCGAGGACTGGCCTAGGCCGCAGGACCATGCCGTGCCGGAGACCTTGATCCTGCGCAAATCGCAAGTGTGCCTTGGCTCTTACTGTCGTCGCCGTGGCAGCGGCGTGGTGCATGCTGCCGGGTAAGGTTAGCTGGATGCGAATCATTCCAAATCTGTCGATCTCGCCGGAGAAGGTCTTCTTCGTCATCGCGAAATCGCGCCGCTCCGATAGCGAAGCGGCCGGAGGTGGCGTCATCCTGGACTCAGGTGACGACGACATGAGCTACGGACGCGGCGGACGTGGCGAAACCACCGACCGTACGGAGTTGGCGGGCTTCATCCGCGATCTCAACGTTGACGAGCAGATCGATCTGGTGGCGCTGACCTGGCTCGGCCGGGGCGACGGTGATCTCTCTAATTGGCGCGAACTGCACGCCCAGGCCGCACAGGCGCACAATCAGCGCACTGCTTCCTACCTGATCGGCACGCCGATGCTTGCCGATTATCTGGAAGAGGCAATGGCGCAGTTCGGCAAGTCTTTCGAGGAATTCGAAGAACACCTCTGATGCCGGACGCGGGGTCGATAAGTTTCAAGGAGAAGTTGCAATGAACAAGATGAGAATCGAGAAGGGTGACTGGCTGGTCGTGTGCGACGGGCGCAAGGCGCTGATTCTGGAGAACGTCGGCGACGAGATGTTTCCCAATCTGCATACCAGAGAAGTGCACGAGCAGCCCAACCCCTCGACCGCCGCGCAAGGTAGCGATGCGCCCGGCCGCTTGCATTCGGCGGCCGGTGGATCGCGCAGTTCGGTCGAGCAGACCGATTGGCACGATGAGGCGGAGCGCGCCTTCCTGCGCGGACTTGCTGGCCGGCTCGATGCTGCCGTCAGCTCCGGCGAGACCAAGGCGCTGACCATGGTGGCCTCCCCGCGCGCGCTGGGCATGATCCGCGCCGACTATTCTGACACGGTGCGTAAGGCGCTCCAGGGTGAAGTCGGCAAGGACCTCGTCAAGCTGCCGGTCTACGAGATCGAGAAGCAATTGTTGCTGTCGGGCGCCGCGAAATAGAGGCGCCAGCCGGAAGGACGCGCGCGGCGCCTCAGTGGCAGGGGTGCCGCCGTCCATCCTGGCCGATATACGCGGCCGCGCTGCGATAGCAATGGTTGGTCGACGGGCCGTCGTAATAGGCAAAGGTGCCGGGGGTGAGGCCCGGTCCGTAATTGTGCAGATAGCTGATCGGATAGGGCAGCGGGTTGGCGTAGGAGCGGTGATACCGATGGTGTCCGCGCGCTTCCGCAAGGCCGGGAGCCAGAACTGCAGCCGTCAGGGCCACGATCGCGGCTACAAACGTCAACTTGCTCATCTCGATTCTCCGAAGCCCGCTCAAACAGATCAACCATTTATAGCCATTTCGGGTGGTCTGGCATCGCTCCGGAGGCCCAAAATCAGGTGCAATCCCGCAGATTTCCGGGGTGTGTGACAGAATTGTCGGACTTGGGGTCAAAAGCTGCCCATTTTTGGCCTTTTCGGGATGCTTAACGAATTCCCCACACAACTATGACCAAAGAGTATTTCGGTAAGAATCCTGTCGCCGGCGCCGAGGATCATTTCTCTGGGTCCCTGGAAGTCGGTGGTATTCCTGAAGGCCGTCGCCGTTACCTCGCCATGCGCATCACGCTTCTGAGCCTGCTGTTGCTCTGCCTCGCCGCCGTAACTCCGGCGCGCGCCGAACTGCGCATCACCCGCGACCATGGCGGCTATGTCGAGGAGTACAAGGCCAAGTACAAGCGGGTGCGCGAGAAGGGCGAGCGCGTCATCATCGATGGCATCTGCAATTCGGCCTGCACGCTCGTGCTCGGCATCGTGCCGATGAACAAGATCTGCGTGACGCCGCGCGCGAGCCTCGGCTTCCATCAGGCCTATTACGACAAGGCGTTCACCTTCGGCATCAAGGTCACCAGCGCCGAAGGAACCTCCGATCTCATGTCCTACTACCCCGACACGGTGAAGGACTGGATTCGCCGCAATGGCGGGCTCACCACCGACATGAAGAAGATCAAGAACGGTGTCGAGCTCTGGAGGATCGTCAATCCCTGTCCGGAAGAATGGTGACCGGCTGAGCTGGGCCGCTGTGGGCTGACGCAGCGCAGCATGATCAGAACGAAATTCGCATTGCCGCATGGCCTCCGGTGGGGCAATGAGGGCGGCAATGAACCATAACCAAGAAATCCTGGCCGCCCGCGCCGCGCCGATCCTGTTCGTTCTGCTCTGGAGCACCGGGTTCATCGGCACCAAATACGTCGTCAACAATGCCGATCCTTTGACCTATCTCGCCATCCGCATGGCGATCGTGGTCGGCCTGATGGCGATCATCGCCGGGATTGCGCGGCCGAAATGGCCCGACCGGATCGGGATCGCCCACAGCGCCGTCGCCGGCATCCTCGTCCATGGTTTCTATCTCGGCGGTACCGCGATCGCGATCGCGCATTCGATTCCGGCCGGGCTCTCTGCGCTGATTCCCGGCCTACAGCCGATCCTGACATCGACCATCGCCAATCGCTGGCTCGGCGAGAGAGTGACGCCGGTGCAATGGGCCGGTCTCGTGCTCGGTCTCGGCGGCGTCGTGTTGATCCTGCACAACCGTCCCATGACCGGCGAAGCCGGACTTGGCTGGCTGGCCTCCGTGGTCTCGCTGATCAGCATCACGCTCGGCACGCTCTACCAGCGCCGCTACTGCAATCACATCGACTGGCGCGCCGGCAATCTCGTGCAATATGTCGCCGTCACCGTCTTCTTCGCGATCGGAGCATTTCTGTTCGAAGACCGCGTGGTGCACTGGACACAGGAATTCGTGCTCGCGCTCGCCTGGCTCGCCGTGGCGCTCTCGATCGGCTCGATCGGGCTGTTGTACTGGCTGATCCGCCACGCTGCGGCGACCTCGGTCGCGAGCCTGTTCTATCTGGTGCCGGCCGTGACGGCGCTGATGGCCTATCTGCTGTTCGGAGAAAAGCTGGACGCAATTGCCATTGCCGGAATGGCGACGTGCGCGGCGGCGGTCTTCGTGGTCAATCGACGCTCTTAGCACCGTGCGCAGCACTGACGTCCGTTGACCGCATCGTGCTAGGGTGGAGCATTCAGCGCGGCCGCATCCATGAAGAAGGCGAGGCGTGCACTGCTCCATCATGGTTCGAGCCGTTCGCGCATCGCAACGGCACCAAGTTCGATCATCTGGGGTCGATGAAGGCTCTATTCACGATTGCGGGCGGCTACGTGATCAAGAAGGTCAATGGCCAGCGAGTGATCAAGCAGTTCGGCTCATCGGAAAAGCGGAAGCGCTTCAACGCCGAGGACCGCGCGTTCATCGCAGCGATCCGCGATCCCAAGGCAAGCACCATCCGGGCCGACGGGCAGCCAGGCGGTGAGGATAGGGCGGCGCCGTCTCCGGGCGCGCCCGCACCCGGAGACCTGCTCTGAGGATTGCGATCAGCGCTTCGCCTTCTTGGCCTTCTTTTTTGTTTTCGTGGTTTTCTTGGCGGCCTTCTTTGTGGATGTCTTGCCAGCCTTCTTTGCAGTCTTCTTGGCTGCCTTCTTTGAGGATTTACCGGCCTTCTTCTTGGACGTCTTCTTTGGCGCTACTTTCTTGGCGACCTTCTTGGCGGCGCGTCTGACCTGCTTCACGGCCGTGACCGCCGCGTCCTTGGTCGCTTCCACGGCGCTGGTGATCGTGTCCATCGCCTGTTCGGTGATCGGCTTTTCGTCGTCCATCTCATCCCCCGCGGTTTGACAGGAGTGATGACGATAGCGGGTTTCGAAATTGTGTCAAAGCCGCGCTCAACCTCCGCGGATCTTTGCGAAGGCGGCGAGCGCACGCTCGCGTCCTCCGGCATGATCGACAATCGGCTCGGGATAGGTCTTGCCCATTGTGATGCCCGCGCCGGCAAGCTCAATGGGCGTTGCCTGCCAGGGCCGATGGATCAGCTTGGCGGGCATCCCCTTCAGTTCCGGCACCCAGCGCCGGACGTAGGCGCCATCCGGATCGAACTTCTCGCCCTGAAGCAGCGGATTGAACACGCGGAAATAGGGTGCCGCGTCGGCCCCGCAGCCGGCGACCCACTGCCAGTTCGCGGGATTGCTCCCGGCGTCCGCGTCGACCAGTGTGTCCCAGAACCAGGCTTCGCCTTCGCGCCAGTCGACCAGCAGGTGCTTGACCAGGAAGGAGGCGACCACCATCCGGACACGGTTATGCATCACCCCCGTGTGCCAGAGCTCACGCAGGCCGGCATCGACGATTGGATAGCCGGTGCGCCCGCGCTGCCAGGCGGCAAGCGCCTTGTCGTCGCGCGTCCACGGGAAGCCATCGAAGTTCGTCTGCAGGTTTTCGGTGGCGAGGTCCGGGTTGTCGTGGAGGAGGTGGCGGCAGAATTCGCGCCAGCCAAGCTCGCTGAGGAATTTTTCGACGCCGGGTCCGAGTGCCGGATCTTCCGCCGCGGCGAAGCGCGCGGCGTGCCAGACCTGGCGCGGGCTGATCTCGCCGAACCGCAAATGCGGCGACAGCCGTGAAGTGCCGTGCCGATCCGGGTGGTCGCGATCGCCGACATAGCCGCGCACTGTGTGCTTCAGGAAGTCGCGCAGGCGCTCGCGTGCAAAGGCTTCGCCGGGAGTCCATGCTTCGCGCAGGCCGGCCGCCCAATCCGGCTTGCTCGGCTCGAGCGTCCAGCTCTCCAGTCGATCGCTGGCGATCTCCGGCGCTGGTCGCAGCTCCTTGGGCGCGGGCAAGGGCCTTGGCGGGGCGCCGAGCGACAGCACCCGCCGCCAGAATGGTGTGAACACGCGCAGGCCCCGGCCATCCTTGTTGCGGATTGCCGAGGGTGGGGCGAGGAGGTCGCCGGGAAAACTTTGCGAGTCCGCTCCGAGCTTTGCCAACGCCGTTTCGAGCTGTCGCTCAACCGCTTGATGCGGCACCTGCGCGATCCCATTCCAGTAGACAGCGCGTGCGCCACTCTCGCGCGCCACTTCAGGGATCACCTTGGTCGCCGGTCCCCTGCGCAGGACCAGCGATCCGCCGCGTGCGGCGATCTCGGTCCCGAGCGCCCGCAGCGAGTGCGCCAGCCACCAGCGCGCCGCGCCGCTCGGCGCCCGCCCCACGGATTCATCGAGCACATAGAGGCAGATCACCGGCCCGCCGGTCTTCCCGGCGGCGTGGAGAGCGGGGTGGTCAGATAGACGAAGGTCCTCGCGAAACCAGACGATGACCGGCTGCGGGTTTGGCATGATCGGGAGCGCATCTCGCTGAGCAGGTTCTCAATATACGAGACGCACGCGCCGGGTTTCATCAGCAAGGTCATCCCGAGGAATAAGTGCCCCCGGGATGATGCCCGCTGCTCAACGGCGGAATTATTTCGGCTGCGGCACGATGCGGAGGTAGGGCTTCGGCTCCTTCCACCCCTGCGGGTAGATCGTCTTGGCCTCTTCGTTGGAGACCGAGCCCGCGATGATCACGTCGTCGCCCTGTGACCAATCGGCCGGGGTGGCCACACGATGCTTGGCGGTGAGCTGCAGCGAGTCGATGACGCGCAGGATTTCCTGGAAGTTCCGGCCCGTGGTCATCGGATAGACCAGCACCAGCTTGATCTTCTTGTCCGGTCCGATGATGAAAACGTTGCGAACGGTTTGATTGTCGGCGGCCGTGCGGACCAGGGGATCGCCCGAAATGGCGGCCGGCAGCATACCGTAGAGCTTCGAGACGTTGTAATCGGTGTCGCCGATCATCGGATAATTCGGCGCCGCGCCTTGGGTCTCCTTGATGTCCTCCGACCATTTGGCATGGTTGTCGACCGGATCGACCGAGAGGCCCATCAGCTTGACACCGCGCTTGTCGAATTCCGGCTTCAGCTTGGCGAGAGCGCCGAGCTCGGTCGTACAAACCGGCGTGAAGTCCTTCGGATGCGAGAACAGCAACGCCCAGCTGTTGCCGATCCAGTCGTGGAACTTGATCTTCCCTTCGGTGGTCTCGGCTTCGAAGTCTGGTGCGGTGGCGCCGATTGGAAGTGTCATGATTTTACCTCATCGCATTGAATTTGTTGAAGAATGCGTCTCTGCCGTCGCGGGCAGTATAAGGGGCTTGCAAGACCAAGTGAACGCCAACTGAACCGGCTCAAGTAAAATGTGAATTCCTTCCGGAAGAGCCCATTTCTCAGCAACTTATTGTTACGGCCGTCCCCGCCGCGAAACGTCTCTTCCGGGGTCACACGGTCTCGCTCGCCCCGATAATGCCTTTTATGACTTCCATCACGCTCCTGGGGCGCGCCCTAGAACCAAATCAGTCCTGACAGCGACCAATTGGCAACCATCTGGACAAGTCGCGATCCCCATATCGAATCATTAACCACCCCTTTACGCCGGCATGAAAATGCTGGCCGGTCAGAAGAAATCTGGAAGTGAACTATGTCTGCCGCTGCGCCCAAACCCACCGAGTCATCGTCCCTCGAACCGTCCTGCCGCGATACCGCGGCTCACGCGCTGAGCGTGGTGCGCGACGGCATAATCACGGGAGAAGGCCCGACCACCAAGGGAAGGGTGCATTTCTCCCGTTCGCTCGATGCTGATGACACCGCATGGTGCATCCGCATCCTGACGGCCTCCGCCGTGAACGATCAGCCGGTGAGCCGCGCCGAGGCCGAAGTGCTGTTCGAGATCAATGAGGCCGCGACTGAGCGCACCGATGGGGGCCGGTTCGACGATCTGCTCGCCAAGGCGGTCGCCCATTATGCCGCGAGCGCTTCGGGCCTGAAGGTGCCGCCGCGGAACATGGCGCTGTCGGCCGACACCGACATCGAGAGCTGGGCGCCGTCCTATGCCTCCAAGGTGAACAGCGAGATGCTGGAGTGGATCGCCGGCCAGATGCGCGGCAAGCGCCAGAACAACCGCCGTCTGATGGCCATGGTGGCGACCTTCCTCGGCGCCACCGCGTTGCCTCTCGCCGGCCAATTGCCGAACGTGTTCGACATTGGCATGTGAGATTTCGGATGCGTGAGATCTTCGCCGCCTGATGACGGCGAGACGTGGCGGCGGGGCTCTTTCCCCGCCGTTTTTTGTCTGCCGGCGTCCGGCTCAAGCCCGGGCGCGGTACCGGGAAAACCGATGGCGTCGGAGCAACGGCATTGCTCATTCAAGACGCATCGTCATTGCAGACACGCTTTGGCGTCCTCGCGGCTGATCTCGCCCGAGCCTTGCTTTGTGGCCTCACCCTCTGAAATGAAAGAGGGCGCAGGGAAGACCGGGAGCCCGCTGGCACCCGAGGTCCACTGTGCGGAATCTGCGTGGTGAGAAGCTGCACAGCGGCATACAGGTGTAGCCAGGACA